>SWCD01023101.1_pt1 | contig 136243 bp, 132 predicted proteins | sample 4693011 | NCBI WGS metagenome assembly SWCD01 (sample SAMN10267278, study PRJNA491770) | bioreactor metagenome | isolation source: DHS bioreactor inoculated with marine | place: Japan: Omine Ridge, Nankai Trough
CCCCCCCGGCAAACAGACAGAACATATGGATTATCTTCAGCGTGACGAACATTGGCGGACCTCCGGGGAATTTCCGGCGGACCCTAGCACGGCTTGAACCGGACACACAGGCCGATCGACGGGACAGCTTGGCACGCCCAGCGACAGGATGCAGTTGCGAAAATGCGCCGAATTCTTTACTTGCCGGCGGGACTCTCGGAAATGGCGAAAAGGACGTGCGACGTGGCGAACCACCTTTACAGGGGCGATCTGCCCGACGGGCTGGACCTTGGGCCGGTCGTGGCCATCGACTGCGAGACGATGGGCCTGAACCCGCATCGCGACAGGCTGTGCGTCGTGCAGCTGTCCGGTGGTGACGGCAACGCCCATATGATCCAGATTGCCCAAGGCCAGACCAGCGCCCCCAACCTTTGCCGGATGCTGGAAGACCCCGAGGTGCTGAAGCTGTTCCACTTCGGCCGCTTCGACATCGCCGCCATGCTGAACGCCTTCGGGGCGGTGACCGCGCCGGTCTACTGCACCAAGATCGCGTCGAAACTTGTCCGCACCTACACCGACCGCCACGGGCTGAAGAACCTGCTGCAAGAGCTTCTGGGCATCGACATCTCGAAACAGCAGCAAAGCAGCGACTGGGGCGCGCCCGAGCTGACCGAAGCGCAGCTAAGCTACGCGGCCTCGGATGTGCTATACCTGCACAGACTTAAACAAGAGCTTGACCGCATGCTGACCCGCGAAGGCCGGATGGAGTTTGCCCAGTCCGCTTTCGCGTTTCTGCCCACCCGGGCCCGGCTGGATCTTGCCGGCTGGCCTGAAATCGACATCTTCTCTCACTAGATAAGTCCGATGGAACAGCCGAACCCGATGCCGAATTCATCCCAACCGCGCCCCCAGTCAGACCCCCGCTCCGACGGAGGCGGCGCCCTGCTGGCCGCCGGTCGCCGCGTGGTCGCCCGCGAAGCCGAGGCGTTGCGCGCGCTGGAATCCTCGCTGGGGGACAGTTTCGTCGCCGCGGTCGAGATGATCCTGTCGGCGCGTGGCCGCATCATCATCTCGGGTATGGGCAAATCGGGCCATATCGCCCGCAAGATCGCGGCGACGCTGGCCTCGACCGGCACGCCCGCGCATTTCGTCCACCCCGCCGAGGCCAGCCACGGCGATCTGGGCATGATGACCAAGGGCGACGTGGCGCTGGTGCTGTCGAACTCCGGCGAGACGCCCGAGCTGGCCGACCTGATCGCCCACACCCGGCGTTTTGATATCCCGCTGATCGGCGTCGCCGGGCGCGCGGGCTCGACCCTGATGACCCGCTGCGACGTGGCCATCCTGTTGCCCCCGGCGGAGGAGGCTTGCGACAAGGGCATCGTCCCCACCACCTCGACCACCATGACGCTGGCGCTGGGCGACGCGATCGCCATCGCGCTGATGGAACATCGCGCTTTCACGCCCGAAAACTTCCGCGACTATCACCCCGGCGGCAAGCTGGGCGCCCGCCTGTCCAAGGTGCGCGACCTGATGCACGGCACGCCGGAGCTGCCGTTGATAGACGAAGACGCCCCCATGGCCGACGCGCTTCTGGCGATCAGCAGCAAGGGCTTCGGCGTGGCTGGCGTGCAGGACAAGGCCGGCGAATTGGCGGGCATCATCACCGACGGCGACCTGCGGCGGCATATGGAGGGTCTGCTGGCCCACAGTGCCCGCGACGTGATGACCGCCGATCCGCGCACCATCGGCCCCGATGCCCTGGCCGAAGAGGCCGTGGCCCTGATGAACCGCCTCAAGATCACCTGTCTCTTCGTGGTCGACCCGCACGGCAGCGGCCACGCGGTCGGTATCCTGCACATCCACGACTGTCTGCGCGCCGGGATCGCCTGAGCCATGTTGCGCGCCGACAATCGGTATTCGCGCTTCGTGGCCTTGGCCAAGATCATCCTGCCGCTGGCCGCGCTGGGGCTGTTGTCCTCGCTCGTGTTGTTTTCGCGCAGCGTCGATCATGACAGCGCCATTCCCTACGCCGAGGTCGATGTCGAGGAACTGGCCCGCGGACAGGGCATCGGCGCACCGACCTATTCCAGCGTCACCGGCGACGGGGCCGCGATCACCGTTCGCGCCGTGACCGCCCGGCCCAATCTTGCCAACCCGTCTCAGGCCAGTGCGACCGGGCTGACCGCGCGGATCAGCATGCCCGACGGCGCCACCATCGACGTCAGCGCCGGCGACGGCGCCATCGATACGGCGGCCAGCACCGTCGATCTGCGCCGCGATGTCACCATCGTGACCTCGACCGGTTACCGCATCACAACCGACGCCCTTGCCACGCGGACTGATCGCACCCAACTTGTATCTCCGGGGCGGATCGTGGCGGACGGCCCGATGGGCCATCTGGAGGCCGGGCGCATGGAGCTGACCCAAGGCACTGCGGATGGGCAGACCCCACCGGATGACGCCGGTGCACGTCCTGCGGATGCAGCCGCCGAAACAGACGGCTACGTTCTGCTTTTCCAAGGCGGCGTGAAACTGGTATACGAGCCCGGTAACACCCCAGACGAGTAACCCCAGAGTGAGGACGTGATTTGCGCTTTCCGACCCCCAAGACGGCCCTTCTTCTAGCCTCGCTCGCCTGCGGGGCGGCTTTTGCAGGGCCCCAACTGGCTCTTGCGCAGGCTCAGGTCGCGTTCGGCGGCCTGCAACTTGACAGCAGCCTGCCGGTCGAGGTGACCGCCGACAACCTTGCGGTCAGTCAGGCCGACGGGACCGCGGTCTTCACCGGCAACGTTCTGGTCGGTCAGGGCGAGATGCGGATGACCGCCGGAAAGATTCAGGTGGAATACGCGCAAGGCGGCTCCAACGATATCCGCCGCATGGTCGCTACCGGCGGCGTCACCTTCGCCAACGGTCTGGAAGCCGCCGAAGCGAATGAGGCGATCTACACGCTCGAATCCGGCCAGGTGGTGATGACCGGCGATGTGATTCTGACACAGGGGCCCAACGCCATTTCGGGCAACCGCCTGACCGTTAACCTTGACGACGGGACCGGCCAGATGGAGGGAAGGGTGAAAACCATCCTTCAGACTGGCAACCGGTGACCGCAGGTCCGACCGACAGCCGCAATGATGCCGAGGGCCCTCTTCCGACCGAGGGGGGTGGCGTGGACCATGCGCCCGGGCCGGATCCGACCGCCGGAACGGACGCCAATGCCGCCGCCAGCCCCGAAGCAAATGGCACAACCTCGCCGGCTCGGCCCGACGGCGCACCCGATCTGGCACAGGCTGCCAAACCGTCGAGCGCCTCAATCAGCGGATCGCCCCCGGCGTCGAGCCCCGAGGGTCGTCCGGGCGGGGCCGCCAAGCCGCAGACACCGGGCCTGACCCTTGCCGAAGGCTCCAGCGGGTTGCGCATTCAGCATCTGCGCAAATCCTACCGCAAACGCCCGGTGATCCGCGACGTTTCGATGGAGCTTGGGCGCGGCGAAGTCGTCGCCCTGTTGGGGCCGAACGGATCCGGCAAGACCACTTGTTTTTACTCCATCGCCGGTCTTGTCACGCCCGAGGGCGGCAAGGTCCTGATCGACGGGCGCGACGCGACGCTTTTGCCGATGTATCGCCGCGCCAAACTGGGCATTGGATATCTACCGCAGGAAGTCTCGATCTTTCGGGGCCTGACGGTCGAACAGAATATCCTTGCCGTTCTGGAAGTCGTCGAACCCAAGCGCAACCGCCGGCGCGAACGGCTGGAACAGCTGCTGTCCGAGTTCTCGATCGAACACCTGAAGCGCGCGCCCGCCCTGTCGCTTTCGGGCGGTGAACGTCGCCGCGTCGAAATCGCCCGCTGTCTGGCTGCCAATCCGAAGTATCTGCTGCTGGACGAGCCTTTTGCCGGCGTCGATCCCATCGCAGTAAGCGAGATCCGCAACCTTGTGTCAGACCTGAAGACGCGCGGGATCGGCGTGCTGATCACCGACCACAATGTGCGCGAAACGCTGGAAATCGTTGATCGTGCCTATATCCTCCACGATGGTAAGGTTCTGATGAGCGGCACCACCGACGAGGTGGTCCGCGACGAGCATGTGCGCCGGGTCTACCTTGGCCAGAATTTCCGAATTTCCTGAATTTCCGGTAAAGATGGCAGCGGCTATTTTCAGGCGGCGCCAAGACGCGGGCCCCGCCGCTGACGCTCCGATCAAGCGCCAGCCAAGCGCCGGCCATTTTTACTGTATGTAAATGAAATTGCGGGCAATTCACCCTGACCGGCGACCGCCTGCCCGGCTTTGGATGAAAGCATGGTGCGATTTGACGAAGAGTTCAAGAGTTGACAGCCGCGCCGCTTCCGGTCCCAAATAAAGGCGATGTTGACCGTCTTCCCCCCTGTCGAAACGCCCCGCAGCCACGGGGCCGGCAGGCTGCGCGACGGCGATGAAACACAAGAGGTTTCCAAGTTGAAAATCCTTACATTCGCGGCGGAACGAAGGAGGCGGTTCAAGCGATTGTTCTAAGCATCCACAGAACCCTTTAGGAGGTGCCATGCGTTACCAGATTACCGGCAAGCAGATCGACGTAGGTGAGTCGCTTCAACAGCATGTGAAAGACGAACTGGCGGCCATGATCGGAAAATATTCCGACAGACCGACCGACGCGCAGATCGTGTTTTCCCGCAACGCCCACGAACATGTCTGCGAAGCGACCGTGCATCTATCCACCGGGCTGACCGCCCAAGCCAAGGCGCATGCCACTGAAATCTATGCCGCTTTCGACTCCTGCGGCGAGAAGATGGAAAAGCAGCTTCGTCGATACAAACGCAGGTTGAAAAACCATCACCGCGACCGGACGGGCCCGGTTGAACTTTTGGGCGCGTCTTCGTATATCCTCGCCTCATCGGGCGACACCGAGGACGAGAACGAGCCAGAGTCGTTGCAGCCGATCATCATCGCCGAGACCGAGGCCAGGATACCGTCGGTATCCGTCGGAGAGGCGGTCATGCAAATGGAATTGTCGAACGCCCCCGTATTGGTGTTTCGGAACGAATCGAGTGACGGGTTGAATGTGGTCTACCGCCGAGAAGATGGAAACATCGGTTGGATTGACCCGAAATCTAGCGGCTGATCCCGTATCCGGGATCTGAGGCAGGGACGATCAAAAACATGGAACTTACCAAGATCCTCGTTCCGGGGGCCGTCAGGGTCGTCGGTCATATGACCAGTAAAAAGCGACTCTTCCAGGAATTGGGAGAGTTGGCTGCTTCGGCTTACGGTGTGTGTCCGGCCACGGCTTTCGACGGGCTGCAAGAACGCGAAAGTCTGGGTCCGACGGGCGTCGGCCACGGCGTCGCGCTGCCGCATGCCCGGATCGACGGGTTGGATCGCATGTGCGGCATGTTCCTGCGTCTGGAAAAGCCGATGTCCTACGATTCGGTCGACCGTCAGCCGGTGGATCTGGTGTTTGCCCTGCTGGCCCCGCAACAGGCCGGGGTAGAGCATTTGAAGTCGCTGGCGCTGGTGTCGCGGACGATGCGCGATCCGGGCGTTTGCACCAAACTTCGGGCCAACCTTAGCCCTGCGACCCTTTACGCGATCTTCGCCGAGGGTCCGGCCAGTCAGGCCGCCTGATAACCGTCAGAAATGGTTTCGACAAAAAGGCGCCGCCCGCAAGGGCTGGCGCCTTTTTCTGTCGCCCAAGCTAAACCGGCCCCGTCGGATCGCGATCAACGCCAGTCGGCAAAGCCGAAATTAAGATAATCGCGCTGGTAGACGCGGCGGGTCGCGATTTCGATCTGGTCGTCGTAGATCTTTTCCAGCGCCTGTGGGGGCGGCGGCAGCGTGGTTTCGATCCCCGACGGATTTACCCCGACCGAGCGGGCAAGCTGGGACAATCCCGCGCTTAGCTCTTCTTCCCGGATCAGGCGATCTGGGACCGAGACCTCGGCCATGCCCTTGAGCACCTCGGTCTGCGTGGCCCAAGCGGAATCGACCCGGATGGCGGTCTGGCCGGCTAGGTTGCCGCGCAGAAACTCCAGAAATTCGACGAAAGCGATGCGGTGCTGATCGGGGCCGTAATCGGCGCCGACGGCCCCTTCGGGAATCGGCAGGGCGTATTTCTTGCGCAAGCGCCGCCGAATTTCGGAATAAGAGCCTTTGTCCGTCGACAGAATATACTGGCAAAAGCTCGCGTGGGCGCGTTCGACCGGGTGGCGCAGCACGGCAAAACTGCGCAGGCCCTCGTGGTCGCGCTTCCACTGTTTCAACGCCTTCTGGTTCATGCCCGAGATCAGCGCGTCCCGCTCGGTCCCGTCTAGCGCGGCCATCCAGTCAAGAATGGGTTCGACCGGGCCGCCCCGGATCGGCAGGAACAACAGCGGTTTGTCACGGGTGGCGAAATAGGTGGGCACGCTGGCCGGTCGCCGAGGCTCGAACTGCGGCGTGCGGGACAGGTCGAACCGGTCCAGCCGCGACAGAAGCCGCGTCATTTCGTCGAAATTGCGGACCTTTTCCTGCAAGGGCGCGGGGTTCTGCGGTTTGAGATGCCGTTGCAGATCCTCGATCTGATTGGCCGAGCCCAGAAACTTGGCCAGCCCGTTCAGGATGTCGATGTCGTTGATGTCGTCGTAATTGATGTAAAAGGCCGCCTGCCCCGTCTTCTGACAGCCGCGCAGGATCCGAAGCTGGAATTCCTGCAACTGGTCCAGATGCGCCTCGAACTCGTCCAGATCAAAGTTGATCATGGCGCGCTTGGCGTCCTTCATGTCGGTCAGGATCCACTGGTCGGTCTTCGAGGCAAGCTTGATCGACACGTAGCTGTCCAGCGGATTGCGCGTCAGCACCACCTTGCCGCAGCGCGGGTCGGCCAGCATGGCGTCGACCACCCGCTGTTCGTGGTCAAAGAAGAACCGGAAGCCCGGCAGGGACCGGGCCTGACTGGCCATATTCTGCAGCAGTTTTTCGGGGTCGGCGTCGCGCTGGGGCATGCTCATGCCGAACAGTTCGGGCCAGTTGGGGCGTCCGATGAAGTCGGGGTTGAACGCCTCGCCGTACATGTTGATGTCTTGGAACTCGCCTAGATTGCGTTCCAGAAAGTTCGAGCCTGTCCGCATTTCGGCGAAGACGACGAAGTAATCGAATTTACGGTCCAAGAGGCGTCACCTTACCAGATAGGGTTTTGCGGGGATCGCTGGCGCGGGCATCACTTCGTTGCTGGCGGGGAAATCCCCCATCAGCACCGGCTTCATCCCCTGATTCTTGAGGTTCTGCAGGAACTGGCCAAAGCCCGTCATATCGATCATCTGCGGCACCTCGGTCAGACGGCGGGCAGAGCGCGGCCCGGCCTCGTCCAGAATTTCCTGAAGGTTGCTCATCGGGTCGTGGACGAAATCGGCCAGCGTCCAGATCCGCACCCGCGCCTTGGTGTAGGGCGAGCGGAGGACGTTCAGATGCTCTCCCTCGCGCTTTTGCAGGCGAGCGGCCTCTTTGCGGATCTCGGAGAAGTTGCGGTTGGAATGGAACAGCGGCAAGGCCCATGCGCCGCTGATCACATTGATCTGGGCGTTGGAATCCTTGGCCAGAAACCACGAGATGTCCTGCGTATCGGCGGGGCCGAACTGAAAGCTTTGCCTCTCGCCACGGGTCGACCAGATCAGGTTGATCAGGAAGGCCTGACAATCATAGTCGCGCAGGGCGGCGCAGTCGGACAGGGCGCCGTTGTAGATGGCTTCGTTGCCCGCGAACTGGGCCCGGCGCGGATCGAACAGGTTGCCGTGCACCCGCGTGCCGGTGCGCCGGGTCAACCATTGCTCGAAATCCGTGAACAGGCAGTTAAAGCCCTGAAACACCGAGTAGGGCGCTGCGGTCTGGCCGTTTTCCCAGCCTTCGTTGGGGAACCGCGACTGCATGGTCAGCCCGGACCGACCCCGCGTCCGCCGGTCGACCGCTTGGGCAAAGACCCGGTCGATCTTTTCCGGGCTGGGTTCCGATCCGGCCATCGAGGCGCGGTTGCTGGACAGGAACGTCTCGTAGAGACGGTTGGCGTGGGGCCAGATCTTGCGGGCGACAAAACAGTCCGAGCGGCGCAAAAGCTGCAGGTGATCGTCGTAGAAGATATGCGGTTTGCCTTGGAAATCGAACTTGCTCAGCGTCAGCGACCGGCTTTCGATCTGGCGCGAGTACAGCCGTACGAGGGTCTGAAAATAGCTCTCGTCGGGAATCCAGACCTGTTTGAAATAGCGGTCATAGGTGGCACGCTCAGGGTCTTCCAGCAGGGCCGACAGGGTCTGCCGCGTCAGGCACCACCACTGCGAGCCCATGTGCGGGTCGATCCGATCAGGGATTTTGCGGCGGATGCGCAGGGCCCGTTGCAGTTGCACGTAGCGGTCGAACAGGAACCGATGCCGTTTCCACGAAAACGGAAAGCGCAGGGTGAAGCGTTCGTGGTCCAGCCCGCCGACGGTCCAGGGGACATCCTCGATCGTGACGCTTTCGATGAAATCGGTGTTCGGGCGCTGTTTCAGATAATCCTTCAGCTCGTCCGCCGGGCGCAGCGGCATGCACGAGCCCGAGGCGAAGTAGACGTGCCGCACATCGGGGAATTCGCGCAGCATCACGGTCGAGACTTCCTGCGTCGCCGCCACCAGCGACCATGTTCCCCATTCGCATCGGTGCCGGTTGGTAAAGCGGATGTTGTCCAGATCCGACAGAGACTCCATGAAGGCCCGGAATCGCTTGGTCGAGACCCGCTTGTCGGCGTGGATCACCACCGGGCAATCGCGCGAGGCCCAGTGCCGCGCCACCTGCGCCGCCCGGCCCAGCGCCGTGTGGACCAGCATGACGAAGCCGACGCTCATGCCCAGTTCCCCTTGGACATCAGGCCAAGGATCTCCAACTGACGCCAGTTGATGTATTTCTCGCTCCATTTGCACCAGAACGACGGGTTGTCCTGCAGCACATCGTGGTAGGCGCGGTATTCGTGGCTGTTGGCGTAGTGCTGGCCGCGGGTCAGCTCCTCGGCGGACTTATGGGCGAAGGTGTCCAGAAACTTGGCGTGAAGCAGACAGCCCGACGCTTTCTCGCCGCCCCATTCGTCATAGACCTGATTCAAGCCGCGCGGCAGCAGCATGTGGGTCGAGCTGACGAATGCGTAAGAGCGGTGCCATTTCACCAAAGGGATCTTGTTCAGCGCCGGCGCCCGTTCCGGCACGTCCGAAAAGAAGGCCCGTGCGCGGGGGCCGCCCTGCACCCACAGGTTGCCGTAAAGCCGGTTCTTTCTGATGGTGTAGTTCGAGCTGTCGAACCAGCTGGCAATCTCGAACGGGTTCTGGCCAGGGGAATAGGGCACGGCGTCGATGGTGCCCTTGGGATACATGTCCAGCAGCATCGCCCCGAAGGATTTGATCGACGAGGCGTCCAGCCAGTCGGTCAGCGCCCGCATCGGGCGCGTATCGCAGAACGGGTAGACGAAGAATTCATCGGGATCGACGGTCAGGGTCCAATGCCCGTGGCCATACCGCATCTGCAGCCAGTTCAGCCAATCCACCCCGAACCGCGACCGCTTGTAGCTGGCGCCGGTGGACCACAGCGACACGTCGCGCTGATCGCGCAGGTATTCGCGGCTGCCGTCGTCCGAGGCGTTGTCGACCATCAGAAAATGGTTCACCCCCAGATCGCGATAATACCGCAGGAAGTATTCCAGCCGCGCACGTTCGTTGCGCATGGTCGAGAAGATCAGGATATCGTTCGACCGGATGGCACTGGTGCGATTGACCACGGATTGCAATTCGCGCCGCTTGCGAAAGGCTCGCACGCGCCAGCGTTTCCGCTCTAGACGAAGTCGGTATGACGTCAGGGCGCCCATCGTCCGGTCATTCTACTGGTACCTGTTCCCTCGTCGGATCGCTGCGGTCAGATCCTGTCGAAAACGATGTCGAAATGTCTGCCCCATCCGATGTCCAAGGACAGGCGTTCCGCCGACCGCGCGTTGCCCGACATGTCTAACCCGCACCGGGCTTTTATTTCCTTAACCCAAGAATACCTGTCGGTCATGGACAGGTAAACCGGGTAATCACCGAGAATCTCGCGAAAAACTTCAAGTGGTGCAGCAATGACCGGCACCCCCAGCGCGGCGGCTTCGATCAGCGGCAGGCCGAAGCCCTCGGCATAGCTGGGGAACAGCAACCCGCGCGAGCGTTGCAACAGCGCCGCCACGGCGCCGTCTGACAGGCCGGCAAGCTCGTGGATGACCTGACCGCTTAACGGCGACAGCTCCAGCCAGTCGAAGACCTGCGCGTTGTTCCAGCCCCGGCTGCCGACGATGTGAAGATGTGGCATCTGCTCGGGCGGAAGCTCTTTCGCCAGCTCCTCCCAGACGTTGAACAACAGCATGTGATTCTTGCGCGGCTCGATCGTGCCCAGCACCACGAAGGCCGGATGATCTTTCAGCAGGTAACCGGGCAGCGCGTCGGGGTCGGGGCGCGCGGGCGTGGCCCCCAGATGCGCCACCAGCATCGGCGGCACCCGTCCGGGGGACAGGTGGCGGGTGACGTCGCGCAGGGTCTGCTGCGAGTTGCACAGGATCAGGTCGGCGTGGGTGCCCACGGCCTCTAGCCGGGCGCGGAAGCGGTCGACGCTGCCTTCGGCCTGAAATTGCGGGAAATCCAGCGGGATCGTGTCATGGATCATCACCGCGATCACCAGCCCCGGCACCGCGGCCAGCGACGACAGGTTACCCGCATCAAGGTTCGACAGCCCGACATTCAGGTACGAGACGCCTTCCGGCAGCGCCTGCCGCAGCAGATCGGTCAGCCCGCCCCGCCCGCACCGGGCAAAGGCCAGCCGGCGGGCATCGGATTCGGCCCGTTTGCGCGGGCGTGACAGACGCGGCGACAGCCAACTGATCCGGTCCCGGTGGCCCCAAGGGTCCTGCCCGGTGAACCGACGCGACAGGGCGGCGCCAGCGGCGCGGTCCAGCAACAGGCTGCCCCGCGCGGTGCGGATCAGAAAGAAACAGGCCTCGGGACGGCGCAGAACCTCGTCAAGATAGGCGGCCTCGACCCGGTCTACGCCGGTCGCCGCCCCCCGACCCACCCGCGACATCAGCCGGGTCAGGTCCAGAAGCCGGGTCCGGGGTTTACCGGCTGTAGTGGCCATGCTGATGCCAGCGCCAGGCGTCCGCGATCATGTCCTGCATGCCCGAGCGTTCGGGCCGCCAGCCCAGTTCCTGATGCGCACGGGTGCTGCCCGAGACAAGCTGCGTGCAGTCGCCCGGCCTGCGGTCGCCCTCGGTCACGGGGACGGGGCGGTTGGTGACGGCGGCGCTGGCGTCGATGACCTCGCGCACGGAAAAGCCGGTGCCGGTGCCCAGATTGAACACCCGACTGCCTTTGCCGTCCTGTAGCCAGCGCAGGCCCAGCACATGGGCGTCGACCAGATCGCTGACGTGGACATAGTCGCGCACGCAGGTGCCGTCGCGGGTGTCGTAATCGGTGCCGAAGATGGTCAGCGCCGGGCGCTTGCCGTCGATGGCGTCCAGCATCAGCGGAACCAGATGGGTCTCGGGGCGGTGGAACTCACCGACCTCGCCCTCGGGGTCGGCGCCGGCGACGTTGAAATACCGGAAGATCACGTGTCGGAGGCCGTCGCTTGCGGCGAAATTGGCCAGAATATCCTCGATCGCGCGTTTCGAGGCGCCATAGGCGTTGATCGGGTGCTGGGCCGAGCCCTCGTCCAGCACCACGCCGTCCTGATCGCCATAGGTCGCGCAGGTCGAGGAAAAGACAAAGTCCAGACAGCCGGCATCCACCGCCGCCTGTATCAGCGTCAGCGAGCCCGAGACGTTGTTGTGCCAATAAAGACCCGGTTTCTGCATCGACTCGCCCACTTGGCTGAGGGCGGCGAAATGCATCACGGCGACGGGTTTGTGCCGCGCGAAAACCTGCGCCAGCCGGTCGGCATCGGTCAGATCGCCCTGCTCGAACGGGCCGAATTTGACCGCCTCGGCCCAGCCGGTGCAGAGATTGTCGTAGGTGACGGGCAGATACCCCGCGCGCGACAGGGCCTTGCAGGCATGCGATCCGATATAACCGGCGCCGCCGGTGACAAGGACGACGGGAGGGGCGGATTGCGATGCTGACATGCGTTTACTGAGCGGCCTTCTGCGTGGCGACCATCTCGTTCAGGTAATCCCACAGCTCGCCGCGCAGATCGTCCCGCGACAGGGCGAAAGACACCGTTGCCTGAAGGAAGCCGTCCTTTGATCCACAGTCGAACCGCTGGCCCCGGAAGCGATAGCCGTAGACGTCGCCGGTTTCCTCGATCTCGCGGGCGATGGCGTCGGTCAACTGGATCTCTCCGCCGGCGCCGGTCTTGATCTTGTTCAGGTTCTGCATGATCCGCGGCGTCAGGATATAGCGCCCGATCACGGCCAAGTTCGACGGCGCGGTGCCCGGAGCGGGCTTTTCCACCATCCCCTTGACCGACACGATCGAACCGCGATCCTCTTTGATGTCCAGCACGCCGTAGGCCTGCGCCCGTTCCTCGGGGACGTCCATCGCGGCGACGATGTTGCCGCCGGTTTCCTCGAACGCCTCGACCATCTGTTGCAGACAGGGGGTTTCACCGGCGATGACGTCGTCGGGCAGGATCACGGCAAAGGGCTCGTTGCCCACCAGACGCCGGGCGCACCAGACCGCGTGGCCCAGACCCAGCGGCTTGTGCTGGCGGATATAGGCGATGGCGCCGCTGTCCATATTGGTGCTTTTCAGGGTCTCAAGCAGGTCGTCCTTGCCGCGCTTGCGCAGCGAATGCTCCAGCTCGGGGGCGTGGTCGAAGTAATCCTCCAGCGCGGATTTCCCGCGCGAGGTGACAAAGATGAATTCCTTGATGCCGGCGGCACGCGCCTCGTCGATCGCATATTGGATCAGGGGGCGGTCGACCAGCGTCATGATCTCTTTCGGGATCGACTTGGTGGCGGGCAGAAACCGCGTGCCCAGCCCGGCCACAGGGAAAATCGCCTTGGTGACTTTACGCTTCATGAATACGTCCTTCCCGTCGCAACTGGTACGCGTCCGTCCCTTAAACTGCCCGAATGTGGCAGCATGGACGTTACAAATAAGTAATTAGTAGGGCGCAGGGCGTTTACCACCATCTTTGCGAGCGCGCCGTCGTTTTTCCGGTTATCCACCCGGAGCGGTGGGCGTTCAACCGGAATAGTCCGGGTTTTCCGGATACGGAAAAGCCTGTGCCTCGCGGGCCACGCGGCGGCGGAAACTGGTCAGGCGAAACAGCGGCTCGGCCCGGTCTGCGCGTCCGAACAGGCCCCCCTCTTGCACCCAGAATCCGCGTGGATCGAACCAGCGGCGGTGGACCCGTGCGCTGGGCCACAGGATGATGACATGCGCCAGAACGCCCTGCGCTGCCAAGGCCGATGCCCTTTTAAAGAGCCGCTTTTTCTGCCACGGGCGGCCCGCCAGCACCTTGGTCGGGCCCGCCTGCCCCCAAGCAGGAAACGGCTTGAACGGCGGCGGGGCCGCGTCGAAGCGGCCCGGGGTCGAGGCCCTGTGCGCCCCCTCGGCCAGCCCGCTGGCCAGCCCGTCCAGCAGCCGCTGCAACTGGTCCCGCGTCAGCCGCCCCTTGCCCAGCAGTTTCGTCAGCCGTCCCCATTGCTGGCGGCGCAGATCGTCAATCGCCCCGGCGACCGCGCTTTCGGGCGCGTGTTTGCGCAGGTAAAGGACCGAACTTGCGCCGATTTCCCGCAGGCTTTTCGGCACCCGGTCGGCACCGCGCCGGGCGCTGGCCGCATAGCCGTGATCGACCAGCGCGCCGGGGATCAGCGCCACGGGGTGGCCCGCCGCGTGCATCCGCCAGCAAAGGTCGGTCTCGTCGAGGTAAAAGCGAAAGCCTTCGTCGAAGCCGCCCATCTGGCGCAGCAGCCCGGTGCGAAAGGCGCAGTTCGTGCCTTCCAGCTTCACGGCGTGGTCGGGGCCTGTCTCTGGCAAGCAGACCGGTCCCGCGCCGGGATCAAACTCGAAGGCCTGGCCCAGCGCATCGACCCGCCGTGCCTTCCATTGATACGAAAACCCGTTGCGCCCGATGACATAGCCGCCGGCAGCGGCGATGCCCGGCAGGGCGAAGCCGGCCACAAGCCGGGTCAGCCAGTCGGGGCGGGCCACGGCGTCATCGTCCAGAAAGGCGGTCAGGGGGGCGGCGGCCAGCGCGATGCCGATGTTGCGGGCCTTCGAGATGTTGGGCTCGTCCAAAGTGGCCGTCTTCAGATCGGCCAGATCGCCACTGACCTTCAGCGCGGCCAGCCCGGGCGTGTCGGCCACCACGATCACCTCGAACGGGCGATGGGTCAGCGTCCGCAACGAGGCGATGCAGCGCGGAAGCAGATCGGCCCGCCCGTGGCTGACCACGATGACGCTGACGGCGGGCCAGTCAGCGGGTTGGAAAGGGTCGTGGCGGGGGCCGTCCCCGCCCGCCTCCATCTCGCCAGCGGTCCCGCCTGTGCTGTCGGACCGCTGATCGCTCATGCCATGCCCATCTTGGCCATCATCGCCTCGATCCGGGGGATGTCCTCGGGGTTGTTCAACTCCCAGAACTGGCGGCCCCGGGCGTCGACCTGCACGCAGAGCAGGCGCGCGCCGTTCTCAAGGAAACGCAACTGCTCCAACCCCTCCAGCTCTTCCAGCGGGCCACTGGTCCAGCCCAGATAATCCTCCAGCGCCGAGGGGCGATAGGCGTAGACCCCGACGTGGTGAAAGACCGGCGTGGGCGCCGCATCCGCGAAGCGCTCCGAGGTGAACGGGATCACCTCTTTCGAGAAATAAAGCGCGGTCATCGACCGGTCGAACACCGCCGTCGTGCCGCCGACGCGCCCGTGGCGGCGGTCTTCCAGAAAGCCGTTCAGGGCGGCGCCGTCGGCCCGCAGCACCGGGGTCGCGGCCTGCGCTTCGGGGTTGGCGCGCATGGCGTCGATCAGATCTTCGATGAACCACGGCGGGGTCAGCGGGGCGTCGCCTTGCAAGTTCACCACCAGATCGAAGGGCTGGCCCAGCGCGGTCAGCGCCGCCGCACAGCGCTCGGTGCCGTTGGCGCAGCTTTCGGGGGTCATCACCACCTCGGCGCCGAAGGCGGTGCAGGCGGCGCGGATACGGTCGTCGTCGGTGGCGATCACCACCCGGGCGCCGCCGCCGACCTGTTGTGCCGCGTCCCACGTCCGCCGCACAAGACTGCGCGCGACACCGTCGGCGCCGGTCAGTTCGGCCAGCGGCTTGCCGGGATAGCGGGTCGAGGCGAAGCGTGCCGGAATCACGATCAGCACCCGATCGTCCTGCCCGGTCTGTGGCTGAGTGTCCCCCGGCATCACGCGTCCTTCAGATCGACGCCCGGCGCGTGGGCGATGAAGAAGGGATTGGCATAGCCCGACTTGCCGTAGACCAACGGTTTCAGCCCGTCGAAATTCACCACATGGCCGCCCGCGCCGCGCAGAACGGCATCGCCGGCGGCGGTGTCCCATTCCATCGTTCGGCCCAGCCGGGGGTACAGATCGGCCTCGCCTGTCGCGACCAGACAGAATTTCAGCGACGAGCCTGCGCTGGCGGCCTCGGCCACCTCGTAGCGCGAGATATAGGCGTCGGTGTCCGCGTCCCGGTGGCTTTTCGAGGCCACGACGATCAGCGCCCCATTGTCGGGGTCCGACACCCTGATCGGCGTCACAGCGCCCGGCTCGGGGCCGAAGGGGCCGGTTTCCTCGACGCTGGCGCCGGTGGCGTCGGTGTAGAACATGCGTTTGCGGGCGGGGGCATAGACCACGCCGCGCAGGGGCACGCCGTCGCGGACATAGGCGATGTTGACGGTGAAATCGCCGCGCCGCTTGACGAATTCCTTGGTGCCGTCCAGCGGATCGACGATGATGAACTCGGCCGCCGTGTCGGCATGCGAGCCTGCCTGTTCTTCGGTCACCAGCATGATGTCGGGATAAGCCTCGCGCAGGCCCTCCGAGATGATCGCATCTGCGGCCAGATCCGCCGCCGTCACCGGGCTGTCGTCGGATTTCGACCGAACCTCGAAGTCGTCGGCGCTGTAGATCTCCATGATCTTGGCGCCGGCCTTCAGCGCCAGCGCCCGAAAGATCCGCGTCATTCGTTCATCTTGTTCTGGCCGCATGTCACCAATCCCTCGCCTTGTGGTCGTCAAATGGCCGCAATGTTGATCGACCTTACCGGAAACCTTATGGTGCGAGTGCAGCCGGACGGCAAGTTCCGGGTCCGATATCGGACAGAGTGACAAGGCGGGGTGCAAGATGTTCACGAACGGCAGACCGACGACCTTTCTGGGGTCGATCTTCGTCACCCTCAGCCTGATCTTCGAGGTGGCGGTGCGCGAACAGCGCAAGGGTCACCGCAACGCCCTGCTGGGGCTGATCCTGAATATCGCCACCACGGTCGCCTTCATCCTTGTGTTCCAACTGATGTTCTCGGTCCTAGGGCTACGAAGCGCCGCGTTGCGCGGGGATTTCCTGTTGTTCATGATGACGGGCGTTTTCCTGTTTCTGACCCACACCAAGGCCGTCGGCGCCGTCGCCGGGGCCGAGGGTCCGACCTCGTCGATGATGCTGCACGGGCCGATGAACACCGGCATCGCCATCGCCGGGGCCGCGCTGGGCTCGCTTTACACCCAGACGCTGACGGTCTTTCTGGTGCTGTTCTTCTATCACGCCGCCTTCACGCCGGTTTACATCGACCAGCCGATCCTGACCTTCGGGATGTTCCTGATGGCATGGTTTTCAGGCTGCGCGATCGGGATGATGTTTCTGGCCGTGACCCCGTGGTCGCCGGGGTTCTTTTCGCTGGTGCGGACGATCTACCAGCGGGCGAATATGATCGCCTCGGGGAAGATGTTCGTGGCCAATGCGCTGCCGGCGACGGCGCTGATGATGTTCGACTGGAACCCGCTGTTCCACACCATCGATCAGGCGCGCGGCTTCACCTTCCTGAATTACGCGCCGCAGAAGACCAGCCTGATGTATCCGATCTACCTGTCGATCGTCTGCATCGTGATCGGTCTGATGATGGAATTCTTCACCCGCCGCCGGATGTCCGCAAGCTGGAGCGCGGGGCGCTGATCGTACCGGCAGGCCCGCTTACGACACCACCCGCAGCGTCACATTGATCCGGCCCCCGTCCGGCAACAGGGTCGAGCTGTTGAACCGGATGCGGTCCACCCCGTGATAGGTCAGCCGGGCGTCGCCCTCCATCACCACCACGTCGCCCGAGCGTAGCCAGATCGACTCGGTGCTGCCTTCGCGGGTCGGGTTGCCGATGCGGAAAAGCCCCTCGTCGCCCAGCGAGATCGAGACCACGGGCCATTTGAAATCGGCCTCGTCCTTGTCTTGGTGCAGGCCCATGCGTGCGCCCTCACCGTAGTAGTTGATCAGACAGCAGTCCGGGTCCCGCCCGACCCCGCTGACCGCCCGCCACACCGCCGCGACCGTGTCGGGCACCGGCGGCCACTCGACCCCCGAGGGGTGGCGCGGATCGTAGCGATAGCCGCGCCGGTCCGAGATCCAGCCGTGCGACCCGGCCGAGGTCATCCGCACCGACATCTTCTTTCCGAACCGCGTCTCGGGGGCGATGAAAGGCGCGGCGCGGGCCACGGCACGCAACTCGGCCACCATCAGACGCTGATCGTCGGGCGACAGGAAGGCTTCGTGGATGCGAAAGCCGCGGACGGTCAGGGTGGGGTCTGGACGCGCGGTATCGGGACGCGGGGTGTCAGAGGAGGTCATCCGCTCAAACCCGCGACAAAAGCACGCCGCCAAGCACCAGCAGCACGCTTAACGCCCGGCTCCAGCTGATGTCGCGCACCGGCAGGCCGAAGGCGCCGACGCTGTCGATCACCACGCCCGCCAGCACCTGCCCCAAGATCACCACGGCCACCAGCGTCACCAGCCCCAGCGCGTCCACGCTGAACGCCGTGCCCCAGACGAACCATGCGCCCAGCGCACCGCCCGTCCACGCCCACCACGGCGCCTGCGCCAGCCCCGCAAGGGTCGGCCATTCGCCCCGCACCAGCGCTAGCGCCGACAACAGCGCAAGCCCCAGCGCAAACGAAATGATCGACGCGGGCAACGTGCCACCCGCAAACGCCGCCATCCGGCCGTTTATCGGCGCCTGCAGCGCCACGGCGGCCCCCGCGACCAGCATCACGGCTATCGCCACCCAGAACCCGACTGCCATTCCCTGCATTCCTTTCGCCTTGGACCTTGCCACCACGCCGCGGCATTCCCAGATTGATCCGGTTCCGCGCCCTTAGCAACCGTGGCAACACCTTGCAAAATTCACCGATTTCCCAGCCCGCGCATGGTTGCAGCACCCAAGAGCGGCACTTATATACCCACCGGAACGTGATCGGGGCATCCTGCTTCGGTCTTTGGGATCGGGGCTAGGGCGCCGGAACGGGCCTTCGCCCCCCAACATCGCCAACGTAAAGAGGACTGAGCACATGGCTAAAGTCATTGGTATCGACCTGGGGACAACCAACTCCTGCGTCGCAATCATGGACGGCTCGCAGCCGCGGGTCATCGAAAACCAGGAAGGCGCACGCACCACGCCTTCGATCGTCGCGTATACGGATGACGAACGTCTTGTCGGCCAGCCCGCCAAGCGTCAGGCCGTGACCAACCCGGAAAACACCGTCTTTGCCGTCAAGCGTCTGATCGGCCGCCGCGCCGACGACCCGGATCTGGCGAAAGACCTCAAGAACCTCCCCTATGCCGTCGTCGACGGCGGCAACGGCGACGCCTGGGTTCAGGTGCATGGCGAGAAGTTCTCGCCCGCGCAGGTCTCGGCGCTGATCCTGCAGAAGATGAAGGAAACCGCCGAGAAATATCTGGGCGAGGATGTCACGCAGGCCGTCATCACCGTGCCCGCCTATTTCAACGACGCCCAGCGTCAGGCCACCAAGGACGCGGGCAAGATCGCCGGTCTGGAAGTGCTGCGCATCATCAACGAGCCGACGGCGGCTGCGCTGGCCTATGGTCTGGACAAGAAAGAATCGCGCACCATCGCGGTCTATGACCTTGGCGGCGGCACCTTCGACATCACCATTCTGGAAATCGACGACGGCCTGTTCGAGGTGAAGTCCACGAACGGCGACACCTTCCTGGGTGGCGAAGATTTCGACATGCGGATCGTCAACTACCTTGCCGACGAGTTCAAGAAAGAGAACGGCGTCGATCTGACCAAGGACAAGATGGCGCTGCAGCGTCTGAAGGAAGCTGCCGAAAAGGCCAAGATCGAGCTTTCGTCCTCGACCCAGACCGAGATCAACCAGCCGTTCATCTCGATGGACCCCAAGGGCGGTCAGCCGCTGCACATGGTCATGAAGCTGACCCGTGCCAAGCTGGAAAGCCTTGTGGGCGACCTGATCAAGGCCTCGATCAAGCCCTGCAAGGAAGCTCTGAAGGACGCGGGCCTGTCGACCAACGACATCGACGAGATCGTTCTGGTCGGCGGCATGACCCGCATGCCCAAGGTCAAGGAAGAGGTCACCAAGTTCTTCGGCAAAGAGCCGCATCAGGGTGTGAACCCCGATGAGGTCGTCGCCATGGGCGCCGCCATTCAGGCCGGCGTTCTGCAAGGCGACGTCAAGGACGTGGTGCTGCTGGACGTGACCCCGCTGTCGCTGGGCATCGAAACGCTGGGCGGTGTCTTCACCCGGCTGATCGACCGCAACACGACCATCCCGACGAAGAAAAGCCAGATCTTCTCGACCGCCGAGGACAACCAGAACGCCGTGACGATCCGCGTGTTCCAGGGTGAGCGTGAGATGGCGCAGGACAACAAGATGCTGGGCCAGTTCAATCTGGAAAACATCCCCCCCGCACCGCGTGGCCTGCCCCAGATCGAGGTGACCTTCGACATCGACGCCAACGGCATCGTTTCGGTGGCCGCCAAGGACAAGGGCACCGGCAAAGAGCAGACGATCACGATCCAAGCGTCCGGCGGTCTGTCGGATGACGAGATCAACCAGATGGTCAAGGACGCCGAGGCCAACGCCGACGCCGACAAGGAACGTCGCGAATTGGTCGAGGCCCGCAACCAGGCCGAAAGCCTGATCCACTCGACCGAAAAGTCGATGGAAGAGCATTCGGACAAGGTCGACCCGACCACCATCGAGGCGATCGAACTGGCCATCGCGGCGCTGAAGGACGATCTGGAAAAGGACGATCCGGCCAAGATCAAGTCGGGCATCCAGAACGTGACCGAATCCGCCATGAAGCTGGGCGAGGCCATCTACAAGACGCAGCAGGCCTCTGCCGCGGGCGAGGCTCCGGAAGGCGAATCCGAAGATGCTCCGCGCTCGGTCGATGACGATATCGTCGATGCCGACTTCGAGGATATCGACGACGACAAGCGCGCCTGAGGCGATTAACCAGATCTTCGGGCCGGCCCTGTTTCAAGACGGGGCCGGCCTCCGTGTTCAAGGATAGATGATCCATCATGGCTAAACGCGACTTCTATGACGTTCTCGGCGTATCGCGCGGTGCCTCCGAGGCCGAGATCAAAAAGGCCTATCGCACCAAGGCAAAGGAACTGCATCCCGATCGCAATGCGGACAAGCCCGAAGCCGAATCCCAGTTCAAGGAAATCAACGAGGCGTATGACGCCCTGAAAGACCCCAACAAGAAGGCCGCCTATGACCGTTACGGTCACGCGGCATTCGAAGGCGGCAACGGCGCCAGCGCCGGTCAGGGACGCGGCGGCTTCCACCCCGGTGGCGGCGATTTCGCCAGCGCCTTCTCGGACGTCTTCGATGACCTCTTCGGCGACTTCGTCGGCGGCAATCCCCGCGGTCGCGGCGGACAGCCCCGCGCCGCCCGCGGCTCGGACCTGCGCTATAACCTGCGCGTCACGCTTGAAGACGCCTTCGCCGGCGTGCAGAAATCCATCAACGTGCCGACCTCGGTGCGCTGCGACACCTGCGAAGGGTCGGGCGCCGAAGGCGGCGCCGTCCCCGAGGCCTGCCCGACCTGTTCCGGCATGGGCAAGGTCCGCGCACAGCAGGGCTTTTTCACCGTCGAACGCACCTGCCCCACCTGTGGCGGCATCGGTCAGATCATCAAGAACCCCTGTCAAAGCTGCGGCGGTGCCGGCCGGGTCGAGAAAGAGCGTTCGCTTAGCGTCAACATCCCCGCAGGCGTCGAGACCGGAACCCGCATCCGTCTCGCCGGCGAGGGAGAGGCCGGCCTGCGCGGCGGCCCCTCGGGCGATCTGTATATCTTCATCGAAGTGACCGAGCATCAGCTTTTCGAGCGTGACGGCGAGAACCTGTTTTGCCGCGTGCCCGTCTCGATCACCTCGGCGGCCCTTGGCGGCGATATCGAGGTGCCCACCATCGACGGTGGCCGCAGCCGGGTGAAAGTGCCCGCCGGCAGCCAGTCGGGCCGTCAGATGCGCCTGCGCGGCAAGGGCATGCCCCGTCTGCGCGGCGGAGGCGCCGGCGACATGTTCATCGAGATGGCCGTGGAAACCCCGGTCAACCTGACCTCGAAACAGAAAGACCTGCTGCGCGAATTCGAGCGTCTGTCCGAGGATAACAATCCCCACGGCAGCAGCTTCTTCGATTCGGTCAAATCGTTCTGGGACGGGATGAAGGGCTCCGCGTCTTAAGCAACGCTTTACACTGCTGTGAAAGGGTCGGGGTCATGCCCCGGCCCTTTTCCATATCCGCCCCCGGCCTGTTCGACGCACAGGGCCTGCCCCCCGTGGCCCCCGCCGCCCCGTCGACTGGCACCCGCCAACCCTCGTATATCAGGGGCCACCGAAAACGCCTGCGCAAACGCTTCACCGAAGGTGGCGCCGCCGCCGTGCCGGATTACGAACTGCTGGAACTGGTGCTGTTCCGTGCCCTGCCCCGGCAGGATGTCAAACCGCTGGCCTCGACGCTGATGCAGGCCTTCGGCAGCTTCAACGGCGTGGTCTCGGCCACCCACGCGCGGCTGATGGCCATCCCCAACGTCGGCCCCGCCGTCATCTGCGAGCTGAAGGTGATCGAGGCCGCCGCCCACCGGCTGGCCCGTTCGCGGGTGATGAACCGCCACGTCCTGTCCTCGTGGGAGGCGCTTTTGGCCTATTGCCACGCCACCATGGCCCACCGCGAGACCGAGCAATTCCGCATCTTCTATCTGGATCGAAAGAACGTCCTGATCGCCGACGAGGAACAGGCCAAGGGCACCGTCGACCATGTGCCCGTCTACCCGCGAGAGGTCGCCAAACGCGCGTTGGAACTGAACGCCTCGGCGCTGATCCTTGTGCACAACCACCCCTCGGGCGATCCCACGCCGTCGGACGCCGACATCGACATGACGGGCCGCATCATCCACGCGCTGCACGCCCTTGGGATCATCCTGCACGACCACCTTGTCATTGGAAAATCACAAGAAATCTCGTTCCGCGCCGAGGGGTTGATATGACCCTGCTTTAGGGTCGCACAAATATCCCCGCCGGAGGCTCCTCAGCGCAGCCAGACCTCGACCCGCCGGTTGACCTGCCGGCCCCACGCGCTGTCGTCGCAGGCGATGGGCAGCGCCTCGCCAAACGCGTCCACGGTCATCCTGAGCCGTGAGAAATCCGCCGTATGCGCCTCGGCCCGGACGGCCTTGCGGATGGCCTCGGCGCGGCGGCGCGAGATCACGCGGTTGGGCGTGGCGGCCCCCTCTCCGTCCGAGAACCCGATGAACACCAGCTCGCGCCCGTCAAAGGCCCCGGTCTCGATCGTGCGCGCCAGCCGCAGGACGTTGCCCCGCGACTGCGCGTCCATCCCCGACGACCCGCCATCGAACCGAAAGGACGTGCTAAGCCGCTCGGCGTCCCGCGTCGCCCGCACCAGCCGCTGCAACTCTTCCAGCGGCACCTCGGGTCCGGCCTCTAGGATCGCGCCTGCCAGTCGTGCGCCCTGTGCCGACAGGGGGTTGCGGTCGATCCCCTGATCGACAAACCCCGCCCGCCGGATCACCACCTCGGCGGCCGGGGTGTCGAAGAAGGCCACGAATTCGCGCGCCAGCAGCGGCAGCCGCCGGGCGGGGCTGTAGAGCAGCAGCGGGATCGACAGCGGATAATCCTCGGCCTTCAGGGTGGCGACGCTGGCCGACAGGACCGCGCCGCAGGGGCCGCGCAGGCTGACGGGCGCGGTATTGCCGGTCTCGGACCAACTGGTGATGCCGATGGCGCCCGGATCCTCGGCCACCGCATCGACCAGATCGGCGTCGTCGCCATGCAGCCGCGCCGTGCCCGCAAGCACCTTGCCGAAGGGCTCCAGCACGCGGGCCGCAAAAAGCTGCGACAGGGCCGAGCCCACGTCGCGCCCGTGCAGCCGGATCGGCCCCGCCTCGCCGCCCAGGTCGGACCAGTCCGTGATCTCGCCCGCAAAGACCTGCGCCAGCGTCTCGGGCGTCAGCGATTGCACGGGGTTGGCCGCAGCCACCACCGGCACCAGCGCATCCAGCGCCAGCACCATCGACCGGCGCGGGCCCGCCAGATCGCCCAGCCCGGCCAGCGCCGCGACCGAAAGCTCTTCGGCCCCGATCTCGCGCAGGGACAGGGCCAGATCGGCCTCGTCTGCGGCAAGATCCGCGAACCCCTCGTCGCTGCTGGACAGGCGCAGGGTGATGCGGGCCTGATCGATGCCGCTCAGCGGATCGCTCAGCACGAACCGCGACCGGCTTTCATCCAGCACCTCGCGCACGAGGCGCAGACCGCGTTGGCGGGCGAAGGCATCAATCAGCGCCGGCATCAGGACCCGGCCCATCGCCGCCGCGCCCGACAGCGAGAATTCGGCGACGAAAGCTTCGAGATCCGGGCAACCCTCGCCGGTGCAGATCACGCCCTGCCCGTCCACGGTCAGCGGGCCATAGACCGTGTCCAGCCGGTAAAACTCGCCGTCATAGGATTGCAGGGTGCCGGCGATGTTGACCGAACCGTCGCGCGACGTCAGCGTCACGTCCTGCGCCATGGCGGCCCCAAGGGTCGACGCGATGGCCGCCGCTGCAAGGGCGGCGCGGATCAGACGGGGGGTCATCAACGCCCCGTCAGTTTCGCGCGATTTTCAGGTCTGGCAGCAGGTCTTTCAACCGCAGATAGTCGCCCACCCGGTCGCAGCCCGGCAGGCGCAGACGCAGGTCCGTCCGCTTGGCGTCCTGACCGGCCACGCTGCGAAAGGCGGTGGCCTGAACCGCGCGGCCACAGTTGTCGGCGCTGACCGCGCCTTCGAGGCTAAGGCGGACGGTGCCCAGATCGCGGGGAACGGTATAGAATTCGACCCGCGCGGCGCCGGCGCCCATGGTCATCATGCTGCCCCCCTGCCCCCGCAGCGCCACCCGCAGGGTGCCCGGATTGCGCGGCCAGACGGTCAGGGTTTTGGTCGTCGTGCGGGCCACTTCGCGGGCGTGCAGGCTTAGCCCGGCGGGCCCCTGCCACAGCACGGCGATCCGGTGGAAGGCGACAAGGTCGGGCACATCAACGGTTCTGGCGATCCGGCTGCCGTCGGCAAATGTCAGCGCGATGTCGGCGGTGTCGCGCAGGGCAGGCAGGTCCAGCCGCAGCGTGCCCATCTGATCGGTGCGCAGATCCAGCGACAGACCGGCATGGTTAAGCCGCACGGGTTGCAGGGCGCGGCAGGGGCTGGAAAGCGCCAGCCGGATCAGGCCGCCGGGGGCTGCCGAGAGGCCAAGCACCTCTTCGCAGGGCAGGCCGAATTGGGACAATGTGCGTTCCGGTGCCCGCGCCCAGTCGGCCGCAGACCCCTTGGGCAGAGGCACCGAAAGCGGCGCGGCGGCGTCCAGATCGGTGCGGGCACGGGTGGCGCGCGGTGCTGTCGGCAGGTGGCTGGCGCTGATGGTGCCGCTGTCGGCAAAGGCGACCGCCGGGGCCGAGGCGGCGACTAGGGTAGCGGCAACAAAAAGCGCGCCGGAGGGGATGAAACCGCCCCGTCGCACACGGCGAAGGACGCCCATGATGGATGAAATGCCGTGCATGCCTGCTTTGCCCCGTCTGGATGCGGTTTAGCGGAACTATGGCGTAAAGCGGGTGGGCTGGAAAGGCGAACGCCCCGCCGGATGGCGAGGCGTTATGACCCTGTGGCACCAGAGTCGCCTTTAGTGGTCGTCCTTCATGTGCGGCCATGTGCGGCCACGTGCGGACCATGTCAGACCGCTGAAGGGTGGGCCTCAGGCCGTGACGTTGCCGTGGCAATGCTTGTAGCGCTTGCCCGATCCGCAGGGACAGGGATCGTTGCGGCCGACGTTCTCGGTGTCGATGTCGGCGGGCGCGCTTTCCGTGGGAGCCTCGTCAGCGGCGTCCGCAGCATCCTCGTCCCCCTGCATGGCGCGTTGCTGCGCCACCAGTTGGGCCAGCATCGACTTTTGCTCTTCTTCCGTCAGCGGGCGCAATTGGCCCAGCTTTTCGGTCACTTCCTCGCGCAGCGAGTTCAGCAGGCTCTCGAACAACTGAAAGCTTTCGTTCTTGTATTCGTTCAGCGGATCGCGCTGCGCATAGCCCCGGAACCCGACGACCGAGCGCAGATGTTCCAGCGTCACCAGATGTTCGCGCCACTTGGCGTCGATGGTCTGCAACAGCACCTGCTTTTCGATCGAGCGCATCTGCTCGGGGCCGAACTTGGCGGCCTTTCCGGCCATGAACTCGTCGCTGGCCTTGTAGAGACGTTCGCGGATGTCCGAATCGTCCACGCCCTCTTCCTCGGTCCAGGCGATGACGGGGGCGTCGAAGCCCAGCTTCTGGATGATGGCGGCGTAAAGCCCCTCGCCATCCCACTGGTCGGCATAGCTTTTTGCGGGGATGTGGAAATCGACCAGATCGTCGATCACCTGATGGCGCATGTCCTCGACGATCTCGTTGACGTTCTTGCTTTCCATGATCTCCAGCCGCTGGCCAAAGATGGCCTTGCGCTGGTCGTTCATCACGTCGTCGAACTTCAGCAACTGCTTGCGGATGTCAAAGTTGCGACCCTCGACCTTGGCCTGTGCCTTCTCGAGGCTCTTGTTGACCCAAGGGTGGATGATCGCCTCGCCGTCCTTCATGCCCAGCTTGCCCAGCACGTTGTCCAGACGTTCGGACCCGAAAATCCGCATCAGATCGTCTTCGAGGCTGAGGTAAAAGGCCGAGCGTCCGGGGTCGCCCTGACGGCCCGAGCGACCGCGCAACTGGTTGTCGATGCGACGGCTCTCGTGGCGTTCTGTGGCCAGAACGAACAGGCCGCCGGCGTCCAGCACCTTGGCCTTTTCGTCGGCAACCTCGGCCTCGATGCGGGTGCGCAGTTCGGTCGGGTCGGCGTCGGGATCTGTAACCAGAGCTTCCAGCACCTTCATGTCGACGTTGCCGCCAAGCTGAATGTCGGTGCCGCGACCGGCCATGTTGGTCGCGATGGTGACGGCGCCCAACTTGCCCGCGTTGGCAACGATGCTGGCCTCTTGCTCGTGCTGGCGGGCGTTCAGGACGTTATGGGGCACGCCCTTGTCCTTCAGCATCTGCGACAGGAACTCAGACTTGTCGATCGAGGTGGTGCCGACCAGAATCGGCTGACCCTTCTTATGCGACTCTTCGATGGTCTCGATGATCGCGGCGAACTTTTCCTTGGCGGTGCGGTAGACGGCGTCATGCTCGTCCTCGCGGGCGATGGGGCGGTTGGTGGGCACTTCGATCACGCCCAGCTTGTAGATCTCGGCGAATTCCTCGGCCTCGGTGGTGGCGGTGCCGGTCATGCCGCCCAGCTTGTCGTAAAGCCGGAAGTAGTTCTGGAAGGTGACCGAGGCCAGCGTGACGTTCTCGGGCTGGATCGAGACGTTTTCCTTGGCTTCGATCGCCTGATGCAGACCGTCAGACAGACGGCGCCCGGACATCATGCGGCCGGTGAATTCGTCGATCAGCACAACCTCGTCGTCGCGGACGATGTAGTCCTTGTCGCGCTGGAACAGCTTATGGGCGCGCAGGGCCTGGGTGACGTGGTGCACCAGAGTCGTGGATTCAGGGTCATACAGCGACTGACCCTCGGGCAGGATCTCGCGGCGCAGAAGCTCCTGTTCCAGAAACTCGTTGCCCTCGTCGGTATAGGTGACGTTGCGGGTCTTTTCGTCGATGGTGAAATGCGCGTCCGAAAGCTGGGGCACCACCGTATCGACGGTCTTGTAAAGGTCGCTGCGATCCTCGGACGGGCCCGAGATGATCAGCGGGGTGCGGGCCTCGTCGATCAGGATCGAATCGACCTCGTCGACGATGGCGAAGTAATGATCGCGCTGGTTCATCTCTTCGAGATCCATGCGCATGTTGTCGCGAAGATAGTCGAAGCCAAGCTCGTTGTTGGTGGCATAGGTCACGTCGGACCCGTACGCCGCCTGCTTCTCGGATTCGGGCTGCTGGGGGTAGACGACGCCGGTGGTCAGGCCGAGGGCGCTGTAAACCTTGCTCATCCATTCGGCGTCGCGTTTGGCCAGATAGTCGTTGACCGTGACGATATGCACGCCGCGCCCCGAAAGGGCGTTCAGATAGGCCGGGAAGGTGGCCATCAGGGTCTTGCCCTCGCCGGTCTTCATCTCGGCGATGTTGCCCTGATGCAGGAAGATACCGCCCATGAGCTGCACGTCGAAGGCCCGCAGGCCCAGCGTGCGGCGGGCCGCCTCGCGGACGTTGGCGAAGGCCTCGGGAAGCAGATCGTCAAGGCTTTCACCCTTGGCGAAACGCTCGCGGAATTCGGCGGTCTTGGCGATGATCTGCTCGTCGCTCAGATCCGTGAACTGCGGCTCCAGCGCGGTGATCTTCTCGACCAGGGGCCGGCGGGCTTTCACCTCGCGATCATTTGGCGTTCCGAAGACTTTCTTGGCGATGGTTCCGAGACCCAGCATCTTGTCGTCCGCTCTCCGCTTGAGGGGCATTCGCTACCCGTCCTGACAGGCCGTTCTGACAGGTTCGTGTGTTGGCAAGCCTTGCTCCTGCTCAAACGCGCTCATAGAACGGCGGGTAAGCGAGGCGGGACCTGCTGAACCCTTCGGCACATAAGGGCCTGCCTGATGACTGTCAACTTGACCCGCTGTCCCAGCACGCGCCGGGGCCGGGTCGGCCGCCCAACGGCCACGCAAAAGGAGCTTACCATGAGCCGATTTACCGCCAACGGACCCGCCTTTATCCGCAGTGCCGCGCTGGCCGCCATCCTTGCCGCCGCCGCCATGCCCGCCACCGCACAGGACACGGCTCAGGACACGGTACAAGACACGGCCCCTGAGATGTCCGAGGCCGAAACCGACACCGGGATCGGGACCGAAACGGGCGCCACGTCGGACGCGTCGACCCCCAAGACGGTCGCCGCCCCCGAGAAGGGCGCCGAGACCGTTCTGGCCCGCGTCGGCACCACCGATATCAAGCTTGGGCACCTTATGCTGCTGCGCGAAGGGCTTCCCGCCCAGTATCAGTCGCTGCCCGCCGAGACCCTGTTCGAGGGGCTTCTGGAACAGCTGATCCGCCAAGCCGCCCTAGCCCAGTCCATCGAGGATGACGACAGCGCCCGTCTGACCCTTGGTCTGGAAAACGAGGTGCGCGGCTACAAGGCCGGCGTCGTTCTGGACCGCATCGTGCGCGAGCAGGTGACAGACGGCGCGATCCAGGCCGCCTATGACGCGCAATACGGCGATCAGGAAACGCAGACCGAATGGAACGCCTCGCACATCCTCGTGAAGACCGAGGAAGAGGCCAAGGCCCTGACCGACGCGCTGGACGACGGCGGCGATTTCGCCGAGCTGGCCAAGGAAAAATCGACCGGCCCGTCCGGTCCCCGTGGTGGCGAGCTTGGCTGGTTCGCGGGCGGCCAGATGGTCCCGCCGTTTCAGGACGCCGTCGCGGCGCTTGAAATCGGCGAGGTTTCGGCCCCCTTCGAAACCGACTTCGGCTGGCATGTCGCCAAGCTGAACGACACCCGCGAGGGCAAGGCCACCAAGCTGGAAGACGTGCGGCAGGAAATCGTCAGCACCCTGACGAACGCCGCCATCGACAGCGTGATGGGCAAGGCCACCGACGGCATCGAGGTCGAGCGTATGATCGACGGGATCGACCCCTCGGTCATCGAACAGACCGACCTTGTCGCTGACTGAGGGCGGCTGACAAAATGGGCGCCAAGAAGAAGATCCGGAAGCTGAAGCTTCGGCTGAAAGCGGCGCGTCAGGCCCTGAGCCTGACGCAGCCTTCGGGCAGCAGCGACGGTCTGGCCGGATCGGCCCCGTTGAAGAAGGCCCCATTGAAAAAGGCCCCGCCGCCGGTCTCGCCGCTGGCGCCCAAGGGCGGCTTTCCGACCCTGCCCCAGATCGACGGCGCGCGCTTTGCCGCCGCCGCGGCCGGGGTACGCTATACCACGGGCCGTCTGGACGTGGCGCTGATGGAGCTTTGCGCAGGCTCCAGCGTGGCGGCGGTCTTCACCCGCTCGGCCACCCGCGCCGCGCCCGTTCTGGACGGCGAGGAAAAGCTGGCCCGGTTGGCGGGCGCTGGCACCGCCACTGACGCGGGCTTTGCCATCATCGTGAACGCGGGCAACGCCAACGCCTTCACCGGCGGCGCGGGTCGCGCCAGCGTTCAGGCGGTCTCGACCGCTGTCGCGGAACGGATGGCGATCCCCGCCGATCACGTCTTCATGTCCTCGACCGGCGTCATCGGCGAGCCGCTGGCCCACGACCGTATCGTCGACGTGCTGGACACGCTGGCCGCTGATCTGGACTCCGCCGCCCTGCCCAAGGCCGCCGAGGCGATCCGCACCACCGACACCTTCGCCAAGGGCGCCGCTGCCGAGATCGCCGTCGACGGCGGCACGATCCGCATCGCCGGCATCGCCAAGGGCTCGGGCATGATCGCGCCGGACATGGCGACGATGCTGGTCTATATCTTCACCGACGCGCCCATCGACCAGCCTGTGCTGCAGGCGATGGTGGCGGGGGCCTCGGACCGGACGTTCAACTGCATTACCGTCGACGGCGACACCTCGACCTCGGACACGTTGATCTGCGGCGCGACCGGCAAGGCCCAAGGCGTGGCCCGGATCACCAGCCGCGACAGCGCCGCCGGCAAGGCGTTCGAGGCCGGGCTGCACGGCGTCATGCTGGATCTGGCGCATCAGGTGGTGCGCGACGGCGAGGGCGCCACGAAATTCGTCGAGATCCGCGTCACCGGCGCACGTTCGGACGCCGACGCGCGCAAGGTGGCGCTGGCGACCGCGAACTCGCCGCTGGTCAAGACCGCCATCGCTGGCGAGGATCCCAACTGGGGCCGCATCGTCATGGCCGTGGGCAAATCCGGCGCCGAGGCCGACCGCGACCTGCTGGCCATCCGTCTGGGCGACATCGCCATCGCCGAAAAAGGCTGGGTCGCTGAAAGCTACCGCGAGGAAGATGGTGCCGCCTACATGCAGCAACAGGATCTGGTCATCGGCATCGACCTTGGACTTGCAAAAGGCGAGGCCGTGGTCTGGACCTGCGATCTGACCCACCAATACATCTCGATCAACGCGGATTACCGGTCGTGAAAACCGTTCTGGTGTCGGCAGTCGCACTGATCGACGTGGACGGACGCGTGCTGCTGACCCAGCGGCCCAAGGGGAAAAGCATGGCCGGCCTGTGGGAGTTTCCCGGCGGCAAGGTCGAACCCGGCGAGACGCCCGAGGCCGCGCTGATCCGAGAGTTGAAGGAAGAGCTGGACATCGACACATGGTCCAGTTGTCTGGCACCCCTGACCTTCGCATCACACAACTACGACGATTTTCACCTGCTGATGCCGCTTTTTGCATGTCGCAAATGGCAGGGCACGCCGAGGGGGATGGAGGATCAAGCGCTGGCGTGGGTCCGCCCGCAGGCACTGCGCGACTACCCCATGCCCCCGGCCGATATTCCCTTGATCCCGATCCTGCGAGACTGGCTTTAGCGCAAAGCGATGTGGGCGTTCCGACAGGATCCGCCATAGTCTCGTGCACCGGCGAAAGCCAGAACATCCGCCGCCGGACAGCGTCTGCGAGACTTCGCAAGTTCGATACTAAAGTCGCATTATGACTATTTCTGCAACCCCGCGTTGAACATTAATGCGGCGAATCCCTAATGGCCAAAGCGCCGATGGTCGCGTTAAGGTTGAATCAGAAGAAAAACAATATTTGCACTAAGGAGGCGGTTCAAATGGTGGCAACAATCATGATCGGCTCCTGTGTTTCAGTGCAAGGCACCTTCATCAGGCAGCTAAGCGACGGCAAGATCGTTGTTCAGGTTGGCGCCCTTCTCTTCCGGGGACGCCGCGTGGGCAAAGCAGCCTGAGGTTCGTTTTACACATCACACGACCTTACGACCGCACACATCACACTCGATCCTCCCTAAGTTCGAGCCGAATGCAAAGAGGGCCCCACCGGGGCCCTCTTCGTTTGCGTATCGCAAATAGCGTGTAAAGCGGATGTCGCGGGCGGGGTATGCCGCGCCGCGACCCGTTGATCAGCTGAGCGTGCGCTCGACCTCTTCGCGCTCGAAAATCTCGATAACGTCGCCGGCGCGAACGTCTTCGTAATTCTCGAAGGCCATGCCGCATTCCTGACCGGACTGCACTTCGGCAACCTCGTCCTTGAAACGCTTGAGGGTCTTCAGCGTGCCCTCGTGGATCACCACATCGTCGCGCAGCAGACGGACACCGGCGGACCGCCGGGCGACGCCCTCGGTCACCAGACAACCGGCGACCTTGCCGACGTTGGACACCTTGAAGACGTCCTTGATCTGGGCGTAGCCGATGAAGTTCTCGCGAACTTCGGCGGACAGCAGGCCGGATGCGGCGGCTTTCACATCGTCCACCAGATCGTAGATGACCGAGTAATAGCGGATCTCGACACCCTTCTGGTTGGCCGAATTACGCGCCGAGGCGTTGGCCCGGACGTTAAAGCCGAACACCGGCGCACCCGAGGCTTCGGCCAGACCGATGTCGGATTCGGTGATGGCGCCGACGCCCGAGTGCAGAACCCGTACGCGAACCTCGTCGTTGCCGATCTTTTCCATCGCCTGAACGATGGCCTCGGCAGACCCTTGCACGTCGGCTTTGACCAAGATCGGCATCTCGGAGACGTTTTCGTCGTCCTTTGCCTTGGCCATAAGCTGTTCCAGCGTCGTGGCGGCGCCAGCGGCAGCCCGCTTTTCCTTGGCGGCCTTTTCGCGGTATTCCGCGATTTCGCGCGCCTGAGCTTCGGTTTCGACCACGTTCAGGACATCGCCGGCCTCGGGGGTGCCGTTCAGGCCAAGAACCTCGACGGGGACCGATGGACCGGCCTCTTCGACGCGCTCGCCCTGGTCGTTGATCAGGGCGCGGACCTTACCGTATTGCTCGCCCACGACGAAGATATCGCCGCGACGCAGGGTGCCGTTCTGGACCAGAACCGTGGCCACGGGACCGCGACCCACATCAAGCTGCGCCTCGATCACCGCGCCAGAGGCAGAGCGTTCGGGGTTGGCTTTCAACTCGAGGATCTCGGCCTGCAGCGCGATGGCTTCCAGCAGGGTATCCAGACCGGTGCCCTTGATGGCCGAAACTTCGACATCCTGCACGTCGCCCGACATCTTCTCGACCACGACTTCATGCTGAAGCAGGTCGGTGCGAACCTTGTCGGGGTTGGCTTCGGGGCGGTCGACCTTGTTGATCGCCACGATCATCGGAACGCCGGCGGCCTTGGCGTGGTGGATGGCCTCGACCGTCTGGGGCATCACGGCGTCATCCGCCGCAACCACCAGAACCACGATATCCGTCACCTGAGCACCACGGGCGCGCATCGAGGTGAAGGCCGCGTGGCCGGGCGTATCAAGGAAGGTCAGGATCTGACCGTCGTCGGCCTGCACCTGATAGGCGCCGATATGCTGGGTGATGCCGCCGGCTTCGCCCGACACGACCTTGGCGTTGCGGATCGCGTCCAGCAACGAGGTCTTGCCGTGGTCGACGTGGCCCATAACGGTGATGACCGGCGGGCGCGAGGTCAGATCCTCGGCCTTGTCGTCGACCGAATCGATGACCTGCTCGACGTCCGCATCGGAAACGCGAACGACCTTGTGGCCGAATTCCTCGATGATCAGCTCGGCGGTGTCGGCGTCGATGCTTTGGTTCTGGGTCGCCATGATGCCGCTGGTCATCAGCGACTTGACCACGTCGGCCACGCGTTCGGCCATGCGGTTGGCAAGTTCCTGAACGGTGATCGCCTCGGGCAGGTTGACGTTGCGCACGACCTTCTCACGCTCGATGTTCTGGCCCATCGCCTTTTGACGGGCGCGTTCCTGCTTGCGCTTCATCGCGGCCATCGACCGCTGACGGCCACCTTCGCCACCGGACAGCGCCTGATTCAGCGTCAGCTTGCCGGACCGGCGACGGTCGACGGTGCCCTTGGCTTCGCGCTTGGGACGGTCATCGCGGTCGGTCTTGCGGGGCGTGGCGGCAGGCTTCAGACCACCGCGCGCGCCGGCGGGACCGGGCTGCTGCGGGGCGTCGCCCGGCGTGTCGGCACGGGTCTGCGGCGCGGGCTGGGCCGCACGCTGCTTGGCCTCTTCGGCTTCGCGCTTCTTACGCTCGTCGTCTTCGGCTTTCTGGCGGGCACGCTCTTCACGCTCGCGCTCTTCGCGGTCCTTGGCCTCGGCCTCGGCGCGGCGGCGTTCACGATCTTCGGCGCGCTCACGCTCTTCGCGTTCGCGGCGCTCTGCCTCTTCGGATTCGCGGGCCTTGGCGGCCTGAAGCGCCTTGAGGCGGCGTTCCATTTCCGCATCGGTGATCCCGGCAGGACGCTTCGAGGCGTCGCCGCCCCGGTTCGACGCATTGCCCGAAGGCTTGCCCGAGGCACCCGGCTTGGGAACCACAACGCGCTTGCGCTTGGTTTCTACCACCACGCTCTTCGTGCGGCCGTGGCTAAAGCTTTGCTTAACCTGACCGCTGCGAGGTCCGCCGCGAAGACCGAGAGTTTTCTTGCCGTCTTGATCGCTCATGCGTCTGTCGTACCCTTTCCGGTGGCTGAATCGCCGCCGATTTCGCGAAGGCCCGTAAGCCGCGCGGCCTCATCTACAACACGTGCAGTGAGTCCGCCAGCCGATAAGGCGCCATGTATCACACTTTCCCGACCGAATGCCAAACCCAATTCCCGGGCGTAAAGGCATCCGATAAAACTGTCTTTTCCCTCTGGCGGCCGAAGCTTGGTCTTGCCCCGCTCCGAGCCGTCGATCGCCTGGATCAGCACCCGGCCTTCGCCTGTGGCGAGCCAGCCGCGAACCTTTTCGTACCCGGCCACCGCCTGCCCCGCCTTGCGGGCCATCGAGATCCGGTCGATCAGCCGCCGGGTCAGGGCGGTCTCGATCATCTCGACCAGCCCCTCCGGCACCGTCACCGCCTGTTTCGCCGCGCGGGCGAAGCCGCCCTTGGAGGCGGCCCGGCCCAGCGCATCGCGGGTGGGCGTCACCCACATGCCGCGACCGGGCAGGCGCCCCAGAAGGTCGGGCACGACCTGCCCCTCGGGGTCCAGAACGAAGCGGACAAGCCGCTCTTTCGGGGCCACCTCGCGGGTGACGATGCACCGCCGCTCGGGTGCGTCGTTGGCCTTGCGCCGACCGCCCCTGCTCATCCCCGGCGACCCGAAACTCAGGTGTCGGCCCTGGCCGAGGTCGCCGCTGCGGCTTTGGCCTCGTCGCCGTCTTCCGCAGGTGCGGTATCGCCTTCGGCCCCGGCTTCAGCGCCGGCTTCGGTTTCGGTCCCGTCTTCACCTTCGGCGGTCGCCTCGTCGGCGGTGCCAAGGGCTTCGGTCGGATCGACCCAGCCCAGCATGACGCGTGCGGTCATCACCATGTCCTGCGCCTCTTCCAGCGACAGGTCGAACTTTTCAAGCAGGCCGTCATCCTTGACACGCTCGCCGTCGACCGTGGTCCAGCCACCGGCCAGTTCCCAGTCGGCGCATGTCGCGAAATCTTCCAGCGACAGGATGCCATCCTCGGCCAGCGCTTCCACCATTTGGGGTGTCAGCCCTTCGAAATCAACCAGGCTCTGGTCGACGCCCAGTTCGACCGCGCGCTCCATCGCCTTCTTGTTGATGGCTTCCAGATGATCGCGGGCGCGGGCCTGAAGTTCGCCGGCGGTGTCGTTGTCGACGCCGTCGATGACCAGAAGCTCGTCGGCGTCCACATAGGCAACCTCTTCGAGGTTGGTGAACCCTTCCGAGACCAGAAGCTGGGCAAAGAACTCATCCAGATCCAGCGTGTCCATGAAGAGCTGCGTGCGCTCGGCAAACTCGGCCTGACGGCGCTTGCTTTCCTCTTCCTCGGTCATAATGTCGATGTCCAGACCGGTCAGCTGGCTGGCCAGACGCACGTTCTGGCCGCGACGGCCGATGGCCAGCGACAACTGCTCGTCGGGGACGACAACCTCGATCCGCTCGGCCTCTTCGTCCAGAACCACCTTGGTGACTTCGGCGGGCTGCAGCGCGTTCACAAGGAAGGTCGGCTGATCCTCGTTCCACGGGATGATGTCGATCTTTTCGCCCTGAAGCTCGTTCACGACAGCCTGAACCCGGCTGCCGCGCATGCCGACGCAGGCGCCGACGGGGTCGATCGAACTGTCATACGAGATCACGGCGATCTTGGCGCGGCTGCCCGGATCGCGGGCCACGGCCTTGATCTCGATGATGCCGTCGTAGATCTCGGGGACTTCCATCTTGAACAGTTCGGCCATGAACTCGGGCGCGGTGCGCGACAGGAAGATCTGCGGCCCACGGGGTTCGCGGCGCACGTCCTTGATGAAGACGCGGATGCGGTCGTTCGGGCGGTAGCTTTCGCGGCCGATCTTCTCGTTGCGGCGCAGGACAGCTTCGCCCCGGCCGATGTCGACGATGACGTTGCCGTATTCCTCGCGCTTGACGACGCCGTTGATGATGGTGCCGGCGCGATCCTTGAATTCTTCGAACTGGCGGTCACGTTCGGCTTCGCGGACCTTCTGCAGGATGACCTGCTTGGCGGACTGGGCGGCGATGCGGCCCATTTCGACGGGCGGAACCTCGTCGACGATCTCGTCGCCGATCTGGGGGTCTTCTTTATATTGCTTGGCTTCCTTGACGGTCAGCTCGGCCTGATAATTCTCGACCGCGTCGTCTTCGACGACGGTGCGCACGCGGGTGAACTTGGCGCGACCGGTCTTGCGGTCGATGTCCACGCGGATGTCCATTTCGGCGCCGTAGCGGCTTTTGGCGGCGCGGGCCAGGCTTTCTTCCATCGCCTCGATCACCAGCGACGGGTCGATCATCTTCTCGCGCGCGACCGCCTCGGCGGTCTGCAACAGCTCCAGCTGGTTTGCAGAAGTAATAGCCATTAGTCCTCACCCTCTCCGTCGATGATGGTTTCGATCTCGTCGAATTGTTTCTCGTCCACGTCGCCCGCGTCCTTGCGCTGGCGCAGCACGTCGCGGATCAGCTCGTCGGTCAGCACCAGCTTGGCGTCCGACAACCAGTCGTATTGCAGCCCGATGGTGCCTTCGTCGATCTCAAGCAGAACCTCGCTGCCTTCGACCCCGTCCAGCATGCCCTTGAAGCGGCGGCGTCCGTCGATCAGCTCGGTCGTTTCGATCTTGGCCTCGTAGCCTTCCCAGTCCTTGAAGTCCTTCAGGCGGGTCAGGGGGCGGTCGATGCCGGGGCTGGAAACTTCCAGCGTGTAGGCATCTTCGACCGGATCCTCGACATCCAGCGTGGCGCTGACGGCGGTGGAGATGCGGGCGCAGTCGTCAACCTCGATGCCGCCGCCGGGGCGTTCGGCCATGATCTGAAGGGTCCGGGTCTTGCCGGCCATCAGCCGCACGCGCACCAATTCGAAGCCCAGATCCTCGATGACCGGGGTGATGACCTCGGCCAACCGACGGTCGATAGAGGTTTTCGCGATGAGATCCGACATGATCCAGTCCAAATTCCAGAGACGACAACACTAAAGAAACGAGCACAAAAAAACGGGCGCGCGGCCCGTTGATCTTTCCCGGTGGAGCCTTGGGTTTGGAAGCCTAGGCGCCGCTGTTGAAGGGGATATACGCCCACCGGCCCGAGTCTGCAAGCCCCCCTGAGTCCACCTGCCCGGCACCCTGCAAGCGACCGCCGCCCGCGCCCCCCGAAAGGGACGCGCGGGCGGTCCGGTCAGACTGGCGGCTTACGCCTTCATCCACCAGCGTTCGCCCATCCGGCAGTTGTCCATCTGCCAGAGGTTGCCGATCGTCTCGTCGGTGCCGATCTTCGAGGACAGGGCCTGCACGTAGTTGGCGAACATCGGAATGATCGCGCCGCCCTCGTCGCGCAGGATCTCCTGCATCTCGAAATACTGCTGTTTGCGCTTGTCGCTGTCCAATTCGGCGCGGGCCGAGATCAGCAGCTCTTGAAAATGCGGGTGATCCCAGTGGGTGTCATTCCACGGCACGCCCTTTTCGTAAGCGGACGAGAACATCCAGTCCTCGGTCGCGCGGCCCGACCAATAGGCGGCGCCCCAGGGCTTTTTCAGCCAGACGTTCGACCAGTACCCATCGGCGGGTTCCTGCACCACGTTGATCTCGATGCCCGCGGCGCCAGCCGAGGCCTGATAAAGCTGCACCGCATCCACGGCACCTTCGAACGCGGCATTCGAGGCCGACAGATCGACCTTCAGGCTGTCCATCCCGGCTTCTTTCAGGTGGAACTTTGCCTTGTCGGGGTCGTAGGCAAGCTGCTCCATCTCGGTGTTGAAATACTGGTTCGCCGGACCGATGGGCGAGTCGTTGCCCACCTGACCGTGGCCCAGCAGGATCTTGTCGACCATTTCCTGACGGTTCAGGCCATATTTCAGCGCCTTGCGCACGTGCAGATTATCGAAGGGCGCCACGTCGGTCAGCATCGGGAAGGTATAGTGCTGGTTGCCCGTCACTTCCTGAATGGTGACGTTGGGGTTGGCGCGCAAAAGCGCCTCGGTCTTGAAGTCGATCCGGTTGATCGTATCGACCTGCCCGGTCATCAGCGCGTTCATCCGGGCGGTGGAGTCGTTGATCGCGATATACTCCAGTTCGTCGAAGAAACCGGCTTTGCCGTCCTTATAGTGGCTGTCGACGCGCTTGCCGACGAAGCGCACGCCGGGCTCGAAGCTGACGACGCTGTAAAGGCCGGTGCCGATGCCCTTGGCGATGGCCTCTTCGATCTGGCCGGCGGGATAGATCAGCAGGTGATAATCGGCCATCAGGAAGGGGAAGTCGGCGTTGCCGGACTCCAGCGTCATCTGCACCTGATGCTCGCCCAGCTTCTTCATCTCGGTGATGGCGCTGATGATCGGCTTGGCGGCCGATTTAGCACCCTCGGCGGTGTGCATCGCCATGCTTTCGATCACGTCATCCGCGCCGAAGGCCTTGCCGTTGTGGAAGGTGACGCCCTTGCGCAGGTTGAAGGTCCAGACCTTGGCATCCGCCGAGGCATCCCAGCTTTCGGCAAGCTCGCCGCGCAGGGTGCCGTCGGGGGCGACCTCGGTCAGGTTGTCGAAGACCGCGCCCTGCCCGCACGAGTTCATGAAGACGTCCGAATGGGTCCGCGCATCCCAACTGTCAGAACTGTTGGCCCCGTTCATCCCGACCCGCAGCCGGCCCCCCTGTTTCGGCGCCGCCCGCAGGGGCATGCCCGTCGCCGCCAGAAGGCTGGCCGCCACACCGGTTCTCAGAAGGCCGCGTCTGCTGAATCGTGTCATGATTACTCTCTCCCGCTTGTCGTCATTTCTGCCATTTGGCCGCCGGGGCCGTGGCGATTCGTCTTACATCTTATCAGTTGCCGCATCGCCGATGTTATCCACCCCGCGTTCGGCCAGAAGATTGGTCAGCCAATCCGGGTCCATCTCGGGGACCGAGGACAGCAACAGGTCGGTATAGGCGTGGTGCGGCGGGCTGAACATTTCGTCTTTGGCACCCTGTTCGACCACTTCGCCTTCTTTCATCACGACCACCTCGTCGGCGATGGCGCGGACGGTGGCCAGATCGTGGGTGATGAACATATAGCTCAACCCCAACTCGTCCTGAAGCCGCGCCAGCAGGCGCAGGATGCCCTCGGCCACCAGTTGATCCAGCGCGCTTGTCACCTCATCGCAGATGATGAACCGAGGCTCGGCGGCCAAGGCGCGGGCGATGCCGATGCGCTGTTTCTGCCCGCCCGACAGCTCGGACGGCAGGCGGTCGCGGTAGATATCGGGCTCCATCTCGATCTGTTCAAGAAGTTGGTCCACCCGTGCGCGGCGCGCCTTGCCGCGCAGCCCGCCGTAAAAGCGCACCGGGCGACCGATCAACTCGGCCACGGTCTTCGAGGGGTTCAGCGCCGTGTCGGCCATCTGATAGATCATCTGGATCTGGCGAAGCTGGTCCTTGCTGCGGCGGCGGTAATCGGCGGGCAGCACCTCGCCCATGAACTCGATGGTGCCGTCGGTCGGGGGCAAAAGCCCGGTGATGCAGCGCGCCGCCGTGGATTTTCCAGAGCCGGATTCGCCCACCACGGCCACGGTGCGGCCTTCGTGGATATCGAAATTGACGTTGTGCAGCACCGGCGTCGGCCCATAACTGGCCGAGACGCCCTTTACCCGCAAAAGCGGCGTCTCGCTGCGCGGCGCCAAGGGCTTCTGCGGCCGCTTGAAGGCCCGAACAGCCCAAAGCGAGCGGGTGTAGTCCTGTTTCGGGTCCGACAGCATCTCGCGGGTGTCGGCCTCTTCCACCTCGTCGCCGCGCAGCAGAACCTTGATGCGGTCGGCCATCTGGGCGACCACCGCCAGATCGTGGGTGATGTAGATCGCCGCCGTGTCGAATTGTTCGACGATGTCGCGGATCGCGGCCAGAACCTCGATCTGGGTGGTGACGTCCAGCGCGGTCGTCGGCTCGTCGAACACGATCAGATCGGGGCGCGAGGACATGGCCATCGCCGTCATCGCCCGCTGCAACTGCCCGCCCGAGACCTGATGCGGATAGCGAAAGCCAATCTGCTCGGGGTCGGGCAGGCGCAGGCGGTCGTAAAGCTCGATCGCATCGGCCTGACTGTCGCGCTTGTTGGCGACGCCGTGCTGCACGGGGGCCTCGGTATATTGGTCGATCAGCCGGTGCGCCGGGTTGAACGACGCCGCCGCCGATTGCGCCACATAGGCGATGCGCTTGCCCAACAGCCCGCGTTTGGTCGCCGCCGAGGCCTTGACCAGATTTATCCCGTCGAAGTTAACCGAGCCCTTCTTGATCCGCACCCCGTCGCGGGTGAAGCCCATCGCGGCCAGTCCAAGGGTCGATTTGCCGGCGCCCGACTCGCCAATCAGGCCCAGAACCTCGCCCCGGTGCAGGTCCAGATTGACGCCGTTGATGATCGGGTTCCACGTCTCGTCCGAGCGGCCTTCGATCCACAGATCGCGTATTTGCAGCAAAGGCGTGCTCATTCCTTCAACCCCGAGGATCTGTGCAGCATCCAGTCCACCACGAAGTTCACCGCCACCGTCAGCAGCGCAATGGCCCCCGCCGCCAGCAACGGCACCGAGGCCGCCAGCGGCACGAAGGCGGCATAGTTGATGAACTGCGACAGATCCCGGACCATCGTGCCCCAGTCGGCCAGCGGCGGCTGGATGCCCACGCCCAGAAACGACAGCGAGGCGATGGTCAGGAAGACAAAACAGAACCGCAGCCCGAATTCGGCCAGCAGCGGGGCCATCGCGTTTGGCAGAATCTCGCGGAACACCAGATAGCCCAGCCCCTCGCCGCGCAGCTTGGCGGCCTCGATATAGTCCATCACGACGATATTGGCGCCCACCGCGCGGGACAGGCGGAAGACGCGGGTGGAATCGATCACCGCGATGATGATGACCATGTAAAGCGTCAGCAGCCCGCGCTCCGAGCCCGCCCACGCCGAGGCGATGGTCATCAGAAGCAGCGCGAAGATCAGCGCCGGGATCGCCATCAGCACATCGACGATGCGCGACAGAAGCTGGTCCAGCCAGCCGCCCAAGGTCGCGGCCAGAAAGCCCATCGTCCCGCCCAGCAGGAAGGCCAGACAGGTGGTCGCAAAGGCGATGCCCACGGTGTTCTGCGCGCCATAAATCAACCGGCTGAGGATATCGCGCCCGATCTGATCGGTGCCCAGCGGAAAGCCCGGATCACCGCCCAGCGCCGGATCGCCGCCGGGCACCAGATTGGCTTTCGACAGGATCTCTTCCTGACCGTAGGGGGCCAGCCACTGGGCGAAGATGGCGACGAAAGCATAGATCAGGATCATCAGGATGCCGAACGCCGCCGTCAGGGGCATCTTGCGGAACTGCCGCCGGGTCCAGGCGGTGCCAATGGTCCGACCCGCCAGCCGGAAAACAAAGGCCGCGATGGCGAAGACGATGAACCCCTGCACGGCCCAGCGGAAAAACACGTTGCCGTTGATGAAATACAACCAGACCGCGCCCGCCAGCGCCAAGGCCGCCAGAACGAACCCGTAGGCCGCGCCGTAGGGCATGTCGCGCCAGTAAGGCGCGTCGCCGGTGATCTTCTGCCCGGCCAGACGCAGCAGGGGCGCCACCAGCAGGCCCAGCGCAAGGGCCAGAAAAATGATCTGCCAGCCGCTCATTTCGGGTGCCTCAGCCTTGGGTTCGACACGATCGACATGATGTCCGCCAGCAGGTTCAGAAGGATATAAGCGCCCGCAAAAATCAGGCACGAGGCCTGCACCACCGGGATATCCCGGATCTTGACGCTGTCGACGAACAACTGCCCGATGCCGGGATAGACAAAGACCACCTCGACCACCACGACGCCGGTGATCAGATAGGCAAGGTTCAACGCGATGACGTTGATGATCGGCGCCAGCGCGTTGGGCAGGGCGTGGACCACGATGACCCGCAAGGGCGACAGACCCTTCAGCCGCGCCATCTCGATATAGGGGCTAGCCAGCAGGTTGATGATCGCGGCGCGGGTCATGCGCATCATATGGGCCGTCACCACCAGCGTCAGGGTCAGCGCGGGCAGCAGGGTGCGGTTCAGACGGTCTGCAAAGCTCATGCCCTCGTAGATGTTGGACAGGCTGGGCAGGACCGGATTCAGCACGGCCAGAAACAGGATCAGGATATAGGCCAGAAAGAACTCGGGGCTCGAAATCGCCGACAGGGTGAAGATATTGGTCGCCTTGTCGAAGATCGTGTTGCGGTAAAGCGCGGCCAGAATGCCCAGCACCAGCGAGACGGGAACCGCGATCGCCGCCGAGACCCCTGCCAGAAACAGCGTGTTGGCAAAGCGCGGCGCGATCTGCGCGGCCACTGTGTCCAGCCCGGACCCGGCATCGGCCCCCACGAAGGACGCGAAATTGGCCTTGGCGAAACTGGTGCCCAAATCGCCGCGCAACGCCCCGCCCAGCCAGTCGAAATACCGGGTGACGGGCGGTTGATCCAACCCAAGATCGCGACGGATGGCGTTAACGGCCTCGTCGGTGGCGCCCTGCCCCAAGATGGCCTGCGCAAAATCGCCCGGCAGCATGTTCACCGCGGTAAAGATCACGATCGACACGACGAGAAGGGTTAGCAGACCCAGCAAGAGCCGCTGAAGAATGATGCGGAAGAGGGTAGGCACCCCTGATGGACCCCGTTCGATTGTGATGGCGTCTGACAAAGGTAACGTTTGGGGGCAGGCTGTAAACCCTCGGTTGTCGAAAACGCGGGCCGAGGACCGGAATTCAGGATGTTATAGGCGATCCGGTTGTGAGACGCCCGCCATTCATCAACCTATAGTTGCGCCTCGATCCCGATGTCGTCCAACCCCTGCCGCAGGTCGTCCATGATGCGCACAAGCTCGGCGGTGATGCCCGGCTCGGACAGGGCGTGGCCGGCGCGGGTCACCATGTGCAGACGGGCGCGGGGCAGGGCGGCGGCCAGATCATAGGCTGCGCGGGGTGGGCAGATCATGTCGTACCGCCCCTGCACGATGGCGGCGGGCGTGTCGTGCAGGATCTCGGCGTTGGCCAGCAACTGGCCGTCTTCCTCGAAAAAGCCGTTGTTGATGAAGTAATGGTTCTCCAGCCGCGAAAAGGCGCGGGCGTATTCGGGCGGGCTTTCGCCGCCGCGCCCGTCGGAATTGATCGAGGCCAGCGCGTTTTCCCACGCGGCCCAGGCCCGCCCGAACCGGACCTCTGTCGCCAGATCGCCCGAGAAAAGCCTGCGGTTATAGGCGGTTATGGCATCGCCGCGTTCATCTTCCGGCAGCAGGGAAAGAAACTCGTCCCACAGATCGGGCCAGAAATGGCCCGCGCCGCCGCCGTAGAACCAGTCAAGCTCGGCCCGGGTCATCAGGAAGACGCCGCGCAGGGCCAGAAAGGCAGCACGCCGGGGGTGGGTTTCGGCATAGGCCAGCGCAAGGGTCGCGCCCCAGCTACCGCCGAAGACGATCCAGCGGTCGATGCCCAGCCGCTCGCGGATGGTCTCGATATCGCGGACCAGATGCCATGTGGTGTTGGCGTTGACGCTGGCATGGGGACGCGAGCGGCCACAGCCGCGCTGATCGAACAGGATGATGCGATAGACCGACGGATCGAAATAGCGCCGCATCGTCGGGCTGCAGCCGCCGCCCGGCCCGCCGTGCAGCACGATCACCGGTGCGCCCATCGGGTTGCCGCACTGTTCAACATAGATCCGGTGACCGTCGCCCACGTCCAGCATACGCTGGTCGAACGGATCGATCAGGGGATAGAGATGCTGATAACTGCGATTTCGGCTCGAGGATTTGTCCATTTACGACCTATATAGGCGACGAGAGTGTCGTGCGCGGATGCGTTCCCGACAACATTTGCAACTCAAAGGTCAGATGTCCATGCCAAGCGATTCCACCGCCCCCCAAAGTCACGCCAAGGCAGGCACCATCGACACCGCCGAGGTCGCCAAGTTCGAGGCGATGGCCGCCGAATGGTGGGATCCTGCCGGCAAATTCAAGCCGCTGCATATGCTCAACCCCTGCCGTCTGGACTATATCACCCGCCAGATCGCCGCCGAGTTCGGGCGTGATCTAACCGCCGAGCGTCCCTTCGACGGGCTGCGCCTTCTGGACATCGGCTGCGGCGGCGGGCTGCTGTCGGAACCAATGGCGCGACTGGGGGCCACGGTCGTGGGGGCCGACGCCGCGGCGGGCAACATTCCCGTGGCGCAGGTGCACGCGGCGCAGTCGGGGCTTCAGATCGACTATCGCCACACGACAGCCGAGGCCTTGGCCGAGGCAGGTGAGCGGTTCGACGCCATCCTGAACATGGAGGTGATCGAGCATGTCTCGGACCCCGCCGCCTATCTGCGCGCCTGTTTTCAGTTGCTGAACCCCGGCGGGGTGATGGTGTGCTCGACCCTGAACCGCAATCCGAAAAGCTTCCTGTTTGCCATCGTCGGCGCCGAGCAGATCATGCGCTGGCTGCCGCGTGGCACGCATGAATGGCAAAAGTTCATCACCCCGGACGAGTTGTTCGACCTACTGCGACAGGCGGGCTTCGATCCGGTGGACCGCAAGGGCTTCGTGTTCAATTTCGCGCTGTGGGACTGGTCGCTGTCGGACAAGGATCTGTCGGTGAACTATGTGACCACCAGTCTGCGCCCCGGCTGAAGCTCTGCCAAGGCCCCCGGACCCGGCCTAGCCGATATCGCCCAGCCGCACCCGCAATTCGCGCAGCACCGGCAGGGCGGCGCGGACCTTGTCGGCGCCGATCTCGTGCACCACCTCGTCAATCAGCGGCACGATGGTCGCAAGGGCTGCATCCCGCGCCTTGATCCCCGAGGGGCTGATGCCGACGAACTTGCGCCGCGCATCCTCCCAATCGGGGCGGATGTGGATGTGGCCGGCCCACTCCAGCTTGCTTAACGTGTTGGTCATAGCACCCTTGGTAACGTGAAAGCTGCGGGCAAGCTGGGCGGGGGTACGCTCGGCCTGACTGCGGGCCAGATGGTTCAGCACCGAGAAATGCGACAGCTCCATCCCCTTGGGCAGCACCTTGCTGATCCGGTTGCGCGCCAGTTGATCGGCCGAGAAGATCTCGCCGAACAGGGCAACCGCCAGCGAAGTGGAATCGTCACTCATCCGCGGCGCCATACTCTCGGTCGTGGGTCAGCGAGGGCACGCGTTGGCGGGCCTCGGACACGGCGGTCATGTCCAGATCGACCAGATGGACGCCGGGCTCGGTTCCCGCGTCCAGCAACACCTCGCCCCAAGGGGCCACGACCATCGAATGGCCATGGGTCCGCCGGGCGCGACCGGCGCTGGCGCTGTGATGCCCGGTCTGGGCGGGGGCCAGCACGAAGGCGCCGTTCTCGATGGCGCGGGCGCGCAACAGCACCTCCCAGTGGGCGGCGCCGGTGACGGGCGAAAAGGCCGCCGGCACGGTCAGGATCTGGGCGCCGGCCTGCGCCAGCCCGCGATAAAGCTCGGGGAAGCGCACGTCGTAACAGACGGTCATGCCGACATTGCCGAAAGGCGTCGGGGCCAGAACCGCGCGGCTGCCGGGGCGATAGCCAGCCGATTCGCGATAGGATTCGGCGTCCGAGATTGCCACGTCGAACATGTGGATCTTGTCGTATCGTGCCCGGATGCCGCCATCGGGCCCGATCAGGAAGGACCGGTTGGCAAAGCGCCCGTCAGCGTCGCCGGTCTTCAGCGCCAGCGATCCGATCAGCACCCAGACGCTAAGCTCTAGCGCCAGCGCGCGCAGGGCGGAAAGGGTGGGGTCCGCGCCTTCGGACTTCAGCACGCGGGTCTGGTGATCGCGGTCCGAGGACACGCAATTGGTCACCTCGGGCGTCAGCAGGAACTGCGCGCCCTGGGCCGCGCCCTCGCGCAACTGCGCCACCGTCCGATCCAGATTTTCCGACGGCTCGTCAGATGCGGTCAGCTGACACAGCCCGACGCGCACCCGTCAGGCCGCCAGCATCGGGTCAAGCTTGCCCGACCGTTCGGCCGCGTGCAGCTCGTCCGAACCGCCGACGTGGGTGTCGCCGATGAAGATCTGCGGCACCGTGTGACGCCCGTTGGCACGCTGCATCATCTCTTGCCGCTTGGCCGGATCGCGGCTGACGTCGAATTCGGTGAACGAGACGCCCTTCTGATTCAAAAGCCGCTTGGCCGCATGGCAAAAACCGCACAGCGGCGAGGTGTAGATCTCGACTTGTTTCATGGCTGATCCCTTCGGGTTTGTCGGAACTATAAGGATTTAGTCACCCTTCGCAACGCGTGCGAGGGTCTGGACTAGAACATCGGTCGCGCCGGCGGAAAGACAAGCGTCGGCAGCCGCGGCCAGCGTCGCCCCCGAGGTCATCACGTCGTCCACCAGCAGCACCGTCGCCCCGTTGATCCGCCCCCGGTGTCGGGGGGTGACGGCGATGGCATCCTGCATGTTGGCAAAGCGATCGGTCGCCGTCAGCCCCTGATGGATGCGGGTCGGCCGGGTGCGGCGCAGAAGGTCGGGGCAGACCGGCAGATCCATCAACCGCCCCATGCCCAGCGCCAGCAGCGCGGCCTGATTGTACCGCCGTTTCAGCATCCGTCGCCAATGCAACGGAATGGGCGCCAGCAGGACGGGGGGCATCGGCGTCTGGGGCCCCCCGTCGGGACGCGCAAGCATTCGCCCCGCCGCCCGCGCCATCCAGCGGGCGGCGGGGCGCGCGTAATCCTGACGGTCGCCGTGCTTCAGCCCCAGCACGATGCGGCAGGCGTTGTCGCGATAAAGCAGCGCCGTGCGCCCGCGACTCCACGGTCGGGCAAGGGTGGTGCAGTCGTCGCAGATGGGGGCGGGATCATCCGCGCCGGCATCCGGGTCGGGCAGCACCGGCATGCCGCACAGATCGCAGACCGTGCCGCCGATCCCGACGAAGGGCGTATCGCGCCAACAGGTTGGGCACAGGCCGAAATCGCTCTGCACCCATTCGGCGCAGGTCAGACATTGCGGCGGATAGACCAGCCTGACCAACATTTGCATTTGCCTGCGAACCCCCTAGATATGGCGCCAGTTTGACAGGATCGCCATGCCCTCTCCTCCGGAAATCTTCGACCGCGCTGCGGTTCTTCGGCACCGCGCCCGTGCGCGTGCGCAAAAGCCGAGCGGCACCACCGCCGATACCGGCGCGATGTTTCTGCACGACATCGCCATCGCCGAGATTCAGGAAAGACTGACCGAGGTTAAAAGGACGTTTACCGACATCGTCGTCGTAACCGGCCACCCCGAGGTCTGGGGCCCCGCCTTCCCCGCCGCGCGACTGGTCGACGATAGCATGACCCTTGATCTGACCGAGGGCACGGCGGATCTGGTGATCCACGCATGGGGCCTGCATCTGGCCAACGATCCCGTGGGCCAGATCGTGCAATGCGGACGTGCGTTGCGCCCCGACGGGCTGTTTCTGGCCGTGGCGCCGGGCGGCGAAACGTTGAACGAATTGCGCACCGTGCTGGCCGAGGCCGAGATCGCCGAGACCGGCGGCCTGTCCCCCCGCGTGGCGCCGATGTCCGAGATCCGCGACATGGGCGCCCTGCTGCAACGGGCCGGTTTGGCGCTTCCCGTCGCGGATGCGGTAAAACACCGCGTCAGCTATCCCTCACTGACCCGGCTGATGCACGACCTGCGCCATATGGCCGAGGGCAATCCCCTTGCCGATCGCCGCCGTCAAGCCACCCGTCGCGCGGTCTTCGCCCGCGCCGAAGCCCTTTATTCGCAGCATTTCAGCGACCCCGACACAGACCATACCGCCCCCGACGCCCCCGCCCGCCTGCTGGCCACGTTCGAGCTGTTGTTCCTGACGGCATGGCGACCCGACGTCTCGCAGCCGCAACCTTTGCGGCCCGGATCGGCTAGCCACAGTCTGGCCGAGGCGTTGAACGCAATCGACATCGACGGGCCGAACGGGCAGGATTCACCGCAAAGCAAACACAAGGGACAGCCATATGAATGATCGCGACGCCGACCGCCCCGTGACGGCCCAAAGCGCCCCCGGCACCGTGGCCGAGCATGCCCCGCGCGATCACCCGGCGATCAACCCCCCGCGGATCGGCGTCCTGCTGGCCAATCTGGGCACGCCCGACGGGCATGATTACTGGTCCATGCGCCGCTACCTGTCCGAGTTTCTGTCCGACCGTCGCGTCATCGATTACTCGCCGTGGCTGTGGCAGCCGTTGTTGCAGGGCGTGATCCTGACGAAACGGCCCTTCACCTCGGGCGCGGCCTATCGCTCGATCTGGAATACCGAGGCCGATGAAAGCCCGCTTGCCACCATCACCAAATCCCAGACCGAAGCGATCCGCCAGCAGATGGCCGACAGCTTCGGCGACCGGGTGCAGGTGGAATACTGCATGCGCTACGGCAACCCCTCGACCCGGTCCGTGGTGGACCGGATGATTGCCGACGGCTGCGACAAGATCCTGTTCTTTCCGCTTTATCCGCAATACGCGGGCGCCACCTCGGCCACCGCCAACGACGCGTTCTTCGCCGCCTTGGCCAAGGCCATCTGGCAGCCCGCCGCCCGCACGGTGCCGCCCTATTTCGACGATCCGGCCTATATCGACGCGCTGGCCCAATCGGTCGAACGGGCCTACGCCGCGATGGAGACGCCCGCCGACATTCTGGTCTGCTCCTACCACGGGGTGCCGGAACGCTATCTGATGCAGGGCGATCCCTATCACTGCCAATGCCAGAAAACGACGCGCCTGCTGCGCGAACGTCTGGGCTGGGATGAAAGCCAAATCCGCACGACCTTCCAGTCAAAATTCGGCCCCGAGGAATGGCTGAAACCCTACACGGTGGAAGAGGTCGCCCGCCTTGCCAAGGACGAGGGCAAGACCCGGATCGCGGTGGTGGCGCCCGCGTTCTCAGCCGATTGCATCGAGACGCTGGAAGAGATCAACGAGGAAATCCGCGAAAGCTTCGAGCATGCCGGCGGCCAGTCGTTCACCTATATTCCCTGCCTGAACGACGAGCCTGCGCATATCGAAGCGCTGTCCGGGGTCATCCGCCGGAATCTGGAAGGCTGGATCAAGTAGGTTCGTGACAGGGCGGGGTCCGCAGTGCCCCCGCCTTTATAGTGCCCCCGCCTTGGCGTCGTGAGGGCCCCAATCAAACACCCAAAGCAAACACCCGCGCACGAAAAAAGGCGGTAGGAACCCCACCGCCTTTCAATTGTTCTGTCCCTGGGGACTCGCGCTTAGCTGGTTGCAGCTGCGACGAGAGCCAGAAGCAGCAGCGGAACGATAATTCCGGCGCCCGAGGACGCGGTGTCCTCTACGATCACTTCGGGCTCGATGATCGGCTCGACGTAGCTACCGGCAAATGCGGTAGAAGCGGCAACCGAGAACGCAGCAGCGAGAGCGATTTTTTTCATTGGATCCTCCGATTAATTTTACTCACCTTGGGCTAATTCACAAACCCGCGATAAGTTCCAAGACTGTACCTCGTATTTTCGTTTAAGCAACAACACCAAGCTTTTGCAATGGATTCAGCCAACCCTGCTTGGGTGCGGAAGCCCTTTGGCGTCAAATTAGCAACACCTGAGTTCCGACATTTGCGAGGGCAAAAAGCTCTTGGATGTGCTGATTGTAGAGGCCGATGCACCCGTTCGAGGACTTGCGACCGATCTTGCGCGTGTCGTGGGTGCCGTGAATTCGGTAATATCGCCAGCTAAGATAAAGCGCGTGGGTGCCCAGCGGATTGTCGGGACCGGGGCCGACGTATTCGGGCCACTCGGGATTGCGTTTACGCATGGCGGGGGTCGGACGCCACGAAGGGCCCTCGACCTTGCGCACGACCGAGGTGCGGCCAAGCCGGGTCAGATCCTCGGACAGCGGAACGCTGGTCGGGTAAAGCTTATAGACCGTCCGGTCAGCAGACCAGTAATGCGCGGCGCGGCTGGTGGTATCGACCAGAATGGCGCCGTTGCTCAGGTTCGAGAAATAGGGACGCCAATCCAGCGATCGAAAGCTCGAGACGTTCCGGCGGACGGCACTGCCGCTTTCGCCCTGTGTGATCCCGGTCTGCGCCAATGCGGGCGCGGCCAGAAGTCCGGCGCCTGCCGCGCTGCCGGTGGCCAGAAACGTCGCCAGAAATCGACGGCGGTTTCGGGTCGGCGGAACGGTGGGCGGATGCTTGGGGTGATCGGTCATGGTTCCCTCACGCGTTATCCCAATCATGTCATAATATGCTGGAACCGGGCGTCTCGCAACGATTCAGGCCCGTCGGCGCCCAAGGGGCGTCCGCTGCTACCTTGTGGAGGTTTGAATTCCCACGGTGTTAGGACTACAGCAGAGCAAGACAATATTCACATACCCCGGTGGTCCCATGCTTCGTTCCCTTGCCTTGCTTCTTGTCCCGCTGCTTGTTTTGTCCGCCTGTTCACCGGCGACGTACGTTCCCGCCGACGGCATGCGCAAGATCTCGAAGGTCTACCGCCTGCCGGCTGGGTCTTCGGACGAGGTACAGTTGCGCATGCTGGATTCGGTGAACGCCCTACGTCAGGCCTCGGGCGTCGGGCCGCTTGTGCTGAACTCTCAGTTGAACGCCGCAGCCGCCACCCATTCGCGGGACATGAGCGTGCAGAACCGGCCGTGGCACTTCGGTTCCGACGGCTCGTCGCCGCTGGAGCGTGCCGCGCGCGTGGGGTACACCGGCACGCTGAAGGGCGAAGCCATCTCCGAGACGTTCGAGACCGAGGTCGAGACCCTCGCCGCTTGGATGGAAGAAAAGGGCACCCGCGACGTGATCCTTGACGCCGGGGCGCGGGACATGGGCTTTGCCTATTATCAGGAAAGCAACGGCAAGATCTGGTGGACGCTGGTGGTGGGCAGCCCCGCCTATGCGCCAGCGACAGCCAGCGTCGCACAGGTCTCGACGACCACCTTCTAGGATGAATTAGGGCCCCCTACGGCCCCCTGTCGACGGGGGCCACAGGGGGCCTTTAGGCGCCGTTCTTACGGGTAGATGTCGATCGGAGTTCCGTTGCGGACCATCGCATAGATCGTCTCCATCTCGCGGTTGGTGACGGCGATGCAGCCGGCGGTCCAATCGTCGCCGCCCTTGTCCCAGCGTGTTTTCTGACCGTGGATGAAGATGTCGCCGCCCGGGCTGCGCCCCATCGAACTGGCCCGCACCCGGTCTTCGCGATTCGGATACGAGATACCCAGCGACAGATGATAGCTGCTTTGGGGGTTGCGGCGATCGATGGTATATCTGCCCTCGGGGGTCTTGCCGTCGCCCTCGACCTCTTTGGTGCCGACGGGGGCAAAGCCCAGCTCCATCTCGTAGGCCTCAAGCACCTGATCATTGTGATAAAGGTACAGCGACCGAGAGCTTTTGTAGATCGCCACGCGGGTCACTTCGGGGCCGTTATACGTCTTGAATTTCGAACAGCCTGCCACGGCTGCGAACAGCCCCAGCACGACCAGTAATTTCAGAATTTTCATTTTTTTGCCTGCTCTGCTTGCCTGCGATCAGCATACGGCAAAATAGAGCCGCAGGGCTAGGGTTTGCCTGCCCCCGCCTGCATCAACTGTCGACAATTGTGTCCGCCGTGCCCGACCCGGCAGATCCAGTGGCCCCTCGGGTCCCCGAGGTGTCGCCCCGATGCGGCGCCGATGCCCGGTCCAGCTTCATGTCGATCGCGTCCAGACGTGCCATCACCTCGTCGCGGTAGGCGTCGGTGCGGGCGTTGTCCTCTTCGTGGTGGGCGTCCTGCATCGAGTTCACGATCAGACCCACGACAAGGTTCACCACGGCGAATGTCGTGATCAGGATGAAGGGCACGAAGAAGGCCCAGGCCCAGGGGTGCACCTCCATGATCGGGCGGACCATGCCCATCGACCAGCTTTCCAGCGTCATGATCTGAAACAGCGAATAGCCCGAGCGTCCGAGCGAGCCGAACCATTGCGGAAAGGTCTCCGCAAACATGTTGGTGGCCATGACCGACCCGATGTAAAAGATCAGCCCCGTCAGCAAAAAGACCGAGCCCATGCCCGGCAGTGCGGCCAAAAACCCCTCGACCACCCGGCGCAGACGCGGCGCGACCGAGATGACCCGCAATACCCGCAGAATCCGCAGCGCCCGCAACACCGACAGGCTTTGCGCCCCCGGCATGATCGAGACCCCGACGATGACGAAGTCGAACACCCGCCAGCCGCTGCGCGGGAAATTGCGTCCGTAAGCCACCATCTTCAGCCCAAGCTCGACCACGAAGATCGCCAGACAGGCCCCGTCCAGCACCCGGATCAGCGTGCCGAACCGCGCCATCACCGTCTCGGAGGTCTCAAGCCCCAGAAGCAGCGCGTTGAAGATGATCACGCCGATGATGGCGTTGCGGACCTCGGGACGTTCCAGCCAATGTTGCAATGCGGATCTCATGCTGTGTGCGGGGCCTTTGCTGATCTGTTGTGTCCCCCAAAGGGGGCGGGTGCGGTTAACGATTGGGAAAGGGTCGCTACCCGTGTCAGGGGGCGGAATGGCCCATGGTGAAGCGGGCGGCAAGCTCGACATGCGGCGACCAGCGGAATTGATCCACCACATCCACCCAGTCCAGCCGGTAGCCCGCGTCGACAAGCGTCTTGGCATCGCGGGCGAAGCTGACCGGATTGCACGAGACAAAGGCGACGATTGGGACTTTTGCGCGGGCAACCTCGGCCACCTGAGCCGCCGCCCCGGCGCGGGGCGGGTCCAGCACGATGGCGTCAAAGCCCGACAGCTCGTCCGGCAGCAAGGGGCGGCGGAAAAGATCGCGTACAAGCGTCTTTACCGGGCGCAATCCAGGGGTCTCGCGCCAGCCGCGATCCAGTGCCTCCAGCAACAAGGCCTCGCCCTCGACGGCGAGAACCTGCGCGGTTTCGGCCAGCGGCAGGGCAAAGGTGCCCAGCCCGGCGAACAGATCCGCCACATGGCGCGCGGGTCCGACGGCCTCGGCTACAAGGCGTTGCAGGCTGGTCTGGCCCTCGACCGTCGCTTGCAGGAACGCGCCCGGCGGCAGCGGCACGCGGGCGCGGCCAAGTGTCAGAAGCGGGCGCTCTCTCTCGGCCAGGATCTCGCCGTTCCACGACAGACGCGCCAGCCGATGCTTACCAGCCAGCTCGCCCAGACGCATCCGCAGCGCCCCGTCGGCGGGCTTGCCCCCCATGACCGAGACATCGGCCCCCGCGTCACTCTGCGTCAGCATCACCGAAATCTCGCCCTTGCGGGACGCCCCCAGCGGCACGATTTCTCGAACGGCGGGCAGCGTGGCCATCAGGCCGGGGGTCAGCAAATGGCATTCGGGAATGTCGACCACCACGTCCGAGCCGCGAGCGTGAAAGCCCAGCAAAACGCCCGATTTCGTGCGCCGCGCCGTCAGCGTCGCCCGCCTGCGCGACCGCGGCGGAGAGGTGTGGACCCCCCGGATCGGCGCGGGCAGATCGCGGGCCAGCAGCGCGTGGCGAACCACGTCGGCCTTCCAGTCGGCGACGAACCCGTCCGCCGCATGTTGCAGCGCGCAGCCCCCGCACCGTTTGAAATGCGGACAGGGCGGCGAGACGCGCAGATGCGATGGCTGTTGGATGCGCGGCTGATCCAGCCGCCCGTCGGTGACGGTGCCCTCGACCCGTTCCCCCGGCAGGGTGCGAGGCACGAAAACCGGGCCTTCGGCAATGCCGTCCCCGTGGTGGCCAAGCCGTTCGATCGTTAATTCCGTCATCTGTCCCGCAATCACTTTTCCGCCCCTGCGGGCGCATGGTCCGACATGCGGGGCCCGGACGCGCCTTCCGACGCTTTGTCGGGGGCCGCGTCCTCATCCTCATCAATGCCGATGAAGCCACCCGATTGCCGGTTCCAGAACCGCGCGTAAAGCCCGTTCTGCGCCAGAAGCGAAGCGTGATCGCCCTGTTCGACGATCTGCCCATCCTCCATCACCACAATCCGGTCCATCCGGGCCAGCGTCGACAGGCGGTGGGCGATGGCGATGACGGTCTTGCCCTCCATCACCCGTTCAAGGGCGGTCTGGATCGACGCCTCGACCTCGGAATCCAGCGCCGAGGTCGCCTCGTCCAGCACCAGAACAGGCGCGTCCTTCAGGATCGCGCGGGCCAGCGCGATGCGCTGCCGTTGCCCGCCCGACAGCTTGACGCCGCGCTCGCCCAGATGGGCGTCATAGCCCTGCCGCCCAGCGTGGTCGCGCAGGTTCTGGATGAAGTCATGCGCCTCGGCGCGGCGGGCGGCGGCGATCATCTGTTCGTCGCTGGCGTCCGGGCGGCCATACAGAATATTCGCCCGGGCCGAGCGGTTGAACATCGCGGTTTCCTGCGTGACCATCCCGATCCGCTGGCGCAAACTTTCCTGCGTGACGCCGCGAATGTCCTGCCCGGCGACGCGGACCTGCCCCGCCTCGGGGTCGTAAAGCCGTAACAACAACGCCACCAACGTCGATTTGCCAGCACCCGAGGCGCCGACGATGCCCAGCTTTTCACCCTCGGCCACATGCAGGTCGACGCCTTGAATGCCGCCGGCCCGCTGACCATAGGCAAAGCTGACCCCCTCGAACCCGATGGCGCCGCCGGGCTGCAGCGGCCGGGCGTCGGGGGTGTCCTTGATGCGGTCGCGGCGGGTCAGGGTGCGCATGCCATCCTCGACCTCGCCGATGTTGGAATACATGGCCATCAGGGTGAAGCTGACCCAGCCGGTCATCTGCGCGATGCGGATCGCGATCGCACCCGCCGCGGCGATGTCGCCCGCGCTGGCCAGACCCCGCGACCACAGCATCAAAGTGCCGCCGATCAGCAAAACCGGAAGCACCCCGGCCAGCGCCATCAGCGAGAACCGGAAGCCCGCCGCCAACCGTCCGAAGTGCAGCGCCTTGTCGCGAAAACTGACCATTGCGCCAAGGGCGGCGCGGTCCTCGTGATCGTCGTGGGCGAACAGCTTGACCGTTTTAATGTTGGTGATCGTGTCCACGACCTGCCCCGACACCATCGCCCGCGCCCCGGCCCGCGCGGCCGACCGCAACCGCACGCGCGGCATGAACCACGCGATCAGCCCGCCATAACCCAGCAGCCAGACCAGCAGCATCAGCGCCACCCGCCAGTCGATCGTGGTCAACAACAGAGCCGACCCGACCAGCGACGCGAGCGCAAAGAAGACCACGTTGACCGTCTCGACCGTGACATCGGTGACCGCCCGCGCCGTCTGCATCTGCTTTTGCGCGATGCGCCCGGCGAAATCATCGTCGAAGAACGTGACCGACTGGCCCAAGGTCCACCGATGTAGCCGTGACAGCACCAGAGGGTTGATGTTCGGACCCACAACAATCGAGTTCGCCGCCGCCGACAGGCCGAACATCAGCGGCCTTAGCAGCATGAAGAACCCCGCGAAGCCTAACAGGAACAGCCAGTTACGCGCGAAGAAGCTGGCGGGATCTCCGGCCAGCGCGGCGTCGATCACGCGCCCCAGCAGGATCGCTGTCACCACCTCCAGCGTGCCGGCCACGGCGGACAAGGCTGCGGCCAGCCCCAAAACCGGCAAGGCGCCCTTCAGGCACCAGAAGAAAAACGCCCGAAGGGTCTCGGGCGGCGCGCCATCGGCAGGGCGGAAGGCGTCGATAAGGTTTGCGATCCTCATCGGCAGGCCCCCACGCCAGACAAACGCGGGCAGGCAGGGCGGACGGTTGGCATGAAAAAATCCCGAAAGGCTGACCCCAGATATAGGTCGCCTTGGCGAAAATTTCCAATCCGGGGCGCGGGCCCGGAAGCAGACCCGGTTTCAAAGGTCCCCGCAGCATCCGCAGGTTAGGGCAGATCCAGCAGCGCCGCACGGTCCAGCGCGAACCCCGAGGCGATCCACGCGTCTTCCAGCACCCGCAGCCGCGCGCCCAGCGCCGCGCCTTGATAGTCTGGCATCAGATCCTGCGCCGAGACCGGAAGCCGGGCCCGACCGCCCCGCTCAAGCGCCTTGTCCAACCCGTCGGCCAAGGGCGCTTCCAGCATCGCGGCCCGCAGCAGAACCGCATCCAGCGCCGCCCGCGCCCCGTGACGATAGGCCATGACCGCGACCCCCTCGCCCTGCGCCGCCGCATCGCGCAGCAGGGCATGACGGCGCGCATCCGCCCGCGACAGTCGCAGGCCAGAGGCGGCTTCTTCACCCGTCAGCAACGCCAGACGGCGCATTGGGTCAGGCGCTGCCCCGACCGTCATCTCATGATGGACCAACAGCGCCAGATTGCGCCCGTCGGCCCCGGGCAGAACCCGTTGCAGAATGCCCGCCTGCTGCATCGAGGCCACTGCCGGCGCAGGATCAGGCGCCGACAACAGTCGCGTGACCTCTGCCCCAATCCTCTCATGCGACAGCTGTGTCAGGCCGTCGGCAAGCTCGGCGGCAGCGGCCAGCGCCTGAGCATCGATCCCCGCAGCCGGATCGCCGTACCAGGCGTGGAAACGGAACAGCCTCAGGATTCGCAGATAATCCTCTCGAATTCGTTGATGCGCGTCCCCGATAAAGCGAAACTGGCGCTTTTTCAGATCCGCAAGACCCCCGACCGGGTCCATGATGCGCCCCGCGCGGTCCGCATAAAGCGCGTTCATAGTGAAATCACGTCGCTGCGCGTCCTCGATCAGAGAATCGGAAAACGCGACCACAGCGCGGCGACCATCGGTCTGAACGTCCTTGCGAAAGGTCGTAACCTCATGGGGAATGCCGTCAGCGACCACGGTTACCGTGCCGTGTTCGAGCCCCGTCGCCACAGGCTTCAGCCCGGCCTCTTGGCTCAAGTCGATGACGCGGTCAGGCAGGGCGTCTGTCGCGATATCGATGTCCCCGACCGGAACGCCCAACAACGTATTTCGCACGCAGCCCCCGACGAAAAAAGCGCTCGCCCCGCCACGGCCAAGCGCATCCATCACCTTGCCCGCCGCCGGGTCGGTCAACCACGGCCCGTCGATCCGCATATCGTCGGGCGCGGTCGTCATGGGCTGGCCCGATCCGCAAGCGCCCGCAAGATGCGCGCCGTCGCCCCCCAGATGTAATACGGCCCGTAGGGAACGGTGTAATATCGCCGCTCATGCCCCTGCCAAAGACGCGATTGCACAGCGTAATTCGAGGGGTCCAGCAGATGTGCCAGAGGGGCCGAGAAAACTTCGTCGACCTCCCCAGCCTCGGGGACGCACTCAAATTCGCGGTGCAGCAGTCCGATGACGGGCGTGATCGAAAAGCCGGTCACGGTCTCATGCAGGGGCATGGTGCCGATCACATCAATGCAGCCCGCGTCCAGGTTAATTTCTTCCTGCGCCTCGCGCAGCGCGGCGGCCACGGGGTCGGCATCACCCGGATCCTGCTTTCCACCCGGAAGCGCGATCTGCCCCGGATGGTGTCTTAACCGCGAGGAGCGTTTGGTCAGGATAACCTCGGCCTTCGGGCCCCGACCCCGCACGGCGAGCAGAACCGCCGCCGGTCGCGAAACCCGACCCTCTGGCAGGCGAAAATCCGGATTCAGATCGAAATCCGAGGATTCACCGCCGGGCTGCGTCATCGCCCGGCGCAGCCGATCCAGAGGGTCTGCGGTCACGCCTTATCCTCATCTTTCGACCCATTGGCCGGTTGATCGGCGGGCCCATCGTCGGTGCTGTCGCCGGACCCATCCACAGGCGCCGTGGCCTCAAAGCCCAACGTCGCCGGATCGAAAACGTAATGGGCGCTGCAGAACTGGCAGTCTGCGGTAACCGTGCCCTCATCGGTGGTCATATAGGCGATGTCCTTGGCCGAGTAGATCGACAGGCTTTGCCGAACCCGATCGGCCGAACATGTGCAGCCGAACTTTACGGGCTGGGCGTCGAAGATACGCGGCTGCTCTTCGTGGAAAAGTCGCAGCAAGAGCTCTGTCGGCTGGACCACGGGGCCGATCAGTTCAAGCTCTTCGACGGTGTCCAGCAGGATGTTGGCGCGGTTCCAGTTCTCGCCTTCGTCCGGGTTCAGCAGATCGGCGGCGGACAGCAAGGCGGGGTCGCCCCCCATCGCGGTGCCAGCCTCGCCGCCGGTCGCGGCGAAGGGCGAGGCTTTGGGCATGTGCTGCAACATGATGCCACCGGCGCGCCAGCTGGCGGATTTGCCGGGGGTCCGACTGCTGCCAAAGGTCAGGGCGAACCGCGTAGGCAGTTGCTCGGACTGGGCAAAATACGTCTCTGCACAAGAGGACAGCGAGCCGCCGGCCAGCGGCGTAATGCCCTGATAAGGAACAGTCCCGTCACCTTGGTCGATAAGAACGGCGAAGTATCCTTTGCCGATTTGATCGAAGCCGGGGGCGGCTTCGTCCAGCCGGTCGGCATCATAACTGGCATAGGCACGGATGCGCGCGGGCTCGCCCTCGGCCTCGGGGGCGTAGAAATCCGTGGCGATGATCCGCACGGGCCCATTGCCGCGCACCTGAAGCGACAGTTTCCAGCGCAGCTTGATCGTCTGGCCAATGATCGCGGTCAGCAAGGTCGCCTCGGCGATCAACGCCTCGACCACCGGCGGGTAGTCATGCTGCGCAAGAATGCCGTCCAGCACCCCGTCCAGACGCGCGACGCGCCCGCGAATGTCCGAGCGGTCAAGCTGGAAGGGAAGGACAGTGTCGTCCCAGGCGATTTTCGATCCAAGCAACATGGGTTTCCTCTATGGCCTCGAATTGGCATACCGCGTGCATATAGGCACGGGCAACCGAAACGCCAACGTTCCATACCAACGGGGCATCCCATGATACGTCGATACGACGATGGCATCCGCAGAGATCAGATCTACCGCGCAAGACCGGGCGCTTATGCCGTGCTGCTGCGGGACGGCAAAATTCTGTTGACTTGGCAGGGCGGACCGCATCGCGAATACCAACTGCCCGGAGGCGGTATCGAAGCCGGAGAGCATCCCCTGCCCGCCCTGCACCGCGAGGTCTATGAAGAGACGGGCTGGCGAATGCAGGTGTCGCACAAGCTGGGCGTCTATCGCCGCTTCACTTACATGCCCGACTATGACGTCTGGGCCGAGAAGCTTTGCCATATATACCTTGGCCGACCGACCCTGCGGCTGGGACCTCCGACCGAAACTCTGCATGAGGCCCGCTGGCTATCGGACCGCGCGGCCCTTACGCAGTTGGCCAATGCGGGTGATAGGGCTTTTCTGGCGCGTTATCTTAACCTGTCTGTGGTGCACCGTCCCTTTCCTGTTCCGTATCACCTTTGGAACCAGGCGGACCGGTAGCCCGGGTGACGCTGGCATTATCATCGCTTTGGCCATGACCGTCGAACTCGAGGATCACGAAAGAGATATCATCCTGAAAACCACCGGCCCCGGCATGCGCAGCCAGATCCTGCATCAGAGCGGCCATTAACGCTTTGTCGCATAACCTTCGATGCCGTTTCAGCATTTGCTTCAGCCCTTCTTGACCAAGCTGAATGCCTTCGGGGCTTGGGCACTCGGTAACGCCGTCTGACGCCATGATCAGCCGGTCACCCGACGACAGCAAAAGTGGCAATGGGGTATAGCTAGCTTCTGGCAGAAGCCCCACCGGGAACCCGCCGGCACCGGGAAACTCGATGCGCCCGTCCGCGCGTTGCACGACCGGATTCGGATGGCCTGCCTGACACATGCTGACTGCGCCGGTCGTCGTGTTCACCTCGGCCAGAAGCAGAGTCAGGTAGTGATCGTTATCAGCCTCGGACAGCATAATGTCATTCAGCTTTGCTACCGTCTCTATCGGGGGTCGGTGGTGCAGCCGACCCGACGCATCGCGATGAAGGGCGAGATGGCGTGTGGGCGAGCGCCCTGAAAGATACCCCGACAACCGCGCCGTCATCAGTGCCGAGCTCACGCCATGTCCCGAGACATCCAGCGCATATAACCCGATGTGGGTTTCATCGATCGGATAGGTGCCGACCAGATCGCCGCCTACGTGGCCCGATGCATGCAGCAATAATGAGATTCGCGCGTGGCCGTGCCGTTGATGACGATCCGGCACCAGCGATTCCTGAAGATGGCGCGCAGCCTGCAGATCCCGCTCCATCCCATCGTAAAGAGTGCGCAGTTTCTGTAGCGTGTCGCTGATCATCCGGTTGCGACCGCGCAATTGCCCCTCCATTTCCAGGACCCGCTCGCCGGCGCGGATGCGGGCGCGAAGCTCTGTGACGTCGACCGGTTTGGTGACAAAATCGTCGGCGCCCAGATCCAAGGCCGCCGCTGCCGAGGCTTTGTCGCTGAGTGACGTCATGAGGATGAAGTAACCGTATCCCTCCCTCTCCAATTTTCGGAAACTTTGACAGAATTCGGGTCCGGTCATGCCGGGCATCATCCAATCGCAGATCACAATATCCACGTTCGATTCGCGGCAGATCGCCAGTGCCTCTTGGCCCGACACGGCTTCGATCACCTCAAACCCGAAGCGTTCAAGGGTCCACCGCATGATTCTTCGTTGCGTCGCGCTGTCTTCAACCAGCAGCACGGTTAACCTTGCCCGGCCCGGCACAATGGCGGCGACAGGGGTCGTAGCTGTCTGATCGTCGGTAATCGCATATCGCGGATGCATGGCGTCCTCCTTCCTGGCCCTTCATTGCTAACTTGCCGGGCGTTAATGTTCTCTGAATGTTTCTGCTGTTTTCTGACGGAAGTAGGAGGCCACATGATCGACCGGACCAAATTGTATTCCATCCTAAGCGAACTCGGCGACGACGGCTTTCAGGCCGTCATGGCGGTGTTCGTGGTCGAAATGCGTGAGATTCTTCAGGCGCTGGGCTCTAACCCTTCGGCGACGTTTACGGTGCATTGCCATGCGCTGCGCGGGACCGGGCAATCGTTGGGGTTCGTCGAGCTTGCGCGGATCTGCGAATGGTACGAAACCGGGTCGGGGCAAGGCCCTCCGCCCGCGCCGCCTGCGGGACCGCTGGCCGCTGGGTTGCTGACCGACTGCTTTGAAGCGTCATTGCGCGAAATGGAAGATGCGCTGACCACGGCGCCGGCTACGCTTTAGACTGCCGCTCTTTGCTGGCCCAAGTCGGCTGGAATAGGCGCCATGCCTTGCACCGACGCTTGTAAACCGATAATCGCGCCCAAGATCCTCGGCCCCCAGCATCGGAGCTTGCACATGTCCGCGCCCAAGAAAGTCGTTCTGGCCTATTCAGGTGGCCTTGATACCTCGATCATCCTGAAATGGCTGCGCACTGAATACGATTGCGAAGTCGTTACGTTCACCGCCGACCTTGGCCAAGGCGAAGAGCTTGAGCCCGCTCGGAAAAAAGCCGAGATGATGGGTGTGTCCGAGATTTATATCGAGGATCTCCGCGAAGAGTTCACCCGCGACTTCGTGTTTCCGATGTTTCGTGCCAACGCGCTTTACGAGGGGCTGTATCTGCTGGGCACATCGATCGCGCGGCCGCTGATCTCCAAGCGGCTGATCGAGATTGCCGAGGCGACCGGCGCCGATGCGGTCGCCCACGGTGCGACCGGCAAGGGCAACGATCAGGTGCGGTTCGAGCTTTCGGCCTATGCGCTGAACCCGGACATCAAGGTCATCGCCCCGTGGCGCGAGTGGGACCTGAGCAGTCGCACCAAGCTTCTGGATTTTGCCGAACGGAACCAGATTCCGATCGCAAAGGACAAACGCGGCGAGGCCCCGTTCAGCGTTGACGCCAACCTGTTGCACACCTCGTCCGAGGGCAAGGTTCTGGAAGATCCCGCCGACGAGGCGCCCGATTACGTGTATCAGCGAACCGCTCATCCCGAAGAGGCCCCCGATACGCCCGAGTATATCGAGATCGGTTTCGAGAAGGGTGATGCGGTGTCGATCGATGGAAAGGCCATGTCCCCGGCGACCGTGCTGACCAAGCTGAACGAGATCGGCGGCAAGCATGGCATCGGGCGGCTGGATCTGGTCGAGGGTCGGTTCGTGGGCATGAAATCCCGCGGAATCTACGAAACTCCGGGCGGCACAATCCTGCTGGAAGCGCATCGCGGGATCGAACAGATCACTCTGGATCGCGGCGCGGCGCATCTGAAGGATCAGATCATGCCGCAATATGCCGAGCTGATCTACAACGGCTTCTGGTTCTCGCCCGAGCGCGAGATGCTGCAGGCTCTGATCGACAAGAGCCAAGAGCATGTGACCGGCACTGTGCGCCTTAAACTTTACAAGGGCTTGGCCCGGACTGTTGGACGCTGGTCAGACCACTCGCTTTATTCGGAAGAGCATGTGACCTTCGAAGACGACGCTGGCGCCTATGATCAAAAGGACGCGGCGGGGTTCATCAAATTGAATGCCCTTCGTCTGCGTCTGATCGCCATGCGCAACCGTCGCCTGAAAGGCTGATCAAGCGGGACTCTTGTCCCTTCATCCTCTCCGATCCGTGATCACGGATCGGAGAGGTCACGGCCCGGTGACTTGAGCGGCAGTCAAAATCGCTGGATGATGGATCTGAAGTGGAGTTCCGCCATGATCCTCGACACCCTCAAGCCCGCGACCCTTGGTTTGGCCATCGTGCTGGGCATCTTCGTGAAATGCAGTGTTGATCCGCCCCGGCTCGCGCAGCTTATCGACGCGCCCGGCTGCAGCCAAAGCCAGTTACTTACCTGCTTGCCGCAACAGATCCATCACCTCTGATACTTCGGGAATGGCCTTGGCCGCGCCGTGCCGCGTGACCTGCAATGCCGAGGCCGCCGCCGCCCGTTCCAGCGCCTGCGACTCTGACATGCCCTGATCCAATCCCGCCAGAAAGAACCCCGCGAATGTATCGCCCGCCCCGGTGGTGTCCTTGACAGTGACCTTGAATGCAGCTTGCTCGACGGGTGCGCTGCCTTGACGGTAAAGCGTCGCGCCGTCGGCCCCTTTGGTGACGAGAAGCCTAGCTACGGGAATACGCTCGGGTGGCATTTCCAGCATGCTGGAAATTTGGGCAGCCTCTCCTTCGTTAACCAAAAGCAGATCTGTCAGAGGCAAGATGCGGCGCACGGCCTCGGGGTCAAAGGGCGCCGCAGAATAGGCCACCATCAGCCCCCGGTCACGTGCCAGCGTCGCCGCCTCAACTTGTGCATTGGTTTCGTTTTGCAGCATCAAGATATCGCCGTGCGCCGCCTGATCCAGCGCTGTGCGTATCGCATCCGGCGACTGGCACAGGTTCGCACCACCCAAAACCACGATCGCATTCTCGCCCGCATCATCCACGTTGATGATTGCATGACCGGTCGGCGCATCGAGTGTTGCAACGTGACTGACATCGACACCGGCCTCGGTCAGCCCCGCCCGCGCCGCATCGCCGTCGGGTCCGACCGCGCCAATGTGAAACACATTGGCCCCCGCGCGGCTGGCGGCGATCGATTGATTGGCCCCCTTACCCCCAAGCCCGCAGGCGTAGTCAGTGGCCGCCACGGTCTCGCCAGCGGCTGGAAGCCGCGGCATGCGGTAGACGTGGTCCATGTTGATGGAGCCCATAGACCAGATGCTCATCCCGCGTAATCCTTCCAAATATAGGCTCTAAACACCGCTCTTTGCCAGTTCGCGGCCCGCTCGCTATCCCGCCGAAAGGGCACTTGGCCCTTTTCGTCCCGCGCCCACACCGATAGTCTTTCGTGAAATTCTTTCCGGGGGCAACCGTGAGTGTAACCAAGGCGGCTGTCACGCCGATGATGGCGCAATTTCTGGACATCAAGGCTGATCATCGCGACGCCTTGTTGTTCTATCGCATGGGCGATTTCTACGAAATGTTCTTTGACGACGCGGTCGCCGCCGCCGAAGCCTTGGACATCGCGCTGACCAAACGCGGCAAGCATCTGGGCGAGGATATTCCCATGTGCGGCGTGCCGGTCCATTCAGCCGAAAACTACCTTCTGACCCTGATCCGCAAGGGCTTTCGCGTGGCCGTCTGCGAACAGACAGAAGATCCCGCCGAGGCCCGCAAGCGCGGATCGAAGTCCGTTGTCCACCGCGAGGTCGTGCGTCTGGTGACCCCCGGCACGCTGACCGAAGACGCGCTGCTGGACGCGCGGCGGCACAATTACCTGTCCGCATGGGCCCAGGTCCGCGATGAGGCCGCGCTTGCATGGGTCGATATTTCGACCGGGGCGTTCCACGTCATGCCCTGCCCAACCGTCCGGCTTGCCCCCGAACTGGCGCGCCTGACCCCGCGCGAGATCGTGGTGGCCGAGGGCGCCGACACAGCCTTGCGCGACATGACGCAAGAGATGGGCGCCGCGCTGACGCCGCTAGCGGCATCGGCCTTCGACAGCACCTCGGCCGAGGGGCGTTTGACCGGCCTTTTCAAGGTCAGCACCCTTGACGCATTCGGCAAATTCAGCCGGGCGGAACTGGCCGCGATGGGCGGGATTGTCGAATATCTGACCCTGACGCAGAAGGGCAATCTGCCGCTGTTGCGCCCCCCAGTTCGCGAGCAACCGCGCGAGGCAGTGCAGATCGACGCCGCCACCCGGCGCAACCTTGAACTGACCGAGGCTCTTTCCGGGGGCCGTGCCGGGTCGCTGATCGCCGCCATCGACCGGACGGCCACGGCGGGCGGTGCGCGGTTGTTGGAGCGGCGGCTCTCCAGCCCGTCGCGGCATCTGGATACGGTGCGCGCGCGTCATGATGCGGTGGACTGGCTGGTGGAAAACCGCGCCATCGCAGGCGAGTTGTACGATCAGCTGCGCAAGGTGCCGGATCTGTCGCGCGCCCTGTCGCGGCTGTCGCTTGAACGGGGCGGTCCCCGCGATCTGACCGCGATCCGCAACGCGCTGGAACAGGCCGACCGAATCGCCGACCGCCTGTGCCGCGAAGAGATGCCCCAGGTTCTGGCCCATGCCGTGCAAAGCCTGATGGGCCATGACGCGCTGTTGGATCGCCTGCAATCGGCTCTTGTGGCCGAGCCGCCCCTGCTGGTCCGCGACGGCGGCTTCATCGCCGCCGGCACAGACCCCGAGTTGGACGAGGCGCGGCAGTTGCGCGATGAAGGTCGCGGTGTCATCGCCCGTCTTCAGGCACAATATGCCGAAGATACGGGGATCTCGGCCCTTAAGATCAAGCACAACAATGTGCTGGGCTATTTCATCGAAGCGACCGCGACGCATTCGGCCAAGCTGCTGGCAGAGCCCCTGTCCCAGCGGTTCATTCATCGCCAGACCACCGCCAACGCGATCCGCTTCACCACCGTCGAGTTGAGCGAGTTGGAGACGCGTATCCTCAACGCCGGCGGGCGGGCGCAAGAGATTGAAAAGCGGCTCTTTGAAACGCTTTGTGCCGAGGTTCTGGCGGTTGCTGGCCCCATCGGAGACGCCGCCACGGGGCTGGCAGAGATCGACCATACCCGCGCTTTGGCCGATCTGGCGGTCGAGTGCGACTGGTCGCGCCCGCAGATGGACGACAGCCGCGCTTTTGACATCGGGGGCGGGCGGCATCCGGTGGTGGAACGCGCCCTGCGCCGGCAAGGCGGGGCCGCCTTCATCGCCAATGACTGTGACTTGTCGGGCGAGGATGGCACCGGCCCAGATCCCGCGCGGATCTGGCTGCTGACCGGTCCGAACATGGCGGGTAAATCGACCTTCCTGCGGCAGAACGCGTTGATTGCCCTGCTGGCGCAGGCCGGGTCGTTCATCCCGGCGGCCTCGGGGCATATCGGGTTGGTGTCGCAGATTTTCAGCCGGGTCGGAGCCTCGGACGATCTGGCGCGGGGACGCTCGACCTTCATGGTCGAGATGGTCGAAACCGCCGCCATCCTGAATCAAGCCGACGAGAATGCGCTGGTGATCCTCGACGAAATCGGGCGCGGCACGGCCACATATGACGGCCTGTCGATCGCTTGGGCGACGCTAGAGCATATGCACGACACCAATCGCTGCCGTGCGCTGTTCGCGACCCATTACCACGAGTTGACCGGCCTGTCGGCCAAGCTGGAGGGCGTCGAAAACGCCACCGTCGCCGTCAAGGAATGGGAAGGCGACGTGATCTTCCTGCACGAGGTGCGGCGCGGCGCGGCGGATCGGTCCTATGGCGTGCAGGTGGCGCGTCTGGCCGGCCTGCCCGACGCCGTGGTCGAACGCGCCCGCACGGTGCTGGAGGCGCTTGAACAAGGCGAGCGTGAGGGCGGCAAACGCAAGCAGACGCTGATCGACGACCTGCCGCTGTTCTCGGCCATGCCGCCGCCACGGACCCGCCCGCCTGAGCCGAAATCAGACCCGCTGGCCGAGCATCTGGCCGAGGTCAATCCAGACCAGCTAACGCCGATGGAGGCGTTGAATCTGGTCTACAAACTGAAATCCATGGCCCCGGAACAGGCCTAAGCCCGCCCGCGGCCCCGAACGCAGGCCCCCATAAAGCAAAAGCCGGGCGACCAGCGCCCGGCTTTCACAAAGCTTAAATGGTCAGGCCCCGCCGCCTTAGCTGGCGGGGGAAGACGATACGCCGACCTGCGCGGGGCGCAGCAGACGGTCGTGCAGCAAGAAACCCTCGGCCATGACTTGGATGATCTCGCCAGCGCGGGTGCCGGGCAGCGGCGCCTCGAACATCGCCTGATGCAACTGCGGATCGAATTTCTCGCCGACCTCGGGGTTGATCGGCGTGATGCCGTGCTTGGAAAACACGTTGATCAATTCGCGCATGGTCAGCTCGATCCCTTCAAGGATCGGGCCGGCGGACACGCGGTGTTCATCATTGGCCGCATCCAGTGCACGGCGCAGGTTGTCGTAGACCGGCAGCATGTCGCGGGCCAGCTTAGAGCCGCCGTATTGCTCGGCCTCGCGCCGGTCGCGGTCGCTGCGTTTGCGCATGTTCTCGGCGTCGGCCAAAGCGCGCAGCAGGCGGTCTTTCAATTCGTCGCGTTCTTCCGTCAACGCGGCCATCTCGGCGGCGCCGCTGGGGCGCTGCTCGTTGCTGGCCTCATCGTCCGTGATGTCGATAAGCTCGTCCGAATCGGCGCTCATCATCGTCTCGGGATCGTCCAGGAAGGGATCTTCTTTCGGTTCTGCCATTTCATCACCTGTCAGCCTCGGTCGGAAATCAGCTTTCCGACTAGTTGCGCGGTATAGTTCACGATCGGTACGACGCGCCCATAGTTCAGCCGCGTCGGGCCGATCACTCCGACCGCGCCCACAATCTTTCGATCTGCGTTCATATATGGGCTGACGACCAAAGAGGAACCCGAAAGTGAAAAAAGCTTGTTCTCAGAGCCGATAAAAATGCGCACACCGTCCCCGCTTTCGGCCAGTTCAAGGAATTCCGCGATGTCCCGCTTGCGTTCCAGATCGTCGAAAAGCGTGCGAATCCGTTCCAGATCCGCTTCGTCGCCCCCTGCCCCCAGCAGATTAGACCGGCCCCGCACGATCAGCCGTTCGTGCTGGCCCTCGGCGTTGTCCCAGATGGCAAGGCCGCTTTCAACCAGATCGCGGGCTAGGCTGTCGATCTCTTGGCGACGGCGGTCGATCTCGTGGCGCATGCGGGTGCCCAGATCGGTCAGGGTCAGCCCCTCGGCCACGGCGTTGACGAAATTCGCAGCCTCGCGCATCGCCGAGGGAGTCAGGCCGGGCGGCGGCGTAAAGACACGGTTTTCCACCTGACCATCGCCAAACACCAGCACCACCAGCGCACGGTCCGGGGCCAGACTGACAAACTCGATATGCTTGATCGGCGCCTCATGCTTGGGCGCCAGAACAAGGCTGGCGCCACGGGTCACACCAGACAAGGCCGAGCCGACGCGGTCCAGAACCGCGCCCACGTCGCTGTTGCCCGGCCCGACCGTGGCCTCGATCTTCTGGCGGTCGTCGGAGGTCAGGTCGTCCACCTCCAGAAGGCCATCGACGAACATGCGCAGCCCCTGCTGGGTCGGCACCCGCCCGGCCGAGACATGCGGGCTGCCCAACAGGCCCAGAAACTCCAGATCCTGCATGACGTTGCGCACGGTGGCGGCGCTGACCCGCTCTGTCATGCTGCGGGTCAGGGTGCGCGAGCCTACGGGGTCGCCGGTCGTCAGATACCCTTCGACCACGCGGCGAAACACCTCGCGCGACCGCTCGTTCATCTGTCTCAGTATGTCGCCGCTGTCGGTCATTGGATCCGATACTTGTGGATTTTCCATTAAAAACGATGCGAAGGCAGGGTCAATCAGGGCTTGTCTTGGCCAAAGCGCCCCGGCTATCTGTGCCGAAATCAAGGAACAAGGACAGTATTCATGCGCCCGTCAGGCCGACAGATAAGCGAATTGCGCCCGATTTCAATCGAAACCGGAGTTATGAAGCACGCCGAGGGGTCCTGTCTGATCCGTTGCGGCGACACCCATGTGCTGTGCACCGCCACGCTGGAAGAGCGTGTGCCGCCGTTCCTGAAGAACACCGGGCTGGGCTGGGTCACCGCCGAATACGGCATGCTGCCCCGCGCCACCAACACCCGCATGCGCCGCGAGGCCAAGAACGGCCAGTCGGGCCGCACGCAGGAAATCCAGCGTCTGATCGGTCGCAGCCTGCGCGCCGGCGTTGACCGCGTGGCCTTGGGCGAGCGTCAGATCAGCATCGACTGCGACGTGATCCAGGCCGATGGCGGCACCCGCTGCGCCTCGATCACCGGCGGCTGGGTCGCGCTGCGTCTTGCCGTCAACAAACTGATGAAGGCCGGCGACATCATCAGCGACCCGCTGACCGACCACGTGGCCGCCGTGTCCTGCGGCATCTATGCCGGCCAGACCGTCGTCGATCTGGACTATGCCGAGGATTCCCAAGCCGGCACCGACGCCAACTTCGTGATGACCGGCGCCCACGGTCTGATCGAGATTCAGGGCTCGGCCGAGGGTGCGACATTTTCGCGCACCCAGTTCGACGAGTTGCTGAACCTGGCCGAAGCCGGTGTCTCGCAGCTGGTCGAGGCCCAGAAGGCCGCGATCTGATGCGCAGCTTTTCCGGCGACACCCTGCTGATCGCGACCCATAACAAGGGCAAGCTGGAAGAGATCGAGCGGCTGCTGGCCCCCTATGACGTGCGCGTCGTGTCGGCAGCCGATCACAATCTGCCCGAACCTGACGAGACCGAAGAAACCTTCGTCGGCAATGCCCGCATCAAGGCCCACGCCGCGGCGCAGGCCACCGGTCTGCCCGCCCTGTCCGACGACAGCGGCATCGAGATCGAGGCCCTTGGCGGTCGCCCCGGCGTCCACACCGCCGACTGGGCCGAGACCCCTCGGGGCCGCGATTTCCAGATGGCGATGCAGCGCACATGGGACGAGCTTGAGCGGATTGACGCCCCCCACCCCCGCCGCGCCCGGTTTTGTTGCACGCTGGTCCTTGCATGGCCCGACGGTCATGACGAAGTGTTTCCGGGGCAGATGACCGGTCAGATCGTCTGGCCCATGCGCGGCGATCAGGGGCACGGCTATGATCCGATTTTCCAACCGGACGGCTTCTCCGAAACTTTCGGCGAAATGGAGCGATTCCAGAAAAACCGCATCAGCCACCGCGCCGATGCCTTCCGCCAGCTTGTCGCCGGCTGCTTCGCTGACCGGGGTGTCTGAGCCCACGCCCGAGGGGGGCTTCGGCCTTTACCTGCACTGGCCGTTCTGTCAGGCAAAGTGTCCCTATTGCGACTTCAACTCGCACGTCGTGAGCCACATCGATCAGGACCGCTGGCAACGGGCGTACCTGGCGGAACTTGACCGCGCCGCCCGGACCACTGGCGACCGGATCCTCGACACGGTGTTTTTCGGCGGCGGCACGCCAAGCTTGATGTCGGCCGAGCTGGTGCAAGCCATTCTGGACCGCATCCGCCGCAACTGGCGACTGTCGAACAGCCTCGAAGTGACGTTAGAGGCAAACCCAACCTCGGTCGAAGCCGCGCGTTTTCAGGGCTATCGGGCCGCGGGCGTTAATCGCGTCTCGATGGGAATACAGGCTCTAAATAACGACGATTTGCGCAAATTGGGGCGCCTTCACACCGTCGAAGAAGCCCGGCGCGCCTTCGACATAGCCCGGCAGACCTTTGATCAGGTCAGCTTCGATCTGATCTACGCCCGGCAGGACCAAACCCCCGACGCGTGGGAGAAAGAGCTGCAGCAGGCGCTTGGCATGGCCGCCGATCACCTGTCGCTTTACCAGCTTACGGTCGAGGACGGCACCGCCTTTGGCGACCGTCTTGCCCGCGGCGGTCTTGGCGGCCTGCCCGACGACGACCGCGCCGCAACTATGTTCGAGATGACACAGGCGATGACCGCTCAAGCCGGGCTGCCCGCCTATGAAATCTCGAACCACGCGCGGCCCGGCAGCGAGTCGCGCCACAACATGATCTATTGGCAGGGTGGCGAATACGTCGGCATCGGTCCGGGCGCCCATGGTCGCATCACCCGGAACGGTCGCCGTACGGCCACGGAAACCCATTTAGAGCCTCTGAATTGGCTCATCGCCGTCGAAAAGACCGGCAGCGGAGACTCCATCCACACGCCCCTCTCCGACCCCGATCAAGGTGAGGAGCTACTGCTGATGGGATTACGGATCTCTGACGGGGTCTCGCAGTCACGGGTTGAACGGCTACTTGGTCGCCCCCTTCCCGCCGACGCGCTGACGTCGCTGACCGAAAACGGTTTTCTGACCGTCTCACAGGACCGTCTGCGCGCCACGGCAAGCGGTCGGTTGGTCCTGAACGGAATCCTACGGGACCTTCTGGCGTAATGATGCGTGCGGTTTGGCTTTTCCTCGGGATACTCAGCCTGATCCTCGGCCTTGTCGGAGCCGTCTTGCCGCTTCTTCCCACCGTACCGTTCCTGCTATTGGCGGCATTCTGCTTCGCCAGATCGTCCGCAAAGCTGCATCACTGGCTGACCAACCACCCACGCCTTGGCCCGCCGATCGCAGATTGGACGGCACGTGGCGCCATCGGCACAAACGCGAAACGCTGGGCAACGGCGTCAATCGCCGCCGCGTTTGGACTGTCCGTTCTGATGGACCTGCGGGTGGAGCTGCTGGCCGTTCAGGCCACGGTTCTTCTGGGAGTGCTGACCTTTATCTGGACCCGTCCATCGGCTTGACGTTCAACAGCCCAATGATGCCATCCAACTGCTCAAGCGTCTGATAGTTCAACACCATACGGCCCGCGCTTTCACCGGTCTCGTGCTCGATCCGAACCTGCAGACCAAGATTGGCGGAAAGCTGATCTTCCAGCGCACGAGTATCAGGATCGTCGGATCGACCCGAGGACTTCTTGCCGGGCTTGCTGTCCGTCGCCGGCTTGTTGCCGCCCTTGGCCAAGTCCTCGGTTTGACGGACGGACAGACCCCGGGCGATCACTTGCCGCGCCAACTCCGATGGGTTCTCGGTCGTGATCAGGGCCCGCGCGTGACCCGCGCTCAACCGTCCTTGACGCAGATGGTCTTGCACATCCTCGGGCAGCTGCAGCAGACGCATCAGGTTGGCGATATGGCTCCGGCTTTTGCCCAGGGACGCCGACAGCCGCTCTTGAGTATGACCAAACTTGTCCATCAATTGTTTGTAGCCAGCAGCCTCTTCCACGGCGTTCAGATCGGCGCGCTGGATGTTTTCGATGATTGCAAGCTCAAGCACCTCGGTGTCGTCCAATTCGCGAACGATTACAGGTACTTCGTGCAACTGGGCACGTTGCGCAGCACGCCAGCGACGTTCGCCCGCGACAATCTCGAACTGATCGGCGACCGTGGGATGGGGCCGGACGATCAGGGGCTGGATAACCCCCTTCTCGCGAACCGAATCCGTCAATTCCTGCAATGACTGAGCCGAGAAATCACGGCGCGGCTGGTCCGGATTCGCGGTAACCTTTTCGATGGGAAGACGCCGTTCCGCCGCGGGTGCCTCTGTACGCGCTGCCCCGGGTTGCAGATCTACATCGGCCATGAGGGCGGACAAACCGCGACCAAGTCCCCGACGTTCCTGTTTTTTATCTGACATGCCGTCCCCCATTATACATTGTCTCCATGGCGCCGCAGCATCTCGGTCGCCAATGATTTATACGCAACGCTTCCCCGTGACGTGGGATCGTACTGCAAGACCGGCATGGCGTACGACGGCGCCTCGCTCACCCTTACATTGCGCGGGATTTTCGTGTTGAACACGAGCTCACCAAGGTTTTCGCGAGCATCATCTTCGACCTGCCGGGCAAGGTTGTTGCGGGCGTCGAACATGGTCAGGATCACTCCCTCGATCCTTAGATCGGGGTTGGCGGTCTGCCGGATCTCGCGGATTGATAGCATTAGCTGTGACAGCCCCTCCAACGCGAAGAATTCGCTCTGAAGCGGAATCAGGACCGAGTCCGCGGCAACCATAGCGTTCAAAGTCAGAAGATTGAGTGACGGGGGGCAGTCGACCAAGATAAAATCGAAGTTGAACCCATTTATGCTTGGTTGATGCAACGCATCACGCAGCAAAAAAACCCGCTTCTCGTTTGCGACAAGCTGCATGTCTGCGGAACTGAGGTCCGTGGTAGCCGGCGCAAGAAATAGACGGTTCGTGGCGGTTTCGACGATAACGTCCTCTATCGCCGCATCCTCCAACAGAAGTTCGTAGGTCGTCATACGCCGATCTGACGGCTCCAAGGCCAGGCCTGTTGATGCGTTGCCTTGCGGGTCCAGATCGACAATCAGGACACTCTTGCCCTTGGCCGCAAGGGCGGCGCCGAGATTGATCGTCGTAGTGGTCTTGCCCACGCCGCCCTTTTGATTGACGATCGCGATGATATGGGGCTCAGATGACACGCTCGACCTCGCTTATTTCCAGTACGACCGCCTCACTATTCGTGACGCTTGGCCTAACTTGCGATTTGAAACGCCACTGGGCAAGAGCTTCGTCGATCTCTTCTTGATAGGTTCTGCCCTTCAGCAAAAGGGCAACAGACCCTTCCGCGCCATGACGTTGGACGTGGCTAAGGAGGCGGCTCAAGGGCGCAAGTGCGCGCGCGGAAATGATTTCTGCGTTTTGTGGCGGAGCCTGCTCGATCCTCAGCGGCACGACGTCTACGGGCACTGATGTTTCACGTGAAACCATCCTCAGGAACTCTGACTTCCGCTGATCCGATTCCAGCAAGCTAAATTGGCGTTCTGGGGCGAGTTCAGCCGACAGGATCGCACATACGAGCCCGGGAAATCCAGCGCCGCTTCCAATGTCGGTCCAACGGTTGCCCAAGACATCGCCCGTCATCAGTTGGGCGCTATCCAGAAAATGCCGGGTCCAGCCATCTACTAGAGTGGAATTCGCGACCAAATTAATCGACCGATTCCACTTTTCAAGAAGCGTCTGGTAGTGTTCCAGCCGTTCGAGTGTTTCACGGGAAACATTCAGCCCTTCAAGAAGGGGCTGATCAGCTCGCTTGTTTGGTGTCATGCTTCCTCAAATGCGCCAGTACCAGCATCAGCGCGGCGGGAGTGACGCCTTCGATCCTACTTGCCTGCGCAAGCGTCCCCGGCCGGACCGTCATTAACTTAGTCCGAGCCTCGTTAGACAATCCCCCCACCGACCGATAGCAGAAATCTGCGGGTATCGCCTTTGCCTCGTCCTTCTTGAGCAGAAGAATTTCCTGCGATTGTCTGGCAATGTATGGCGCGTATTTAGCGTCCGCGACCAACTGCTGACGGATGTCCGACGGCAACGCATGGCAGCCTGGCACCAAGGATAGCACTGCATCATCGTTAAGGTCGCTATGGGACAGCAAATCATAGACCGAGCGGCGGCTGCCGTCATGGCGCACCGAAATGCCCTTGGATGCCAATTCGTTAGCAGTGAATGCCGTGTCCTTCAGAAGCTCTGTGCCGGCATCCAGTTGCGAGAGTTTAGATCTGAAACTCGCCGCCCGATCGGCGCTGATACAGCCATGCTGGATGCCGAGCGGAGTCAATCTTTGGTCAGCGTTATCGGCCCGAAGCGACAGGCGGAACTCGGCTCTCGAGGTAAACATCCGGTAAGGTTCGGCCACGCCGCGCGTAATAAGGTCGTCGATCATAACGCCGATATAAGCGTCAGACCGTTTCAGCACGAATTCTTCCCGCGCCACGGCCTTAGCCGCAGCGTTCATCCCCGCCACGAGCCCCTGTGCCGCGGCTTCTTCGTAACCCGTGGTGCCGTTGATTTGTCCAGCCAGGTACAGGTTGGGGACAGACTTGCACTCAAGCGTGGCGCTGAGCGCCCGAGGATCAACGTAATCATATTCAATCGCGTAACCCGGTTGCGTTATCTGAACATTCTCCAAACCGCGAATTGACCGAACATAATCTTCCTGCACCTCCACCGGAAGTGACGTCGAAATGCCGTTCGGATAGATGATCGACGAGGTCAGCCCCTCGGGCTCCAAGAAAATCTGGTGACTCTCTTTATCCGCGAAGCGCATGATCTTGTCTTCGATCGAAGGACAATAACGGGGTCCGACGCCGTCGATATGGCCCCCGTACATAGCCGACCGATTGATATTCTTTTGAATGATCTCGTGCGTTTGCGCGTTCGTCTCGGTGATCCCGCAGGAGATCTGACGAGCGAACGGCGTCTGGTGATCGAATGAAAACAGGACCGGCACGTCATCGCCCGCTTGAACTTGCAGATCTGTCCAATCTATTGATCGGCCTTCCAGCCGAGGTGGCGTCCCTGTCTTAAGCCGGCCAAACGTGAAATCGAAGGAACGAAGGCGCGCCGCCAGCGGCACTGACGATTTGTCGCCCATTCGCCCGCCGGCATGGCGTTGGTCCCCGATGTGGATCACGCCGTCCAAAAAGGTGCCCGTCGTGATGATTACCGACGAAGCGCTGAGGCGAGTACCATCGGTTAAAAGCACGCCTGCAACGGCGTCGCCCCTCATGACAAGGTCCGCGGCCTCCCCCTCGACGATCTCAAGTTTTTCCGTTGCCTGAAGACGCGATTGCATCTCGGCCTTGTAGATTTCCCGATCCGCTTGCGCCCGTGGACCCTGCACCGCCGGCCCTTTACGGCGGTTCAGAAGACGAAACTGAATGCCCGCCTTATCGGCGACCTTGCCCATAACGCCGTCCAACGCGTCGATTTCCCGGACCAGATGGCCTTTGCCCAAACCGCCAATCGCGGGGTTGCACGACATCACGCCCAGGTCGGTCTTTCGGAGAGTTACAAGAAGTGTGCGGACACCCATGCGAGCGCTAGCCGCCGCAGCTTCGCAGCCAGCGTGCCCGCCGCCGACCACGATCACCGGGTCATTGCACTGTTTCACGTGAAACACCTCTACTTCCCAAGACAGAAACTGGAGAAGATTTCGTCCAGCACATGTTCGACATCGACCCGGCCCACCAGCGCGTCCAATGTTCTAAGGGCGGTTCGAATCTGCTCGGCTGCCAATTCGGCCAGATCGGAATCGTCTTCTACTACGCTGAGCGCAGAGGTCAAAGCTGAAACCGTGGTGGACATTGCGATGCGATGCCGCTCTTTCACGGCGCTGGCAGCCGATGCGGCGCGGCGCGACAGGATCGACTCTATGCCACTCAATAGCTCTGCGATCCCCTCACCGGTTTTGCCTGATATGCCGGAAGACCCTGCGGTAAGATCGGATTTGGCGGACAGGACAATGTCGTCGTCCACGGGCGACAAAGCGATGCCTTGGTTAGCCACTTGCAAGAAGACCCGCAGGTCAGCTTGGCGCGCCCGGTCCAATGCACGTTGCACGCCCAACGCTTCCACCGTGTCACTGGTATCGCGTAGGCCGGCGGTATCAAGAAGGGTAACGGCAAGACCGCCTAGATCCATCCGAACCTCGACAATGTCCCGCGTCGTGCCGGCGATGTCCGATGTTATGGCTGCGTCACGTCCGGCGAGTGCGTTAAGCAACGTTGATTTTCCGGCGTTGGGGGGGCCGACGATCGCGACCTCGAACCCGTCACGCACCCGCTCAGCGGCGAAAGAGCCTGCGACTTCCTTTTCCAGATCCTTTCGGACCCCGGTCAGCAAGTCGAGCACTTCAGGCATCACGTCCACCGGAACGTCTTCGTCCACGAAGTCGATTGTGACCTCGATGAGGGCAGCGGCGCGGATCAGATCGCGGCGCCATGCTTCGGCTTTTCGGCCCAATTCGCCGTCGAGAACACGGAGGGCTTGGCGACGTTGAGCCTCGGTCTCGGCTTCGATCAGGTCGCCCAGGGCTTCGACTTGGGTCAGGTCGAGGCGGCCGTTTTCCAGCGCACGGCGTGTGAATTCGCCGGGCAGTGCCAGACGCAAACCCGGCACCGAGGAAAGCTCTTTCGTGACCGCTGCGACGGTCGCCATGCTTCCGTGCAGGTGAAGTTCGGCCGATTGCTCGCCCGTGAAACTGGCGCCTTCGGCAAAGCACAGCACCAGTGCCTCATCAAGGTAGGTGCCGCTTGCGTCGCGCAGGCGTCGCAGCGCTGCGTGGCGCGGGGCGGGGACCGATCCGGCCAGCCGCGCGACGGCGTCCCAGGACGCAGGCCCCGAAATGCGCATGACCGAGACGCCGGCCTTGCCGCGTGCCGAGGCTGGCGCGAACACGGTATCCATAGCGTAAACCTCTGATAATTAACGCGTTTTGCGTCAGGTCAGGTGTTCATGGAGTCGAAGAACTCGGAATTGGACTTGGTCTGCTTGAGCTTCGAGATCAGGAACTCGATCGCATCCGTCGTGCCCATGGGGTTGAGGATGCGGCGCAGCACATAGGTCTTCTGCAGATCGATCTTGTCGACCAGAAGCTCTTCTTTCCGGGTGCCCGATTTCAGGATATCCATCGCCGGGAAGACGCGCTTGTCGGCGACCTTGCGGTCCAGCACGATCTCCGAGTTGCCGGTGCCCTTGAACTCTTCGAAAATCACCTCGTCCATGCGGCTGCCGGTGTCGATCAGCGCGGTCGCGATGATGGTGAGCGATCCACCCTCTTCGATGTTCCGGGCAGCGCCGAAGAACCGTTTCGGACGTTGCAGCGCGTTGGCGTCGACACCGCCGGTCAGCACCTTGCCCGACGACGGGACCACGGTGTTGAACGCGCGGCCCAGACGGGTGATCGAGTCCAGCAGGATGACGACGTCGCGCTTGTGCTCGACCAGACGCTTGGCCTTTTCGATGACCATCTCGGACACGGCGACGTGGCGGGTCGCAGGCTCGTCAAAGGTCGACGAGACGACCTCGCCCTTGACCGACCGCTGCATGTCGGTGACTTCCTCGGGGCGTTCGTCAATCAGCAGGACGATCAGATAGCACTCGGGGTGGTTCTTCTCGATCGAGTTGGCGATGTTCTGCAAAAGAACCGTTTTACCCGTCCGCGGCGGCGCCACGATCAGCGACCGCTGGCCCTTGCCGATGGGCGAGACCAGATCGATGATCCGGGCAGAACGATCCTTGGTGGTGGGATCGTCCAGCTCCATCTTCAGGCGCTCGTCGGGGTAAAGCGGCGTCAGGTTGTCAAAGGCGACCTTGTGGCGGGCACGCTCAGGATCTTCGAAGTTTATCTTCTCGACCTGGGTCAGGCCGAAATACCGCTCGGTGTCGCGGGGGGCGATGATGACGCCCTCGATCGTGTCGCCAGTGCGCAGCGAGAACTGGCGGATCATCTCGGGCGAGACGTAGATATCATCGGGGCCCGGCAGATAGTTCGCTTCGGGCGAGCGCAGGAAGCCGAACCCGTCCTGCATGACTTCCAGCACGCCGTCGCCGCCGATCACCCAGCCATCTTCGGCCTGTTCCTTGAGGATCTGGAACATCATGTCGCCTTTGCGCATGGTCGACGCGTTGTCGATTTCCAGCTCTTCGGCCATGGACAGCAGATCCTTGGGGCTTTTCGCCTTCAGGTCGGACAGATTCAGTCGTTCTATGGTCATGGATGATGGGTTCCGCATTCAGGCACCCCGGTCGGGCGGCTGCAACGTCTAGTCTCTATGGAAAATACCGGTGCCCGGACGGGCTGGTGGGATGTCACTACAGCCAGACGGGGCCCGAGTCAAACCCGGGGGATGCAAACCGCGCCACTGTGCCCCCAGGGGGCCCTGCAGCGGCCCTGTGCGCCTTTCTGAAGCCGATCAGAACGGCCGGGCTATGACCGAGACCACGATGACCACCAGCAGCAGCGTCGGAAGCTCGTTCATCATGCGGTAATGCCGGCCGGTGGCCAGATTGGCCCCGGCGGCGAAATCCTTGCGCCGCTTGCCGCACCAATGGTGGAACCACGTCATCGCCAGAACGGCGGCGGCCTTGGTCCAGGGCCAGACCTGCGACCAGTCGACGATCCCCGGCGTCATCACAAGCAAAAGGCCAAAGATCCATGTGGCGATCATCGCAGGCGCCATGATCACTCTCAGCAGCTTGAATTCCATCGTCTGGAACAGCGCATCGGTTTCGGAGCCGTCGCGCACGGTCTCGGCGTGATAGACGAACAGCCTTGGCAGATAGAACAACCCCGCCATCCAAGCGATGACAGAGATCACGTGCAGCGACTTGATCCAGGGGTAGAGAGTGGCCAGCCAGTCGGTCATGTCGCGCGTTCCTTGGTTCTGCCCTCTTAAAATAAAGAAAGAGATAAGAAAGGTATGATGATTAAGTATAGGCAGTGGATAGTGTGGATTATCAAGTTATCCAAGCCGTCAGAGTGTCGCCCCGTCCCGTTTCCCCCAACCTTTGGAGAAAATCAGGCGTCTATGCGTCAAGGCGTTGTCCTGAAACAGAAAAACAGGTTAATTTCTGTGGATAACTATGTGGGTCAATTGGGTATGCGTGTGGGAGTGGCCAGGGACTGCCGCGAATTTCTCACAGATGGGGACAAAGCCCCGCACAGGGAAGAAGACCTGTATCGTTGCGGGCGGAATGGGGACAGAACCGTCGGGGGCTGATTTCCTGTTAATCATTTGCTAACGCTCCACGGGAACAAACAGGACTTATCCACGGGTCGCTCCACATGGCTGCACAGATCATCCTTGCCTCAACCTCGTCCATCCGGCGGGTCTTGCTGGAGAATGCGGGCGTCCCGGTGACCGCCCTGCCCCCGCGTGTCGACGAGGCCGCGATCAAGGACGCCCTGCAGGCCGAGGGCGCGACCCCCCGCGACGTGGCCGACACGCTGGCCGAGTATAAGGCCCGCCGCATCAGCGACAAACACCCCGGCGCTATGGTCATCGGCGCCGATCAGGTGCTGGAACTGGGCGGCGAGGTCATCGACAAGCCCCGCGATGCCGAAGAGGCCCGCGCCCAGTTGATCCGACTGCGCGGACGGGCGCATCGGCTGCTGTCGGCGGCGGTGATTTATCGCGATGGCGAGCCGTTGTGGCGCACCGTCGGTCAGGTCCGCCTGACAATGCGCGCCTTTTCAGATGATTACCTGTCGGCCTATATTGACCGCAACCGCGAGGGGCTGACCCAGTCTGTCGGCGGCTACAAGCTGGAAGAAGAAGGGGTCAGACTGTTCAGCCGGATCGAGGGCGATTATTTCGCCGTTCTGGGCCTGCCCTTGGTCGAGATCCTGAACTTCCTGACCCAGCACGGAGAGATCGACGGATGAGCGATGCCAAAATCCCCCTTGCCGGCGTGATCGGCCACCCGATCGCCCACAGCAAGTCGCCCCGGCTGCACGCCCACTGGCTGCGGCGCTACGGGTTGGCGGGGCACTATATCCCGATGGATGTCTCGCAGGTGGATCTGGAGACGGTGCTGCGGACGCTGCCGCTGATGGGGTTTCGGGGGGTCAACATCACCATCCCGCACAAGGAAATGGCCCTGAAGCTGGCCGATCTGGTCACGGACCGGGCGGCGCTGATCGGGGCGGCGAACACCCTGATCTTCCGCCCCGACGGCAAGATTCATGCCGACAATACCGACGGTTACGGCTTTATCGAGAACCTGCGCCAGCATGCCCCCGACTGGCGGGCGAATGCGGGCCCGGCGGTGGTGCTTGGCGCGGGCGGCGCGTCACGCGCGGTGGTCTGTGCGTTGCTGGATGCCGGCGCCCCCGAGGTGCGGCTGACCAATCGCACCCGTGCCCGCGCGGAACGGGTGCGCAGCAATCTGGGTGCGCGGGTCAAGGTGCACGACTGGTCGCAGGCCGGGAACATGCTGGACGATGCCGCCACCGTGGTAAACACCACCTCGCTGGGGATGGAGGGGCAGCCCCCCCTGCGCGTGCCGCTGGACGGGCTGTCGCCCGACGCCGTCGTCACCGATCTGGTCTATGCGCCGCTGGAAACCCGCCTGCTGGCCGAGGCTCGTCAGCGCGGGTGTGTCACCGTCGACGGCTTGGGCATGCTGCTGCATCAAGGTGTGCCGGGGTTCGAACGCTGGTTCGGCATCCGCCCCGAGGTCACAGACGATCTGCGCGACGCCATGCTCTGGAGTTCGCCGGACGGGTCCGCCACATGACGCGACCGCATCTGATCGGACTGACAGGCTCTATCGGCATGGGTAAATCCACGACGGCGGCCATGTTCGCCGCCGAAGGCGTGCCGGTCTGGGACGCCGACGCCGCCGTTCACCGGCTGTACGGCCCCGACGGTGCCGCCGTGGCTGCGCTGGCGGAACTGCACCCGGCCGCCATCGTCGCCGACGCCGAAGGCCGGGCCGTGGTCGACCGACAGAAGCTCAAGGACTGGATCGCGCGGGACGCGGACGCGCTGCGCGGGATCGAGGCGATCGTGCATCCGCTGGTGGGCGCCGACCGCGCCGCGTTTCTGGAACGCGCCGTCGCCGACGGGGCCGATGCGGTGGTGCTGGACATCCCCCTGATCTTCGAGACCGGCGCCGCCGACCGGTTCGACACGCTGGTCGTCGTCAGCGCCCCCGCCGACGTTCAACGCGCCCGCGTTCTGGACCGCGGCACCATGACCGAGGCCGAGTTCGAACACATCCTGTCCCGACAGGTCCCCGACGCCGAAAAACGTGCCCGCGCCGATCACGTCATCCCCACTACCAGCCTTGAAGAGGCCGCCGCCGCCGTGCGACAAATCCTGAACGACATCCGAAAGGGCCCTTAGATGCGCGAGATCGTTCTGGACACCGAAACCACCGGGCTTGATCCCTTCGACGGCCACCGCATCGTCGAAATCGGCGCGGTCGAGTTAATGAACCACATGCCCACGGGCCGGACCTATCACCAATACATCAACCCGCAGCGAAGCATGCCGACCGAGGCGTTTCAGGTTCACGGTCTGGGCGATGAGTTTCTGTCCGACAAGCCCCTGTTCGCCGCTGTCGCCGACGAATTCCTAAGCTTTATCGGCGACGCGCGGCTGGTGATCCACAACGCCTCGTTCGATATGAAGTTTCTGAACGCCGAGCTTGGGTGGTGCAAGCGGGTCAAACTGCCGATGACTCAGGCGCTGGACACGCTGGCGATTGCACGCAAACGGTTTCCGGGTGCGCCGTCGTCGCTGGATGCGCTGTGCCGGCGATTCTCGATCGACAATTCGTCGCGCACCCTGCACGGCGCCCTGTTGGACTCCGAGATTCTGGCCGAGGTCTATCTGGAGTTGATCGGCGGGCGTCAGCCCGATTTCGGGCTGAACGTGCAATCGGGCAATGCCGGGGACAGCGGGCCGGGCGAATGGCGCCCCGCGCCGCGCCCCGACCCCCTGCCCTCGCGTCTGACCGCCGCCGAAGCCGCCGCGCATGAGGCGTTTGTGCAAAAGCTGGGTGACGCGCCCCTCTGGCTGGCAGCGGGGCGCGGCTAAGCGATCAGGCCGAGATATTAGGCCGAGCCTGTAGTTTCCATCTGGGCGCGACGCGCGATTTCCTGACGATAAAGTGCCACGAAATCAATCTGATCAAGGTTCAGCGGGGCAAAGCCGCCGTCGCGGGTCACGTCGCTGACGATGCGGCGCAGATAGGGGAACAGCAGCCGGGGGCATTCGATCATCAGGAACGGATGCAGTTGGTCGTCGGGAATGTTCTCGATCTGGAAGACGCCGGCATAATCCACCTCGAGGATGAAGATCGCCTTGCCGTCGCCGGCGTTGTTGTTCTTGCAGGTAAGCTTGATCGCCACCTCATACTGGTTCTCGCCGCGCTTTTTCGCATCCAGATTGACCTGGATCGAGATCTCGGGCTTCACCTCGCCGCTGATGCCGCTTTGCGAGGCGAGATTTTCGAAGGACATGTCGCGGATGAACTGTCCGACGATGTTCATCTTGATCTGCGGTGTCTCGGTCGGGGTGTCTGTGCCTGCGCCGTTGGCCTCTGTCGCCGCGCCGTTGTCTGTCTGGTCCGCCATTCCTGTCGCTCCGCTTGGATGTGCATGGTTGGGACTTGCTTAGCAGGTCGTCAGCACTGCCTCAATGCGCGACAGGACGGGCGGCGCGACGCTCAGTCGCGGGGGCGGGTCCAGCCGGAATTGCCCTTCGGTGCAGAGGGCTCGTCGCGCGGCTCGCCGGCAGGCACATCGGTGACTTCATAGTCGCCCTCGATGATGTCGGCGCCGCGCGTGGGCCTTGCGCCGGGCCGTGCCGGCCCCGAAACGCCCGACATGCCAGCGCCCGGTCTTGGCCCCGGCCCGCCCGGTCCGGCCTGCCCGTGGGTCGAGAATGTCGCCACCGTCACCCGCGTCTTCAACCAGCGGAAGACCGCCGCGCGAACCCCCGGCACCAACAGCGCAAACCCTACGAAATCAGTGAAAAACCCCGGCGTCAGCAGCAACGCGCCGGAAAACAGGATCATCGCCCCGTGGGCCAGCGGCTCGGTCGGGTCGCGCACCTCGCCCAGCGACCGTTTCACCTGTCCCAGAACCTGCAACCCCTGCGAGCGCACCAGCCACGACCCAAGGATCGCGGTCAGGATGACGATCAGCAGCGTCGGCCAAAGACCGATCGCGCCGCCGACCTGAATGAACAGACCGATTTCGATCAGCGGGATGGCAACGAAGGCCAGAAACAGCCACATGGATTTAACCTCATCTATCGTGAACGGGGTGGAGTGGACTTGCCCCATCGGCTGACATACATATGTCCGGCACAGCCAAGTTACCATGCCGCGCGCGGGAAGAGGAATTCATGAGCTCAGCATTCATCCAGCTTCTGGTCCTTGCCGGAATCGCAATTTTCCTGATCCTGCGTCTGAAGAACGTGCTGGGCACCCGCGACGGGTTCGAAAAGCCGCCCGTCAGCAATGCGCCCGCAAAAGGTGCCTCGGTCAAGCGCGACTTCGAGGTGATCGAGGGCGGCCCCGACACCGAAATCGCCGACTATGTCCCCGACGACAGCGAGGCCGCCAAGGCGCTGGCCGCGATGAAGCTGGCCGAGCCCGGCTTTTCGATCCGCGAGTTCCTTGAAGGGGCCAAGGGCGCCTACGAGATGATCCTGATGGGGTTCGAGCGGGGCGACATCAAGCAGATCGAGCCGTTTCTGGCCGACGACGTCCGCGACAGCTTCATCGACGTGATCGGCCAGCGCGAAGATCAGGGTCTGAGCATCGAAGCCAGTTTTGTCGGCCTGCGCGACGTTACCGTCGAAGCGGCCGAATTCGACCGCGCCACCGGCGAGGCCGAGATCACGGTGCGGTTCGTGGGCGAGCTGACGTCGGTCGTGCGCGATGCCGATGGCGAGATCATCGAGGGAAATCCCAACGAAATCAAACGTCAGCGCGATGTCTGGACCTTCGGGCGCGTGATGGGCGCCGACAATCCCAACTGGCAACTGGTGGCCACTGGCGGATGACGGGGGCCCTGCGGGCACCTCTCGCGCTTCTGATCGGAGCGTTCTTCATGACAGCCGCCTGGGCAGAGACACCTCAGACCATCCTGCGATTCGACCAGCTTGAGGGCTGGGCCGAGGATGATCATCAGGCCGCGCTGGACGTGTTTCTGAACACCTGCCCCGATCTGCGCGACCAAGAATGGCAATCGCTGTGCGCCTTGGCCCAGAACCGCCCCAACGCGCGGACCTTCTTCGAGCTGTTCTTCCGCCCGGTGCTGGTCGGCGGCGACGCCCCTGCCCTGTTCACCGGCTATTTCGAACCCGAGCTGAACGGCGCCCGCCGCCCCGACGCCCGCTTCCGCTATCCGCTTTACGCCCGCCCCCCCGAGATGGAGGGTCAGTGGTTCACCCGCGCCGAGATCGAGGATCAGGCGTTGCTTCGCGGGCGTGGGCTGGAAATTGCATGGGTCGATGACCCCGTCGATGTATTTTTCCTGCAGATCCAGGGCTCGGGCCGGGTCCGGCTGCGCGACGGCTCGACCATCCGCGTGGGCTATGGCGGCGCCAACGGGCATCCGTATCGGTCCATCGGCAAGGAGTTGATCCGGCGCGGGGTCTACAAGGCGCATCAGGTCTCGGCGCAGGTCATCCGCAACTGGGTGCGGCGCAACCCAGACGACGGGCGGTCGCTGTTGCAGCACAACCCCTCGTTCGTGTTCTTCCGGCGGGTGTCTCAGGTGCCCGCCGACAAGGGGCCGCTGGGGGCGATGAACCGTTCGATCACCCGGATGCGGACCGTCGCCGTGGACCCGGCCTACACCCCGCTTGGCGCACCCGTGTGGATCGAAAAAGGCGGCCGCAGCCCGCTGCGCCGCTTGATGATCGCGCAGGACACTGGATCGGCGATCAAAGGCGCCCAGCGGGCCGACATCTTCTTCGGCACCGGGCTCGAGGCTGGCAAAAGCGCCGGACGTATCCGCGATCCGGGCCGCATGGTGGTGCTGTTGCCCATCGAGGCCGCCTATGCCCGCGTCCCCGAAGGATAGGCCCATGACCGGACGCAAACGCCGCAACCTGAGGCCCGAGGAAGAGGATCTGTGGAAAAAGGTCGCCAAGGGCGCGACCCCGCTGGGCCATCCGCGCACCAAGCTTGGGCTGTCGCTGGACGACGATGCCCCCATTGCGCCGAAGGCCAAACCGGGCGCCAAGCCTGCGAAGGCACCGGCGCCGGGCGTGAAGCCACCGATCAAGCCCTTCAGCATCGGCCAGAAAAACCGTGGCCAGACCGGGCCGCAGGCGCTTTTATCCGGCGAAGAGGGGCCGCGTGCGGCGGTGCGCATGGACCGGCGATCCTATGACCGGCTGAAACGCGGCAAGCTGCGCCCCGAGGGTCGGCTGGATCTGCACGGCATGACGCTGGATCAGGCGAAACCGGCCCTGACGGGGTTCATCCTGAACGCCCATGCCGCCGGGAAACGGCTGGTGCTGGTCATTACCGGCAAGGGCAAGCACCGCGAGGATACCGGCCCCATTCCCGAACGGGTGGGCGTGCTGAAACGGCAGGTGCCGCTGTGGCTAGGGCAGGCGCCGCTGAAAAGCGCGATCCTTCAGATCTCGGCCGCGCATGTCAGCCACGGCGGCGACGGGGCCTATTACGTTTACCTTGCCCGCAGGCGATAGGCCCCGCCCAGCCGCCTACAGCACATACCGGCTAAGGTCGGCGGATCTGGTCAGGGCACCCAGATTGTCGTCGACGAACTGCGCATCCACCGTAACCTCGGACCCCGACCGGTCGGGGGCGTTGAAGCTAAGCTCCTCGAACACACGCTCCATCACCGTGTAAAGCCGCCTAGCGCCGATGTTTTCCACCGACTGGTTCACATCGGCGGCGATCTTGGCCAGCGCGGCGATGCCTTTCGAGGTGAAGCTGACGGCCACCTCTTCGGTGGCCATCAGGGCGCTGTATTGGCGCGTCAGGGCGTTGTCGGTTTCGGTCAGGATGCGCACGAAATCCTCTTCCGTCAGAGCCCGCAGTTCGACCCGGATCGGCAGACGGCCCTGAAGCTCGGGCAGCAGGTCCGAGGGTTTGGCAATGTGGAACGCCCCCGAGGCGATGAACAGGATATGATCGGTTTTCACGGGGCCGTATTTGGTGCTGACAGTGGTGCCCTCGATCAGCGGCAGCAGATCGCGCTGCACGCCTTCGCGGCTGACGTCACCGCCGCGCGCGTCGGCGCGGGCGCAGACCTTGTCGATTTCGTCCAGAAAGACGATGCCGTTCTGCTCGACGGATTCGATGGCGGCGCGGTTGACCGTTTCGTCGTCCAGAAGCTTGTCGGCCTCTTCCCCGATCAGGATATCGTAGCTTTCCGCGACGGTGGTGCGCTTCTTGGTGGTGCGTCCGCCGAAGGCCTTGCCGAAGATGTCGCCAAGGTTCATGCCGCCAGCCATGCCGCCCATGCCGGGCTGGCCGGGGATCTGCATCATCGGCATGCTGGGGCCGGAGTCCGCAATCTCGATCTCGATCTCGGTGTCGTCAAGTTCGCCAGATTTCAGCTTTTTGCGATACATCTCGCGGGTGCCCTCGCGGGCCTGATCGCCGACCAGCGCCTCGATCACCCGGTCCTCGGCGGCCTTGTGTGCGCCCGACTTGACCTCTTCGCGCATCTGTTCGCGGGTCATGGCGATGGCGCTGTCCAGAAGATCGCGGACGATCTGTTCCACGTCGCGCCCGACATAGCCGACTTCGGTGAACTTGGTGGCCTCGACCTTGATGAAGGGGGCGCGGGCCAGTTTTGCCAGACGGCGGCTGATCTCGGTCTTGCCGACGCCGGTGGGGCCGATCATCAGGATATTCTTGGGATAAACCTCTTCGCGCAGGTCGGGGCCAAGCTGTTTGCGGCGCCAGCGGTTGCGCAGGGCGACGGCGACGGCACGTTTGGCGTCCTTCTGGCCGATGATGAAGCGGTCAAGCTCCGAGACGATCTCGCGCGGGGTCAGGTCGGTCATTTCTCGATGCTCTCCACGGTCAGTTTGCCGTTGGTATAGACACAGATGTCGGCGGCGATCGCCATTGCCTTGCGGGCGACCTGTTCGGCATCCAGATCGGTTTCCATCAGGCCCCGGGCGGCGGCCAGCGCGAAATTCCCGCCCGAGCCGATGGCGGCCACGTCGTTTTCAGGCTCCAGCACGTCACCGGCCCCTGTGATCACAAGAAGGTCAGAGCCGTCGGTGACGATCAACATCGCCTCCAGCTTTTGCAGATATTTGTCGGTGCGCCAGTCCTTCGCCAACTCGACCGAGGCGCGGGCCAACTGGCCCGGCGTCGCTTCGAGCTTGGTTTCCAGCCGCTCCAGCAGGGTGAAGGCGTCGGCGGTCGAGCCTGCGAACCCCGCCACCACGTCATGGCCGCCCGGCGACAGGCGGCGCACCTTGCGCGCGGTGCCCTTGATCACTGTCTGGCCAAGGCTGACCTGTCCGTCGCCGGCCACGACCACACGGTCGCCGCGACGGACGCCGATGATGGTGGTGCCGTGCCAGCCGGGAAACTGCGTGTCTGACATCTGGACTCTCCTGTCCTTATGCGGGGGTTTGCCAAAGCAAAGGGCGCCCGCAGGCGCCCCCGTAACACCCCGGTCCGGGCGCTGGGCCGGTGCCGGGGCATGGTCGTAAAAGGGGATCAGACGACCTCGTCGATCCAGCTTTGCAGCGCGGCCTTCGGCGCGGCGCCGACCTTGTTGGACACGACTTCGCCATCCTTGAACATGAACAGCGCCGGAATGCCGCGAACGCCCAGTTGCGCGGGCGAATTCGGGTTCTCGTCGACGTTGACCTTCACGATCTTGACCTTGCCTTCGTACTGCGAGGCCAGTTCTTCAAGCGCGGGGCCGATCTGTTTGCAAGGGCCGCACCATTCGGCCCAGAAGTCCACGACGACGGGCACATCGGATTGGCGGACGACCTCGTCAAAGGTCGCATCGGTTGCGGCAACGGTAGCCATTGGGCAGTCCCTCCTTGGGGGTTGATGCGAAGTTATCGCAGCGGGTTGATTGCAACCTATGTATCGCCGGGCAGAGGGTCAAGAACCGGCGCCCCGCCCGCCGCATCCATATCGACCAGCGCGGCGTTTAACAGCGCGTCGGGCAGGGGCATCAGGCTGGCGTTGCCGGTCCACAGGATGGCGCAGTCCACCGCGCGGTTCGGGAAGATCAGGCCTGCGGCCTCGCGATAGGCCGCCATCTGGCGCAGCAGGCCCAGCGGCACCTGTTCGGGGGCCTCGGGCAGCACGGCGTTGGTCTTGAAGTCGATCACCTGAACCCGGTCGGGCCCCGCCAGAACCCGGTCCATGATCCCGTGGATCGCAACGCCGCCAAGCGACGGCAGACTTGCCGCAAACGGCACCTCGGCCAGCGCGGAGGGGTCGAACAGGGGGGCCAGATGGGGGGCGGTCAGCACGCCGGTGGCCTCGGCCAGCAGGGCGGGCACCTCGTCTGGATGGGGCTGATCCTCGCCCGCCGACAGGACCGAAGGGGCCGCTGTCGGCCAGTCCTCGGCGGGCAGGCCCGGCAGAACCTCTAGCAGAAGATGGATCATCCGCCCCTTGCGAAGAGCCGATTCCCCGTCCATCGCCCCATCGCCGGGCAGTGATTTGGGCCCCGTCAGATCCGAAGGCGTCAGCGGCCGGTCAGGTCGCGGCGGCACCGGGGCCGGCTGGGTGATCCAGTCGGGCAGGGGCGGGCGCACGGGCGTCTCGCCGGCGGTGGGCAGTGGTGTGATCACACCGCCCGATGCCTCGGGCCAGTTACCCGTCTGTAGTCGCTGCGTGGTCATCTCTGCCTCGACCGGATCGTCAGCGGCGGTCAGGCACAGATCCGTGGCGCCGGCGGCCTCCATCGCCACGGCCACGCGGGAATACCAGCTGTCCTTGCCGTCGCCCACATCGCCCGCGCCGGTGACGATCAGCCATTGCTCGGCCCGCGTCATGGCGACGTAAAGCAGGCGCAGCCGTTCGTCGGCAAGACGCCGTTCAATCCCGGCAAGAGCCTCGGCTACAGGCTCGGGACAGTCGGCACGCGGCTGTTTCCATGCCGGATGAACCTGCCCGGGCCCGTCTGGAAGGCCGATCACCTCGTCATTGATCCGAACCGGGCGTTTGGCGGTGTCGGGCAGAATGACAATCGGGGCCTCAAGCCCCTTGGCGCCATGCACGCTCATCACCCGGATGCGGTCGCCGGCATTGTCGAGCTGCCGTTTGATGTCCAACTCGCCCGAATTCAGCCAGCCCAGAAACCCCGTCAGACTGGGGATATCCAGCGCCTCATAGGCCAGCGCTTGCGTCAGAAGGGCGTCGATCCCGTCCTCGGCCTCGGCGCCCAATTGCGCGATCAGCCGTTCGCGGCCACCATGCCGGGTCAGGATGCGCTCGATCAGCTCATAGGGGCGCAGGAAGTCGGCGTTGCGCAGCAGATCGCGCAGGATTTCCATCGTGCGGGGGTGATCGTCCTGCCGTCGCCGCAGGGTCGTCCACAGGTATTTCTCGGTCTCGGGGCGGGTGTGGGCAAGGTCGAACACCTGCCCCTCGGTCCAGCCGAACAGGGGCGAGCGCAGGGCGGCGGCAAGCGACAGCGAATCCTCGGTCGTGGCCAGAAACGACAGCACGGCGGACAGATCCTTGACCGCCAACTCGCCGCCCACCTTCAGCCGGTCGGCGCCTGCCATCGGCAAGCCAAGGGCCTTACAGGCGCGAATGATCTCGTGAAACAGCTCGGATCGCCGTTGCACGAGGATCAGGAAATCACCCGCCCGGATCGGGCGCTGACCGCCCTTGTCGTCGGGCAGGGGGGTGCCGATCATCGCCTTGATCCGCGCGGCCACCCGTCGGGCCAATTGCACCGCGTGGTGATTGGGCGCGGGCTTGTCCACCGGGTCGGTCCAGGGGTGGTCTTCTTCGGCAGTGACAGGTTCGACCGGGGGCCACAGATCGACGCGACCGGGCAGGTCGGACTTGAAGGCACGGTGCAGCGTTTCGCCGCCCAACCCGTTGCTGTTGCCGTCGCGAAACGCCAGATCCACCAGCCGCAGGATCGGCTCGGCCGAGCGGAACGAGAACAGCAGGCTTTCCTCCTGCAGCGGCAAATCCACCTGTTGAAGAGCCTGTTTAAAGTGGTCCCGCAGCCGATCGAATGCCGCAGGATCAGCCCCTTGAAACGAGTAGATCGACTGTTTTTTATCCCCCACCACGAAGATCGAGCGTCGGGCCTCGGGGCGCGCACCCTCGCCCGAGGTGAACTCTCGGGCAAGCAGCGTGATCACATCCCATTGAGCGGGCGAGGTGTCCTGTGCCTCGTCGACCAGAATATGATCAATGCCGCCGTCCAGCTTGAAGAGAACCCAGTCCGCGACCGAGGGATCAGTCAGCAGGCGGCGGGCGCCAAGGATCAGGTCGTCGAAGTCCAGCCAGCCGCGCTGCTGTTTGCGCGCAGCGTATTCCGGCAGGAAGTGACCCGCCAGACGGTGCAGCGCCCGCGCCCGCGACAGGGCCATCAGGGCAAGGCGTCGGGGGCGGGCCATCTCGACCCGTTCGAACCAATCGTGCAGGGGGTCCAGCATGTCGCCCAACGCCTGCCGGGTGTCCTTGGTGGGGGTGCTCGAGGCCTTAGATGCGAAGGGCGTCTTGGCCGTGGCTCCGAACAAGAAGCAGGACTCCAGCTCTTGCAAAGTCGACAGGGTCAAAGGCCGCGCCATGACCGATTTCAGTCTCTTCGACAGGGTAATATCGCTGGCTTTTCCGGCGTCCAGCACCGGCGCCAAGGCTGTCACAAGGTCCTGTTCGTCGCCCAGAAAGACCTCCGCCAACAGCCGCTCAGCGCTGTCATGGGGATCAGAGCCGCAGCAGCGCAGGAACGCGCCCTCGTCCAGTGGCTGTAACAGAAGATCGGACGAGGACACCATCTCGGCCAACAGCCCCGACGGGTCGTCGCCCGCCAGGTACATCGCCATCGCGTCCACCGTCGCGACCCTGTGGTCGAGGGCGATTTCCTCCAACACCTCTTCGCGCAGCATCGCGGCCGCGCGGTCGTCCATCTCGGTGAACCGGGGTGAGACGCCGGCCTCGAGCGGGAAGCGCCGCAGCAGCGAGGCGCAGAAGGAATGGATGGTCTGGATCTTCAGCCCGCCGGGGGTCTCGATGGCGCGGGCGAAAAGGGTGCGCGCGCGGTTGCGGGCCTCGGGGGTATTCTCGGTGGCTTCGACGCCCAGCTTCTCAAGCTCGCCCGCTAGCGCATCGTCATTCAGCATTGCCCATGCCCCAAGCCTTTTAAAGAGCCTGTTTTGCATCTCGGACGCGGCGGCCTTGGTGTAGGTCAGGCACAGGATCCGTTCGGGCAGCACCTCTTTCAAAAGCAGTCGCGCGACCCGGTCGGTCAGCACCCGCGTCTTGCCCGAACCGGCATTCGCCGACAGCCAGGTCGAGGCCAGCGGCTCGGCGGCGCGGACCTGCGCTTCGGTGGCTTCGTCGCGGCGGATCATCCGACCTCCTCCGGGGTTGGGTCGCTGCTTTCGTCCCATTCGCCAAACCGCGCAAGGTGGTCGTAGTCCCGCGCGTCGGCGCGCGAGCCCATCGCCCGGCGAGAGGTGTAGCCGCGCCCGCGTTCATGGTAGGCGCCGATCAGCTCGGCCAATTCCGCCCATGTTTTCAAAGCGTCACCGGGATCCAGCGGCAGCGCCGTCGTCTTGGGATCGGTGCCCAGCGAGATATAGCAGACCGAAGCCACGCTTGCGTTCGCCGCGGTCTCGAACGCCCCCAATTCGATCATCGCGGCCTCGAGCATGAGCTGTTTGTCGAAGTGGCGGATAACCGGTTTGGTCGGCGCCTTGCCGGTCTTGTAGTCGTAAACCACCACCGCGCCATCGTGCCGCTGATCCACCCGGTCAAGCTTGCCGGTCAGGGTGAAATTCAGCGCCCCAAGCTGCACGGTCCGCTTTTCTTCCAGCACCAGCGGGGTGCCTTGCACACGGCGGGTGGTCTCTTCCTCAAGGAACCAATCGGCGACGCGCTCCAGCCGCGCCAGCCAGATGCGGCGGGTGGTGGGCCAGGGGACCTTGGCCTCCATCCGCCGGTGGGCGATGGCCATCAGATGGGCACGGGGATCCTTTGGAAGAGCCGCTTTTGTGCTGTCCACGAACTCGTGCAGGATGTCGTGCAGGACCGTGCCGCGCAGAGGCGGGTCGGGCTCGGGGCGCAAGGGGTCCAGCCGGTTCAGCCGCAGGACATGCCGCGCGTAGATTGCGTAAGGATCGCGGATCAGGGTCTGGATGCTGGTGACCGACAGGTTGCGCGGGCGCGCGGCCAAAGGGGGCCGGGGCGAGGGGCGCGGCGCGGGCGCACGCGGGGTCGCGGGAACCTCCATCGCGGCGGCAAGATCCAGATAGCGTCGACCGCGTTGGCGCATGGCCTCAAGCTCTTGCGGGCCGTTTTGGTCGCCAAGGCCGTTCAGCAGGTTCATCAGCCGGTTCAGCCAGCGGGACGGCACGGTTTCGGCCTCGGCGTTTCGGATCGCGCGGGACAGGACCACGCGGGGGGCAGCGATGGCCTGCTGGAAATCATGGGCCGACAGCCCGATGCCGCGTTCGGGCAACAGCAGCCCCGCCTGATGACGCATGGTGCGGTTGAGCCACGGGTCGGGCGTTGGAAGCGCGGGCCAAACGCCGTCGTTCAGCCCGCCCAGAATGACCAGATCGGCGCCCTGAACCCGCGCTTCGAGCGTGCCCCAGATCATGACGTCGGGATGGGGGTCCAGACTGCGCCGGACCTCTTCCGCCGAGAGCAGGGCATAGAGAAGGTTGCCGTATTCGGCGGGGGTCATGGTGCCGCCGTTACCCGCCTCGGCCACGAGATTCCTCATGACAAGAGCCGCTTTTTCCCCGGCATCCTTCAGCCACAGCTCACTGCTGTTTGCAGCCGTCTCATCGGGCGAGGGGACGCCCAATGCCAACGCCTCGGCCACCTGAAGATGGCGGGCGGCAAGGGTGCTGAGGTCTGCGTCGCCCATCGCCTCAAGCCCCTCGAGCGTGTGGGCCAGCCAGTCGGCCCAAGGCCCGACGCCGCGGTCGGTGCGACCGGCGGCCCATGCGCGAAGATCGTCGGCGGTGGGAAAGACCGGGCCGGACCGGCGCAGTGTCAGCTCAAGCTCGCGGGTCAGCAGAAGGTGGGTGCCGCGACCCGCTGGACCCGAGTGGGTCAGCGGGTGTTTCAACAGGGTCAAAAGGCCCTCGGCCGAGAGTTTCTGGCCGAAAAGCTCGGCTACATGGCGCAGAAAGCGGCCCGGCGCGGAGAGGTGCAGCGGTGTGCCGGCGCTGTCGTCGGGGCGGATGTGCCAGCGGTCCAGCGCCGCCGTCACCTGCCGGGTCAACATCCGGTCGGGCGTGATCAACGCGGCCCGCTGACCCTTGGCAACCGCTTCGCGCAGGCACAGGGCGATGGCCAGCGCCTCGGCGCGGACCGAGGGGGCCTCGATCAGGTCCATGCCTTGGGCGGCGGGCGTTATGGGGCCAAGTGCCGGGCCCTCGGTCATCCACTGGTCCGTCACCGGTGCGGGGCGTAAAGCGAGTGAAACCAAGGCGCTGCGCTGCTGTGGCGCGGGCGTGTCGGGGCACCATTGGGCGACATCACCGGGCTTCATGTCCAGTTGATCCAGCAGCTTGGCGAAGCGGTATTGCGGATGATCCTCGGCGGTGAAGGCGTCGTTCAGGGCCTGCCAGCCGTGATCCGGCATGGCGAAATCATAGCCCGGCAGCACCAGCGCGCCCTGCGGCAGCCCCGCGACCGCCCGCATGAACAACGAGGTCGCCCCCCGCGACCCGGTCGAGCCTGCCACGATCACCGGATGCTGCGGCGGTGTATCCTGCCACAGGGCGATCAGCCGTTCGATCATCGCCCGTTGACGCGCCTCGCGGTCCATTTCCGGGCCGTCGGCGCGCAGGAAATTCGTCACGAGGTTCAGAAAGGTCAGGCTGTGTTGCCAATGTCCCGACAGTTGCCCGACATCCAGTGTTTCAAGCCGCTCGAAGGGAACGCCTTCGCCCTGCATCTCGTCCAGCAGGGTGGCGAGGCTGCCGGCCAGATCGAAGATCGCGCCGCGGGGGGCCAGATCGGGCTGTTGTTCCAGCAGCCGCCCGATCAGCTGCGCCAGCAGAAGTCGGCGGCGCAGCGGGGGCAGGGCGGGTGGCAGATCGGCCAGCGCAGGCGTTGCGGCCAGATCGGTGATCAGGCGGATGCGGGGCAGAAACCGCGCGTTGCCGTCGGCGAAAATCTCGGCCACCCGGCGGGCCATCCGGCGGGTGTTAACGAACAGTTCAACCCGCGCAAGGGCGGCGGGATCGCTGGCGTCGACGCGCGATAACAGGCCCTTTACAAGGTATTTCGGAAAGTCCGCCCCCGGCGGCAGGGCCAGAACCCGGGGGCTTGGGGATGGCTCAAACAAGCCCGCCCTCCGCCAGCAGCGCCTCGGCGGTCTCGATCCCCTCGGGGCGGCCCACATCGCACCAGCCGCCGTCGTGCACCACGCCATAGGTGCGCCCGGCGGCAAGGGTCAGGTTCCACAGCTTGTTCACCGAAAACGACGTCTCGGGAATGGTGTCCAGCAGGTCGGGGCGGATGATCTGGGCGCCGGTATAGACGTCGCCCGGACCGCGCCCGATCCGCCCGTCGGGGGCCCGCAGGAAATCCCCCTTGCCGCGATACCCCGTCGCCCGGTCGCGCGGGACCAGCAGCAGCAGGGCGTCCATCCGGTCGGGGTCCCAGCGGGCCAGAAGTTGGGCCAGCGGGTTCGATCCGGTCCAGATCGCGTCGGTGTTCAGGGTAAAGACCGGCCCCGGTCCCAGCAGGGGCCGCGCATGGCGCAAACCGCCACCGGTCTCAAGGATCTCGGGTTGTTCATGCGACAGAAGGATATCGGGGCGGTCGGACAGGTGATCGGCAATCTGCTGGTGCAGATAGTGGGTGTTGACCACCTTGCGCGGCACGGCGGCCCCGTCGGCGCAGGCGATCGCGTGATCCAGCAGGGCCTTGCCCGCCACCCGCACCAAGGGTTTGGGACGGTCGCGGGTCAACTCTTTCATACGGGTGCCGAAACCGGCGGCGTAGATCAGGATACTGTCTGGGCGGTCTGACATCTGGCGTGCAGTCCTTCGAGGTTGGAGGCCGTGGGTTCGGGCAAGTGGTGCGTCACAGACGCACGCAGGGGTGCAAGATCCGGGTGGCGCAGGTCGCGTTGCAACAGGTTCCAGACCCGGGGCACGAACGCAAGGTAATGCGGTTTGCCGTCGCGCAGACCCAGACGCGCGAAGACGCCAAGAATGCGCAGATTGCGCTGGGCCGACAGGGTGGCGCGGGCGCGCAGGAAGTCGGCGGCATCATATCCCGTCGCGTCGATGAACCGCTGGGTCATGGCATCCGAAAGCGCCTCGGGGACGTCGCGGCGGGCGTCTTCCAGCAGCGAGACCAGATCATAGGCGGGGTGCACCGTGGTGGCATCCTGAAAATCCAGCAGGCCGACGCGGGCCTGACCCGCGCGGTCCGGCAGCCAGATCAGATTCTCGGCATGGAAATCGCGCAGGGCAAGGCTGCGGGGGCCGCCGCAATGGGCTTGGCAGATGGCGTGAACCTCGGCCTGAAACTCTTGTTCCAGATCGGCGGGGGCGTCGCCGGTCAGGGCCTTGCGATACCAGCTTATGGCCAGCGACGCGGCCTCGCCCATGTGGGCGGCGTCGTACTCGGCAACCCCAACGGGGGGCGTAGATTGGGCCAGCCGGATCAGCACGTCGGTCGCGGCTTCGTACAGCGCGGGCTCGGCGCCCGGATCGCGTGTCAGCACGCGGGCGAAGAGATCGTCGCCAAGATCCTCTAGCAGCAGCAGGCCGGTGGTCTCGTCCGCGGCGATGACCTTGGGGGCCGAAAGGCCAAGGCCGGTCAGATGCGCGCCGATCTGCACGAAGGGGCGGACATCCTCGCCCCGGTCGGGGGGCGCGTCCATCAGCACCGCGCCCCCCAGTTTCGGATCGTGCAGCCGTTCGTAGCGCCGGTTCGAGGCGTCGCCCGCCAGCGGACGGCGCACAGCACCGTCCCAGCCGCTTGCCGAAAGGAACGCGGCGATGGCGGTATCGCGGGCCGTCTCGTTGGCATTGGCCGTGATCGGGGGCGCGGCCGAGGCTTGGGCCTGCGACGGGGAATGCGACATCAAAGGGTCTCCAGCCGGCGGGCCCAGTCGGGCGGGCCGGAAAAGGTTGCAAGTCGGGCGTCGGGGTTGGCGGCGTCGCGGGGGTCTGGCCGCAGCTCGATCCGCAACGCGCCGGGCGGGGTCATCGATCCCAGACGGTCGGGCCACTCGATCAGGCAGATGGCCTGATCGAAGGCCTCTTCAAGGCCCAGTTCGGCGGCTTCGGCGGGATCGGTCAGACGGTAAAGGTCGCAATGCCACAGCTCGACCGCGTCCAGATCATAGGTCTGCACCAGCGTGAAAGTGGGCGAGGGCACATCCTCGGACCGGCCAATCCGGGCCAGTCGGGACTGGATGATGGCGCGGGCCAGAAAGCTTTTGCCGGCGCCCACGGGACCGTCCAGCAAAAGCGTGTCGCCCGCGCGCAGGCGCGGCGACAGCACGGCGGCGAAGTCGCGTGTCGCGTCCTCGGACCCAAGGGGGATGTCTTTGATGAAGCTTCGGTCCGACATGGACCCGAGTTTTAGCCGCGCGGACGCCGCCTGCAAGGCCCCACGGGGCTAATGGGCGCGGCGTTGCGCAGGCGCTTCGGCGGATTCCGGCGCAAGCGGCGGATGGTCCAGCAAAATGTCCGAGGCCCATTGGAAGCCGACAAGCGTCGCCCCGCCCGGCAGCGGAGCCACCCTTAGCTTGACGTCAAAGCCCTGTTGATGCCGTAAAGAGCCGCTCCACGCCCAGCGTTCGGCGAAAGAGGCAACGAAATCGCGGATCTCGCCCCAGACCGGCGAAGCCTCGCAATGCATCGACCACAGGCGGGTGGCGTCAATGATGGTGCTGTCCTGAAGGCCGCTGACCGGCGGCACATTCCACAGCGCCCCGTAGGACGGGTTCGCCACGATCAGGGTGCCGTTGCGCGAAAAGACAGCGATCGCCTCGCCGCATAGATCCAGCACGGCTTCGTGGGTTTCCAGATCGGCACGAAAGCCGCGGATGGTGGCCATTTCCTGACTGATGTCCTGCAGGACCATGGCCAGCGCCCCGTCATCGTCGGCGCGACAGGTCACGCGATAGGTCTGACCGTTCGGCAGAGACCAGTCGGCGGAATAGCTGCCCGGATCCTCGATCAAAGAGTTGCGCCACGCACGGTAATTGCGCGGCTCGGGGATCATCTGCCGTTCGCGCAGCCGGTCAAGGAAGGCCGACAGTTCGGGTCGGCCTGTCAGCCATCCGGGGTCCAGCGTTGTCAGATCGGCCAGCACCGGGTTGAACAGGATCAGCCGCCGGTCCGCCGCGTCAAAGATCGCAAGCCCAGTGGGAAGCTGGGCGAAGGTCTTTGTCAGGGTCTGGGTGATGGCCCGCAAAGACCCCTCGGCCCGGACGCGGTCCGAACAGGGGATGGCATGCGCGATGGTGCAATCGGCACGCGGGTGGCGGTGAACGTCATAGTGGCGGGTGCCGCCCTGAGCGCCCTTGATCGCGTGGCGTTGGGGGCTGGATTCGGTTTTTGGCCCGGCGTTTGGCCCTGATTCTGGCCTTGGATCTGGCCCGGTATCTGGCCCAAGCGTCGGCGCCGGGAACAGCGCAACAGGAGGCCAAACCGGGGTCGCGCCGGGGCAAAGATCCATATAGGCCGCGTTCGCCCATTGGATCGCGCCGTCGGGCGCCTCGGCCCAGACGGGCGACGGATCAAGGTCGGTCACGCTGCGCAGGAACCGAAGCTCTTGCTGAGCGGCGGCGTGGCTGTCGCGGGGCAGGGTGATGCAGTCTTCGTCGGGCGACGCCTCGGTCAGGCTGATGCGGGTCAGACCGTGCAGGGTTCGCGCGCGCAGCACAAGGCTGCCACGGCTGTCCGCGTGTCGGATCACCAGCCCATCGCTGGGCAGCGGCGCGGCAAGGGCGGCGGCGGCGCCGGGGATCCGGCGGTCCAGCGCACGGTGGGCGGTCTGCAAATCGTCAGCGGGCGTAGCGTCCGCCTGCTGCTCGTCGGCAATCGCGGTATGGCCCGCGGCCGAGGCGTCCAGCAACGCGCTGCCATCGAACAGCATGTGAATGGCGCCGTCGTCGTTGACCCTGATGTCGGGTGCAGGACGCTCTGCATCGGCGCTGTCCGGTTTATCGGCCCATCGGTTGGACCAACCCGGAAGCCCCCGAACGGAGCCCCAAGCAAGTGACCCGGCAGGCTGGGGCGGCGACCAGCGACGAGCAAAAGCCGACAGGCTCAGCACCACCCCCAAGGCGGGCAGTACGCCGCCCAACGCCCAAGCTGCATTGATCCAAGGTGTCATGACTGTGTCCCCGCAGTTATGCAGTCTCAGCCTGACGCAAAGAAGGTTAAGCCGGGATTAACCGAACCCCGATCCGACAGATTATAACCGGAACTGTTGGTTCTCGCCCAAGGGGGCCTTGGCGGTGGCCGCATCGACCCGAATGGCCTCGGAGGGCCATGTGACCTCGGCAATGGCGCCGCGGCGGGTGGCGGGGGTCGCGGCCACGGCGGCGGGGTCGGTGCCGTTGGCAAAGCTGACCTCGGCGCCCGACCTCTCCAGCAGGGTCTTGGCGATGAACAGGCCCAACCCCATCCCGTCATACTCGGGTCTGCGCAGACGGTCGGCATCGCTGCGTTTGCGGCGCAGGAACGGATCGCCCAGCCGCCCCATCAGATGGGCCGAGAACCCGGGCCCGTCGTCGATGATGCGGACCGAGATCCGGCTTTCGGTCCACTTTACATCAATCCAGACGTTGGCATCTGCGAAGTCGACAGCGTTCTGCACCAGATTGCGCAACCCGTGGATGATCTCGGGGCGGCGATAGACCACGGGCTGGCGCGGGTCGGCATCCTCGGCGGGGACAAAGTCGTAATGAAGGGCTTTGCCCCGTTCGGTGTGGGGGTCTGCGGCTTCGGTCACGACAGCCTCCAGCGGGGCCTGTCGCATGTGCAGATCGTCCTTGCCGGCGCGCCCCATCGACCGAAGGATATCGCGGCACCGGTTGGCCTGTTCACCGATCAGCCGGGCGTCTTCCAACAGATGCGGCTGATCCTCCAGCTCTTCCGCCAGTTCGGCGCTGACCAGCTTGATGGTCGCCAGCGGCGTGCCCAGCTCGTGGGCGGCGGCGGCCACGACCCCGCCCAGATCGGTCAGTTTCTGTTCGCGCGACAGGGCCATCTGTGTGGCCAGCAGCGCCTGCGACATGGACTGAATCTCGCCGGTGACCTTCATCGCATAGCCCGCTTCGAACACGATGCCTATCGAGATCGCCAGCCAGAAGCCGAACAGAAACAGGGCCGATTGCTGCAACACCACCCCCTGAACCGTGTGCAACGGCAGGTGATACAGCGCCAGCACGCTGATCAGACCGATGGCCGCCAACCCCAGTATCACGGTCGAGCGCAGCCGCAGCGCCGTCGCCGAGATCGTCACCGGCGCCAGCATCAGCACGGCAAACGGATTGTTCAGGCCGCCGGTCAGGTACAGCAACAGCGCCAGTTGCGAGATGTCGAACAGCAGCGTCAGCATCGCCTCGCTGTCGGACAGGCGCTTGGTCTGGGGATAGACCACCGTGGCGATCAGGTTGGCGATGATCGACACCCCGATCGCCATCAGGCACAGACCCAGTTCCAGTTCCAGATCCAGATAGACCGTCGCGATCAGCAGCGCCGTCGCCTGCCCGGCCAGCGCCAGCCAGCGCAGGTGAATAAGCGTCCGAAGCCGAATCCAGCCCCCTTTGCCGCTGGTTTGCAAAGGGTCGGTGGCGGCAATTTCTGTCATGTCGTGTCCAAGTGTCACATCCAATCCCATGGTCAGTGTTACTTAGATAAGCGCGTGCGGACAACGCGACACAATCTGTCGCTTGAAAGGGATTTCGGCGTGAACCGAACTTACATCATCACAGCGACCATCTTCGTCGCGCTTCTGCTGGGCGCATTGGCGGTCATGGTCGTCCGGGGCCCCATGCGCGAAAGTTTCGCCAGTTGCGAAGGCACCTCTGTCGCCGGCGCCGACATCGGCGGCCCCTTCACACTGGTTGACGAGACGGGACAGACCGTGACCGACCGCGATGTCATCACCGGCCCGACGCTGGTCTATTTCGGCTTTACCAACTGCCCGGACGTCTGCCCGATCGATTCCGCCCGCAACGCGGTTGCCACCACCCTGCTGGAAGAGCGCGGGATCGACGTGCGGCCCGTGCTGATCACAGTCGATCCGCAACGGGACACCCCCAAGGAGATGGCGGAATACACCGACAACTTCCATCCGCGGATGCTGGGGCTGACCGGCTCGAAAGAGCAGATCGCCGGGGCGACGACAGCTTACCGGGTGTATTCCTCGGTCAGCGTGGTGGGCGGCGATGACACCGTCGACACGGGTGACGCGGCCTCGATGGAGGGTCATGACATGGCGTCCGATGATATGGGCGGGGACATGGGCGATGACATGTCCGAAGCGACGGCCGAGAAGACAACCGACGCCGCCCCGACAATGGACATGGCCAACGGCTCGGACGCCCACGGGGGCCACAAAGCCGAGATCCGCGTGGACCACAGCGCCTATACCTACCTGATGATGCCCGAGAGGGGCATGGTGGACTTCTTCGACCGCGACATCAGCGCCGAGGACATGGCCGACCGTGTCTCTTGTGCCGTTCGCGCGCGCTGATCGGGTGGTTGGGTTTGACCGGCGGAACCACGACGCTTAGAACGGAACTCTAACAGAATTGGGGGCGTCCGATGGGCGATCGGGAAATGCGCGATATCGGGCCGGACAGGTCACTGCTTCTGGTCGATGACGACGAGCCTTTTCTGCGCAGGCTTGCCCGCGCGATGGAAAAACGTGGCTTCGATGTCGAAACTGCCGATTGTGTCGCCGCTGGCCGCGCCATCGCCACCGCCCGCCCGCCGGCCTATGCTGTGGTGGATCTGCGGCTGGGCGACGGCAACGGGCTGGACGTGGTCGAGGTGCTGCGCGAAAAGCGGCCCGACAGCCGGATCGTGGTTCTGACGGGCTACGGCGCCATCGCCACCGCCGTCACTGCCGTGAAGATCGGTGCCACCGATTACCTGTCCAAACCCGCCGACGCCAACGAGGTCACGGCCGCCCTGCTGGCCGACGGAAGCGAGCTTCCGCCCCCGCCCGAAAACCCCATGTCGGCGGATCGTGTCCGGTGGGAGCATATCCAGCGCGTCTATGAGCTGTGCGATCGCAACGTGTCGGAAACCGCGCGGCGTCTGAACATGCACCGCCGCACGCTACAACGCATCCTTGCCAAGCGCAGCCCGCGCTAAACGGGCGGCGGCGGCGGGGTCTGAGCCGCCTGCGCCGCGCGTTTCAGCCACCGAATGAACGTCGCGACCCGGGCCGAGGGGACCATCCCGCGTCCGGGCAGCACCAGATGATAGCCCAGTCCGCCGTGCTCTCCCTGATGCAGGCTGATCAGGCGTCCGTCGGCAAGATCGTTTTCCACCAGAACCATCGACTGGATCGACAGCCCGTAGCCCGCCTTCACGGCAGACAGCGCCAGCCCGTTGTTCGACATCTCTCGGACGTTCAGCTTGGAAAAATCCAGCCCCAGCGCCCCACCCCAGATCCGCTGTTCCGCCGCCGCCCGAGAGGTGTACCAAGTATATTCGCTTAGATCGCCCACCTGCGACTGGCTGCGGCCCTTGACCAAGGCGGGCGACGCGACCACCGCGAAGGGGCCCATCAGCAACGGCTCGGTCTCGATCCCGGGCCACGGACCCTCGCCAAAGCGGATCGCAAGGTCAAAGCCGTCGCGGCGCAGGTCGACCACGCTCATCGACGGCATCACCGCCAGTTCAACCTCGGGGTGACGGCCCCAGAAGTCCCCCAGCCGGGGCATCAGCCAGCTTTCCGCGAAGGTCGGCGTCAGCGAGACGCGCACCGGCCGCTCTAGACTGCGGTCGGTCAGCGCCTGCACCCCCTCGCTGATGATGCCGAAGCCTTCGGACAGGGCGGCGGCCAGACTGGCGCCTGCTTCGGTCAGGGTCATGCCCTGTCCCTGTCGTTTGGCCAGAGGCTCGCCAAACGCGCGTTCCAGCGTGCGGATGTGCTGTGACAGGGCGGCGTGGGTGACGTTCAGCTCACGCGCGGCCACCGACAGGCTGCGGGTGCGGGCCACGGCCTCGAACGCACGCAGGGCAGACAGCGAAGGGATTCGGGACCAGTCCATTCATGGATGTTAGCCTGACTTACAACTGAAATACCATAGAAACTGGCGCGGCACACGCTTCAGGCGGCATAGTCGGGGTGTCACAGAAAAAAGGAGCCTTGCTATGATCGGAATTTTCGCTGCCAGTTTCATGCGGGCCGCCGGGATCACCCGGAGGGCCGACGCCGTTGCCGCCGACCGGGACATGCGGGCCCAGGACAAGGCTTTGCTGGCCCGTCTTCGCGCCGCGCGGCGCGACCGTCCGGTCGACTGGGCCCAACGCCAGCGGCTAGAGGCGGCGCTGCGTCAGCACCGGGACACCAAATCGGATCAGACGGCCATCTGCGACAGCAGCGCCGCGTGCCGCGCGGTGTAATCGTTGCGCACCTCGACCGGAGGGCGCAGGCGGATGGTCAGCCCGTCAAGCTGGGCCGAGGGGCAGGTGCCGAAGAACCGGTTGGCCTCGGCCACGGTAAAGCCGGCGATCTGGGTCGCTTCCAGCCATGCGCTGATACGGTCCGCACGCTTGATCTTCTGCTTGATCGTCTTCGGCACCACGGCTGGCAGGCCGAAGCGCAGATGAATGGCAGCGGTCAGGCGGTCGTCCAACTCGGCATAGCCCGGCCCGACCGATGATTTGACCGGCGAGATCATGTCGCCGATCACATACTCAGGCGCGTCGTGCAAAAGTGCTGCCAGCCGCCAGCGGGCCGGGGCCTCGGGCTGGATGCGGGCGAAGATCTGTTCGACCAGCAGCGAATGTTCGGCCACGGAATAGGCGAAATCGCCCCGTGTCTGCCCGTTCCAGCGGGCGACAAAGGCCAGCCCGTGGGCGATGTCCTCGACCTCGATATCCATCGGGGTGGGGTCCAGCAGATCAAGCCGGCGCCCCGACAGCATCCGCTGCCACGCGCGGGTTGCCACGGCTCAGACCCCCGAAAGGATGGCCGCCAGCAAGGCCGAGTCGCCCCGCCCCGCGATAAAGTTATACCCCTTGCGCCGGTCGGTTTTCAGCGCGGCGATCTGTGCGATGGATATCATGGTCCGGGCGGCCCCTTGAATGGCGTGGATCTGCACCCCCGGCATCTGAAGCAGCCGGGCGCTGGGCGCACAGTCGGGATCGGCGCCGTGATCCTCGTATATCAGGACCGAGCCGTCGTTCAATGCGCGCCGGGCGCCATGGATCGCGGCGACCTCGGCACCCTCGACATCCAGCTTGATCAAAGCGGCCTCTCCCGCAGGGATCAGATCGTCGATGCACAGGGTCGGCACCTGTTCGATCCATTCACCGGGCGCAAGGGGGTCATCGCCTTGAGAAACACGGGCGGCGGCATGTCTGCGCCGGTCACAGATGAACCGAAGGCTGCCCCCCGAAGCAGAATGCACCGCCGCATGATGCAGATTGACCCGAGGCAGCGGGCGCAGGTTTTCCGACAGCCGCGCAAAGCTGCTGGGCGACGCCTCGACCGCTGTCAGACAGGCATAGGCGGGGGCGGCGCGCAGGGTCCAGTAGCCCATATTCGCCCCCAGATCACAGAAATGCCGTGTGGCACCGGCGGCGGCCCGCAGCACGCGCCCAACCTCGGGCTCATAGCGGTCGCGGCCAAGGGCGACGCGGGTCCAGTATTCATCATCCAGATAGACCTTGAACCGCTGCCCGCCCTCGATCCCGACCTCGACCAGATTGGCGGGGTCGAAGACACGGGCCAGCCAGCGGGTCAGACGGCCATAGCCCCGCCCGAACGGATTGGCGGCGAACAGCAGCGCCAGCAACCTGTAGTGCAACGCAGCCGACGGCCCTTGCGGTGACGGAGGGGAAACGGATGTCATCCCCGGATGCTGACTCGCATTTACCTAACATTGTCCTAACTCAGGCGGCGAACCATCGCGGCAGGCCCTTTTTGCGCCCCTCTTGCGAAAATGGCGCCAGATGCTAAAGCCTTCCCCAGCCCGAGGATTGGAGCACGACACAATGACCGACGATTATATCGTAAAAGACATTTCGCTGGCCGAGTATGGCCGCAAGGAACTGGACATCGCCGAAACCGAGATGCCCGGCCTGATGGCCCTGCGCGAGGAATACGGCGCCAGCCAGCCGCTGAAGGGCGCCCGGATCGCCGGCAGCCTGCACATGACCATTCAGACCGCCGTTCTGATCGAGACTCTGACCGCCCTTGGCGCCGACGTGCGCTGGGCCTCGTGCAACATCTTCTCGACTCAGGACCACGCCGCCGCCGCCATCGCCAAGGCCGGTGTGCCGGTCTTCGCCATCAAGGGCGAGACGCTGCCGGAATACTGGGACTATGCCGACAAGATCTTCGATTTCGGCGATGAGCCCGCCAACATGATCTTGGACGACGGCGGCGACGCCACGCTGTATATCCTGATCGGCGCGCGGGTCGAGGCCGGCGAGACCGACCTGATCGCCACCCCCACCTCGGAAGAGGAAGAGGCGCTGTTCGCCCAGATCCGCAAGCGGCTGAAGGACAGCCCCGGCTGGTTCACCCGTCAGCGCGACGCCATTCAGGGCGTCAGCGAGGAAACCACCACCGGCGTGCACCGCCTGTACGAACTGGTGAAGGCCGGGCAACTGCCCTTCCCCGCGATCAACGTGAACGACTCGGTCACCAAGTCGAAGTTCGACAACAAATACGGCTGCAAGGAATCGCTGGTCGACGGCATCCGCCGCGCCACCGACACCATGATGGCCGGCAAGGTCGCCGTGGTCTGCGGCTATGGCGACGTGGGCAAAGGCTCGGCCGCCTCGCTGCGCGGCGCGGGTGCGCGGGTGAAAGTCACCGAGGTCGACCCGATCTGCGCCCTGCAGGCCGCCATGGACGGGTTCGAGGTTGTGGTGCTGGAAGATGTTGTCGAGTCCGCTGACCTGTTCATCACCACCACCGGCAACAAGGACGTGATCCGCATCGAGCATATGCGTGCGATGAAGGACATGGCCATCGTCGGCAACATCGGCCATTTCGACAACGAGATTCAGGTGGCCAACCTGAAGAACCACAAGTGGACCAACATCAAGGATCAGGTAGACATGATCGAGATGCCCTCGGGCAACCGCATCATCCTGCTGTCCGAGGGCCGTCTGCTGAACCTTGGCAACGCCACGGGGCACCCCTCGTTCGTGATGTCGGCCAGCTTCACCAATCAGGTGCTGGCGCAGATCGAACTGTGGACCAAGGGCGACGAATACAAGAACGACGTCTATATCCTGCCCAAGCATCTGGATGAGAAGGTGGCGCGGCTGCATCTGAAGAAGATCGGCGTGAAACTGACCGAGCTGAAGAAAGAGCAGGCCGATTACATCGGTGTCCCGCAGGACGGCCCCTTCAAGCCCGAGCATTACCGCTACTGATCCAGCGGACAGCATTGCGATAAAGCGCCCGCCGGTCTTCCCCGGCGGGCGTTTTGCGTTTCGCCCTTTGGCGGTGGAAATGAAATTTCTTTGTCCGGCGCGAAATTGGCCTTACCCTCCGGCCACGGTCGGCCCCACGCGGGTCCCGCCGAACTTAAGAAGTAGGAGAGAGACATGGGCAAACGCGATGAGCTGATCGAGCGCTACGCCGACGATCTGAAGAACAAATGCAACATGACCCCGGACATGGATCTGCTGCGCAAGGTCACGATCGGCTGCGGCCCGTCGATCTACAACGCGGATTCCGCCACCATCGCCGCCTCGCAGTCGGGCGAGGTCGAGACCGTGAAGAACAACTTCCTGATCAAGAAGCTGGGTCTTAGCGACGGCCCCGAGTTGGAAAGCGCCATTCAGGACGCCTTCGAGACCTACGGCAAATCCGAGCGCAACAAATACCGCGCCGTGGTCTACTACATGCTGACGAAGAAATTCGGCAAGGAATCGGCCTACGCCTGATCCGGACCGCGCCCGCCCCTAGATCAAATTGTTCGTACTAGATGGTTGAGGAGTCAACTGTACGCGCGTAAAAGGATTATAGACGAAGGGCAAATCAGCCCGCTATCTGAGGGAGCCTTGGCGGGCGCAGATAGCCGATCCAAAGCAGGGTTTCCGGGGTGGGAACCCTGTCAGGATCCAGGTCGAAGGCGTCTGTCCAAGAGCAAAGCGCGGGGTGCGCTTTTACCTTGGGCAGACACCGACCCGGATCGCGACAGGATCAGGTCAGGCGGAGGGCGCATTCGGACGGCGCATCACAGACCGCCCATCTCACAGACGATCTTCCATTCATCTTCCTGCACCGGTTGCACCGACAGACGGCTGTTATTCACCAGAACCATCTGCGCCAGTCGCGGATCGGCGCGGCATTGCTCTAGCGTGACGGGGCGGGGCAGCGACGCCACCGCCTTGATGTCCACACAGTCCCACTTGTCGTCCTGCGCCGTGCTGTCCGGGTGGCTTTCGGCGCAGACCTCGACGATGCCGACGACGGCCTTTTCCGACTGTGAGTGATAGAAGAATCCCCGGTCGCCCTGTTTCATCTGACGCATGAAGTTGCGCGCCTGATAATTGCGCACGCCGTCCCATTCCTCGCCCGCGTCGCCACGGGCCTGCTGATCCTGCCACGACCAAGCCGAGGGTTCGGACTTGAACAGCCAGTAGGCCATCAGCCGATGACCTTCTTCCACGGATGAAACTCGACCGAGGTGAACAGATCGGCGGCGGCATAGGGATCGTTGTTGGCCCAGGTCCGCGCGGCGGACATGTCCTCAACCTCAAGGATCACCAGCGAGCCGCACATCTCGCCATGCGCATCAAGGATGGGGCCGGCCATCTCGACGCATCCGGTCTTCTCGATATAGGCCAGATGGGCGTCGCGGTTGTCCTTGCGGGTTTGCAGGGCACCGGGTTTGTCGTGGGCGATCAGGGCAATACGCATGTCATTCCTCTTTCAGGGGGCGGGCCAGAAGCATGTCCTTGGCGGTCTCTACGTCGATCTTGCCGCTGGTGACGGCGTTGACAAGGGTGGTTATCGGCATTTCCAGCCCCTCTTCGGCGGCGATTCCGGCGACGGCGCGGGCGGTGTGCACCCCCTCGACCGTGGCGGCGGGATCGACGGGGGTGCCGCGTCCCAACGCCAGACCGTGGGCGTAATTGCGCGATTTGTCCGAGGTGCAGGTCAGCACCATGTCGCCAAAGCCCGACAACCCGTCCAGCGTTTCGGACCGGGCGCCGCGCAGCTTGGCGAACCGCTTCATTTCGGAATAGCCGCGGGTCATCAACGCCGCGCGCGCGCTTTCGCCTAGACCGGCGCCGATGGTCAGGCCGCAAGCGATGGCCATGACGTTCTTCAACGCTCCGCCCAGCTCGGCGCCCGTGGTGTCGCCGGTCAGATAAAGCCGAAGCGTGGCGGTCGACAGCAGGGTCTGCAGCGCCGCGCCAGCGGTGGGATCAGCACAAGCCAGCGTCAGCGCGGTGGGCAACCCACGGGCGATATCGACGGCGAAACTGGGCCCCGACAGGATCGCGGGCACGGCATCTGGCACGGCTTGGGCGATGGTGCCGGTGGGGCCAAGCCCGGTGCGCAGGTCGATCCCCTTGGCGCAGGCCACAAGGTTGCGGCCCGAAAGGGCGGCGCGATGCTCGGTCAGAAAGGCCGCGATGGTCTGGGCCGGGATGGCCAGCAATACCGTTCCAGCGTTCAGATCGCCCACGTCGGATGTCACCTTCAGACCCTCGGGCAGATCCACCCCCGGCAGGCGCTTTTCATTGCGGCGGCTGGCGTTCATCTCGTCGCGCTGGTCCGCGTCGCGCGCCCACAGGCAGACGTCGCGACCGTCGCGCGCCAAGGTCACGGCAAGGGCTGTGCCAAAGGCCCCGGCCCCGATGATGTCCACATGGCTCATGCCTTGGCCCCTTTCTTGCCCGAGCCCAGCAGGGCGGGACTTTGACGATCCAGCGGCCAGCGGGGCCGGGGGATCAGGTCGGCGGGATCGATATGGCCGGCCGAAAGACGCTCGGCCCCGGCCCATGCGATCATCGCCGCATTGTCGGTGCAATACTTCAGCGGGGGCGCCACGAACTGCACGCCAGCCCCCTCGGCGACCCCCTCCAACCCCTTGCGAAGAGCCGTATTCGCGGCCACCCCGCCCGCCACGGCCAAGGCCGGCGACGCGGCTTCGCCCAGAATATCGCGGGCGGCGGCCAGCGCCCGGCGGGTCTTTTCCACCAGCACATCCGAAACGGCGGCCTGAAAGGCGGCACACAGATCGGCGCGGTCCTGCACTGTCAGCCCGCCCTTCTGCGCGACGATCCCGTCGCGAGCCCGCAGCAAAGCCGTCTTCAGACCCGAGAACGACATATCGCAACCGGGCCGGTCCAGCAGCGGGCGGGGCAGGCGGTGGGCGCGGGGATCGCCCAAGGCGGCCTCGCGCTCGACCGCGGGCCCGCCGGGCTGCTCCAGCCCCAGAAGGCGGGCGGTCTTGTCGAACGCCTCGCCGGGGGCATCGTCGATGGTGCCGCCCAGACGGGTGAAATCGTCGACGCCGCGCACCAGCAGAAACTGGCAGTGCCCGCCCGAGACCAGCAGCATCAGATAGGGAAATGGCAGCCCGTCGGTCATCCGCGGTGTCAGAGCGTGGCCCGCAAGGTGGTTCACCCCGATCAGCCGCACGCCCGAGCCTGCGGCCAGCCCGCGAGCGCACATGACCCCCGACATCACCCCTCCGATCAGCCCGGGCCCCGAGGTGACGGCGATCGCGTCCATCTCGGACAGGGTCAGCCCGGCCTCCGCCAAGGCCTGCTCGACCGAGATATCCAGCTTTTCGGCATGGGCGCGGGCGGCCAGTTCGGGCACCACCCCGCCGAACGCCGCGTGCAATCCGGTCTGCCCGTGCACGACCGAGGACAAGACCGCGCTGCCGGGCGTGCCGTCGGAACCCGGCGACAGTTGCACCACCGCCGCGGCGGTGTCGTCGCAACTGCTTTCCAGCCCCAGAACTGTCAACGTCTTGGCCATGATCCCTGCCCGTATCGGTCGCGCGCCCGGTTTGACGCCCCCGGGCCGGACGGACCCTGCCGGTTGCTCTGGGTCCGTCTCGCAGGTAACACCGCAGGCAGGCGCAAACAATCCCGGCGGAGCCTTGGCGCGATGACCCCGACAGTCCTTCTGACCCGACCGCTCGACCAGTCCCGGGCGTTGGAGGACGCGCTGCGACAGGCGGCGGGGCCGTCGGTGAGGATCGTGATCTCGCCGCTGATGCGGATCGAGAGTGTCGCGGCCAACTGGGACCGTGCCGCGCCGTGCTATCTGTTCACCTCGCAGCAGGGCGTTCGGGAATATGTCCGCAGTGGCGCAGATCCTTCCTGTCCCACAGGCGCGAAACAGGCTCTTACACAGGCCTTTTGCGTCGGAGACCGCACCGCCAAGGCCGCCCGCGCTGCCGGGCTGCAAGCGATCTCGGCCGGCGGCACGGTCGAGGATCTGTTGCAGCTTGTCCTGAACGAACGCCGCCAAGGCCCGCTTGTGCACCTGCGCGGACGGCATGCGCGGGGGGATTTGGCGCAGCGGCTCAGCGACGCAGGGCTGAACGCGGTCGAGGCCATTGTTTACGATCAGCGCGACCAAGACCCCACGCCCGAGGCCAAGGCGCTTATATCCCAAGGTTTTCCGGTGGTTGCGCCGTTATACTCGCCGCGCAGCGCGACCCGTTTCGCGAAAGAGTTCGCGCCCGCCCCCCACGCCCATTTGCTGTGCATGAGCGAATTCGTGGCCGGAAATCTGGAACCCGATGCCTTTCAGCGCATTGATGTTATTGCGCAGCCTGACGGCGCCACTATGTTTGAATCTGTTCTACGGATTCTGTCGCGGGCGCAGCATGGCTGATGCCTGAACGTCCGGATCGTCCATTCAGACGGTGCGGGCGGACCAATGCCGATAAAGACCGGAACGAAGGAAATATTTGAGTGGCCCGATCCAAGAAAACCAACGGCAAAACGGGCAAGGCCCGTGCTGCCTCGCCCGCGTCCTCCACATCTGACTCCCCGGTCTCTGACAGCGCGTCCAATCCAGCAAGCTCCGGCCCCTCGACCGCGTCCGGTGCGGCGCGGGCCGACCGGGGCCCGGCCCCCCCGACAGCCAAGCAAACCAAACGCCGCCCGCCCAGTCGCATGGGGCCCACCGGCAAGCCGCTTGCCCCCGCGACCGAGACGACCGGTACACTCGACGCGTCAAGCCAGCCGGTGGCGGGCGCGATGCCGAAGGTCAAGCGCAGCCGCAAGGCGTCGGCGCCGGGCGCAGGTCCGTCTGCCGCTGGCGCCACGACCGACAATGCCACGGCTGACAATCGTGCATCGGATACCGCGACCCACAGCACCGGCACCCCGTCGCCCGCTGAGGATGACGATACCGACACATCGCCCCCGGCGGTCTATCCCACTCCCGCGACCCAGCCTGACCCGCAGCCCCGTCGCGGCGGCTTCTTTCCGATGGTGCTTGGCGGGATCGTGGCCGGGCTGATCGGCTACGGCGCCGCGCAATATGTCGGTCCCGATGGCTGGCCCTTTGGGCGGCAGGCAGCGGCCCCCGACACCGAGACCGCGCAAGATGTTCAGGCCCAGCTCGACACCCTGCGCACCGAGGTTGAGGCCGCCACCCAACGCTCGACCGCGCTGGAGGCCGAGCTTGCCTCCCTTGGCGGCAGGGTCTCGGACGGCACGGCCCCGCTGGTGGACCGGCTTGACGCGCTTCAGATCGCGAGCGAAGACACCGATCAGCGGCTGGCCACGCTTGAAACCCGGCCCGACCCGCAGCCCGAGGGCGTTACCCCTGCCACACAGGACGCGCTGAGCGCTTTGGAAGGTCGCGTGGACGACGGGCTTGCCACGGTGAACGACGCGCTGGCCGGCACGCAACAGGATCAAGAAGCGCTGCGCGGCACCGTGACCGAACTCGCTGGTCGGGTCGATGCGCTGGAATCGGGTCTGGAGAGCCGCCTGAACGAAGTCTCCGAGGTGCGCGAAAGCGCCGAGGCCGCCGAATCCCGTGCCCGCCGTCAGGCTGCTTTGGCCGATATTCAGGCGGCGTTGACCTCTGGTGCGCCTTATCAAGAGCCTGTTTCGACCCTTGGCGCCGAATCCGCAGACGAGATCCCGCAGGCCCTGACCGCCGCCGCGCCGGACGGCGTGCCGACCCTTGCCGAGCTACAGGACAGCTTCCCCGATGCCGCCCGCAACGCGCTGGGCACGTCGATCAAGGCAACGGCAGGCAGCGATCCGGTCAGCCGGTTTGGTGCGTTCCTGCGCACCCAGACGGGCGCCCGGTCGCTTTCGGCGCGCGATGGCGATGACCCCGATGCGGTCCTCAGCCGGGCGCAGGACGCGATGAACCAAGGACAGCTTGAAACGGCATTGGCCGAGCTTGAGGCGCTTCCCGAAGAAGGCCGCGCCGCCATGTCCGACTGGTTGACCGACGCGGAAGGCCGGCTTGCGGTCGTGAACGCCTTTGATGACTACTCTGCCAGCCTGACCCAGAATTAAGGACGACATTATGCTTTGGTCTTTGTTGAAGATTACGATTTTTGTCGGCCTCATCGCCGCGGCGACCCTTGGCGCGGGCTATCTGATGGAAACCTCGGGCGGCATCCGCCTGTCGGTCGCCAATACCGAGTTCAGTCTGGGCCCGCTGCAATCTGTGGTGGCGGTTCTGCTTCTGGTGCTGGCCTTGTGGATCCTGTTCAAGCTGGTGGGCCTTCTGGTCGCCGTGCTGCGGTTCCTGAAGGGCGACGAGACGGCGCTGACCCGCTATTTTGACCGCAACCGTGAACGCAAAGGCTATCAGGCGCTGTCGGACGGGCTGATCGCGCTGGCCTCGGGCGAGGGGCGTCTGGCGATGGCCAAGGCCGAAAAGGCCGAGAAATACTTGCACCGCCCCGAGTTGACCAACCTTCTGACCGCTCAGGCCGCCGAGGTCGCGGGCGATCACGCCCGTGCGCAAGAGGTGTACAAACGGCTGCTTCAAGACGACCGCACCCGGTTTGTCGGCGTGCGTGGCATCATGAAACAGCGTCTGGCCGAGGGCGATACCGACACGGCCCTCAAACTTGCGCAAAAGGCGTTCGAGCTGAAGCCGCGCCACAACGAGGTACAGGACGTTCTGCTGAAGCTGCAGGCCGATGACGGCGACTGGGCCGGTGCCCGCCGCACGCTGGACGCCAAGCTGAAATACGGCACCCTGCCGCGCGACGTCTACAAGCGGCGCGACGCGGTTCTGGCGCTGGCCACGGCCCGCAACGACAGCGACGCCGACGGTGTGGCCGGTGATGCAGCGATCGAGGCCAACCGTCTGGCGCCCGATCTGGTTCCCGCCGCCGTTCTGGCCGCCGAGACCTATATCAAGCGCAGCCGCCCGCGTTACGCCACCAAGGTTCTGAAGACGGCGTGGGACGTTCAGCCCCATCCCGACCTTGCCGCCGCCTTTGCCCGGATCGAGCCCGAGGAAACGCCGGCCCGCCGCATCGTGCGCTTCCGCAATCTGGTGAAGTCCAACCCCGACCACCCCGAATCCCGGATGCTGATGGCCGAGCTTTTGATCGCGGACGAGGATTTCCCCGAAGCGCGACGCGCCTTGGGCGATCTGGTCTCGTCCCATCCGACCGCGCGGTCGTTGACGATCATGGCGGCCATCGAACGGGGCGAAGGGGCCGACGATTCGGTTGTGCGCGGCTGGCTGACGCGGGCGCTGACCGCACCGCGCGGCCCGCAGTGGATCTGTGACAACTGTCACCACCTGCACGGCGCCTGGACCCCGGTCTGCGGCAACTGCCACGCCTTCGACACGCTGGCCTGGCGCGAGCCATCGACGGGCGAGGTGGCGATGCCGAACTCGACCGAGATGCTGCCGCTGATCGTGGGCCGCCCCGACGCGACCCCCGACAACGTGCCGGCGTTAAGCGCGACCGAACGTCAGCCGTCCGTCGGCGCCTCGTCCGTGGATACGGCCAAAGACACGGCCACAGCCGGGGACACAAACGGGGCCACAGTCGATACGCCGATCGCGGAAGAAATCGTGCCCCCGGCCCGGCCCCCCTCGGACCTGCCTCAAGCTGACACCGCATCGTCCGCCGCCAATCCCGACGTCGCGACGCCACAGAATGCCAGCACCGGGGCCGAAGCCGGCAAGGCGGACGATGATGAGCTGCCCTCGTCGACCATTCCGGCGGCCAGCCCCGCGGCAACATCCGAGTCCGACAGCACCGATCCGACCCAAGACACGGTCGAGGGCGAAACCCCCGCGCATAACGGCGACAAGACCGCCGGTCGCACCGTCGGCATGGCCATGCCCCGGGTCATGCCGGATGTGGAACCCCCAACGCGGCCTCATTCTTGAGAAAAACCGGCACGGTCAGCAAGGCCGGTGCCCGTTCCTACCCTGCCCAAGCGTCTCGCCCTGCGTTCAGCAGTCAAGGTCGCGCGGATGACCGACGAGCGGTCGCCGTCATAGTCAGCGTATCTGGTTGGAGGGGTTGGGGGGTAAATGGTGCCTCAAGAGGGACTCGAACCCCCGACCTTGTCCTTACGAAGGACCTGCTCTACCAGCTGAGCTATTGAGGCAGCTTGGCCGACCGTTTAAACGCAACGCCCGGCCCGATCAAGCCAGATTCAGACCGGGTCGTAACACGAATTCGGCGCTATCTTCCGCGATTGTATATCTGACAAACCCAGCCTGAACACCTATATTCTTATCAAGACGATAGGAGTTCAAAATGTCCGTTCTTTCCGCCCCTTACATGCACGACGAAGCCGCAGCGTTTGCGCACGTTGAGGCAATGCTGTGGGCGGATGGTCCAGTCTGCCCCCACTGCGGTGTTGTGGATCGCGCTTACCGTCTCGAAGGTGTCCGCACCAAGCCTTCTAAGAAAAACCCCGAGGGCAAAGAGCGCCACGGACTGTGGAAGTGCCGCGAGTGCCGCAAGCAGTTCACCGTCCGCAAGGGCACGATCTTTGAGGAAAGCCATCTGCCGCTGCACCTGTGGCTGCAAGCCATTCACCTGATGGTTTCCAGCAAGAAGGGCATCAGCAGTCACCAGCTACACCGCGTTCTGGGCATCACCTATAAGAGCGCGTGGTTTCTGACCCATCGCATCCGTGAGTGTATGCGCTCCGGCGAGTTCGCCCCGATGGGCGGCAACGGCGGTGCTGTCGAAGTTGACGAGACCTTCATCGGCAACGACCGCACCAAAAAGCCCCACGGTGAGAAGAAAGGTCGCGGTTACGCGCACAAGCACAAGATGCTGACGCTGGTGGATCGCACTACGGGGTGCGCCAAGAGCATCATCGTTGACGACCTCAAGAAGTCTACGCTGATCCCGATCCTGCGCGAGAACATCGCCGCAGAGGCGGTCATCTACACCGACGAGGCGGGCCAGTATCAAAAGCTGGCAGATGACTTCGCGGGCCACGACTTCACTCGTCACGGCGCTGGCGAATATGTTCGCCGTGAGGCTCCCGAGGTTCACACCAACACCGTGGAAGGCTTCTACAGCATCTTCAAGCGTGGCATGAAAGGTGTCTATCAGCACTGCGGCAAGCAGCACCTGCACCGCTATGCTGCGGAGTTTGATTTTCGGTATAACAACCGCGAAGCGAACGGTGTTGATGATGTGGAGCGCGGTAAGGTCGCGCTAGTAGGGGCAGCTGGGAAGCGGCTGACATATCATCAGCCTAATCAATAAGTTAGACGGCAAGTAGCTGATTCTCTTGACAGAATCTGTCACTTTCACTATATATGCAGTAACCCGATGCTTTTGCGGTCGGTATCTAGATGGTACACAATCCATCGTATGGAGGCTTCGGCCTCCATATCTGTTTTTACGGGAAATACTTGTATCCGTACCCGGCAACCTGTCCTGTGCCAGACCTGTCGTACTTGCTTGAATTGAGCAAGTTGACAATATTACGCCCGAACGGACCGATAGCGATATCGTGGTTTTGTCTCTCGCGGATATTCATGTGGCTTGGGTGTGCGAGCAGATCACATAACTGCTGCCCCGCTATGTTATCTCTTTTGTACCTGAATTTCAGGTTCTCAGTTGTAGTCAATCGTGCCGAAAATCGCTCCTTGCCAACGTAATATGTGCCATTCTCGCACACGTCTAGGAATGCTCTTTGTAGGGCCGCGTCTTTCTTTCCCTTCCTGCCCTCGGGCATAACATCGCCTCTTGATTTTTTTCGCTCCAAAAGCTGAACATATTTCTCAATGAGAATTTCCATCAGAAAGTGGTACGGATGCTTATTCCGCCATTCCTCTTTGGCCGCCAAGGCCTTCTTATCTACAAGGGCCGTAATAACTCTGTATTCAGTTCCACTAAAGACTCTGGTTATTGCTCTATCGAACAAGGCCAGCTTTTTCGCATCACGCAAAGCGCCAAACTTCTTTCTCTTGCCGCAAATATCATATCTGTGAAAGATTATGGGATCGTCTGGGTCGTGATCAAAAACCTTTGCCTTAATCCAATCACACGCAGGCGTAAGGTGATCTCGAGCGTGGTTAACTTCCATCGCAACGCCCGTTAAGCTAAGGTAACGATGGTTGTCATCGTCTAGGTTGGTCATGTCGTCCGTGCCGACCTCATCAACATACAATCTATACATGTGGAGATAGAATGACGGACACTAAAAAGAGTCAACTTGAACGATTCAAGGAAGCCGCCCGCCAGCTAGAGGCGGACGACGACGAGAAGCGCTTTGACGAGAAGCTAAAGCGGCTGGCGAAGCAGAAGCCGGACGAAAAGAAGGGCGAGTGAGGTATTGAAATACCTCGTCGGTCGTGGTATTATAGTACCCATGAAGCTATCCGTACTCTCCCTAATCGCCCGGTGTTTCGGCATCACCTTCAAGGTGGACGGAATGCCCTACGGGGCTAATCCCAAGTCCGCGACGAGGACTTCAGCCACTCCGTGCAGCTATCCTTGAAGCTGGCTGCCCAGTGTTTGCGTAACCGCATCACGTATAGCTGGTCTCCGCTATCTGTGTGCTTCCTCAAGTCGCCTCGAACCGTCGCCGGGTCGGTTGTTGTGTCTATGAACCACATCGAGTCCAAGGCATGACAGTGTGTGTAGTTCTCGATTGCCTCAATCAGATCATCATAGTTCTGACCAGGGCTGTTGAGATCATAACCGACAAGCAAAACAGACATATCTCGAATCCCCCTTAATCAATGAGACTCGAGCCTACTTCACGTCGCGGGTTTGTCAAATATACAATCGCCCTATCTTCGCAACCCGCCGCCCGTCAGTCGAACGAGCGGGAATAGATCGCCTGCGAGACCTCGTCCGCCGTTTTCAGGGTCCGCACCACAAGCGGCACCAAAACGGCCTTCAGGTTGCGGTCGAGCCCACGGGCGCGTTGGGCGTCACGGACCTCGGTCAGGACCGCGCGGATCAGGGGGATGAACCGCAGGCACAGCGACACCGCCAGCGCGATCTGCTCCTTGGGGACCCACTTCGGCGCGTAGTGCAGGGCGGCTAGGATGCCGTCGACGAACTCGGCGGTCTTGGTGGTCAAGGTGACCAGCGCGGCTGCCAAAATCAGCACCATGAACCGCCCCACCACGAAGCCGGCGAAGACGATGTCGGTCAGGTAGATCTGGACGGCGAAGATCGCGGTCAGAATCCACAGGGCGGGCTTGAGGGACTGAAAGGCGTGATGCGGTCTTAGGCCCGCAATCGCGAAACCGGCCAGCACGATAACAGCGCCCGCGATGACCGAAGGCCAGCCCTCGACCACGAAAAGGCTGGTGCCCAGGATCACGAGGGCCGCGATCTTTAGGACCGGGCGGGCCCGGTGAATCGAGCTGTCGCCGAAGACATAAAGGTCGGTCAGCATCGCGACTGCTCGACGTAACTGGCCAGCACCGGGCCGGGGGGGCCGTCGTCGACAATCGTGCCGTCGGCGATATGCAGCACCCGGTCAAACCCCTCCAGCAGCTCCAGATCATGGGACACCACGATGACATGCTGGTCCAGCGCGTCGATTGCCGCCATGAATTTCCGCTTGTTCCAAAGATCCAGCAGGGTGGTCGGCTCGTCCAGCACGATCATGCGGGGGCGCATGACCAGAACACCGGCCAGCGCGATCATCTGCTTTTCGCCACCGCTCAGCTGGTGGGTGAAGCGGTCGCGCAGGTGGGCAAGCTCGAACCGCTCCAGCACCTCATCGATGCGGGCCTTCATCTCGGCGGCGGGCAGCTTCAGGTTCTTCAGGCCGAATTCCAGATCCTCGGACACGATGGGATAGACGATCTGGTTGTCGGGGTTCTGAAACACGAACCCCACATGGCGTCTTAGCGCCTTGCGATCAGGATCGCCGTCATACGAGACCGAACCGCCCGAAGGCGTCTCGATTCCGTTGAACAGGCGCGCGAAGGTGCTTTTGCCAGAGCCATTGCGCCCAATGATGCCGACGCGCCGTTCGGTCAGTTCGACAGAAATGCCGTGCAAAACGGCCCTTCCGCCCTTTTCGACGCAGACGTCGGCAAATTTGATCATCGTCTGGGCGTCCGTCAGCTAGGGCTGACAGGCTGCGCCGAGGCTTTGGGGTTGATGATCGGATAGGATTTCTTGACCGTGACCATGACGCCAGCGGCGATGACGCATTTGACCACGTCCCCGGGAATGAAGGGCAACGAGCCAGTCAGCGCAGTGCCAAGCGAGATCTTGGCGACAAGCGCCGACCACGGCACGCCGATGGCGTAAAGGATGACCACGCCACCGACGAAACAGATCGCGAAGGCGGTGAGGAAGTTGAGGCGATTCCAGAACCGCTCGGTCATGAAACCGATTGCGGTTGCGGCGACGATCCAGCCGATCAGGAACCCGCCTGAGGGGCCAAGGAACACGCCAAAGCCGCCGCGACCGCCCGACAGCAACGGCAGGCCGATGGCCACGAGGACAAGAAACAGCGTCATGGCCAGCCCGCCGCGCACGGCCCCAAGCACACCACCCGCCAGCATGACGCCAAGCGATTGCGCCGTGATCGGCACGCCGACGACTGGCAGCGTGATCGGCGGGAAAACGGCCAGCGCCGCCACGATGGCAGCGAACAGGGCGGTGAATACGACGTCACGAGTTTCCATGAGGGGTCCTCAGATAATTTCTACGGTATGCGCGGGCCGGAATATCCGGCAGTCGCGCCCTTGGCATCTGCAAATTATGCAAACCTGCGGTTTCTGTCGCCTTGGCAGCCCGGCGGCATACAGGACGGCATACAGAACGGAACGCAGGGGCGGCGGGGTGCGATATCCTGCGATGGATCACCATGAAATGGGACGCAAAACCTGCCAAAAGCTCCGGTCCGAACGCACGCCGCCTTGCAAGTCCTGCAATCCGGTTTCACTTACCCCTTCGTAAAATCTATGTAAAGCTACGGCGCAATTCACGGGTTTTCAGACGTCACATGCCTTCCACACATCCTTGCACTTTCACCGACGAGCTGCTTGCGCGCCGTCGCTCGACCCGCGCCTTCACCGATCAGACCGTGGACCGCGCCTCGGTCGAGGCGATCTTGCAAGCGGCCCGACAGGCGCCCAGCGGCGCGAACCTGCAACCCGGTCATTTCCACGCGCTGACTGGTCCCCCGCTGCAGGATCTGACCGCCCGTCTGACGGCGGCCGAGGCCGAAGGCCGGGCTTATGATCAGGAGTATTCGTATTTCCCCGAGCCTATGCCAGCCGCGTTGAAGGCCCGGCAACGCGCCGCCGGACAGGCCTTGTATCAGGCGCTTGGCATCGGGCGCCGGGACATCGCCGCCCGGCGGCAGGCCTTTGCCCGGAACTACGCATTCTTCGGGGCGCCGGTGGGGATCGTGGTGACGATCGACCGGGCGATGGGCAAGGGATGCTTCATGGATCTGGGGATGAGCCTGATGGCGCTGTTCCTTGCCGCCGAGGCCCGCGGGCTTGCCACCACCGGGATCGGAGCCTTGGCCAATCACGCGGGTGTGGTTCACACGGCCCTTGGCCTGCCGGACGACCAGATGGTGGTCTGTGGCATCGCACTTGGCCACGCGGATCCCGAGGCCCCCGTCAACAGCACCCGGACGACGCGCCTTGCGCTGTCGGACTTCACCACGTTTCGCGGCTTTGACGCCGCCAAGGGAGAAACTTGAATGACTGCACATGCAACCATGGCCGAGTGTCACGCCGCACTGGACCATATCCGCGTGGCGCCAAAGGATGGCGCACCGATCCGGCAACTTTGCCTCCGCCCCGAGATCGGGCTGCGGGCCTTTCCCGACAGTCTTCGCATGACGACCGCCGCCGGGATCGAGGGCGACCGCTGGCCCGAGGACTCTTGGCTCAAGCGGCCCGACGGTTCGGCCGATCCGCGCATTCAGGTCTCGATTCTGGCGCAACGGGTGATGGATCTGTGCTGGCGCGACCGCGACGCCATCCCGCATCCGGGCGATCCGCTGATCGTCGACATGGACCTGTCCGAAGGCAACCTGCCTATCGGCAGCCGTCTGGCCGTGGGCTCCGCGATCCTTGAGGTCAGCGACAAGTTCAATTCAGGCTGCGTGAAGTGGAACGACTGGTATGGCGGCGCGTCTCTGCGCTGGCTGAATCTGCCCGAATTGCGCGCGGACCGGCTGCGCGGAATCCTGTGCCGGGTGGTGCAGGACGGCACCGTGCGGGTCGGCGATCCGTTGAAGAAACTTGCCGCCTAAGCGCGCAGCACCAGCGCCGAGCCGATGCCGCCCGCCGCTGCAATCGCCGCCAGCCCATAGCCCGGCTGGCGGTCCAGAAGCCTGATCAGATCGACCGCGACCAACGCCCCCGAGGCCCCCACCGGATGGCCCCGCGCCAAGGCTCCGCCCAGCGGATTGACGATGGCACGGGGAAGGCCCGCGCCCTGCTGGCAGGCGATGGCCTGAATGGCGAACGCCTCCATGATCGCGGCGGCGGCCAGGTCGTTGGGCCGAATGCCTGCGGTCTTCAGAGCCGCTTCGATGGCGGGCAGCGGCGCAAGGCCCGGACAGTCGGGGGCGCCGCCAACAGTCTCTCCGGCAAGGATTTGGACGTTGGTGCCCTGTCTGCCCCCTTTGCCCGCGATCCGTTCCGACACCACGATCACGATGGCGGCCCCGTCGGCGGCGACCGCCATGTTGGCCGCCGTGATAGTCCCCGCGACCACCGGCGCACGGGCGGCCAATCGGGGCGAAAGCGGGCGCGTGAAGGGATCGTGATCCAGCCCGCCCATCGGGACGATCCGCGGATCGGGGCCCGCCGCCCGCGCGGCGCGGTGGCTTTCGATGGCCCAGTTGTCCTGCGCCTCGCGTCCGATCCCCAGCGATTCTGCCAGCCGGTCGGCGGCCTGCGCCATGTCGGGGTCCCGCTCGGGCCAAGGGGTGAAGGGGGCCTGATCGTAGAACTCGGCCGCCCGCCCATCGGGGTGGGTCCGGTAGCGCAGGGGGCGGCGCGAATAACTCTCGACCCCGCCGGCGACAACCACATCATGCGCACCCGCCCGCACCAGCGCATCGGCCAGCAGAATGGCGTCCAGACCGCCCGCGCATTGGCGATCTATCGACAGCCCCGCGATCCGCTCGGGAAGGCCCGCCGCCAGCGCCGCCAGCCGCGCGGGATTGCCGCCAGCGCCCAGAGCGTTCGACAGGATGACCTCGCCCACATCGTCGGGCGACAGGCCTGCATCGCGAAGGGCCTGACGCACCAGCGGGGCCACAAGTTCGTGCGAGGCCAAGGCGCACAGCGCCCCGTGCCGAGGCGCGACCGGACTGCGCCGGGCGGCTGTGATCACACTTGTCACAGCGTGTCCATCTGGCACGCCAACCGGACCAGATCGGGCTTACCGGCGGGCAAAAGCGGAATCGCATCGACGAAGACAATCCTGTGGGGCACCGCCTCGGGACCCAGAGCCTGCCGGCAACGGCGCCGAAGGCGCTGTTCGGCGCCGGGCGAGTCGGTCCCTTGCACCACGCCGATCAGACTGTGGCCGCGCCGCGTATCGGGCTGGCCCATCACCGCGCATAGCGTCACCTCGGGATCCTCAGCAAGAACCGTCTCGACCTCATCCAGAAAGACATTCTTGTCCGCGACCGTGACCATGCGGTCCGCCCGCCCCCGCAAGAACAGATAGCCCGAGGCATCCATCCGCCCGATCTCGCCCGTCGCCAGAAAGCGGCCCTTCCATTGGGGTTTTCGGGCATTTTCACCCTCATACCCCTCGAACAGATAGGGGCTGGCGACCCAGATCAGGCCGCTCTCATCCAGCTTCAGATCAACCCCGGGATAGGCACGACCGACCGAGCCTGCGGGCGTGGCGGCATCGCTCCAGCTTATAAAGCTGGTCTCGCTGGTGCCGTAGAAATGGCGCAGCGTGGCGGCGGGGCACAGCCGCGCGGTCCAGTCCCACAAAGTGGCAGGGCACGGCCCGCCGCCCATCATCACAAGCCGCAACTTGGGCAACGTCTCGATCCCCTCGGCACGCGCCCCCAGCCACAGCAGCCGAAGCTGCGTCGGTGTCGCGTAAAGCGTGGTCACTTCCAGATCGCGCAGCGCCTGAGCTTGGCGGCGCGGCGACATCCCGTGCAGCAACGCCAGATCCGTCCCCAGCGTGCGCCCTTCGAGCATTGCGTAAAGCGTGATCGAATGCCCCAGCGACCCCAGCGCGGCATAGCGATCGCCCGGCCCGACGCCATGGGACCGGCGCGTGACGGCAAAGCTGGCAAGCCAACTGGCCGCCCGGCGCAAAATAACCTTCTGCCGCCCGGAAGAGCCCGAGGTTTCGCAGGCCAGAATATGCGCCGGCCCTTCTCCGACCAAAACCGGGGGCTCTGCCGACTGCCGGGCGCGGATCTGGTGGCCTGCTTGCAAGATGGCTTCAAGCTGCCGCAGTCCGGGGGCCTCGGGCGTCAGAATGCGGCCCTTTCGCTGGGCGGGAAAGCTCGGGCCGTCGGTCATGGCGTCGGTCCGCGCCGTTGAGGTTCCGATCTGGGTTGGCAAAGGGCTCGGCCTTTCCGATGCAGGGTCCTGCGTCTTAGACCACGGCGGGCGGGCGGTCGCAAAGTCTGAAGCGACCCCGCGCCGCCGCATCCATCGCACGAGTCGCTCTAGCCCGGCTCGACCACAGGCTGAAACCGCACCGAAACCGTGCAAATCGCTTGGGTTTCGCCGCCCCGCGCCCTACCCTTCTGACATGCAAGACGGAACCTCCGAACACACCACCCCCCCTGCCAGCCTGCCCGTCTGGCGGCAGGCCGAGCGCGAGCGTCTGATCAAGGACCGGCTTTCCCTGTCCGCCGACGAGCGTGCCGCCATCGCCGCCGATATCGCGCAAGAGCTGGACCGCATGATCGCCCCCGCCCCCGGCCTGACCATCAGCCTTTATTGGCCGTTCAAGGGCGAACTGGACCTGCGCGGCTGGATGGCGACCGCCCATGACGCCGGTGCGCGCATCGCCCTGCCGGTGGTGGTGAAAAAGGCCCAACCGCTGATCTTTCGCCCGTGGTCGCCCGGCTGCGAGATGACCCGCGGCGTCTGGAACATCCCCATCCCCGCCAATGACGAACAGCTTGTGCCCGACGTGGTCCTGTCGCCGCTGGTGGGTCACGACAGCCTGTGTTTCCGGCTGGGCTATGGCGGCGGTTTCTTCGACCGGACGTTGGCCGGGCTGCGCGATGCGGGCCGCCCGGCGCGGGTGATCGGCGTCGGCGTGCCGCAATCGCGGATGCCCACGATCCGGCCCCAGCCCCATGACATCCCGATGGACGTGATCCTGACCGGCGGCGGACGGGTGCTGACACGAGCCGGTTGACTTGGCTACCGGCCGTCGGGCGTCCGTTGGTCTTTTCGTCCGATCGCTTTATAGACAGCGCGAAAGCCATCGGAAAGGCGGCGCAACGAATGGGTGGCACGGCATGCCAAAGGTGATTGAGACCGGCCTGATCTGGACCGTGTCGATCGGGCTTGCGGTGCTGGCCGCGCTTGGGTTTCAGACCATCGGCATGCCCCTCCCGTGGATGCTGGGGCCGCTTTTCCTGTTCGCCGTGCTGTCCTTCTTCGATCTGACCCCGTTTGGCCGCACGCTGGGCCTGCCCGGCAAATTGCGGGTCTTTTTCGTGCCAATCGTCGGCATTATGATCGGCGCCCGCGTCACCCCCGGCATCGTCGCCGAGGTCGCCCGCTGGTGGCCAAGCCTGTTGCTGGTTCTGCCCTACATGGTCGTCGTCCAGCTTCTGAACGCCCAGATCCTGCGCCGGCTGGGCGGCTATGACCGCCCCACCGCCTTCTTCGCCGCCAGCCCCGGCGGTCTGGTCGAGGCCGTTCTGATCGGCGAGGCCAACGGCGGCAACGGCCCGCTGATGGCGATCCAGCATTTCGCCCGTGTCACGCTGGCTGTTTCCCTGATCCCCCTGATGCTGAGCCTCGAACTGGGCCAGCCCGTCGGCAGCGCCGCCGGCGCCTTGATCAGCGCCGATTTCCGCATGCCGGGCGCACTGGACGTGCTGCTGCTGGCGGCGGCGGGTGTCGCGGGGGTCTTTCTGGCACGAGGGCTGCATATCCCGGCGGCCATCATGGTGGGCCCGCTGATCCTGAGTGCGATCATCCACGCCACCGGCATGACCGACGCCCAGATCCCGGATGCCCTGCTGAAGACGGCGCAACTGGTGATCGGCACCACCCTTGGCTCGCGGTTTGCCGGGCCGTCGAAACGCGATCTGATCCGGGGGCTGGGGCTGTCGGTGGTCACGCTGAGCTGTACCTTGGCGATTGCCTTCGGCGTGGCGCTGCTGACCTCGGCGTTGGGGCTGGCGGACACGATGGTCTCGTTCATCGCCTTCGCGCCGGGGGGGCTGGTCGAGATGGGGCTGATCGCGATCTCACTGGACGCCGACCCGATCTTCGTCGCCACCCATCATGTGCTGCGGATCGGTCTGGCGGTTACAATCGCGCCCTGGATCTTCCGCCTGCTCTATCGCGGCAAGGGGCGTTAGCGCCGATTTAGTTGAAAGTTGTGTGAACTTTGGCGGCTCGTTTGCCCACTCATGCGCGAAGGGTGCAAGCCGCCACCCTCGCAGCGTTTCATTCGTCCCTCTTCAATCCACAATCAGAACCTGCACATCGGCGACATTCGTGCCCGAGGCGCCGGTGATCAGCAGATCGTTCGCCAGCGCCAGCGCCCGGTTGCTGTCGTTGTTTGCCAGCAGCGCCGTCGGATCGCCCCCCTTGGCGCGGATGCGGGCAAGGGTGCCGGAATCGACCAGCCCGCCCGCGGCCTCGGTCGGGCCGTCGCGCCCGTCGGTGCCTCCGCTTAAAAAGGTCCAGCGACCGGGCCGCAGATCCTCGGCCAGCGCGGCGACGCGCAGGGCCAGTTCCTGATTGCGACCGCCCAGCCCGCTACCCTTGATCCGGACCGTCGTTTCACCGCCGAAAATCAGCGTCGTCGGACCCCCGGTCCCTGCCGCCTGCAGCGCGCCCAGAATTTGATCGGCGGCGGCGCCCACGTCACCGATCAGGCGGTCGTCCAGAATGCGGGCGCCGGCGCCGGCGCCCTCTAGCATCGCCTGCAGCGACAGACGGTTCGAGCCGATGAGGATGTTCGTGCCAGCAGGGGTCGCGGGCGGCACGATATCGGCCCCCAGATGATCGCGCACCACCTGGGGCAGATCGTCCCAGAAGCCGGTGCGGCGGATCAGTTCGCAGGCCTGTGCGCGGGTGCCGATGGGGGCCACGGTGGGGCCGCTGGCAATCGCCCGAAGGTCGTCGCCGATCACGTCCGACAGAATATAGGCGGTGACGGGGGCCGGGGACGCGTGGCGCAGAAAGCCGCCGCCCTTCAGTTCGGACAGTTGTTGGCGGATCAGGTTCATATCCTCGATCCCCAGCCCCGACGCCAGCAGCAGGCGGTTGACCGCGATCTTGTCGTCAAGGCTCAGGCCCCCGGCAGGCGCCGGCAACAGGGCCGAGCCGCCGCCCGAGATCAGCGCGATCACGCTATCCTGCGGCCCGGCGCGATCCAGCAGCGACAGCACCTCTTGCGCGGCGGCATGACCGGCGCGGTCCGGCAGGGGGTGGCCCGCGTGGCGGATCGGCAGGCCCGCACCGCCGGCCTCATTCTCGTGATGGGTGACGGCCAGCGCGGTGCAGTCGGGGCCCAGCAGGCGAAGCGCCTCGGCCAGCATGGCGGGCGCGGCCTTGCCGACGGCGATCACGATCTGCCGACCGCCGGGACCGGGCGGCGGCGGAGGGGTCGCGGCCATGTGGTGGCGCAGGGCGGGCACCGGATCGGCGGCAGCCACCGCCGTTTCGAACAGGGCCCGGGCGCGCTTGCGCATTGTGTCAATTCCGCTGGTCACTTGCCGGATCTTTCCATCTTGGGGACAGCTTTCGCTGCGTTCGGCCATACCTAACCCACCGTGGCCCGCCGCGTCGAGACACCGGGTGTGGCGCCTGCCGCAACCAATGGCTAAGGTCGCCGCACACGTTCAGGGAGGAGCGATCACCCACATGTCCAGACCACGCATTCTTGTCACCCGCAGATGGCCCGAAGCCGTCGAAACCCGCCTTGCGCAGGAATTCGACGCCACGTTCAACCCCGACGACACGCCGATGACCGAAGCGGCCCTGCGCGACGCGATGGCCGAATACGACGCGATCCTGCCCACCGTGACCGACAAACTGGGCGTCGCGGCCTTTGCCGAGGCCCCGCGTGTGCGCATTCTGGCCAATTACGGCGTCGGTTTCAGCCATATCGACACCGAGGCCGCCAAGGCGCGGGACATCGTCGTGACCAACACGCCCGACGTCCTGAGCGACTGCACTGCCGATCTGGCGATGACCCTGCTGCTGATGGCCGCCCGACGCGCGGGCGAAGGAGAGCGTGAGCTGCGCGCAGGCGATTGGAGCGGCTGGCGCCCCACCCATCTTGTCGGCAGCAAGGTTTCCGGCAAGACGCTTGGGATCATCGGCTTTGGCCGCATCGGTCGCGAAATGGCCCGCCGGGCGCATCATGGATTCGGCATGAAGATCCTTGTGCAGAACCGCTCTCAGGTCGCGCCCGAGACGCTGGCCGAATTCGGCGCCACGCAGGTCGGCTCGGTCGAAGAGCTGCTGCCGGATTGCGATTTCGTCTCGCTGCACTGCCCGGGCGGCGATGCGAACCGGCATCTGATCAACGCCGACCGACTGGCGCTGATGCGAGCGGACGCCTTTCTGATCAACACCGCGCGGGGCGAGGTCATTCACGAGGAAGATCTGGCAAATGCCCTGCAAAAGGGCCGCATTGGCGGTGCCGCGCTGGATGTGTTCGAAGGTGAGCCCGCGATAAACCCGGTGCTGCGCAACTGCGACCGGTTGGTGATGTTGCCGCATCTTGGCAGCGCCACCCGCGAAACCCGCGAAGGCATGGGATTGCGGGCGCTGGAGAATCTGCAGGCGTTTTTCACAGGCTCCACACCGCCGGACCGGGTGGCCTGATTGCCGCTGTCAAAGGGGCTCAAGCTGCGGTAATCATTGCAGAAGACCCCTTGCGGGGGATGCCGGCCCGATTGGGCCTATACGGGGGAACACGGTGCGCTTTTCGGCCAATCTGGGATTTCTCTTCACCGACCGCCCGCTGATCCGGGCGGTCGAGGCCGCAGCCGAGGCCGGTTTCACCGCGGTCGAGGTTCACTTCCCCTTCGATGTCGACCCCGACGCGCTTCGCACGGCGCTGGAGCGTAGCGGGCTTCCGCTTCTCAGCCTCAATACATGGCCGGGCGACCGGAAAGCTGGTGATTTCGGGCTGGCTGCCCTGCCGGGTCGGCAGACCGAGGCGCAGGCGGCGATCGCTCAGGCGGTGCGTTACGGCGAGAAGGTCGGCGCCAAGGCGGTACATGTCATGGCCGGGTGCAGCCACGGCGCCGCCGGGTCCGAGCAGGTATTTCGCGAAAACCTCGCCTACGCCGCCGATCTGGCTGACCACGCGGGCATGACCGTTCTGATCGAGGCGATTAACAGACGCGATGTGCCCGGCTATCACGTAAGCCACGTCGAGCAGGCCGCCCAGACCATCGCCGCCGTCGGGGCCGCCAACCTGCGGCTGATGTTCGATTGTTATCACACCCAGATCATGCAGGGCGATCTGCTGCGCCGCTTCACCGCGCATCAGTCGATCATTGGCCATGTGCAATTCGCCGGCGCCCCCGACCGAAGCGAGCCCGACGTAGGAGAGGTCGCCTTCGACAGGCTACTGCCAGCCATCGCGGGCTTGGGCTACGAGGGGTGGTTCGGCGCGGAATATACGCCCCGAAGCGGACGTACCGAAGACGGTCTGGACTGGTTGGCGCGGATGCAAAACGCCGATCACACCCGATAAAATCAGGCTCTTTAAAAGGATTATATTGATGAAAGTGCATATTCTGGACGATTGGTTCGACACCCTGCGCTACATTCCCAGTTTCGCGAAGATGGACGGCCATGATGTGACGGTCTGGACCGATCACTGCAAGGACATCGACACTTTGGCCGACCGCCTTGCCGAGGCCGAGGCGATCACCCTGATCCGCGAACGCACCCCCATCACCAGAGAGCTGTTGGAGCGGCTGCCAAACCTGCGCCTGATTTCGCAGCGCAGCGTTTATCCTCATGTGGATGTCCCGGCCTGCACCGACGCGGGCGTGCTTTTGTGTTCCGACATGCACGCGGGCGCCCCCTCTTTCGCGGCGGCGGAATTGACGTGGGCGCTGGTGCTGGCGGCGATGCGGCAGTTGCCGGTGCAGATGGCCAGCGTCAAGGCGGGCACATGGCAGGCCGGGGTGGGCCGCACGCTTCGGGGCCGCACGATCGGGCTTTACGGCTATGGGCGGATCGCGCGCACCATTGCTGAATACGCGCGGGCCTTCGGGATGGACGTGATCTGGTGGGCCTCGGACGAAGGGCGCGAGCGGGCGCGCGCCGATGGTGAACCCGTTGCCGAAAGCCGCAAGGCGTTTTTTGGCGGGGCGGACATCATCTCGCTTCACGTCAGGCTCAAGCCGACGACCCACGGGCTGGTGACGGCAGAGGATCTGGCGGACATGCGACCGAATTCGGTTCTGGTGAACACCTCGCGGGCAGGGTTGGTCGAACCCGGCGCCCTGCTTGCCGGGCTGAACGCCGGTCGTCCCGGCACCGCCGCGGTCGATGTCTTCGAAAAAGAGCCGCTTTTGGACCCCGAAGACCCGCTGCTGGCACATCCGAACCTGATCGCGACACCGCACATCGGGTATGTCACCGAGGACGAGCTGGAGCTTCAGTTCTCGGATATCTACGACCACATCAACGCCTTTGCCCGCGGCGAGCCGTTCAACATGATCAACCCCGAGGTGCTGGACCGCCCCGCAAATTAGGCGCTCGGCGCTGTACTGCCGGTCACGCCCATGTGACGGGCGGTGCCATTGCACTTCGGCGGCCTGACGGTTCTAGATCGGGGTCATGCGACTGTTCGTAATCCTTTTCGTCACCCTTGCGCTGACCCTTGGCGCCACCTTCACGGGCGGCACCCCCGTTCAGGACGAGACGTTGGTGGTGGCCACGGCCATGTCGCCGGCCAACCCGTCCCCGGCCTTGGACGCGACCGGGTGGCGGACGTCCGGTCCATGCCATTGGGGTTGATGGCGCCCGCCTCTGGTCCAGCCCGCCCCCAGTTCAGCCCGCCCCTAGTCCAGCAAGACGGAGATTTGACATGAAACACCCTCGACTTGCCGGATTTGCCGGCCCCATGCTGGCCGTGATGACTGGCGCCTTCGCGCTTCCGGCGCTTGCCGCGCCCGATGCGGTCAAACTGTACAAGAACCCCAGCTGTGGCTGTTGCGAAAGCTACGCGGATTACCTTCGCTACAATGGGTACAAGGTCGATGTGGTCCCCACCGACACGGTGGTCGAGCAAGTCGAAAAGATGGGCATCCCGGCCGAGATTCAGGGCTGCCACACGGTCGTGCACGGCGATTACGCCGTCAGCGGCCACGTCCCGGTCGAAACCCTTCGCGCCTTTCTCAAGCAGGCCCCCGACGCCACGGGTCTGACCCTGCCGGGAATGCCCGCCGGGTCGCCCGGAATGGGCGGCAAGCTGGACGGCCCGCTAGAGGTTCTGGTGGTGAAAAACGGCTCTTCCACGGGGAAATTCGTGCCTGCACCCGGGCGCTGAGGTACATTTGACACGGCCCCTCCCTGTGCGTGCAGGGGGAGGCGTCGACGGGGCCGCAATGCGCTTTAGCGACATCTAGGGACGCAGGGAAATGCCCGCCGAGCCCTTGATTGGCACCCAATTACCGCCATCTGTTCATAGGATCGTCGCCCCGACCCGTCGGTTTTCCGGTGGGTAAGGGGGTGTGCGACGGGCAGAGGATCAGGGGCAGGGCGCCCCGCCGCATCCTGCCCGTCGTTCCATGCAGCGATCCGTCTGGACAGGAGGTCATTATGGCTGGTGGTTGGGCGCGCGATGGCGCGGTTGAAGAACAGATCGAAGCCTCGATCGCGGATGAGTTGAAGCGAATGCAGACCCGGCGGCGGCCCGGCGGCGAAAGCCTGACCCACTGCGCCGAATGCGAAGAGCCGATCCCCGAGGCGCGTCGCACCGCGATTCCGGGCGTTAAACTGTGCATCGATTGCCAGAAGGACCGCGATGCCATTCCAGTGGCGCGGGGCGGGATCAACCGCCGAGGCTCCAAGGACAGCCAGCTGAAATAGGCTCTTTCCCAAGAGATTCGCGGAGATTCCCGCGAACCCCGGATCGTCCAAGCCGGCGCGGGCTTGGAGCCGGCACCGTGAACGCTTAGGTGTCAGGCAACCCGGAGGCCCCCATGCAGAAATTCTCGCTTCTCGATCTGTCGCCCATCCCCGAAGGCGGCACCGCCGCCGACGCGCTGACGAATTCCGTCGATCTGGCCCGCAGCGCCGAGGCGGCGGGCTATCACCGCTTCTGGCTGGCCGAGCATCACAACATGCCCGGCATCGCCAGCGCCGCGACGGCGGTTGTGATCGGCCATGTCGCGGGGGCCACGCGCAGCATTCGCGTCGGCGCGGGCGGCATCATGTTGCCGAACCACGCGCCACTGATGGTGGCCGAGCAATTTGGCACCCTTGCCACGCTTTACCCTGATCGGATCGATCTGGGACTGGGCCGCGCCCCCGGCACCGACATGGCCACGGCCCGCGCCCTGCGCCGTCACATGGCCCCCGAGGATACCTTTCCCCACGATGTCCAAGAGCTGATCGCCTATCTGGGCGACGCGGCGCAGGATGCGCCGGTTCGCGCGATACCGGGTGCGGGCACCAATGTGCCGGTGTGGATCTTGGGCTCCAGCACTTACGGGGCGCAATTGGCGGCCTATCTGGGTCTGCCTTACGCCTTCGCCTCGCATTTCGCCCCGGCGATGCTGTCCGAGGCGCTGGAGGCCTATCGCACCGGCTTCCGCCCCTCGGCGCAACTGGCGGAGCCTTATGTGATGCTGGCCGCCGGCGTCTGCGCGGCCGAAACGGATGACGAGGCCGAGTTCCTGCGCAGCTCTCAGGTGCTGGCCTTTGCCCGGCTGCGCAGCGGCGCGCCCGGCAAGCTGCCGCGCCCGGTCAGGGATGTGGCGGATCAGATCCCGGCGCCGGTGCTGGCGCAGGTCCGCCAAGCGCTTTCGGTGTCGGCCACGGGGTCAGCCGCGACGATCCGGGACGGGCTGGCCGATATCATCCGCACCCACCGCCCGGACGAGTTGATGGTGACCGGCATGATCCACGACCCCGCCGCCCGCGTCCGTTCGTTCGAGATCGCGGGCAAGGTGCTGGCTGATCTGCAGTCCTGACCGCCCGGACCTCACGCCTCACGGCAGCAGACTCTGCGGCAGGGCCGACCACAACGGCGCCCATAACAGCGTGACAGCCAGCAAAACGGTTACCGAGAGCCACATGGCGCCCCGCGCGGCCCCGCCCAGAACGGCGACCGGCCCTTCGGCAGGGGGCGCAAAAACGGCGGCCCGGATGATGCGCAGATAATAGAACAGCGACAGAACGGTGTTGGCCGCGGCCACCACGACCAGCCATGCCAAGGGCGTCTCGAGCGTTGCGGCGAACAGGGCGAACTTGCCAAGAAACCCGGCCAGCGGCGGGATGCCCACCATGGACAGGAAGGCAAGCGTCAGCACGACCACGGCGCCGGGCTGGCGGCGCAACAGCCCGCTGTAATCGGCCAGCGCCGTGCGTCCGCGCAACTGGGCCACCGCGGCAAAGGCCGAAAGATTGGCAAGCCCGTAGACCGTCATGAACGCCAGCAAGGCCGGCAGCGCATCGGGGGTCATGCCCGCCACGGCCACGGCCATCAGCGCATAGCCCGTCTGGCTGACCGAGGACCAGCCGATCAGCCGTCGCACGTCGTCCTGCCACAGCGCCGACAGGTTGCCGACCGTCATGGTCGCCGCCGACACAAGCGCGATCAACAGCGGCAGTGCCGTCGTCTCGGGTGCCAGCAGGACCAGCCGGTAAAGCGCCACCGCGCCGGCCAGCTTGGGCACCACCGTCAGGAAGGCGGCTGCGGGCACGGGCGCACCCTCGGACACATCGGGGACCCAGGTGTGGACCGGCACGGCGCCCAGCTTGAACAGCAGCCCCATCAGGATCAGGCTCAGTCCGATCAGGCTAAGCGGGTCGCCGGGGATGGTCCCGGCAAGCACCGCGTATTCGGTGCTGCCCGCCATGCCCATGACCAGAACCACGCCGATGACCAGAAGCGCGTTGGCCAGTGCCCCGGCCAGAAAATACTTCATCCCGGCTTCAAGCGAGATCTCCCAGTCGCGGTGATAGGCGGCCAGCACGTAGCCCGTGACCGACGACAGCAAGACCCCCATCACCAGTTGCATCAGGTCCGCCGCCCCGGCGATCGCCATCGCGCCCAGGGTCGAGAACAGCAGCATGGCGTAGAACTCTCCGTGCCTGCGATCCGAGGCGAACCAGCGCGGCGACAAGCCGATGCACAGGATCGCGAACCCGGGGATCGCAAGCCGCGCCCATGTCGTGGCGCCATCAAGCGCGAAGGTGCCCGAGAAGGTCAGATGCCGGGCCTCGGCCTGCCCCCAGCCGATGAACATGGCGATGGCCAGCCCGATCGCGGCAAGGGCGGCGCACCACCCGTGCAGGCGCTGCGGCAGGACCATAGCCGCCAGCAAGACGGCCACGGCCGCCAGCAGCACCGCAAGCTCGGGGGCCAGATCGCCGATGGGCATGCTAGCGCCCTCCGCCGATCGCCGGGATCAGGGCGGGGGCGTCGATCAGGGTCAAAAGCCAGCTGGGCCAGATGCCGATCAGCACCACAAGCGCCAGCAACAGGGCCAGAATGGCGGTCTCGGTGCGGGTGAGGTCGGTGAAGCCCTCGCGCTCTTTCGGCAGGGCGCCGAAGAACATCTGCCGCAGCATCCGCAGGAACAGCGCCGCGGTGATCAGAATGCCCAGCAGGCCGATGGCCGCAAGCCACGGATAGACGCCGAAGGTGCCCAGAAAGATGTGCAGTTCGGCCACGAACCCGGCCAGACCCGGCAGCCCAAGCGAGGCGAAGGCCGCCACGGTGGCCGCGCCGGTCAGGCGGGGGGCGGGGCCGGCAAGACCGCCGAAATTCGGCAGGTGGTAATCCTCGGCCCGCTGCCAGACGGCGCCGGCGATCAGGAACAGCGCCCCGGTGATCAGCCCGTGGGCAATCATCTCGACCACCGCCCCGGTCAGGGCAAGCTGGCGGGCGGTTTCCGAGCCCAGCGCCGAGCCTGCGACCGCGATCCCCAGCACCGTGTATCCCATGTGATTGACCGAGGTGTAGGCGATCCGGCGTTTCAGGTTCTGCTGTGCGAAGGCGACGATACTGCCCCAGAGGATCGAAATCACGCCCAGAATGGCCAGCGGCAGCGCCCAGCGGGCGAAGGTCTCGGGCATCATCTGCAGGGGGATGCGGATCAGCCCATAGGTGCCCATCTTCAGCAACACCCCCGCCAGAATGGCCGAGGCCGGCCCCGGCGCGTTCACATGCGCCGGCGGCAGCCATGTATGCACTGGAAAGAGCGGCGTCTTGATCCCGAAGCCGATCACGAAGGCCAGGAAGACCAGCCCCGGCACCGCCCCCGCCGCAGCCAATGGCGGGCTGTCGATGATCGCCCGCATGTCGAAGGTCAGCTCGGGCATGTTCAGCGCCAGAACGATGATTCCGATCAGGATCAGCAGTGAGCCCGCAAGCGTGTAGACAAAGAATTTCAGCGCCGCGTGCTGAGCCTCGCCATGGCCCCAGTTGCCGATCAGGAAATACATCCCCACAAGGCTGAGATCGAAGAACACGTAGAAAATGATCAGATCAAGGGTCACGAACAGGCCAATCGACACGCCCGCAAGAAAGGCGATCCAAGCGTAATAGGCCCGCGCGTCGCGCAGCTTCATCGGCCATGCCGCCGCGGCGACGAACAACAGCGCGGACATCAGCGCAAGGGCCAGCGACATGCCGTCGACCCCCACGCGCCACGCGATCCCCAGTGACGGAATCCACGGCACCTCGGACTGGGCGCGGAACCCGCCGGCCTCGCTTCCGCCCGCCCAGACGACAATCAGCGCCAGAAGCGAAACCGCCACGGCGCCGGTCGCCGCCCAGCGCGAGGTCTCTTTGCCCACGGGCAGGAAGGCCAGCAGAAGGGCCACAAGAAGTGGGGCGAGAACGGCAAGTGTAAGCATGAATCAGCCTCCGATTATCAGCAGTCCCACGGTCAGCGCGAAGCCGGCCATCAGGATGACGTAGTAATGATGCGCCAGACCGGTCTGCAGCCGCCGCAGGTCGGCCCCGGCCATGCCCGCGACCCGCCCGCTGCCGTCGGGGATCAGATCGCCAAGGCGTTCGCCGACCCCCGCGCCAAGGGCCGCAAGCGCGGATGTGGCCCGGACGGCAAGACCGACAGCGCCGCGCGAGGAGCGGGCGCCGCCCTTTCGCGCTGTGTCAACGGCGCCGGGGGCCAGCCCGTCGATCACCTCGTCATCGGCGCGGGCAAGCCGGCTCGAGATCGTGTGCGCAAGCGCCACGGCCCCCCGCGGGATCAGGTCGATCACATGGTCGTCCAGCCGGGCGGCCCCCCCGGCCAGCGCGTGGAACGGGCGTTCGGCTGCGTGTTCGTAAACTGCGCTTAGGCCCAGCCACTCGCGGCCCTGCGGGGCTGGGGACGCGTCGGGTGACCTTGCCATCCGCAGACCTGCGAACACGCCTACCGCCACGGCCAGAAGTGACGCGATCAGGCCCAGCCGAGTGCCTGCGGGCAACTCGGTGCCGAACCACGCGGCGACAGCGTCATGGACCGCCGGGATCCACAGGGCCGACAGCGCCAGCGTCATGCCGGAAAGCGCCAGCAAAGCGGCCTGTTCACCGCGCTGGGCGGTGCCGTCCCGGTCCTTGCCCGGCCCGAAGGCGGCGACTGCGAAACGGGTCGCGTAGGCCGCGCTCAGGCCCCCGGCAAGCAGGATCGCCGCCGCCCAGAACAGGCCCCGATGCTCAATGGCCTTGACCATTTCCTCTTTGCTCCATGCGCCGGCAAGCGGGGGCACGGCGGCCAGCGACAGCGCGGCGATGGCGGTCAGCGCGGCGGTCAGGGGCAGGGCGTGGCCCAGCGCCATCCGCCGCAGATCGAAGCTGTCGGTCACGCTGTGCGCGATGCCCGCCGCGCAGAACAGCGCGGCCTTTGTGGCCGCGTGGACGATCAGATGCAGCACCGCCACGACCGGATAGCCCGCGCCGACGGTGGCGATCATCAGACCCATCTGGGCCGAGGTCGATCCCGCCAGCAGCTTCTTGGCATGGGTCTGGCGCAAGGCCACCGCGCCGCCAAGGATCGCGGTGCCCAGACCGACCGTCATCGCCGCCGCGTCGAACCCCGGAGCCGCCGACAACTGCGGCTGCAGCCGGGCCAGAATATACGCCCCCGCCGCCACCATCGTCGCCGAGTGCAGCAGTGCCGAGACCGAGGTCGGGCCGTCCATCGCGCGAAACAGCCACGGCGCGAACGGCACTTGACCGGCCTTCGAGACGGCGGCCAGCAGCAGCCCGAACGCCGCCAATGACAAAGGCCAGCCTTCGAGCGTGCCGAGGGCCGCGTAGCTTGCGTCGCCCGCGCCTGAGCCCGAGTCCGAGCCTGAGCCCGAACCCGAGAAGGTTGCCATGACCGCCAGAAACAGGCCCAGATCGCCCGCGCGGGTCACCACGAAGGCGAAATTGGCCGACAGCCCCGGCGCCTGTTTGCGCCATTTATGCCCGATCAGCGCCCACGAGCAGGCGCCGACCACTTCCCAGCCGATCAGCAGCGTCACAAGGTCCGCCGCGATCACCACCAGCTCCATGCCGCCGGTGAAGACCAGCATGAGTCCGATCAGCCGCGCCATCCCGCCCGGCTTTTCTTGCGAGGCCGCGAAGAGGGTGATCGGCAACAAGATCGCGGGCACCAGCACCGCGACCGCCTGCGCCAGCGGCGGCAGCGCGGCCTGCAGGGTGATCGCGTCGGCCCATTGCACCTGCGCGGTCTGCCCGCCGGACACCACGGCCAGCCACAGGGTCGCGGCGGCTGCAAGCGCCCCCATCACCGCCAGCCGCCCTCGGGGTCCGCCCACGGCCCAGATCGTCAGCCCGGCCAGCACCGGCAGATATGCAAGCGCCCAGATCATTGTTTCAGCGTCTCGATGCTTTCGGTCATGTCAGCCTGCCGTTTGCGATAGAGCGCGACGATCAACGCAAACCCGATTGCCATTTCGACAGCCATCACAGCCATGATGATGATCGCCAGAAGCTGCCCCTCGGGCATGCCGCCAAGCGCCAGCGACCAGAACCCGATGACGGCCAGCAGCGCGCCGTTCAGCATCAGTTCAAGCCCCATCATCAGCATGACGAAGCTTTGTTGGCTGAGCGTTCCGTAGAGCCCGATGCCGATCAGCGCCGCCGCGCCGAGAAGGACGATGGTCAGGGTCATGCGTGGCCTCCTGCGTGGTGCCCGGTCTTGTGGTCTTTGGGGTGGTCGCCGTGGGAATCGTTGTGGGCTTGGCCGTCGGAGTCTTCGTGTCCACCCCCGTGCCCATCCCCGTGCTCTTGCCCGCTCCCGCTCTCGTGACCGCCCCCGCCCCCGTGACCATGCCCGTGACCATGCCCGCCCTGACCCTTCTCGGGCTTCCGTCCCGCAGGATCTCCGCCCTCTGTCAGGCCGGGGGGGCGCGAGCCTGCGTCGGCGGCGCCAAAGCGGCCCTGACGCGATGACAGAATGACCGCCCCGACCATCGTCGCCAAAAGCGTGACCCCGGCGGTTTCGAATATCAGCATCGAGGGGCCCAGCAACTCGTGCCCCAGTTGCGCGACCACATCGGCCCCGGCGGCCACCGGATCGTACGGGGG
>SWCD01004436.1_pt1 | contig 136075 bp, 144 predicted proteins | sample 4693011 | NCBI WGS metagenome assembly SWCD01 (sample SAMN10267278, study PRJNA491770) | bioreactor metagenome | isolation source: DHS bioreactor inoculated with marine | place: Japan: Omine Ridge, Nankai Trough
GAACTGATCGCCCCGATCGCCATGGAAAACGGCCTGCGCTTCGCCATCCGCGAAGGTGGCCGCACCGTCGGCGCCGGCGTCGTGTCGAAGATCATCGAGTAACCAGAGCGACAGCGCGCCCCCGTGGCGCGCCCAAGCTTCGGATAAGACCATACGACCTAGGTTCGACGTGGGGGGCACATCAGGTGCTCTCCACCTCTCAACTTCCAAAGCCGCGAAAGGCAACGACAATGCAGTCGCAAAATATTCGCATTCGGCTCAAGGCCTTTGACTACCGCGTACTGGATGCCAGCACGCAGGAAATCGTCAACACGGCCAAGCGGACCGGCGCACAGGTGCGCGGACCCATCCCGCTGCCGAACAAGATCGAGAAGTTCACCGTTCTGCGTGGACCGCACATCGACAAGAAATCCCGCGATCAGTTCGAGATCCGCACGCACAAGCGCCTGCTCGACATCATCGACCCGACACCCCAGACCGTGGACGCGCTGATGAAGCTCGACCTGGCTGCCGGCGTCGACGTCGAGATCAAGGTTTAAGGAGGGCATTCGGACATGTTGCGCTCTGGTGTAATCGCAAAGAAGGTCGGGATGACCCGCCTTTTCATGGACGACGGGAAGCAGATTCCCGTGACGGTCCTTCAACTGGACACACTTCAGGTGGTGGGCAAGCGCACCGCGGATGAGCATGGCTATTCGGCCGTTCAGCTCGGCGCCGGCACCGCCAAGGCGAAGCGCGTCTCTCAGGCCATGCGCGGTGTCTTTTCCGCCGCCAAGGTCGAACCCAAGCGGAAGATCGCGGAATTCCGCGTGGCCCCCGAGAACCTGATCGAGGTCGGCGAGGAAATCACCGCCAACCACTACTTCGAAGGTCAATTCGTTGACGTGTCGGGGACATCGATCGGTAAGGGTTTCGCCGGTGCCATGAAGCGGCACAACTTCGGCGGCCTTCGCGCCACGCACGGTGTCTCGATCAGCCACCGTTCGCACGGCTCGACCGGTCAGTGTCAGGATCCTGGCAAGGTGTTCAAGGGTAAGAAGATGGCCGGTCACATGGGCGCCGCCCGCGTGACCACGCAGAACCTTCAGGTTGTCCGCACCGACGCCGACCGTGGCCTGATCATGGTCAAGGGCGCGGTTCCCGGCTCGAAGGGTGGCTGGGTCACGATCAAGGACGCGGTCAAGAAGCCGACGCCCGAGAATGTGATCTATCCCGCTGCACTGCGCTCTGCCGCACGTGAGGCCGAGCGTCTGGCCGCCGAGGCTGCCGAGCAGGCCGCCGCGGAAGCCGAAGCCGCCGAGAAGGCAGCCGCCGAGGCTGCCGCTGCCGAGCAGGCCGCCGCGCTGAAGGAGGCTCAGGCCTCTGACGACACCGCCGCGCCCGAAGGAGGCGACAACAATGAAAGCTGATGCGATCAAACTGGACGGCGCCAAAGCCGGCTCTGTCGATCTCGACGAGGCGATCTTTGGGCTTGAGCCCCGCGTTGACATTCTGCACCGTGTGGTCCGCTGGCAGCGCAACAATGCGCAGCAGGGCACCCACAAGGTCAAGACGCGGTCCGAGACCAGCTACTCGACCAAGAAGATCTATCGCCAGAAGGGCACCGGCGGCGCACGCCACGGTGACCGGAACGCGCCGATCTTCCGCAAGGGTGGTATCTACAAAGGTCCGACCCCGCGCAGCCACGGCCACGAGCTGACCAAGAAGTTCCGCAAGCTGGGCCTGCGCCACGCGCTGTCCGCCAAGCAATCCGCGGGCGAGCTGGTCATCCTGGACACGCTGGACCTGAAGGACGCCAAGACCAGCCTTCTGTCCAAGCAGGTTCGGGATCTGGGCTGGAAGCGCGCTTTGGTAATCGACGGCGCGACCGTGGACGAGAACTTCGCCCGCGCCGCACGCAACCTCGACGGTGTCGATGTGCTGCCGTCGATGGGCGCTAACGTCTATGACATCCTGCGGAGCGATACCCTCGTTCTGACCAAAGCGGGTGTCGAAGCACTGGAGGCTCGACTGAAATGAGCGCGAAGGCTGAACATTACGACGTGATCCGCAAGCCGATCATCACCGAAAAGGCAACGATGGCATCCGATGCCGGCGCTGTTGTCTTCGAAGTGGCGATCGACGCCAACAAGCCGCAGATCAAAGAAGCGGTCGAAGGGCTTTTCGGCGTCAAGGTGAAGGCGGTCAACACCACCATCACCAAAGGCAAGGTCAAGCGGTTCCGGGGTCAGCCCGGTCGCCGCAAGGACGTGAAGAAGGCGTATGTCACCCTTGAAGAGGGTAACACGATAGACGTCACGACGGGCCTCTGATAGAAGGCCGCGAATCTCCCGGCCCCCCTCGTGGGGGCCGTGGGCTTTTACGATAACAGAGGCCTTTGGCCTCAGAGCTGACGGAAGACAGAAAGCATGGCACTCAAGTCGTACAAACCGACGACGCCGGGCCAGCGTGGGCTGGTTCTGATCGACCGTTCGGAGCTTTGGAAAGGACGTCCTGTCAAATCCCTGACCGAGGGTTTGAACAAGAAGGGCGGCCGGAACAACACCGGACGGATTACAATGCGCCGCCGCGGCGGTGGCGCAAAGCGTCTCTACCGGATCGTGGATTTCAAGCGCACGAAACTGGACGTGAAGGCGACCGTCGAGCGGATCGAATACGACCCGAACCGGACCGCCTTCATCGCGCTGATCAAATACGAAGACGGCCAGCAGGCCTATATCCTGGCGCCGCAGCGTCTTGCCGTCGGTGACAGTGTCATCGCCTCGGTCAAGGCCGACGTGAAGCCCGGCAACGCGATGCCCTTCTCGGGCCTGCCGATCGGTACGATCGTGCACAACATCGAGTTGAAGCCCGGCAAAGGCGGCCAGATCGCCCGCGCCGCAGGCACCTACGCCCAGTTCGTCGGTCGGGATGGGGGCTATGCCCAGATCCGCCTGAGCTCGGGCGAGCTTCGCATGGTCCGTCAGGAATGCATGTGCACCGTCGGTGCCGTGTCGAACCCCGACAACTCGAACCAGAACCTCGGCAAGGCCGGTCGCAACCGTCACAAGGGCATCCGCCCGTCGGTTCGCGGTGTGGTCATGAACCCGGTCGATCACCCCCACGGTGGTGGTGAAGGCCGGACATCGGGTGGTCGTCACCCGGTCACGCCCTGGGGCAAGCCCACAAAGGGTGCCCGCACCCGGAACAAGAACAAGGCGTCCAGCAAGCTGATCATCCGCTCGCGTCACGCCAAGAAGAAGGGCCGGTAATCATGTCGCGTTCTGTATGGAAGGGCCCTTTTGTCGACAGCTATGTCCTCAAGAAGGCCGAGAAGACCAAAGAATCCGGTCGCAACGAAGTCATCAAGATCTGGTCGCGCCGCTCGACGATCCTGCCCCAGTTCGTGGGTCTGACGTTTGGCATCTACAACGGCCAGAAGCATATTCCGGTCAACGTGACCGAAGACATGATCGGCCAGAAGTTCGGTGAATATTCGCCGACGCGGACCTACTACGGTCACGCAGCCGACAAGAAATCGAAGCGGAAGTAAGAGCCATGGGTAAAGAGAAAAATCCCCGCCGCGTGGCCGACAACGAAGCACTCGCCAAGACGCGCATGCTTCGTACGTCCCCGCAGAAACTGAACCTCGTCGCCGCGATGATCCGTGGCAAGAAGGTGGACAAGGCTTTGGCCGACCTCACCTTCTCGAAGAAGCGGATCTCGGCAGACGTCAAGAAATGCCTTCAGTCGGCAATCGCCAACGCGGAAAACAACCACAACCTGGATGTTGACGAGTTGGTCGTGGCCGAGGCCTATGTTGGCAAGAACCTGACCATGAAGCGCGGTCGTCCGCGGGCTCGTGGCCGGTTCGGCAAGATCATCAAGCCGTTCTCGGAGCTTACCATCAAGGTCCGTCAGGTCGAGGAGCAAGCGTAATGGGTCAAAAAGTCAATCCGATCGGCATGCGCCTCCAGGTCAACCGCACCTGGGACAGCCGCTGGTACGCCGACACCAAGGATTACGGTGATCTGCTTCTCGAGGACATCAAGATCCGCGAGTTCATCAAGGAAGAGTGCAAGCAGGCCGGTATCTCGAAGGTCATCATCGAGCGTCCGCACCGCAAGTGCCGCGTCACCATCCACACAGCCCGTCCCGGTGTCATCATCGGCAAGAAGGGCGCGGATATCGAGACGCTTCGCAAGAAGCTGGCCTCGATGACCGCAAGCGAGCTGCACCTCAACATCCTCGAGGTGCGCAAGCCCGAGCTGGACGCCGCTCTGGTGGCCGAAAGCATCGCGCAGCAGCTTGAGCGTCGTGTTTCGTTCCGTCGCGCCATGAAGCGCTCGGTCCAGAACGCAATGCGCATGGGTTCGCTGGGCATCCGGGTCAACGTCGCGGGTCGCCTTGGCGGCGCCGAGATCGCCCGGACCGAATGGTATCGTGAGGGCCGCGTGCCCCTGCACACCCTTCGCGCCGACATCGACTACGCCCTGGCCGAAGCCAAGACCCCTTACGGGATCATCGGCATCAAGGTCTGGATCTTCAAGGGCGAGATCATGGAGCACGACCCCGCTGCCCGTGACCGCAAGCAACAGGAACTTCAGGAAGGGCCCGCTTCGCGTGGTCCGCGCCGGTAAGGAGATAGACAGATGCTTCAGCCAAAGCGCACGAAATTCCGCAAGCAGCACAAGGGCCGCATCCGGGGCGAGGCCAAGGGTGGTTCCACCCTTAACTTCGGCACCTTCGGCCTGAAGGCCACGCAGCCCGAGCGGATCACCGCACGTCAGATCGAAGCGGCTCGCCGCGCGATGACGCGCCACATGAAACGTCAGGGCCGTGTCTGGATCCGTATCTTCCCCGACACTCCGGTGACCTCGAAGCCCACCGAAGTTCGTATGGGTAAAGGTAAGGGTTCGGTCGATTACTGGGCCGCCAAGGTCAAGCCCGGCCGCGTGATGTTCGAGATCGACGGCGTCAGCGAAGTCATCGCCCGCGAGGCCCTGCGCCTTGCCGCGATGAAGCTGCCGATCAAGACCCGTACCGTGGTCCGCGAAGACTGGTAAGCCCGACAGGGTGACGACATCGGAAAAGGGCGGGGGATTTCCCCGCCCTTTTTTCATGGGCCGACCCCGGCAGGGGGATTCGGCGGGCAGGCTCGGGCGACTTTGCCGGGGCCGCAGGGCAGGGGGGGTAAACCCGCGTCCAACCCGCATTTCGGCCCGATAAACAAGGAATCCGGGCCCTCTGGGGTTTATGGGTTGCCATGAAGGGCGCGGGCTTGTATTGGACCGCTTCATCAATGACTCCACCGGACTCAGGGTGACCCTTCAGGGGGCCAACTGGTGATGTGAAAGGAACTGGGCGATGAACGCCAAGGAACTCAACGACAAGACACCCGATCAGCTGAAGGATCAGCTGGCCGAGCTGAAAAAGGAGGCGTTCAACCTGCGCTTCCAGCAGGCAACGCAACAGCTTGAGAACACCGCACGCATGCGCACCGTCCGTCGCGACGTGGCCCGTGTGAAGACCGTTCTCAACCAGAAGGCCGCCACCGCGGCCGCAGACGAATAAGAGGGAGCCGACAGATGCCCAAACGTATCCTCAACGGCACCGTGACCAGCGACCAGAACGAGCAGACCGTCACGGTTCTGGTCGAGCGTCGCTATACGCACCCTCTGCTGAACAAAACCGTCCGCGCGTCGAAGAAGTATCGCGCGCACGATGCCAAGAACGAATTCAAGGTCGGTGACAAAGTCCGCATTCAGGAATGCGCGCCGATTTCGAAAACCAAACGCTGGGAGGTGGTTGCCAACTAAGGCAACCCCTTTCGGTTAGTCGAAACCCTGGGGAAACGGTGACAAGGTCGCCCCCCACAGGTCGGGAGAAACCACATGATCCAGATGCAGACCAATCTGGATGTCGCTGACAACTCCGGCGCTCGCCGGGTGCAGTGCATCAAGGTCCTGGGTGGTTCCAAGCGTAAATACGCCTCCGTCGGCGACATCATTGTCGTCTCGGTGAAGGAAGCCATCCCGCGCGGCCGCGTGAAGAAAGGTGACGTCCGCAAGGCCGTCGTCGTGCGCACCGCCAAGGAAGTCCGTCGCGAAGACGGCACCGCAATCCGGTTCGACCGGAACGCGGCCGTCATCCTCAACAACAACAACGAGCCGATCGGCACCCGGATCTTCGGGCCCGTGGTTCGTGAGTTGCGCGCGAAGAACTTCATGAAGATCATCTCGCTGGCTCCGGAGGTGCTCTGATGGCTGCCAAACTCAAAAAAGGCGACAAGGTTGTCGTGCTGGCCGGTAAGGACAAGGGCAAAGAGGGTGAGATCACCCGCGTCATGCCTGCGGACAACAAGGCCATCGTGGACGGTGTGAACGTGGCGATCCGCCATACCCGTCAAACCCAGAACAGCCAGGGTGGCCGCGTGCCGACCCCGATGCCGATCGATCTTTCGAATCTGGCGCTGCTGGACACCAAAGGCAAGGCAACCCGCGTCGGCTTCCGCATGGAAGACGGCAAGAAGGTGCGTTTCGCCAAGACCACGGGGGACGTGATCTGATGTTGGATGATGCGACCTATACCCCGCGTCTCAAGACGCTCTACACCGACGAGATCCGCGGCAAGCTGAAGGAAGAATTCAGCTACACCAACGACATGCAGATCCCTCGGCTGGACAAGATCGTACTGAACATCGGCTGCGGTGCCGAGGCGGTGCGTGACACCAAAAAAGCCAAGTCGGCGCAGGAAGACCTGTCAGCCATCGCGGGCCAGAAAGCTCTGATCACCAAGGCCAAGAAATCCATCGCCGGTTTCCGCGTTCGCGAGGAAATGCCGCTGGGGACCAAGGTGACTCTTCGCGGTGAGCGCATGTACGAATTCCTCGATCGCCTGATCACCGTCGCAATGCCCCGCATCCGGGACTTTCGCGGCGTGTCCGGCAAAAGCTTCGACGGTCGTGGCAACTACGCCACCGGCCTGAAAGAGCACATCGTGTTCCCCGAGATCAACTTCGACAAGGTCGATGAGGTCTGGGGCATGGATATCGTCATCTGCACCACCGCAGGTACCGACGCAGAAGCCAAGGCGCTGTTGAAGCATTTCAACATGCCCTTCAACAGCTGATCGCGGCGAGGAGAAGAGAACATGGCTAAGAAAGCAATGATCGAGCGCGAGAAAAAGCGTCAGGCCCTGGTGGAGAAATATGCCGCCAAACGTGCCGAGCTGAAAGAGATCGCGCGCGACGAATCCAAGCCGATGGAAGAGCGTTTCAAAGCGCGCCTGAAGCTTGCAAAACTGCCGCGCAACAGCTCGGCTACCCGTCTTCACAATCGCTGCCAGCTGACCGGTCGTCCGCACGCTTACTATCGTAAGCTGAAGATGAGCCGGATCGCGCTGCGGGATCTCGGCTCGAACGGCCAGATCCCCGGCCTGGTCAAGTCGAGCTGGTAAGGAGGTCCTGAGATGAACGATCCTATCGGCGATATGCTCACCCGGATCCGCAACGCACAGCTGCGCGGCAAGTCCACGGTTGAAACCCCTGCCTCCAAGCTGCGTGCCTGGGTGCTGGATGTGCTGGCGGACGAAGGCTACATCCGCGGTTACGAAACTGCGACCGGCAAGGACGGCCACCCTGCGCTGTCCATCAGCCTGAAGTATTACGAAGGCACCCCGGTCATCCGCGAGATCAAGCGGGTCTCCAAGCCCGGTCGTCGCGTTTACATGGGCGTCAAGGACATCCCCTCGGTCCGTCAGGGCCTGGGTGTCTCGATCGTCTCCACGCCTCGCGGCGTGATGTCGGATGCAAATGCGCGCACTGCCAATGTTGGTGGTGAAGTGCTTTGCACGGTCTTCTAAGGAGGTAAGGCAATGTCTCGTATTGGTAAGAAACCGGTCGAGCTGCCGTCGGGTGTTTCGGCATCCGTCTCCGGCCAGACCGTTGAAGTCAAAGGCCCCAAAGGGACCCGCAGCTTCACCGCAAGCGACGATGTCACCATTTCGATGGACGACAACGTCATTTCGATCACGCCCCGTGGCTCGTCCAAGCGTGCCCGCCAGCAGTGGGGCCTGTCCCGCACGATGGTCGGCAACCTTGTGACCGGCGTCTCGACCGGCTTCAAGAAAGAGCTGGAGATCAACGGTGTGGGTTACCGCGCACAGATGCAGGGCAACACCCTGAAGCTGAGCCTGGGCCTGAGCCACGAGGTGAATTTCGCTGTGCCCGAGGGCGTCACTGTGACGGCCCCCAAGCAGACCGAGATCATCGTCGAAGGTATCGATCAGCAACTCGTCGGCCAAGTCGCGGCCAATATTCGCGAATGGCGGAAGCCCGAGCCCTATAAGGGCAAAGGCATCAAGTACAAGGACGAGTACATCTTCCGCAAGGAAGGCAAGAAGAAGTAAGGACGCGAGAAATGGCAAACAGCAAAAGAACCCTGTTTCTGAAGCGCCGCCTGCGCGTTCGGAACAAATTGCGGAAGATGAACGCCGGGCGTCCGCGCCTGTCCGTTCACCGCTCGAACAAGAACATCAGCGTGCAGCTGATCGACGATGTGAACGGCGTCACGCTCGCCTCGGCTTCTTCCCTCGAGAAGGATCTGGGCGTTCTGGGCAAGAACAACGTCGAAGCAGCGGCAAAGGTGGGATCCGCCATCGCCGAGCGCGCGAAAAAGGCCGGGGTCGAAGAATGTTACTTCGACCGTGGTGGTTTCCTGTTTCACGGGAAGGTCAAGGCACTTGCCGACGCCGCCCGTGAAAACGGCCTGAAGTTCTGAGGAGACGATAGATGGCAAGAGAAGACAATCGTCGGGGAAATCGTCGCGAGCGCGAAGAAACCCCCGAATTCGCCGATCGTCTCGTGGCGATCAACCGGGTCAGCAAGACGGTCAAGGGCGGTAAGCGCTTCGGCTTCGCGGCTCTGGTCGTCGTCGGTGATCAGCGCGGTCGCGTCGGTTTCGGCAAGGGCAAGGCCAAGGAGGTCCCCGAGGCCATCCGCAAGGCCACCGAGCAGGCCAAGCGTCAGATGGTCCGCGTGCCTCTGCGCGAGGGTCGCACACTGCACCACGACATCGAGGGCCGTCACGGCGCTGGTAAAGTCGTGATGCGGACCGCCCCTCAGGGTACTGGCATCATCGCCGGTGGTCCGATGCGCGCCGTGTTCGAGATGCTGGGCGTTCAGGACGTGGTCGCCAAGTCGATCGGGTCGCAGAACCCCTACAACATGATCCGCGCCACGCTGAACGGTCTGGGTCGTGAATCCTCGCCCCGTTCGGTCGCACAGCGTCGCGGCAAGAAGGTTGCGGACATCCTCAAGAAGCCCGAAGCCGAAGCGGCCTCCGAGCCGGTCGAAGCGTAAGGATACGGATCAATGGCAAAAACCATCGTCGTCAAGCAGATCGGTTCCCCGATCCGCCGTCCCGCCAAGCAGCGTGCAACGCTGGTCGGTCTGGGTCTGAACAAGATGCACAAAACCCGCGAGCTTGAAGATACCCCTTCGATCCGCGGCATGGTGAATTCCATCTCCCACATGGTGGAAATCATCGAAGAGCGCGACTAAGCCTCTGACAGCATTCAAGATGCGCCGTTCCTGAAAGGGCGCGGCGCATCTTTCCGATTTTACAGCAAACACCGTGGTTGGCCCCTTCGCTCCTGGGTCACATCCGGTAAGGAGAGAGCGACATGAAACTCAACGAACTTCACGACAATCCCGGCGCCACCAAGAAACGCAAGCGCGTTGGTCGTGGTCCCGGTTCCGGCACCGGTAAGATGGGTGGCCGTGGTATCAAGGGTCAGAAATCCCGTTCGGGTGTGGCGATCAACGGCTACGAGGGTGGCCAGATGCCGCTTTACCAGCGTCTGCCCAAGCGTGGCTTCACGCCCCCCAACCGCAAGAAATTCGCCGTCGTGAACCTGAGCATCCTGCAGAAGTTCATCGACGACAAGAAGATCGACGGCTCCAAGGCCATCACCGAAGATGTGCTTGTCGAGTCCGGTCTGGTCCGTCGCAAGCTGGACGGCGTCCGCATCCTTGCCAAGGGCGAGTTCAACGCCAAGGTGAACCTGGAAGTGACCGGCGCCTCGAAGTCGGCCATCGAAGTGGTCGAAAAGGCTGGCGGTTCGCTCAAGGTCTCGACCCCGGCGGCGGCTGCGTCCGAATAAGCGGTTGTGAGCGGCCGCCGCGCCGCTTACACCACTTGTGAAGTTTTCCCTGCGCCGCCGGACCGGAGAACGGTTCGGCGGCGTCGTCATGAAAGGAAGGCCGTTACATGGCATCCGCAGCAGAGCAAATGGCAGCGAACATGAGCTGGGGCGCCTTCGGCAAGGCGACCGAGCTAAAGCAGCGCATCCTCTTCACGCTGGCTCTTCTCATTGTCTACCGTCTTGGCACCTACATTCCCGTCCCCGGCATCGACGGCACCGCCCTGCGGCAGTTCGTCGAGCAGGCGGCCACCGGGCTTGGCGGCATCCTGAACATGTTCACCGGCGGCGCGATCGGCCGTATGGGCATCTTTGCCCTTGGGATCATGCCCTATATCTCGGCCTCGATCATCGTGCAGCTTCTGACCGCGATGGTCCCCTCGCTTGAGCAACTCAAGAAAGAGGGTGAGCAGGGGCGCAAGAAGATCAACCAATACACCCGCTACGGCACCGTCTTTCTGGCCACCTTCCAAGCCTACGGCCTTGCCGCCAGCCTAGAGGCCGGCGATCTGGCGACCGATCCGGGCCTTTATTTCAAGGCGTCCGCCGTCATCACCCTTGTGGGCGGCACGATGTTCCTGATGTGGCTGGGTGAACAGATCACCTCGCGCGGGATCGGCAACGGCATTTCGCTGATCATCTTCGTCGGCATCATCGCCGAGGTTCCGGCGGCGCTGGCGCAGTTCTTCGCCTCGGGCCGTTCGGGCGCGCTGAGCCCCGCGGTTATCGTCGGTGTGATCCTGATGGTGGTCGCCACCATTGCCTTCGTGGTCTTCATGGAACGCGCTTTGCGCAAGATCCACATCCAGTATCCGCGCCGTCAGGTGGGGATGAAGGTCTATGACGGCGGCTCGTCGCATCTGCCGATCAAAGTGAACCCGGCCGGCGTGATCCCCGCGATCTTCGCCAGCTCGCTGCTGCTGCTGCCGACCACGATCAGCACCTTCTCGGGCAGCCAGACCGGCCCGGTCATGTCGACGATCCTGGCCTACTTCGGGCCCGGTCAGCCGCTTTACCTGCTGTTCTTCGCGGCGATGGTCATCTTCTTTACCTTCTTTTACACCACCAACGTGGCGTTCAAGACCGATGACGTGGCCGACAACCTGAAGAACCAGAACGGCTTCATTCCCGGCATCCGTCCGGGCAAGCGGACCGAGGAATATCTGGATTACGTCGTCACCCGCATCCTTGTGCTGGGCGCCGGCTACCTGACCCTTGTTACGCTTCTGCCCGAGATCCTGCGCAGCCAGTTGGCGATCCCGTTCTACTTCGGCGGCACTTCGGTGCTGATCGTCGTGTCGGTGACGATGGACACGATCCAGCAGGTTCAAAGCCATCTTCTGGCCCATCAGTATGAAGGCCTGATCGAGAAATCTCAGCTGCGCGGCAAACGGCGCGGCAAGAAGGGGACAGCTAGACGATGAATATCATTCTTCTCGGCCCGCCGGGCGCAGGCAAAGGCACGCAAGCGCGGATTCTGGTGGAAGAGAGAGGGATGATCCAGCTCTCGACCGGCGACATGCTGCGCGACGCCAAAAGCAGCGGCACCGAAATGGGCAACCTTGTCGCCAAGGTCATGGAGCGGGGCGAGCTTGTCACCGACGAGATCGTCATCGGACTGATCGAGGAAAAGCTGAACGGCGAAACCGGCGGCGGCTTCATCTTCGACGGCTTCCCCCGGACGCTGGCCCAGGCCGACGCCCTGGGCGAGTTGCTGGCCAGCAAGGGTCAGAAGCTGGACGCGGTGATCGAGATGCGCGTCGATGACGTGGCGCTTGTGCGCCGCATCACGGGTCGCTTCACCTGCGGCAACTGCGGCGAGGTTTACCACGACGACACCAAGCCCACCGCCAAGGATGGGGTCTGCGATGTCTGCGGCTCGACCGACCTGCGCCGCCGCGCCGACGATAACGAGGAAAGCCTGCGCCAGCGTCTGATGGAATACTACAAGAAGACATCACCGCTGATCGGCTACTACCACGCCAAGGGCACCCTGCGCGCCGTCAACGGTCTGGGCGAGATCGACGCCGTCGCCGCCGAGGTCCGCGGCCATCTGGACAAACCCTGAGGCGTTTCGCCCCGGCGTGGGAACCGGCGGCTTGACGCTGGTTCCAAAAACCAATAAGTCACCCCATCCCATCAAGGGATCAGGCTTGTTTCACTGAGTGCTTGCACCAGCGAATCGCCTCTCATCAGATATGACGCGGCCCGCCGTTCACACGGACCGGGCCGCCGTTGTGAAAAAAGGTTCCGGCATCACGGAATCGCAACGAGAAGGAAAGTGACACGTGGCACGTATTGCTGGCGTCAACATCCCGACGGGGAAGCGCGTCCCCATCGCCCTGACCTACATCACCGGAATCGGCAACACCTCGGCTCGTGAGATCTGCGAAGCGGTCGGCATCGACCTGACCCGTCGCGTCAACGAACTGAGCGATGCGGAAGTTCTTCAGATCCGTGAGCATATCGACGCGAACTTCACCGTCGAAGGCGACCTGCGCCGCGAAGTGCAGATGAACGTCAAGCGTCTGATGGATCTGGGCGCCTACCGCGGCCTGCGCCACCGTCGCAACCTGCCCGTGCGCGGCCAGCGCACCCACACCAACGCCCGCACCCGCAAGGGCCCGGCGAAGCCGATCGCCGGCAAGAAGAAATAAGGGAGGGCAAGCACAATGGCACGAGATCGTCGTCAGACCAAGCGCAAGGTTTCCAAGAACATCGCCACCGGCGTTGCGCATGTGAACTCTTCGTTCAACAACACCAAGATCCTCATCTCGGACGTTCAGGGCAACGCAATCGCGTGGTCCTCGGCCGGTACGATGGGCTTCAAGGGCAGCCGGAAATCCACCCCCTACGCGGCCCAGATGGCCGCCGAGGATGTGGGCAAGAAAGCTCAGGAACACGGCGTCAAGACGCTGGAAGTCGAAGTGCAGGGGCCCGGTTCGGGCCGCGAGAGCGCCCTGCGCGCCCTGGCTGCCGCCGGCTTCAACATCACGGCCATCCGTGACGTGACCCCGATCGCCCACAACGGCGTGCGCCCCCCGAAACGGCGCCGCGTCTAATCTGCATTCCCGCTCGGGCCGCGTTTTCGCAACGCGGCCCGAGTGTGTCTTTTTGAAACCTCGGGCGTTCCCGGAACCGGATCCCACCGGGAACAAGGATGGAGGCGACATATGATCCACAAGAACTGGCAAGAGCTGATCAAGCCGACGCAGCTTGACGTCAAACCCGGCAACGACCCCTCGCGCGAAGCGACCGTCGTGGCCGAACCGCTGGAGCGTGGCTTCGGCCTGACCATGGGCAACGCCCTGCGCCGGGTGCTGATGAGCTCGCTTCAGGGTGCCGCCATCACCAGCGTCCAGATCGACAACGTGCTGCACGAGTTCTCGTCCATCGCGGGTGTCCGCGAAGACGTGACCGACGTTGTCCTGAACCTTAAGGGCGTCGCCGTCCGCATGGAGGTCGAAGGCCCCAAGCGTCTGTCGGTCAATGCCAAGGGCCCCGGGGTCGTCACCGCCGGTGACATCGCCGAGACCGCCGGCATCGAGATCCTGAACAAGGATCACGTGTTGTGTCACCTTGACGAAGGCGCTGATCTGTTCATGGAACTGACGGTCAGCACCGGCAAAGGCTACGTCAGCGCCGACAAGAACCGTCCCGAGGATGCGCCCATCGGTCTGATCCCGATCGACGCGATCTACTCGCCGGTCAAGAAGGTCAGCTATGACGTGCAGCCGACCCGCGAAGGTCAGGTGCTGGACTATGACAAGCTGACGCTGAAGCTGGTCACCGACGGCTCGATCACCCCCGACGACGCCGTGGCCTATGCCGCGCGCATCCTGCAGGACCAGCTTTCGGTCTTCGTCAACTTCGACGAACCCGAAGCCGCCCGCAGCCAGGACGACGAGGACGATCTGGAGTTCAACCCGCTTCTGCTGAAGAAGGTCGACGAGTTGGAACTGTCGGTGCGTTCGGCAAACTGCCTGAAGAACGACAACATCGTCTACATCGGCGATCTGATCCAGAAAACCGAAGCCGAGATGCTCCGCACCCCGAACTTCGGCCGCAAGTCGCTGAACGAGATCAAGGAAGTGCTGTCGGGGATGGGTCTCCACCTTGGCATGGACATCGTGGACTGGCCGCCCGACAACATCGAAGAGCTGGCCAAGAAATACGAAGACCACCTGTAATATTGACAATAAGGGGGGCGGTCGCCTAGACGGCCCCCCGACGACCAAATGCCCGGACCAGCCGGGGAACATATGGGCACAACGCCCCAAGGAGAGCGGCCCGCACGCAGGGACCGCCGGACAAAGCAAAACACGTTAACGGAGAAGACCCATGCGTCACGCAAGAGGCTACCGCCGCCTGAATCGCACCCACGAACACCGCAAGGCGCTGTTCGCGAACATGGCAGGCTCGCTCATCGAACATGAGCAGATCAAGACCACCCTTCCCAAGGCGAAGGAACTTCGCCGCATCGTCGAAAAGCTCATCACTCTGGGCAAGCGCGGCGATCTGCACGCCCGTCGTCAGGCCGGCGCACAGCTCAAGCAGGACCAGTATGTCGCGAAACTGTTCGAAGTGCTTGGCCCCCGCTACGCCGAGCGCAAGGGCGGTTACGTCCGCGTCCTGAAAGCCGGTTTCCGTTATGGTGACATGGCGCCGATGGCGATCATCGAATTCGTCGACCGCGATGTCGACGCCAAGGGCGCCGGCGACCGCGCCCGGGTCGAGGCCGAGGATGCGGCCGCCGAATAAGGCGCTCATCAACGCTTCGGGCCTCCCCGCAGCTTTGACGGCCCCTGCCAATGGCGGGGGCTGTTTTCGTTTCCGGCCCCCGTTTGACCGCCCCCTTCGCATTCCCCTTCCCCTGACCCCTCCGGACCCCTAGATTTCGCCTATGTCTGACCTTTTCGACACCCCCTCCGACCAGCCCGCCGCACCCGCCGCGACCGGCTCGGCCCCGCGCCCGCTGGCTGACCGCCTGCGGCCCCGCAGCCTTGGGGCGGTGATTGGTCAGGATCATGTGCTGGGCCCCGACGGGCCCTTGGGCGTGATGCTGGGCTCGGGCAGCTTGTCGTCGCTGATCCTCTGGGGGCCGCCGGGGGTGGGCAAGACCACCATCGCGCGGCTGCTGGCGGATGAAACCGATCTGGCCTTCGTCCAGATCAGCGCGATCTTCACCGGCGTGCCCGACCTGCGCAAAGTGTTCGAGTCCGCCAAGATCCGCCGCGCGAACGGGCAGGGCACGCTGCTGTTCGTCGACGAGATCCACCGTTTCAACAAGGCCCAGCAAGACGGCTTCTTGCCCCATATGGAAGACGGCACCATCCTACTGGTCGGCGCCACCACCGAGAATCCCTCGTTCGAGCTGAACGCAGCCCTTCTTAGCCGCGCCCAGGTCATGGTGCTGAACCGCCTCAAGCTGTCGGATCTGGAACGGCTGGCCCAGACCGCCGAGAAAGAACTGGACCGCGCCCTGCCGCTGAACGGCCCCGCGCGCGAGGCGCTGTTGGAAATGGCCGACGGCGATGGCCGCGCCCTGCTGAACCTGATCGAACAGGTGATGGCGTGGAAGATCGCCAAACCGCTGGACCGCGAGGGGCTGGCGACGCGGCTGATGCGCCGCGCCACCAAATACGACAAGTCGGGCGACGAGCATTTCAACCTGATCTCGGCGCTGCACAAATCGGTGCGCGGCTCGGACCCAGATGCCGCGCTTTACTGGCTGGCCCGCATGCTGAAGGGCGGCGAGGATCCGCGGTATCTGGCCCGCCGCATCACCCGCATGGCGGTCGAGGATATCGGCCTTGCCGACCCGCAGGCGCAGGGCATCTGCCTGCAGGCATGGGAAACCTACGAACGCCTCGGCTCGCCCGAGGGCGAGTTGGCGCTGGGACAGGCCATTGTCTATCTGGCGCTGGCGCCCAAGTCGAACGCGGGCTACGCGGCCTTCAAGAACGCCATGCAGGCCGCGACGAAGACCGGATCAGAGCCTCCGCCGAAGCATATCCTGAACGCGCCCACCTCGCTGATGAAGGATCAGGGTTACGGCGAAGGCTACGCCTATGACCACGACGCCGAGGCGGGCTTTTCGGGCCAGAACTATTTCCCCGAGACCATGAAGCGCGGCGTCTACTACAGCCCGGTCGAGCGCGGGTTCGAACGCGAGTTGAAGCGCCGGCTGGATTACTTCGCCAAGCTTCGCGACAAACGGCAGGGCGGTTGACAATCGCCCCGCCGCGAAAGAGGTAAGCGCGATGATCTGGACCGTCCTTCAAGTTGCGACCGGCGGCGCCCTTGGCGCCGTGGCCCGGTATCTGACCGGCGTGGCGACATTGCGTCTGGCCGGGCCCGGCTTTCCGTGGGGGACGCTTGCGGTGAACATCGCAGGCTCGTTCCTGATGGGCGTTCTGGTGGTCTGGCTGGCGGCCAAGGGCGGCAATCGCTTCAGCCCGCTGCTGATGACCGGGCTCTTGGGCGGGTTCACCACGTTCTCGGCGTTCTCGCTGGATGCGTTGACGCTTTGGGAACGGGGCAATGCGCAGATGGCGCTGATCTATGTTGCGGCCTCGGTGATCTTGTCGCTGATGGCCATCGCCGGCGGGCTTGCCGCCGCACGAGGGGTGTTTCTATGAGTGGTGTGCAGATTCTGACCGTCGGACCGGACGAGGCCGAGCAGCGGCTGGACCGCTGGATGCGCCGCGTCTTTCCGCACGTCAGCCAAGGCCGCATCGAAAAGTTGTGCCGCAAGGGCGATCTGCGGGTGGATGGCGGGCGGGTCAAAGCCTCGACCCGGATCACGCCGGGCCAGTCCGTGCGCGTCCCCCCCTTGCCCGCGCCCGAAACAATCACCGCCGGGCCCAAGACCGACATTTCCGACGCCGATGCCGCGATGATCCGGGACTGCGTGCTTTATCGCGACGACCATATCATCGCACTGAACAAGCCGCCGGGCCTGCCGGTGCAGGGCGGCACCGGCCACAACCGCCACGTCGACAGCCTGTCCGAGGCGCTGCGCTTCGGCTATGACGAAAAGCCCCGGCTGGTGCACCGTCTGGACAAGGACACCTCGGGGCTGTTGTTGCTGGCGCGGACCCAGTCGGTCGCCGGGGCGCTGACCTCGGCGTTTCGCAACCGTCTGACACGCAAGATCTACTGGGCCGTGGTTGCGGGCGTGCCGCATCCGCAGATGGGCACCGTGCGCTATGGTCTGGTCAAGGCCCCCGGCCACGGTCGCCACGGCGAGGCCGAAAAGATGCAATGCGTCCACCCCAATCAGGTCGACAGCACCCCCGACGCCAAACGCGCCACCACCGATTATGCGGTGCTGACCACGCTGGCCAAACGCGCCGCTTGGGTGGCGCTGGTGCCGATCACCGGGCGCACCCACCAACTGCGCGCCCATATGGCCGAGCTTGGCCATCCCATCGTGGGCGACGGCAAATACGGTGGCGCGGGGCAGGAAAATCTGGGCGACGGCTGGGGTGCGCAACTGGGCGGCGACATCAGCCGCAAGCTGCACCTGCACGCCCGCTCGCTGACGCTGAAACATCCCGTCACCGGGGCCATGCTGAATCTGGTGGCGCCGCTGCCCGATCACATGAGCCGGACGTGGAAGACCGTCGGATGGGACATCCGCGACGTGCCCGCCGACCCCTTCGCGGAGGAAGAATGAGCCGCTTGCGACTGGTCATCTTCGACGTCGACGGCACGCTGATCGATAGCCAGACCCACATCATCGGCGCCATGCGCCGCGCCTTCGACAGCGCCGGGCGGGTCTGTCCCGATGACGAAAGCATCCGCGGCATCGTCGGCCTGTCCCTGCCTGAAGCCATGGCCGAACTGGACCCGGCCTGCGACCCCCATGCGCTGGCCGAGGCCTATCGCGATTCGTTCCGGGCGGCCCGCGAGGCGGGGCACAGCGACGCGCTGTCACCGCTTTACCCCGGCGCCCGCGCGGCGCTGGACGGACTGTCCTGCGACGCCGCCTGCCTGCTGGGCGTGGCCACCGGCAAATCGCGCCGCGGGCTGGATCACGTCTTTGCGGCCCATGATCTGGGCGGCTATTTCATCACCTCGCAGGTGGCCGACGATCACCCCTCGAAACCGCACCCCTCGATGATCGAGGCCGCCCTGCGCGACACCGGCGCCGCCCCCGAGGATACGGTGATCGTGGGCGACACCAGCTTCGACATGGAAATGGGCCGCGCCGCCGGCGTCCGCCGCATCGGCGTCAGCTGGGGCTATCATTCGGCCGAACGTCTGCGCGGGGCAGGGGCCGAGCATGTGCTTGCCGGCTACGGCGATCTTGCCGCCACCCTCGACACGATATGGAGCGTTCGATGACCAACTGGGCCCCCAAACGGTTCTGGACCGACGCCACCGTCGCCAAACCCGAAGACGCCGCCGGATTCGAGGTTCTGCTGGACGGGCGCCGCGTGCGCACGCCTCTGAAACGCCGTCTGATCCTGCCGACTGAGCCGATGGCGCAGGCGGTCGCGCAAGAGTGGGCGGCCCAGACCGACAAGGTCGATCCGCGCAGCATGCCGGTCACCCGCTCGGCCAATGCCGCCATCGACAAGGTCTCGGACCAGCACGCCGAGGTGGCCGATCTGGTGGCCGACTACGGCGACGCCGATCTGCTGTGTTACCGCGCCGAGGGCCCCGACGCGCTGGTCCACCGTCAGGCGCAGGCGTGGGACCCGATGCTGGACTGGGCCCGCGATCAGCTTGGCGTCAGCTTGCGTCCGACGACGGGAATCATGCACCGCCCCCAGCCCGCCGATCAGATCACGCGCCTGTGGAAAATGGTTCACGCGTTAGAGCCGTTCCGCCTGACGGCGATGCACGATCTGGTCGCAATGAGCGGCTCGCTCGTGTTGGGATTTGCCGCCGCCCAAAAAGCCTTCGCGGTCGACGACTTATGGCGCATTTCGCGAATCGATGAGGATTGGCAGGCCGAGCAATGGGGCCAGGACGACGAAGCCAGTCAGCAGGCGGACATAAAGCGCGACGCCTTCCTTCACGCGCGCCGATTTTACGCGCTGAGCGAAACTCCGTAGCGTCACTAACAAGTTACAGTTGCTCGCTTTTTCTATCTTCCTCCGTAAGGTACGGAAGTTACAATGGAAAGAAGCGCATTAATTTTCATCAATATTGGTTCGGCCATGTCAATATGCTGCGTCAACCCTTGACCTTTTGGTCGGATATTGGCCACACTCGCTGCGTTGAGGGACCAAGAAACCCTCAAAGTATCGACCTGGTCTTAAGAAAATGGGCCAATATTCTGCCAACGGCGCAGAAAATCAGGAAGAGGTAGAAATGAAGAAAACTGTTGTTTTTGGCACGCTCTTTGCAATGGGCCTTGCTGCCGGCGCTGGCGCCGCTGCCGCAGGCACCCTGGATGACGTCAAGACACGCGGCAAGCTGAACTGCGGCGTGGCCACAGGCGTTCCCGGTTTTGCATCGCCCGATGCCAACGGCGAATGGCAAGGTTTTGACGTAGCGGTGTGCCGCGCTGTCGCCGCCGCCGTTCTTGACGACCCCGCAGCCGTCGAATTTGTCCCCACCACGGGCAAGACACGTTTCACAGCACTCGCCTCGGGCGAGATCGACATGCTGGCACGTAACACCACATGGACCTTCAGCCGCGACGTCGACCTCAAGTTCGATTTCGTCGGTGTGAACTATTACGACGGTCAGGGCTTCCTGATCCCCAAGGAAATGGGCGTGACTTCGGCGCGTGATCTGAACGGCGCGACCGTCTGCATCCAGACCGGCACCACGACCGAGCTGAACCTGGCCGACTTCTTCCGCGTCAACAACATCGAGTACGAACCCGTGCCGATCGAGACCAACGCAGAAGCCCAGCAGCAGTATCTGGCCGGCGCCTGTGATGTCTACACCACCGACGCTTCGGGTCTGGCCGCATCGCGCGCCACCTTCGAAGAGCCCGCAGCCCACGTCGTTCTGCCCGAGATCATCTCGAAAGAGCCGCTTGGACCGCTGGTCCGTCACGGCGACAACGAGTGGGCCGACACGGTTCGCTGGACGCTGAACGCGCTGATCGCTGCCGAAGAGCTGGGTGTCACCTCGGCCAACGTCAACGAGATGTCCGCCGAAGCCGGCAACAACCCCGAGATCAACCGCATGCTCGGCACCGAGGGCAACCTTGGCGAGATGCTGGGTCTTGACGCCGACTGGGCCAAGCGCGCGATCGCGGTTGCCGGTAACTACGGTGAGATTTTCGAGAAGAACATCGGTGAGAACACGCCGATTGGTCTTGCTCGGGGTCTGAACGCCCAGTGGACCGACGGCGGTCTGCTTTACTCGCCGCCGTTCCGGTAAGCGATATCAGTCGAAGGGCGCGGTCAATCCGCGCCCTTCTTCCGTTCCGACAACAATTATAACGACCGGCGATGCCGCCAACCGGCGGCCGACCGATCGGGCTTGTGATTACGGGGGGGTCTTTGATGACCATAGTAACCGACCCGCCGAAAGAGTCGTTCCGGCTCAGCATGCTGATCTACGATACAAGGTATCGTTCCTTGACGATTCAGGCGGTGGCCATGATTGGCTTCATGCTTCTGGTCGCTTGGTTGATCAGCAATACGGCGCAGAATTTGGAAGCCTTGGGAAAACCCATCGGCTTTGACTACCTTGCGGAACCCGCAGGCTATGACATCAATCAACGGCTGATCGAATACACCTCGCGCTCGACCCACCTTCGCGCCGCCTTCGTCGGTCTGCTGAACACCCTTCTGGTCGCGGCCCTCGGCTGTGCGCTGGCGACGGTGCTTGGCGTTGCAATCGGCGTGCTGCGCCTGTCGCGCAACTGGATCGTCTCGCGCCTGATGGCCGTCTACGTCGAAGGCTTCCGCAACGTGCCGGTCCTGCTGTGGATCGTCTTCTTCATGGCCATGCTGATCGAAACCCTGCCGTCGCCGCGCGATTTCCGGGGCGACAATCCCTCGGCCTCGATGCTGCTGAACGACACGGTGGCGGTCACCAACCGCGGCGTCTATATCCCCGAGCCGCTGTTCACCCGCTCGCTTGGCGACATCTCGGCCTTCGGCGCCTTCGACATCTCGGTCGATCTGCTGGTGCTGCTGGCCGTCCTGTTCGCCGGCATCTGGGCCGCGCGCAAGGTCGCGACCCGCGCCGACGCCATCCAAGAGGCCACGGGCACCCGCCCCACCACGTGGTATCTGCGGCTGGGTCTGATCTTGGGCCCCTTTCTGATCGCGCTGATCGCCCTGGGCTTTCACATGGGCTATGCCGAGCTGAAGGGCTTCAACTTTCAAGGCGGCACGCATCTTCGCAACTCGCTGATCGCGCTGTGGCTGGCACTGTCGCTTTATACCGCGGCCTTCATCGCGGAAATCGTGCGCGCCGGCATTCTGGCGGTCAGCAACGGCCAGTCCGAAGCAGCCTATGCGCTGGGTCTGTCGCCCAACCGGACGATGAACCTTGTGGTCCTGCCGCAGGCGCTGCGGGTCATCATCCCGCCGCTGATCTCGCAGTATCTGAACCTGACCAAGAACTCGTCGCTGGCGATCGCGGTGGGCTACATGGATATCACCGGCACCCTTGGCGGCATCACCATGAACCAGACCGGCCGAGAGCTAGAGTCCGTGCTGTTGCTGATGCTGATCTATCTGGCCATCTCGCTGTCGATCTCGGCGGTGATGAACTGGTATAACAATCGCGTAAAACTGGTGGAGCGGTAACATGAGCGGAACGCATGCCGAAACCGTCCGCTTCGTGCGCGACACCATGCTGCCCGAAAAGGCCCCGCCGCTGTCGGCGGTGGGCCCGATCGGGTGGGCGCGGAACAACCTGTTCGCCGGGTGGATGAACACCCTGCTGACCATCGGGTCGATCTTCGTGATCTACTGGGTACTGGTCGAGATCCTGCCGTGGATCTTCCAATCAAGCTGGACCGCGAATTCGCTTTCCGAATGCCGCGAGCAGATCGCCGCGGCCTACGGTGAGGGGACCTCGGGGGCCTGCTGGGCCGTCATCCGCGAACGCTATCTGCAACTGATCTACGGCTTCTACCCGTCCGAGCTTTACTGGCGGCCGTCGCTGGCCTTCATCCTGCTGATCGTCGCCGTGGCGCCGGTGCTGTTCGAACGGGTGCCGCGCGTGCTGCTGTATCTGACCGGGCTCTACCCCTTCATCGGCGCATGGCTGATGTGGGGCGGTTCGATCTGGATGCCCATCGCAGCCCTTTTGGGCTTTGTCATCGGCTATGCGCTGCTGGTGCTGGTCTCGCCCCGCGCGGGGCCGATCCTTGGCGTGATACTGGCTGTTGCGGGGGCGATCCTGTGGTGGATGTTCGCAATGGGCCCCGTCGTCCAAGAGCTGGAGCAGGCTTTGCCAATCGGCATCGAGCCGGTCGAAAGCCGCGCGTTCGGTGGTTTCATGCTGTCGATCCTGATCGGCGTGACGGCCATCGTCGGCTCTTTGCCGCTGGGCATCATTCTGGCGCTGGGGCGTCAGTCAGATCTGTTCATCGTCAAGTCGCTGTGCGTGGGCTTTATCGAGTTCATTCGCGGCGTGCCGCTGATCACGCTGCTGTTCGTGGCCTCGACCCTGCTGAACGTCTTTCTGCCGCCGGGCACGAATTTCGACATCATCCTGCGGGTGATGATCATGGTCACCCTCTTCGCCGCGGCCTATATGGCCGAGGTGGTGCGGGGCGGTCTGGCCGCCCTTCCGACCGGCCAATACGAGGCCGCCGATGCGCTGGGTCTGGATTACTGGAAGGCGCAGCGGCTGATCATCATGCCGCAGGCGCTGAAGATCTCGATCCCGGGCATCGTGTCGACCTTCATCGGCGTGTTCAAGGACACGACGCTGGTGTCGATCATCGGCCTGCTTGACCCGCTGGGTCTGACCAACGCCATCCGCGCCGACACCAACTGGAACGGTATTGTCTGGGAGCTTTACGGCTTTATCGCCCTGTTGTTCTTCGTCTTCTGTTTCTCGATGTCCCGCTATTCCATGTATCTGGAGCGCAAGCTTCAGACCGGCCACCGTTAAGGAGTTCTGCATGTCTGAACTTTCCACCAACCCGACCGGCGCCGCCGGAACCGTCGATCCGCTGAACGTCAGCGACGAGGTCGCGATTCAGATCTCGAACATGAACAAGTGGTACGGCTCGTTCCACGTTCTGCGCGACATCGACCTGACCGTTCGTCAGGGCGAGCGGATCGTGATCGCCGGGCCCTCGGGCTCGGGCAAGTCCACGCTGATCCGCTGCATCAACCGGCTGGAGGAACACCAGTCCGGCAAGATCGTCGTCGACGGGATCGAGCTGACGTCGGATCTGAAGAACATCGACAAGGTGCGGCGCGAGGTGGGGATGGTCTTCCAGCACTTCAATCTGTTTCCGCATCTGACGATCCTTGAGAACTGCACCCTTGCCCCGATCTGGGTCCGCAAGGTTCCCCGCCGCGAGGCCGAGGAAACCGCGATGCACTTCTTGGAAAAGGTCAAGATCCCCGAGCAGGCCAACAAGTATCCCGGCCAGCTTTCGGGCGGTCAGCAGCAACGGGTCGCCATCGCGCGGTCGCTGTGCATGAAGCCCCGGATCATGCTGTTCGACGAGCCGACGTCGGCGCTGGACCCCGAGATGATCAAAGAGGTTCTGGATACCATGATCGAACTGGCGCACGAGGGCATGACCATGCTCTGCGTCACCCACGAGATGGGCTTTGCCCGGCAGGTCGCCAACCGCGTGATCTTCATGGACCAAGGCCAGATCGTCGAGCAGAACGAGCCCGAAGAGTTCTTCAACAACCCGCAGTCCGAGCGGACCAAGCTGTTCCTCAGCCAGATCTTGGGACACTAGGCCCGCCCCGCTGCGACCGGCCTGTCAGGTCAGGTCGCGTGGCACGATGAAGCTTTGCAACTGGCCGGCGCCGAATTCCAGCGCCGGCCAGTTTGCGTTTTCAAAGGTGATGATTGCGGTGGCGCCGCTGGGGTAGGACTCGAAGCGCGGATCGTCGTGGGGTCGGGCCAGCAGCTTGCCGGCGAAACTGGCGATGCCGGGGTTGTGGCCCACCATCAGCACCACCGGCGCATCCGCTTGGCGCAGCGCGGTCAGCATCGCCAGCGGGCCTGCGTGGTAAAGATCCGGCAGCAACTGCTGGGGGTGCTCGGGCAGGGCCCCGGCGATCAACTCGGCCGTCTCCTGTGTGCGCTGCGCGGTCGAGCACAGGGTCAGCGCAGGCGTGGGCCCTTGGGCCGCCAGATGCCGCCCCAGCGCCAGCGCGTCGGCCCGGCCCCGTGCGGTCAGGGGGCGGTCGTGGTCGGACTGGCCCTCGACCCAGTCGGATTTGGCGTGTCTTGTCAGGATCAGCGTCAGGTTCTGGTCGGTCACGGCGCTCTCCGGGAAATTACAGGAAATGATGCATGTGATGGGCGGCGCGGCCCGCTGGCGGGGCGATGTCGCGCCCGACGGGACAGGCGCGGCGCACGGCGCAGCCCTGCGCCATGCAGCCTGCGCCCTGCGGGCTTTGCAGATAGGTGCGGCAGGCGGGGATGTCGTAGCCACCACCGCCTTCACCGCCCAAGGCGCCAACGGGGCAGGCGGTCAAACAGGGGGCCGGGCAGTCCAAACAAGGCGGCACCAAAGGCGCCGACAGGGCCACCGGCCCCGGCAACCAGATCGCGCCGCGAAACGATACCATCAGCCCGGCGCGATCATGCACCAGCAGCCCCACGGGCGACGGATGGCACCGCCCGCTGCGCAGGGCCCACGCCGGGAACGGGTCATGGGGTGGGCCGCCAAAGGGAAACCGGGCCTCGGCCCCCGGATGCAAGGCCGTCGCAAGCGCGGCCACGTTCCGCCAGGACCAGCGGTCGATGGGGTCGGGGCGGGCGTCCAGCCACTCGGGGGACTGGCGCAGGTGATCCCAGAATCCGGGCTCTTTCGCGCCGAACAACAGGACCGTGCCGACCCCCTTGGGCAAGCCATCGGCCCCGGTGGCCGCGAAGCCGCCCAGCAGGTCCAGATGACGCTGCGCGGCCTTGCGGGCAATCGCGTCCTCGGTCAGCGGGGCCGTTGCCGGGCCCGACGCGGACCGCTCAGAGGAAGCCCGCCCCGCCACGCGCCTCAGTCAGCCCGGATCAGGGAACCGGCACCATGATCGGTGAACAATTCCAGCAGACAGGCATTGGGCGCCCGCCCGTCAAGGATGACGACCGCCCGCACCCCGCCCGCAATCGCGGCCAGCGCGGTTTCGGTCTTGGGGATCATGCCGCCCGCGATGGTGCCCTTGGAGGTCAGATCGCGGATCTGGTCCGGCGTCATCTCGGTCAGAACCTCGCCGTCGGCGCCTTTGACGCCGGCCACATCGGTCAGCAACAGCAGCCGATCGGCCTTGAGCGCGGCGGCTATCGCACCGGCGGCGGTGTCGCCGTTGATGTTGAAGGTCTCGCCCTCGCGCCCGGCGCCGATGGGGGCCACGACGGGGATGATCCCTGCGTCGTGCATCCGGTGCAGCACGTCGGGATTGACGGCGTTCGGCTCGCCGACGAAGCCCAGTTCGGGGGCGGCGTAATCGCAGACCATCAGATGCGCGTCCTTGCCCGACAGGCCCACGGCGCGCCCGCCCTGATCGTTGATCGCTTGTGCTATGCGCTTGTTTACCCGGCCCGACAGCACCATTTCGACCACCTCGATGGTGGCGGCGTCGGTGACGCGCTTGCCGTTGACGAAGTCCGAGGTGATGTCCAGCTTGGCCAGCATCTCGTTGATCATCGGACCGCCGCCGTGCACGATCACCGGGTTCACGCCGACCTGCTGCATCAGCACCACGTCGCGGGCGAAGCTTTCCATCGCCTCCTGCGAGCCCATCGCATGCCCGCCCAGCTTGATGACCACACGGGCCCCGTCATAGCGTTGCAGATAGGGCAGAGCCTGAGACAGGGTGCGGGCGGTGGCGATCCAGTCGCGATTCATCATGGTCTGCTTCTTCATCAGGCTATCTCTGGGTTTCCGTGTTAGTCGGTTGGCCGACCCCTGCCAAGGCCGCGCACCGGCGGGCGATTTGCGTTGCTCGCACGGCGCTGGGGGTTATCTAAGACAAGGCAGCCCCGGAGGAATAGCCATGAACGACGTCCCGCGCCAGAAAACCCTTGTGCTGACCGGCGCCAGCCGCGGCATCGGGCACGCCACTGTCAAGCGGTTCTCGGCCGAGGGCTGGCGGGTGCTGACCTGTTCGCGCCACGCCTTCGACGCCCGCTGCCCCTGGCCGGGCGGCGAGGCGAACCACGTGCAGATCAATCTGGCCGACCCCAACGACACCATCGCCGGCATCGAGCGCATTCGCGAAAAGCTTGACGACGGGCAGTTGGACGCGCTGGTCAACAACGCCGGTATCTCGCCCAAGGCCGAGGATGGCGGGCGGCTCAACACGCTGGACACCGACCTGCGGACATGGGGGCATGTCTTTCACGTCAACTTCTTCGCCTCGGTCGTGCTGGCACGGGGGCTGCGGGATGAATTGGCGGCGGCCAAGGGCTCGGTCGTCAACGTCACCTCGATCGCCGGGGGGCGGGTGCATCCTTTTGCCGGGGCGGCCTATGGCACGTCGAAAGCCGCGCTGAAGGCCCTGACCCGCGAAATGGCGCATGACTTCGGCCCGCTGGGCGTGCGCGTCAACGCCATCGCCCCGGGCGAGGTCGACACCGCGATCCTGTCACCCGGCACCGAGAAGATCGTCGAGCAGTTGCCCCTGCGCCGCCTTGGCCAGCCCGAAGAGGTGGCCAGCGTCATCCATTTCCTGTGCTCGAACCAAAGCGCCTATGTCTCGGGCACCGAGATTGAGGTGAACGGCGGCCAGCACGTCTGATCCGCGGCCCGGTCAGTCCAGCTTGTTGATGATCGATCGCAGCGTGGCGATGCCATCGCCCTTTTCCGACGAGGTCACGACCAGTTCGGGAAAGGCGGCGGGGTGGCTTTGCAGGGTCTCGCGCACCTGATCCAGAATCTTGGCGCGCTCGGCCTCTTTGACCTTGTCGGCCTTGGTCATCACCACCTGAAACGGCACCGCCGAGCGATCCAGCAGGGTCATGATCTGATCGTCCACGGGTTTGACGCCGTGGCGATGATCCACCAGCACGAAGGCCCGGCGCAGGGTGGGGCGGCCCGACAGGTAATTCTTGAGCAGACGCTGCCATTTCTCGACCACCGCCAGCGGCGCATTGGCAAAGCCATAGCCCGGAAGGTCGACCAGATAATGCGCGTCGGTCAGGGTAAAATAGTTGATCTCTTGCGTGCGTCCGGGGGTGTTCGACGCCCGCGCCAGACCCTTGCGCCCGGTCAGCGCGTTGATCAGGCTGGACTTGCCGACGTTCGAGCGCCCGGCGAAACAGGTCTCGACCCGGTCGGCGGGGGGCAGGCCGTCCATCGCGACGACGCCCTTCAGGAACTCGGCGCCTTGGGCGAACAGCATCCGCCCGGCCTCGGCCTCTTCGGGGGTGGGGGCGTCGGTCACGGGGAAGGGCAGTTTCATCGGATCACCTCGAACGTGTCGTCCAGCGCCGCGTCGCCGCTGGTCAGAACCTCGGCGTATATACCGAAATCCTTGTGACTCCACCCCTGTTGCAACGCGCCAAGCGTATCCACGTCACGCTGGCCGGTGTCGGGGTTTGCGGCGGTGGCCAGACAGCGTCCAATGCGTTCGCGCACCACCAGTATGGCCGTGCCCAGCCGCAGGCGATGACCGATCCAATCGAACTCGGCCCACGCGGGGGGGCCTTCCAGCCAGAAGTTGCAGCGCCAGCGGCGCGGGTCCAGCGGCTGGCCTATGTGGGCCTCGACCTCGCGGTGCGTGGCCATGTTGATCAGGCTGATCGAGGGGAAGGCGGTGTCGGTCATCCCGCGCCCCGCCACCCGGACAACGCGGGCCGAGGCCGCGCGATCCGCGGGCACCAGCGGCCGCGACCAGTCCAGCAGCGCCTGCGCGTCGCGGTCGGGGTCAAGCGTGATCGGGGGGCGGTCGGGGTGGGAAAAGGCGACCATGCCGGTCGCCTCGTCCAGACGCGATGTCACCGCCATCAGCGCCGGGGCCTTGGCGCCCCGTGTGAAGTTCGCGCAAGGCGCCCAGTCGGTGCCGTCGGTGCGCGCGGCCTCATGGGCGACGGCCCAGCGGCGGTCGCCGGGAAGCGTGCGGCCCGCCGTCAGCGCCACCTGCGCCAACGGCTCGGAACCGTGGGACTTGACCGGATGACGCCGGATATGCGCCACCCGCCCGGTCATTTGCCCTTGGGCTTCTTCGCGGAATTGGCCGGAGCCTCGGCATCATCCTTGGACTTGCGTTTGAAGCTGCCCCTGATGTTGCCCAGCAGATCCGGTTTGTAGCCCTGACTGCGCATGATCAGATACTGCTGCGTGAAGGTGATCGTGTTGTTCGCGATCCAGTACAGCACCAGCCCGCTGGCAAACTGACCCAGCATGAACATGAAGACCCACGGCATCCACGCGAAGATCATCGCTTGGGTCGCATCGGTGGGCGCCGGGTTCAGCTTTTGCTGCAACCACATCGAGATGCCCAGCAGGATCGGCAGAATGCCAAGCGAGGCGATGGCCAGCAACGAACCGGGCTCGGGCGGCGCATAGGGCAGCAGGCCGAACAGGTTCAGGATCGAGCTGGGGTCAGGCGCCGAAAGGTCCTGAATCCAGCCCAGCCAAGGGGCGTGATACAGTTCGATCGTGACGAAGATCACCTTGTAGAGCGAGAAGAAGATCGGGATCTGCAACAGGATCGGCAAACAGCCCGAGGCGGGGTTCACCTTGTTCTGCTTGTAAAGCTCCATCATGCCCTGCTGAAGCTTCTGGCGGTCGTCTCCGGCTTTTTCCTTCAGCTTCTCCATCTCGGGCTGAAGCTCTTTCATCTTCGCCATCGAGACATAGGACTTGTAGGCCAGCGGGAACAGCACGGCCTTGATCAGCAGGGTCAGACCGATGATCGACCAGCCCATGTTGCCGATGATGCTGTTCAGCCAGTGCAGGACGGCAAAGATCGGCTTGGTCAGGAAGAAGAACCAGCCCCAGTCGATCGAGTCGATGAAGTTGGCGATGCCACGGTTCTTTTCATAGTCGCGGATCGTTTCCCATTCCTTGGCACCGGCGAACAGCATGGTCTGGCTGGTGGCGCTTTCGCCGGGGGCGACGGTGAAGGTCGGAAGGCGGGTTTCGGTCTGGTAGATGTCGGCGTTGTCGACGTATTTGGCCACCGATTTGAACGACTGACCCGGCGTCGGAATCAGCGTGGTCATCCAGTATTTGTCGGTAAAGCCGATCCAGCCGCTTTGGGCGGCCTCGGTCACGTCGGCGCGGGCGGCTTCGCGGTCCTGATAGCCCATGTCGGGCATATCGTTGTAGTCGATTTCCTGCAGTTCGCCATCCGTCAGGCGCACGACGCCTTCGTGCAGGATGAAAAAGCCGGCCACGTCGGGTTCGCCGTGGCGGGCGACAAGGCCATAGGGGGCCATGCGCACGGTCTGCTCGGATGTGTTCTCGACGCTTTGGGTGACGGTGAACAGGTAGTCATCGTCGATCTGGACAAGACGGCGGAAGATCTGGCCCTTGCCGTTGTCCCACGCAAGCGTGACGGGCTTGTCGGGCGACAGCACGTCGCCGCTTTCAACGGTCCAGGGGGTGTTGGCGCCGGGGACATCCTCGAACCCCAGATCGCCGCCGGGGGCCCAGCCGTAAAGCGCGTAATAGGCGTTGGGGCCGCCCACAGGGGACAGCAGCTTGATGTTGGGCGCACCCTCGTCAAGGCTGGTGGTGTAGTCGCGCAGGGACAGATCGTCGATCCGGCCACCGGTCAGCGCGATCGAGCCCGACAGACGCGGCGTGTCGATCTTGATGCGCGCACCGCTTTCGGCGACCGAGGCCCGCTCTTCACCATCCGCCGCGGCGGCCAGCGTCTCGCCGCTGTCGGTGACGGCGGGCGGCGCCATGGCGGTGTCCGATCCGGCCTTGGGTGCGTCAGAGGTCACCACCGGCGGCTGGTTGGGATCGACGGCCTGCTCTTCGGGTGGAAACAGGAAGAACCAGGTGAGGATCACAAGGAAGCTGAGCACCGTGGCAAGAAGAAGGTTCTTGTTCTGATCGTCCATGCGGGAATGAAACCTGTCCGAAAGGGGAATTGCGACGGTTCAAACGGCTGGGGCTGGAAAGGTCAAGCCATTTTGCCCGCGAATGGCTTTCCCGCAACGCTTCGCCGCCCCCTTGCGGGGGTATAACGGGCGATCCGGGGTCAAATTGGTGTGAAGGGGTGGCCGGTTACCCGGCCTTGTCGCCGCCCCGCAGGTCGGGCATCGCCGGATCGGCGTCGGCGCGATCACCGGTCCCCAGCGCCAGACCCGCGAAATCGAAAAGCTTCGGGTCCAGAAGATGCGAGGGGCGGGCGTTCATCAGCGACCGGAACATCACCTGCCGCCGACCGGGGCTGTTGCGTTCCCACCCGTCAAGGATCTGCTTGACCTGCTGGCGTTGCAGCCCGTCCTGACTGCCGCACAGATCGCAGGGGATGATGGGGTAGGCCATGGCGTTGGCGAACTTCTCGCAGTCGGCCTCGGCGACATGGGCGAGGGGGCGGTACAGGAACAAATCCCCCTCTTCGTTGACCAGTTTCGGCGGCATGGTGGCAAGACGGCCGCCGTGGAAAAGGTTCATGAAGAACGTTTCCAGAATGTCGTCTCGGTGATGGCCCAGCACGATGGCCGAGCAGCCCTCTTCGCGGGCGATCCGATACAGATGGCCCCGCCGCAGCCGCGAGCACAGCGCGCAATAGGTGCGTCCGGCGGGCACCTTGTCCTTCACCACCGAATAGGTGTCCTGATACTCGATCCGGTGCGGCACCTTCATGGATTGCAGGAACTCGGGCAGGACGGTGGCCGGAAAGCCGGGCTGACCCTGATCCAGATTACACGCAAGGATCTCGACCGGCAGCAGGCCGCGCCATTGCAGCTCGTGCAGGACAGCCAGCAGGGTATAGCTGTCCTTGCCGCCGGACATGCACACCAGCCAGCGGGCGCCGCGTTCGATCATGCCATACTGCTCGATCGCCTCGCGGGTCTGGCGGACGATGCGCTTGCGCAGCTTCTTGAACTCGGTCCCCGAGGGGGCGTTCTGAAACAGCGGGTGAATGTCCTTGGAATCGTCCAGCATCGGGTCCTCCGGTCAGGCTGATGTCTTATGGCATCGGTTCATGGGTCGGAAAAGGGGGGCCGTGCGGCGCGGGCCGGGGCTAGTCCGGAACGTTGTCGATCCCCGAGCCGCCCAGCGGGTGGCACCGCCCGATCCGGCGCAGGGTCAGCCAGCCGCCGCGCAGCGCCCCGTGCTTTTCCAGCGCCTCAAGCGCATAGGCCGAGCATGTGGGCTGATAGCGGCAGTTGAACCCCACCCAAGGCGAGAACACGGCCCGGTAGCCGCGCACCGGAAGCGCCAGCAATCGGGCCGGGACCGAGGCCGGGCGGGTCATCGACGCGACCGCTTGTGGCGCGGGTTGGGGTTGGGCTTGGCCTTGTGAACCCGCGCGACGGCGGCTTCCAGATCGGCCAGCAGGACGTCGAAGGGACGGGCGGCGGTTTCGTCCTTGCGTCCGATCAGCACATAGTCCCATCCGGCAAGACCAAGCTGCGGCAGGATCTTGCGGGCGGCCTCGCGCAGGCGGCGTTTGGCGCGGTTGCGGGCGACCGCGTTGCCGACTTTCTTCGAGCAGGTGTAGCCCACGCGGATCAGCGGCGCATCCTGTGCAGAGCCGTCCGGAGTTTCGTCCGCCGAGCGTTTGCGGGCCTGCAGGGTAAACGCCTCGGACCGGACGCGCCCGGCGCGGGCGGCGCGCAGGAAATCGGCCCGCTTGCGCAGGGTTTCCAGCCGCACGGCGCGGGTGTTTGGCGGGGGAGGGCCGTCTAGGGAGAACTTGTCGCCAGAACCGGTAGAACCAAACGAAGGCGTCTCTGATCCAGTGTCCGCGCCACCGGACTCAGAGCCTGCAGATTCGGACATCGCATACGCATAAAGGCCCGCGCGGTCCGGCGGGCCGAATGTTTCGCATGCGAAAACCGCCGGCGCGACCCGTTCGGCTTCCGGCGCTTGGCCTGCCTCTGGTGTCACCGGCGGTGTCATGGCGTCTGCCTTGGCAAACAGCGCGGGGACCGGGGCCCCCGCGGCTATTACGCGCTGAGCGACTTGCGACCGCGTGCGCGGCGGGCGTTCAGGATCTTGCGTCCGGCCTTGGTGGCCATGCGTGCGCGAAAACCGTGGCGGCGCTTGCGAACCAGGTTGCTCGGTTGAAAGGTGCGTTTCATCGCTCCGGCTCCGTCTCAGTTGCCCGGCTTGACCAGTGGTCCGCTCGGGTCGGGAATCTTGAAGCCCGGTCTTTAGGGGGTCGATCCGGGTAAGTCAACGCGGGATGCCGCCGTAGCGGAAGGAATCTGAACCGACGCCGGCCCGCGCAGGTGTCGCGACCGTTATCCCACGAAAAGGGCGACCGGAAAACCCGGCCGCCCAAGATCGCTATCGCTCGCCGGACCCCTGAATGAGGCCGCGGCATACGACAATCAATTACCGCACAACGTAGACGATGCGGCGTTCGTCGGTGTTCACCAGAACCGGCACACCATTGACGTAGGCGTACTTCAGTTCGGCGTCGGGGATGTCATAGAAAGACACGTCCACATCCTCGGGGAACTGGGCACCGACCACGACTTCGCCGTCCAGATAGATCGGATCGACGGGGTTCTCGGTGACATAGGTCACGGTCTGCGGGCCGGGGTCGACTGCAACACCAAGACCTGCGCCGATTGCGGCACCGGCGATGGCACCTGCGGGACCTGCAACCAGACCGCCGATGATTGCAGCGGTGGTGCCGCTGGCCGTCGCGGTGGCGGCGGTGGTGTCATAGGTCAGCGTGCCGACTTCGACCTGCTCGCGGTTTTCGACCAGGATAACGGGCTCGGACTCGACCATTGCGGTCAGGTACTGGCCAAATGCCCAGCCTGTGTTGCCTTCATAGGTGACTTTGCACCAGTTTGCGGACTCGAGGCAGCCTTCGACGGCAACATCGTCCTTGCTGGTGATCACGTCGACGATTTCGAACTGGGGGCCGGGGCCACTGCGCACGTTAAGATCCGTGGTGGCCATAGCCGTAGTGGCGGCATGTGCCGAAGTCGCGGCCAGAAGCGCGGCGACCGAAGCGCCGAATACGGATTTCTTGAACATTGTGCTCTCCTTGTCTTCCTTTTGTCGCCGCCCGGCCTTGACCGTCACGGCTTGATGAGGTGACAACCGCCAACCTTGATCGGTGTTCCGAGGGCGGGGTCGAATCCCGCTTGGAAAGGCCCGAAATAGGCGGGTCTTCGCCTGAACAGCCCCTTTATCGCCAATAGGTTGCGCCATATCTCCCTTAGCGTGTGTTGCGGGCGCATCCGGGGGATGCCGCTTTGTGCGTCGGGTGCCGCCCCTATTCTGGCGGCGAAGACAATTCGCGACGTTCACCAGCAGGCTGACCCGCAGACGCCGGGTGTCCGCCGGAGTGTCTGTCGGGTGTCTGTCGGGTGTCTGTCGGGTGTCTGCCGAGTGCCTGCCGCGATGGATTTCGGGAAAAATTTCGGGCGATCGTGAAACCCAATCGGCTTGGTGGCGTTCCCTTACAAGAATAATGTGTGACCCCGCCCCGCCGACCCGACGTGCCCCGCGCCATTTGCCGCTGGCCACCCCGGTCCGAAGGCCGGGTCATAAGCTTGGTCGACGGGTCGAGGCGGGTCACATCGCGGGGCCTCCGACCGGCGGGCGAGACGGGGGATGAATGCGGAAATTGGCACGGTTGGCGATGCCCGGACTGGCACTTGGCCTTCTGGGATTCGGGCTTGCGGCCTGTGACGGACCGCAGTCCGTGCTGTCCTCGACCGGGGCCGACGCCATCGCGCTGGAGCGGTTGTTCTGGGTGATGCTGACCGGCGCCACCATCGTCTGGATCCTCGTCAACGGTCTGATCTTCTATGTCACGCGGCTTTACCGGGGCAGCATGTCGCCAAGGCTGGCGCAGGCGCTGATCATCGGCGGGGGCATTCTGTTTCCCCTGACGGTGGTGACGGCGCTGCTGGTCTACGGGCTGTCCTCGATGCCGGAACAGCGGGCGCTGGGCGACGGGGTGCAGGTTCGCGTGACCGGCGAGCAATGGTGGTGGCGCGTCGAATACTGGCCCGCCGGGGCCGATACGTCCGCGCCGCCGGCGGCGGTTTCGGCCAACGAGATCCGCCTGCCCGCAGGCAGCCGCGCCGAGATCGCGCTGACGGCGGCGAAGGTCATCCATTCGTTCTGGATTCCCGCGTTGGGCGGCAAGACGGACATGTTTCCGGGCCGGGTGACGCGCATGTCGCTAGAGCCGCTGACCCCCGGTGTCTTTCGCGGCCAATGCGCCGAGTTCTGCGGCGAATCCCATGCCCTGATGGCCCTGAACGCCGTGGTCATGGAGCCGCAGGCGTTCGACGACTGGCTGGCCGCCGAGGGCGGCCCCGCCCAGCCCCCGCAGGGCGATACCGCGCGCCGCGGGGCCGAGGTGTTCGCCGAGCAGGGCTGCGGCGCCTGCCATGCCGTGCGTCGCGACAGCGCCGGACAGGACGCCGATCCCGCAGCGACCCCCGAGCAGACCGGCGACAGCCCAAGGCCGGACGCGACGCCCGTCGCCCTTGGCGCCGTCGGTCCGGACCTGACGCATCTGGGCCGCCGCACCTCGCTTGCGGCGGGTATCCTGCCGATGAACCGCGCCTCGCTGGTCAAATGGATCAGGGCCCCCGGTGCGATCAAGCCCGGCGCGACCATGCCCGGCTATGACCACATGGATCCCGCGGATCTGGACGCGCTGGCCACCTATCTGGAGGGATTGAAATGACATCCGATCGCAGCCCCTCTGAACAGGCCTCGAACCAGTCCCCGCCACGCGGCAACCCCGAACCCCTCGGCCAATTTCCCCCGACCGAAGAGATGCTGGCCGAACCCGTCCCCGAAGAGTTGGACCGCGCCCAGAAAGAGCGTCTGCGCAAGGCTTGGACCACGCCGAAGGGCTGGCGCTATTTGACGGCCGTCAACAACACGGAAATCGGGGTCTGGTATTCGCTGACGGCCTTCGGCTTCATGCTGCTGGCCGGTGTGCTGGCGCTGTTGATGCGGGTGCAACTGGCGGTGCCCGACAATGATTTCCTGTCGGCGGATACGTTCAACCAGTTCTTCACCATGCATGGCTCGGCCATGATGTTCCTGTTCGCCGTCCCGATGTTCGAGGCGGTGGCGATTCTGGTCCTGCCCGCCTTCCTGTCGGCCCGCGACATGCCGTTCCCGCGGCTGTCGGCCTTTGGCTTCTGGTGCTTCGTGATCGGGGGCACCTTCGTTATGGGCTCGGTCCTGTTCGGGGTGGCGCCGGATTCGGGCTGGTTCATGTATCCGCCGCTGGCCACCAAGGCCGAGGGGCTGGGCTCGGACATCTGGTTGCTGGGGCTGTCGTTCATCGAGGTGGCCTCGATCGCCGCCGCGGTCGAGCTGATCGTTGGCGTCCTGAAATGCCGCCCCCCCGGCATGCGCATCAACGTCATGCCGCTTTACGCGTGGTATGTGCTGGTGGTGGGCGGCATGATTCTGTTCGCCTTCCCGCCGCTGATCGCGGGCGATTTCCTGTTCGAGCTTGAGCGCTCGTTCGACTGGCCCTTCTTCGATCCCGAACGCGGCGGCGATCCGATGCTGTGGCAGCACCTGTTCTGGATCTTCGGCCACCCAGAGGTCTACATTATCTTCCTGCCCTCGATCGCCATCGCCGCGATGGTCGTGCCGACGGCGGCGCGCCGTCCGATGGTGGGCTATTCGTGGATCGTGCTGTCGGCGGTGGGCACCGGGTTCCTAAGCTTCGGGCTGTGGGTGCACCACATGTTCACCACCGGGCTGCCGACGATCAGCCTTGGCTTCTTCTCGGCGGCCTCCGAGGCGGTGGTGATCCCCACCGGCATCCAGATCTTCGCCTTTGTCGCTACGCTGATGGTGGGCCGGGTGCGGATGTCGCTGCCGATGCTGTGGATCGCGGGCGCGCTTGCCATCTTCACAGCGGGCGGTCTGACCGGCATCATGGTGGCCATCGCGCCCTTCGACTGGCAGGTCCACGACACCTATTTCATCGTGGCGCATCTGCATTACACGTTGTTCGGCGGCATGGTCTTCCCGGTGATCGCGGGGGTCTATTACTTCTATCCCTTCATCCGCAAACAGACCATGTCCGAGCGTCTGGGCCGCTGGGCCTTCTGGCTGACCTTTGTGGGCTTCAACGTCACCTTCCTGCCGATGCATCTGACCGGGCTGAAGGGGATGCCGCGCCGGGTCTTCACCTATCCGGGCGATATCGGCTGGGACTGGCTGAACATGATCTCGACCGTGGGCTCGTTCATCGTGGCCGCCGGCATTCTGGTCTTTGCCTGGGACCTGATCCGGCCCAAGGGGCACCAGCCCACGCCCGCGCGCAACCCTTACGACGCGGGCACGCTGGAATGGACCCATGATATCCCGGCCGAGAACTGGGGGTCGCGTTCGATCCCCTATGTCACCACCCGCTATCCGCTGTGGGAACAGCCCAAACTGCAGGAACGGCTGGACGCCGGGCGATATTATCTGCCCGACGCGGCCGAGGGTCTGCGTGAGACGTTGATCACATCCGTCATCGACGCCCGCCCCTTGCAGGTGTTGCGGGTGACAGGGCCTAGCTGGATCACGCTTTGGGCCGCCGCCTTCACCGGCGGGGCCTTCATCGTGCCGACGTTCCACATCTATTGGCCCGCCATCCTGTCGGCGATTCTGGCGGTGGCCTGCATCATCTGGTGGCTCTGGACCTCGACCGCGCAGATCCCCGAGGCCGAACGCAAGGATGCCGGTCTGGGTCTGCAACTGCCGATCTACGTCTCGGGCCCCGAGGCGCCGGGCTGGTGGGGGGTCTGGATCACCATGCTGGGCGATTCCACGGCCTTTGCCAGTCTGGTCTTCGGTGTCTTCTTCTACTGGACCGCCGATCAGGCCTTCCCGCCCGCAGGCGCACCCTTCGTGCATATGGGGCTGGCGCTGGGCGGCGCGGTGCTGCTGGTCGCGGCCTGGGCGGTGAACCTGTGGGTCCGTCAGACCGCCCGCCGCCGCAGCGCGATGTGGGCGCTGGGGCTGGGGATGGTGCTGGCGTTGGGCGGCGGGGCCGCGTTGGTGGCGTCGGCGGCGGTGCCGGGGCTGAACCCGACCGAGCACGTCTATCCCGCGATCATGTGGGCGCTGGTGGTCTGGACGGTGCTGCATGTGGGGCTGGGCGTTATCATGCAGGGCTATTGTCTGGCCGGCTTCGCCTTTGGCCGGGTGACGGCCCGCTTTGACGCGCCCATTTGGAACACCTGCCTTTACTGGCATTTCCTTGCGCTTCAGGTGGTCGTGACCGCCGCGATGGTCGCCGTTCTGCCGAGGATGCTGTGATGACGCGCCCTGTCTCCAACCGTGCTGCCACCCGCTCTGGCAACCGTCCTGCCAGCCGCTTCTCCGACGGAGAGGCCGACCGCCGCGAGTTCAGCGAGGAACGCGCCTCGCTATGGCGGATCACGCTGGCGCCGTCGATCTGGGCGGTGCATTTTGCGGCCAGCTACGGCTTTGCCGCGATCTGGTGTGCGCGCCTTGCCGACGGCCTTGGCGACACCGCGCCGATGCGGTTGTGGATCGGCGCGGGAACGGCGCTGGCGGCGGGGCTGATCCTTTGGCTGGGCTGGCAGGCATGGGTGCAGTGGAACCTGAAAGGGCAGGGCCAGCATGTCCACGACAGGGCCCGCCCCGGCGACCGCCACAGATTTCTGGGCCACGCGGCCTTTCTGCTGGCGCTCGTGTCGCTGATCGGGGTGGTCTATACCTCGCTGCCGGTGCTGCTGATCGAGACCTGCGTATGACCCGGACCGCACGCATAGGCGCGGGGCTGGGCGCGGCGTTGCTGCTGGGGTTGGTCTGGCTGGCCCCCTTGGGGGATTGGATGGGCACGGCGGACAGCCAGATGGCCGGCGGCTTCCCGGCCCAAATGCTGCGCCACATGACGCTGGTGGCCTTGGCGGCCCCGCTTCTGGTGCTGGCGTTGCCGGGCGCGGCGCGGTGGCTGTCGGTCGCGCCGCTGGCGGGCGCGGTGCTGGAGTTCCTGAACGTCTGGGCGTGGCACCTGCCGGCGCTGCATGCCTTGGCACGAACGAACGCCGGGTGGCTGGTGCTGGAACAGGCGATGTTTCTGGGCGCCGGTCTGGCCGTCTGGGCCGGAGCCATTGCCGGGGGCCATCCCCTTGCGGGGGCGGGCAGCCTGCTGTTGACCTCGATGCATATGACCCTGTTGGGGGCGCTGTTCATTCTGGCCCGGGTGCCGCTTTACGGCGGCGATCTGGCGGGGCAGCAACTGGGGGGCATGCTGATGCTGGGGATCGGCACGCCGGTTTACCTGCTGGGCGGGCTGTGGCTGTCGGCGCGGGCGCTGCTGCCCGATGAGCCGCAGGCGTCGGACGCGGGCCGGGCACTCATGGGCAACGAAAGGTAAGGGATGCGACAGGTTCTTCTGACACTTCTGGCCGTTGCGGTCCTTGGGGCCTCGGCGGGGGCGATGGTGGTCTTTCTGGGGCTCTACAACGTCTCGGCGCGGGCGGGGCACTGGCCCGGCGTGTCGTGGGCCCTGAACACGACCTTTAACAACTCGGTACGGCTGCGGGCCGGCAAGCCCGCGACCGTGCCCGCGGATCTGGGCGATGACCGGGTGGCGCTGGGCGCGGGGCATTTCGACAGCGCCTGCCGCTTCTGCCACGCCCGCCCGGAAGAAGAACGCAGCATCACCACCCGCAGCATGAAGCCCGCCCCACCCCATGTGACCGAGATCGGCGGCGAATGGGCCCCGGAAGAGTTGCACTGGATCGTGCGCGAGGGCGCCAAGATGACCGGCATGCCCGCATGGCCCGCCGACCGCGATGACGAGGTTTGGGCGCTGGTGGCCTTTCTGGAGGCCGCGAAGACCATGACCGGGGCCGAATACGAGGCGCTGGTAAGCCGAGGGGCAGCACAAGAGGCGGAACAAGAGGCCGGGGAAACAACGCCACCCGAGCCCCAAGCGCCAAGCGAGTCGGACGCCACCGGGGATACCGGCGCGGCGGCTGCGCCCGAGCGCCCTTCGGCGCAGGCCTCGTTGCGCTATCGCGCGGATGGCGGGGACACGACCTCTGGGACAGGTCAGCTTTTCCAGCAACCCCAAGCCGCGCAGGCCCTGCCGGTGGTCGCGGGCGCGCCCGAGGGGGTGGCCTATTGCGCGACTTGCCATCGCCGGGACGGACGCTCGGGCAACCCGCATATCCCCCGGCTGGACATCCAGTCGAAGGACTACCTGCTGGACGCGCTTCGGGCCTATGCCGACGACAGCAGGGCCAGCGGGTTCATGATGCAGGCGGTCTCGATGGTGTCGGAAAAGGCGCTGCCCGAACTGGCGGAGTATTTCGCCTCGGTGCCCGCCGCAGAGGAGCCCGCCGCAGAGAAGCCCGCAGAGGAGCCCGCCGAGAAGACCGAAAGCACCGGCACCCCCCCGTCCGCCGACAAGGCGCAATTGGTCGAGCGTGGGCGCATCCTTGCCTTCGGCCAGTCGGACGATCGCAAGGTTCCGGCATGCGCCGCCTGCCATGGCCCGGTCGAGGCCGATGAGGCTCCGCCGCAATTGCGGGCCGAGTTCCCGGCGCTGGGCGGGCAATACCGTGACTATCTTGAAGGCCAGTTACACCTGTGGCGCGAGACGTTTCGCGGCGGCGGGCAGGCGGCCGAGCTGATGTGGCAGGCCGCCCAAGAGCTGAGCGACGAGGATATCGAGGCGCTTTCCGCCTATTACGCCTCTTTGCCGCCCAAGAAGCTGCCCCGCGCCAAGGATGAGGACGCAGCTTCAAGATAAACCGGCTGCGCGTGCCGGTCCGCGTGCAAAATCGGTGTTAACGCGTGGTGCCCGCGATGCGGTAAAGCGCAAAGCCGCCGGTTTGGGTGACAAGCCGCAGGCGGGGATCCTCTTGCGTCAGGTCCGGGCCGGAGTCCAGCAGCAGGATATGGGTGAACTTGCGGTCCCAATCGACCCAGAAGCGGCCCGACGGGGCGGCCATCTCGGCCTGACGGGCAGCGGCATAGCGGTCTGGGTCGAACAGCCTTTCGCTGCTGATCGCGCGGGCGGCGGCGTGGGCGCTGTCGCGCCACTCGGGCCGCAGTCTTAGCGCGTGCACCCCCTGAAACAGCGTCGGCACAAAGGCGTGGGCGGTGGGCACGGCATAGGCTTGGGCATGCCAGAAGGCAGTCTCGGATTCGTGGCCCGGGGCGCGCAGCGGCAACAGCCGGGCGCCCGGGGGGACGTGGCCCAGTACCTGCAACAGATGCTCGACCCGGCGATTATAGCCCTCGGTGAAATCGGCCATCAGGACCACGCGCAGCCCCAGCACCAACGCCACCGCGCCCGCCACCATCCCGCGCCACGGCAGGGACAGGTCGCGCCAGCGGCTGGCGGCGATCAGCATCAGACCCAGCACCATCGGAAAGCGGATGTGCACATAGGCCACGCCGTTGACCCACATCGGCGCCAGCAGTGCCAGCGCCGCCATCGCCAGCAACGCGCCGCGCATCCGGGGCGCGATCTCCAGCCGGGGGCCTTGGCTGCGGAAGGTCGTGGCCATCAGCGCGGCGAAGACCGCCAGCGCCAGCAGCCCCGCCCGGTTCAGATCCGGCGCCGAGCGGGCCAACCCCGCGTTCCAGAAGGGCGAGATCAGCGCGTAAAGCCGGTCGCGCGGCCCGCCGAAGGCGGTCACGGTGCCCGCAGGGTTCGGCCCGGCCCCGGCCATGTCCCAGACCAGTGCCACCATCGGCACCACGAAGGGCACCGCCAGCACGAGATTTCTGCGCAGATGCGCCCAGCGGGTGCCGGCGGGTGCCTGACCCAGACGCTGCAATTCCGCGCCCGTTGCGGCCACGGCCAGAATGGCGAAGGCAAACAGATGCATATAAAGCAGGATCAGCCCCACCGGCACGAAGATCGCCGCCCGCAGCCACGGGGAACGGCGCTGTATCCCCAGCCACAGCGCGAACGCGTGCAGGGCAAACGGCAGGCCGATCATATAGTTCTGGAACCCCCAGAAGAACGGCGCGGAATAGACCAGCAGGCCCGAGGCCGCGGCCCAGACGCTCCACCGGCCCCAGATGATGCGGGACAGCACCGCCGTCGCGGCCACCGCGTTGACCGCGTAGAACGCCATCGTCAGGCGGGCGAAGAAGCTTGCGCTTGCCGGGTGGCCCAGCGCGGCCCACAGCAGATCCGCGGCGGCGTTTGGCACGGCGCGGAAGACATAGTCGTAATAGCGGTCCAGTTCGGTCCCCGGATGGGCGGCGATGTAGAGCCTTGCGATATGGTTCGGCAGATCGACCAGCGGCAGATAGCTGTTCACCAGCATCGGCCAGGCCAGCGCCACGGCCACCGCCGCTGTAAGCGCGATGGTCAGCAGGGCGCCCGCCGTCGATTGGGCGGTGCTGTGGTCAGGCCGATGGGGCGCGGGGTCGCTCATGGCGCATCGTCGGGGCCGACGATCTCGTCCACGATGAACTGCGGGCGGCGCTTGGTCTCAAGGTAGATCTTGCCGACATATTCGCCGATGATCCCCAGCGCGATCAGTTGAAAGCCCCCCAACATGAACACCGCCACGACGATCGAGGCCCAGCCCTCGACCGTGCGGCCCATCGCCCAGCCGATTACCGAATAGAACACCATCAGAAACGACATTCCCGCCGCCGCCAGTCCGACCCATGTGGCATAGCGCAGGGGCCGGATCGAAAACGATGTCACCCCGTCCAGCGCCAGCGCCAGCATCCGCGCCAACGGGTATTTGCTGTCGCCCGCGAAGCGGTCGGCGCGGTCGTATTCGACGATCTCGGTGCGATAGCCGATCTGGCGGACGATGCCGCGCAGGAACAGGTTAACCTCGTCATACTGGCGCAGGGTCTCGATCGCCTTGCGGCTCATCAGACGGTAATCGGCGTGGTCGGCGACGATGTCGACGCCCATCCCGCGTAGGGTCTCGTAATAAAGCCGGGCCGAGCGGCGCTTGAAGGCGGTGTCGGTGCGGCGCGAGGCGCGGACGCCGAAGACGATCTCGGCGCCCCGGCCCCAGGCCTGGATCATGCGGGGGATGGCGCCGGGGTCGTCCTGAAGATCGGCGTCCAGACTAATCAGCAGATCCCCCGGCGCCGACAACAGCCCCGCCAGCAGTGCCGGCTGATGACCATGATTGCGCGACAGGCGGATGCCGCGGACGTGCCGCGTTCGGGCGGCCTTGTCGATCAGTTCCCACGTGCCGTCGGTCGAGCCGTCGTCCACCAGCACCACCAGCGGCGGGCTGGCGACAAGCCCGTCGGCGACCAGTTGGTCGGAGATTGCCTCGAGCCGGATCAGAAGCTCGGGCAGACCCTCGGCCTCGTTGTAGCAAGGGACAACAAAGGACATCTTGGCGACGGGCAGACGGCTTTGGGCGGGGGTCTCAGGGGTATTCATGGCTGGGAGCTTTCGGATGGGGCGGCCTGCGGGGCAAAGACCAGACTGCGGCCGCCCAGAAACATGGTCAGGCTATAGACGCACATGCCGGCGATCTGCGCGGGCGGGTAGCCAAGGCCAAGGCGCAGCAACCCGGCGGTCACGGCCAGATTGCCGACGAACGCGGCCAGAAACAGCGCGGCAAAGCCGGGCAAAGAGCCCCGGATGGACCGCGCGCGCCCGGCCGGTTGGCGAAACACCCACAGCCGGTGGCCGACGAACGTCAGCACCAGCCCCGCGCCGTACCCAAGAACATTCGCCGCGATCAGCCCAAGGCCAAGATGCATACGCGACCACAGGATGATGGCGCCCCCCAGCAGCGTGCTGAGAACCCCGACCGAGGCAAAGCGCCCCATCTGATGCAAAAGGCTCAGCATCGCGCCGTGCCCGGCCCAACGGCCAAGGGCGGCGGACCGTCGGTCGCCGGCGCGGTGCCAAGACACAGATGTTGCCCGCCCAGCGGACACCAGCGCAGAAACCTGTCGGCCCGGCGCAGACCGGCCAGCGGGGCCGGGAAGAAGACGTGATACTCGGTCACAACGTCCTGCCAGCCCGCGCCCGCGACCTGATCGCGCAGCACCCGGGCGGACAGCAGGCGGGCGTTTTCGTCAAAGGGGCAGGTGTTCACCGCACGTACCGTCAGCGGGTTCAGGGGGTTGTGTTCGAACACCATCAGCTTGCCGCCGGGGCGGGTGACGCGGCGCATTTCTTGCAGCCAGTGGGAATGCTCGTCCCACGGAATGTGGTGAAACACGCAAGCGGTGAAGACCAGATCGAAGCTGTGATCATCGAAGGGCAGCCGGCGGTCTTTGATCTGGACGTGACGCTCGTCACCGGGAAAACGCTGTTGCGCCAGATCCAGACTTGCGCCGGAAACGTCCGCGCAGGTCGGCGGGTTTTGCGGGAAATGGCGGCGAAATCCGGGAAGCGAATTGCCGATGCCGCTGCCGAAATCCAGAATATCGGGGCGGTCCATCCCGGCGCTATCGGCCACACGCCGCAATTGCGCGATCTTGTAATCGGCAAAATAAGACGGATCCTCGCCGGTCAGCCGGATATTGTCTTGGTGCTGCCGGTGATAGTCGGCGGCATATGCGTCAAACTCAGGATCCTGCATGTCCGATACTCGTTCAGCGGCTTTGACGTCCGCAGAGCCTTCTGGCCGCGGATGGCCCCGTTCCGCCCTGTCTGGCCGAAGCCCATGGGGCGAACCCTATGGGACAGACCCCCCGTTTCCCAGAACGCCCGAGGGCCCGGTATCCATTTCCGATTAATCTGACGTAAAACCGCGACAGAGCCGGGCAACGCACTAGATAGCGAAATCGACGGGTGAGTGCTGCGTCGGATGACATGTCGCGCCGGTTCAAGATCGGTGAGGCAATTTGTTCTTCGACCCTCGCACAAATCCATCAGATAGGCGATTATTCGCTCTTAACAGGGGCGGCAAAGTGGTGTTCGAAAAATTAACTTGTATTAAGGCCGCTGAACCACAAACGCGGCATTTCGCCAAATTGAATTGAAAGGCTCCGTCACAACATGTCTAAATCAGGATTGGACGAGGTGCTGAACATCCTCCAAGAGGAGTTCGACGACATTCTGCAGCAGTGGCTGGACACCCAGCGCGAAGAGGGCATTCGCCGTCCGGATCTTTTCTCTGACAGCGAAAGCCGCCGTCAGGCGAAGAGCCTGCTTCGGGCCTTTGTCGAGGGAATGGGCAAGTCGAACCTGGATGGGCGCCCGGATCTAGACGATCAGATCTGGTCCGAACTGCGGTCCGTGCTGGAAGAGATTACCCACGAGCGGGTCGAACGTGGCGTCTCGGCTGGCGAAATGGCGACCTTTGTGCTGGCGCTGAAAACCCCGCTGTTCGCGCGTCTGCGCAAACGTCTTAAGGGCCGTCCCGATTCCCTGCTGGCCGAGATCACGCAGGTCTCGCGCCTGATCGACGCTTTCGCCATGCGCACCAACGAGCATTTCATCGAAGAGCGCGAGCAGATCATCGAGCGTCAGCGCCACGAGATGTTGGAACTGTCGACCCCGGTCGTGCAGTTGTGGGAGCGTATCCTGACCATTCCGCTGATCGGCACGCTGGATTCCGTCCGCGCCCAAGAGGTGATGGAGAACCTGCTGAACTCGATCGTCGAGCACCGCGCCGAGGTGGTGATCGTCGACATCACCGGCGTTCGGGTCGTGGATACGCAGGTCGCCCAGCACCTGCTGCGCACCGCCGCCGCTGTCCGCCTGATGGGCGCCGAGTCGATCATCAGCGGCATCAGCCCCAAGATCGCCCAGACCATGGTCGAGCTTGGCGTCGATGTCGGTGAAATCACCACCCGCCCCACGATCCGGGCCGCGCTGGCCCTGGCGATGAACCGCGTCGGATTCGAGATCCGCGCGACCGAGGAAAAATCGCGTGTCTGATGCAGCCTCGATCTATAACGTTGAAAACGTGCTGCTGGTGGCGATCCGTGACAACATCACGGACACCGACATCATCACCCTGCAGGAAGAACTGTCCCACAGGATCGTGGCCGACGGCGCACGCGGGGTGGTGATCGACATCGCCTCGCTTGAGATCGTGGACACCTTCGTTGGCCGGATTCTGGCGCAATTGTCGTCGATCGCGCGTCTGCTGGCCGCCGAGACCTTTATCGTTGGGATGCGGCCCGCGGTCGCGATGACGCTGGTGGAACTGGGGATGGATCTGTCGGGCAGCCGCACGGCGCTTAGCCTGTCCCACGCGCTGCGCAGGCTGAAGATCAACGAGTTGGCATGATCACCGAAAAGTCGCGTCCCGTGGCGACCGTGCCGCTGCGGGACGAACGTGACATCGCCGCGGCCCGGCTTGCCGTGTCTCGGCAGATGGACCTGATGGGCGTGCGCGCCCTGCGCAAGGTGCGGTTCGTCACAGCCGTCAGCGAGATCGTGCGCAACGCCGTCGATCACGGCGGCGGCGGCGAGATGGAGATTTTCGTGCAGGAGCGGCCCAGCCAGATCTGGGTCCGCTGCACCGACGACGGCCCCGGCATTCCGGATGTCGATGAGGCGCTGCGCGACGGTTTCACCACCGCCCGCAGCATGGGCAAGGGGCTGGGCGGTGCGAAACGTCTGGTGGACTCGTTCGAAATAACAAACCGCGACAGCGGCGGCACCATCGTGGAGATTTCGGCCACCCTATGAAGCAATCCGTCGAGATCACCGAAAAGAGCGGCGTGGCGGAAGCCCGCCGGATGGCGCTGCGTTTTGCCTCGGACCTTGGGCTGAGTTCCGAATGCGAGGACCGTCTGGCCATCGTCGTGACCGAGATGGGCACCAACCTGCTGCGCCATGCCAGCGGCGGGCACATCCTGTTGCACGAGGCAAGCGGCACAAGGGACACCAGCGCGAAGGCTGCCAACATGGCCGCCGCCCGGCGGCTTCTGGTGGCGTCGATCGACTCGGGTCCCGGCATCCCCGAGATGGGCCGGGCGCTGGAAGACGGGTTCAGCACCCTTGGCTCGGGCGGGGTCGGTCTGGGCGCGATGGTGCGTCTGTCCGACAGTTTCGACATTTATTCCGAGGTGGGCTGCGGCACGGTGATCTGCTGTGCCTTCGGTGCCGGCAATGGAACGCTGGCCGGGGTCGAGGTCGCGGGTTTCCGCATGAACCACCCCGGAGAGTTCGAGTGCGGCGACAACTGGGTCGCACGGGTCCGCGACGGCATGGTCGAGATCCTTGTCCTTGATGGGCTGGGCCACGGCCCCCGCGCCGCCGCCGCCGCCGATGCGGCCCTTGCCGCCTTCGCCAACCGGCAAGAAGATGACATGGCAGATCTGATGGGGCGGCTGTCGGAAGACGTCCGCTCGACCCGCGGCAGCGTCGGCTCGCTGGTGCGGATCGAGGCGGCGAACGGGCGCGCCTTTCACACCGGCATCGGCAACGTCACGGCGATGGTCGCCTCGCCGGGGGCGTCCACGCGGCGCCTGATCTCGCGCGACGGGCGGCTGGGTGGCCCGGCCCGCACCCTGCAGGTCGAGGTGGTGGCGCTGGGGCCACGCGACACGCTGATCCTACATTCCGACGGCATTGCGACCCTGCGCGGGATTGACCGGATGGGCGGTTTGCTGCGTCATTCACCGGGTGTGATCGCCGCGGCGCTCATGCGGGACAACAACCGGGGCCGGGACGACGCCTGTGTCGTCACCGCCCGGCTTGCCCGGACGGAGGGCTGAACCATGCGCATAGCCACGCTTCAGGTGATCGAGGACAAGGACATCGTCCGGCTGCGGCAGGTGGGCCAATCGATCACTCAGGCCCTTGGCTTCACCACCTTCGCCCAGACCCGCATCGTGACCGCCCTGCTGGAACTGGCGCGAAACACCATCCAGCACGGCGGTGGCGGACGGATCATCATGGCGCTGGAACGCAAGGCCGGCTGCGTCGTCTTCATGGTGCAGGCCGTCGATCAGGGCCCCGGCATCGCCGACGTTGACCGGATGCTGCAGGGCGAGGGGGCGGTCGCCACCTCGGGGCCCGGTCTGGGTCTGGGGCTGCGGGGCGTCTACCGCATTGCCGATTTCTTCGATATCGAGACCGGCGCCAATGGCACCACCATCGACGCCGGTTTCTCGACCGCCCTGCCGGGGGGCGAACTGGCCGAAGCCGCGCGGCGCGTCACCGACGATGTCGTCAGCCTTGAACGCGCCGATCCCGCCGCCATGCTGGACCAGCAAAACCGCGAGTTGATGCAGGCGCTGGCCGAGCGCGACCTGATGATGGCCGAGATCCACCACCGCACCCGCAACAATCTGGCGCTGGTGAACGGGCTTATCCGGCTAAGCCGCGCCTCGGCCGAATCCAGCGAGACCCGTGACGCACTGGCCGATCTGGAAAACCGCATCCACGCCATCATGAAGGTGCACGAACAGTTGCAGCGCCGCGACGCCGGCGACACGCTTGAGGTTCTGCCACTGTTGCGCGACGTCTCGGATCACGCCACGGCGGCCTTCAGCATGCCCGGACGCACGGTGCGGGTGACGGTCGCGGGCGACGCTGCGGTCCTGAGCAGTTCCGCCGCCATCGACGTGGCGCTGGTGGTCGGAGAGCTGATCACCAACGCGCTGAAGCACGCCTTCACCGGACGCGAGTCCGGTCGGATCGACATCGACGTGAAGATGGGTGAACGGGGGCTGGCGCTGACGGTCGCCGACGACGGCCACGGCCTGCCCGACGGGATGGAAAAGCCCGAACGCTCCAGCTCTTTGGGGTGGCGGATGATCCGGTCGACAACGCAGAAATACGGCGGCTCGATCGAGGTGCGCTCGGACAGCGGACTGGTGGTCGAGCTGGTGCTGAACACCCTCAACACCCCCGCCCCGCAAGACTGATCCGGCGCGGCGTCGGCGGTGATTTGCTTGGCATCTTCGTCCGTTCGAGCCCTTGGGCCGAACACATTTCCCTCGTCACGCGTCGTGCCCTTGTTCCGGGGCGGGTGGCGCTTTACATGGACATCATGAAACGTTTTGTGCCCTTTCTGAAGGCGGAGCCGCTGGTTGCCGTTGTCCGCCTTTCGGGCGTGATCTCGTCGGCGGGCGTGGGCGGGCGTGCCGGTCTGAACGATCAGGCCCTTGCCCCGGTTCTGGAAAAGGCGTTTCGCAAGGGCAAACCCAAGGCGGTGGCCCTGTCGATCAACTCGCCCGGCGGCTCGCCGGTGCAATCCTCGTTGATCGCAGCGCGGATCAGGCGGCTGTCGCAAGAGCTTGACGTGCCGGTCCACGCCTTCGTCGAGGATGTCGCCGCTTCGGGCGGCTACTGGCTGGCTTGCGCCGCCGACCGGATCATCGCCGACGACAGCTCGGTGACAGGCTCGATCGGCGTGATCTCGGCCTCGTTCGGGTTTCACGACCTGCTGCAGCGCCACGGGATCGAACGGCGGGTGCATACCGCCGGCGGCTCGAAAAGCTTCATGGACCCGTTCCTGCCCGAAAAGCCCGAGGATGTGCAGCGCCTGAAACAACTGCAAGAGCCGATCCACCAGAACTTCATGGCCGAGGTCAAGGCCCGCCGCGGCGACCGCCTGAACCAGTCCACACCGATGTTCAGCGGCGAGATCTTCGTGGGCCAGCAGGCGCTGGAGGCCGGTCTGATCGACGGCATCGGCCATCTGGTGCCGACGATGAAACAGGCGTTTGGCCCCAAGGTGCGGTTCCGGCAATACGGCATCCGGCGCAGTGTCCTGTCGCTGTTCGGCTCGCAACTGGCGACAAGTGCGGTCCAAGGGCTGGAAGACAGGGCGCTTTGGGCGCGGTACGGGCTTTGACATGATTTTCAAGATCGTCACCCTTTTTCTGATCGTCATGGGCGTGCTTGCGATGTTCGGCAAATGGCGCGTGCCGGGGGCCGACATGCTGCGCCGTCTTGGCGGCAGCCGGCCGCGGACCTGCAAGCATTGCGGCCGCTACCAGATCGGCAAGGGCCCCTGTGACTGCCGCAAGGTGAAGGACGTCTGATGGATTTCCTGCTGGCCTTGCTGGGGCTGACCATTCTTCTTTTGGCGGGCGATGCGCTGGTGCGCGGGGCGGTGAACCTGTCGCTGCGGCTGGGCGTGCCCGCGCTGATCGTGTCGCTGACGATTGTGGCCTTCGGCACCTCGGCGCCCGAGCTTCTGATCTCGGTTCAGGCGGTGCTGGATGATGTGCCGGGGATCGCGCTGGGCAATGTGGTCGGCTCGAACATCGCCAACGTGCTGCTGGTGCTGGGCATCCCCGCGATCCTGTCCCGGCTGCACACCAGCGGCTGCGAGACCAAGCGGGATTTCTTCTTCATGATGGCGGCGACGCTGCTGTTCATCGGACTGGCCTTTTTCGGGCCGTTGAGTTGGCCGCACGGGCTGGCGCTGCTGACGCTGCTGGCGCTGTTTCTGGGCAACGCCTTTCGCAAGGCCCGGGCGCACCGCCGCGCCGGTGACGGGGCTGGCGACTGCGCCGGGGACGGTGATGATCTCGACGAGCTGGAAGGCGTCGACCCGCACATGCCCGGCTGGCGCATCGGGATGTTTCTGGTGCTGGGGCTGGTCGGCCTGCCGTTGGGCGCCGACATCCTGATCGACGCGGCCAGCAATCTGGCCCGCAGCTTCGGCATCACCGAGTCGGTGATCGGCCTGACACTTGTGGCCTTCGGAACCTCGATGCCGGAACTGGCGACGACGGTGATGGCGGCCCTGCGGCGGCAGGCGGATGTGGCGCTGGGCAATGTGATCGGCTCGAACATCTTCAACCTTGCCGCGATCCTTGGCATCGCGACGCTTGTCGGCCCGATCCCGGTCGACCCCGCGTTCCTGTCGTTCGACGTCTGGGTGATGCTGGGGGCCTCGCTGATGCTGGTGCCCTTCGTCTTCTGGGGGCGCGACATCGGACGAAGCTGGGGCATCGGGTTGACGGGGCTTTATATTGCCTATGTTCTTGTTCTGCTGAACTGATCTAGGGCGCCGTCCGGCACAAGCCGATCAAGGCGCCCCCGCACGACGACGCAGAGGTAACACCATGAAAAACGCACTTGTCACCGGCGCCGGCAAACGGCTGGGCCGCGCGATGGCTCTTGATTTGGCCCAACGGGGCACGAATGTCGCCGTGCATTACGCAAGCTCGCGCGACGGCGCCGACGAGACCGTGGCCCAGATCCGCGCCCTTGGCCGCACAGCCGTCGCCTTGCAGGCCGACCTGCTGGAGGAAGAGGCGACATCGGCGCTGGTCGGCCGCGCCTCCGAGGCGCTGGGCGGGCCGCTGGACGTGCTGATCAACAACGCCTCGATCTTCGAGTATGACACGCTGGAAAGCGCCACCCGCGACAGTTGGGACCGGCATATCGGGTCGAACCTGCGGGCGCCCTTTGTGCTGATCCAGAAGTTCGCCGAACAGGCCCCTGACCCGGTGGCGGACGATCAGGGCGAGCCCCGCGCACAGGCCTGCGTCATCAACATGCTGGACCAGCGGGTGCGCAATCTCAGCCCCGAATTCATGACCTACACGCTGGCCAAGACCGGCCTGTGGACCCTGACCCAGACGGCGGCGCAGGCGTTGGCGCCGCGGATCCGGGTCAACGGCATCGGCCCCGGTCCCACCCTGCGCGGCGAGCGTCAGTCGCAGGATCACTTCGACCGCCAGCGGGCGGCGACCGTCCTTCGGCGCGGCTCGAACCCCGACGATATCGTGGGGGCGATGCGCTATTTTCTGGATGCGCCCGGCGTCACCGGACAGCTTCTGTGCACCGACGGTGGCCAGCATCTTGGCTGGCAGACGCCCGATGTGCTGGGTGTGGAAATACCCCTTTGGGAGGCGTGAGCGCATGCTTCTCAGGTTGACTTGTCCACTTCGCCAACCGCTGCGACGCTGACCTCACGATTCTGTTAAGGTTTACAGTCTATTGACGCAACAAAAAGAAAACCGACGTGAAATCAATGTTTTATAGTGGCGCCCAAAAAATAGGCAAATCAGGGAACCGCCCATTAATTAATAAGAATTTACCTTTCGCCGGAAGTTATCTTCAGGTTTGTCCACAGGTTCCGTGGACTAGTTTGTGATTGCCCCCGGCGTGATTAGATTGCAGCCCGAGGCGGGAATCAGAAAGGCAGCCGGATGAGCGGGACCCACATCGAAACACAGGACCAGCGCCCGCGCGGCCACAAGTGTATCCAGTCGTATTTGCGCACGCTGGATTCCTCGCCCGGGGTCTACCGGATGCTGGACGCCGAAAGCCGGGTGCTCTATGTCGGCAAGGCGCGCAACCTGCGGGCGAGGGTCTCGAACTATGCGCGGCCCAGCGGCCACAGCGCCCGGATCTCGCGGATGATCCGCGAAACCGCCAGCATGATGTTCCTGACCACCCGTACTGAGACCGAGGCGCTGCTGCTGGAGCAGAACCTGATCAAGCAGCTCAAGCCGCGTTATAATGTGCTGCTGCGGGACGATAAGTCGTTTCCCAACATCCTTGTCGCCAAGGACCACGCCTTTCCACAGATCCGCAAGCACCGGGGCGCGCGCAAGGACAAGGGCGACTATTACGGCCCCTTCGCCAGCGCCGGCGCCGTCAACCGCACGTTGAATCAGTTGCAGCGGGTGTTCTTGCTGCGCAACTGCACCGACAGCGTCTTCGCCGCCCGGACCCGGCCCTGTCTGCTGTATCAGATCAAGCGCTGTTGTGCCCCCTGCGTCGACTATGTGACGCCGCAGGAATACGGCGCTCTGGTCAAGGACGCCGAGAATTTCCTGTCGGGCCGCTCGACCAATATCCAGTCGACACTGGCCCGCGATATGGCCGAAGCCTCGGAGGCGATGGAGTTCGAACGCGCCGCCGCCCTGCGCGACCGCATCCGTGCGCTGACACAGGTGCAGCAGTCGCAAGGCATCAACCCCAAGGGCGTGGCCGAGGCCGATGTCATCGCCCTGCATATGGAAGGCGGGCAGGCCTGCGTTCAGGTTTTCTTCATCCGGGCCAATCAGAATTGGGGCAACCACGACTATTACCCCAAGGTCGGCGCAGATGTGGACAGCGCCGAGGTGCTGCAGGCCTTCGTGGGGCAGTTCTATGCGGACAAGGTGCCGCCCCGGCTGGTTCTGCTGAGCCACCCGATCGAGGATGACGACCTGATGGCCGAGGCTCTGTCGCAAAAGGCCAGCCGTAAGGTCGAGCTTGCACTGCCCCGCCGGGGCGAGAAGGCCGAACTGATCGAGAATGCATCGCGCAACGCCCGCGAAAGTCTGGCCCGCCGCATGGCCGAAACCGCGACCCAAGGCAAACTGCTGCGCGGTCTGGCCGAGGCACTGGGGCTGGACGCGCCCCCGAACCGGATCGAGGTCTACGATAACTCGCATATTCAGGGCACCGACGCCGTGGGCGCGATGATCGTGGCCGGCCCCGAGGGCTTTGCCAAGAACCAGTACCGCAAGTTCAACATCCGCGACGAAAGCCTGACCCCCGGCGACGACTTCGGCATGATGAAAGAGGTTCTGACCCGCCGCTTCAAACGCCTGCTGAAGGAAGATCCCGACCGGCGCGGCGACAGTTGGCCCGACCTTTTGGTCATCGACGGCGGCGCGGGGCAGGTCAGCGCCGTCGCGGGCATCATGGCCGATCTGGGCGTGTCCGACATCCCGATGGTCGGCGTGGCCAAGGGGGTCGACCGCGACGCCGGCAAGGAAGAATTCCACCGCACCGGCCAGCGCCCCTTTGCCCTGCGCCACAACGACCCGGTGCTGTATTTCGTCCAGCGCATGCGCGACGAGGCGCACCGCTTTGCCATCGGCACCCACCGGGCCAAACGCGCGAAATCCAGCATGAAGAACCCGCTGGACGAGATTCCGGGCGTGGGCGCCAGCCGCAAGCGGGCGCTGCTGGCCCATTTCGGCAGCGCCAAGGCGGTCAGCCGGGCGGGGCTGGCGGATCTGAAAGCCGTCGAAGGGATCTCTGGCACGCTGGCCGAAACCGTCTATGACTTCTTCCATGAGCGCGGCTAAGGCGATAGGAACACCGAATGAACTGGAACCTGCCCAACATCCTGACCGTGCTTCGGCTGCTTGCAGCACCGGGCGTGGCGCTGATGTTCCTGTATTTCAACCGCCCGCTTGCCGACTGGTTCGCGCTGGCGCTGTTTCTGGGCGCCGCGATCACCGACTGGTTCGACGGCTATCTGGCCCGCGCCTGGAAACAGGAATCGCGCTTTGGCGCCATGCTGGACCCGATCGCCGACAAGGTGATGGTGGTCACGGCGCTGGTGGTGATCGTCGGAAACTCGGGGATGAACCCGTGGCTGATCCTGCCGGTGACGGTGATCCTGTTCCGCGAGGTTTTCGTGAGTGGCCTGCGCGAGTTTCTGGGCGCTCAGGCCGGGTTGTTGAAGGTGACCAACCTTGCCAAATGGAAGACCACTGCCCAGATGATTGCCATCGCGGTCCTGTTTCTGGGCACCGGGCTGGAGCAGATCCACCTTGAGGGTTATTACGAGGCAAGCCCGTCCGAATATCAGGCCGCGCTGGAAAACGGCCCCGACGACTGGAACCACATCTGGCTGTCGATGGAGGCCGGCTGGTACGCCGGTCTGGCCGGTATCCTGCTGATCTGGATCGCGGCCCTGCTGACGGCGCTGACGGGACTTGATTACTTCCGCAAGGCGCTGCCCTTCCTGCGAGAGGAAAGATGATGATCGACGTGATGTATTTCGCCTGGGTCCGCGAGCGGATCGGGCTGCCGAAGGAAACCATCGACACCAAGGCCTCGACGGTCGCAGAACTGGTCGAGGAGTTGAAATCGCGCGAGGATCGCTATGCGATGGCCTTTGCCGATGTCTCGGCCCTGCGCGTCGCCGTGGATCAGGAACTGACCGATTTCGACGCGCCGCTGGACCGCGCCCGCGAGGTTGCGTTCTTTCCGCCCATGACCGGGGGCTGAGCGTCGTGGATATCCGCGTGCAAGAGGCGCCGTTCGCGCCGGGGGCCGAGCTGGACGCCTTTTCGGCGGGGCGGCAGGACACCGGCGCCGTCGTCACCTTCACCGGCCTTGTCCGCGATCTGGCGCCCCAGCCCATGCAACACATGGAGATCGAGCATTATCCCGGCATGACCGAACGCGCGATCACCGCCATCTCCGAAGAGGCCGCCGGGCGCTGGTCGCTGGCCGATGTGCTGGTCATCCACCGGTTCGGGCGGCTGCGCCCCGGCGATACGATCATGATGGTCGCCACGGCCTCGCGCCACCGGGCCGATGCCTTTGCCGCCGCCGAGTTCCTGATGGATTACCTGAAGTCCCGCGCCCCTTTCTGGAAGAAAGAGGTCGCGGGCGACAGCGCCGACTGGGTCGCCGCGAAGGACGAAGACGAGGCCGCGCTGGATCGCTGGACCCCTCGCGGCTGATCCGCGGGGCGGACGTGTCCGATGACCGCTTCCGTCGCCAGACGCGGCGCGCTTAGCCGGGGGGCGGGGCGTAGGCCGCAAAAACCTCGGCGCCGGTCAGTCTTCTGGTCTTCTCGGCCAGGGTATAATGGTCGGGTTTCTTGTCGATGAAGAACTGCGCGGTCAGAACAAGATCCGAGACATCGTCCAGCAGCCCGGCCGCGATCTTGTATTCGTCGCTGCCAAGGATGTGGTAAAACAGGTTCGAGCCGCATGTCCCGCAGAACCCGCGTTCCGCCCAGTCTGAAGATCGGAACCGTTCGATGCGGTCCTGACCGTCAAGCACCGCGTTGTCGAACGAAACGCTGAAAAACGGCCCCGAGGCCCAGCGGCGGCACATCTGGCAATGACAGGCAGAGACCTCGGGCCGGGGCAGGGTGCCGCGTATCGTGACGGCTCCGCACAGGCACCTTGCGGTTCGCGTTTCCGGCGTGCTCATCGGATGGCCTTTCTGGGGCTGCGCTGTGATCTGCCAAGCCTACCACAGTTTGCACGCCCTCCCGCACACCGACCCCCCGCACACAGACCCCCGCACACCGCCCCCCGCACACCAGACGGCGCACGGGGGGCTTTGCTTTGACGGAATCGGTCGCGTTAAGCGTGGATCGCGCCGTCGCCGCAGGCCAGCGCGGCCTCGCGCACGGCCTCGGAATAGGTGGGGTGGGCGTGGCAGGTCATCGCCAGATCCTGCGCCGAAGCCCCGAATTCCATCGCGACGCAAATCTCGTGGATCAGGTCGCCCGCCATCGGGCCGATGATGTGGGCGCCCAGAATGCGATCCGTCGCCTTGTCGGCCAGAATCTTGACGAAGCCGTCGGCGGCAAAGTTGGCCTTGGCGCGGCCATTGCCCATGAACGAGAACTTGCCGACCTTATAGTCGCGGCCCGCCGCTTTCAGCTGTTCCTCGGTCTCGCCGACGCTGGACAGCTCGGGGTGGGTGTAGACCACGGCGGGGATGACGCCGTAGTTGACGTGCCCGTGCTTGCCGGCCAGCACCTCGGCGACGGCCATGCCCTCATCCTCGGCCTTGTGGGCCAGCATGGGGCCTTCGATCACATCGCCGATGGCGTGGATGCCCTTGATGTTGGTCTGCCATTCGGCGCCAGTGCGGATCTGGCCGCGCTCGGTCATCTCGACCCCCAGCGCGTCAAGGCCCAGACCTTCGGTGAAGGGTTTGCGCCCGGTGGCGACCAGCACGACGTCGGATTTCAGCGTCTCGTCGGCCTCGCCGTCCTTGGAGCGCCATGTGACGGTGGCGTTGGTCTTGCCCGGCTGCACCTTCTGGACGGCGGCGCCCAGCACGAATTTCAGCCCCTGTTTGGTCAGCGTCTTCTGGAAGGCGCGGGCCAGTTCGGCGTCCATGCCGGGGGTGATGGCGTCAAGGTATTCCAGCACCGTCACCTGCGCGCCCAGCCGGGCATAGACCGACCCCAGCTCCAGCCCGATGACGCCGGCGCCGATCACGGTCATGGTCTTCGGCACCTTCGGCAAGTCCAGTGCGCCGGTCGAGGTGACAACGGTTTTCTCATCCACGTCCACGTTGGGAATGGTCGAGACGTCCGAGCCGGTGGCGATAACGATATGCTTGGCCTGATGTTCCTCGTCGCCGACTTTGACGCGGCCTTCGCCGGGGATGCTGGCCCAGCCCTTGATCCAGTCGATCTTGTTCTTCTTGAACAGGAATTCGACGCCCTTGGTGTTGGTGTCGATGGTGTCCTGCTTGTAGGACAGCATCTGTTTCCAGTCGACCGAGGGGGTTTTGCCCTTCAGGCCCATCTTGGCAAAGTTATGCTCGGCCTCGTGCAACTGGTGGCTGGCGTGCAGCAGCGCCTTCGAGGGGATGCAGCCCACGTTCAGGCAGGTGCCGCCCAAGGTCTCGCGCCCCTCGACGCAGGCTGTCTTCAGGCCCAGCTGGGCGCAGCGGATGGCGCAGACATAGCCGCCGGGGCCGCTGCCGATTACGATGACGTCATAGCTGGACATGGAAGTCTCCTTGAAGGGTGTCGACTGGTGGGGCCAAAGGGGGCAAAGGGGGCAAAGGGGCCAAAGGGGGCAAGGGCCGGGTCATATCAATGCCGCCAGAAGCATGGCGAGGGTCGCCCCGAAGCCCACGAACCAGATGATGCTGCGCCCCGGACGCCAGCCGAAGGCATAGGCCGGCACGTATAGGGCGCGGGCGCCAAGGTAGATCCAGGCGCAAAGGGCGGTGAAGGCAGAGGACTGATCCGATAGCACCACCACGACGGTGGCGCCGGTGTAAAGGATCAGCGCCTCGAAATGGTTGGTGAGGGCGCGGTGCAGGCGCCCGGCCAATTGCCCCATGTCCTGCGACGGCGGGCGGTCGCGGGCGGACATGGTGTAGCCGGGTCCAAGGTCGCGGTTGGCGAAGACCGCCATCGCCACGAACTGACCGGCCTGCAACAGCAAGGCGAGGGTCAGGACCAGAAGCTCGGCGGTCATGCCGGGGCCTCTTGCCGTTTGGCGCAGGACGGCGCGCGGCGGCTCAGAGCGCCAGGATGTAAAGCCAGGCGGTTGCCAGCAGGCCCACGGCCCAGACGGCGGTGCGCAGCCACGGAATGCCCGCCAGATAGACGGGCAGATAGATCAGCCGCGCGATCAGGAAGATCTGAGCGGCCAGCAGGGTCGAGGCGCTGTTGATCTGCAGCGCCTGCACGATCAGGACCGCCGGCGCGAACAGCGCCATCGCGACCACCGAATTGCCAAGCGCACGCTCGGCCCGCCCGGCGGCGCCGGTCAGCACGCGGCCCTCGTCGCGCGACGAGGCAAGATAGGGCAGACCCACCTGCGGCAAGGCCAGAAGGACCTGAATGCCGATCGTGATGATCACAAGCAGGCCGTAAAGCACAAGGATCGAAAGTTCGCTGTTCATCCGCGTATTCCCCGAAATGCATCATGGATATCCGTATCCTAGCACATCCGGCTGAAAGCTGGCGGACGATATGGCCAGGGTAGAACGGGACGGGGGCAGCCGCCCGGCAAAGGCGCTTTTGCGGGATGGTGGACTCGACTTGCAAAGAAGAAAGGCGCTTCATTTCGCCATTAACCTTAATTAACGGAGATTGCCGTGCGTATTTTGATACTGGCTTTGACACTTTCGACAGGCTCCTTTGCTGCGCCGGCGCTGGCGGGCGGGGCGCCGATCTGGTCCGTGGCCGACCCGGTGGTCTTTCACGGCGGCGGGCTGAACCGCGAGGGGTGCCACAACGACCGCAAACGCGGCACCTATCATTGTCATCGCAAGCCGAAGGCAGGGGGCTGAAGGGGGCTGACGCCCCCCGCAAGGCTTGGTTACAGATCCATCAGCAGGCGGCGCGGATCTTCAAGCGCCTCTTTGACCCGCACAAGGAAGGTGACGGCGCCCTTGCCGTCGACGATGCGGTGGTCATAGCTCAGCGCCAGATACATCATCGGGCGGATCACCACCTGACCGCCAAGCGCCACGGGGCGGTCTTGGATCTTGTGCATGCCCAGAATGCCCGACTGCGGCGGGTTCAGGATGGGCGAGGACATCAGCGAGCCATAGACCCCGCCGTTCGAGATGGTGAAGCTGCCGCCCTGCATCTCGGCCATGCTGAGCTTGCCGTCGCGGGCGCGCACGCCCAGTTCGGCGATCTTCTGTTCGATGCCGGCAAAGGACATGTCGTCGGCGTTGCGCACCACCGGAACAACCAGACCGTTGGGGGTGCCCACGGCGACGCCCATGTGGACGTAGTTCTTGTAGATGACATCGGTGCCGTCGATCTCGGCGTTGACGTCGGGCACCTCTTTCAGGGCGTGGATGCAGGCTTTGATGAAGAAGGACATGAAGCCCAGCTTCACGCCGTGCTTCTTTTGGAACAGGTCCTTGTATTCGTTGCGCAGATCCATGACCGAGGTCATGTCGACCTCGTTATAGGTGGTCAGCATCGCGGCGGTGTTCTGGCTGTCCTTGAGGCGCCGTGCGATGGTCTGGCGCAGGCGGGTCATCTTGACCCGTTCCTCGCGGGCGCTGTCCTCGGCGGCGACGGGGGCGCGGGGGACTTGTGCGGCGGGTTGCGGCGCGGCTTTCGGGGCGGCTGTCTGTGCCTTCTGGCCGCCGCCGGCGATGGCGCGCTGCACGTCCTCTTTCATGATGCGGCCATCGCGGCCCGTGGCCTTGACCTGATCCTCGGACAGACCGTGCTCGGCCATCAGCTTTCTGGCGCTGGGCGCGTCTTCGACATCGCCACGCGCCGTTGCGTCGTTGCTGGCGACACCGCTGGCCTGCGCGGCGGGGGCGGGCGCGGATTGACCGGCGGTCGAGGCCGCCTTGGCGGCACCACCCGCGCCGCTCATCACCGCCAGCTTGCCACCGGCCTGAACGGTGCTGCCTTCGGCGGCGACGATCTCGGACAGGGTGCCGGCGGCGGGGGCCGGAACCTCGACCGAGACCTTGTCGGTCTCCAGCTCGCACAGCATTTCGTCTTGGGCCACCTGATCGCCGGGCTGCTTGAACCACGACGAAACGGTCGCCTCGGTCACGCTTTCGCCAAGCGTGGGCACCATGACGTCGATGGAGCCAGAGCCAGAGCCAGAGTCGGAGCCAGTGCCGGAGCCGGTCTCGGCCTTGGAAGGTTCGGCGGGCTGCAGGTCGGTCCCCGAAGGGCCGTCCTTGGGGCTGGCGGACGCCGCGCCCGCCGTGTCGCCCGAGGGCGACGGTGCCGATGCGGTCGCGCCCGACGCGCCCTTCTCGCCGCCCTCGGTGATCGAGGCCAGCAGCGCATCGACGCTGACGGTGTCGCCTTCGCCGGCGACGATCTCGGCCAGAGTCCCGGCGACGGGCGAGGGCACCTCGACCGTGACCTTGTCGGTTTCCAATTCGCACAGCATCTCGTCTACGGCGACGCTGTCGCCCTTTTTCTTGAACCAGGTCGCGACGGTGGCTTCTGTGACGCTTTCGCCAAGGGTGGGGACGCGGACTTCTGTGGACATGGTAAACTTACCCTTCGATGGTCAGCGCGTCATTCACGAGCGCCTGTTGCTGTGCCTTGTGCTGACTTGCCAGACCGGTCGCCGGCGAAGCCGAGGCATGACGCCCCACATAGGTCGGCCGCTGGCGGCGCGCCTTGATCCGGGTCAGCACCCATTCGATATTCGGCTCGATGAAGGACCAGGCGCCCTGGTTCTTCGGTTCTTCCTGGCACCAGACCATGTCGGCGTCTTTGAACCGTTCCAATTCCTTGACCAGCGACAGGGCCGGGAAGGGATAGAACTGTTCGACGCGCAGCAGGTAGACATCATCGAGACCGCGGGCGTCGCGTTCTTCCAGCAGGTCGAAGTAGACCTTGCCCGAACACATCACCACGCGGCGGATCTTGTCGTCGGCCACCAGCTTGGTGTCGGAATTGCCCCGTTCGGCGTCGTCCCACAGCACCCGGTGGAACGAGGACCCGGTCACGAAATCCTCGCGGCGGGACACGGCCAGCTTGTGGCGCAGTAGCGACTTGGGCGTCATCAGCACCAGCGGCTTGCGGAAGGACCGGTGCAACTGGCGGCGCAGGATGTGGAAGTAGTTGGCGGGCGTGGTGCAGTTGGCAACGATCCAGTTATCCTCGGCGGACATCTGCAGGAACCGCTCCAGCCGGGCCGAGCTATGCTCGGGGCCCTGACCTTCGAAGCCGTGGGGCAGCAGCATCACCAGCCCCGACATGCGCAGCCACTTGCGTTCGCCCGAGCTGATGAACTGGTCGAACATGATCTGTGCGCCGTTGGCGAAATCGCCGAACTGCGCTTCCCAGCCGACCAGCGCGTTGGGTTCGGCCAGCGAGTAGCCGTATTCGAAGCCAAGCACCGCGTATTCCGACAGCATCGAGTCGATGACCTCGAACCGGGCCTGTTCGCTGCCGATGTTGTCCAGCGGGTAATAGCGTTCCTCGGTCTTCTGATCGACCAGCGCCGAGTGGCGCTGCGAGAAGGTGCCGCGGGTGCTGTCCTGACCGGACAGGCGCACCGGATAGCCTTCGAGCATCAGCGAGCCGAAGGCCATCGCCTCGCCCGTGGCCCAGTCGAAGCCTTCACCGGACTCGAACATGCGGGCCTTGGTGTCCAGCAGACGTTCCACCGTGCGGTGAAGTTCGAACTTCTCGGGGGCGCGGGTCAGCGTGCCGGCCAGCGTGTCGTAGACCTCGGGCGAGATGGCGGTCTTGCCGCGCTGGTATTTCTTGCCCTTCGGGTCCAGATGCGACCAGCGCCCGTCCAGCCAGTCGGCCTTGTTGGGGCGGTATTCCTTGCCGGCCTCGAACTCGGTGTTCAGGGTGGACTGGAAGGCGGCTTTCATATCCTCGATCTCGCCCTCGGGGATCAGCCCGTCGCGCACCAGCGTTTCGGTATAAAGCTGCAGCGTCGTCTTGTGACGCTTGATCCGCTTGTACATCAGGGGGTTGGTGAACATCGGTTCATCCCCCTCGTTATGGCCGAAGCGACGATAGCAGATGATGTCGATCACCACGTCCTTGCAGAACTTCTGCCGGAACTCGGTGGCGACCTTGGCGGCGTGGACCACGGCCTCGGGGTCGTCGCCGTTGACGTGGAAGATCGGCGCCTCGACCATCAGGGCGATGTCGGTGGGGTAGGGGGACGAGCGGCTGAAATGCGGCGCCGTCGTAAAGCCGATCTGGTTGTTGACCACGATGTGCATGGTGCCGCCGGTGCGGTGCCCCTTCAGGCCCGACAGGCCGAAGCATTCCGCCACGACGCCCTGACCGGCAAAGGCCGCGTCGCCGTGCAGCAGCAGCGGCAGAACGCGACGCCGTTCGGCATCTTGCATCTGGTTCTGCTTGGCGCGGGCCTTGCCCAGCACCACGGGGTTCGAAGCTTCAAGGTGGCTGGGGTTCGCGGTCAGCGACAGGTGCACGGTGTTGCCGTCGAATTCCCGGTCCGAACTGGCGCCGAGGTGGTATTTCACGTCGCCCGAGCCGTCGACATCCTCGGGCTTGAAGCTGCCGCCCTGAAACTCGTTGAAGATGGCGCGATAGGGCTTGCCCATCACGTTGGCCAGCACCGACAGACGCCCCCGGTGGGGCATGCCGATGACGATCTCGTCGACGCCAAGGGCGCCGCCGCGTTTGATGACCTGCTCCATCGCCGGGATCAGCGCCTCGCCCCCGTCCAGACCAAAGCGTTTGGTGCCCATGTATTTGACGTGGAGGAATTTTTCGAAGCCCTCGGCCTCGACCAGCTTGTTGAGGATGGCGCGACGCCCCTCGCGGGTGAAGCGGATTTCCTTGTTGAACCCTTCGATGCGTTCTTTCAGCCAAGCCGATTGCTCGGGGTCCGAGATATGCATGTATTGCAGCGCGAAGGTGCCGCAATAGGTGCGCTGGACGATGCCAAGGATCTCGCGCAGCGAGGCGACCTCAAGCCCCAGCACGTTGTCGATGAAAATGGGGCGGTCCATGTCGGCTTCGGTGAAGCCGTAAGAGCGGGGGTCCAGTTCCGGGTGCGGGGTCTGATCGCGCATGCCCAGCGGGTCCAGATCGGCCACCAGATGGCCCCGAATCCGGTAGGCCCGGATGATCATGATGGCGCGGATCGAATCCAGCACCGCGCGGCGCACGGCCTCGTCGCTGACCTCGACCCCGGTGGCCTTGGCCTTTTCGCGGATCTTGTCGCCGGCGTGCTGCTGTTCTTCGGGGGCCCATTGGCCGTCCAGTGCGCGGGTCAGATCGTCGTCGGGCTGCGGCGGCCAGTCGCGGCGCGCCCAAGAGGGGCCGGCGGCCTCGCGTTTGGCATCAAGATCGGTGTCGCCCAGCTGCCGGAAGAACGTCTGCCATGCCTCGTCGACCGCGTTGGGGTCGTCGGCGTAGCGGGCGTGAAGCTGTTCGATATATTCGGCGTTATGTCCCTGGAGAAAGCTCGAGGCGTGGAACGCGTCGTTGTTGCTCTGATCGGTCATGGCGTGCCCCTGTCAGGCGAATTTGGGATCCGGAGCCTGCCGGACGGCAGGAACCGCTTGTCGCCCCCGCCGTCGATATGGGTAAGGGACCCTTCGGTGTAAACATGGGTCGCGCGGTGAAATAAACGAGTTTTGCGAAGATCGGGGCGGATAGGCGCAAATAAGCCGCATATGTGATCACGCAAAGATTGGCTGTGATCACAAAATGCTCGGGTGAGCCATTGCGGATGCGAAGGGGCGCACCGGTTTGCGCGTGCAGCCGGGCCGGGCGGCGAAGGTGGCGACCGGGCGGCGTGCTTGATTGTGGGGGGCGGTGCGGCGGGCCCTTGGCATCGATCCGGTCAGAGAACCGGAGACAGGTGCCGGGGCAAACTGCCGGTGTCAGAGAGTGGGTCCGGGCGGCGGGCGCCCGGACCGGTAGCGATCAGGCGAGGGACTCGTCGATTTCCTTGCAGGCTTTGACCAGACCGCGGACCGACTCGACCGACTTGTCGAACATCGCCTGCTCGTCCTTGTTGAGCTTGATGTCGACCACACGCTCGATACCGCCGGCACCGATAACCGTGGGAACGCCGACATACATACCCTTCAGACCGAAGGCCCCGTCAACCCAAGCGGCGCAGGGCAGAAGGCGCTTTTGGTCCTTCAGATAGGCCTCGGCCATTTCGATGGCGCTGGTGGCGGGGGCGTAGAACGCCGAGCCGGTCTTCAGCAGGCCGACGATCTCGGCGCCGCCGTCGCGGGTGCGCTGCACGATCGCGTCCAGCTTTTCCTGCGTGGTCCAGCCCATCTTGACGAGGTCAGGCAGGGGAATGCCGCCAACGGTCGAATAGCGGGCCAGCGGGACCATCGTGTCGCCGTGACCGCCCAGAACGAACGCCGTCACATCGCGCATCGACACGTCGAATTCGAGGCTGAGGAAGTGACGGAAGCGCGCGCTGTCCAGAACGCCGGCCATGCCGACGACCTTTTCGTGGGGCAGGCCCGAAAATTCGCGCAGGGCCCAGACCATCGCATCAAGCGGGTTGGTGATGCAGATCACAAAGGCGTCGGGGGCGTGTTTGGCAATGCCCTCGCCCACGGACTTCATGACCTTGAGGTTGATGCCCAGCAGGTCATCGCGGCTCATCCCCGGCTTGCGGGGGACACCGGCGGTGACGATGCAGACGTCGGCGCCGGCGATGTCGGCGTAGTCATTGGTGCCGCTCATGGAGGCGTCGAATTTCTCGGAGGGACCGGACTCGGCGATGTCCAGCGCCTTGCCCTGGGGCGTGCCCTCGGCGATGTCGAACAGGACGACGTCGCCCAATTCCTTGATCGCGGCGAGATGTGCAAGCGTGCCGCCGATCTGTCCCGAACCGATCAGTGCGATCTTTGGTCTGGCCATGAAAGTGTCTCCGATCCATTGACTTTTCGCGGCTTTGGTTAGCCAGTCTTTGTCACCTGTGCAAGGGCGCGCCAGCAGCCCCGCCAGCGGCATCGGGGGCGACTGTCCCGTGGGGCAGGGTCCAAGTCGCTGGGATCACGGCGCTTTCGACGGCGGCCAAACAGATCCGCGCAAACGCCGATCCGGGATTGCCCAAAGAAAAAGCCGACCCCCTTGCGGGGGCCGGCCATTTCGTCATCTGAAGAAAGGATTAGCCTTCGTATTCGGGCTGACCTTCCAGACCTTCTTTGGTGGCGTCGATGTAGACGCGAACGTCATCGCCACCTTCGTTGCGCAGGATGGTCAGTTCGTCGAACGTCACGGCAACCGGCTTTTCGCCAATGCCCAGGAAACCACCGACGTTGATGACGACCTTCTCGATCTTGCCGTCCTTCGACAGGATCAGCTCGTCGATCTCGCCAACCGATTCGTCGTTGGCGCCATAAACGCTTTCGCCTTCCAGATCGTCGGCCTTCAGCTCTTCGATGGGCGCTGCGGCATAGCCTTCACGCTCGACCGGGGGGGCGGTCAGCATTGTGCGCTCACCGTCCATGCGGGCTTCGGCTTTGTCCATCTCGGCGCGTGCTTCGACCGCGGTCTCGGCGGCTTCGGCTTCGGCTTCGGCGGCGATGTTCTCGGCGTCGCTTTCAACTTCGGCAGCGGCAGAGTCGACCTCGGTTTCGATCTCGGTCTCGACTTCGTTTTCGGTCATGGCCGAGGTGCTGCTGTCGACGTCAGCGGCCCGTGCCGGGTCTTTGGGCATGGTCTCGGTCTTGGTCGTGTCCGTTGCGGGCATCGGAGCGACGCCTTCCTGCTTGCGCATGTCGTCGCGGTCTTCGCGAACGTACTCGGGGGCCTCTTCGACCATTGCGCGCGAGGCGTTGACCACGAGGAACCAGTCGTCGCTGTCGCCCTCTTCCTGAACGATCTGGATCTGGTCCATCGACACGGCGACGTCACGCTCGCCTATGCCAAGGAAACCGCCGACGCCCAGAATGACGGCCTGAATCTTACCGTCTTTGCTGACGACGATGTCGTTCACTTCGCCCAGATCTTCCCACTCTTTTTCGGCGCCGTCGCGGACTTCGCCCTCGACTTTGGCCTCCGAGGCGTAGATGCGGGCGCCGATCAGTTCGGAAGCGTACACGTCACTTGTGGCCTCGAACGAGTAGTCCGTGAAGGCAGTGGTGTGCTGGGCTGCGTAGGCCGAGGTGGACAGAACCAGTGCAGTCGCGGCAGATGCCATAAAGCGTTTCATTGGGTATTCTCCTTCGTACTTCCTTGCGGCAGGCCCCTACAGCCCGCTGTATGATGGAGTAACGTCGGAAAACTGCGCTACGTTCCTGAAATTGTATAATATTTTCCCGGAACTATAGCCTTGGCGAGCGCGTTGTATTCGATTCTGCGCCGCGAATTTGCCCCAATGTGCGGTGCTGCCGCCGCCTGCCTTTGCGTCAGGGATAAGTCTCGCATTTCAAGCGGTTATGCGGGGTGGCGGCGCGGTCCTATGCCGGTGCGCCGCGCGGGGCGGGCTGTTCGTCGAGCGTCTCGAAATACTCACCGGACATCACGATGCAGCTAACTCCGCTGGGCAAAGTGGCGGTGATCGTCCACGTTCCCGTAACCTCAGAGGCGAAAACCTCGATTATGGCGCTGTTTCTGACAAGACCCATGCTTTGACGTAGCTCACCGAATTCCTCGCGCAGTTTCGTCAGGATCACCTCGCGCGGGGCGCAGTTGCGGGGCTGGGTGCCGGGGCTGGGCGGCGCGGGCGACGCGGCCCCGGCCTGCACCGTCAGGTAAAGAAGGGCCGCGAAGCCGAAGGAAAGGGCGAACATCATGCGTTGCATCGAAAGAACCTCCATGTGAATCCTTGCTCACGTAAAGGTGCCGCGCTGTCCGTTATTTCCGGTATCCGACCCGTGCGCGTGGTAAACCGGTCGTTAATATCTGACATGCGGGGGTGCGGGGGATAGGCGGGGGCCGGGCCATCGCAAATCGCAGGAGGCTCTTGCAAGTTGTTGCGCGGACGTGGTCCTAACCGTTGCATAAGTTGCGAACAGGAAGAATCATGTCCCAGCCAATCAGCCCATCCCTGCGCCCCTATCGGTCCGTTCTGTATATCCCCGGCTCCAAGCCGCGCGCGCTGGAGAAGGCCCGCAGCCTACCGGTGGATGCGATCATCTTCGATCTGGAAGACGCCGTCTCGCCCGACGAAAAGGCGCAGGCCCGCGACACGTTGTTCGAAGCCCTGACCGAAGGCGGTTATAGCGACCGGGCCAAGCTGGTTCGCATCAACGGCTTTGACACGGACTGGGGCGCGGACGATCTGGCGCGTCTGGCCAGCTCCGGTGCCGACGGTATCCTGTTGCCCAAGGTCGGCAGCCCCGCCGATCTGGATGACCTGCGCCAACGGATGCAGGCGGCGGGATTTCCCGACACGCCGGTCTGGGCGATGATCGAAACCTGTGAGGGCGTTCTGAACGCCGCCGCCATCGCCGCCGCCGAGGGGCTGGCCGGTTTCGTGCTGGGCACCAACGATCTGGCGAAAGAGCTGGGCTGCCGGACCCGCGCCGACCGCCTGCCACTGATGATCAGCCTGCAGCACAGCCTGCTTGCGGCGCGTGCGCAGGGGATCGTCGCGCTGGACGGTGTCTACAACGCCTTCAAGGACGAAGACGGCCTGCGCGTCGAGGCCCAGCAGGGCCGCGATCTGGGGTATGACGGCAAGACCCTGATCCACCCCGCGCAAGTCGCCATCGCCAATGCGGCCTTCGCGCCCTCGGACGACGAGATCGACCTTGCCCGACGCCAGATCGCCGCCTTCGAGGCCGCCAGCGCCGAGGGGCAGGGGGTTGCGGTCGTCGACGGCTCGATCGTCGAAAACCTGCATGTCGAGACCGCCCGCAAGACCCTTGCCGCCGCCGAGGCCATCGCCCGGATGGACGCGGAATGATCTGGCGTGGCGGGCTGGCCCCATCTTCCGGTCGGGCCCGCTTAGCCAAGCCCCCCTTAACGGAGAAGTCATGAAGATCTATCGTTTCCTGTCTGAAGAGGACACATCCGCCTTCTGCCACAAGGTTTCCGAGGCCCTGTCGAAAGGGTGGGAGCTTTACGGCACGCCCACGCAAACCTTCGACGCCGCCGCCGGGGTCATGCGCTGCGGGCAGGCTGTCACCAAAGAGATCGACGGCGCCTATCATCCCGACATGAAGCTGGGGCAGCAGTGATGGCCGTGCCGAAAACAAGCGCCGGGCGGTTTTTCGAGGATTACGCGCTGGGACAGGTGATCGACCACGCGGTGCCGCGCACCATCTCGGGCGGTGAGAGGGCGCTGTATCATGCGCTTTATCCCGCCCGGCACGCGATCTATTCGTCGGACGAATTCGCGCGGGCCTGCGGGTTGCCCGCCGCCCCGCTGGACGATCTGGCAGGCTTCCATCTGGTGTTCGGCAAGTCGGTGCCCGACATCTCGATCAACGCGGTGGCCAATCTGGGCTATGCCGAGGGGCGGTTCCTGCGGCCCGTCATGCAGGGCGACACGCTGCGCGCCAGCTCCGAGGTGATCGGCCTGAAGCAGAACTCCAGCGGCAAGACCGGGGTGGTCTGGGTGCGCACGCGCGGCACCGATCAGACCGGCGCCTGCGTCATGGAGTTCGTGCGCTGGGTCATGGTCCGCAAGCGCGACGCCGATGCGCCCGCCCCCGACACCGTGGTCCCCGATCTGGCCAAGGCGTTGGACCCGCAGGATCTGGTGCTGCCCGAGGGGCTGGATTTCACCGGCTACGATTTCGCCCAATCCGGAGAGCCGCACCGCCTTGCCGACTACGAGGTCGGCGAGACCATCGACCACGTGGACGGCGTCACCGTCGAAGAGGCCGAGCACATGCTGGCCACCCGCCTGTGGCAGAACACCGCCAAGGTGCATTTCGATGCCACCTCGCGCCCCGACGGGCAACGGCTGATCTACGGCGGGCATGTGATCTCGATGGCGCGAGCGCTCAGCTTCAACGGGTTGGCCAATGCGCAGATGATCGTCGGGCTGAACGGCGGAAGCCATGCCAACCCCTGTTTTGCAGGCACCACGATCCGCGCGTGGTCCGAGGTTCTGGACAAGGCCGAAACCGACCGCCCCGGTGTCGGCGCATTGCGGCTGCGTCTGGTCGCGACCTCGGGCGCAGAGCCGTTTCAGTTGCGTGACGCGGCGGGGAAATATCGCCCCGAGGTGCTGCTTGATCTTGATTACTGGGCGCTTGTGCCGGTCTGATCGGACAGGTCTTCCGGGCGGGCAGGCGACAGCCCGGCCCCCGGTGGCCGGTCGAAGGCTTGGGGGATGCGACGGCCCGCACAGTCTGCAAAAGAGCGTGATCACAGCTTGGCAAAGCGTGATCACGCCCGGTATTTTTGTGATCACAAACGGAAAAATTTACCCGCGATGCGGCGGTTTCGGGCCTATTTCGCACTTGTGGGCCGTGACACTGGCGTAGAACTCTATATGGAATAACGCCATATCGGGCCTTTAGGCCGGACATCAGGGAAAGGGTCAGCACGATGGCAGACGTAAATCGGGGAAACCGTCCCCTGTCCCCTCATCTGACGATCTACCGCCCGCAACTGACGTCGATGACCTCGATCTTCACGCGGTTGACCGGCAATGCGCTGCTGCTTGCGGCGCTGATGATCGTCTGGTGGTTTCTGGCCGCCGCGATCGGGCCCGAGTATTTCGCCTATGCCGATGGCCTGATCACCAGTTGGTTCGGGGATATCGTGATGACCCTGTCGCTGTGGGCCCTGTGGTATCACATGCTGGCCGGTCTGCGGCACCTGTACTGGGACACCGGGCGCGGGCTGGAACTGAAGACCGCCGAGACGCTTGGCCTTGCCGTCATCATTGGCAGCTTCGTGCTGACGATCATCACCCTGTTCATCGTCTGAGGAGGCCACCATGCGTTATCTGACCGACCGCAAACGCGCCGTGGGCACCGGATCCGCCCGTGACGGCACCCATCATTTCTGGTCCATGACCAAGAACTCGGCGGCGCTGGCGATCCTTGTGCCGCTGTTCGTCTTTACCTTCGGTCCGATGCTGGGGCGCGAACACGCCGAGGTGGTCGCCTATTTCTCGCGGCCGTTCCCGGCGATTGTGGCGGCGCTGACCATCGTGGTCGGCTTCATGCATTTCCGCGGCGGCGTGCAGGTCCTGTTGGAAGACTACGCCCACGGCCTGACCCGAACCGTCCTTCTGATCGCGATGATCCTTCTGAGCTACGGCGCGGCGGCGACCGGCGTTTTCGCCATCGCACGTCTGGCGCTGTAAGCCGGCGCTAAAAGGAGCCTGCCCAATGGCCGCATATGACTACGAGACCCATGAATACGATGTGGTGGTGATCGGCGCCGGCGGTGCCGGGCTGCGCGCCACGCTGGGCATGGCCGAACGCGGGCTGCGCACCGCCTGCGTGACAAAGGTTTTTCCCACCCGCTCGCACACCGTGGCGGCGCAGGGTGGCATCGCCGCCAGCCTTGGCAACATGGGGCCCGACAGCTGGCAGTGGCATATGTATGACACGGTCAAGGGCTCGGACTGGCTGGGCGACACCGACGCGATGGAATATCTGGCGCGCGAAGCCCCCAAGGCGGTCTACGAGCTGGAGCATTACGGCGTGCCCTTCTCGCGCACCGAAGAGGGCAAGATCTATCAGCGCCCCTTCGGCGGCCACACCACCGAGTTCGGCGAAGGCCCCCCGGTGCAGCGCACCTGTGCTGCCGCCGACCGCACCGGCCACGCCATCCTGCACACGCTTTACGGGCAAAGCCTGAAGCAAAAGGCCGAATTCTTCGTCGAGTATTTCGCCATCGACCTGCTGATGTCCGATGATGGCAAATGCGAAGGCGTCGTCTGCTGGAAGCTGGACGACGGCACCATCCACGTCTTCGCCGCCAAGATGGTCGTTCTGGCCACCGGCGGCTATGGCCGCGCCTATTTCAGCGCCACCTCGGCCCATACCGTCACCGGCGACGGCGGCGGCATGGTGTCCCGCGCGGGCCTGCCGCTGCAGGATATGGAGTTCGTGCAATTCCACCCCACCGGCATCTTCGGCGCGGGTTGCCTGATCACCGAAGGCGCGCGCGGCGAAGGGGGCTATCTGACCAACTCGGCCGGCGAGCGGTTCATGGAACGCTATGCCCCCACCTACAAGGATCTGGCCAGCCGCGACGTGGTCTCGCGCTGTATGACGATCGAGATCCGCGAAGGGCGCGGCGTCGGCACCGATGGCGATCACATCCACCTGCACCTGAACCACCTGCCGCCCGAGACCTTGGCCGAACGGCTGCCCGGCATCTCGGAATCGGCCCGCATCTTCGCCGGCGTCGATCTGACCCGCGAGCCGATCCCGGTGATCCCGACCGTGCATTACAACATGGGCGGCATTCCCACGAATTACTGGGGCGAGGTTCTGAACCCCACCGCAGACGCCCCCGACGCCGTCACCCCGGGCCTGATGGCTGTGGGCGAGGCGGGCTGCGCCTCGGTCCACGGGGCCAACCGACTGGGCTCGAACAGCTTGATCGATCTGGTGGTCTTTGGCCGCGCCGCCGCCATCCGCGCGGCGCAGGTGGTGGATCCCGACAGCGCGGTGCCGACGCCGGCACCCGCCTCGATCGACGCGGCGCTGTCGCGGTTCGACGGGCTGCGCCACGCAAACGGCGCCACCCCCACCGCCGGGCTGCGGCTGGAGATGCAGCGCGCCATGCAGGCCGACGCCGCCGTCTTCCGCACCGACAAGACGCTGGCCGACGGGGTCAAGAAGATGACCGCCATCGCCGGCAAGCTGGACGATCTGCAGGTCACCGACCGCAGCCTCGTCTGGAACACCGACCTGATGGAAACGCTGGAGCTGACCAACCTGATGCCCAACGCTCTGGCCACCATCGTCAGCGCCGAGGCCCGCAAGGAAAGCCGCGGCGCCCATGCCCACGAGGACTATCCCGACCGCGATGACGTGAACTGGCGCAAGCACACGCTGGCCACGGTCAAGGGCACCAAGGTCGAGTTGGAGTATCGCCCCGTGCATCTCGACCCCCTGACCACCGAGGACGAGGGCGGCATCGCCCTCAAGAAAATCGCGCCCAAGGCGAGGGTGTATTGATGCGTGTCCTGACCCGCTTCTCCCGCCCCGTTATCCTGCCCCTGCTGGCGACGCTGGCGCTGACAGCCTGCACCGCCACCTCGGTCGAAGAGATCACCCGCAACGCCGCCCGCCGGGTCATCAAGCCCATCGTCGAGGAGCGCATTCCCGGCGCGCCTGCGCAGGTGCTGACCGATTGCATCATCGACAACGCCGCCACCCACGAGCTGATCGAGATCGCCAAGGCCGCCACCATCGGGCCCGGCACCGACACCTATGCCGTGGTGCTGGGCATGGCCCGGCGGCCCGAGGTCCTGAAATGCGCGGCGCTCAACGTGCTGCCGCTTATCCGCTAGGAGGCCAGAGATGGTTCAGCTGACGCTCCCCAAGAATTCGCGCATCAAGACGGGCCGCACATGGCCCAAGCCCGAGGGCGCCACCAACTTGCGCAAGTTCCGGGTCTATCGCTGGAGTCCCGAAGACGGCGAGAACCCCCGTGTGGATACCTATTTCGTCGATATGGACAGCTGCGGGCCGATGATTCTGGACGCGCTGATAAAGATCAAGAACGAGACCGACCCCACGCTGGCCTTCCGCCGTTCCTGCCGCGAGGGGATCTGTGGGTCCTGCGCCATGAACATCGACGGTGTGAACACGCTGGCCTGCACCCGCGGGCTGGACGAGGTCGCCGCCGAGGTGCGGATCTATCCGCTGCCCCACATGCCCGTCGTGCGCGACCTGATCCCGGATCTCACGCATTTCTACGCCCAGCACGCCAGCATCAAGCCGTGGCTGGAAACCACCAGCAACGAGCCGCAGAAGGAATGGCGCCAGTCGATCGAGGACCGCAAGAAGCTCGACGGTCTTTACGAATGCATCATGTGCGCCAGTTGCTCGACGGCCTGCCCGTCCTACTGGTGGAACGGCGACCGCTACCTTGGCCCCGCCGCCCTGCTGCACGCCCAACGCTGGATCATCGACAGCCGCGACGAGGCCACCGGCGAACGGCTGGACGATCTGGAAGATCCGTTCAAACTGTACCGCTGCCACACGATCATGAACTGCACCAAGACCTGCCCCAAGGGTCTGAACCCCGCCAAGGCCATCGCCGAGATCAAGAAGGCGCTGGTCGAACGTACGGTCTAAGGGCCGCCGGGCCGCACGGGCCAAACGGGGGCGGACACATCGGGCATGGCCCGCGTCCGGCGGTCTTGCCGCGCGGTCCATGCAGTCAGGAGCTTACGTGATCTATATTGTCGGGTTCGCCATCGCCTTCGCGCTGGTGGTGCTTCTGTCCAATCGCAAGACCCGCAACTGCCGGTGGCGGGCGCGGGGCCGCGCGGATGCGTCGGGGGTCAGACCCTACCGTTGCGTCGCCTGCGGGGCCGAGACCACCACCCGCACCGGCAAGGCCCCCGACGTCTGCTTTGACCGCCCCGCCGGGCCCGGCAACGAGCGGCGCGGCTAGGCCCGTCAGGCTCAGGCGAAGGCGGCTTCCAGGGCAATTTCGACCATATCGCCAAAGCTCTTCTCGCGGTCTTCGCTGGGCAGGGCCTCACCCGTCACCAGATGGTCGCTGATGGTCAGGATCGCCAAGGCCCGCGCCCCCAGCCGGGCGGCGACGGTGTAAAGCTCGGCGGCCTCCATCTCGACCGCAAGGGTGCCGTGGCGGGTGAGGGCGGCGACCAGATCGTCGCGTTCGTCATAAAAGACATCCGAAGAATGGATGCCGCCCACGTGATGGGGCACGCCCCGCGCCTCGGCCACGCGGACGGCGGCGCGCAGCAGGCCCCAATCGGCGCAGGGGGCGAAGTTCAACTCGCGGAAGATCCCCCGCGACGGGTTGGTCAGGCTGGAGGCGGTCATCGCCACCACAAGATCGCGGATCGCCACCCCGTCTTGCATTCCCCCGGCCGAGCCGATGCGGATCAGCGTCCGCGCCCCGAAATCGCGGATCAACTCGGTGGCATAGATCGACAGCGATGGCATCCCCATCCCCGAGCCGTGGATGGTCACGCGATTGCCCCGCCAAGTGCCGGTATAGCCCAGCATCCCCCGAACCTCGTTCACCAGACGGGGCTCATCCAGAAAGGTCTCGGCGGCCCAGCGGGCCCGGTAGGGATCGCCCGGCATCAGAACGGTTTCGGCGATGTCGCCCGGCTGGGCTCCGATATGGACGGTCATGGGCGGGGTCCTTCGCATTGGATCGGGGAAGACGTCACCCTTCGGCCATAGCCTGCCCGGACGCTTGTGTCATCCGCCCGAGCCTCCGGCGGGGATATTTCGCGCGACACCAAAGCAGGGCGCTGCGCGATCTTTAGGGTCGTGCAAATATCCATGTCGAAGCGCGGGGCAACTATTCCGCCGCCACCGCCTTGGGGTCCACCAGCGTCACGATGTCGGCCATGATGGTGTTCAACTGGAAATCCTTGGGGGTATAGACCCGCGCCACGCCCATGCCGCGCAGGGCGGTTGCGTCTTCTTCGGGGATGATGCCGCCGACGATCACCGGCACCGCGCCCAGACCCGCATCGCGCAGGCTCTCCATCAACTCGGCGATCAGCGGCAGGTGCGAGCCAGACAGGATCGACAGCCCCACCACATGCGCCTTGCTGTCGAGGGCGGCGGCGACGATTTCGGCCGGGGTCAGGCGGATGCCGTCGTAGGTGATCTCCATCCCGCAGTCGCGGGCGCGGGTGGCGATCTGTTCGGCGCCGTTCGAATGGCCATCGAGCCCCGGCTTGCCCACCAGAAAGCTCAGCCGCCGGCCCAGCCGGTCCGAAACCTGATCGACGCGGGCGCGCAACTCTGCCAGCCCCTCGGTCCGGTTCGAGGGGTTGCGCGAGACGCCCGTGGGCGCGCGATACTGGCCAAAGGCCTGCCGCACCATGTCGCCCCATTCGCCCGTGGTGGCCCCCGCCCGCGCCGCGGCGATCGAGGCGGGCATGATGTTGGCCCCGCTGGCCGCATCCTGACGCAGTTGCTCGAGTGCCGCCTGCACATCCGCGTCGTCGCGGTCGCTGCGCCATGCGGTCAGTCGGGCGATCTGGTCGGCCTCGGCCTTGGCGTCCGAGACCATGATCGCGTCGTCGCCCGCCGTCAGCGGCGAGGGCTCTGCCTCGGACCAGCGGTTGACGCCGACGACGGTGGTTTCCCCGGCCTCGATCCGGGCAATGCGGGCGGCGTTCGACTCGACCAGACGGGATTTCATATGCTCGATCGCCTCGACCACGCCGCCCATTGCGTCAAGCTGCGCCAGTTCGGCGCGGGCGCCGTCTTTCAGCGCGTTAACCTTACGCTTGACCGCCGGGTTGTTTTCGAACAGGTCGTCGTATTCCAGAAGGTCCGTCTCATACGCCAGAATCTGCTGCATCCGCAGGGACCATTGCTGATCCCAAGGGCGCGGCAGGCCCAAAGCCTCGTTCCAGGCGGGCAGTTGCACGGCGCGGGCGCGGGCGTTTTTCGACAGGGTGACGGCCAGCATTTCCAGCAGGATGCGATAGACGTTATTCTCGGGCTGCTGCTCGGTCAGGCCAAGCGAGTTGACCTGCACCCCGTAGCGAAAGCGGCGGAACTTGGGGTCCTCGACGCCGTAACGCTCAAGGCAGATCTCGTCCCACAGTTCGACGAAGGCGCGCATCTTGCACATCTCGGTGACGAAGCGGATGCCGGCGTTCACGAAGAAGCTGATGCGCCCGACCATCGCCGGGAAATCCTGTGGCGCCACCTTGTCGCGCAGGTCGTCCAGCACCGCGATGGCGGTCGCAAGGGCGAAGGCCAGCTCTTCCTCGGGCGTCGCACCGGCCTCTTGCAGGTGGTACGAGCAGACGTTCATCGGGTTCCATTTCGGCAGATGCTCGCGGGTGTAGGCCGCCACGTCGGTGATCATCCGCAGGCTGGGGCGGGGCGGGCAGATATAGGTGCCGCGGCTCAGGTATTCCTTGATGATGTCGTTCTGCACGGTGCCTTGAAGGGCCGCGATATCGGCGCCCTGTTCCTCGGCGGCGGCAATGTAAAGCGCCAGCAGCCACGGCGCCGTCGCGTTGATCGTCATCGAGGTGTTCATCTGGTCCAGCGGGATATCCCGGAACAGCGCACGCATGTCGCCCAGATGGTTGATCGGCACGCCGACCTTGCCAACCTCGCCCCGCGCCAATTCGTGGTCGCTGTCGTATCCGGTCTGGGTCGGCAGGTCGAAGGCCACCGACAGGCCGGTCTGTCCGCGCGACAGGTTCGCCCGGTAAAGCGCGTTCGAGGCGGCGGCGGTCGAGTGGCCGGCATAGGTGCGAAACAGCCAGGGGCGGTCTTTCGTCGGCGGGGTCATGGAAGATCACCTTTAACAAAACTGCGCTTTATTGGGTATACGGGTAACAATGTTGCGTGTCCATATGCTGCACTGCAAAAAGAACGGCGGCGGCACGGACTTGCCTGCGCCCCATCGGCCACTGGACGCGCCCGAGTGGCTCGCGCAGGGGTGCATCCGCTTTCCCAGCGAAGGCTTCCCTGCCAATGTCGCCCCATGTTCGAGACCGTGGACGTTCCGATCTGGCTGGTGTGGCTGACCGCGATCTTCGCGGCGGTGGCGGCGTTGGACCGGGTTCTGGTGCCCTCGGTGCGCTGGTATTTCCGCCGCCGGATGGAGAGGGTCGTCGCCCGGCTGAACAAGCGTCTAAAGGTGCCGATCCAGCCCTTCAAGCTGGCCCGGCGTCACGACATGATCCAGCGGCTGATGTATGATCCCAAGGTTGCCGAGGCGGTCACCGAGCACGCAAGCGCCGAGGGCATCCCCGAGAATGTCGCCTTTGAAGAGGCCCGGAAATACGCCCGCGAGATCGTGCCGTCGTTCAGCGCCAGTGCTTATTTCGGCTTTGCCATCCGGGCCGCACGCTGGATTTCGACCGCGCTTTACCGCGTTCGTTTGGGCTATGTCGACGAGGCCGCGATGGAGGCGATCCGCTCGGACGCCACAGTGATCTTCGTGATGAACCACCGCTCGAACATGGACTACGTGCTGGTAACCTATCTGGCGGCGGAACGCTCGGCGTTAAGCTATGCGGTGGGGGAATGGGCGCGGGTCTGGCCCCTGTCGCGGCTGATCTCCAGCATGGGGGCGTATTTCATCCGCCGCCGCTCGCGCTCGACCCTTTATCGGCGGGTTTTGGCGCGATATGTGCAGTTGGCGACCCAAAACGGGGTGACTCAGGCGGTTTTTCCCGAAGGCGGGCTAAGTCTGGATGGGCGCGTCGGGCCGCCGAAACTGGGGCTGATCAGCTATATTCTGGCTGATTTTCAGCCCGGCCTGTCGCGCGATGTGGTCTTTGTTCCCATCGCCATTAACTACGACCGGGTGCTTGAGGATCGTGTGCTGCTTTCGGCGGCCGAGCGGGGCGAGCGGCGGTTTCGCTTCGATCCTTTCGCGTTGCTGAAATACGTCCTGCGGCAGATCCGGCGTCGGCGGCGGGGCGATCTTTACCGTTTTGGTTACGCCTCGGTCAGCTTCGGCGCACCGCTGTCGCTTGCCGGGTTTGTCGAGCATGCGCCCGACAATCTCAACGAGTCTCTGGGCGCCGAACTGATGAGCCGCGTCCGTGCGGTGGTGCCGGTGCTGCCGGTGCCGGTGGTGGCCTCGATCCTGATCGAGACGGGCGACATCCCCCGGGCCGAACTTGATCGCCGGGTTCAGGAACGGTGCACCCTTCTGGCGGCGCGGGGCATCCATGTGCATGTGCCCCGCGACGACCACGGCTATACCGCCGAAGTTGGAGTGCGCGCGCTGGCCCTGCGCCGGGCGATCGCGACCGAGGGTGGGACGATCCGGATCAATCCCGCCGAGATGCCGCTTGTCGAATTCTATGCGGCTTCGATCCAGCACCATCTGGGCGAAAACCCGCCGCCGACAGGGTCATAAAATTTCACCAAGCAACCGTTTTTGGTTGCTATGTTGCGCAAGCCGTCCTATCTCTCAGATACAATGCAGTTGCGGCATTTGCTCTGCACTGCGGCATATGACAGGCTCTCGACAGGAGGCTCCAATGGCTTTGGATACGAACCCGCCGATCACGGACTATGACGCCCCGCAAAAGGATCTGTACGATCTGGGGGAAATGCCGCCCCTTGGCCATGTGCCCGCGAAGATGCACGCCTGGGCCATCCGGCGCGAGCGGCACGGCGAGCCTGATCAGTCCTTCCAATTGGAAACCGTCGAGACCCCCGCCATCGACAGCAACGAGGTTCTGGTTCTGGTGATGGCCGCCGGCGTTAACTACAACGGCGTCTGGGCCGGTCTGGGCGTTCCGATCAGTCCGTTTGACGTGCATAAGGCCGAATATCATATCGCGGGGTCCGACGCCTCGGGGATCGTCTGGGCCGTGGGCGACAAGGTCACCCGCTGGAAGGTCGGCGACGAGGTGGTGATCCACTGCAATCAGGACAACGGCGACGACGAAGAGTGTAACGGCGGCGATCCGATGTTCTCGGACAGCCAGCGGATCTGGGGCTATGAGACGCCCGACGGCAGCTTCGCCCAGTTCACCCGCGTGCAGGCCCAGCAGTTGATGCCGCGCCCCCGCCATCTGACGTGGGAAGAATCGGCCTGCTACACCCTGACCCTTGCCACCGCCTACCGCATGCTCTTCGGCCATCACCCGCACGAGTTGAAGCCGGGGCAGAACGTTCTGGTCTGGGGCGCCTCGGGGGGGCTGGGGTCGTTCGCGATCCAGCTCATCAACACCGCGGGCGCCAATGCCATCGGCGTCATCAGCGACGAGGACAAGCGCGAGTTCGTCATGAGCCTTGGCGCCAAGGGCGTCATCAACCGCAAGGACTTCAACTGCTGGGGGCAGCTTCCGACCGTCAACACCGACGACTACAAGGCGTGGTTCGCCGAGGTGCGCAAGTTCGGCAAGGCCATCTGGGAGATCACCGGCAAGGGCAACAACGTCGACATGGTGTTCGAACATCCGGGCGAGGCGACGTTCCCCGTGTCGACTTTCGTGTGCAAGAAGGGCGGCATGGTCGTGATCTGCGCGGGCACGACGGGCTATAACCTGACGATGGACGCGCGGTATGTCTGGATGCACCAGAAGCGCATACAGGGCAGCCATTTCGCGCATCTGAAACAGGCGGCGGCGGCCAACAAGCTGATGGTCGAACGGCGGCTCGATCCCTGCATGTCCGAGGTCTTTGCCTGGGCCGACATCCCCGCTGCCCACGTCAAGATGCTGCGCAACCAGCACAAGCCGGGCAACATGGCGGTGCTGGTGCAGGCGCCCCGGACCGGGCTGCGCACCTTCGAAGACACGCTAGAAGCCAGCCGCCGCGTCTGACGCGCGCCGTCAGGCCACGGGACAGCAAGGGCGGCATCCGGAAGACACCCGGGTGCCGCCCGCTTTTTTACGGACGGGGGAAGGGGCCGGGATCTGGTGATCGACCCGGTTCCCCGCCACGCGCTGGTTGTGACACCCGTTAACCCTGCATCGTCGGCACCGCGAATCGGCGCGGATCGCAGCCCGGATGGCCCGGACAAGCCAACGGACATGGCAATTCAACCCCTTGGCGCAAAGCCCTCCCCCCATTTCCGGGGGGGCGGATACAGCGGAGGTGCCCAGAAAAGCAGCCTTTGCTAGGCTGGTTTAACGCACCATTAACCACTTCAGCGGAGGATCGTTCATGCGACAGGACTGGGTATTTGATGTCTTGGCGGACTTGCGCAGTTTCGCGGTGCAGAACGGGATGATCAAGCTGGCCGACCAGTTGGAAGACACGATGATCATCGCCGCCGCCGACATCGCCGCAACCGCCAGACCGACAGAGTGGGGACGGGATGACGCGGCGACTGGAAACCTTCATAGAGCAGGTGTTGGCCGCCAACACGCTTGACGAACTCAACGCACTGATCAAATCGCTTCGGGACCTCTACGAGGTCGAGCATCTTGTGTACCACTCGGTTAGCGGCGCGGGCGAGCAATACGCCATCCTGACCTACTCGGATGCCTGGGTGGATCGCTATCTTGGTCAGCATTACGAACGGGTCGATCCGGTCGTGCTGGGCTGCTACTCGTATTTCACGGCCCTGAACTGGAAGGATCTGGACTGGGCCGGTCGCACCGCCCAGAGCTTTCTTCACGAGGCTCATGACGCGGGCGTCGGCACCCAAGGTCTGTCGGTTCCGGTGCGCGGCCCCAACGGCCAGTTCGCCCTGTTCTCGGTCAATGCCGACGAGCGTGATGCCAGTTGGCAGAAATTCTCGGACCGCTATCTGCAGGACATGCTGCTGATCGCCCATTACCTCAACAATCGCGCCCAGCAGATCGCCGCCGCCAAGGCCGAGCCCCGGCGCACGCCGCTTGGCGCACCCGAGAAAGCCGGCACCGGCGCTTGGCTGACCAGCGCCGACACCGCCCCCAACCACCAAAGCCTCAGCCCGCGCGAGGCGGACGTGCTGACCCTTCTTGCCTTGGGCTGGAGCAGGGGGCGCGCCGCAGAGCGGTTGAAGATATCCGAGCATACGCTGCGGGCCTATCTGGAAGGCGCACGGCTGAAACTTGGCGGCAGCAACGTCACCCACACTGTCGCCAACGCCCTGACACGCGGGCTGATCGTGGTCTGATCCGCGTCCGATTCCCGTCTGACAGTGGGCTGATCGTGGTCTGATCGGCCCCAGCCTTCGCCCACACCCGTTGCCGGGTTTCTTTGTCGGCGGACGTTCACCCGCCGTTATCCCCATTCGTCGCAGAGCCTGCCTCGTTCAATCAACGGGGGATGACGATGTTGCGATTTATCACGGCGCAGGCGCTGGCGGATTATCCGAAACTGTCCCGGGGCATGTTCCGCGACCGGGCGATCCAGTTCCGGGACCGGCTGGGATGGGACGTCACGGTCGGCGACGACGGGCAAGAGCGGGATGCCTATGACGCCTGCCAGCCGATCTATGCCGTGTGGGAACGACCCGACGGCAGCCACGGCGGATCGATGCGGTTTTTGCCGACAACGGGGCCGGTCATGGTGAACGACCACTTCGGCCATCTGACGCAGACCCCAATGGTGGCGGCGGACATGTGGGAATGCACGCGGTTCTGTCTGGCGCCGGGGGCGGGCCCCGAGGTCTCGGCGGCGCTGATGCTGGCGGCGGTGACCATCGGACAGGGCGTGGGCGCGCGTCAGATCGTCGGCGTGTTCGACGCGCGGATGGTGCGGATTTACCGGCGGTTGGCGTGGCAGCCCCGCATTCTGGCGACCAGCGGCGCGGGCCGGCAGGCGATCAGCGTCGGGCTGTGGCAGGTGGCGCCGCATGTGCCGCACGCGCTGGCCTATCCTTCGGGCGTCGCCCCCGCGCTGGCCCGCCATTGGTGGCGGCGCGGCGGTCTGGGGGGCGATGCTTTGGCGCAAGCTGTGGTCGCCGGTAAGCGGGCCGCGTGACCCCGGCATAAAGGGCGGGGCATCAAGGCTCCGCCCGCTTTCCGCCCCCTCGGCGTCATTGCCCATCTGGTGCCCGCCGGACGCCCGCGATACTGTCGCCGAATGTCGGTTCCCGCGCTTCAGTTTTCAGACGATCAGGCCCAGGCCTATGACCGTGTGGCCGCGTTGCTGCGCGGTGTCGGGGTGGACCTTGAAGACGGCACCACCCGGCCCCCCGGTGCCGGCAAGCCCGACGTCGTGGCCGTCATCGGCAAGGCGGGCTCGGGCAAGACGCTGCTGCTGGCGGAACTGGCCCGCGCCCTTGCGGATCTGGGGGTCGAGACCGTCTCGGGCGATTACGAAAGCCGCCGCCGGGCCGAGAAGCGCAGTCTGGCGATCCTTGCCCCCACCAACAAGGCCGCCAGCGTGTTGCGCAACCGCGGAGTGCCGGCGACCACCATCCACCGCATTCTTTACACGCCCGTCTATGACCCCGAATACGAGCGGATTGCCGAATGGCTGGTCAACGACGGCGACCGCCCCGAGATCGCCGATCTGCCGGATCTGGCGCTGGACCGGGCGCTGGCGTTCTACAAGCTGCACAAGTCGATCCCCGGTGCGCTGGCTGCGGCCGGTCTGCGCGGATCGGACTTCATCACCGGCTGGAAGCGGCGCGACGATCCGCTGGATATCGGCTTTGTCGACGAATCCTCGATGCTGGACGAAAAGCAGCTGGACGACCTGCGCGAGATCTTCCCGACGCTGGTCCTGTTCGGCGATCCGGCCCAGCTTGCGCCTGTCGGCCAGTCCGGCAAAATGGTGTTCGACGAGCTGCCCGAGCCTCAGCGGCTGGTGCTAAGCCGCATCCACCGGCAGGCCGAGGATAATCCCATTCTGGATCTGGCCCATGCGCTGGGCGACCCGGCGCTGGGGTTCCACGACTTCGAACGGATGATCGAAGAGGCCGCCAGCCGCGACGACCGCGTCATTCTGGGCCAGCGCGTGGAATCCGACCTGATGGCCCGCTCGCCGGTGCTGGTCTGGCGCAACGCCACCCGTATCCGGCTGATACAGGCCTTCCGCGCGGCCTTCGGCGCCCCGCCCGACGCGCTGATGCCCGGAGAGCCGCTGATCTGCGACGGGCTGGAACTGCCGCTGAAACACCGCAAAAAGCGCATCGATCTTGAGGCACGCGGCCTGATCAAGGGCGCGCAGGTGGTCTATCTGGGCCCCGGTCGCAAACCCGGTTTCAGCCGTCTGCACGTCATGGGCGCCGAGGATCCGCAGGTCAGCGCCGCCTCGATCGTCAAGATCGAACACCCCGACGAGGAAGAGCCGTTCATCCCCTATGCCGCCCGCATGGGCGCCGCGTTTCTGCACGGGGCTGCGGTGACCATCCACAAGGCCCAAGGCAGCCAGTGGGAGAATGTTCAGGTCTTCGCGCCCGACCTTTACGCGGCCTCTCGTGCCGGGCGGATCGAGGCGGGCCAACCCCTGTGGAAACGTCTGGCCTATGTGGCGATCACGCGGGCCTCGAACCGGCTATATTGGGTGACACGCAACCGGCTGGCGCGGCCTTCGGGGCCGCTGGTGGTGGACGATCTGCGCCCCGCCACCGTGCCCTTGGCGCTGGAGGGGCTGGCGGAGGCCGATCAGACGTCCTAGCCTGCGCGGAACGACGGGGCCTGCGGTCCCCGACCCATCCGAGCATCAAGGCATTCTGACATGAAAACGATCATCATCACCGGCGCCTCTTCCGGTATCGGACGCGCCACCGCCGAGGTTTTTCTGGACGCCGGCTGGGCCGTCGGTCTGGTGGCCCGCCGCCGCGAATTGCTGGAAACCATCGCCGAGGGGCAAGCGAACGCCCATGTCCTGCCCGCCGATGTGACCGACCCCGCCGCGGTCGAGGCCGCGTTCCAGCAGTTCCACACCGCCACGGGTCGGCTGGATGTGCTGTTCAACAACGCCGGCATCTTCACCCCCGCCGCCCCCATCGACGAGATCCCCGTCGAGGCGTGGCATCAGGCGCTGGGCGTCAATCTGACAGGCATGTTCCTGTGCGCACGTCAGGCCTTCGCGCTGATGCGGCGACAAGATCCGCAAGGCGGGCGGATCATCAACAACGGCTCGATCTCGGCCCATTCCCCGCGCGAGGGGGCGACCTGCTACACCACCACCAAACACGCGATCACCGGGTTGACCAAATCGATCAGCCTTGACGGGCGTGCCTGTGATATCGCCTGCGGCCAGATCGACATCGGCAACGCCAATACCGAGCTTTTGCAGGGCATCGCCGCCAAGGCCGTGGCCGCCGGTCAGCAGCCGCCGCCGTCGATGGATGTGCGCCACGCCGCCGACGCGGTGCTGCATATGGCGGGGCTGCCAGCCTCGGCCAATGTGCAGTTCATGACGGTGATGGCAACGATGATGCCCTTTATCGGGCGCGGCTGAACCGGGCGGGGCCCCGCCCCGACCCCGCGCTCAGAACCGGGCGTAGCGGAAGATGGCCGACGCGCCCCAGCCCGCCACGATGGCGATGAACAGCGACAACAACCCGTAAACCAGCGGTTGTTCATAGGCCAGATTGTAGATCCAGCGTTCGATGCCGACCTTGCTGACGAAGATCGTGGTGTCCGACTGGCCCACAACCTTGCCCTCGCGCAGCAGGTAGATGCGCGTGGTGTAATTGCCCTCGACCAGATTGGAGGGCAGGGCGACCTCGGTCCGGAACAGGGTGTTTTCCAGCAGCGTCGTGTTTTCTTCGAGCAGGGCGTAAAGTTCCTGCTTTTCGCGGATGCGGATCAGCGCCTCGGTGAAGGCCGAGGAATCAGAGATGCTGGCCGGGGCGCCGACCGAACGGATCGCACGCTCGACCGAGATGCGGTGGCGCAGGTCCGAGACTTCGGACAGGATCTGGGGCAGCGGCCGGGTGGTCGATACGGCATAGAAACTGGGGGCGGCGTCCACCTCGACGGCGTCGGTGTTGATCCAGATGCCGGCCACCCGTTCCTTGCGGCGGACGGTGGTGGGCAGGCTGGGACCGGCGACGGTGACGATCACGTCCAGATCGCCCTCGGGGGCCGGCTGGTCGCGTTTGATCGCGCCGAAGATCAGGATCTCGGAGCCGTCGAAACTGGCCGTGATCGACACCCGGCTTTGCGACAGCGAGGCCACGATGGATTCCTGCGCGGTGCCGCGAGTGGCCCCGAACACGGCGGCCAGACCAAGCACCACGGTCAGGAAAAGGGACAAACGCAGATGCCGCATCAGTGTCCCCCCGGTCCGACCGAATAAAGCTCGCTTGGCTGGAGCAGCAGTTCAAGCGCCAGCTTGCCACAAACGATCAGCACCAGCAGCGCCAGCAGGATGCGCAACTGCTCGGCCTTCATCTTGACGCCGATGCGGGTGCCGATCTGCGCCCCGATCACGCCGCCGATCAACAGCAGAACAGCCAGCGCCATGTCGACGGTATAGTTGGTGGTCGCGTGCAGCAGCGTGGTGAAGGCGGTCACGAAGATGATCTGGAAAAGCGATGTGCCGACCACGACCTTGGTGGGCATGCCCAGCACATAGATCATCGCGGGCACCATGATGAAGCCGCCGCCGACGCCCATGATCGCTGCCAGAATGCCGACCAGCATGCCCACGATCGCCGGCGGGATGGCCGAGATATAAAGCCCCGAGGTGCGGAACTTCATCTTGAAGGGCAGGGCGTGGATCCATGTCCGCTGACGCCGGGGCGCGGATTTGCCGGGGGTCTTGGACCGCAGGATCGCACGCAGGCTTTCGAAGAACATCAGCCCGCCGATGATCCCCAGAAAGACCACGTAGCAAAGCTTGACCAGCAGATCGACCTGACCCATCTCGCGCAGGATCGCAAAGACCTGAACCCCCAGCGCGGCGCCGAACAGACCGCCCACCAGAAGCACCGTGCCCATTTTCAGATCGACGGTCTTTCGTTTCAGATGCGCCAGCACCCCCGAGAAGGACGAGGCCACGATCTGGTTGGCCTCGGTGGCGACGGCGACGGCGGGTGGGATGCCGATGAAGAACAGCAGCGGGGTCATCAGGAACCCGCCGCCGACACCGAACATTCCCGACAGGACGCCCACGATTCCGCCAAGTCCCAGCAGGACGAAAGCGTTGACAGAGACTTCGGCGATCGGAAGATAAATCTGCATTGAACACGTTTTCAGATAGAGGAATGCATCTGCCTTACACCCGTGCCCCCGCAGGAAACAATAGGCTGGGTGCGACAAATCGGATCGATTTAGCCGCACTGCGGCATTTCACGGGCTAGGGTAAGCTTACGTAACGCGGGCTGTCATCTCTCCTTCACATAAGGCTCGCCGCCGGCGCGAGGCGGGATGGCGCGCCCGACGAAGCCCGCCAGAATCACCACCGTCAGGATGTAGGGCAGGGCGTCCATGAATTGGACCGGGATGACAAAGCTGCCAAGGTCTATGTTCTGATACCGCAGCGCCACCGCCTGCAGCAGCCCGAACAGCAGGCAGGCCCAGAGCGCGTGCCAAGGCCGCCACTTGGCGAAGATCAGCGCGGCCAGCGCGATGAAGCCCCGTCCGGCGGTCATGTCCTTGACGAAACCGGCCTGCAGCGCGGTCGCCAGATAGGCCCCGGCGATGCCACACAGCACGCCGCAGATCGCCACCGCGCCATAGCGCATGCCGACCACCGAGATGCCGGCGGTGTCCACGGCGGCGGGGTTCTCTCCGACCGCGCGAAGACGCAGGCCGAAGCGGGTGCGAAACAGCACGAACCAACTGGCCGGCACCGCCAGAAAGGCGACGTAGACAAGGATCGAATGCCCCGACAGCAGCCCGGAATACAGCGGCCCCGCGACCGGGACATCGCGTATCTGCGCGGCAAACGGCAACTCGATCGGGGTGAAGCGGCCCTGCCCGAAAAGCGAGGGCGTCCGCCCGCCCTGTTTGAACCAGTCCTGCGCGATCAGCACGGTCATGCCCGCCGCCAGAAAGTTGATCGCGACGCCCGAGATCAGTTGATTGCCCCGGAAGGTGATCGAGGCCAGCCCGTGCACCCCCGACAGCGCCAGCGACGCGCCGATCCCGGCCAGCAGCCCCAGCCAGACCGATCCCGTCACCGCCGCGATCGCCGCCGAAAAGAAGGCCGCCGCCAGCATCTTGCCTTCAAGCCCGATGTCGAAGATGCCCGCCCGTTCCGAAAACAGACCGGCCAGACAGGCCAGCAACAAGGGCGTCGCCAGCCGGATGGTCGAGGCCAGAACCTCGACCAACTGCTCAAGGCCGCCGTCGAGGAGGATCAGGAATGAGGACGGGTCCATGACGATCTCCTTCAGGCGGGGGGATGGCTGCGCCCATCGGGGCGTGGAGCGGGGTCGGTTACGTCGGCGGGATCCGCCACGTCGCTTGCGGGCGCGTCCGGAACAGGGGTCGTTCGGGTGTGGGGCTTGGGCGCGGTGCTTTCGACGCCGCCTCCGCCGCCTCCATCGCCGCCCCCAGCGCCGCTGCCCCCACCGTCCCCGGCATTGCGAGTGCGGCGGCGGAACAGCCGCTCCAGCGGCATGCGAACCATGTTGTCCAGCGCGCCGGTAAACAGGATCACCAGCGCTTGAATCACTACGATCAACTCGCGCGGGATATTCGTCCACAGCGCCAGCTCGGCCCCGCCCTGATAGAGGAACCCGAACAGGATCGCGGCCAGAAACACGCCGAAGGGATGCGACCGGCCCATCAGGGCTACGGCGATGCCGATGAAGCCCGCGCCCTCGACAGCATTCATCACCAGCCGCTCGGCCTCGCCCATGACGTTGTTGACGGCCATCATCCCGGCCAACCCGCCCGACAGCAGCATCGCGAACATGGTGATGCGGAACGGCGAGATCCCGGCGTAAAGGGCGGCGGATTCCGAATGGCCATAGGCGCGGATCTCGTAGCCCAGCCGGGTGCGCCAGATCAGCACCCAGACCAGAATGCAGGCGGCCACGGCCAGCAGCAGCGTGACGTTGACCGGCGCCGCCTTGGAAAACGGAATGCCGATGGGGGCCAGCAGGTCGTGCAGGGTCGGCAGGTGCGTGGCTTGGGGAAACTTGGCGGTCGCGGGCTCCATCTGGCCTGTGGGGCGCATGACGTTGACCAGAATGTAGTTCAGCAGCGACGCCGCGATGAAGTTGAACATGATCGTCGTGATGACGATATGGCTGCCCCGCCGCGCCTGCAGATAGGCCGGGATCGCCGCCCAGCCCGCCCCGAACAATGCCGAGGCCAGCGTGGCCGCCGCCAGCGCCACCGACCAATGCGGCCACGGCACCGCCAGCACCACGATGGCGACGCCCAAGCCCCCCAGAACCGCCTGCCCCTCGCCGCCGATGTTGAACAGGCGCGCGTGGAAGGCCACGGCGACCGCCAGCCCGGTGAACATGAAGTTGGTGGCGTAATACAGCGTGTAGCCCCAGCCATAGGTCGAGCCCAGCGAGCCCTTGACCATCATCACCACCGCCGCGATCGGATCTTCGCCAATCGCCAGAATCACCAGCGCCGACAGCAGGGCCGCCAGCAGCAGGCTGATCAGGGGGATCAGGACCACATCGGCCCATTTCGGCAGTCTGTCCATCAGTCGGCGTCCCCGGCTATTCCGGCCATCAGCAGGCCCAACTCGCGCTCGTCGGTGTCCTCGGGGGTGCGCAGGCCCATGATCCGGCCGTCGAACATGACGGCGATGCGGTCCGACAGGCCCAGAATCTCTTCCAGCTCGACCGAGACCAGAAGGATCGCCTTGCCTTCGTCGCGCAGCCGCACGATCTGCTGGTGGATGAACTCGATGGCGCCGATGTCGACGCCGCGGGTGGGCTGGCCGATCAGCAGCAGGTCGGGGTTCCGCTCGATCTCGCGGGCCAGCACGATCTTTTGCTGGTTCCCGCCCGAGAAGTTGCGGGCCGACAGATGCTCGTTCGCGGGGCGGACATCGAACCGCTGGATCTTGCCCGCCGCGTCCTGCTGCAGGGCGCGGTTGTCCATCAGCCAGCCCTTGGCGAACCGCGGATCGTGGTGATAGCCGAAGGCCGCGTTTTCCCAAGCGGTGAAGTCCATGATCAGCCCTTCGTGCTGACGGTCCTCGGGGACATGGGCGATGCCCGCGGCCCGCCTGCTGCGCCCGTCGGCCTGCGGGCCGGACAGGGGCAGGGGGGTGCCGTTCATCTCGATACGCCCTTCGCCGCGCGAGATGCCGCCCAGCACCCGCAACAGGTCCGACTGGCCATTGCCGGCCACACCCGCCACGCCCAGAATCTCTCCGGCGCGGATCTGAAGGTCGATGCCGCGCAGACGCTCGACGCCCGCGTCATCGACCACGCGCAGCCCCTCGACGTTCAGCACGACCGGGCCGGGGCGGGCGGGGTGTTTGTCCACCCGCAGCAACACCTTGCGGCCCACCATCAGCTCGGCCAGTTCCTCGGGCGAGGTGTCGGCGGTGGGCACGGTGGCCGTCATCTCGCCGCGCCGCATGACGCTGACGGTGTCGGTGATCTCCATGATCTCGCGCAGCTTGTGGGTGATCAGGATGATGGTCTTGCCCTCGCGCCGCAGCCCTTCGAGGATACGGAACAGGTGGTCGGCCTCGGGCGGGGTCAGCACGCCGGTGGGCTCGTCCAGAATCAGGATATCGGCCTCGCGGTACAGCGCCTTCAGGATCTCGACCCGCTGCTGGTGGCCGACGTTCAGATCTTCGATCAGCCGGTCGGGATCGACGTGCAGTTCGTATTCCTCGGCCAGCTGTTTCAAGAGCCCCCGCGCCTTGGCCTTCGAGGGTTTCAGCAGCCGACCGCTTTCCACCCCAAGGATGACGTTTTCCAGAACGGTGAAGGTCTGCACCAGCTTGAAATGCTGAAACACCATGCCGATCCCGGCGGCGATGGCGGCTTGGCTGTCGGGGATCTCGGTCGGTTTGCCGCCGATCAGGATCTGGCCCGCGTCGGCCTTGTAGAACCCGTAAAGGATCGACATCAGCGTCGACTTGCCAGCGCCGTTCTCGCCGATGATGCCGTGGATCGTGCCCGGCATAACCTTCAGCGAGATGTCGCGGTTGGCCTGCACCGGGCCGAAGGCCTTGCAGATGCCGCGCAACTCGATCGCGGGCACTGGCGCAGCCGCATGGACAGAGTCGCCGTCGGCCCCCGCCGATGGGTCAAGGGCGGCCGTTGCCGACCGCCCCGAAAGATCCTTGCGGCTCATCCCCGACCTTACGAGGTGGGGCAGCTGCTGTCGGACATGTAGTCGTGCACCTCGACCTCGCCCGAGATGATCTTGGCCTTGGCCTCTTCGACGGCGGCTTTCATCTCGTCGGTGATCAGGTCCTTGTTATGCTCGTCCACGGCGTAGCCGACGCCCTCGTTGGCCAGCCCCATGACGTTGAAGCCGGTCTCAAGCTCGGTGCCCTGGCTCATGGCCTCGAAGACGGCGTTGTCCACGCGCTTGACCATCGAGGTCAGCACCTTGCCGGGGTGCATGTAGTTCTGGTTGCTGTCCACGCCGATCGACAGAACGCCTTCGTCGGCGGCGGTCTGCAGCACGCCGACGCCGGTGCCGCCCGCTGCGGCATAGATCACGTCGGCGTCGTTGCTGATCTGCGCCTTGGTCAACTCGGACCCCTTCACCGGGTCGTTCCATGCGGTGGGCGTGGTGCCGGTCATGTTCTCGATCACGGTCGCATCGGGATTGGTTGCCTTGACGCCCTGCACATAGCCGCAGGCGAACTTGCGGATCAGCGGGATGTCCATGCCGCCGATGAAGCCGACGGTCCCCGTCTTGGACGCCATCGCCGCCATCACCCCCACCAGATACGAGCCTTCGTGTTCGTTGAACACGACCGAGCGGACGTTGGGCGCGTCGACGACCATGTCGATCAGCGCGAATTTCGTGTCGGGATAATCGGGGGCCACTTCCTCGAGCACGCTGGCAAAGCTGAAGCCGGTCATCACGATCGGGTTCGAGCCGGCCTCGGCAAAGCGGCGCAAGGCCTGTTCGCGCTGGGCCTCGGACTGCATCTCGATCTCGCGGTAGGTGGCGCCGTTTTCCTTGGCCCAGCGTTCGGCGCCGTTAAAGGCGGCCTCGTTGAAGGACTTGTCGTATTTGCCGCCCAGATCATAGATCAGCGCCGGTTCGGCCTGGCTAAGCCCGGTGGTCATCGCAAGCGCGGCGGCGGCGCCAAAAATGGGTTTCATGAAGGTCATCATACTCTCCCGAATGGTCGTTGTGGCGCGGTCTGAGCCGCAGGGGCGTCGCATGCTTATCGCACCGGGATCGCAGCGATCCGGGTGCACATGCCCGATTAAGGCCGCAGCAGATGGAGAGGGTCAACATTAAATTCCCGATGCCCCTGCGTCGGCAAGAGGTTACGCAGGTTAACGATTGCGTCAGGTGGGACGTCAGGCGGGTGTCAGGTAGAGGCCGAGGCTTCTTGGAACCCGCACCCCAGCACGATGGCATCGACCGGGGCCCCTTGGGGGGCCACGTAGTACCCTTTGCGGCGCCCGATGGGGGACCAACCGGCAGCGGCGTAAAGCGCCTGCGCGGCAGAGTTGTCGGCGGCCACTTCCAGAAAGCCGCGTGTGGCCCCGCGCGCGGTGGCAAGGGCGACGAACTGGCGCAGCAGGGCACGGCCCCGGCCTTTGCGTCGGCCTTCGGGGGGGACGGCGAGGGTCAGAAGCTCTGCCTCGTCCACGATCACGCGGCCCATGACGAAGCCGGTGGCATCGCCGGCCAGAAAGACCGAAGGGGACGCCAGCATCTGCGCGATTTCTGACGCCGACCATGGGCGCGGCACCCTGAAGCAACGCGCGTGCAGGGCGGCTAACGCGGCGGGGTCTGGCTGGGGGCCTCGGCTCACGCCAGAATGACCGGCGGCGCGTCCCGCGAAGGGGCCGCATCCGCAGGCCGGATATACAAGGGTGAGGGCCGCGCCGGGGCGTCCGGGGCCCGCTGTAGGGCCAGCCGCCCGATGGCCGGGGCCAGCGGCGCGGGCGCAAGGCGGGGCGGGTCCTGCTGCGGGGTTCGATCCGGCGCCAGAGTGGGGGCGATCACCTCCGCATGTTCGGCAAGCAAGCCGGGGGCGGCGCAGATCGCCAGCCCGTCGCGGGCGGCTTCGTCCACGGCCTGAGCCAGCAGCATCAGCACCGGCGGCTCCATCCCCGTATCGGTCAGGCGGGCGGCATAGGCTTGACCGGCATGGGCCGGCACCAGCGACAGCAGCGGGCGCGGATGGGGCCGAGCTTGAGCCTCCAGCGCCGAGACGCCCACGGCCTTGATGCCCAGCGACAGCGACAACCCCCGCGCCGCCGAGACCGCGATGCGAATGCCGGTGAAGTTCCCGGGGCCGACGCCGACGCCGATCAGGCCCAGATCAGCCCATGTGGCGCCGCCCTTGGCCAGAATCTCTTCCAGCATGGGGAAAAGACGTTCGGCCTGACCCTTGCGCATCTCTTCGAAGCCATCCGCCAACAGCGTGTCGCCGCAAAGCAAAGCGGCCGCGCAATGCGCGGCCGATGTGTCGAAAGCCAGAACCAGAGGGTCAGGCGGCAACGGGGCGCACCTCGACCACCTCGGGGATATAGTGGCGCAGCAGGTTCTCGATTCCCATCTTCAGCGTCAGCGTAGACGAGGGGCAACCCGCGCAAGCCCCCTGCATATGCAGGTAGACGACGCCGCGCTCGAACCCGTGGAAGGTGATGTCACCGCCGTCCTGAGCCACCGCTGGGCGGACCCGCGTGTCCAGCAACTCTTTGATCTGACCGACGATCTCGCTGTCGGGACCGTCATGGGCGGCATGGCCGTCGCCGGCCTCCTCGCCTGCGTCGATCACCGGCTGGCCGGACTGGAAATGCTCCATGATCGCGCCGAGGATGGCGGGTTTCACATGGTCCCACTCGGTTTCGGCCTGTTTGGTGACGGTGACGAAATCGTTGCCGAGGAACACGCCCGAGACGCCGTTGATCGCGAACAGACGCGTGGCCAGCGGCGACTTGGCCGCCGTGTCGGCGGCGGGGAAATCCGCAGTGCCCGCATCCATCACGGTCTGGCCGGGAAGGAACTTCAGGGTCGCGGGGTTCGGTGTGGATTCTGTCTGGATGAACATGAAAGGCGCCTCCGGGTAAGGATATCAGATATGCGACCGAAGTGGCCAAGTGTCAATGTTTAGAAGCGTTCTAATCTGCGTTCAGCGCCAGCACACGCACGGTCAGGTGATGGCTTCCAGACGTTCCTTGGACAGCTCACCGGGGACGATGGTCAGGGGCACCAGCATTTCGCCGGACGAGCGGGACAATTGGCTGACCAGCGGGCCGGGGCCGGATTTGTCGGTTCCCGCGCCCAGCACGACGACGCCGATTTCGGTGTCTTCGCGGATCTGGGCAAGGATTTCGGGCACGGCCTCGCCTTCGCGAATCACAAGTTCGGGGTTCACGCCCTGCTTGTCGCGCATCCATTTTGCGAAGACCTCGAAATGCGCCTCGATGCGGTCACGTGCCTCTTCGCGCATCAGATCGCCGACGCCGAGCCAGTGGTTGAATTCTTCCGGCGGGATGATGGCAAGGATCTCGACCTGACCGCCGGTATTCCGCGCGCGCATGGCGGCGAACCGCATGGCGTTCAGGCATTCGCGGCTGTTGTCGAGGATGACGAGGAACTTGCGCATGGGGGACTCCGAGGTTTGCAGCGCATCATGGCCAACCCTTGGCCGTGGCGCAATAGATCACAACGCTATATTCGGATTAGCGAAATTTCAGTCAGCCTTGATGTCGCGGGGAACGTTCGGCGCGTTGTTCGGCCCGGTGTTCGGCCCCTCGCTTTTCCCGTCGTTAGCGCCTTCCAGGGTCACCAGTTGCGCCGGAATCAGCCCGCGCAAGGAATTGCCGCAATAAAGGCTGATGTCCCCCAGATCGTCCACCGCAAGCGCCCGTTCGGTGCATTTTCCCGTGGCCAGCAACTCGGCCCGCAGGCATCCGGGCAGGCAGCCGTCGGACAGCGGCGGGGTGAAAAGCGGGGCGTCGTCGAAGGGAGAGGCGGCGAAGAAGAGGTTGGTGATCGTCCCCTCGGCCATCTGCCCGGTTTGATTTGCAAACAGCACCTCGTCGACGCCTTGGGGCAGGGCGGCGCGCCACCGGTCGTAGAGCGCGCGGCGGGTGGTCTTGTGACGCAGCCACGGGTCCGAGGCGTCCAGCCGGTCGGGGGCCAGAGCGACCCGCCACAACGCGGCGGTCGGCCCCATCGGCGCGGTCGTCAGATCAAGCCCGCCCTGACGGTCCAGCGTTAGACGCACCCGCAGCGGCTCGGAGCCCTCGACCGAGTCCAAGATCCGCGCGACCGCCTCGGCGTCATGGGCATATCCCAACGCGGCGGCGCTGGCGGCCAGCCGCGCCATGTGGCGCGTGCGGCGGACCAGCCGCTGGCCGTCCCAGCCCAAGGTTTCGATCAGCAGCGGCGCGTCCTGCATCAGCGCACCCGCGCAAAGCGCGCCTTCCAGAGCGCTTCCTGATATTCGGCCTCGGGCGTCGAATCGGCCACGATGCCGCCGCCCGCGTTCAGCCGCACCCGCCCGTCGTCGAACAGGGTCAGCGTGCGGATCGCCACATTGAACGAGGCCGAGCCGTCCGGCGCCGCCCACCCGATCGAGCCGCAATAGATGTCCCGCGCAGCCCCTTCCAGTTCGGCAATGATCTCCATCGCGCGGATCTTCGGCGCACCGGTGATCGACCCGCATGGGAACAGCGCCCGCAGGATGGTGGCAAGCCCGGTGCCGTCGCGCATCTGCCCGGTCACGCGAGACACCATCTGATGCACGGTCGCATAGCTTTCGACCTTGAACAGCTCGGGCACCCGAACGCTGCCGGTCTGGCAAAAGCGCGAGATGTCGTTGCGCATCAGATCGACGATCATCAGGTTCTCGGCCCGGTCCTTGACGCTGTCCCGCAACTCGCGGCGCAGGGCCTCGTCGCGCTGGGGGTCGTCGTGGCGCGGGCGGGTGCCCTTCATCGGGTGGGTGGCGATGGCGCCTTGGGCATCGGTGCGGAAGAACAGCTCGGGCGACAGCGAGACGATGCGCGGGGCGCCGGGCAATTCGACATAGGCGCCGTGGTGGACGGGCTGCACCTGCGCCAGCGCCTTGCGCAGGGCCTTGGCGTCGCCGGTCGCCTCGGCGTCGAAAGGAAAGGTCAGGTTGACCTGATAGCAGTCGCCGTCGCGGATATACCGCAGCGCCCGGTCGACGGCGGCGCCGTGTGTTGCGGCGTCGTGCAGGGGCCGGGGCGGCGTCAGCGTGACGGGGCCTGCGCCGTCATCCTCGGGCAGCGGATCGCGGGGGGCGGCGAAGACGCCGAACAGCACCAGCGGCAGATTGCGCGCCTTGGGCATCAGCGGGGTCAGCCGATCCTCCAGCGCATAACCGGCCTCGTAGCTCAGGAAGCCGGCGACCCAATGGCCCTGCGCCAGCGCCTGGTCCAGCTGATCAAGAGCGGGGCCCACTTCGGGCGCAGTGTCGGCGCGGATCAGGCGGAGGGGGGATTCAAACACCGCCGGGCGTCCGTGGGGGCCGTCATCCAGGCGGATCATGGGGCGGCCTGCGAGGCATGGCCGCGGGGCGGGGCGATCCGGGCAAGTGGGGCGATCCGGGCAAGTGGGGCGATCCGGGCAAGTGGGGCGATCCGGGCAAGTGGGGCGATCCGGGCGGACAAGACGCGGGCCGACAAGACGCGGGCCGGCGAAAGCCGGGACAAGCTGGTCTGGCGCGGGCGCTGATACACTGTCGGACCTCTGGCTGGCGTGCCTGCGGGCATGCGAGTTTACGAGGCCCGTTCCTAATGGGCTAACCCGCAAACGCAAGGGATGATCCGCCGTAAGCGCCGCGCTCCGGGCGCCGGGACCGCCCGCCACCCCGTCCCATCGGGGGCGATCCTGTCACCGGCACCCCCTTCGCGCCACGCAAAACCCCCGGCACTGCAAGGCACCGGGGGCAGAAGAGCGTGCGTCCAAGGCGAAGCCACGACCCTTAGGCGAAGCGGTCCCCGTCCTTGCGGAAGACCGCCACGATGCCCGAACGGGGCACGCTGTCGCCCCCGCCGGGAAAATGGCTGCCGCCCTTTTCGCCCGGGTGCTGGATGCCGACAAAGACGGCCCTGCCGTCGGGCGCCCAAGCCAGCCCCGTAACCTCGCATTCGCGCGGCCCCACCAGAAAACGCCGGATCTCGCCGGTGGTGGTGTCGCCGATCAGCATCTGGTTGTTGCCCATGCCGGCAAAATCGCCGCTGTCGGAATATTTGCCGTCGGTCTGGATCCAGAGCATGCCGCGGCTGTCAAAGGCCAGCCCGTCGGGGGAGTTGAACATGTTGCCGGCGGTGATGTTGGGCGATCCGGCCTTGGCGTCGTCATGCACCTCGGGGTTGCCGGCAAGCGCGTAAAGGTCCCATTCGAAGCGCTCGGCGGTATGGTCCTGACCGGCGGGGCGCCAGCGCAGGATCTGGCCATAGACATTGGCCGCGCGCGGGTTGGGGCCGCCCACGGGGGTGGCGTCGCCACCCGCATTGGGCTTGAGGCCGCGGTTCTTGTTGTTGGTCAGGGCCACATAGACCTCGGAGCGGGCGGGATGCGCGGCCACCCATTCGGGGCGGTCCATCGTCGTGGCCCCGACGCGCGATGCGGCAAGGCGCGTGTGGATGCAGATCTCGGCGGCCTCCATCCCGGTGGTCTCGGGGGTCAGGGCCAGCCATTGCCCGCTAAGATCGTCCGAGAACCGCGCCGCGTAAAGCGTGCCGCTTTCCAGCAGTTGCGGCCCCGGCGTTGCCGGATCGGCGGGCATGTCCGACACGAAGCGATAAAGGAACTCGCCGCGCTCGTCGTCGCCCATGTAGACCACGGCGCGACCGTCGGGGGCCATCACCAGTTCGGCGTTTTCGTGTTTGAACCGGCCAAGGGCGGTCAGTTTGCGCGGGATCGAGCCCGGATCGAAGGGATCGACCTCGACCACATATCCGGCGCGGTTGGGCTCGTTCGGCTCGTGCGAGATGTCGAACCGCGGGTCGATCCCGGCCCAGCCATAGCCCCAGTCCTTGGCCGAGATGCCATAGCGCATGTGCTCGGGCGTCGGCCCGGCCGCGCTGTCCGACGCCGAGAAGTAGCCGTTGAAGTTTTCTTCGCAGGTCAGGTAGGTGCCCCAGGGCGTGCGGCCGTTGCCGCAGTTGTTCCATGTGCCAAGGCTGCGGGTCCCGTCGGGGTCGGCAGAGGTGCGCAGCAGCGGATGGCCGGCGGCGGGGCCGGTCAGCGCCATTTCGGTCATCGGCGTGATGCGGCGGTTGAGAGGGCTGTCGGGGATCACAGACCAGCCTTCGTCCTTGAGGCGGACCTCGATCACCGAGACGCCGTGGGCCATCATCCCCTTGCGCAGATCGTCCGCATCCGCCGGCTTGCCCTCGGGGCGGTTGCCCCAGAGGATGTTGGTATTGGTGTATTCGTTGTTCACCGCGATGACGGTGGTGCCGGCGCGTTCGAACAGCGCCATGCCGTCGTTGTTGTCGCCAAAGGCGCGGGCCTGCGTGTCGGCGCTGCCGCGGGTGGCGTCGTCGAAGGCGGGCGCATCGGACCAGAGCGGATCGCCCCAGCGCACCAGCATTTGCCAGTCGAACCCTTCGGGGACGGTCACCGTATCGCGGCTATTGGCGGCGACGGGCTGGAAGCCGAACCGGTCCGGGACCAGCGCGGCGGCGGGACAGGGAAGCAGGCTGGCCCCGATGCTGGTCCCGATGCCCGCGCTGGCGACGAAACCGGCGGCTCCGAAGGACAGCACCCCGCCCAGAAAACCGCGCCGGGCGATGGCGCGGTCGACCACGTCGTCAAAGCCGGGGTCGCCTTCGCGGGGAAAGTTGATCTCGTCGAAATCGTCGAATGAGGGGCGATCGGTGGGCATGGGAATGCTCCTGTTTAACTGGGTTCAGCGCCGCCGGTCTGGTCCGGGGCCACCCCGTCTGCTACCGGGCCAGTGTGACAGCCAGCGCACGGTTTCCCGAAGCTTTTGTGACAGGTGAGCGGGGCGCCGGGGACCGGGCCCGCGGGCGCTGGCCGAAGCCCCACCGTTGCATGTCTGCCGCAGCGCATGGCGGCACACGATCAGTTGAATTGCAGTGGACAGACAGGGGTCCTAGGCATGAACCCGCAACACATGCAGTTAATCGAATGTGAAGCCAGAAAAAACGTAATGGAGGCAGACATGACAGGCACATCTTTCTCGCGCCGCGGGTTCGTTCTTACGGGGTCCGTGGGGCTTGCCACCCTGTCGGCACCGGCAATCCTGCGTGCCCAGACCGCAGCGCCCGCCGTCACCGACCCGGCCCTGGCCGAGGATCTGGCCGCCGAGGCAAACGGCACCGCATCGCGCAACCTGTCGAGCTTCCGGATGCTGGACTGGCGCGACCACTTCCCGAACACCAAGAACGGCGTCCTGCTGTGCGACACGATCTCGCGGGTGGCGCATTTCTGGTCCGAGGACGAGTCGATCTACAAGATCTACCCCACCTCGGTTCCCATCAGCGAAGAGCTGACCAAGCGCGGCATGACCCGCGTGATCCGCAAGGTCGAGGGCCCGACATGGACGCCGACCCCGTCGATGCGCGAACGCGATCCCAGCCTGCCCGTCACCGTCCCCGCCGGCCCCGAAAACCCGCTGGGCACCCATGCGCTGTATCTGTCGTGGCAGTATTACCGCGTGCACGGCACCCATGACACGCGCAAGATCGGCCGCCGTTCGTCGGATGGTTGCATTGGTCTGTACAACGCCCAGATCGCCGAGCTGTTCAGCCTTGCCAACGTCGGCACGCAGGTGAAGCTGGTCTGAATACCCCCATCCTCCCCTGGGGGTCGCGTCCTCGCCGGAGAAGGTGCCTTCGGCGGGGATATTTATACGACACTAAAACGGAAAGCGGGGGCCAGTGGCCCCCGTTTTTGCATGTGACTTCTGATTGTGTCGACGGTTGCTAGGGGTCAGCTGCGGATCATGCCGACGATGTCGTAGGTCTGCGCAAGGATTGGTGCTGCGATGGCGCGGGCGCGGGTGGCGCCGTCGCCCAGAATGCGGTCGATCTGGGCCGGGTCGTCCATCAGCTCGGACATGCGCGCCGAGATCGGTGACAGCCGGTCCACCGCCAGATCGGCCAGCATCGGCTTGAACTCTGAAAACTGGCGGCCGCCGAATTCGTTCAGCACGTCGGCGGCGCTGCGGTCCGAGAGGGCGGCGTAAATGTTGACCAGATTGCGGGCCTCGGGGCGCTGGGCCAGTCCGTCTGTGTCCGAGGGCAGGCCCTCGGGGTCGGTCCGTGCCTTGCGGATCTTCTTGGCGATGGTGTCGGCATCGTCGGTCATGTTGATCCGGCTCATGTCCGAGGGGTCGGATTTCGACATCTTGGCAGAGCCGTCGCGCAGGCTCATCACCCGGGTGGCTGCGCCTTCGATGACGGGCTCGGTGATGGGGAAGAAGTCGACGCCGAAGTCGTTGTTGAACTTGGTGGCGATGTCGCGGGTCAATTCCAGATGCTGTTTCTGATCCTCGCCCACGGGCACATGGGTCGCGTGGTAAATCAGGATGTCGGCGGCCATCAGGTTGGGATAGGCGAACAGGCCCACGCTGGCATTCTCGCGGTTCTTGCCGGCTTTGTCCTTGAACTGGGTCATCCGGTTCAGCCAGCCCATCCGGGCCACGCAGTTGAAGATCCACGCCAGTTGCGCGTGCTCGGCCACTTGGCTTTGGTTGAACAGGATCGAGCGGGCGGGATCGAGACCGCAGGCGATGTAGGCGGCACAGATCTCGCGCGTGGCGCGGCGCAGCTTTTCGGGGTCCTGCCAGACGGTGATCGCGTGCAGATCGACCATGCAATACAGCGTCTCGATGCCGCTGTCCTGCATCTGGACGAACCGCTTGATGGCCCCCAGATAATTGCCCAGCGTCAGCCCGCCCGAGGGCTGGATGCCGGAAAACACCCGCTGGCTGTGCTGCGCGGGTGTGCCCGCAGATTGACCCGCAGTCTGTTGGGTGTCGGACATGTGTCGCTCCGTCTGGATTTCCGGCTTGCTCTCGCTTACCCATGAGCCCCAGACCCGTCAACCGGAAGAGACCCCATGACCCAGCCAAGCGGCCCCCCGATCTTTCACGCGATCCCCCCTGTGGTCATTGCCCTTGCGGTGGTGATCGGCGGCATCGAGCTGTTGTTCTGGCTGGGCGAGATCGGCCTGCTGCCCGGTGGCACCGACTGGCGCACCGCCGCCGTGCGCAACTGGGGCTTTTTCGGAGAGCTGGCAGATCGGATGTTCGCGACCGGACAGTGGCGGGCCGACGTGCTTTGGCGCTATGTCACCTATCCGCTGATCCATCAGTCGATGACCCATGCGCTGTTCGCCGTGGTCTTCGTGCTGGCGATCGGCAACATGGTGGCCAACATCTTCCGCCCTTGGGCGGTGCTGGCGATCTTCTTTACCGCCTCGGCGCTGGGCGCGCTGGTCTATGGCTCGGTTTTGGATGAGCGGTTTCCGCTGATCGGCGGCTATCCCGGTGTCTATGGGCTGATCGGGGCTTATACTTTTCTGCTGTGGGTCAATCTGACGGCCACGGGCGGGCCCCGGCATCAGGCGTTTTTGCTGATCGGGATGCTGTTGGGCATCCAACTGGCGTTCTCGCTGATCTTCGATACGCGCAACGACTGGGTGGCGGATGTCGCGGGCTTTGTCGCGGGTTTTGCCATGTCTTTCGTGGTCAGCCCCGGCGGGGCCGAGCGCGTCGTCGCGCGTCTGCGCCGCCGCTAGGGCAGGGTCGCGGGGGATTCAGCGCCGCAGCGCGGATTTCAGTTCGGACAGGCGGAAGGCGCCCAAGGGGCCACCGGCGCCGAAATAGATCACCGCGCCGATGCCGATCAGCGCGGCCAGGGCGGCATAGCGCAGCCCCGGCACGCCAAAGAGCGGCCCCAGAAGGATCATCGCCCCCCAAAGCCCCACGCCCATCAGGACCGAGGCCGCCGCGATCCGCCAGATCCGGATGCGAAAGCGCCGGTCGAAGCGGGCGGCGCGGCCCATGTGGAGGGTGCCCCGGTGCAACAGGATCACCATCGCCCAAGCGGCCAGCGTGGTGCCAAGGGCGGCGGCGTAAAAGCCGATGAAGGGGGCCAGACCGATCGCCACGACGGCGTTCACCACCAGCGAGACCAGCGCGAAACGGAACGGGCTGCGGGTATCCTCACGCGCGAAGTAAAGCGGCTGCAGCACCTTTTGCAGCACGAAGGCCGGCAGGCCCAAGGCGTAAATGGCCAGCGCAAGGGCGGTGGCGGCGGTGTCGTCGGCACCGAATGCGCCCCGCTCGAACAGGGCCGAGACGATGGGCATCGGCACCACCAGCAGCCCCACCGCCGAGGGGATGGCCAGCGCCATCGAAACCTCGGCCGCGCGGGACAGGGCGTTCTGGCCGCCGTCGGTGTCGTCGGCCCGCAGCTTGCGCGACAGATCCGGCAACAGCACCACCCCGATGGCGATGCCCACCACGCCCAGCGGCAACTGGTAAAGCCGGTCGGCATAGTTCAGCCATGCGATGGCGCCCTCGAAGAAGCTGGCGACCTGACGGCCGACCAGCAGGTTGACCTGCACCACGCCGCCCGCCAGCGCGGCGGGAGCGGCGATGATCGCCAGACGTTTCAGATCGGGTGTCATCCGGGGCAGGCGGGGGATCAGCCGGAAACCCGCGCGGGACGCCGCAGACCAGACCAGCGCCAATTGCGCGATGCCCGCCAGCGGCACGGTCCACGCAAGGGTCAGCCCCATCGGCCAGCCCAGCCAGCTTGCCAGCGCCATCGCGCCCACGAACAGGATGTTCAACAGCACCGGCGCGGCGGCGGCGGCCACGAAACGCCCGGCGGCGTTCAGCACCCCCGACAGCAAGGCCGCCAGCGAGATGAACAAGATGTAGGGAAAGGCGATCCGCCCGAAGGTGACGGCCATGTCGAAGCGGTCGTCCTCGGCAAAGCCCGAGGCCATGGCCAGCACCAGCCACGGCATGAAGATCTGGGCCAGCACGGTGAAGACGATCAGCACGCTGGCCAGCCCCGCCAGCGCGTCCCGGGCGAAGGTGACCGGGTCGTCGCCAGCTTCGAGCTTTTTCGAGAACATCGGCACGAAGGCCATGTTGAACGCGCCTTCCGCGAAGAAGCGGCGGAACATGTTGGGCAGGGAGAAGGCGATCAGGAACGCCTCGGCCACCGGACCCGCGCCCAGAAAGCCCGCGATCATGATGTCGCGGGCAAAGCCCAGCAGGCGGCTGGCAAGGGTCCAGATGCCGACCGTCGCAAAGGCCCGGCCCAGTCGGATGGGTGCGTTCAAGCGGATGTCCCCCAGTTGCGGCCCGGTGTCAGGACCGGGCGCGTTTCACACCCTGTTCTATGGCGGTGCGCAGGCGCCGTTCCAGCACGTTCTGCTTGGATTCGGCATAGAATTTCAGCCCGAACATATCCTTGACGTAGAAGGTGTCGACCACCTGCGCGCCGTAGGTCGCGATTACGGCGCTGGCGATATAGACGTTCGAATCCGCCAGCGTGCGCGTCAGATCATACAGCAGGCCGGGCCGGTCGCGGGTGTCCACCTCGATGATCGTGTAGATCTCGGAGCCTTCGTTGTCGAAGGTGATGGTGGTGGGCACCCGGAAGGCGCGTTCGCGTTTCTTGATCTTGTCGCGGTCCTTCAACGCTTCGCGGGCGACGACCTCGCCGGCGAGGGTCTTGTCGATCATGGTTTGCAGACGCGGCAGGCGGGCGGCTTCAAAGGGCGAGCCCTCGGCGTCCTGCACCCAGAAGACGGCGGTGGCGAAGCCGTCCTTCGAGGTATAGGTCCGCGCGTCCACCACATTGGCCCCCACCAGCGCCAGCGCACCGGCAAGCCGACTGAAGATGCCCGGATGGTCGGCCATCACGAAGGCCACGCGGGTGGCGTCGCGATCCTCGTCGGGTTTCAGGTCCAGCCGGATTTCGTCGGTCTTCAGGTCGCGCAGCAGGGTGGCGAAGACCACATGCGCCTCGGTCGGCAGACCCTGCCAGTAGGTGCCGTAATGGCGGTCGGTCTCGGCCCGCAGCTTGGCGCGGGGCCAGTCGGCTAGGGCCGTGCGCAGGGACTTCTTGGCGTCCTTTTCCAGCGTGTCGCGGTTCAGATCCTCTAGCCCGGTGTCCAGCGCCTCGGCGGTGGCGCCGTAAAGCTGGCGCAGCAGCACGGCCTTCCAGTTGTTCCAGACGCCGGGGCCGACGCCGCGGATGTCGCAGACCGTCAGCAGCAGCAACAAGTCCAGCCGCTTGCGGGTCTTCACCGCCTTGGCGAAATCGCGCACGGTGCGCGGTTCCGAGATGTCGCGTTTCTGGGCCATGTCGGACATCAGCAGGTGATAGCGGACCAGCCATTCGACGGTATCGCATTCCTCGGGGGTCAGACCCAGTCGGGGGCAGACCTTGCGGGCGATCTTGGCGCCAAGGATCGAATGATCCTCGCGCCGGCCCTTGCCGATGTCATGCATCAGAAGCGCCACGTAAAGCACCTTGCGATTGACCCCGCCCGCCAGGATGCGGCTGGCGATGGGCAGTTCTTCCAGCAGGTTCTCGCGTTCGATCTGCCACAGGGTCGAGATCGTCTGAATGGTATGCTCGTCCACCGTATAGTGGTGATACATGTTGAACTGCATCATCGCGACGATGGGCTCGAACTCGGGGATGAAGGCCGACAGCACGCCCAACTCGTTCATCCGCCGCAGGGCGCGTTCTGGATTGCCGCGTTTCAGCAGCAGGTCCATGAAAATGCGGACTGCCTCGGGGTCGCGGCGGACCGGATCGTCGATGGCGTCCAGATTGGCGGCGATCACCCGCATGGCGTCGGGGTGCATCAGATAGCCGGTGCGCAGAGCCTCATCGAAGATCCGCAGCAAGTTCAGCTTGTCGGCCAGAAAGGCCTCTTCGTCCTGAAACCGCAGACGGTTCTGCACCAGTTCGTAGCCGTCGCGCAGCTTCTTGCGGCGGCGGAAGAAGCCCACCAGCGTGGGCGCCTGCTTGACGTTGTCAGCCTCGAGCGCGGTCATGAAGATGCGGGTCAGCTCGCCGACGCGGGTGGCGTGGCGGAAATAGTCCTGCATGAAATGCTCGACCGCGCGGCGTCCGCCCCGGTCGGAATAGCCCATACGCTCGGCCACCTCGACCTGCAGGTCGAAGGTCAGCTGATCGCCCGCCCGCCCGGTGATCAGATGCAGATGAGAGCGCACGGCCCAGAGGAAATCCTCGGCCTCCTGAAAGGCGTCGTATTCGTCCTGATGAAAGACATCCATCGCCACCAGCGCCTGAATGGTCTCGGCCCGGTGGACGTATTTGGCGATCCAGTACAGCGATTGCAGATCGCGCAAGCCCCCTTTGCCTTCCTTGACGTTGGGCTCCAGCACATAGCGCTGTCCGCCCTGCCGGTCGTGGCGCTGGTCGCGTTCGGTCAGCTTGGCCTCGACGAAATCGGTGGCGGTCGAACTGAAAAGCTCGTCCCACAGCCGCACTCGCAATTCTTCGGCCAAGGGCTGGTGGCCGGTGACGAAGCGCTGCTCCAGCAGGGCGGTGCGGATGGTGTAATCCTCGGCGCCCAGCCGCAGGCAGTCTTTGACCGTCCGGCTGGAATGGCCGACCTTCAGCCGCAGATCCCACAGGATATAAAGGACGGTTTCGATGACGCTCTCGGCCCAGCCGGTGACCTTGTAGGGGGTCAGGAACAGCAGATCGACGTCCGATTGCGGCGCCATCTCGCCGCGGCCGTAACCGCCGACGGCGCAGACCGCCAGATGCTGGCTGCTGGTGGGATTGGGGGCCTTGTGCATGACTTCGGTCACGACCCAATGGGCCTGCGTCACAAGACAGTCGGTCAGGTAGGAATACGAGCGTTTCAGGGGGCGCGACACCCACGGGTGTTCGGTGAACACCTCGGCCAGCCGGGTCCGCCCGGCCTTGTTGGCGTCCTGCAGCACGGCGACCACCGCGGCCCGCTGGGCCTTGGGATCCGGATCGGCTTGGGACAGCGCGTCGGTCAGGGCCGCGCGAACCTTGGGGGCGTCGAAAATATCGGACGCCGGGCAGATATACTTGCCCGGCGTCTCTCGGTCTTGCGGTCTGGGGGCTTGCTTAGAAGCCGATCCCGCTAAAGCTTTTCGGGGCAGGGTCGATCACCTTGACTGAATTACCTTCAACTGTGGCCACGGCGAGCGCACGCTCGTTCGTGCCGTCGGAACGAAGCCGGAAGGCCCCGTAGACGCCCGAGAAACCAGACCCCTGCGTCAGCGCCGCGGTCGAGATGGCCCGCCCGCTTTTGCTTAGCGCACCGATCGCCGCCATGCCGTCATAGGCAAGACCTGCCAGAAGATGCGGGCGCGATCCATAGGTCGATTGGTAGCGGCTTTCGAACTGGGGATAGCGGTTGGTGTCGGGAATGGTGAACCAGCCGCTCTGAATGCCGTCGGCGTTGAACAGCTGCGGCCGGCCATCCCAGCGGGTCAGACCCATGTACTGGAAGGTGCCGGGGGTGACGCCCGCCTCGGGCAGAAGCTTCGAGACGAAGGGCAGGTCGGCATCGACGCCGGCGGTCAGGAAGACCGAATCCGCGCCCGAGCTTTTCGCCTGAGCCGCCGCGCGCGGCATGGCCGCGACGATGCCCTCTTGCGAGAATTCATAGCTGACGGTTCCAGCCAGTGCGGCGCCATTGCGCGAGATGGCCTTGGCGATGGCCTGCTGGCCCTGTTCACCCGCCGGGTTCTGGGCGTGGACGATCAGGATGCGGTCCCGCGACTGGCCCTTGCCATAGCGCACCAGCCGGTTGGCGGTGTTCTCGAAGGTGTTGCCCAGCACGAAGACGTTGCCGCCGGCAATGGCTGTGTTGTTCGAAAAGGCCAGAACGTTGACACCGCTGCCCGCGGCGGCAAGACCGGCGGCATTTGCGGCCTCGGCGTAAAGCGGGCCAAGGATCACGGTCGCGCCCTCGGCAATGGCCTTCTTGGCCGAAGCCGAGGCCTGACCGGCCTTGGCGCCGGTCGGATAGACCTTCAGCGAGATGTTCCCGCCCAGATCGGCAATGGCCAGCTTGGCAGAGTTCTCAAGGTTGCGGGCAACCAGCTCGTCGGTCGAAACCCCCGACCCATAGGGCAACAGAAGCGCCACCTGCGCCGGACCGGACGCCGCGGCGCCGCCCCCGGTCGTGAAGCCGCCGCCAGCACCGCCGCCACAGGCGGCAAGGACCAACCCCGCGGCCGTCAGCGTCATCGCGGCGACCGACTTGCGGGCTGTTTTCAAAAAAGCGAACATTCTGTACTCCTACTCCCTCTGCGGCCCGGGCCGTTCTATCCGGCACGCTAAAGGGTTCATTCAGGCAAGTAAACGGACCACCCGAAAGGATCCCCCTTGGACGCACAGCACGCCTCTTTGGCGCCTGCCCTCTACTTCGTCGCGACCCCGATCGGCAGCGCGCGGGACATCACATTGCGTGCGCTGGACATCCTTGCTTCGGCCGATGTGATCGCCGCCGAGGACACGCGCAACACCCGCCACCTGATGGAAATCCACGGTATTCCCGTGGGGGGGCGTCCGCTGATTCCCTACCACGATCACAATGGCAAAGCCCAAAGGCCGAAGTTGATCGGGCTGATTAAGGACGGGAAATCAGTGGCCTACGTCTCTGACGCCGGAACGCCGCTGATCGCGGACCCGGGCTATGCGCTGGGCCGGGCCGTCATCGACGCGGGCCTGACGGTCACAGCCGCGCCGGGTCCATCGGCGGTGCTGGCGGCCCTTTCGGTGTCCGGTCTGCCGACGGACAGGTTCATGTTCGCGGGCTTCGCGCCACCGGCGGCGGGAGCCCGCCTATCGTTCCTGAAATCGCTCGCGGACACGGCGGCGACGGTGATCCTGTACGAGTCGGCGAATCGTCTGGAAAAGCTGCTGGGCGCGATGGCCGAGGTGATGGGCCCCGACCGGCCCGCGGTGATCTGCCGGGAACTGACCAAACGGTTCGAGGAAACCCGCCGCGGCACCGTGGGTAGCCTGCTGGAGGCCCTGCCCGAGATGACCCTGAAAGGCGAGATCGTGGTCCTGTGCGGACGGGCCCCCGAAACCGCCCCCAGCACGCAGAACGTCGAGGACGCACTGCGAGCAGCCCTGGCCGGGAGCCGCCTGAAAGACGCCGCCCGCGACGTGGCCGAGGCGCTTAACCTGCCCAAACGCGAAGTCTATCAGATCGGACTGGCGCTGAAGGCGTCGGAAAATCCCGGTGAGAATTCCTAAAGGTTTTTGCCTCAGACTCGGCTGCAAGCAGGAGAAGCATGATGCAGCCGGTTCAATTGTCGTTCATCGATCTTTTCGCAGCCCCGCCGCCGGATGTGGGCGGGCCCGGTCCGAAATGCGGTGACGCACCCCGGTCAGGGGCTGCAAAGCCCGCGTCGCGGACGCCCGACCCCTCTGTGACTGGCGCAAGACCCTCGGTGACGCGGGCGCGGCACCATCGTGGGCGACGCAATTATCTGGCCGGCATCGCCGCCGAAGACAGTGTCGCCCGGCGTTACGCCCGGGGCGGCGCAAGGATCAGTGCCAGACGGTGGCGCGGCACGCTTGGCGAACTGGATCTTGTCGTCCACGAAGGCGCACGCGTCGTCTTTGTCGAGGTCAAGAAAAGCGACACATTCGACAGGGCCGCGACCCATCTCACCCGGCGGCAAATGGATCGGATCTATGCGACCGGATCAGAATTTCTTGGCGGCGAACCCGCAGGCCAAAGCACCGAAACGCGCATCGATGTGGCGTTGGTCAACGCCCATGGCGAAATCCGCATCATAGAAAACGCGATCGGGTTCTGATGGCTCCGGGCCCCGCCAGACGCCTCTTGTCGGAGCAACGTTAACCGGAGCAACGTTGCAATGACCCTTCAGCTAGGCCATGTATCGCCAAACGCCGGAGGAACGGACATGGCCCTGAAAGTCGCGATCCAGATGGATCCCATCGCGAATGTGAATATCGACGCCGACAGCACCTTTCGCATCGCCGAGGAAGCGCAGGCGCGCGGGCATGAGCTGTTCTATTACACGCCAGACAAGCTAAGCTACCGCAGCGGTCGGATCGTCGCGGGTGGGCACCGGATGACTGTTCGACGGGAACAGGGCAACCACGCGACCTTGGCGCCGTTCGAAGAGGTGGATCTGTCGGATTGGGACGTGGTCTGGCTGCGGCAGGACCCGCCGTTCGACATGGGCTATATCACGACCACCCACCTGTTGGACATGCTCGCCCCGACGACGCTGGTGGTGAATGATCCCTTCTGGGTGCGAAACTATCCGGAGAAATTATTGGTGCTGCGGTTCGCCGATCTGACACCGCCGACCACCATCGCCCGGGATCTGGACACCCTCAAGGCGTTCAAGCAGGAACATGGCGACATCATTTTGAAGCCGCTCTACGGCAACGGCGGGGCGGGCGTCTTCCGGCTGGGGCCGGATGATCGCAACCTCGCATCGCTGCATGAACTGTTCACCGCGATCAACCGCGAGCCTTTGATCGCGCAGAAGTTCCTGCCTGCCGTCTCGAAGGGCGACAAGCGCATCATTCTGGTCGACGGAGAGCCTGTCGGCGCGATCAACCGGGTGCCGGCCAAGGGCGAAACCCGCTCGAACATGCATGTGGGCGGCCGCCCCGAGAAGGTGGGCCTGACCGACCGCGATCGCGAAATCTGCGCCGCCATCGGTCCGTTGCTGCGCGAAAAGGGACAGATCTTCGTCGGCATCGACGTGATCGGCGACTGGCTGACCGAGATTAACGTCACCTCCCCAACCGGCATTCAAGAGTTGGAGCGGTTCGACGGCAGCAATATCGCCGAAAAGATCTGGATGGCGATCGAGGCGCGGCGGGCGGGTTGATCAACCTGCCCATGGCATCCGGGTCCGCGCCTTAGCCCCGGGACACCAATCCACCGCTGCCGCGGGTTTCGGGCTGCCGGAACGCCAGCGCCTCGGCGATATGGGGGCGCTCGACGGTGGCGGCATCGTCCAGATCCGCAATCGTCCGGGCCACGCGCAGAACGCGGTGATAGCCACGCGCGGTCAAACCGAACCTTTTGGCAGCTTGAATCAAAAGCGCGCGGCCTTCGGCGTCCGGACTTGCGACGGCCTCGAGCAGGCCGCCCTCGGCGTCGGCGTTGACGCGGCACTCGGGGTGGTCGGCGTATCGGCTGGCCTGAACCGACCGCGCGGCGACGACCCGTTTGGCTATCACATCCGACGGCTCGCCATCGGCGGGCAGATCCAGATCGGTGAAATCGACCGGCGGCACCTCGAGCCGCAGATCGAACCGGTCCAGCAGCGGCCCCGATATCCGGTTCATGTAATCGTCGCCACATCCCGGCGCCCGCGGACAGGCGCGGGCCGCGTCGTGCATATGCCCGCACCGGCAGGGGTTGGCAGCCGCGATCAGCAGGAACCGACAGGGATAGCGCACGTGCGCGTTGGCGCGGGCGATCACCACCTCGCCGCATTCGATGGGCTGGCGCAGGGTTTCGAGCGCGGCGCGGGGAAACTCGGGAAGCTCGTCCAGAAACAGGATGCCGTTGTGGGCAAGTGAGATCTCGCCCGGTTTGGCGTTGCGCCCGCCGCCGACGATCGCGGCGACCGAGGCGGTATGATGCGGTTCGCGGAATGGTCTGGTCCGCGAAATCCCGCCCTCTTTCAGCAGCCCGGTCAGCGAATGGATCATCGAGGTCTCCAACACCTCCTGAGCGGACATTTCGGGCATGAGGCCGGGCAGGCGCGCCGCCAGCATCGATTTGCCAGAGCCCGGAGAGCCGACCATTAACATGTGGTGGCGTCCTGCCGCCGCGATCTCCAGCGCCCGTTTGGCGCGCTCCTGCCCCTTGACGTCGCGCATGTCGCGAAAGCTGTCATCTGTGGGTCTGACCTCTCCGGGGCGGGCGGGGGAAAGCCGGGCCTCGCCCGTGAAATGACGCAGCACAGATCCCAATGTCGGCGCGCTCAGCACGGTCAGGGCCGCGACCCAGGCAGCTTCGGGGCCGCAAACCTCGGGGCAGATCAGGGTGTACTCCCCTTCGGCGGCGCTGACCGCGGCGGGCAGGGCCCCCGCGACGCCGACCAGCGTGCCGTCCAGCGACAGCTCGCCCAGCGACAGGACCGTTTCGATGGCTTCGGCGGGCAGCACGTCAAGCGCGGCCAGCACCGCCAGCGCGATGGGCAGATCGAAATGCGAGCCCTCTTTCGGCACATCGGCGGGGGACAGGTTGATCGTGATCCGGCGCGAGGGCATCGCGACCGACAAAGTCTCGAGCGCGGCGCGGACCCGTTCGCGGGCCTCGCTGACTGCCTTGTCGGGCAATCCGACTATGGCGAACGCCGGCATGCCGGCCGAGACGGCGCATTGGACTTCGACCACCCGGGCATCCAGCCCCTCGAAGGCGACGGTGTAGGTCCTTGCGACCATGACCGCCGCCCCCTTTGGCAATGCACCTTATATGCTGACTGTGCGCCCCGGATGTTGAGAAAGATTTAACGCCGCAATCCAGTTTCCCGCATCCGGGCCCCGTCAGGGTCTGAGGTTGACCAGCTCGGCCCGCCATCCGCCCACGAACGTTGGGCCGCGGACCAGCCGGGTCAGTGACAGGTTGTCGATTTTCTGACCCAGCGCCTGATAGGCGGTGATGCCGCGCGCGCGCTGCACTTGGGTCAGGATCGCCCCCAGATGGGCGACGACGATGACATCACGCCCCCCGCCCGGCGCGGCCTGCGTCAGCCGGTCGGTCGCGCGATCGACCCGGCGGCGCAGATCGTCCCAGCTTTCGCCGCCGGGAGCGCAGATGGAGCCGGGGGTTTCCCAGAAGGCGCGGATGTGGTCGGGAGCAAGCTGCTCGATCTCGTCGGCGCCGCGCAATTCCCAATCGCCGAAGTTGATTTCACGCAGGTCCGGGTCGTGGGGCAGGCGGGGCCGCCCCCCCTGAAGCGCGTCGGCGGTGGCCACGGCCCGCCCCAGATCCGATGAGATCACTGGTGCGTTCGGCGGAAGCCGCGCCGCCAGACGATGCAGCGCGTCGGTATCGCTTAAATCCGCGGGAAGATCGCTCCAGCCCAGCATGGTGCGGCAATGGGTGGGGCCGTGGCGGATCAGCCACAGACGGGTGGCACCTTCAGGTGTTTCACGACGGACCTCGCGTCCGGCACTCGCGGCGGCGGTGTCCGACCGGGTCACAGGACGCCGTCGGGCAGGGGCCCTTTCAGCGCCAGCGGCAGGCCGGCAATGACGACGACCACATGATCGACCTCGGCCGCGAGGGCCTGATTCAGGCGGCCCTGCGCCTCACGAAATTGTCGAGACAGCGCGTTATCGGGAACGATTCCCTGCCCTACCTCGTTGGAAACGATGAAAACAGGCGCCTTGGCGACCTTCAACGCCGCGACAAGCCGCGCTTCTTCAGCGGCGACATCCCGGTCCGCGAGTAACAGATTGGTAATCCACAATGTCGCACAGTCCAGCAACAGCACATCCTGCGCCGTCAGGTCGTTCAGGGCTTCAGGGACATCTAGGGGCACTTCGCGGGTTGTCCAGTCTTCGCCGCGCTGAATGCGGTGGCGCCGGACTTTCGCAGCCATTTCGTCATCAAAAACCTGTGCTGTCGCAACATAGACCCGCCGGGCGCCGCATTTCGCGGCCAGCGCGGTCGTCATTCGTTCCGCCAATGCCGATTTTCCAGACGCCGCCCCGCCCAGGATCAGGTGGTGACGCGGCGATTGACAGGGGGTGTCAACCGCGCGCCGCGAGGGGTCCGCATTTCGATCCATCGACTGTTTTCATCCGTAGCTAAGACAAGAAACCGGCAGGCCGCACCTGCCACCGTGACACGACAAGGGGGTCATTATGGCACTAGACGCAAGATCAGATCAGGCTTTTTCGCGCCAGGCCATGCGGGCCGAACTTCTGGATGCGCAGACCGAGCTTGCCTTGGCCTATGCCTGGCGGGACCAGCGCGACGAGGCTGCGTTGCACCGACTGATCACCGCCTACATGCGGCTGGCCATCTCGATGGCGTCGAAGTTCAAACGCTACGGCGCGCCGATGAATGACCTGATCCAAGAGGCGAGTCTGGGTCTGATGAAGGCCGCGGACAAGTTCGACCCCGATCGCGGTGTGCGGTTCTCGACATATGCGGTTTGGTGGATCAAGGCCTCGATCCAGGACTATGTCATGCGGAACTGGTCGATGGTGCGCACGGGCTCGACCTCGTCCCAGAAGTCGCTGTTTTTCAACATGCGCCGGGTTCAGGCCCAGCTAGAGCGTGAGGCCGCCGCGCGGGGCGAACGTTTGGATCGCTACCAGATCCGCCAGATGGTCGCGACCGAGGTGGGTGTCCCCCTGCACGACGTCGAGATGATGGAAGGGCGTTTGTCGGGCTCGGACTATTCGCTGAACGCGACCCAGTCCTCGGACGACGAGGGACGCGAGTGGATTGAAACCCTTGAGGATAACGCGCTTCAGGCCGATGAGACGGTGCCCTATTCCCGCGATATGAACACCCTGCGCGAATGGCTTCTGATGGCCCTGTCCGAGTTGAACGAGCGCGAGCGGTTCATCGTTCGTGAGCGTAAGCTGCGCGACGATCCGCGCACCTTGGAAAGTCTGGGCACCGAACTGGGCCTGTCCAAAGAGCGCGTCCGTCAGTTAGAGGCCGCCGCATTCGGCAAGCTGCGCAAGACCCTCGAAGGTCAGTCGAAAGAGGTCTATCGTCTGTTGGCATGAGCATGTGCCGACAGATTTTGATATATAGCGCAGTGAACCGCTCGGTTTCGACCCTCTGTGCGGTTTGGTTTCTTGCATCCGGGGCAATCGCCGCCGGAGATGAGGGTCCCTCTGACCCCTTCGCCCAGCCCCCCGCCGCCGATGTGCTGGTGCTGGGAGAGGTGCACGACAACCCCGACCACCACCGCAATCAGGCCCGCGCCGTGGCGGCGGTTGCTCCGGCGGCGGTGGTTTACGAGATGTTGACCCCCGAACTGGCGGCCCGCGTCACCCCCGAACTGATCGCCGACCTGATCGCTGACCCGGCGGAGAACTTCGCGGCGCTAGGGCAGGCGTTGGAGTGGGAAAAGCGCGGCTGGCCGGATTTCAGCCTTTACGCTCCGATCTTCGCGGCGGCCCCCGAGGCGCGAGTCTACGGCGGCGGGTTGCCCGTGGCCGAAGTGCGCCGCGCCATTGCCGAGGGCGCGGGCCCGGTCTTTGGACCGGACGCAGCGCTGTTCGGGTTGGATCAGCCCTTGGACCCCGGCCAGCAAGACGCGCGTGAGGCTGGCCAGATGGCCGATCACTGCGACGCCTTGCCCCCCGCCATGCTGCCCGGCATGGTCGAGGCCCAGCGTCTGCGCGACGCGGCGATTGCCCGCGCCGCGATCAAGGCGCACGCCGCCACCGGCGGGCCGGTCGTTATCATCACCGGCAACGGTCACGCCCGCCCCGATTGGGGTGTGCCGGCACTTCTGAACCGCGCCGCGCCTGACCTGCGGGTCGTGGCCATCGGTCAGGCCGAGGGCGATATTCCCGCCAAGACCCCCTTCGCCACCATCACCGTCAGCCCTCCGGCCCCGCGCGACGATCCCTGTCTGGCGTTTCGCAACCGCTAGGGCGGGGCGGCGAACTTGTCTCTTGTTCCGTGCGTGCATAGAACGGTTGTGGTATCGGGGGCAGGGCGCGCATCTGGGGCCGGGAAATTGCAGGGCGGGACGGAAATGCTTGGCGGGAAACGCATCCTTCTGGTGATCGGCGGCGGCATCGCGGCGTTCAAATCGCTGGACCTGATCCGGCGTCTGCGGGACGAGGGCGCGACGGTCGTGCCGGTGCTGACCCGCGCCGCGACGCAGTTCGTCACGCCTCTGTCGGTCTCGTCGCTGTCCGCGCAGCGGGTCTGGACCGAGCTTTTCGACCTGACCGACGAGGCCGAGATGGGCCACATCGAACTGTCCCGTTCGGCCGATCTGGTGGTCGTTGCCCCCTGTACCGCCGATCTGATGGCCAAAATGGCCGGAGGGCACGCCGACGATCTGGCCTCGACCCTGCTGATGGCCACCGACAAGCGCGTCCTGATCGCGCCTGCGATGAACGTGCGGATGTGGGAGCATCCTGCCACTCGTCGCAACTTGGCCACTCTGGAAGCCGACGGCGTGCTTTGCGTTGGCCCCGATGTGGGCAACATGGCCTGCGGCGAGACGGGGCCGGGCCGCATGTCCGAGCCGCCCGCGATCGCTGATGCGATCCGTGCGGCGCTGACGGAAACAACCGCGTCCGACCCGTCCGACCCGTCTGGCGCGGGGCCGCTGTCCGGGCGGCATGTGATCGTGACCTCGGGGCCCACTCATGAACCGATTGATCCGGTGCGCTATATCGCCAACCGCTCGTCCGGGGCGCAGGGCACGGCGCTGGCCAAGGCGTTGGTTGCACTGGGCGCACGGGTCACGTTCGTGACCGGCCCCGCCAGCGTACCACCGCCCCAAGGCGTCACCCTGACCGCCGTCGAGACCGCCGAGCAGATGCGGCAGGCGGTCGATCAAGCGCTGCCCGCCGACGCCGCCGTGCTGGCCGCGGCTGTGGCCGACTGGCGCGTGACCACACCGGCGGATCGCAAAATGAAGAAGGATCAGACGGGCACGCCTCCGTCGCTGTCGTTTTCCGAGAATCGCGACATTCTGGCCGAGCTTTCGCGTCCCGGCCCCAACCGCCCCGGCCTTGTCGTAGGCTTCGCCGCCGAGACCTGCGACGTGGTCCAGAACGCCACCGCCAAGCGTCAGCGCAAGGGCTGCGACTGGATCGTGGCCAACGATGTCTCGCCCGCCACCGGCATCATGGGGGGCGCCGAGAACGCCGTGACCCTGATCACCGACAGTGGGGCCGAGACCTGGGCGCGGATGTCCAAGGACGACGTGGCCCAGCGGCTGGCCGCGCGGATCGCGACGGCCCTGTCGGACCCCTCGGCCAAGGTGGGGGCGGCGGAATGACCGCGCCATCCGTTGCCGACCGGGCCCCGCCGCGCATTCGTCTGTGCCTGACCGAGGACGCCGACCCGGCCATCGCCCTGCCCGAATACGCGACCGAAGGGGCCGCCGGCGCCGATCTGCGGGCCAATTTGCAAGAGACCGACCGGACCGCCGGGCTGACCATCTATTCCGGGCGCTGGCTGCTGGTGCCCACCGGTCTGCGCATGGAAATCCCGCAGGGGTTCGAGGTTCAGGTCAGGCCGCGCTCGGGGTTGGCGGTGAAGCATGGGGTCAGCGTGCTGAACACGCCCGGCACCATCGACAGCGACTATCGCGGCCCGGTGGGCGTGATCCTGATGAACCACGGTGAATCGCCCTTCGTCGTGGCCCACGGCGACCGCATCGCGCAGATGGTCGTGGCGCCCGTGGTGCAGGCCGGTTTCGATCAGGTGACCTCGCTTGGCGACAGCGACCGGGGCACCGGCGGCTTCGGTTCGACCGGGGTGGGCTGATGCTGCTGGTACTGGCTTTGGCGGCGGCGCTTTGGGGTCTGGGGGCGCTGGTCGGGGCACGCAGGCGGCATCGACTGGTGCTGATCGCGCTGCTGTTTGCCGGCGTGGCGCTGGCCCAGATCGCCCTGCCGCCGGGGCATCCGCTGCGCGAGGCGACGGGCGGCTCGCTGTCGAACTGGTCGGTGGCGGCGCTGATCGCGACGCTGGTGTTGCTTTACCGTTTGATCCTGCCCCCCTTGCGCCGACGGGCCCGCGCCCACGACAGCGACCTGCCGCCCGACAGCGGGCTTGACGATCAGGCGGGCGCCTCGGGCGCCGCTCCGGCCAAGCCTCCCGCCTTCGTTCCCGCCGAGCTAGAGCGTTATGCCCGCCACATCATCATGCGCGAAATCGGCGGCGGCGGTCAGAAGCGGCTGAAGGGTGCGCGGGTGCTGGTGGTGGGCGCAGGCGGGTTGGGCTCGCCCGCCTTGATGTATCTGGCGGCGGCGGGCGTCGGCACCCTTGGCGTGATCGACGATGACGAGGTCGAGAATTCCAACCTGCAACGCCAGATCATCCACCGCGACGACACCATCGGCATGGCCAAGGTGTTCTCGGCCCAGCAGGCCATCGCGGCGCTGAACCCCTTCGTGAAGGTGCTGCCCTACAACCGGCGGCTGGACACGGAACTGGCGGTCGAGCTGATCACCGGCTTCGATCTGGTGCTGGACGGCACCGACAATTTCGACACCCGCTATCTGGTCAACCGGGCCTGTGTGCTGACCGGCACGCCGCTGATCTCGGCCGCGATCACGCAGTGGGAGGGGCAGATCTCGCTTTACCACCCGGCGACGGGGGCGCCCTGTTATCAATGCATCTTCCCCGAGGCCCCCGCCGCCGGGCTGGCCCCCTCTTGTGCCGAGGCGGGCGTGGTGGCGCCCCTGCCCGGGGTCGTCGGCTCGATGATGGCGCTGGAGGCGGTCAAGCATGTGACCGGCGCGGGCGAGGGGCTGGCGGGGCAGATGCTGATTTATGACGGGCTTTACGCCGAAAGCCGTCGCATCGCCCTGCGCCGCCGCGCCGATTGCCCGATCTGTTCCGAGGTTCAGGCCAAGGGCTAGACCCCTCTCACAACCGACGGGCAGGGGGTTGGCAAGCCACGGGCCCAACCCTTAGCTATGGACGACGGTCGCCGGGATTTCCCGGACGACCCCCATCTTGCGCCGCCCGGAGGCCCCATGACCAACCCGCTTCTTTCCGACTGGACCACACCCTTCGGCCTGCCGCCTTTCCAGCAGATCGACGATGCGCATTTCGCGCCCGCGCTGGACACGGCCCTTGCCGACGCCCGCGCCGAGCTGGACGCCATTGCCCGCAACCCCGCCGCCCCCACCTTCGCCAATACCATCGAGGCGCTGGAGCAGATGGGCGAAGGGCTAGACAAGGTTCTGTCCACCTTCTATCCGCTGGCCGGCACCGACAGCACGCCCCGCCGCCAAGAGCTTCAGCGCGAGTTTGCGCCAAAGCTTGCGGCCTTCTCGTCGGAACTGTCGCTGAACCCGGATCTGTTCGCCCGCATCGACACCCTTTGGCAGCAACGCGAGACCCTTGGCCTGAGCCCGGAAGAGGCCCGCGTGCTGGAGTTGAAACACCGCGGCTTCGTGCGCTCGGGCGCGCGTTTGCAGGGCGTGGACCGCGAGCGGCTGCGGGAAATTCAGGCCCGGCTGGCGGTGCTGGGGACCGAGTTCACCCAGAACCTGCTGGCGGACGAGGCCGGTTGGTTCATGCCCCTGTCCGAGGACGAGCTAGAGGGGTTGCCCGCCTTCCTGCGCGCCGCCGCCCATGCCGCCGGCAAGGAAAAGGGCGCCGAGGGCCCGGCGATTACCCTGTCGCGCTCGTTGATCGTGCCGTTCCTGCAATTCTCGCCCCGCCGCGAGCTGCGCCGCCGGGCCTACGAGGCTTGGACCGCCCGCGGTGCCAACGGCGGCGACAGCGACAACCGCGCCATCGCCGCGCAGATGCTGGCCCTGCGCCACGAAAGGGCGCGGCTGCTGGGGTATGAGGACTTCGCGGCCTACAAGCTGGAAACCGAGATGGCCAAGACCCCCGACGCGGTCGATGCGCTGTTGCGTCAGGTCTGGGAGCCTGCCCGCGCCCAAGCCCTGTCGGATGCCGAAAAGCTGGAACAGCGCCTGCACGCCGACGGCGGAAACGGCGCGCTAGAGGCATGGGATTGGCGATACTATTCCGAACAACGCCGGGTCGAGGAACACGATCTGGATGAGGAAACGCTGAAGTCCTATTTCCAGCTCGACCGGATGATCCAAGGCGCCTTCGACACCGCCAACCGCCTGTTCGGACTGGAATTCCGCGAGATCGACGCGCCGCTTTATCACGCCGACGTCCGCGCGTGGGAGGTGACGCGCGAGGGCCAGCACATGGCCGTGTTCATCGGCGATTACTTTGCCCGCAGCGGCAAACGGTCGGGGGCATGGTGTTCGGCATGGCGCAGTCAGCGCAAGCTGGGGGGCGATGTCCGCCCGCTGGTGCACAACGTCTGCAATTTTGCCAAACCGGCACCGGGCGCGCCCGCGTTGCTTAGCTATGACGATGCGCGGACGCTGTTTCACGAATTTGGCCATGCGCTGCATCAGATGCTGTCGGATGTGACCTTTGAATCGATCTCGGGCACCTCGGTCGCCCGCGATTTCGTCGAACTGCCCAGCCAGTTGTTCGAACATTGGCTCGAGGTGCCCGAGGTGCTGGACACCCACGCCCTGCACGCCGAAACCGGCCAGCCGATGCCCGACGCTCTGCGCGACCGGCTCTTGGCGGCGCAGACCTATGACATGGGGTTCTCGACCGTGGAATATCTGGCCTCGGCGCTGGTGGATCTGGACTTTCACCGCGGCGCCCCGCCCGCCGATCCGATGGCCCGTCAGGCTAAGGTGCTGGCGGCGCTGGGCATGCCCCACGCCATCCGCATGCGCCACGCGACGCCGAACTTCGCGCATGTCTTCTCGGGGGATGGCTATGCCTCGGGGTATTACAGCTACATGTGGTCCGAGGTGATGGACGCCGACGCCTTCCGCGCCTTCGAAGAGGCTGGCGGCCCCTTCGATCCGCAGATGGCCCGCAAGCTGGAACAGACGATCCTGTCCACTGGCGGGTCGCAGGAACCCGACGCGCTTTACACCAGCTTCCGGGGCGCGATGCCGGGGGTCGAGGCGCTGTTGCAAGGCCGTGGTCTGGTCGCGGGCTAAGGCACGCTCCCGCGCGGTGATTGTCCGAAGGGGGGCTGCTCTGCTATGGAACTGCAGGCGGCCCTTCGGCCCGACCCCCGATGAAAGGCCGTAGCGTGCAGACACAAATACCCCAGGCTTGCGACATCGTTCTGCTGGGCGGTGGCCACGCCCATGCGCTGGTGCTGCGCAAATGGGGGATGGACCCGCTTCCGGGCGTGCGGCTGACCCTGATCGATCCGCAGATCGCGGCCCCCTATACCGGGATGCTGCCGGGCCACGTCGCAGGCCACTATCAACGACAGGATCTGGACATCGATCTGGTGCGTCTGGCGCAGTTCGCGGGGGCGCGGCTGATCACCGGGGCGGCCACGGCCATCGACCTTGCCGGGCACAGTTTGACCGTGCCGGGCCGCCCTCCGGTGGGCTGGGATCTGCTGTCCATCGACATCGGCATCACCTCGTCGATGGCGGATCTGCCGGGGTTCACCGAACATGCGGTGCCGGCCAAGCCGCTGGGAGCCTTCGCCATGCGCTGGCGCGAGTTCCGCGACGCGGTGGCCGCCGGGCGCAGCCCCGGACGGGTCGCGGTCATCGGCGGCGGGGTCGCCGGGGTCGAATTGGCGCTGGCGATGGCCCACGCGCTGCGCCAGACCGGCGCCCAGCATCAGGTCACGGTGCTGGAAGCGAAACGCGCCGTTGCCGGCCTGCCGGATCGTGCCCGCGCGACCCTGCTGGACGAGTTGGACCGCGCCGGCATTACCCTGACCGAAGGCATCCGGGCAATCCGCATCACCGCCGAGGGTGTCGAGCTTTCGGACGGCAGTTGGCTGGACGCCTCGCTGGTGGTCGGCGCCGCCGGGGCGCGGCCGTTTCCGTGGCTGGCCGACACCGGGCTGGATCTGACCGACGGCTTCGTCACCGTCGGCCCCGCCTTGCAAAGCGTCAGCCATTCGTCGGTCTATGCAGTGGGCGATTGCGCCGCGCTCAGCCATGCGCCTCGGCCCAAGGCCGGGGTGTTCGCCGTGCGTCAGGCGCCGGTGCTGTTTCACAACCTGCGGGCCCGCGCCACCAAGGGACAGAAGCGGCGGTATGATCCGCAGGGCGATTACCTCAAGCTGATCTCGCTGGGCGACACGCGGGCACTGGCGGTGCGCGGCCCGCTTGCCCTGTCGGGCTCGCTGATGTGGCGCTGGAAGGACCGGATCGACCGGGCCTTCATGGACAAGTTCCACCGCCTGCCCAAGATGCCGACGGCCACACTGCCCGCACGTATGGCCAGCGCGGCCCGAGATATGCTTGAGGGGCAGCCGCCCCTGTGCGGCGGGTGTGGTGCCAAGATCGGCGCGGGCACGTTGGGCAATGTCCTTCAGGGGCTGGACGCCGGGCAGGGGGAGAGTGATGCGTCAAAATCCCCCCCGCGCGGCGATGTGGAAAGCCGGATCGGCGATGATGCCGCCGTGCTGAACATCGGGGGCACGCGGCAGGTTCTGACCACCGACCATCTGCGCGGCTTTATCGAGGATCCGCATCTGATGGGCCGGATCGCCGCCGTCCACGCGCTGGGCGATATCTGGTCGATGGGGGCACAGCCCCAGTCGGCGCTGGTCAGCCTGACCCTGCCGCGCATGTCGCCCCGCCTTCAGCGCCGGACCCTGAGCGATCTGATGGACGGCATCCGCGCCGTCATCACCGACGCGGGCGCCGAGATCGTGGGCGGGCACACCTCGCAGGGCGCCGAGCTAAGCGTCGGGCTAAGCCTAACGGGCCTGATGGGCGCAGGGCCGGCGATCACCCACACCGGCGCCCGTCCGGGTGACGTGCTGATCCTGACCCGGCCACTGGGCTCGGGCATATTGATGGCGGGTCTGATGCAGAACCGGGCGCAGGGCGCGTGGGTTCAGGCCGCCAGCCGCCTGATGAGCCAGCCGCAGGGCGACGCGGCGGCGATCCTGACCGGGGCCGGGGCGCGGGCGATGACCGATGTGACGGGGTTCGGGCTGGCGGGGCATCTGCACAACATCCTCCAGGCCTCGGGCGTTTCGGCGGATCTGAAGCTGGCGGATGTGCCGCTGATGGAGGGCGCGGCAGAGCTGTCGCGGACCGGGCTGCGTGCCTCGCTTTACGCCGAGAACCGGCAGGCGCTGGGGGCGGTGGCCCCGCCCGACAGCCCCGAAGCCGCCCTGTTGTTCGACCCCCAGACCGCCGGCGGGTTGCTGGCGGCGATCCCGCCCGAGGCCGCCGACGCCGCCCTTCGGGACCTGCGCACAGCAGGGCACGATGCGGCGCGGATCGGTGCGGTGTCGGATGGGCCGGTGGATCTGCGCGTCAGCTAGGCGGAGCGGGATGATCCCGCCCCGGGCGGGTCAATCGCCGCTGCGCGAGTCGGCCTTGCGGTCCTGCGACCAGCCCTTTGCCACAGAGTCCTCGGTCACAGAGTCCTCGACCACAGGCCGCCGTTCCGCATCGACGGACAGCATGGTCGCGGCGATGCGGTCCAACTCGGCGTCTAGCGTGGCGTCCTCCAGATCCTGCAGATCCAGCAAGGCCGCCGCCTCGGCCCCCGCGCGCGAGGTCGATTTGGCGTAGCGCGGGTCGTAATGTTCGACCATCAGCTCTTGCGCCAGCGGCTGGAACTGGTGCTTGCGGGCCAGATCGGCCCAGCGGGCAATCCGCTCGGTCGCGTGGAACGGCGCCAGCCCGTTGATCGAGCGGTGCAGCCGCGCGGGATCGGCGGACAGGTCGTCATAGGCGCGGGTCAGATAAGCCGCGCGGGCCGCGACTGGCACCCGAAGCCGCACGCGGGGCGCGTCGCACATGGCCTTCCATAGGCGCGGCGGCACACCCAGCGTGCCGATCCGGCTTGATTCAGCCTCGACAAAGACCGGGCGGGCGGGGTCCATGGCCGAAAGCCGGGCCGCGATGGCGCTTTCAAAGGCCTTCTGGGCGGGCTGCGGCGTGGCCACATCGCCGAAGATCGATCCGCGATGGTTGGCCAGCCCTTCGAGGTCCAGCACCTGATGGCCCTGTGCTGCCAGCCGCAGCAGGATGTCCGTCTTGGCGGTGCCGGTGTTGCCGTCCAGCAGAACGACGCGGTGGGGCAGGGGCGCATCGTGCAGCATCCCGGCCACAAGCCGGCGATAGCTGCGATAACCGCCTTCCAGCAGCCGCACCCGCCAGCCGACCTGTTCCAGAATGGTCGCGAACGAGCCCGACCGCTGACCGCCGCGCCAGCAATAAATCAGCGGTTGCCACGCGCCATCCCGGTCCGCCAGCGCCGTTTCCAGATGGTGCGCCGCATTGCGCGACACCAGCGCCGCGCCGATCTTGCGGGCGGTGAAGCGACTTTGCTGCACATAGATCGTGCCGACGCGGGCGCGTTCGACATCGTCCAGAACCGGCAGGTTGATCGCGCCGGGCACATGATCCTCGGCGTATTCGGCGGGCGAGCGGACGTCGATGATCTGGTCGACCGGCAGATCGGACAGTTGCGACAGATGGGTGAGGCTGAGTTTCATGGCGCCGTTATACCCTGCGCCCGGTGAAGCGAAAGGGGGCGCGGCGGGGTGCGCGGCGGGGCGGGCGGATCGCCACCCGCCAGCTTACTCATAGCCGGTCATTTCCAGATAGCCCCGCCCGCTGTGACTGCCGTCGAAACGAATGGGCCCCTCCCAATAGGCAAATCCGGTGTCCATCCAGCTTTGCGGGTTCAGCGGACGGGTGCGGATGTCCAGCCCGACCTGCGGAATGGTCAGCCGCCAACGGACAGGGACGTCGCGACCGGCCACGCGGGCGTGCTCCAGCGGGTCTAGCTGCAGGGCGCCGTCGGGCAGGGGGGTGGGCACCCCGTCGGCGCTGATCCACGTCCCCGAGGTGAAGCCGCCGGTCAGCCCCTTGTCGCGCAGGCGGAAGGCCATCACCTTGCCGCCCCCGTCGAGATGAAGCGAGAACCAGTCCCAGCCGGTCTGCCCCTCGGCCAGCGGTTGCGAGGACCATTCCCGGTCCAGCCACGCCTGCCCCGTCACCGCCACCTCGGCCCCCGGCAGGCGCAGCGTCCCCGAGGCGGTGTAGAAGGGTTGCGAGTAATAGTGGCTGGCCTGCCCGCTGGCGGATTTGACCGAGTAGCCCGCTTTGCCCTGCGCCACCAGCGGCCCCGTGGCCGTGAGATCCAGCGCATAGCCAAAGTCGGGGCCCGAGGCCTGCACTGTCAGCCGGTCCAAGGCATCGTCCGTGTCTGATTCGGTGCCGGTGCCGGTGCCTGTATCGCTGTCGCTGTCGCCGGTCGCGGACATCTCCCACGCATCTATCCATGCCGCGAAGGGCGCGGCGCGGACGCCGGCGTGACCGATGCCGCCGCGGGCCAGACGCTCGGCGCTGAAGTGCTGCGTGGCGGTGGTCAGGCCCGCGTGTCCAAGCCAGACCTGCGGCGAGGACCAGTTGACCGCGTTATCCTCCGGGCCTTTTGCCTCGTCGCCGGGGGTCAGGGCGCTGCGGAACAGCGTCCATTGCACGCCATAATCGCGCCCCTCGGCGTCGGTGAGGTTGGCGGTCAGATACCACCATTCGATCCGGAAACCGGGGTGGGGGCCGTGGTCGGCGGGGAACTGCAGCCGCTCCGCCGGATCGGGCAGTGCGAAGCCCTCGGCCGATTGGCCCAGCCCGGCGAAACCCTGCGCCAGCGCAGGCGCAGCAAGCGACAGCAGTGCCCAGATCGCCGCCGCGCGGATCGCCCATATGGTGCTTTTAACGTTCATGGGCAAAGACCTGCAGGAACGCCGACGGAGGCGTTCGGGCCAGCCGTCGCACCGGGATCGCCGCCGCCAGCAGCGCGGCCACAACCGCCAAGGCCAGAAGCACGGCCCAGTCGCGGGGAAACACCTGCATCGGTAAGCGCCAGCCAAAGGCCGCGACGTTGACCACGGCCAGCAGCACCCACGCCAGCATCAGCCCCAGCGGCACCGCCAGCGCGAAGGTGCCCAGCGCCAACAGGACCGAGCGTCCAAGTTCGATCCCGGCCAGCCTTCGCCGGGTCAGCCCCATCGCCCAGACCGGCGCCAGTTGCGGCAGGCGCATCCGCGACAGCGTCAGAAGCGAGGTGAAGATCGCAAAGCCCGCCACCGTCAGGGTCAGCACGTTCAGCGCCGCCGTCACCGTGAACGTCCGCTCGAATATCCGCAGCGACGCGGCCTTGAGCGCGGCCTGATCCACCAGATTTTCCGCAGGCAGGCCGAATTGCCGGATCAGGTCCTGTCGAAGCCCGGCCACCTCTGAGGGGTCAAGCCGCAGGGCGAACCGCAGGCGCTTGGCTGTGGGAAAGAGCCGGTCCAACGCGGGGCGCGAGATCAGGATCTGCCCCTCGGGGTTGCCGAAATCGGAATAGACCCCTTCGACCGTGAAGGGGGCGCCGGCCAGCGTGATCCGGTCGCCCGGCGCTATGCCATTCTGCCGCCAGAGCTGTTCGTTGACCACCGCGCCCGTGCCCGCCGCGACCCGGTCCCAGACCTGCGGACGCGCCGTGATGATCGGCCAGTTGTCGCGATAAGTGGCGTGATCCGCGATGCCATAGACCTCGGTCGGTCGCCCGGCCACTTGGGACTGGTCATGCCAGATCGGCAGCACCGCATCGACGCGGCCCTTCAGCCAGTCGGCCACGGCGACAGCCTCGGCGCGGCTGCGGGTCGAGACGTAAAGCTCGGATGCAAGCCGTTGGTCCAGATACCCGGTGAAGGTCTGCCGAAAGCTCGAAACCATCGTGCCCACGCCGATATTCGCCGCCAGCGCCAGCAACAGCGCCATCAGTGCCAGCGACAGTCCCGGAAGCTGTTGCCGGGTGTCGGCCCAGAACCATTCGCCCAGCGGCGAGGGCGCGATCCGGCGGGTGATCCGCCCGGCCATCCGCAGCGCCGCGTCCAGCGTCACCGGAAGCGCCAGCGCCGCGCCCAGAAGCAACAGGCCCAGCAGCACGAAACCGGCGATCAGCCCCGTGCCCCAGAGGGCCAGCGCCCCCGCGCCCAGCCACATCGTCAGCGCCAAGGCCGTCTGTCCGCGCAGCCCCCGGCGCGAGGCCATTGCCCAGGCGCGGGGGCGGGCGGCGGCCAGAACCGGCATCCGCGAGACCCGCCATATCGCCCCCGCCGCCGCGGCCAGCGTGCCCAGCAGCGCCACGGCAAGCCCGCTTAGCCACCAGACGGGGCGGAAGGCCAGCGTGCCCGAGACCCGCGCACCGTAAAGCCCGTCGATGGTGGCGGCGACGTCCGGCAACAGCACCGCTGCCACCAGATAGCCCAACGCCACGCCGATCCCCCCGGCCAGCAGGGCAAACGCCGACAGTTCGATCAGCAGACACGCGACCAGCACGCCCAGCGGCACGCCCAGCGCGCGCAGGGTGCGGAAAACGCCTCGGCGCTGCTCCATCGCCAGCCCGATGGCGCCGTGGACGATGAAGAGCCCGACGGCAAAGGCCAGCAGGCCGAAGGCCGAGAGGTTGAGATGGAAGCTATCGGTCAGCCGCGCGAGGCCGGCGCCGTCGTTTCCCTCGTCGCTATCGCCCGGGGCGTCGAGGCGCAGGCGGGGTGTCAGGCTGGCCAATGTGGGCAGGTCGGCGGGGGCAGGGGAAGAGGCAGAGGCAGGGGCAGAGGCAGGGGCAGGGGCAGGGGCAGAGGTGGGCGTCAGAAGGATCAGCCGGTCGATGGCGCCGGGACGCTCCAGCAGGGTCTGCGCCACCGAGATATCGGTCAGGACAGTGCCCGGCGGCAGGCGCGTGTCGGGCCGGGGGGTGGGCAGGCCCATGACCGAGGCCTCGGCCAGCCGGGCGATGGTGGCGGGGGCGGCGAAGGCTTGGTTGTACGTATAAGGCCCGGGATCGGGCTGCGTCTGGTTGGCCTGCCCCCGCGCGGGCGCCTCGGCCACACGGGGAGGCATAGAGATGAAATCCACGCCCAGCAGCGTCAGACGATCCGCGCCACGCCCCAATTGCCCTTCGACGACCGGGGCCACCGGCCAGCCAGCGCGGCGCAGGCGCACGAACTCGGCGGTCTGGATGCCGCCTCCGTCACGCGCCAGAATCGCCGGGCGGCGGTCTTGGTCCAGAACGGCGGCGGCCTTGTCGTAGCTGGCGCGCGCCTCGGCGTTGATCGCCTGCACCCCGGACCACAGCGCCGTGGCCAGCGCCAGCCCGGCGATCAGCGTCAGCAACTGCATCGGCTGCCTGCGCCAATGGGACAGCAGCGCCGTCATCGTGGCGGCCATCAGGGGGGCCAACCCCTGCCAAGGTGTCGCGTCGGCGCCGGGTTCGCTCATGCCAGTCGCCCGCCGCGCAGGGTCAGCCGCCGGTCCATCCGCGCCGCCAGCCGTTGCGAGTGCGTGACCATCAAAAACCCCGCGCCGGTCTCGGCCACCAAAGCACGCATCAGCGACAGCACGTCGTCGGCGGTGTCTTCATCCAGATTGCCCGTCGGCTCGTCGGCCAGCAGCAGCTTGGGCCGTGCGGCGATGGCACGACCGATGGCGACGCGCTGTTGCTGGCCGCCCGACAGCTCTTCGGGAAAGCGTGCCCGGGCGTGGTGCAGCCCCAGCCGGCCCGCCAGATCGGCGATCAGCGCGGGGTCATGACGCCCGGCCATGCGGGCCTGAAACGCCAGATTGTCGGCCACGGTCAGCGAGGGGATCAGGTTGAACTGCTGAAAGACCAGCCCGATGTCGCGCCGCCGCAGGCCCGCGCGGCCGCTGTCGCCCAAGGCCCAAAGCCTCTGCTCATCCAGCACCACATCGCCGCCGTCGGGCGGGTCCAGCGCCGCTAGGATGTGCAGCAGCGTGCTTTTGCCCGACCCGGATTCGCCTGTCAGGGCAACGCTTTCGCCGCGTGCCAGATCAAGGTCGACGCCGCGCAGCACCTCGATTTGCGCGTCGCCCGAACCGTGGGTCTTGGTGATGTTGCGCGCCGTCAGCAGCATGGGGCCTCTCCTGCCGGGCAGGGTCGGGGGGATTGGGGGCGCGCGCAAGGGCTTTGACCGGGCAGGGGACAAAGTGCCCAGTCGGGCGCAAGACCGCAGGGACCGACCCTCACAGCCCTTTCTATTTTCGGCGCGGCAGGTAACGTGCCGTAAAGCCCCCGTAAGCCCCCGCGAGCCCCCGTAAGCCAGCCCGAAGGATCCCGCCTATGTCGACCAGCCCCTCTGCCACCGCCGCCAATCGCTTGCAGGACCCCGGCACCCCGCGCAACGACGAGGGCATCCGGCTGGTGCTGGGCATATTGGGTCAACGCTTCGGTCCCCGCTTCGATACCGGCCAGTCGCAGCGCGAACAGCACGGGCACACGACCACATGGATTCCCACCCAAGCCCCCGACGGTGTCGCCTTCCCCGAATCGGTCGATGAGGTGCGCGACATCGTGCAGGTCTGCGCCCAGCATCGGGTGCCGATCATCCCCTTCGGCGCCGGCACCTCGCTGGAGGGGCATGTGAATGCGCCGCAGGGCGGCGTCTCGGTCGACTTTCGCAACATGGACAAGGTGTTGGAGGTGAACGCCGCCGACATGGACTGCCGGGTGCAGCCGGGTGTCACGCGAAAGGCGCTCAACACCCATTTGCGCGACACCGGCCTGTTCTTTCCCATTGATCCGGGGGCGGATGCGTCGCTTGGGGGCATGGCCTCGACCCGCGCGTCGGGCACCAATGCGGTGCGGTATGGCACGATGAAGGACGTGGTGCTGGGCCTGCAGGCGGTGCTGCCCTCGGGCGAGGTGGTGCGCACCGCACGGCGGGCGCGAAAGACCTCGGCGGGGTATGATCTGACCCGGCTTCTGGTGGGCGCCGAGGGCACGCTGGGCCTGATCACCGAACTGACGTTGCGTCTGAACGGCATCCCCGAGGCCATGAGTTCGGCGGTTTGCTCGTTCCCCTCGGTCGAGGCCGCCTGCGACGCGGTGATCGCCACCTTCCAATACGGCGTCCCCATCGCGCGGATCGAGCTTCTGGACGCGATGTCGGTGCAGGCGGTCAACGCCTATTCCGGCCTGTCGCTGCCCGACACGCCCCTGCTGCTGCTGGAGTTTCACGGGTCCGAGGCCGGCGTGGCCGAACAAGCCTCGACCTTTGGCGAGGTGGCGCGGGACCACGGCTCGACCGCCTTCGAATGGACGACCGACGCGGGCGAACGCGCCCGTCTGTGGCAGGCCCGCCACGACGCCTATTGGGCGATCCGCGCCCTGCGCCCCGAAGCCGACGCGCTGGCCACGGATGTCTGCGTGCCCCTGTCGCGACTGGCCGAAGCGGTGGCCCGGTCACAGCAGGAATGCACCCGGTTGGGGCTGACCGGCCCGGTGGTCGGCCATGTGGGCGACGGTAACTTTCACGTCACCCTGATGATCGACCGCACCGACGAGGATGAGCGTGCGCGCGCCCGCGACTACCTGTCGTGGCTGTCAGAACTTGCCATCTCGCTTGATGGAACATGCACCGGAGAGCATGGAATCGGTCAGGGAAAACGCGGGTATCTGGCGGCGGAACTGGGCCCCGAGGCCGTGTCCATGATGCGTGCGATCAAGTCCGCCATCGACCCTCTGGGCATCATGAATCCCGATAAAATTTTCTAAACGCAGATCCGGCATTTCCACCCCTGCTATCAATTCCCTGTGCTAGGCTGCCCTCTGAGCGAAAGATCTGGGACGAAGGAATGTAAATTTCGGTTACAGAATTTCGTTGTCACCGGGTTCCATACTTTGGTAAGGAACTTTTACCAAATTGGGAGGATACAATGAATAAATCCGTGAACCGTCGTCGCTTTATCAAAGGCGGCGCCGTTGCAGCCGGGGCGTCTCTGGCCGCTCCGTCGATCGCAAGCGCACAGGCGACCACGCTGAAGATGCAGGCTGCCTGGGGCGGCGGCATCTTCCTTGAGAATGCCAAATCCTTTGCTGCACGCGTCGACGAGATGAGTGGCGGGTCGCTGAAAATCGACGTTCTGTCGGTGGATTCGGTCGTCAAGACCAGCCAGATGCAGGACGCCGTGCACCGCGGTGTGCTTGATGCCTGTCACTATGTGTCGGCCTACTGGTACGGCAAATCCAAGACCGCATCGCTGTTCGGCACCGGCCCCTGCTTCGGCTGGTCCAGCCAGGAAGTTCTGGGCTGGGTCCATCAGGGCGGCGGTCAGGAACTGTTCGACGAACTGATGGCAGATCTGAAGCTGAACATTGTATCCTTCTTCAACTCTCCGATGCCTGCCCAGCCGCTGGGCTGGTTCAAGGAAGAGATCAAGGACGCCAGCCAGATGAACGGCCTCAAGTACCGCACCGTCGGTCTTGCCGCAGACGTTCTGCTGGAAATGGGCATGTCGGTCGTGCAGCTTCCCGGCGGCGAGATCCAGCCCGCCATGAAGTCCGGCCTGATCGACGCGGCCGAGTTCAACAACCCGACCTCGGACCGTGACTTCGGCATGCAGGACGTGTCCAAGCACTACCACCTTGCCTCGTACCACCAGAGTCAGGAATTCTTCGAGATCTCCTTCAACAAGAAGAAGTTCGAAGCCCTCTCGCCCGATCATCAGGCCATCATCAAGAACGCTTCGATGGCCGAGAACTCGTGGTTCTACTGGAACAACACCAAGCGTTACTCGGACGACCTGATCAAGCTTCAGGAAGAGCAGGGCGTGAACGTCTACCGCACCCCCGAGTCGGTTCTGGCGGCACAGCTGGAAGCATGGGACGTGGTGATCGACCGGATCGTGTCCGAAGATCCGTTCTTCGCCAAGGTTCTGGAAAGCCAGAAGACCTATGCCAAGGACGTCATGAACTACCTGAACCTGAACCAGCCCGACTATAAGCTGGCGTATAACCACTACTTCAGCTGATCCTCGGATCAGACGCGATGCGGGGGCCCGAGCGGCCCCCGCATTTCTATTCAGAGACAAGACAAGATCCCCCAGGAGGGAAGACGTGACCAAGTTCATCTATACCATCGAAGGGTTGAGCATCTGGGTCGGACGCGCGTTCGGCTGGTGCATTCTGATCCTGACGCTGTCGGTCAGCTACGAAGTTTTCGTGCGCTATGTGCTGAACGCACCGACAGTCTGGGCGTTTGACATGATGGTGCAGATGTATGGTGCACTGCTTCTGATGGCCGGACCCTATGCGCTGGCGCAGGACACCCATGTGCGCGGCGACGTGCTGTACCGGTTGTTCTCGGTCCGCTGGCAGGCGCGGGTGGATTTCGTGCTTTATATCCTGTTTTTCTTCCCCGGCATTCTGGCGTTGTTCTGGTATGGCTGGGAAATCGCTGCCGACAGCTGGCGCTACAAGGAAGTCAGCTGGAACAGCCCCGCTCGAATCCAGATCTATTTCTTCAAGACACTGATCCCGCTGGCCGGTTTCCTGCTGCTGTTGCAGGGCGTCGCCGAGATGATGCGCGCATGGATCGCCATGCGCAGCGGTGTCTGGATGGAACGACTGGACGACGTATACGAAACCGAGGACCTGCTGGTTCACGGTTCCGGCAAAGATACCTGAGCCGGCCACGGCATAGATAGAGACAAGAGAAGACGACTATGACCAATCCCGAAGTCGCAATCCTGATGCTGTGCCTGTTCATCGTGCTGGTGCTGCTGGGCTTTCCCATCGCTTTCACGTTGCTCGCAATGGGCGTGGCCTTTGGCTATTTCGCTTATTACCAAGGCACGCCCGAGACCTTCTCGGGGTTCTTCGACAACAACATCTTCTACCTGCTGAACCAGAACACCTATTCGGTGATGGAAAACGACACGCTGGTCGCCATCCCGCTGTTCCTGTTCATGGGCTACGTGGTCGAACGCGCCAACATCGTGGACCGGCTGTTCCACTCGCTTTACATGGCGGCGCGGAACCTTCCCGGCTCGCTTGCCATCGCGGCGCTGCTGACCTGCGCGGTCTTTTCGACCGCGTCGGGCATCGTGGGCGCGGTGGTGACGCTGATGGGTCTGCTGGCCTATCCGGCCATGAACAACGCGGGCTACAACCGCAGCTTCGCCTCGGGCGTGATCTGCGCCGGCGGCACGCTGGGCATCCTGATCCCGCCGTCGATCATGCTGATCGTCTATGCCGCCATCGCCGAGCTGTCGCCCCTGCGTCTTTACGCGGCGGCGATCTTCCCGGGCCTGATGCTGGCCGGTCTCTACATCGTCTACGTGATGAGCCGCGCGACGATCACCCCCTCGATCGCCCCCAAACCGCGCGAGGAAGAGATCCCGCCCGTCAGCCAGATCTACATGAACCTGCTGGTCAGCTTCGTGCCGCTGTTCGTTCTGATCGTGCTGGTGCTGGGCTCGATCCTTGGCGGTCTGGCGACACCGGCGGAAGCGGCGGCTATGGGCGCCTTGGGCGGTCTGGTGTTGGCGGTGCTCTACCGCACGCTGACATGGTCCAAGGTCAAGGAAAGCGTCTTTCTGACCGCCAAGGCGACCGCGATGGTCTGCTGGCTGTTCATCGGGTCGTGGACCTTCGCGTCGGTCTTCTCGTATCTGGGCGGGCACGACGTGATCGAACACTGGTTCGCCGCGATGAACCTTGAGCCGTGGCAGTTTCTGGTCATGGTCCAGCTGATCATCTTCGTGCTGGGCTGGCCGCTGGAATGGTCCGAGATCCTGATCATCTTCGTGCCGATCTTCCTGCCGATGCTGGATACCTTCGGCGTGAACCCTTATTTCTTCGCGATGCTGGTGGCGCTGAACCTGCAGACCTCGTTCCTGACCCCACCAATGGCCATGTCGGCCTATTACCTGAAGGGGGTGCTGAAAAAGCAGATCGAGCTGATGGAGATCTTCAAGGGTCTGATGCCCTATCTCGCGATCGTCCTGTTCTCGATGGTGATGCTGTATCAGTTCCCGGGTATTGCCCTGTGGCTGCCTGATTACCTGTTCGGCGAATACATCCCCTGATCGAGGTTTCGGACATGAACCGTCAGCCACCCAACAACCTGTCGGCGGTCGAGGCCGCCGACAAGATCCGCGAAGGCTGGTTCACCTCGGTTGAACTGGTCCGGGCCTGTCTGGCCCATATCGATGCCACCGACGGCCAGATCCACGCATGGGTCCATATCGACCGCGAGGGCGCGCTGGCGCAGGCCGAGCGGATGGACGAAATTCGCCGCGCGGGTCGCGCCATGGGGCCGCTGCACGGGGTGCCGGTGGGTCTTAAGGACATCATCGACACCGCAGGTCAGCCCACCCAACGCGGCAGCCCCATATTCGAGGGGCGCCAGCCCGAGGCCGACGCCGCCCTTGTCGACCGGCTGAAAGAGGCCGGCGCCGTCATTCTGGGCAAGACCGTCACCACCGAACTTGCCTTCATGCACCCCTCGGTCACGCGCAATCCGCACAACACCGGGCACACGCCCGGCGGCTCGTCGTCGGGCTCGGCGGCGGCGGTCGCGGCCTATCACGTGCCGCTGGCGGTGGGCACGCAGACCAACGGCTCGGTCCTGCGCCCGGCGTCCTATTGCGGCGTCTACGGCTTCAAACCGACCCGCGGCATCATTTCGCGGCGCGGCGTGTTGCAGACCTGCGCCACGCTGGACCAGATCGGCGTCATGGCCCGCACCTTGGAAGACGCAGCCCTGCTGGCCGACGCGCTGGGTGGCTATGACCCCATCGACGCCGACAGCTTCGGCTGGCCGCGTCCCGCCATGCGCGACGGCTATCTGGCCGATGTGCCGGTGCCGCCCTCGCTTGCCGTCTACGACCTGCCGTTCGACGACCGCCGCAGCCCCGACATGGTCGAGGCGATGGACGAGGTGATCGAGATCCTCGGCGCCGACCGGGTCGAACGCCTGCCCGCGCCGCCCGCCTTTGCCAATCTGCAAAAAGTCCAGCGCACGATCCATCTGTATGAGCTGGTGCGCCACCTCAAAGGCCCGTTCGAAGACCATTGGGACAAGCTAAGCGCCACGATGCAGCCGCTTGTCACCGAAGGCCGCGCCATCTCAGACGCCGAGTATGAAGACGCGGTAGAGCTTCGCCGCCTGTCGCAAGAGTATTTCACCGAGTTCTTCTATGACTACGACGCGGTCCTGTGCCCCGCCGCCACTGGCGAGGCCCCGCGTATGGAAGAGGGTGTCGGCGATCCGATCTACTCTACCCTCTGGACCCTTGCCGGTCTGCCCTGCCTGAGCCTGCCGCTGATGACCGGCGCACGCGGTCTGCCGATGGGGCTGCAGCTTGTCGGCAGCTTCGAAGGCGACGACCGGCTGTTCCGCACGGCCCGCTGGCTGGAAAAGACGCTGACGACCGAATAGACTTGAACCGACCACAGGCGATGTCCCTGTCGCCCCACCATTCCAGTTCCGCGCGACGGCCACCGGCCCGACGCGGCCCGCAACATAAAGGATTCCGACATGCGCCTCAAACGCCCCACAGCCATCTTTGTCGGCCTGATCGGCACGGCCCTTCTGTTCACCTTCGTCATTGGTCTTTCCAAGTCGATCTCGACCGGGTTCGCCGGTTTCATGGGCGGTCTGCCGTTCATGATCATCGCGATCGTGGTGTTGGCGATGGCCGCCTACGACTTCTACGAAGAATGCATCAAGCGCCGTCGCTGATCCGATGACCGACAAGCCCGTCCTGTGGATTCCGCGCCGCCTGTCCGATGCCACGATGGCGCGCGCCGAGCGTGACTATCAGGTGATCGCCAAGGCGCAGGACGTGCCCGGCACCGCCGACGAGATCATCGAGATGAGCGCCCGCGCCGACGCCATGCTGCCCTGCCACTCGGAACTGTTCTCCGCCGAGGTGGTGCAACAGCTAGACCCGCGTCTGAAGATCGTGGCCAACCATTCGGTGGGTGTCGATCACTGCGACCTAGAGGCGTTGCGCGGCCGGGGGATCGTCGTCACCAACACGCCCGACGTGCTGTCCGATGCCACCGCCGAGATTGCGCTGATGCTGATGCTGGGCGCCGCCCGGCATGCGGTTCGGGGCGACGCGATGGTGCGGGGCGGCGACTGGGACAGCTGGTCGCCCGCCTTCATGGTCGGCAAGCAAGTCTCGGGCGCGCGGGTCGGGATCGTCGGCATGGGGCGCGTGGGCCGGGCCTTTGCGGCGATGGCGCGCGGGCTGGGGATGGAGGTGCATTACCACAACCGCAGCCGTCTCTCGCCCGATCAGGAAAAGGGCGCGACCTTCCACGAGGATCTGGAAACGCTGCTGCCGGTCGCGGATTTCCTGTCGCTGCATTGCCCCGCCACCCCGCAGACCACCGATTTGATGAACGACGCCCGGCTGGCGCTGCTGCCGCGCGGCGCGGTGCTGGTGAACACGGCCCGCGGGGCGCTGGTGGACGAGGCGGCGCTGTTGCGCGCGCTAGCCTCTGGTCAACTGATGGCGGCGGGTCTGGATTGCTTCAAGACCGAGCCCGGCGGCAACCCCGATTTTGCCCCCCATCAGAACATTTTCATGATGCCCCACGTCGGCTCGGCCACGGTGCGCACCCGCGATGCGATGGGGTTCCGGGCGCTGGACAACCTTGACCGGTTCTTTGCCGGGGACGCGCCGCGCGACAGGCTCTGACAGCCGGGGACATCCGGGGACAGCCGGGCAGGGCGATTCCCTGCGGGCGGCCCCGGGCCAAGGCTTGGGGACCCCAACGCACGGCCCTCCCGCGCGGTATTCCCCCGCTGGAAGCCCGAAACCCCCTGCATGATCTGACACAGACGTGACCGAATGCCCTATAAGACAGGGTCTGCGGGGCGTCGTGCTGCATTGGAATTGATCTTCGGCAGCAGTACCCTGCCCGCCGGACAGACGCCAATGCCGCCGAAGGAGCATACGATGCCAGTCAACAGACGCCAGTTCATAGCGGGGGGCGGGGCCGCGCTGTCCGCAAGTACGGCATTGGTCCCCGCCACCGTTGCCCGCGCCGCCTCGCACGGGGCGGACGCGCCCGAAGGCTGGAGCACCCTGCGGGCCGCCGTCGCCAAGGCGCAACTGGCGCCCGGCGACTATCCCCCGACCGAGGTCTGGGCCTATAACGAGTCCTCTCCCGGCCCGGTGCTGCGGTTCAACCGCGGCGAGATGCTGCGCCAGCGGCTGGTCAATGACCTGCCCGAGGAAACCTCGGTTCATTGGCACGGCATACGCCTGCCCAACGCGATGGACGGTGTGCCCGACCTGACCCAGAAGGCCGTCGCCACCGGCGAGACCTTTGACTATGAATTCGCCGTGCCCGATGCCGGGACCTACTGGTATCACACGCACAACCGCTCGTGGGAGCAGATGGCGCGGGGGCTTTACGGCCCGCTGATCATTGACGAGGACACGCCGCCGGATGTGGACCGCGATCTGATCCTGACGGTGGACGATTGGCGGCTGGACCAGACCACCGCCGAGATCGCGGGCGCCTTTGGCAACCTGATGGATTTCGCCCACGGGGGTCGCATGGGCAATCTGATCACCGTCAATTCCCAGTTTGAACACCGCCAGCCCGTGAAGGGCGGCGAGCGGCTGCGCCTGCGTCTGATCAACACCGCGACCGCGCGGATCTTCTCGCTGGGCTTGCAGGGGCTCGAGGGGTGGGTGGTCGCCGTCGACGGGCAGCCGCTGGACACCCCGACACCCCCCGAAGAGGTCTTCCGCCTTGCGCCCGCCCAGCGGATCGACCTGATCGTGGACGTCACCGCCGAGCCGGGGCAAGAGGCCTATGTGATCGGCATCGAACGGTCGGGCGGCTTCGCCCTTGCCACCTTCGACGTGGCGACCGGCACCGCCGCCGCCCGCCGGCCCGCGCCTGCGGCCCTGCCGTCCAACGACCTGCCCGCGCCAGACCGTGCCAATGCCCGCGAAGCGCCGCTGCTGCTGGAAGGGGGCGCGATGCGCGGCCTCGGCAAAGCGATGTTCGAGGGCCGCAGCCTGTCGGGGAGAGAGCTTTCGGAACAGGGTCAGGTCTGGGCGATGAACGGCGTCGCGGGCATGCCCTCGGTGCCGCTGGCAGGGGTCGCGCGGGGCGAGACGCTGCGCATCCCGTTCCAGAACGACACGATGTTCCCCCATGCGATGCACCTGCACGGCCACCATTTCCGCGAAGAGCTTGCCGACGGCACGCTTGGCCCGTGGCGTGACACGATCCTTGTGGACCCCGACCAGAAAACCTCGATCGTGTTCGTGGCGGACAATCCGGGCCGCTGGCTGCTGCACTGCCATATGCTGGGCCATCAGGCCTCGGGGATGAAAACCCGGATCGAGGTCTCGACATGAGCGGCATCGCCACGCGCACAAGGGTGGGGGCCGCCGTGGCCACCGTCGCCGTGCTGGGGCTGGCGGCGGTTGCCTTCTGGCCCGACACTGCACCCGACACTGCGGCCGACACTGCACCCGACACCGCCCCGAAGCCCGAGAGCGCGGCCGCACCCGTCACCACCGCCCCGGCCCCGCAGACGCAGACCACCGGCGCCTTGCCCCCGGTCGAAGGGGCGGTCCCCACAGAGGCCCAACCCGCCGACGTCAACCTGCAGGCCGGTGCCCAGCTATACGCCGAGAACTGCGCCTCGTGTCACGGCGCCGATCTGGAGGGGCAGCCCGACTGGCGCACCCCGCTCGAGGACGGCAGCTTGCCCGCGCCGCCCCATGACGACAGCGGCCATACATGGCACCACGGCGATCCGACCCTGTTTAAGTATGTAAAGCTGGGCGGCGAGGCGACGCTGGCGCAGCAGGGGATCGAATTCAACTCGGGCATGCCCGGTTTCGGCGACAGCCTGACCGATGCCGAGATCCGCGATATCCTTGCCTACATCCGCTCGACCTGGTCCGAGCGGTCGCAAAAGCTGCAGGCGGCGCGGACCGAGGCCGAACTGGCCGCGCCCGACCGCTGAATAAAGGCGTCGCGCAAGAAACCGGGCCCGCCTTTAGAAAAAAGGCGGGCCCGTTTGCGATTTGGAAAGGATCAGCGGTGATCATGTTCAGGACGGGGCCCAAGGAGGTCCCCGTATCAGCCACAATCGCCCAGCGGGATCACCCGGTGCAGTAGGACTCGGCGGTCTTTCCGAAACTTTTGTAGGTCAGCCAGAACCTTTCGTCCCCCCGGTCCGAGGATTGGCGCGTTTCCTGCGCCTTGTGGGGCTCTTTGAAGAACTTCGCCGCGCGGCGCTGCTCGGACCAGCTCAGGGTCGAATCCGCGACCCGCTGAATGCATCCGCACAGGGCGCGGTTGGCGGATTTGCGACCGCCCTCCAGACAAGCCCGCTCGATCGGACCTGCGTCGGCGGGCATAGCCACCGGTATCGTCAATGCCAGAATGAAAGCCGTAAGGACTGCATGCCTCATGTCACTACCTCGATTACGGCGGGCGGTGATTCTTTGTGTCACGCGACCCGCGGTTCATTGCCTGAGGTCGATCATGCCAGAGAATCGGCTTGCAATCAATTTCGGATCGCGGGCCCAGTGCGTCCGAGGCCGTGCCGGAGGCGTACTCGAGGCGTGCTCGAGGTGCGGTCAACAGGGGGCGGGGTCCGGTCAGGCGACCCAGTCCGGTTGGCTGTCGCTGACCAGATAATCGATGGGTTTGTAGACGAAATTGTTGGACTGCCCCGCCGAACACGCGGTCATGGCGACGATCAGATCCATCGTCGCGCGCAGGACAAGCCTGTCGCCGGGCCGGCTTTTGGGGGGG
>SWCD01004648.1_pt1 | contig 136024 bp, 127 predicted proteins | sample 4693011 | NCBI WGS metagenome assembly SWCD01 (sample SAMN10267278, study PRJNA491770) | bioreactor metagenome | isolation source: DHS bioreactor inoculated with marine | place: Japan: Omine Ridge, Nankai Trough
TTTTTTTGCGGCGGCTGTTCCATACCCAGAGGCCGCTGAAAGATAACCAGAGCAGGGCGATGGCAGCGGCATCCATCAGGTAGACGCCGTAGTTACCGAATATGCGGCCGCTGTGCAGGTCGAGGATAACGCGTTCTAATTTCAGGCCGTTACCGCGGTAGGCGACCAGCAGCTTTTCATAGTCATCTTCATGCAGAGAATGCGGTACCGTCCATTCGATATCATCGTTGGATATTACGTCCCAGTCGAGGATATGTTCATCGGCCATGTAATACAGCGGTTCACTGGTCTCAATCACGGGGCGTTTGTATTTGATGCCGAGGCGATGGATACCGCTGAAGCTGATACTGGTGCTGACACGTTCGATAAACTCGCCTTCATACGACAGCAGGATGATCTCGTTATCCAGTGCCACCACGATGAATTGCTCGGCACCGATTGCACCATGCATCTCCTGTTCCAGTTTTGTGACAGGAACGTCATCAAAGAACAGCTGGCGATTCCAGGCGCTTATTATGTGCGTTTCAGAATCGTTGCTTACCTGGAATGATATAGGTTCATCTTCCGGTTTTATACCGTACCAGTTGAGCAACCATGAATTGTTGATATAGGTTTCATCGAGACTGAATTCTTCAGTATGGTTCAGCATGATACCGGTGATAGCGAGGATGACTACCAGTATCATTGCCAGCAGGCCGATGCGCCGGTGCCATAAAAAGGCAGTAAATTTTTTAGCTTTACGCTGGTTCATTATGAAGATTCTTTCTGTTGTTTGTCCTGCACATGTTCATCCAGTAGCAGGGCAATGCGTGCCAGCTTCCTGATCGCCCGGACCGATAAGGTTGCACCTGATATATTATCGATATTTTTATCCAGCCGGCTATCTTCTTTCAGGCTTGCCTGTTTGAACTGGTCGGTGAAAAAGTCATGACGCACTTCCCAGCCACGGCTCTCCCTGAATATCAGTACTTTGACCTGTTCGATGCGGCTGTCGTTGATGACGATACCTGTCGTGATCTGTTTCTCTTTGCCGATTTCTTCGAGTATCCACGCCGATCTCTTGCCCTGCTGCCAGTAACGGATACGCAAACCTTTGTAGTTATGATCGAGTATATCGACGATCTTTTGTTTCAGCTCTTTGTTCAGCCATAACACCTCGGCTTTGGGAGGGCTTTGCTCGAAAACCTCATTGATGAAATCTGCCGGCTCCTGATAAACACCACCAGCAAGTAGTGCCGACGGCATCAGTAAAGTGAAAATGAGACAAAGGTGTTGCAGGCGGATATTCATGCGCTTACATTTTACAGATATAACAAGGAAGTGTGAGCCCTGGCAAATCAATGCTCACAGGGCTCACTAAATGAGTAACTAATATGCTTTTAGAACTGATAACCTATACCCATATTAAAACCATCAAATCCAGCGCCGTCATCATTATCATTCTGCGCCTGGTAATCGGCCTTAATCACGACATTTTCATGTGGCCAGTAGTTAACACCAACATCGGTTTGAGTTCGTTTGGTGTCGCCTGTACCGCCGTTATCCCACTGGTTCTGACGGACGAATACGCCCCATTCCGGATGTGGCTTGTAAGAAGCTTCGATATAGGCGCCATCCTGTGACTCCTTGTCTTTATCAGATTGTGCAGCGGTATCGGCAACATCGATGTCCCAGCGTGCGTATAGACCTGTCAGGGTGAAATCTGCAATACTCCAGCGTGCATGTGTCTCGATCATGGTCGCACTGCCAACATCATCACTGGTATCCTGTGTCATATCATCCTGATACTGGACCGTTGCAGCAAGCTCAAGCCCCCTGGTGCCGGTATATTTCACACGGGCGGTCGCTGCCAGATTGTTAGCAGTTGCTTTAGCTACTTTTTGACGGCCACCACGAATACTGGTGCCACCGTCCAGTCCACTGGTCAGTGCGATATCGTATCTGATTCCGGAATCATAACGGCTGGAGAACATTGCACCGCCTTCCCACCAGGTCGTCGGGATAATGTTCTTTTCTACCGGGTTACGCTCTACACCGTAGAATGTCGGTGGCTCGTGGGTCTCATTCAATATACCGACCGGTATCAGGAACAGACCGGCGTCGATATTACTGTTTTCTCCGATGTCGAACTGGACGTACGCCTGCTCGACTTCAACTTCGCCAGGCTGGCCGTCACCGGCCAGCGCATGTTCGATCTCTACTTCTGAGAACAGGCGGATTTTGTCATTAAATTCATGATTGAAGAACAGCACGAAACGATGAAAATCCAGCATTTTATTGTCCGTGCCCTGACCGTCACTCAGGTTGTTGTAATGTAATTCGCCATATCCACCAACAGTGGTATTACTAGTACTCGTTTTGCTGTTTTGTTCGACCTGCTCGGCTAACAGGTTAAATTGTTCCTGCAGGGTCTTAAATTCTTCATCAGTTACCGCGAGGGCAGGTTGAGTCAGTGCAAATGTAATTGAGCCGAATAAAGCATTTTTAATGATTGATTGGTAGTTCACGTTTTTGTCCAGGTAGATGGTATATAAGGGTTCAATGAATTTGATCGTCATTATACTTAGCTGCTAATGCTAATGCAAATGATTCTCATATGCATCATCATATGCATTATGGGGTAGGCTGGTATATCGATTTAGCTAACAGATATGGATAAACGGTTTGAACTCGATGAGGAACAGGTATAATTTGTCCCGGATTAACTGGAGTAATAAATGACTAAACCATACCAAGTGCTGATGATTGAAATATTGGCGGCGCTCATGCTGTTATCTTCAACGCTATTGCATGCCGGAACCGCCATCGAAGTGCAGAGGAACAATCAGCTGTCCACGATCGTCACTGATGGCAAGTTTGCACGCATGAACATGTCCGATAGTGAATATGTCATCGTGGATTATGAGCAGCATATGGTAAAAGTTGTTAACCCACAGAAGCAGCAGGTAATGATGCTGGATGCAGCCAGTCTGGCGTCTAATGATGGGCCACTGGTGAGGACTTCGCTACACAAGCTCGGTGAAGGTGTCGATGTCGCTGGCTATCCGACTCAGAAGTACAGTTACACCGCGAATGGCAAGACCTGCGGCGTGATCTATGGATCGAAGGAGGTATATCAGAAGCATGGTATCAAAGAGCTGTTCCAGGCATTGAAGATGATGATGGATAAACAGAGAGCGGTACTCGGCGGCCTGATAAGTATGCTCGATGACTGTACCCTTGCCGATATGAGTGTGAGCGACCATGTAAAGACCCTGGGCGCTCCTATGCGCACCGATAAACATGGTCGTGTCGAAACCGTGATAAAGAGTATCCAGTATGATGTAAAGCTGCCTGAAGATACCTTTGTCGTACCTGCCTCTTATAAGGCTGTTACCCTGCAGCAGCAGCTCAGCTCTGTATTATTCGGTAGCTCAGGCAAGCCTCAGCAGAATTCCCAGGGCTTATCACCACAGGCACAGCAGATGATGCGGCAGATGCCGCAGCCGGTCTCTGGCCAGGTATCACCTCAGATGATGGAGCAGATGCGCCGCAATCCGGGGATGATGAGGCGATATCCTGCTCAAGGTTATTAAGCGGGTTCAGGACCATAGCAGGCTAAACGACAGGCTTCTGTCTGAAGCTAGCGTTTCCTGATCTGGATGGGGCCCTGTTTATCGGGGTACTTACCGGTCTTATCCTTGTAAAAATCTTTTATGATCTCGAAGTCTTTTTCGATATCGCCTGTCGGTGTAACCATCTTTCCGAAACCGATGGTGCGGCTCGGAAAATCGATGTAGGCCAGGCAGATCGGTATATTCGCTTCCTGCGCGATGTAGTAGAACCCTGTCTTCCAGTACTCTGTTTTCGAACGCGTCCCTTCAGGCGTAAGGCCGAAGACCATCTCTTCTCGTTCATTGAACTGACTGGCGACCTGTTTTATAAAACCGGTATGTACCGACCTGTCCACGGGGATGCCGCCCAATGCGCGGAAGAAGTAGTTAAGCGGTCCGACGAAGATCTGTTTTTTTGCAACCCAGGTGATTTTTATCTGCACTGACCAGAAGCATAATAAGCCCAGTGGCAGGTCCCAGTTAGTAGTATGCGGGGCGCCGATCATGATGAACTTTTTTTCTTTCGGCATGGTGACGTCAATGTGCCAGCCGATCAGCTTTAGTATCAGTTTCGCAAAGATTCTTAACATGCAGGGTTGGCGCTCGTTTCTATATCGAACAGCATGACTGTTATCTTTTCCAGTTGTCCTGCTTTGCCTGGTGCAGTTTCCTGTAGCCATCCAGTAATCTTTTGTGGGTATCAAAACCGTCCAGGCTCAAGCCTGGACTATGCAGACCGAAAAAGTTTTCTTTACCGGTGATCACATCGTAGCAGTTGTTCAATGTCTGTTCATCGAACATCAGTTTGAAGCTGTCGAGGTAATCTTCCAGTTTGCGCTGTTGGTCCAGCTCTATCTCAAGTAGTGCTTGCAGGCATAGGTAAAAGCGGGTTGAGTTTTCATCGAGCTGGTCGATATGTATGCTCCAGCTGACCCAGTCGATGGCGTCGTCACTTTTCAGGGCCAGACATAACATCGCTTTCAGTTCGCCGATACGCAGGCTGGCCCAGGCAGTACCCGGGTCCGGCGCGATACCGATAAACTCGGCGACGCGCTGGTAATCATTGTAGCCGCCTTCATCCAGGCGCGTGAGTATTGACTGCCACCGGGTTTCATCCAGCTGTTTTAACGAGAGTATCTCTTCACGGAACAGCGCACCTTCGTTGTTATTGTTCCACACCAGGTCGTCTACCGGGTAGATGTCGGACATGCCCGGTACGATTATGCGGCAGGAATACACGCCCAGGTGTTCATAATCAGCGATGTAGATGTCGAAGCCAAGGTCATGGATGATATCGCTAAGGTAAGTAAATTCATCACCGGTGGAAGCATCATGGTCCCAGTCGCAAAACGCATAGTCCGGTTTGTTGCTGAAAAAGTCATAAGCGATCAGGCCGCTGGAATCGATGAAGTGGGTTTCCAGGTTGTGGTGGTCGGCAACCTCATCGAGATCAAAACTGGGTGATTGAAAGCCGTCGAGCTGGTCCAGGTCGCGTCCCTGCAAGAGCTCTGTCACTGTACGCTCAAGCGCGACTTCGAAACTGGGGTGTGCACCGAATGAGGCAAATACGGTGGCGTTTTTGGGGTTGATCAGGGTGACGCTCATCACCGGGTAACGCCCGCCGAGAGACGCATCCGCGATACGCAGATGATATCCATGCTGTTCGAGCTTGTTGACGGCTTCGACTACCTGCGGGAAACGCTGCAGTACATCTTCCGGTACTTGCGGCAGGCAGATGCCCTCAGCGATGATCCTGTTTTTTATGTAGCGCTCGAAGACTTCTGACAGGCTCTGTACACGGGCTTCATTTTTGGTATTGCCGGCAGACATGCCGTTGCTGACATAAGAGTTGCCGATGATGTTGATCGGAAACCAGATATCCTTGCCGTCTCGAAGACGGTGATACGGGCAGGCACAGATGCCGCGTTCACCTGTGCCGGAATTGGTATCAAAGATTTTTGAAGCAGTCAGTTCCTTATCCGGGTCATAGTAGCTCCAGAGTTTTTCATCGAGCAGGCCATCAGGTATGGTATCGTCCGGCTCGGCGGTGAACCAGCGTTCATCCGGGTAGTGGACGAACTCGTCCTGTGCAAACTCCTGGCCGAGATAGAAATCAGCAAAGAAGTAATTGCAGCTCAGGCGTTCAAAATATTCTCCCAGCGCGCTGGCGAGACAGGACTTCTTTGTCGTGCCTTTGCCATTGGTGAACATCAGGCCGCAATCTCTGTCACGGATATGAACCGAGAAGACGTTGGGTACCGGGTTCAGCCATGAGGCCTCTTCGATATCGAAATTCAGTGCGAGCAGTTTTTCCTGCATCGAGGCGATGGATTCTTCCAGGGCAGCATCTTTACCCTTGATATAAGTTTTGTCACTCATGATGTAATTGACTGCCGACCTGTAGTTGCTGAATCTGTCTGTTATGGCTGCGCGATAGCAGCACGAGAGCGGTAATCGCGCCCAATAGTGCCCAGCCCATATCAGACTGGGTATCCCATACATAGCCCTGGGTACCGAGAAAGGCATCTGCGGCTTCTTCGCTTAGCAGTGCGACCCACCATTCCAGCAGCTCGTAAAAAGCGCTCAGTGCCAGGCAGAAACAAACGGTAAAAAAGTGGCTAAACATTTTACCTGAAATAATATTGAGCCGGACGATGATCTCCCGGCAGATGATCGCCGGGACGAATCCCTGGGCGAAGTGCCCCAGCTTGTCGAAGTTATTCCTGCTGTGGCCGAATATCTCGCCTATGCTATCGAACAGCGGTACTTCGGCATAGGTATAGTGTCCGCCGACGAAAAGTATCCAGCAATGCAGCAGGATAAGAACATAACACAGGCTGGTCAGCGGAAAACTTTTGCGGGTAAATGCAAGGATGATAAAACCGAGTATAGCTGGCGTGGTTTCAAGTACCCAGGTGGTGAAATCCTTTGGCTCGATTGCCGACCAGAACAGCACCGTAAGAAACAGGGCTGTCCATAAGACTGGCCGTGGGCTGAGATAGGCTGACATCGATTGTGAGAATGCAGGCGTTATTTATGCGCTTTACACGCATCCAGTACTTCATCCACATGGCCTTTGACTTTCACGCCACGCCATTCTTCGAGCAGGGTGCCATCTTCACCGATGAGGAAGGTGCTACGGTCGACACCCATATACTCCCTGCCATACAGTTTCTTTAACTTGATCACATTAAACTGTTTGCACAGTGACTCGTCTTCATCAGAGAGCAGGTCAAAATTAAAGTTCTGTTTACTTTTAAAGTTTTCATGGCGTTTCAGGCTGTCGCGAGAAACACCCAGTATCACCGTGTTCTGGCGGCTGAACTTTGCTTTGGCATCACGGAAATCCTGACCTTCGGTGGTGCAGCCGGGAGTACTGTCTTTCGGATAAAAATACAGTACCACTTTTTTTCCGGCCAGCTCTTTCAGGCTGATGGTTTTGTCGCCGGTTGCCGGGCGAGAGAAATTTTTAACTTTTTTACCTACGGTTACCATGTCTGCTCCCAGTTATTTCAGTTACAGGTTTTTCATCTTTGCATCGAGATTGAGTTCATCACAGGCCTGCATGAATGCATCGCGCAATTTTGCGATGCTGGTGTCAGCAGAGATGCCGATGGTCATATGCAGTGCAAACATCGGTGTGCCCGTATGTGGTGCTGAATAGCTCTCGGTATGCAGGTTGACGATGTTGATGCCACGCTGTGAAAAGAAGCTGGATATGTTGTTGACGATGCCGGGGTGATCGATTGCAGTCACTTCGACGGCGTAGGGAATAGCGTTCTTTATGGGTGCCGTGTCGTCTGTGACTTTTATCATCAGCTGCATCTGCAGCGCCTGCTCGATCTCATGGACCTGTGTCTGGAAAGCGTCGATGGAAGATGGCTCACCACTGACCAGCAATAACATGGCAAATTCGCCTCCGAGCACCGTCATGCGGCTATCTTCGATGTTTAGCGAGTGCTTATAGATGATATTGCTGATTTCGTCGACGATACCAGGCCTGTCAGCACCCAGTGCTGAGATAACGAGTTTTGTAGTCATTTTTATTCGTTAGCGTTAAAAAAGTGAGGCACAGTGTAAACAAAAAACACGGAAACGCAAAATTACTATTTAAAAGGAATTGGTGAGTGGCTCGGGCAGGGTTTTGGGTGAACACCCTCAGTAGTCTTATGATGGCATTGTTTCCTGAGGTTATTATCCCAGTTCAGATAGCTCGCGATTCAGCATTGCAGGGTCGTTGGTATTTAACTCGATCAGCCGGCGCAGGTGCTGCAGGCTGGCGACATCGATCTGTAGCCAGCTTAAGCCCCAGTTACCGTCATTTACGTGGGCGATGGTTACGCGGGCATGGATGGATATATCTTCGCCGAGAAAAAGCGCCATACCGCAAGGGTTCTTCATGTCGATGTCGATATTTTCCGGCGGCTCCACCAGCATGCCCTTGAGAGAGATATCCAGCAGGTTACAGCTCCATTCCTCGTGGCCGCATTGCATCAATATCTCTGCGCTGAAAGGGATACGGCTATAGTGACGGCGTTCTGGCGGTTGTGATGTGTTCAATTTTATGCCTAAAGAATCAACAGCTCTGTTATGGTTAGTTTGTTCTCGCGATATGCATGGAACGAGTATAGCAAGGGATTGTCAATTGCTGCGAAAATACCGGTAAATTGCCCGAAAATCTGCAGAGTAAACAGGCATAGAGACTAGTAAATTATTTATATTTGGCAATATATATCATTGAAATAAAGGTGAAATGTTGATTAACTGTGCGCCTTATTTTTTTGGGGTTCTTCATGAGTAAAAGCGGCATGTTTCAAGGCAGTATGGTTGCATTGGTAACACCTATGCACGTCGATGGTGGTGTCGACTACAAAAGCCTGGCAAATCTGGTTGAATTTCATATAGAAAACAGCACTTCGGCCATCGTATCCGTAGGTACCACGGGCGAGTCGGCGACGCTGAACATGGAAGAGCACTGCGAGGTCATGGCGCGCACCGTAGAAATGGTGGCCGGGCGTATCCCTGTGATTGCCGGTACCGGTGCGAATTCGACCCGAGAAGCCATCGAACTGACCCGTTGTGCACAGCAGGGCGGCGCAGATGCCTGCCTGCTGGTAACGCCGTATTACAACAAACCGCCACAACGAGGTTTATACGCGCATCATAAAAAGATTGCCGAGACGGTCGATATCCCGCAGATCCTGTATAACGTGCCTGGCCGTACAGCCTGTGACATGTTGCCGGAAACGGTCAGGCAGCTATCCGAGATCGACAACATCATCGGTTTGAAAGACGCGACCGGTGATCTGGATCGTCTTGCTGAAACCCAGTCACTGCTGAAAGATAAGGAATTCCTGCTGTTCAGCGGGGATGACGCGACCGGTGCAGAGTTCATGTTGCGTGGTGGTCATGGTGTCATATCAGTGACCAATAATGTAGCGCCGAAAGCCATGGCTGAAATGTGCGAAGCGGCGACCTCAGGTGACAGGGAGCTCGCCGAGTCGATAAACCAGCGTCTGGCCGGTCTGCACTCGCGCTTATTCCTGGAATCGAGCCCGATCCCGGTGAAATGGGCATTGTTCGAGATGGGGCTGATCGAACCGGGCATACGTTTGCCTCTGGATATACTGGATGAGCAGTATCATGAGCCATTGCGTCACGCGATGCGCCATGCCGGGGTATTACAATGAATCCTGTAAAACGATCGGGGCCGGTTTTGCACTGGCTGAGTCTTGTAGCAGTTGTGCTGATTATTGCTTCCTGCACCAATGAGCGCCCCGTCTATCAAGGCGCCGAATACTACAAGAACCTGGAAGTCCCGCCAGACCTGACCGAGCCGGATAGGGCAGATGAACTTAAAGTTCCAAAACCGACCGATGAAGCGCTGCAGCGTTTTCGTGATAATAATAAACTGGAAACGGTGATCACACCAAAATTTGATGGCGTACGCATAGTCAGTTATGCCGGGAATAGCTGGATAGAAATAGATAACAATGTCGATCAGGTATGGCCAAAACTGCTCGAGTTCTGGCAGCGGGAAGGCTTTGAAATGGTACAGGTGAGGCCCTTGTTAGGTTTTATGGAGACTGACTGGACCGAACGTCTCGGTGGCGACAGAGGCTTTATCGCGTCGATGTTCCAGAAATTCGAACCGGACGCAAAAGACAAGTTCCGCGTCCGTGTCGAAGCGTTCGATGATGGCAACAAGACACGCCTGTACCTGGCCCACAGCAGAATAGAGCGAGTGATCTATGGCGAATATGGCGACCAGTTCTACTGGAAGACCCTGCCCAGTAACCTGGAGGCCGAACGCGAGATCATCTCACGTATGGCAGTATTCGCTGGCCTGACAAAAGAACAATCGGCAACACTGCTAGAGAATTATCGTCCCTATGCTTCCCTGGTTAAGGTCGACAGTACCAACACTACCGCGCTGACCATGAAGGGCAGCATGGATTTTGTCTGGCGCCGTTCGATGCGAGCACTTGATCGCATGCGTATGCAGGATGTCCAAGGGCATAAGGAAAGCAGTACGATAGACTTCAGTGTCGGTAAAATTCCGGAACAAGATCTCGAACTCGATACAGCGGAAGATGAGCTGGCAAAAAGCAGCTGGTTGATGCAGCTGTTTACCGGTTCCGATGGTGATGAGGCGCTGGCCAGTGATGTAAAACGCAAGTATCGCCTGGAATTTACAGACCTTGGCGGTCGTATACAGATAGAGGTGAAAGACGCCAGGAACTCTCAGCAAACAGATGATGATGGTGATGTTTACAGTACGGCGCTGGCCGAGCAATTAAGGGACCTGCTGGTTGAGAAGCTGGAGTAAGCATCCTTTTAACCAGATAATCTGTATCAGCAGCAGGACAATTAGCAATAAAAAAGCACCTTCTTGAGGTGCTTTTTTATTGCTTGAATAACAGCTGTTCAATCAATATCAACGTTTATGCAGTCTGGCGATCCATCTCCTTGAGAAGGTCCATCGTAGTCGGTGTTAATTCCAGTAACATCTCTGCATAGTCCAGTGCTTTCAACCCTTCGCTGGTGAGCCTGCTGGGAGTGAGCAGGCCATCATTGAATACGAAATACAGCAATATTGCAGCCGCCTGCTGCATATCCCACTGTTTACCTTCGTTATTGAGTTTGATGGTGGCCTTGATCACACGACGATAGTAATCTGCCGGGACTGCATCATGTGTATCACCACACACATAAGTTGCCAGTGCTGTGTCCAGTTCACCGTATTTAACCATTCGTTATACCTTTATAAGTAGCTACTATGGGTGATGAGACCCCATGTGTTTGATGATTTTTAAATATCGTTAGACCACGTTATTCGTTGTCACCTGAGAAGAGTGTAGCAGTTGATAATGGGCATTTCTGTAAAGCTGGCAGAAAGATGCCAGGACTTGGTGTTGACAGGCAGGGATCAACAGATCGAGGTTTAACCGGCAATTTCCTGCTTTCTGAAGAGGGCCTGTCGGTCTGACTTATTGCAGCGTAATAATACGTACCAGGTCAGTGCCGCCAGAGCCATGCTGAAGGTGTCCGGCAGTGACGATCAGGATGTCATCGGTGCCTGCATTCGTCATCTGTTTTATCTGGTCGATAGCAAATTCGATGCGTGCTTCATCGTTAGGCTCCCCTTCGTAGAGCGTAGGGATTACTCCCCAGTTCATCGACAGCTTGCGTGCGACACGTTCCGATGAGGTGATTGCCATGATGGGGCAGTCGGGGCGGTATTTTGAAACCAGGCGTGAAGTGAAGCCGCTTTCCGTCAGGCTGATGATCGCTGCCGCTTCCAGGTTCTTCGCCATGCTTACAGATGCCTGTCCGACAGCCTGGGTGACCACGTTAGCAGGGCTGGGTTTGATCTTCTGCAGATAGCCATACTCATTGAGTGACGCTTCTGCGCGCAATGCGATAGTGGCCAGAGTGGTCAATGCTTCTAGCGGATATTTTCCGACAGCGGTCTCACCCGAGAGCATCACTGCAGATGTGCCATCAAGTATGGCATTGGCTACATCGCTGGCTTCTGCCCGTGTCGGTTTCGGGTTGTGCTCCATGGAGGCAAGCATCTGGGTGGCGGTTATCACAGGTTTGCCATTACTCACCGTGGTACGGATCAGCTTTTTCTGGGTCGAGGGAACATCGGCCAGCGGCAGCTCTACGCCGAGGTCGCCGCGTGCGACCATGATGCCGTCTGCAGCATCGATGATCTCATCCATGTTGGCCACGCCGGCCTTGTTTTCTATCTTGGCGATGATGGGAATCAGCGCGTCTTTTTCGATCAGGATCTCACGCATCTTGTATATATCATCAGCGCTCTGCACGAATGATGCAGCGATATAATCGACATCGTTCTCAGCGGCGAAGCTCAGCTCCTTGACGATATCGTCACGGTTCTCCGGGCTGACGGCACTCATCGCCAGTTGTGTTTCAGGCAGGTTGACGCTCTTTGAATTACCGAGCAGACCGCCATGGATCACGCGGCAGATGATAGCGCCGTCCTTCACCGTTTCGACTTCCAGTTCGATGGCGCCATCATCGAGCAGGATAGGTATGCCCTTGCGTACTTCTTCGAACAGTTTCTGATAGGTAATCGATACGCCGTTTACATCTCCAGGCTTGTCCAGCGTGTGCAGGCTGAATAACTCACCTGGTAGCAGGGTGACGACATCATCTTCCAGCAGTCCGGTACGGATCTCGATACCGCGGGTGTCGATCATGATCGCAATATTTGTCCCCAGTTCTCTGGCAGCTGAGCGCAGGGTCATTATCTGTTCACTGTGATGAGCGTGAGTGCCGTGAGACAGGTTCAGCCGCGCGACATTCATGCCGGCTTCGATCATGGCCTTGAGCATCTCCGGTGAATTACAGGCCGGGCCGATAGTGGCAACGATCTTGGTCTTTCGTACAGGTGTGTGGCCGGACGTTTTAGTGTTCATTATTGTGCCAGTTCATTTATCAATGTAGGTATGAGATTATGAACTTTTGTAAGACAGACGCAATATATATTCTGGGTGAGTACTTGTTGTAATAAGCCTGACTGTTTGATGAGATATACTCTTACTTTCAATACCTGCACCTTCCCGACCTGATGATATCTACGACTAACCGGTTCTACCCGATCATCCGTTTTCGCTGGCTGATCATCTTTGCCAGTGTTCTGCTGACGATGCTCATGGCTTCCGGTATGCAGAACCTTGCTTTCAATCCTGACAGCAGGGTGTTCTTCAGTAAACAGAACCCGCAGCTGGTCGCCATGGAGGAGCTTGAAAACACCTTCGTGAAAAATGAAAATATCTATATTGCATTACGGGCAAAAGACGGCGATATCTTCAATAGAGAATCACTGGCCCTGGTGAAAGCACTGACCGATGCCTGCTGGCAGATCCCTTACTCCAGCCGGGTAGACTCTATCAGTAACTTTCAGCATATGACGGTGATGGGTGATGATCTGTCTGTGGATGACCTGGTGACAGATCCACGAGAACTGAGTGAGCAGGATCTCGCCGAGATCAGGGACGTCGTGCTGAACGAACATGCCCTGGTACATCACCTGATTAACCCTGTCGGCACGATTACCGGAATCAATATCAATGTGCTGAAACCGGGTAAGTCATTAGATGAAGTACCGACGACGGTTGCATTCGTGAGGGACATGCTGGAGCAGTTCAGGGTTGAATATCCGCAGTATGATTTTTTCCTGACAGGTTCGGTTCCATTCGACCAGGTGTTCAGCCAGGTTAGCCAGGATGACAGCGCCAGTCTTGTTCCGCTGATGTACCTGGTCATCATCGTGGGTGTCGGTTTGCTGCTGCGATCATTGTCGGCGTCTTTTGTTACCCTGGTGGTTATCGCTATGTCAACACTGGTTGCCATGGGTATGATGGGGCACCTGGGAATGATGATCACTTCACCGACTGCAGTGGCGCCGGTGATTATCATGACCCTGGCGATCGCCGACAGTGTGCATATCCTGTCGACAATGTTCAGCGAGATGCGTCGAGGCCTGGATAAACACGAGGCGATCCTGGAGGCGCTAAGGATCAACCTGAAGCCGGTGTTTGTTACCAGCCTGACCACCGCCATCGGTTTTCTCAGCATGAACAGCAGTGATGTGCCACCCTTCAGGGAGCTGGGTAACGTGGTCGCTGTGGGAGTGCTGGCAGCGTTTATCTTTTCCGTGCTGCTGCTGCCGGCGATCATCGCAGTATTGCCTTTGCAGATAAAAGTCCCGCGACAGGGTAAGGTCTCGCTGAGAGACCACTTTGCGGACTTCGTGGTAAATAACAGGAAGCCCTTACTGCTAGGCAGCAGCATCGTTATGCTTTTTGTCATGCTGGGAATATTTCGTATCGAACTCAATGACAATTTTATCGAATACCTGGATGAGAGTTACCAGATCCGCAAGGATACCGAACTGATCGCCAGTGAGCAGGTGACAGGTCTCGATATCATCGAATACTCGATCAGTTCCGGACGTTCTGGCGGCATCACGACACCACAATACCTTGATGGTCTGGACAGGCTTGGCAAGTGGTTTGAACAGCAGCCTGATGTGATGACTGTAGCGACCTTCGCTGACATCATGAAACGCCTCAATCAGAAGATGAACGCTGATGACCCGACTTATTATTTACCACCGGATTCCGCTGAGCTGGCAGCGCAGTATCTGTTGCTGTATGAAATGTCACTACCCTATGGCCTGGATCTGAATAATCGGATCGATATCGATAAGTCTAAAACCAGGCTGACAGTGATAATGAAAAGGACTTCGGCGAAGAAGCTGAGACAGCTGGATGAGAGGGCGAGGCAGTGGATGCAGCAGAACTTGCCAGCGAGCATGTACAGCTATGGAAGTGGGTTGTCGGTGGTGTTTGCTCATATCTCGAAACGCAATATTGATACCATGCTGATAGGTATCAGTCTCGCACTGGTATTGATCTCGTTTATCCTGATCATTGCTCTCGGCAGTGTAAAATACGGCCTGCTAAGCCTGGTGCCTAACCTTTTTCCTGCTATCCTCGCCTTTGGCCTCTGGGGTTACCTGCAGGGCCAGGTGGGGCTTGCCGTTGCCGTGGTAGCGGCGATCTCGATCGGTGTCGTGGTCGATGATACAGTGCACTTTCTCACCAAATATCTGCTCGCCAGAAAAGAGAAGTACATGACGCCGGTGCAGGCGGTGAAGTATTCGTTCAATACCGTCGGTACGGCGATCGTGATCACTTCCGTGGCGCTGGCAGCGGGTTTCGCGGTACTGGCCTTTTCGGGTTTCTATGTAAACTTCTCTATGGGAGTGTTGACGGTTATCGCCATTGTCTTTGCATTGCTGACGGATTTTCTGTTTCTGCCACCGCTGCTTATCGCGGCAGATGAGGAAGAGTAGTTTATTCCATGTTCCTGCTTTGCTGATACCGGTGTCATCCTCGTCATGCAAGCAATAAAAAAGCACCATTAGAATGAGAGGTGCTTTTTTATTGGAAACCTTGAGCAGAAATCTGTTACCGGGTTTTCTCTATCAGTGCATAAGCCGAGTGGTTATGGATAGACTCGAAGTTTTCCGATTCGACGGTATAGGCCTGGATGCGTTCGTCGATATTGAGCTGATGGGCGATGTCACGCACCATGTCTTCGACAAATTTCGGGTTATCGTATGCGCGTTCGGTAACGACCTTCTCATCGGGACGCTTTAACAGGCCGTATAATTCACATGACGCCTGGGCTTCGACCATATCGATGATCTCTTCGATCCAGATAAAGTCTTCAGTCTCGACATTGACCGTGACATGTGAGCGCTGATTATGTGCACCACGTTCGGATATCTTTTTCGAGCATGGACACAGGCTGGTGACAGGGACGACGACCTTGAGATTTATGATGTTCTCGTTATTCTTGCGTTCACCGATGAACGTTACTTCATAGTCGAGCAAGCTCTGGACACCGGAGGCAGGTGCTGTTTTATTGATGAAGAAATGGAAGGTCATCTCGATGTGGCCGATCTCCGCATCCAGCAGGGTAGTCATCTCGGCCAGCATGACCTTGAAAGAATCGACCGTGATCTCCCATTCGTGATTATTGAGGATCTCGACGAAGCGTGACATGTGGGTGCCTTTGAACTCATGGGGCAGGGCAACGTACATGTTGAAATTAGCGATGGTGTGCTGGATCTTGCCGGTACGGTCTTTTACCTGTACCGGGTGGCGGATATCCTTGATACCGACCTTGTTGATCGCAATGGCTCGAGTGTCCTGGCTGTTCTGAACATCAGGTAATGTGCTGGTCGCCGTATTGGTATTTGATACTTCTTTATTCATGTTCTTCACTGTAGCGCACGCATGCACGTTCGGTTTCCCATAAGGTGAGCGCGGTCACCTTGATCGAGTCACTGTTTATTCGGGTAGAGATTTCTCTGTACATGTATACCGCAATATTTTCCGCCGTAGGATTAATGTTTTTAAATGGTTCTAGATCATTCAGGTATTGATGGTCTAATTGTCCAGCTACTTCCCTGGCTGCCTGTTTCATCACTTTAAAATCAACGCCCATGCCGATTTCATCGAGCTGTGTTGCCACAGCTTCCAGTTCAACTTTCCAGTTATGCCCGTGCATACGGCTACATGCACCGGGGTAATCCCTTAAGGTATGGGCCGCCGCAAAATCTGTGACGACTTTGAGCTGGTAACGTGCTGTCATTATTTGTTGCCTAAAAATACCTGAGTAAAACGGTAGGAATTTTATCCTGTTTCGTCTATATAAGCAATTCCTGAAATCTTCCGATTGAGCAGGTCAATGCATCTGTATATGTCTTCAGGAGTGTCTGTTTTGGCGAAATACTGATGAATTTTGTGGTTATCCACGTAGAGTCTAAAGCTCAAGCCGTATTTTTGTTATAACGAAACGTCCGAGTTTATCCTGTCGCGTATGTGTTGCAGCATGCCGGCTCTATCGAGGTTCCAGTCGGCCAGCATCTCCTCGGGCTGGCCGTGGCTGATCAGTTCATCAGGGAAGCCTATCTGTAGCAAGTTGGCAGGCAGGTTCTGCTGGTTGAGATATTCAGAGACTGCGCTGCCTGCTCCGCCAGCGATAGCGTTATCTTCTATGGTGACGAGCAGTTCATGCTGCTGCAGTGCTTTTTTGACGGCGCTGGTATCCAGTGGTTTTACGAAGCGCATATTGTAGACGCTGGCATCGAGTTCTTCGGCGACTTCCAGGGCGGTGGCGAGCAGGGAGCCAAAGACAAGTAAAGCGACCTTGTTTCCATCACGAACCTTTTTGGCCTGGCCAAAAGGCATAGCCCTGAGTTCTCCTTTTTTCAGTTTATTGCTATTAGCATCATCAGTCTTATCGATGCTCCTGGCTGCGCCACGGGGATAGCGCACGGCGCTGGGGCCATCGTGCAGGAATGCCGTGGTCAGCAGGCCCCGGCACTCGGCAGCATCAGCAGGCGTCATGATAACCATGTTCGGTATGCAGCGCATAAAGCTGATGTCATAGGCGCCGGTATGTGTCGGGCCATCAGCACCGACGACGCCGGCGCGGTCGATGGCAAATACTACCGACAGGTTCTGTATCGCGACGTCATGGATTAGCTGATCATAGGCACGTTGCAAGAATGTGGAATAGATAGCGACCACGGGTTTCAAGCCGTCACATGCCATGCCGGCAGCCAGTGTTACCGCGTGCTGCTCGGCTATGCCGACATCGAAGTAGCGCTGTGGGAAGCGTTTGGAGAACTCGACCAGTCCTGATCCCTCGCGCATGGCGGGGGTAATGCCGACCAGTCGCTCATCCTGCTGTGCCATGTCACATAACCACTGACCGAATATCTCGGTATAACTCGGTGTGCTGGCGGTATCGGCGGAGTGCGACTTGCCGGTGCTGAGATCAAATGCGCTGACCCCGTGATATTTTACCGGGGCATCTTCGGCCGGGAAGTAGCCTTTGCCTTTCTGTGTCTTGATATGCAGCAAGCGAGGTCCGGTCTGCTGGTTGATGTTCTGTAGCACAGGCACCAGGGTATCGAGATCGTGACCATCGACCGGGCCGAAATAATTAAATCCGAGCTCTTCGAACAGGGTACCGGGTGCAATCATTCCCTTGACATGTTCTTCCGTACGTCTCGCCAGCTCCAGTGCAGGAGGGATATTCCCCAGTACCTTCTTGCCGCCTTCACGCAGTGTTGAGAACAGGTCGCCCGTTAACAGGCGGGTAAGGTGGTTTGACAGTGCGCCCACGTTCGGCGAGATCGACATGTCGTTGTCATTGAGGATGACGAGCAGGTTGGCATCCCCGTTATCATCCATGGCGCCCGCATGGTTCAGCGCTTCGAAAGCCATGCCGGCAGTCATGGCGCCATCACCGATGACGGCAACACAGTGGCGGTTTTCCCCTTTCTGTCGAGCAGCGATGCTCATGCCCAGCGCGGCAGCGATCGAAGTGCTGGAGTGACCGGTACCGAAACTGTCGTACTCGCTCTCTTCGCGTTTCGGGAACCCGGCGATGCCGCCTTTCTGTCGTAGACCCGCCATCTTTTCCCGGCGTCCGGTAAGTATCTTGTGCGGGTAGGTCTGGTGGCCGACATCCCATACCAGGCGATCATAGGGAGTATTGAATACGTAGTGTAATGCTACCGTCAGTTCTACGGTTCCCAGGCCAGCTGACAGGTGTCCGCCGGTGGACGATACACTCGCCAGCAGGAACTCGCGTAACTGGCGCGCCAGTTCCTTCAGCTGCAGGCTGTTGAGCTTGCGAACATCGGCAGGGGAGTCTATCGACTCCAGCAGTGTCCAGTTGGCATTAGAGAATGGCATGGTTGATGTTATGTTCTCAATACTGTCTCTCGACGATATATGCGGATAGTTGTCTAAGGCTATCGGCTTTTTCGTCCAGCGGTTCAAGTATTTCTAGCGCTAGCTCGTGCTGTTGTACGGCGCGCTGTTGTGATTCTTCGAGGCCTAGGATGGCAGGAAAGGTTGGTTTCTTCTGCTCCTGATCTGAGCCCTGAGGCTTGCCAAGGGTCTCTGTGTCACCGATAACATCCAGTATATCGTCCTGGATCTGGAACGAAAGTCCGATGCATCTGGCATAATCGCTGAGCATATCGAGTTCATCTTTGCTTATGTCCCGCTTGCACATGCCGCCGAGCAGGATGCTGGCCCGGATCAGTGCGCCGGTTTTCAATTGGTGCATGTGTTCAAGCTGTTCCAGCGTTAGTTGTTTGCCGACAGAAGCCAGGTCGACCGCCTGACCGCCAGCCATACCATGAGCACCGCTGGCTTCGGTCAACAGGCTGAGCATCTTGATGCGATGTTCGGGTGTCAGCTCTTCGTGGTCATCCTTGGCCAGTATCTCATAGGCCAGGGCCTGGAGAGCGTCGCCGGCCAGCATGGCGGTGGCTTCATCAAACGCCTTGTGGCAGGTAGGGCGCCCGCGACGCAGATCATCATTATCCATCGCCGGAAGATCGTCATGGATCAGCGAGTAGGCATGGATCATCTCGACTGCGCAGGCCGGGATATCCAGCAGGTCGGTGGAAACTCCCATGGCTTCACCGGCTGCATACACCATGGCCGGGCGGATGCGCTTACCGCCGCCGATGACAGAGTAGCGGATGGCTTCTGCCAGGTTATGCTCAGGCGGATCTTCACTAGGGAGGTATTTGTCTAATGCGGCATTGACGCGTTTCTGGTAACTGTCCAGACGGGATTGAAACGGGTGTGGCATGGCGGCTAATCATCCAGCTCTATGTCTTGTTCGAGTAACTTGCCGTTTTTTTCGACCAGCTGTTTGATCTTCAGCTCGGCGTTCTGCAGTGCCTGCTGGCATTCTGTGCTCAGTGCGATGCCTTTTTCAAAGCGTTTCAGTGATTCTTCGAGACTGAGGTTACCCTGCTCCATATCTTCGACCAGGGTTTCGAGCTCGGTTAATGCTTTTTCAAAATTGGGGGTCTTTTTAGCCATGGCGTATTTTAGCAAAAAAAGTCGGGTTGGTTGTATTCGCGAAGAAGAAAAGCTTAAACCACAGAGACACAGAGGGCGCAGAGTTTTTTTACATTTAACAACAATGCTTTTCTCTGCGACCTCTGTGTCTCTGTGGTTTTCTTTATGCTTTAAGCAGAGGATGGCTGTTACAGCGTAATAGCCGTTTCGATCAGTTCGCTGACTCGCTGTATGGCGATGATATTGAGTCCTTCGATGCTCTCGCCATTCCTGGGTTTGTTTGCTTTCGGGATAATAGCGGTTTTAAAGCCGTGTTTTGCAGCTTCGCGCAAGCGTTCCTGGCCGTTGGGTACCGGACGTATCTCGCCGGCGAGACCGGCTTCGCCAAAGGTGAAGACATCATTGGGCAGCGGTTTATCACGGAAACTGGATAATGCTGCCAGGATCAGCGCAGTATCCGCCGAGGTTTCGGTGAGGCGTACGCCACCGACGATGTTGATGAATACGTCCTGGTCAAACATGGCGATGCCTGCATGGCGATGCATCACGGCGAGTAGCATGTTAAGACGGTTAGGATCCAGACCGAGGCATACGCGTCGTGGATTGTTGCTGTGGCTCTCGTCCACCAGTGCCTGCAGTTCGATGAGCAGGGGACGACTGCCTTCCCGGGTGACGGTGATGATACTGCCGGGTACCGGCTGCTCATGGCGTGACAGGAAAATCGCTGAAGGGTTGCTGACAGTTTTTAGGCCTTCATCGGTCATGGCGAAGATGCCCAGTTCGTTGACCGCACCAAAGCGGTTTTTGATGGCGCGTATCATGCGGTAGCGCTCACCGGGATCGCCTTCGAAATACAGCACCGTGTCCACCATATGTTCGAGTACTCGCGGGCCGGCGAGGGTGCCTTCCTTGGTGACATGTCCGACCAGGAACAGCGCTGTGCCAGTCTGCTTGGCGAACCGTACCAGCTGCGCGGCACTTTCTCGCACCTGCGCTACAGCACCGGGCGCAGACTGTAATGCTTCTGTGTAGATGGTCTGGATGGAGTCGATCACGATCACCTTGGGTAACTGCTCACTGGCCAGCGTGATGATGTTTTCAACACAGGTTTCAGACAGCAGTTTCAGGCCTTTGTTTTCGAGGCCAAGGCGATGCGCACGTAAGCTTACCTGCTGCAATGACTCTTCACCGGTAACATACAGACAGGGCAGGGTCTCGCTCAGGCTGGCCAGGGTCTGCGTCAGCAGCGTAGATTTACCGATACCGGGATCGCCACCGATAAGAGTGACAGAGCCATGTACCAGGCCGCCACCGAGTACACGGTCAAGTTCACCGATACGGGTGGCGGTACGCATCTCGGCGTGCATCTCGATATCTTCCAGCGCCTGGATTGTTGCATGTCCTTTCTTACCGGCAAATCCCTGCCGGTTATTGGTGGTGATGGCCGTGATGGTCTCGGTCATGGTGTTCCACTCACCGCAGTCGCCGCACTGCCCGGCCCATTTTGAATGGCTGGCACCGCAGGCGGTACAGCTGTACTGGACTTTTGCCTTGGCCATGGTCAGTCGTTCTCTGTGACGGTGGCAGTTTCATCTTCTCCTACCGTCTCAGAATTATCGCTGGTGTCCTGTACCCGGGCAGTCTGCACGGCATTATTCGTTGATCGCATGATCTCGATCGCGTAGTTATCTACCATCAGGCTGGTACCGGTCTGGGGGATGATTTCCATGTGCTCGAGAATAAGACCGTTAAGAGTCTTTGGACCGTCTACCGGCAGTTGCCAGTCTAGTGCACGGTTGATGTCGCGAATATGGGTGTTGCCATCGATCAGGTAAGAATTGTCAGGCTGCTCATGGATGCCGAGGTTTCGCGTCGGCGAGTCGGTAGTGAACTGGCCGACGATTTCTTCCAGGATGTCTTCCAGTGTCACCAGCCCCTGGATGCTGCCGTATTCATCGACGACCAGTCCGGAACGGCGGCGGTTGTCCTGAAAGTTTAAAAGTTGTTGTGTCAGAGAGGTGCCGGCAGGGATGAAATAGGCCGTTAAGATCAGATTTTTCAACGTTTCCATGTTCAGTTCTTCGCGGGAAAAAAGATTGAGTACCTTGCGCAGGTGTAACACGCCGACGGTATTATCGATGCTATCGTGAAAAACCGGGACCCGGGTACGCTGACTGTGAGTTATCTGGTGCACTATGTCGTTCCAGTCATCATTCAGATCGATACCGGTAACCTCGTTGCGCGGGACCATGATGTCCTCGACGCTGATCTGTTCCAGGTCGATGATGCTGAGCAGCATGTCTGAGTGTGCCTGCGGCATGAAGTGTTCTGCCTCGACCACCACTGCACGCAGTTCATCGGCGCTCAGTTCCTGTCTGGTTTCCTTATCCGGGTGCACACCCATCAGGCGGAGCAGCGCATTTGAAAAGATATTGACCAGCCAGACAAAAGGATACAGCGGTGTCGCGATCAAGGTGTACACGAAGGCTGACGGAAAAGCGAGTTTTTCGGGCTTTAATGCGGCCAGTGTCTTCGGGGTGACTTCAGAAAAGATCAGGATGACGAAGGCAAGAACGATGGGTGCCACTGCAAGGCCTATCTCGCCGTACAGACGCAGTGCGATGATGGTCGCGACAGTGGCAGCAAAGATATTGACGATATTGTTTCCCAGCAGGATTAGGCCGAGTAAGCGGTCAGGCCGGGCCAGCAGGTTAGTGGCGAGCCTGGCACCTCGGTGACCTTTGTCGGTCAGGCTTTTGAGGCGGTAACGGTTGAGTGTCATCAACGCTGTTTCTGAGCCTGAAAAGAAACCAGACAGTAATATCAGGATGGCAAGGATGATGAACAGCGAAGCTGTCGATAGTTCGTTCAAGAAGAGTTGTCTCTTATGACTTGTGTGCGTTAATTATGTGTTAACGATATTAGGTGTCAAGTTGTATTTGTTTTTGGTCATGTCATAGCGATCCGTGTTAGGAATCTCTTGCATAAGTGTCTTAAGGTTATCCGTTCTCGCCGGGGATAAGGATCAGGTAAATACTTATCTTGCTAGACGAGTATGATCTCGAGGACAAACTTGCTGCCAAAGTAAGCCAGCATCAGACTGACAAAGCCGCTCAATGTCCAGCGTATGGCAGTGCGTCCGCGCCAGCCCAGTTTCCAGTGGCCGATAAGTAAGACCAGAAAGACAAACCAGGCAAAGATAGACAGGACCGTCTTGTGAACGAGCTGCTGGGCGAACATGTTTTCTAAAAAGATCAGGCCGCTACCGAGCGAGATCGTCAATGCGACAAAGCCGACGAGGATGGTCTCGAACAACAACACTTCCATGTTTTTCAACGGCGGCATCAATCTGATAATACCGCCGGGCTGATGGGCGTGCAGCGATCTGCTCTGTATCGAGAGCAGGGTAGCCTGGACAGCGGCCAGTGCCAGTATGCTGTACGCGATGATGGACGTTATTATATGAAATACTAGCGCGCTCGAGCTATCGGGCTCCAGCAGGTGACTACTCGTATTCGTTGCATCGATAAACATGGCCGCTGCCGTAAGAGGCAGCAAGATGACGGCCAGTATATCGACAGGATATCGCCATACTGCTGATACGGTGAGCAGGGTGATGAATGCGCTGACCAGGGATATCGCATTGTAAAAGCCCATGTTTATACCCGCAGGGGTAATCATGTTGTTATACAGGGCGAGGCTATGAAAACATAACGCTAGCAGTGTAATCATCAGCACCTGTTTCTTTGTCAAACGTGCGATGATCCCTGTTGAGTTGACTGCAGGTTTTCTTAATCGAATAAATAGCAGAGCCGAACACACTATGTATAGAATAATTCCACTAGAGATAAAAATGATGTTGTCCATACTGGTTTGTCTACTGGTCTATACTGGGTTGAAGCTTTCTGTTGGTAATGATCAGGAATAACGTTTTCTGTAATAAACTGTGAGCTCGTTCACACTCTTGATTTTCTTTCGACGCAAACTTATTCAATACGTGGCATGTTATCACTAGAATGGAACATAATGAAATGATAAGACATAAAAAGCTGATGCAAAAAATGCAGGTTAATATAGATGAGAGTTCGCGTATTAGGATGTAGCGGTGGTATAAACCAGAGTGTGGCGACCACATCCTTCCTTGTCGATGATGATATCCTGATCGATGCAGGTACCGGTGTAGGTGATCTGTCACTTGACGAGATGCGCCGGATCCGACATATCTTTGTTACTCACTCACACCTGGATCATATCGCTTCGATACCACTGCTGGCAGATACTCTGTTTGATGACCTGATCGGACAGCCGCTGAATATTCATGCTTTACCGGAAACGGTCGCTGCCTTGCATGAGCATATCTTCAACTGGACGATCTGGCCGGATTTTACCGAATTGCCGGACAGGGATAATGCCGTACTAAGACTCGAGCCGATGCTCGCAGGATCCATTACTGAGCTATCCGGGCGCCAGATCGAGATGATCAGTGTGAACCATACTGTTCCCGGCGTGGGCTACTGCATCAAAGAAGACGATAAAGTGTTCGCGTTCAGTGGTGATACAAGTAGTAATGAAAATTTCTGGAACAGCCTCAACAATTATGATTCGATCGATCTGCTGGTGATCGAAACCGCTTTTGCTGACAGGGATATCAAACTGGCGAAAGTCGCTTGTCATTATTGTCCCGAATTACTGGCTGCTGATCTGCCAAAGCTAAAACACAAGACCAGGGTATGTATCAGCCACCTGAAGCCGGGTGATGAGCAGGAGATCATGTCACAGTGCAGAGAGGCGCTGCCTGACTGGGATCTCTGCCAGCTTAAGAGTGGCGACATCTTTCAGCTGTAACAGCATGTCTGAAGCGTGTCAGTCTGAAACCGGGTGAAGCTGAAATATCTAAGGTAGCGTCTGCTCTAATTCGCTATAATTCACCGCTGTAGATTAATTTTCAATATTTAAGGTATGCCATGTTTGATGGATTAAGTGATCGTCTTGCCAGTACCGCGCAGAAGCTTCGTGGTGAGGGCCGATTAACAGAAAAGAATATCCAGGATGCCCTGCGTGATGTGCGTATGGCGTTGCTGGAGGCCGATGTTGCCTTGCCCGTAGTGCGCGGCTTTATCGAAGATGTGAAACAGCGCGCGCTGGGTGAAGAAGTACTGACCAGTCTGAAGCCTGGTCAGGTGTTCGTCAGTATCGTTCAGGATGAACTGGTCAAGGTAATGGGTGAGCAGAACGAATCACTCGACCTCAGTGCGCAGCCGCCGGCGGTGGTTTTGATGGCCGGCCTGCAGGGTGCTGGTAAGACCACCACCGTAGCCAAACTGGCAAAGATGCTGCAGCAGCGAGAGAAGAAAAAAACCTTGCTGGTGAGTTGTGATATCTATCGTCCGGCTGCGATCGATCAGTTGAAAACGCTGGCCGCCCAGGTCGGTGCGGAATTCTTTCCCAGCAGCACCGATCAAAAACCCACGGATATCGCTAAAGCGGCGATCGATTACGCGCGTAAACATTTTATCGATGTCGTCATCGTAGATACTGCGGGCCGTCTGCATATTGATGCCGATATGATGGCTGAGATCAAAGCGGTCCATGCCGCGACCAATCCGGTAGAGACCCTGTTCGTGGTCGATAGTATGACCGGACAGGATGCGGCGAATACAGCGCAGGCCTTCAATGAGGCGCTGCCGCTAACCGGTGTGGTCCTTACCAAGACTGATGGTGATGCGCGTGGCGGTGCGGCGCTGTCTATCCGCCAGATCACCGGTAAACCGATCAAGTTCATGGGCTCGGGCGAAAAGATCGAGGCACTGGAAGCATTCCACCCGGATCGTGTGGCTTCTCGTATCCTCGGCATGGGCGATGTGCTTTCCCTGGTCGAGGAAGTACAGCAGAAGGTCGATCACAAGAAAGCTGCACAATTGGCGAAAAAGGTTCAGAAGGGTAAGAGCTTTGATTTCAACGACCTTAAAGAACAGTTCGAACAGATGCAGAACATGGGCGGTATGGCCGGATTGATGGACAAGCTCCCGGGTATGCCTGGTATGGCGGATAAGATCAAGGATAAGGTCAACGACAAGGAGATGAGCCGAATGGTCGGTATCATCAACTCGATGACGCCGAAAGAACGAGCGTTTCCGGACATCATCAAAGGTTCAAGAAAGCGTCGTATCGCGGCCGGCTGCGGCCTGCAGGTGCAGGACGTCAACCGTCTCATCAAGCAGCAGATGCAGATGAAGAAGATGATGAAAAAGATGTCAAAAGGCGGTATGGCAAAGATGATGCGTGCTATGAAAGGAGGAGGTGGCATGCCGCCGGGAATGGGCGGCCCGGGTGGTATGGGTTTCTAAAGGCTTAAAAGCCTGAACCGCAGAGACGCTGAGAACACTGTTATTGTTTAATCACGCCGTAGGCGTGATTAAACAAAGAAAAAAACTCTGCGTCTCAGCGCCTCTGCGGTGAAAATATTTTAATTTTTTTGATGTTTTGCGGACAATATTCCGGCTCTCGGACAGTCATTGGTAAATCAAAGCTGTTTTTCCCAAAAACAGGCTTCCATCCTGAGAAATTATCACGTAAAATGCGCGGTTTCCTGTGGTCCCACCAATAACGGTGTGGGTCATTTTAGCTAAAGAATTTGAGAGTAACTGATGGTAACAATACGTTTATCTAGAGGCGGCGCTAAGAAAAAGCCTTTTTATCATATAGATGTCAAAGACTCGCGTCAGTCACGCGATGGCCGTTACATCGAGCGTCTGGGCTTTTTTAACCCTGGTGCTACCGGTGGTGAAGAACGCCTGGTTTTAAACCTGGATCGTGTTACACACTGGAAAGGTGTCGGTGCGCAGACATCAGATCGTGTATCTACATTGATCAAACAGGCCAAGAAAACAGCTGTCTGAATTTAATATTGTCCCGGGAATATACCCTGTTGTAAGACTTGCAGCATGAGTTCGATACAGGAACAGGACAAGAACAAAGCTTCGGAAAAAGTCATATTAGGGCGAATTACCGGAGTTTATGGTGTCAAGGGCTGGGTAAAGGTCTTTTCCTACACCGACCCTATGGAAGCTATCGTCGATTACAGTCCCTGGTTGATAAGGCCTGAAAGTCGAAATACCGGCCGTGAGAACAGGGCCGAATGGACGAAGGTGACGCTGAAAGCAGGCAAACGCCATGCAAAAACAGTGGTAGCGAAACTGGAGAACTGCAATGATCGTGATGCCGCCATGGCTTACATCGGTAACGAGATCGCGATCGAAGAGCAGCAGCTCGAGAAGCTGACAGAACAAGATGAATATTACTGGCGTGACCTGATCGGTCTGCGGGTAATCAACCAGCAGGATATCGAGCTGGGTGTAGTAAAAAGCTTGATGGAAACCGGTGCCAATGATGTGCTGGTAGTTGTCTCTGAAGTCGGCACAGATGACGGGGCAGAGAAAGAAACCATCGAACGACTGATTCCGTGGACCCTGGATAATGCGATTATCTCGGTCGATATGGAGCAGAAAGTTATAACAGTTGACTGGGACCCTGATTTTTAATCGGGCATGAGTTAGAAAGGCTTTGAACATCTATCTCATCAGCCTGTTTCCCGAGTTGATACAGCAGGCCGCTGCATTCGGCGTGCTGGGTCGGGCGATAAAGCAGCAGCAGTTAAACCTGCAGTGTTTTAATCCCAGGGATTACACGGAAGATAAACATCGCACGGTGGATGACCGGCCTTATGGCGGTGGCCCCGGGATGCTGATGAAAGTCGAACCATTAGCAAAAGCGATAATGGCGGCGAAGGCGGTTGCCGCAAAAGGGGCGAGTGAAAACGTTAAAGTGGTATACCTGAGCCCACAGGGACAGCAGTTGAACCAGCAGTTACTGGTAAATACGGCTGCAGAACGAAAAGATTTGATATTGATCGCCGGTCGTTATGAGGGTATCGATGAGCGCTTGATCGAATCGCTGGTCGATGAAGAATGGTCTATCGGTGATTATGTATTAAGCGGCGGCGAGTTTGCTGCGCTGGTAGTGGTCGATGCCATTACCCGGTTGATTCCTGGTGTGCTGGGAGATGATGAATCAGCGATACAGGACTCATTTATGCACGGCTTGCTGGATTGCCCGCATTACACGCGACCGGAATTGATCGAAGATCAGGCTGTTCCCGAGGTTTTGTTGAGCGGTGATCATAAAGCGATAAAACGCTGGCGCTTGAAACAGGCGCTGGGTCGTACCTGGTTAAGGAGGCCTGAGTTGCTGGATGCGATGAAGAAAGACGCATCGCGCTGGGATGATGAAAAAGCTGACTTGTTGGCTGAGTTTAAAAAAGAATACCTTTAGCTGGTGATGGTCGGTGAAGATACAGGCTTTACCAGCTGATAGATAAACTAGATAATTAAAGATTGATGCGCGAAAGCGGAGTAATGATATGAGCAACATAATTCAACAGCTTGAAGCTGAACAAATGACACGTGAAGTGCCAGCGTTTTATCCTGGTGATACCGTTGTCGTTCAAGTACGTGTAAAGGAAGGTGACCGTGAACGTCTACAGGCTTTCGAAGGTGTAGTGATCGCCAAGCGCAACCGTGGTCTGCATTCAGCGTTTACCGTTCGTAAGATGTCGCATGGCGAAGGCGTCGAACGTGTATTCCAGACTTACAGTCATGGCATCGCAGAGATTCAGGTCAAACGTAGCGGTAAAGTCCGCCGTTCGAAACTTTACTATCTGCGTGGTCGTACCGGTAAATCTGCACGTATTACCGAAAAGCTTAAGTTGTCGGATAAGAATTAATCCTAAACAGTTAAGCAGGATAGGCAAAGCGTTATCAAAAAGAGCGGTACATCGTACCGCTCTTTTTTTATGGGTAATACTCAGCGATTAAATTATCATTTAAACAGACTGTCATGGTTGCTGTCATCCCGATCGAGATGACAGCTATGTATTTTTATTTCTTAAGTACTACAATGGTCTAAAAACTAAGACTGGTTATTTTAATGCGTATCCTTGTTTTTACTTTTCTATTGCTTGGTGTTTTTACTGCTAGCCTGGCAGAGCAAAAAAAACTTTCTGTAACGGTTCCGGCCGGCGGTGATGAAGCTGTTCATGGTGACCCTGTTAGTAACTCTCCCCAGGAAAAGTCTTCGCACAATATCGCAGGTAGAAAACAGTCCGTTACCTTCGAATCATTACAGCAGATGGAAGAACTGGTCGATCTCGGTGTGCCGGCATTAGCGCTCAGCCTGCTGGAAGACCAGCAGGAACAACGTCCAGCATTTTCTGCTGACTGGTATGCTTTCGAATACAAGCGCATCCTCATGCTGTCGGCACTCGAGCGCTGGCAGCAGGTAATCGAACGTACCCAGTGGTTGTTCGATACTGCTGCCAGAGAGAAACATATCACCAGGAAGATCCGCCTCTGGTTTGAGACCCAGCAGGTGATGGCAAGGTTACAGTTGAAACAGAGTGAGCAGGCGCTGGGACAATTGCAGGCCCTGCTATGGAGTACTGAGGCACAACATCGCGATCCGTCACTGCCGCTCATCTGGCGACGCCTGGTGATACGTGCTTATCTGCAGTTGCAGGCCGATGATGATGCACGCCGTGCCCTGGTCAAGTATGAGCGTGACTATAAAGCTGATGAGCAGAACATCGACTGGGTGCTGTTGCAGGCGCAGGTACTGCTCAGAACAAATCGGCCGCAGCAGGCGATCGAATTGCTGGAGAAGATCCCGTTGGAGAATGCTGTCGATGTAGAGGCTTTATTGTTTATCGCAAAATTACAGCATGACCCTAAAAAAGCGGCGAGCATCAACCAGCAGATGAGAGACAAGCTTGATGGCCAGTTATTGAGCCGCTCTGCACGCTGGGCGTATTCCTATGTCGCTTATCTGTCAACGAAGATACTTGGTGATAAAGCTGCCCAGATAGTCAACCTCGAGACGATGCTGTCGCTGGGTATAGAATATCCGGTGTTCGACGAGAGCTACCAGGTAACGGCCGATGATCTGTGGAGCATGTATAACGAGCAAGGGCTGATCCTGGCAAACGATAGAGGGCTGCTGTTCGGAAACGACGAGCAATGGCAGAAGCTATCTGATCAACTGTTGAAAAATGCTCCTGAAAAGGCACTGACTCTAAATACCGCGCTGGTATTGCATACCGAAAACTTTGCTACCATGCAGCAACAGCATAAGACCATCGTCGAGATTATCGAGCAGAGAAAGAATGGTCTCGAATTAATCAACCAGCTCTATCTGCACAGTGAAAAGGTACCGGATGTAAACGTGCTGCCTGACGAAGTCCGCTATCGTCTTGTCGATTACGCCCTGTCAGAAGGTGACTATTACGAGGCGGCAACGATCATGAAAAGCCTCCAGGAACCTCCGCCAGGAAATACCCTGTTCGACTGGCGCATGCGTAAAGCACGCGTTCTGATCCTGCAAGGTGAGTATAAGAGCAGTGAAGATCTGATACACAAGACATTCCTGGAAAATGCCCGGATTACTCGAGATGAGCTAGACAGGTACATCCAGGTTGTGTTCGATTTCCAGACGGTACAGCAGCATGAGCAGGCGATAAAACTGTTCGATATCGTCTCTTTGGACAGCCTTGATGAAAAGCTGAAGCGCGAGATCTACTTCTGGAAAGCAGAATCTTATTTTTCACTGAAGAAATATGATCAGGCAGCCTTGTTCTACCTGGAGTCTGCTCGCGCGGTCACTGACGCTGAACATGACCTCTGGGGTCAGTCGGCACGTTTCAAAGCAGGTCAGGCATTGATGCTGGCCGAGATCTACGATGATGCTAAAAAAGTATTCTCGGACCTGTTACTAGTCACTGCCAGTGATTCCCGTAAAGCCATCATCAATCAGAACCTGCAGAAGATCAGGCTGTTGAAGAGCGCGGTGAAAAATAAACAGAGCTGATACGCCGACATCGTTCGCTGGCTTATGACGGAAGCTTATACAACCAGGCTAGTAACCGAACACACCATCGAGAAGATCAGCATATCCTGCATACATTTCCTCGTCTGCATCCTGAAATTCTTCGATGTTCATATCACTCAGCATCTGTTTTCCTTTAGCGGTTCTGGGCGCATCAAGTAGTGCCTTTTTGACCGCTTGCCTGACGTCTTCCGGGACTTCAGGTGAGGCAGACAGTGCCATGTGGGGTACCGGATCTGTCGTTGTGACAGAGTTCAGGTTTTCAAAACTGCCCACCAGAGGACTCGGTATAATGGCGGCATCGACCGAACCATCGAGTACTTTGTTGACTGCATCGAGAGAGTCGCTTACCTGGATATAGAACGGCAGACGTACAGGGTTAGGAAACATCTCGTTTAACCTGACTGCACCCAGGCTTGGTGAAGACATGGTGGCTATCCTTTTTGATATCAGTTCTTCCATGTCAAAAACAAAATTATCTTCACTCGTTACCACGGTGAAACTGACCGTGTTCGGAAATTTTGCGAGTGTTTTGTAGCCTTTTCGCTGAATCCGAAAATCGGTAAAATGTGCTGCATCCAGAATGAAGTGCATGTCTTCACCTCTTTTCATTTTTACCCAGTAACTTAAAAAGTCCCTGTAAGGGGTGACCACAAATTCATGACCGGTTTTCTCGGACAGGTATTCCGCCAGCGGTTGATAGTTGAGTGCGATCTGTTTAGCGGGTAGGACAGGCTGAACGGCCAGGCTGTATTTCTCTGCAAATGCGTTCGTTGAAAGCATAGTCAGCAGAATGATATGGCTGAAACATAGTATTAACTTCTTCACAGTAGGGTGCCCCTTTTATAGTAGGTACATCCTTGTGACAACAAAATATCAGTCCTTTTTTTCTGTATTTCTGGATGGCCGGAATGCTGTATTAGCAGGCTCGTTTGGAGGCATTTAGGTGATTATTCAGGAGAGCATACTTTTTCAGATGTTTCTCAAATAATGGCTTGATAATAGTAATTTCATTCCCATATTCAACAAAATCAATAAATTCTTAGAAAATAAATATTTACTGGAGTAAGTAATGAGCGTTGAAGCGAGCAAAGAAACCCTCGAATTTCAAACTGAGGCCCGTCAGATTCTGCATCTGATGACCCATTCACTGTATTCAAACAAAGAGATTTTTCTGCGTGAACTGGTCTCCAATGCCTCGGATGCCTGTGACAAACTGCGTTTTGAAGCACTGGCCGATGATAGCCTCTACGATGGCGACTCAGGTTTAGCTATCCATGTCGATTTTGATGAGGAGGCAAAGACTATCACCATCAGTGATAACGGTATCGGTATGTCTCGTCAGGAAGTAATCGATAATGTCGGCACAATCGCCAGTTCCGGCACCAAAAAATTCCTCGAAGCGATGAGTGGTGACCAGGCCAAGGATGCGCAGATGATCGGCCAGTTTGGTGTCGGTTTCTATTCCAGCTTCATCGTGGCTGACAAGGTAACCCTGGAAACTCGTCGCGCCGGTGCATCTGCCGATGAGGCGGTTCGCTGGGAGTCTGACGGCGAAGGCAGTTTCTCTCTTGAGAACATCGAAAAAGACAGCCGGGGTACGAAAGTTATTCTGCACCTCAAAGAGGGTGAAGCCGAGTTCGCCAGCCCGTATCGCCTGAAGACTATCATCAAGCAGTATTCTGATCATATCTCGATTCCCGTGATGATGACGGAACAGGAACTCGATGATGAAGGCAATCCGAAAAAAGACGATGATGGCAACATCGTTACCAAAGAGGAACGAGTCAACAGCGCTTCTGCACTGTGGGCGCGTGATAAAGCCGATATCAGCGATGAAGAGTACGGAGAATTCTACAAACATGTCAGTATGGACTTTGCCGATCCGCTGACATGGATCCATTCAAAGGTCGAAGGTAACCAGAGTTATACCTCCTTGCTTTATGTACCGACGAACCCTCCATTTGACCTGTTCGACCGTGATCACAAACGCGGCGTTAAACTGTATGTGAAACGCATCTTTATCATGGATGATGCTGAGCATTTGATGCCGAATTACCTGCGGTTTGTCAAAGGCGTGATCGATTCTGATGACCTGCCATTGAATGTTTCGCGTGAGATCCTGCAGCAGAATAAAGTCATCGACCGTATCCGTGGTGCCTCAGTGAAAAAAGTACTGGGCATGCTGGAGTCGCTGAAAAAAGACGATAAAGAAAAATACACGACTTTCTGGAAGTCTTTCGGCCAGGTGTTAAAAGAGGGCCCGATCGAAGATATGGCAAACAAGGAGCGTATCGCCAAGCTGTTATGGTTCGCCAGCACGCATAATGATAGCGATGAACAGAACGTAACGCTGGAAGAATATATTTCTCGTATGCCGGAAGGTCAGGACAAGATCTATTATATCATCGCGGATAATTACACTGCTGCGAAAAACAGCCCGCACCTTGAGGTCTTCAAGAAAAAAGGCATCGAAGTACTGTTGCTTACAGACCGTGTCGATGAGTGGCTGGTGTCACATCTGACCGAGTTCGACGGTAAGAAGCTGCAGTCAGTCGCCCGCGGTACGCTCGATATCGAGGAGGAAGAAGACAGGAAAGAGCTGGAAGAAGCGGAAAAAACCTACAGTTCGGTTATCGAACATGCGACAAAAGTACTGCAAGGTAAAGTCAAAGAGATTCGACTCTCTCAGCGTCTGACAGACTCACCCTCCTGCCTGGTACTGGAAGAACATGACATGAGTCCACAGATGCAGCAGATTATGGAAGCGGCGGGGCAATATGCACCGAAATCGCAGCCTGTTCTGGAATTGAATGCAGATCATGGTATGGTGAAAAAACTTAACGATATCACCGATGACGATCTGTTCGAAGATTATACCAATCTGTTATTCGAGCAGGCGCAACTGGCTGCCGGTGCACCACTGGAAGACGCCGCTGGTTTTGTCAAACGAGTGAACAGGTTGCTGGAAAAATAGCCGCTAACAAAAAAACGGCAGCTAACTGACTGTAAATACAGGCCGTTTAACTCAATATTGTCGCCGTTGCCCCGGTAGCTCAAAGCTGTCGGGTATAACGGCGATTTATTTTGTGCTTCTCTTTATAAATCTCTCAAAATAGCTCATCAATAGCTATACTTCGGTTAACTGTAAAACAATCCTTCCGAGTCTAATGTATCTTGCTAAGTTATTGATATTTTTGTTTGTATTCGTCATGGCCCCGTCCATCTCTGTTGCTACAGAAGCCTTTAACGCCGATATCCGCTACCTGCATGTACAGAAGGGCCAGACACTGCATAATATCGTCAGTCGACTATACCCCGAGCGTGTCAAGGAATGGCCTAAACTGAAGCAGGATATTGTTAAATTAAATCCGCATGCATTTATAAACGGCGATCCGACAAAGATGAAAGCCGGTGTTCGCCTCGAGTTGCCCAGGCGTGTGGTAGTGCGTACCACGCCGGCACAACCGGTGGCATTAAAAAAGGTCGGTAGTGTCGTTGAAAAAGAGGGCAGCGTAGTCGCTGTCGACCGCCGCAAAGTATCGAGAAAACTGGTCAAAGGCGACCCGGTATATCTCGGTGACAAGGTCATTACCGGTGAGACAGGCTACGTGCGATTGAACATGATCGATGAAGCGGTACTGGACCTGAGATGTTTTAGTATCATGGTTATCGAAGAATATGCATTAAATGACAGCAGCCGGCGCAGTATCCTCAACCTGCTCCAGGGCAGCCTGCAAAAAGTGACTGGCAAGATCGGCAAGATGACCGAAGATGTCTACGAATTAAGGACGCCGGTCGCCAGTGTTGGTGTGCGTGGTACGGAATATGCGTTGCGCGTTTTTCAGACCAAGGGCTGTGGCGGTACGCTGGATGCCGATGACGGGTTGTACCTCGAGGTGATTAAAGGACTGGTCGAAGTGCATAACGAGGCCGGAAAAGAGGTTATTGCCAGAGGTGAAACGGCTTACGTGCCATTACCAAAAGCAGTGCCGAAAAAAGTAAAGATAAAACCGGGTGTGGTAAAACCGATAGCAGAAAAGGAAGTAGTGGAAGCAGAAGAAGAGAGTAGCAGTATCTGGTGGTGGTTACTGGGTATTGCCGGAATTGCATTACTCATCTGATGTTCACAGTCTGATGTCGCAAAGGTTAAGATAACGAGAGTTAAGACGATAAGGGTTAAGACAACAAGGTTTAAGACATAGCGCATATGACAAACGAAACCAGCAGAATTGATAAGTGGCTGTGGACGTCGCGTTTTTTTAAAACCCGGTCACTGGCCAGTGATGAGGTAAACGGCGGAAAAGTACATCTCAATGGTCAGCGGGTTAAGGCGGGACGTTCGGTCAGGATCGGCGATGTATTATCGATCCAGAAGGACGGTAGTTATTTTGAGGTTACTATTCTAGACATCAATAAAACACGACGCCCCGCTAAAGAAGCCTGTCTCACCTATGAAGAATCGGAAGCCAGTCGCAGCAGGCGAGAGCAGGAACTGCAGATCAAAAAACTGGCATCGGCGAGCCGGCCTGTGCCGCAACGCAGGCCCGGTAAACGCGAGCGTGAACAGCTGCGTCAGTTTAAACAGAAACAATAACCCGCTATCAGGAGTTTGTAATGCCCAGACCCGTGACACCGCTGATGACCGCCGATGTCATCATCGAGATGCCTCTACTTGACGACAAACCAATCATCCTCATCGAGCGAAAATATGAGCCATACGGCTGGGCCATTCCCGGCGGGTTTGTCGAAGTCGGCGAAACCATCGCTACCGCAGCGCGGCGCGAAGCGCTGGAAGAGACCAGCCTGGAGGTTGATCTCGATATCCTGCTGGGTATCTATTCAGACCCTGAGCGAGATCCCAGGGGGCATACCGCATGCGGCGTTTTTATCGGTAACGCTTCAGGCAAGCCGGTTGCTGCTGATGATGCCAAAGATATCGCACTGTTTGATCCCTTTGATATCGATGTGGAGCTGGCATTCGATCATCGCAAGATACTCGAAGATTATTGTGATTACCGGCGAGACGGTATCATAAAGTTGCCGTTGTAGAGCTCCACTGAGGACCTGCCGGCGGATAATTTGTAGAATGCTCACTGTTTTTCAGCCTATAACGGTGCGATACTTTATTTTCTCCTGTTGGTTTTTATAAGTCTCTGTTTTTGGTATAATTTTCCCCCATAAAAATGTACAGTCCATACAAGGTGTTTCTTCTTGAGCAATCGAACGCTGTCAATTGATGACCGCTTATATAACTATCTTTGTGATGTAACCATAAACGAGCCCGAATTACTGCGCCAGCTGCGCGAAGAAACTGCGCAGGTGGAGTTTTCTGTGATGCAGATCTCGCCGGAACAGGGGCAGTTTATGTCGCTACTGGTCAAGCTGATGGGTGCCAGGCGGGCGATCGAGATCGGTACCTATACCGGCTACAGTTCGATCTGTGTAGCCAGTGCGATGCCGGAAGACGGCTTGTTAATATGTTGTGATATCTCACCGCAGTGGACCGCCATAGCCGAAAAATACTGGGCAAAGGCGGGTCTTGAGAACAGGATCGAGCTATTTTCGCAACCGGCAGAAACGACCTTGCAGAAACTACTCGATGATGGTGCGGAGGGTAGTTTTGATTTTATTTTTATTGATGCCGATAAACAGAACTACATCATGTATTATGAGATGGGCTTGCGCCTGTTAAGAAAAGGCGGTCTGATCGCAGTTGATAATACATTATGGTCTGGCGCCGTTGCCGACCCTGAGAATAGCGAGCCGGGAACACGGGCGATCCGTCGTTTTAACGACATGCTGAAACAGGATGATCGCATCAGCCAGAGCCTGCTCCCCATCGGTGACGGGCTGACCCTGATACTTAAAGAAAATGATTAAAAAATGCTGAACTGGATAAAGTCTTTAAAGAAAAAAGCATCGCCCGCGAAGCGGGCACGCACGGCTTCGACGGCAGCTGGAAAATCACACAGGCAGTCGGTAGACAATAAAGCCGTTATTCTCAGTCGTGGTGAACACGGTATCTCCCGTAATGATATCGACAAACATGCGTTAAAGGTTCTATACCGTTTGCATAAATCCGGTTTTCACGCCTGCCTGGTCGGTGGTGCCGTGCGTGACCTGCTTCTCGGTATCGAACCGAAAGATTTTGACGTGGCGACCGATGCTACGCCGGAGCAGGTCAGCAAACTATTTCGTAACTGTCGCCTGATCGGCCGACGTTTTCGCCTGGCCCATATACATTTTGGCCGTCTGATCATCGAGGTAGCAACGTTCCGTGCCGAACATGAAAGTTCCAGTGAAAGCTCGCAATCTGGCCACCAGGATGAGAGCGGACGTATCGTGCGGGACAATGTCTTCGGCGAACTGGCCGATGATGTCTGGCGCCGTGATTTCACCGCAAATGCCCTGTATTACGATATATCAGATTTCACTGTCATCGATTTCGTCGGCGGCTACGAAGATATAAAACAGCGGCGGTTGCATCTTATCGGTGATGTCGAGACACGTTACCGTGAAGATCCTGTGCGGATGTTACGCGCACTGCGTTTTTCGGCGAAGCTGGATTTTGAGATCGATGAAGAGAGCCGTATGCCGATCTACTCGCTGGGACACCTGTTACAGGATATTCCGGCAGCCAGGCTGTACGAAGAGGTGCTGAAACTGTTCCATTCCGGCCACGCCTTGCGCAGTTTCGAACTGTTGCAGGAGTTTGACCTTCTCAAATATCTGTTCCCGGAGACAGTCAGGTCGATCCAGTCAGATGAAACTATCGTCGATATGTTGACCATCGCCATGAGCAATACCGACGAACGAATAAAGAATGAGATGCGTGTTACGCCGGCGTTCCTGTTCGCAGCCCTGTTATGGCACCCGGTAAATTCACGCGTCAAAGAGATGGTGGATAAAGGTATGCCTTATTCTGTCGCCATACAGAAAGCCGCCACCAGGATTTTGAGCCAGCAGTCCGCCAGCGTCTCGATACCGAAACGGTTTACCACGGTGATGCGGGATATATGGGGCCTGCAGACACGGTTTCACTATCGCGCAGGTAAACGTGCTGCTGCGGTACTGGGTCATGAGAAGTTTCGCGCCGGTTATGACTTTTTATGTATCCGCGCCCAGGCAGGCGAGACCATTGCCAATGGTGACTTAAAGCAGGACTGCCAGTGGTGGACCGAGCTGCAAAAACAGAATCCTGATCAGCAAAAAAATACATTATTTTCCGGTGCGGCTAAACCAAAGTCGGGAAAAACCAGGCGCCGCCGCCGTTCTCCTGCAAAGAAAACAGCAAAACCGGCGGAGAAAAAGTAATCCGGTGTCGCTGTCGGCTCGATATAATACTCGTGACAAATAACATTGTTTACATAGGTTTGGGTAGTAACATAGAACATCCATATCGGCAGATCAAAGAGGCGGTCATTGCCCTGGATGGGTTGCCAGGCACCAGGGTAACCGCTGATTCCGGTTATTACAAAAGCCGGCCGATGGGGCCGAAAGATCAGCCCGATTATGTTAATGCGGTTGTCAGGATAGAGACCGGACTGGATGCCGCAGAGCTGCTCACGCATTGCCAGCAGATAGAGGATCGCCAGGGTCGAATCAGGACTCGGCGCTGGGGTGAGCGTTGTATCGACCTGGATGTGCTGCTGTTTGCTGATATGCAGATTGAAACAGATAAACTTACGGTGCCGCATCCAGGCATCAGTCAGCGTGATTTTGTTTATCTGCCTCTGTTGAAACTGGACCCGGCTATAACCATACCTGGAAAGTGTGAATTAAAAGATATGCTGCGCAGTGAAGAAAATACGATGACAGAAAATGCGAAGTCAGATTATGGTTGTCACTATGCTGGAGATATAGACAGGTAGTATTTATGGGCACAGTGCTCGAACAACATAACTTACCACTGGACGCAAAACCGGATATCCCTGGTTTTATCGTTATCGAGGGGCCTATCGGCGTCGGTAAAACCACGCTGGCGAACAGGCTGGCTGAATCATTTGGCAGCGACCTGTTGCTGGAAGGGGCAGAAGATAACCCGTTTCTGGAAAAGTTCTACGAAGATCCGAAAGCAGCGGCACTGCCGACACAGCTGTTTTTTTTACTGCAGCGTGCACGCCAGCTAAAACAGATGAATCAGGCGGACATGTTCAATCCGGTCCGTGTCTCGGATTTCCTCATAGAAAAAGACCGTCTGTTCGCAGAGCTGACACTGGACAATGATGAGCTCGATCTTTATGAGCAGGTCTATGCCAGCCAGACTATCGATATCCCGCGGCCCGATCTGGTGGTCTATCTGCAGGCATCGGTTGAGGTGTTGCTGGAGCGTATCCAGAAGCGTGGTCTGAAACATGAACGATTTATCGAAGCGGCCTATCTGCAACGCCTAACAGATTCTTATATCCAGTTTTTCTATCAATACAATAATGCGCCGTTATTGATAGTTAATGCGACAGATATCGATTTTGCGAATAATGACGATGATTACCAGTTGTTGCGTCAGCAGATAATCGAAGTGAAATCAGGCCGCCATTATTTCAATCCGACCCAGGTTTCGCTTTAACAGCATTCGTAGCTGATAAGCATTAAAATTAAACCATGAGCACACAGACCGATACCCGAAAAAAAATCACCATCCGGCGGCTGGCCGAGATGAAGCAGGCAAAAGAAAAAATTGCCTGCCTGACCGCATACGATGCCAGTTTTGCATCTTTACTTGAAAAGTCAGGAGTCGATGTCGTGCTCGTCGGCGACTCGCTGGGCATGGTCATCCAGGGTGAGGAGACAACCTTGCCGGTAACTATAGAGGATATGCTGTACCACACGCAGTGTGTGTCGAAAGGGCTGGAAAATGCACTGTTGATCACTGACATGCCCTTCCTTAGTTTTACCTCGGAACAAGAAGCGGTGCTGAATGCCGGCCTGTTCATGAAACAGGGCGGCGCCCAGATGGTGAAACTGGAAGGCGGCGTTGACCAGGCAGATACCGTTTCAGCATTGAGCCGCAATGGCATCCCTGTCTGTGCGCATCTCGGCTTGCAGCCACAGTATGTCCATAAGATCGGCGGTTACCGTGTACAGGGCAGAGAGGATTCTGCGGCCGAGCAGATGCTGTCCGATGCCTTGACCCTGGAGCGCGCCGGTGCAGACATGATGCTGCTGGAGTGCGTTCCTGCAACGCTGGCCAGCAAGATAACTGCAGCGCTGGATATCCCGGTGATCGGTATCGGTGCCAGTGCTGACTGTGATGGTCAGATACTGGTGCTCTACGACATCCTCGATATCAGTCTCGGGCTGCGGCCAAAATTCAGTAAAAATTTCATGGCTGGCTGTAACGGCATACAGCAGGCGATCGAAAGTTATGTAGTACAGGTCAAGAGTGGCGAGTTTCCAGCTGCTGAACACATTTTTAGTTAAGACCTCTCTATCATCCAGGGCATGCATACCTTACAGCAAATCGAGCAACTGCGTACACTCGTCGGTGACTGGCGAAAATCCGGTGATACCATAGCGTTCGTGCCTACCATGGGAAACCTGCACCAGGGGCATCTGTCACTGGTAGAGGTTGCACAAAAAAAAGCCTCCCGGGTCGTGGTCAGTATTTATGTCAACCCGCTGCAGTTTTCCCCGGATGAAGATTTCGGCAGTTATCCACGCACGCTGCAAGCTGATCTGGACAAGCTCAGAGCCATGGATGTTGACCTGGTCTTTACCCCTGATGACGAGATGATTTATCCGCGAGGTGAGTCGCGAAGTACTTCTGTCGAAGTGCCTGAGTTATCTGAGATCCTGGAAGGAGAATTCCGTCCCGGGTTTTTTAGAGGGGTCGCAACCGTGGTGTTAAAGCTGTTCAATATGGTGCAGCCCGATATCGCGGTATTTGGCGAAAAAGATTTTCAGCAGCTGCTGGTGATCCGGCAGATGGTGGATGACCTCGATCTGCCGATCGAGATCGTCGGAGGCAGGATCAAGCGTGAAGCCGACGGGCTGGCAATGAGTTCACGCAATAGTTACCTGGCACCAGCTGAGAGAGAAAATAGCCGTGTGTTATCAGCATCGTTGCAGCAGCTTTGTCTGCAGGTCGAGCAGGGGGTAAGCATCGAACAGGCTGAAAAGAACTGTACGCTTGCATTAGAGAAACATGGCTTCATCGTAGATTATGTTACCGTCCGTGAAACTGACAGTCTGAAAGCAGTGTCAAATGGGCAGGCGGCTGTTAACAGGCAGCTGGTAGTGCTTGCAGCAGCGAGGCTGGGGAAAACACGTCTGATCGATAACATGCGGCTCAGCCCCGGTGAGTGACGCCGTAACTGGTGTAGTCTTTGCAAATAGATATAATTAATTCATTAACTTGAAGCAATTGCGCGGATAGCCGATAATACGCGTATATAGGTGTAGCTCCTGCCGAGGTATACATCGAAAAATTAACTGACACGATTTTTATGGAAATTACACTTTTAAAATCAAAGCTCCACCAGGCGACTGTTACGCTGACCGAACTCGAATATGAAGGTTCATGCGCGATAGATTCTGACCTGTTATCTGCCGCCGGTATCCATGAATACGAGCAGATCCATATCTATAACCTGAATAACGGTGAGCGTTTTACCACTTATGCCATCCAGGCAGAGGCGGGAAGTGGTGTGATTTCAGTCAACGGTGCAGCCGCACATAAGGCTAGTAAGGGTGATCGTGTGATTATCTGCTGTTATGCGAGATTGTCGCAGCATGAGGTGGATAATTTCAAACCAACGTTGGTGTATCTCGATGGCTCTAACACGATTATCCGTACTTCAAACCAGATACCTGTTCAGGCAGCCTGAAGGCGGCTTGAGATATGGTCTGAAATCGGCCGTTAAGCCTCCCCGCGTAATAGCTGTTAACCTTACTTCTGTTAACTGTAGCATCTCACTTGATTCGCTTTACCGGGCAGGTGTTCGGTATTTTTATTCTGCCAGGGACTGTGCCTGCTGACGCTTTAGCTCTTTCAGTTTAGCTTCATTATTACAGAACTCGATCTCTGAAATATCGATCTCTTCAGCAGCCAGTTTTTCATCGCACACGACAGTATTTGTACAGTCAGAGCAATTCTGCATCTGCTGACTGATGTCGTTGACGCTGTTCTGGTAGATATATTCCGTTCTGTTGATACCTAAAGCAGAGAGCATGTTGTTCAATCGTAATCGGCTGAACTCCTGTTCCAGGTTATGGTGGAATTTCCGGCCATTGATCACGTTGGTCAAAATCGTATAACACAGGCGCAAGATGAAACCCGCAACCAGGAGCACGAGCGCACCGCCAACTATCATCGTTATTGTATCCATTGCGTGATAATAACAATGGCGGGCGGCTATGTGGTTGACCTAGGTCATAAAAGATAGCGCAGGCTTCGAACCGGCTACATGCACAGGCCTGAAGGTTTTCTAGCCTGTGTTACGCATACCGGCCGCAATGGCGTTGATGCTTCGCAGCAGTGGAAGCAGCCATTTATTGCGTTCCTCTTCACTCAATGAGTTATCCCGGTAGCGTTTCAACAACTTGATCTGTATGTGGTTGAGCGGGTCGAGGTACGGGTCACGACGCATCAATGACAGTGCAAGTGGCGGGATATCATCCAGCAGGTGAGCCATATTGGCAACTTTGAGTGTGATGTCGAGAGTACGGTCGTGTTCAGCTTTGATCATCTTATAGATACGCCTGCCGGTGTCTTGCGAGACGCACAGCTCTGAATATTCTTTAGCTGTGCGCGTATCTGTTTTATACAGAGCCATCTCGGTATTACTCAGCAGGGCCTTGAAATATGGCCAGTGCTGATACATGTCACGTAATTTCTCGAGGCGAGAAGGGTCATCACCGATCCATTGCTGCAATGCGGTGCCGATACCATACCAGGCCGGTAAGGTCTGCCTGGCCTGAGCCCAGCCGAAGACCCAGCCGATAGCGCGTACCGATGATTTGGAACGGTCGCCTTTTTTTCGGTGTGAGGGGCGTGATCCGATATTCATCAGTGCGATCTCGCTCACCGGTGTTGCCTCATAGAAGTAATCGAGGAAACCTTCTGTATTGTCCGTCAACTGGCGATAGCTGCTCTCACCATATGCCATGATCTCACGCATGATCGCCATGTTCTCCTCGGTGGCAGTCGATACCCCTGGCAGGATCTGATAGCGGCTGGCCAGCATCAGGCCTGTAACACCGAGTGTCAGCTCGTATACGGCAGTTTCCGGGTTACTGTATTTGTTGGACAGGACTTCACCCTGTTCGGTGAATTTGATCTGGCCATGCACGGTGCCTTCCGGTTGTGACAATATGGATTCATGTGTTGGGCCACCGCCTCGACCGATGGTACCGCCGCGTCCATGGAACAGTCGGCAGTCGATCGAGTGAGCGTCAGCAAGAGCCATGGCTTTCTGCTGCGCTTCGAACAGCTGCCAGGACGAAGCCAGGATGCCGCCGTCTTTACACGAATCAGAATAACCCAGCATCACTTCCTGCAGGTTACCAGAGGCACTCAACAGGGTCTTGTAGGTGTCATCATCGAACAGGCTGGAGAGTACGCTTTCGATATGGCTCAGGTCTTCTATGGTCTCGAATAATGGTGATATCCTGATCTTGCAGAACCATTTACCGTTCTTTTTACCGGTCAGGCCTACCAGTGTGGCGAGGAACATGACTTCCAGTACATGGCTTGCCTGGTGGGTCATGGATATGACGTATTCGCCGAATGCCCGTGAGCTGATCTCACCGTGCATCTTTTCGATGACCCTGAACACCTGCAGCGTTTCCTTATTGGCTTCGGTGAGTGTGGAAGGATCAAAGTTTACCCCTTCGCACTGGTGCTGGATGAGATCAGATAGCGTCTTGATGCGTGTTTCTTCATCCAGGCTTTCATAGTCCATATATGTATTGCTCTGGCGCAGGATCTCGGCGACCGCGTCGCTGTGTCGGGTTGATTCCTGTCGGACGTCCAGTTGCATCAGGTAGAAGCCGAATGTTTCAACCAGACGGATCAGGTCTTTGAGCGCGACATCTGCAATCTTGTGGTCACCATGACTGTGCAGTGATTCACGGATAAGGACCAGGTCGGCAAGGAATTTGTCTTCAGAAGCATAAGCATGCGGGTATTTGCTGATGTCGACTGCGGCACCCGTAGAACTTGCCATAATCAATGCGCGTGTCCTGTCCAGATTCTGCTCTATGCGGTGACACATGAAGACGATCTTGCGTTGATACGGTGAGTGTGTATAAGACAACGGGTTATTAACAAAAGTGTCAAACCGCATGGGTTCATCTTTGCTCAGGCTCTCGCTAAATTCACGACTCGGCGTGCATAGCTGGTCTGAATGTGTCAGATGTTTGAACGCGGTATTCAGGCGCCTGATGTACTCCTGCAATGTCGCCCTGGACTGCAGACGCAATGCCAGTTCGGTAGTTTCCGGAGTAACGTTTGGGTTGCCGTCACGGTCGCCGCCGATCCATGAACCGAACTTGAGGAAGCTGGGTACCTTGATCTGTGCGCTGGGGTAGTGATCGCAGATACGGTCTTCCAGGTTGCGATAGACAACAGGCACCGCGTCGAACAGGCTCTCTTTAAAATAATAGATGCCGTTCTTTATCTCGTCACGAACCTGCGGCCTGTGTTCTCTGACCTCGTTAGTGCGCCACAGGATATGGATGTGGGTCTCCAGCTCATCGATCACATCCTGACGCTGCGCCTTACCCAGGCGGGTATCGCTGAGCTTTTCGTTGGTCAGGAAGATGCGACGTAAGGCATACAAGATGCTGCGGCGCTTCGCCTCGGTAGGGTGGGCCGTGATTACCGGGATATAGGTCAGTCTGTCGAGCAGAGTCTGCAGACGTTCTGCTGACATACCCATGTCGATAAAACTGCGTAATGCCGAGTCAAACGATCCTATCCAGAGTTCGTCTCCCATGCGCATCTTGCGCCGACGTTGCTGTAACTGTGAAGCTTCTTCGGCTACATTGACCAGGCTGAAGTAGGTGCTGAATGCGCGTACTACCTGTGTCAGTGTCTGTTCGTCGAGTGATTCGATCAGGGTCATCAAACGTGCGCGTTTTTTGCTGTCTTCTTTCTTGTGCAGCTCGATAAAGCCGACACGCAGTTTTTCTACGGCATCGTAAACTTCTGGGCCGGCATTGGATAACAGGACATTCCCCAGCAGTCTGCCGAGAAGCTTTACCTTGGCACGCAACTGCTTGTCGCTGGTTGCTGTGTTGAGCAGGCCAGCCAGTTTCGGTTTGTCTGACTTAAGGCTTTTTCTGCTGCTAGCTGTATCAACAGTTTTGTCGTTGACAGGGGTGGTCTCAGTGGTGTTATTCATAAGCAGTATGATCGACAGCAGGTGAATGTGGAATTACAGAGAGTAACGAATTATAACGTATTTAAGGATTTCCTGATACATGTCAATAATTTCACATCTATGACGACGATACAACTCGTCAGCATAGGATAAACTCCGTACAATGCTCAGGATCTTCTAACACCTGGTACAGAGCAGGTGATTTGCGAATTCTGAAGCATTTATATTTACTTCTCAATCATATAAAACACACAATAAAAATCGTTGCCATGCCTAAACTAACAGAACTTGCCTCGTGGAAAGCGCTACATACGCATTTTGAACAAATCAAAGACGTCAGGATGCGCGACCTGTTTGAACAGGACGAGGGGCGTTTTGCTAAATTCAGCACCCAGATGGATGATATCCTGCTGGACTTTTCAAAAAACCGTATCAATGACGAGACCTTCAAGCTGCTGTGCGATCTGGCCCGTGAGGTCGGGGTCGAACAATGGCGCGACAAGATGTTTTCAGGCGAGCCGATCAATATCTCGGAGTTTCGCCCAGTGTTACATACCGCACTGAGAAATCGCAGTAATACGCCGGTATACGTTGATGGCGAGAATGTGATGCCCAAGATCAATCGCGTGCTGGCACAGATACGCTATTTTACCGAGCGTGTCCGAGGTGGCCACCTGAGAGGCTATAGTGGGCACCTGATCACCGACATCATCAATATCGGTATCGGCGGTTCTGATCTTGGCCCGCACGTGGTCTGTGATTCGATGAAACCTTATGCACAGCGCGGCATGAATGTGCATTTTGTGTCGAATATCGACCCGACCCACCTGACCGAGATCCTGAAATTCGTCAACCCGGAATCTACCCTGTTCATCGTTTCATCGAAAACATTTACCACCCAGGAGACCATGATGAATGCGCAGAGTGCGCGTAAGTGGTTTGTCGAAACCACGGGTAACGAGAAGGCCGTGTCGCGGCATTTTGTTGCTGTGACGACCAATAAGGCGGCTGCGGCAGAATTCGGAATCCTCGATGAAAATATGTTTGAATTCTGGGACTGGGTCGGTGGCCGTTACTCGTTGTGGTCGGCTATCGGTCTGCCGATCGCGTTGTACCTGGGTATGGACCATTTCGAGGAGTTCCTGGAAGGTGCCCATGCCATGGATATGCACTTCAGGTCTGCGCCGATCGAGAAAAATATGCCGATTATCCTGGCCCTGCTGGGTATCTGGTATAACAATTTCTTCGATGCCCAGAGCCACGCGGTGATGGCATACAATCAGTACCTGCGACGCCTGCCGGCCTATCTGCAACAGCTGGATATGGAGAGTAATGGCAAGACCATCGATCGCCAGGGCAACCGCGTCGATTACCTCACCGGACCGATCATCTGGGGTGAGACCGGCAGCAATGCCCAGCATGCATTCTTCCAGCTGCTGCACCAGGGTACCAAACCGGTGCCGGCCGACTTCCTGGTGCCAGCACGCAGCAAGAATCCTTTAGGTGATCAGCACAGTGTGCTGCTGGCAAATTTCTTTGCGCAGACACGGGCATTGATGAAAGGCAAGACCGAAGCCGAGGCGCGCGAGGAACTCGAGGCCGCTGGTTTGCCGGAAGATATCATCAAAGATGTGTTGCCGCATAAGATCTTCGAAGGAAATAAGCCTACAAATTCCATCATGTTCGAAAGTCTCGGGCCAAGAACGCTCGGCGCGATACTGGCCATGTACGAGCACAAGGTTTTTGTACAGGGCGTGATCTGGAATATCAACTCGTTTGACCAGTGGGGCGTTGAATACGGTAAGCAGCTGGCGAGTGATATTCAGCAGGAGCTGGCGACCAGGGAAAACACCACGCGTTATGATGATTCGACCAATAACCTGATCAACTACTGCATGCTGCTGAAATTTTCTGATTGAGTTTTCTGTAGGTTTTCTGATCGGGAACTGTCATATCGAGAATCAGCTGGCTCGCCAGATAGTAATCTTTGGGTTCAGCAGGATCTGGGTATCGGGTGTGCAGCTGAATCACCTCAGGCAAGCTGCTGCATCAGCGCCCACTCTATATGTTCTGACAACATCTCGTTGTCGCTGAATGTACGTTTCCTGTCTTTTAATAACGTAATGATTTTTTCTGATCTAGGAGCATTACCCAGTGCGATTGCAATATTACGTAACCAGCGAAGATAGCCGATCCTGCGGATCGCAGAACCTTCAGTATTTTTTAGAAAGGTGGCTTCATCCCAGCTGAAAAGTTCGACCAGGTCGGGCGCATCGAGCGGGTGCCGGGTGAAAAAATCCTGTTCCGAAGTAGCTTGAGAGAAGCGGTTCCATGGGCAGCATAACTGGCAGTCATCACATCCATAGATGCGGTTCCCCATATCTTTGCGGAATTCAACAGGGATGCTGCCGTGGAGCTCGATGGTCAGGTAGGAGATGCAGCGCCGGGCATCGACGGTATAGGGTTTGACGATGGCCCGCGTTGGGCAGATATCGATACAGGCCGAGCAGGTGCCGCAGTGGTTGTCGGTGCTGTGTTCGCTGACAGGTAAGGCCAGGTCGGTGTATATCTCGCCGAGGAAAAACCATGAGCCTGCTTTCTGGTTGATAAGATTGGAGTGTTTGCCGATCCAGCCGAGGCCAGCTTTTTCGGCCAGTGCTTTTTCCAGTACTGGTGCACTATCGACGAATACCCGGTAACCAAATTCACCGATCTTGTTTTTCACTTTGTCTGATAGTTTCTGCAGCCGTTTACGCATCACCTTGTGATAATCACGGCCCAGCGCATAGCGTGATATAAACCCCATCTCCGGACTGGCCAGTACTGTATCGGACAGCTCACAGTCAGGCGGCATGTAATCCATGCGTACTGAAATGACTCTTATCGTGTTCTCCACCAGCTGTTCCGGGTGGCTGCGCTTGCTGCCATGTTTGACCATGTAACCCATCTCACCGTGGTAACCTGCCGCGAGCCAGTCATCGAGATGTTTGTCATGCTGAGACAGGTCGATGTCGGATATCCCGAGCTGCTGGAAGCCGAGTTCGCTTGCCCAGTCTGAGATTGACTGAACGAGCTGGTTGAGGTCGATATTATCCAATTGGGTCGGCATGAGCCTATTCTAATCGTTTGCGGCTGTTTCGTCGTTAGCCAGTAGCTGATAAGTAATGGCGTAGAAGCCAGTCACGAATAAATCAAGGATGAAAGACAAATGCTATCGTTTAAACTAAAATAGCGCCCCGATTAAATCATCCCGATCAGTTTTATGACAGTAAGAACCCGATTTGCCCCCAGCCCGACCGGTTATCTTCATGTCGGCGGCGCTCGTACCGCATTATTCTCCTGGTTGTATGCCAGAAAGATGGGTGGCCAGTTCATCCTGCGTATTGAAGATACCGACCGTGAGCGCTCGACCCAGGAATCGGTTGATGTCATTTTACAAGGGATGAAATGGCTCGGTCTTGATCATGATGAAGGGCCTTTTTACCAGACCGATCAGTTCGATCGTTATAAGGAAGTTATCCAGCAGCTGATCGATACCGGCCACGCTTACCATTGCGACTGCACTAAAGAGCGCCTGGCTGATCTGCGTGAGCAGCAGATGGCGAACAAGCAGAAGCCGCGTTACGATGGCTGTTGTCGCGAGAAGAGCCTGGCCGAAGCAGACAACACCGTGGTGCGGTTCAAGAACCCGTTGCAAGGTGATGTCGTCATCGAAGACATGGTCAAGGGTCGGGTCGTCATCAATAACCGTGAACTCGATGATTTGATCATCGCCCGCACCGATGGTACGCCGACTTACAACCTGACAGTGGTGGTCGATGACTGGGATATGAAGATGACGCATATCATCCGTGGTGACGACCATCTCAATAATACGCCTCGACAGATAAATATCCTGAAGGCACTGGGCGCGGAATTACCGGTGTATGCACATGTGCCCATGATCCTCGGTGACGATGGCAAACGACTGTCGAAACGCCATGGTGCGGTCAGTGTTATGGAGTACAAGGACAAAGGTGTGCTGCCGGAAGCGCTGATCAACTACCTGGTCCGCCTCAGCTGGTCGCACGGTGACCAGGAGATCTTCAGCCTGGAAGAGATGATCGAGCTGTTCGATGCCTATGATGTGAATACCTCGGCATCAGCATTCAATACCGAGAAGCTGCTCTGGCTGAACCAGCACTATATCAAAACAAAAGATCCTGCTGAACTGGCTGAATTGTTACAGAGCTATATCCATGAGCAGTATTACAACACCGATGACGGGCCTGATCTGGTCGAAGTACTGAAAGTTTTTCAGGAACGTTGCAATACACTGGTAGAACTCGCCGCTGAGATCCGCTTTCTGTATGACGATTTTGATGCCTACGATGAAAAACAGGCAAAGAAACAGTTTAAAGAAGCTACCCTGCCGATCCTGGCGAGTCTGAAGCATCAGTATGAAACGCTGGAAGACTGGACCGCCGAGGCGATACACCATGTCGTCGAGAATACGGTGAATACGCTGGAAGTCGGATTCGGCAAAGTAGGGCAGCCATTAAGGCTGGCCGTAACAGGGCATGGTAAATCGCCATCTATCGATATAACGCTTGAGTTGCTTGGCAAGGAGAAAACCTTGCGTCGCCTGGAGAAAGCGATCAACTTTATAAGGGCTTAATTTTCTTGTAGATACGTCAGTGGTATAAAAAAGGCAGTCATAGTGACTGCCTTTTTTAGCGTATAGTTAAGAAACTACGGCTTTACTTTCTTCCTGGCGAAACCGACCAGTCCCAGGATGCCTGAAGCAAACAGCCAGGCGGCTGCAGGCAATGGTACTGCGCTGACAGCAGGTGAAGAGCAATCGCCCGAACCGATGATATTGGCTGTGCCAGGGGTAATGCAGCCAAGCTGGAAATCACTCAGGTTATTGTTGCTATCGATACCATCGGGCAGACGAGCGATACTGATGATATCAGTGTTGTTATCACTGGCAGAAGCGGTATCACCCTCGGTATATGGAGATAGTGCTCCTTCGTATGACAGTGAATCCAGCAGGTTTTCACTCTCATAGAGCGCAATGGCATCAGGTGCGCCATTCTGAATCCAGCCGCTCGTCGTGGTGAAGCTGTAATCACAGTTGGTGACCAGGCTGGCATCACCGCACATTACAAAATAACCACTGGCAGCGATGCTAAATCCCGAAAGATCAATACTACGATAGGGCGATGAGTTCGAGCCATTTATCAGATCAACAGAATAGTTCTCCAGCAGGATATCCGATGTGCCAGAATTAAATAATTCGATAAACTCAGAGTTATCAGTCCCCGGCTGGTCATAATCGACCTCGTTGATCACAATGGCTGCACTGCTGTTGAATGCTATACCACTGCATATTGCCAGAAGGCCAAGCTGTTTAAGTCCAGATTGTTTCATTTCTATTACTCCTTGTAGTTAAAAATGCGCAGGGTTGCGCGTGAAAACGATGTCTTTTGATCGTTGAACTTCGTGTAATAACAGGTATTAATGAGGGTTGTTCGGGGGTAACCGATATGCCGACAATTGAGAAGGCTGATGTACAGAAGCATTGATTTAGCCACTGCTTGCTTTGCTGGTAAATGAGTGTCCATATTGACCTTCCTGGTCTAACTGTCCTGTAGGTTTCTGATGTTGACCTTCCTGTTGTGTTGATTATAAACGGATGCTGATGTTTAGATCTGTCTGCAGGTGTAGGAATATTCTTATATGACTGTCAGGAAATCCTGATTAAACTCAAAAAGATGAAATTCTGAGTCTCCGGAACGCAGAAATTCATTGTCTGTTTATGTGAGGGGCTGGAGCGTACCTTTCAACGTGCCTTTCAGATGTTGCGACTGACATGATCTGGAGATAAATGTTTGTCTATCCAGCTTTACTAAATTTAGTATTCAATATAAGATTCAAGCCCGATTTGGGGCTATAGCTCAGCTGGGAGAGCGCAACACTGGCAGTGTTGAGGTCAGCGGTTCGATCCCGCTTAGCTCCACCATTTTGATTACAGTTAATCAAGTTTTTAGTTACTAAACCTAGAGTGACTTAATTATCTTTGTTGTATCAGCTAGTTCGTCGTGTTTCAGAAATGCGCTATCTAGTACTAATTTCTCCACAAATTTATATTATAAATAAACTTGGCCAGGCTGTTTTCGGGTGTAGCCTGTTTTTGCTGTTGTACTAAAAATTCTTCCCAAAATGCGTTTGCACGCTCCTGAGCATACCTAACTAAATGGTCTTTGAGCTTAGGTTTGTTAGGAACTATAAAAAGCACATCATCAATTATCTGAATAAAGTGCTCAAGCCCTGATTTTTCCAGTGTTTTCAGGATGTCTGGAATTGTCGGCCACTGAGCTGGGTCGTGAGGTTTCGGAGGTGCGCATAAGAACAAACGAGCATCATCTATCAGAATTATATCTTCAGCACGATTAGAAATACTCGCTATCTCTTCTAATAGCGGGCACTCATTATCTTCTCCTGCTGTTTCACCACCTGACCAGTGCCCATCTAGCCAGTATAGTGCGCGATCACTGCCTAAAGAGCTGACAATTTTTGTTAGAACATCTTTAGAATCGCCTAAGTAAGGTTTTACATTATTGATTCTGGAAAGATTGTCTTTATGTAAAGTGAAGAGGCTTTCTGCTTTCTCAATAGTGTGCACTTCCTGAAAATAATTAGATGCCCATCTCGTTGTTTGGCCATGAAATGTACCGGTTTCGATGAATATGCTACAGTTATTAAGTTTCGCTAATTCAATAGTGATTTCTTGAGGAATTCCACTTTTAACAATGCCCATAATTTACCTTCTATTAAGAATCATCACGCGGTGTTTAGGTCAAGTTTGCTTAGGTTGTGCGGTGAATCACATTGATGTCGTTTTTTAGTATTAGTAATTCCAGTTACAGTAAGAAATTACACTTTTACTTCATGTCTTGCCAGCTTTTAGTATCGCAACATAGTTAGTCGTTCTAAACTGCTCATGTACTTCCTGATATGACCAAATTGGGTGCAGGTATCCGGAGGGAGTAATTCGCAAAATTCTCATATTGTGTTTTTTAAAAAAATACCAGAAATCCTGAAAAAATGTTCGTGAATCGATGTTGCACCCACCAAACTCAAAAGTGACCATGTCAATTGCTTTTGTTTCAAATAACCTTCTTGCGCCTTCAAGCGCATCAAGTTCATGGCCTTCAATATCCAGTTTAAGCAGGTGGATATGGTCTATCTTTTTCTCTAGGCAGTAATTGTCTACAGTAGTGATTTCAACTTTTTCTGATTCGCTAAAACTGATACCGAAATGATCCAGTTTTCTCTTGGTGAGGGACGCCATTCCTGAACCTGCTTCATCGTAATGTAGAACAGCCTCTCCTTTTTCTTTGCCAATACCAATGTTGTTCAATTTGATGCGCTTATCCTGATTATATTTTTCGGTAAGTACTTTAAAAGTTTCATTTCCAGGCTCAAAGCAGTGTATTGAAAGCTCGGTACCGGAGACTCTATCAAGAGCGAGCTGTAGAAATTGCCCTTTATTAGAGCCGATGTCAAAAATACAATATGGCGGCTTTGTCCTTTGCTTGAGTAAACTAAAAATAGTGCTTTCGCCACTGGATAAAACACTATCACCAGAACCGATACCCATAAGGTATTGAGAAAAGTAGACATTTTTTGCCAATATATTCTGGACTGAACGCCGCCCTGCTATCTTAATCAGTATGTTTAATATCGACATTTATTAATCTTAAAGTTCTTCTTGGTAAGTAGTTTCGGTTGAGGAATCTTCTCTGGTAATACAGGCTGATTTTTTCCTGGCCTGAATTAGTAAAGAGATTAACCAATTAATACCTTATAAACAATAAAATGATGGAAATATCAGTAGTAGCTACAAAAATTAAGTAACATGCTAATTTGAGTAGGGTTAGATGCTGTGTGAGAAAGGTACACCCTCATACTAAAGCCTGTTAGAATTGCGCTAATATACAAGATGTGTGAGCTGATAATGGTCTTTGTTGCTCTGTTTGTTAGTTAAAGTTTCAAGAAGTATCACCCAAGCCCAACTAGTTGAGTGTTAACTAAGTGATTGATTACTATGTTTAAAGGGTTTTCTTGATATCATCGGCTCTGCTTTATTAAGATTCTCCCAATTACAGGATAAAAATGAAGATTATCGTTACTGGCGGTGCCGGTTTTATTGGTTCAGCTGTCATAAGACAATACATTAATGACACATTGCATGAAATCATAAATTTAGACGCTTTGACATACGCAGGTAATCTAGAATCACTGGTAGAAGTTGATCAAAGTCCCAGGTACACTTTCGAGAACGTGAATATCTGTAATATTAGCGAACTCGATCGCGTATTTAAGCAATATCAGCCCAATGCGGTCATGCATCTGGCAGCAGAATCTCACGTCGATCGCTCCATTGATGGCCCGGCAGATTTTATCCAGACAAATATCGTCGGTACCTATAACCTTCTCGATGTCGCAAAACGATACTGGGATGGGCTAACAGGTGAGAAAAAGGATGGCTTTCGTTTTCACCATGTATCTACCGACGAAGTTTATGGTGACCTGGAAAAGACTGGCTATTTTACCGAAGAAACCAGTTACGCTCCTAGTTCACCATATTCTGCTAGTAAGGCATCTTCTGATCATCTGGTCAGGGCGTGGCACCGCACATACGGTTTACCAGTAGTTATTACTAACTGTTCAAATAATTATGGTCCTTACCAGTTCCCGGAAAAGCTGATACCCCTGGTAACGCTAAATGCTCTGGAAGGTAAGCCGTTACCCATTTACGGTAAAGGTGACCAGATCAGGGACTGGCTGTATGTCGATGATCATGCGCGTGCATTAAGGCTTGTGCTGGATGTCGGGAAAGTCGGCGAAACGTATAATATTGGCGGCCATAATGAGAAAACCAATCTTGAAGTGGTAAAAACGATATGCAGTTTACTGGACAGTATGGTGCCCGACTCGCTGCATATACCGTATGAGTCACTAATCACCTACGTAGCCGACCGTCCCGGCCATGACCTGCGATATGCTATCGATGCAGACAAGATCGCTTCTGAATTAGGCTGGACACCTGAAGAGACTTTTAAGAGCGGCATTGAAAAAACTATCCAATGGTACCTCGATAATTCTGAGTGGTGCCAGCATGTTCAGGACGGAAGCTATCAGCGAGAACGCCTGGGAACTGACGCCACTAATAACAAAAAGCAGGCTGGATAGAGCAGATGAAAGGCATTATCCTCGCAGGCGGGTCAGGTACACGACTATATCCAATCACACAGGGCGTAAGTAAACAGCTGACCCCTATCTATGATAAACCGATGATCTACTATCCGTTGTCGGTGTTAATGCTGTCTGGGATAACAGAAATATTAATAATATCTACACCGAACGATCTACCACAATTTAAAGCGCTACTGGGCGATGGTACCGACATTGGCATGTCATTTTCCTATGTGGAGCAGCCCTCGCCTGATGGCCTGGCTCAGGCTTTTATACTTGGTGAGAACTTTATCGGTGATGATGATGTCTGCCTGGTACTGGGTGACAATATTTTTTATGGACATGGTTTAACAACAATGCTGGCAAACTCTATTGCTAATGTTGAAAATGACAGGAAAGCCACAGTATTTGGTTATTATGTAAAAGATCCAGAGCGTTATGGTGTAGCTGAATTTGATGCTAATGGCAATGTCCTGAGTATTGAAGAAAAACCAGAAAAACCTAAAAGCCATTATGCTGTGGTTGGTCTTTATTTCTATCCGAACAGCGTAGTTGATATTGCTAAAAAGATAGAACCTTCAGCACGTGGTGAGCTTGAGATCACGGCTGTAAATCAAAACTATTTGAAACAAGGTAATCTGAAAGTCGAACTAATGGGGCGAGGATATGCCTGGTTAGATACGGGTACTCATGAGAGTCTGTTGGAAGCATCGAACTACATACAGACAATTGAGAACAGGCAGGGATTAAAGGTTGCATGTATTGAAGAAATAGCATATGAGATGGGTTATATCGGTAAAGAGCAGTTGATCGAATTAGCCCAGCCGTTCTTAAAAAATCAGTATGGTCAATATTTATTGCGTCGTGCAGATGAAGAAGTGCTAACCTGATGAAAGTTGATCCAACCAACATTGCTGATGTCCTGATCATAAAGCCAGAAGTCTTTGGTGACGAACGTGGCTTTTTTTTTGAAAGTTTTAATAAGAATAGTTTTGAAAAGGCTACTGGTGTATCTTCAGATTTTGTCCAGGATAATCACTCGAAGTCGGCCAAAGGTGTGTTGCGTGGCCTTCATTACCAGATCAAGCAGCCTCAGGGTAAACTGGTGCGAGTAGTCAGTGGCGAAGTTTATGATGTCGCAGTGGATATCAGGCGATCTTCGCCAACATTTGGTCAATGGGCTGGTAGCTTGCTCTCAGCGGAAAATAAACATCAATTGTGGGTGCCAGAAGGTTTTGCTCATGGTTTCGTTGTGCTTTCAGAGAGTGCCGAGTTCTTATATAAAACTACCGATTATTATGCGCCAGAATATGAGCGTTGTATTCGGTGGGATGATGCTGACCTTGCGATAGACTGGCAGTTTCACAAGGAACCACTAGTATCAAAAAAAGATGCTCTAGGTGCTTCGTTTAAGGAAGCAGATCTGTTCGAATGAGAATTTTGTTGTTTGGGAAAAATGGACAGGTCGGACGGGAGTTAAATCGTTCATTGCGGCCGTTGGGTGAAGTTAAATCTCTTGGCAGAGAGGGTGCGGATTTTTCCAGGCCTGATTGTCTACGTGATATTCTGCAGGATTTCAAACCGGATATTATCGTTAATGCCACAGCATATACGGCGGTTGATAAGGCAGAAGATGAAGAAGATCTCGCATTATTGATTAATAGTGAAGCACCACGTGTATTGGCTGAAGAAGCGTTGAAGTTAAAAGCATTGTTAGTGCACTATTCAACGGATTATGTGTTTAATGGAAAAAAATCTGGTCCATATTTAGAATCAGATGAGACTGAACCAGTGAATGCTTATGGGCGAACAAAACTGGCCGGTGAAATTGCTGTTAAATCATCGGGTTGCGATTGTCTTATCTTTAGGACGTCATGGGTATACTCAGGGCATGGTAATAATTTTTTATCTACGATTTTGAGATTGGCACAAGAGCGAGACGAATTAAATATTGTTTCGGACCAGATAGGTGCTCCAACTTCTGCAAGGTTGATAGCTGATACTACACTCTTGTGCTTACAGCAAACGATTAAAGAAAGGCATAAAGGGAAATTCTCTTCAGATTTGTATCAGCTTACAGCATCTGGTAGTACGAGCTGGTATGGTTTTGCTGAAAAAATTGTTTCTATTGCATGCAACAACTTGCACATCCAGGTTAAAGTAAAAAGATTAAATAAAGTTCTTACCAGCGAATACCAGACTAAGGCTAGTCGCCCACATAACTCACGGTTATCTTTGAGCAAACTAGAGTCCTATTACGATGTGCAAATGCCCGGGTGGGAAGACATATTAGAACTCTCAATAGATGAACTATCTTGTGCGATTTAGAAAAGCTTATGTGCCAGGTTGTAATAATTTAAATTTAAGTGACCGCACATTAAGGTCAATGTGCTCATTCAATATGTTTTACAAGATCTCAAGTATAGAACAGTAGGTTAAACGAATGATTATTGGTTCTGGTCTAAGATTGAACGGTAAATTACAGTATATTGCAGGTAGGTCGGTGAACATGGAAGGCGACTGATATGGTTGAAAATGAATTCGACCAGTATGCTGAAAAGTATGGCGGGATTCTTGATGAATCACTACTTGGCAGCACGAGTAAAAACTCCAATTTTACAGGGTATAAGATAAAACTGATATCACGGCTGTTATCTTGGCAGGTGTTTGAGAGGATGCTTGATTTTGGTTGCGGCGCATACCGTGGAACATTTCATATAAAAAATTATTTTCCTGATTCTAGTCTCCGAAATTGTGATGTGTCCAAAGCTTCACTGGGTGCTGCCAGAAACATGGTGCCTGACACAACGCTAGTTTCGGACTTGAAGAATCTGAAGGATGAAAGATTTGACATAATCGTCGCAGAGAATGAATTTCACTATATTGCAACAGGGGAGAGTGTGAGAGTACTGCCCGACTGTCGGGAGCAGTTGACGGATTATGAGGCAATGTTCATATTTGATGATAACGCATTTAACCATGCGACTCGTTGGATATTCGAGTGTTGTTCGTTTGGCATATATACTGAGGCGCTGAGTAAAGGCAGTGCTAGCAAGGTTGCCATGCGGGCGAACCTTACGGTGAGCGATGGCAGTTTTGCTTTATTCTCTCCGGTGGCACTGTCCTTCTTACGCGGATTGGAGAAGTCACTGAAGTCATTCCTACTTGGGGAAGCAATATTATGTCCAGCTTGATAAGTAAGGCAGGTTACGTAAGTCGATACCTGGGCAGCGGTGCTCTGAACACAATCATCGGTTTTGCCGTGATCTTCCTGTTGATGTCGTTAGGGATTTCACCGGTCATATCAAATGTTGCCGGTTATGCCGTCGGACTGCTTCTAGGATTTATGGTATCAAGGAGCTTTGTTTTTCGAAGTGACGGTCATGTGCTCAGCGAAGGGGCTCGTTACCTCATCTGTTTCGGTGTCAGCTTTGCCATGAACCTGCTTGTGTTGACATATGCACTGGAAACGTTGCAGTTGAGTAAAGAGCTGTCACAGATAGTGGCTGCTGGAACATACACTGTTCTAATGTTTGTCTTTAGTTATTACCTGGTCTTTGTTTCTAGACCCTGATGACTGATTATATTACTCATTGTTATGAATTAAATATGAAAACTAAAAACATACAAAATGACTTTTTGACTTTAATCAACTCACTTCTGATAGTGATTATTGTTTCGTTTCTGCTTTTTCGCTGCCTCAACCTGTCCCCTGACCTCGTAAACAAGCATTCATGGGGAGAAAGTGAATACGCCATGTGGGCAAGCGCTTATATAAAAGATGGCTTTATATTTGGCATGAGGGAAGTCGATTACACCATGCCATTTATAAACTACCTGCCACTAGCATCATTTCTGGCTGCTGCAGTTTCTGAGTTATTTGATACTGACCTTGTTTTTACAGGCAGGGTAATATCATTTTTGTTCAGTGTGCTGTCTGTTTTATATTTGTACAGGTTGGCAAAGATAGTATTTGATGACAAATTAAAAGCGTTACTAACGGCATTGGTGTTTGTTGTCCTCCCAATCAATATGTATTACTCCGGGATGTTGTATAACGATCCAATACATCTTTTTTTCATAATCTATTTGACCTATCTATTTTTCTTAAAAAGAGATGCCGGTGATATAGCTTATTATTATACGAGTGTCACCGTATTGACTTTACTGGTTCTGGTGACCAAACCAACGACCGCTATTATCTTTAGTCTTCCTTTGCTCTATTTCTATTACCTGGAGTGGAAGGGAGGAAAATTTGATAAAAAAGAATTTACTTGTATAGCATCAGCTTTATCGTTAGTCGCTGCTTTTATTGTGATTGCAAGAGTCATGTATCCTGCTGGATATACGCAAGAGACTGGTAAGATAATCACTCTCGATGTTCTCATGAGCTTTGATACGTATCTTAAAAAGGCGGTGCATCAGCTGTCGTTTCATTTTCAGCATTATTATTATATCTATATCGCTGCATTGCCAGTGGTTGTCTTTTCTGAGGCTAAGATCCGGTATTTCCTGTTTATGTCTATCGGTTTTTTCATATTTTATATTCTCTTCATTAAAGGTGCATTGATACATCAGTATTACTCTCTGCCTCTACTGCTTCCCTATAGCATTATTGTGGTATATGGGATGTTTAGATATATTGAATTTTTTACCAGGAATAGAATAGTAGTGACAGCGGCAGTTCTATTGTTGGTCGTATTATTCGCGCCTTCAAAAAAGCATTTGTATTATATGTTTAAGCCTGAATATTCTACCGATATTATGTATGTTGCAGATACAGTTAAAAAGCTCAAAGGACCAAATAATATTTTTGTGATAGCGCACGGTCATAAAAGTTTTCAGTATTATCTTGATGTTCCTTTTGAACATGCTAAATATTTTGCGAATGGTGACGTCTTTACAGTTGACCTGATAGAACGAGATAAGATAGACCTTGTGATTATAAGTAATCACGAAGATTATTCTGTGTATGCAAAAAGTATAATGGATGCTGGCGGATTTATACGATTTTATTGTTCCGATGATTATTTGATATATCTTAGGGGTGTCGAATATTCAGATGTCTCCGGGTGTGAGATAAAGTTTGAGTAAAAATGATGTGACTTGCAGGGCAAAAATTATGGCCTCGCCTTTAAATAGTAATTAATACAATGATTAAAATGAGACAGTATCTGTTACTGATTTTACAAAAATCAACTTCAGACTTGGTGGCAGAGGCGCGACAGGGTTATATTGGTATTCTTTGGTGGGTCATTGAGCCGATTCTTTATTTGTCCGTATTTTATTTTATTTTTGTCGTCGTGTTTGCTAGAGGTGGCAGGGACTCTGTCGCATTTCTTTTGATAGGGCTGGTTATATGGAAGTGGTTTGGATCATCTATTCCAAAATGTGCGCATAGCATATCAGCAAATGCTGGCTTGATCAGGCAGATATATATTCCGAAAATATTGCTGCCATGCATGGCTATTGCAACTACAACTATGAAATTCTTTATTGTTTTTGTATTGCTGCTTTTATTTTTGGTGACTTTAGGATTTGAAGTCAATGCAGCCTGGTTGTCTTTACCGATGTTAATAATCGTACAGTTCTTTTTCACGCTGGCGGTAGGCAGTGTGCTTGCTGCGATCATTCCATTTTTACCTGACCTGAAGTTTGTTCTGGATAATGCGATGATGTTGCTGTTTTTCCTGTCAGGCGTATTTTTTGATTTTAGTACGGTTTCACCTGGAATAAAGGTCGTGCTTCACATGAATCCTATGCTGGGTATTATTGAAAGTTATCGCTCAGTATTGGTGTCAGGTGTATGGCCAGATTGGGTTCAAACTGGCTATATTTTTATTGGCTCTGTTGTTTGCCTGATGGTTGGCGGGTACTTATTAAAGCGTTTTGACCGCTTGTACCCTAAAATTGTTTGACTGGCTGCTGGAAATAGAAATTGAATGAATTAGCAATCAATGTGGAAAAAGTCGGTGTGGCATACCGACGAAAGAGTGGTGTTTTTCGCCATGAAAAATTTTGGGCATTAAATGATGTGTCTTTTGATGTCTATCACGGCGAAACTCTTGGTGTGGTCGGTAGAAATGGAGCAGGTAAGAGTAGTCTGCTGCGAATCCTTGCAGGCATAGTCAGTCCTGACAAAGGACGTGTGGTTAATCATGGTGTTACAGCTTCTCTATTGTCACTTCAAGTGGGGTTCTTGAATCACCTGACCGGTAGAGAAAATGCGATTTTGAGTGGAATGATGCTTGGATTATCAAAAGACCAGGTTCTTAAGAAAATAGATGGTATCCGTGAATACTCAGATATAGGGGATTTCTTCGATCAACCGGTCAATAGTTACTCATCAGGTATGCGTGCACGTCTTGGTTTTTCAGTTGCTATATATATTAATCCTGATGTTATCCTGCTTGACGAGGTTCTTGGTGTAGGAGATATAGAGTTTAGGGAAAAATCTAGCGAGACGATTAAAAGTATTATCAAGTCTGATAAAACAGTGGTGCTTGTATCTCACAACGGCTCGGTAATTAAGCGGTTGTGCGACAGAGTGGTGTGGATCGATAATATGCAGACCAGAATGCAGGGCGATCCTGAAGAGGTTGTAACTTGTTACGAGCAGAGTATCAAGACGTAATACATATAGACCGCTGCAGTGAAAATTCCATAACTCAAGATTCTATTTGACGAATCCCAGCCATCTCATCACCCTTTCAATCATTTTTTCTTCAGGTTTTATCAGAGTTACATCCACCTCTTGATGGCAGGCGTTATTGTTGAATCCAATAAGATTCTCCATAGATATCCTTTTTCCGGATAAGAATAATTTGTTAAGAGAGTCGGCTGATATTGAGCCATGACGATTTTCATAGCATTTCTGAACTTTGTTGATAGGTAAATTGAATATAGGAGCTCTTTTCAAGCAGATCATTTTTTTTCGATCAATCGGGTGGTTGGCCAGTGTGCCTTCAAGAGTGTTGGGGTTTTGATAACTTAACTTACATAGTAATGGGTATATGTCTGCGGTTCTATAAATGTGACCATCGACTGACATGGGATAGCCGAAATCACCATCTTTCCCTTTCCATTGCCAGCAATTCTTATCATCAAACTCGGGCGGCTTCATTTTTATATCCAATGCATAGCAATAATTTAACCCGGGATCAAGCCGTAAAGACAGGCATAAAATCGCGCTATCCTGTTTAAGGATATGCATCTCGTTGCAGTTGATACTAAATGGTTCCTTCCATACGATGTCATCGACAAAAAATATGGTGTAATCATGAGATGCGTTAATTGCAGCCAGCATGTCTTCTTTGAAGTGTTTTTCATTGGTGAAGTGGATGTTGTCAGCATGTTCCTTTTTTAATCTATGGTAGCCTTTTTCGAAATCTTTGTTCGAGCTTGTATACAATATCGTTATGTTATAGCCACTAAACTCATTTAACATCTTTTGCATGCTCCTTAGAAAAAGGTCTAGTTGGCATGCTCGGTCCTTGCTGAAGACAATAATATTCAGTGTGGGGAGTGTGTTTTCATCGTCTAAATCAGTCATTAGGTTCATTGTTGATGTTTTCTGGTTAAGTACGTTCAGGCTGAGCTTTAGTTTTTAAGATATGAAGATATCTTTCGTAAAGGTTCTGTAATCTTCCATGAAGCACTGGTGTATACGCAATCAAGCTCCCTGTTAGCGCGACTTAACTCATTGCGCAAAGTGGTTAGTTCAGCTTCAAGCTCAAGTTTAGTGGTTTGATGCTTTAACGATATCAGAGTGTTCGCTTGTGAGGATAAGGTTTGATTATGATTCATTTTCTCTATAGCTGTGTTCAGTATCTCGTTTGAATCTTTATATCTGCAAAGCATATTCAAAAGATGTATAGATTGAATGTGTGCATCAATACCGTTGTCTGTTGACATTGCTTTAGTGGAGAATTCGAGGGCTTTTTTTAGATCGCCACTATTTTGCGATATGCGGCTTAGAGCAAGCAGGCTGTATGGGTCTTCATGATGCTTCGATAAAATAAAATTTAGCTGCTCTATCTGCCAGTCATCTTTTGCAAGTCCGTTCTTCTTTTCTTCTCTCAAGAGGAAGGAAACGGCTTGCTTATCCATATCGTTCAGGATAAGTGCCAGTATGTATCGGTTATGAATTGGTGTTCGTGTATTCCAGGGCAGGAGTTTTTTATCATTGAATATAGATCGAAAGTTCGTAAATATGTTCTTGCAAGAACTTTCCCCAAGTGCTTCAGGTGCCCTTGCCCATAGCTCTGAGATGATGTAATCCCAGTTGGTTAGCTGCCTGGTAGCAGCGTCATGTAGTCCATTCTCTTCAAGTATGTTCGCGATGAGCTGCTTCGATGTTGTTGCATCGATAACTTTCTTTTCGGTCAGCTTGCCATGCATGGTAGAGCTGTCTGACAGATGGTAGTGGTATATAATCTCTGGAATAAGGGTGATTTTCTTGGCCGCTGTTAAAACCGATGCAAGAGTGACAAGGTCTTCTCCTACAATGAGATCAACTGGAAACTTTATATTGTATTGGTTTAGTAACTGCCGCTTGTAAAGGTAGCTCCAATGACCGGTAGGTATTTGTTGTAAAAATTCAGATCTATATATATTGGTATTTACTGTCTTTACCTTTGGTGAGGCCCAGTCCATTGTGATTTTATCGCCATCTGGTTGTACAGCTACATATCCGCCCTTGACGACATCGCTACGGTATTCTGTTGCTGCAGTGTATAAGTACTCCAGTGCGTCTAGCGGTATTGTGTCATCTGCATCAAGATAAAAAATATAATTGCCTATGGCTAGAGTCAGGCCTGTATTTCTGGTTGCGCTAACACCTTGATTTTTCTCGTTGTGAATGATTCTGAATCTGTTGTCAGCTTTGGCTGCTGAGAGCAAAATGCTATGAGATTTATCATTAGAGCCGTCATCTATACAGATGATCTCTATATCTCTAAAAGTTTGGTTTTTAATCGAGTTCAGGCATGTGTCAAGGTGCTTCTCAGCATTATATACAGGCACAATTACAGAAATTTTGGGGGGAGGGGTGGTTTGATTCATTGTCGCTCGTAAAGGTATTAAGTAAGTATATCAGCTGATAGAATGATTAAGATGTTAAATCTCTAGTTTGAAATTCACTTAATAAAGTCATGTCAGATGTTATCGTTCCTTAATAGCCTTATCAAATGGGTGAGGCCAGATAGTAAGCATACTTGTGTAACAGGTGGGGTAACCACTATGGTTGATGCTGAGATATGTGTGAGTGTTATAGTTCCTGTCTACAATGTCGATGAATACCTTAGGCAATGCTTGGCAAGCGTGGCGTCTCAAAGTCTTGAAAATATTGAGGTTATCTGTATAGATGACTGCAGTACAGATAAATCTGGCTTGATTCTCAAAGAATATGCTGACGATAATCCAGCTTTTAAAATCTACTACCATCAACATAATAGAGGATTGTCTGCAGCGAGAAATACAGGGCTCGACAAGGCGCGGGGAATCTATGTATATTTTCTGGATTCAGATGATTATCTGGCTTCTGAGGATGCGCTGTCAATATTATATAATACCGCTTGCGAAGATGATGCTGATGAGGTTGTTGGTGGGATTATTCACTGGAATGAATATACTAATGATAGAGCCCTTGATTGGGATGAAAACTATCTGAAGAAAGAGGTGCGACGACAAACTCTGGCTCAACTCCCTCAGTTAACCTGTAACGTTATCGCTGTAAATAAGCTGATAAGAAAGTCGTTGATAGATTGTGAATCTGTAAGGTTTATAGAAGGTTTGCGTAAATATGAGGATAACCCTTTCTCATGCAAGATGCATATACTGGCAAGATCTATCTCTATTTTGCCAGTGACCACGTATATATACAGAAAGGGAAGAGCGGGCTCTATTATGATGAATGAAGTTAAGGAAGATGCAGAGTATAAAAATATCTATTGTGCTGAAATCTTTGGTTTTATAGAATCAAGAGATGAATACCATAAATATCGCGAAATGTATTACATGCGATATATACGACAGTTAATTTTAGGTGCTGTCACCCTGTCACATTTTTCTCCATCAGAAGATGAGAAGTCGTCCTTATTGCAACAATGGGCGTTAATTTTGAGTGTTATGCCTGTTGATTTACCTGGAGTTCCCGAACGTTTTCAGAATATACTTCGTCCTGTGTTGCAGGGTCGGTACGAATTGGCCTGGGAGAAAATTTTGGCATGGGATGAAGCTGTCCGGCAATCAAATTAGATTGGTCAGGTACCCTGAAGGATAATTGTCAGTATCGAAAGTTATTCTTAAGATTATCCAATTTAGCAAGGCTTCTTGAGCTTTTTGTATTACTTTTCAAAATATAATAATGGATAAAAATAAATTCCCCATAAGTGTTATCACTATTGTAAAAAATAATGAAGATCTCCTGCCACGGGCAATTGATTCTATCCTCAGTCAGACACTATCTAATTTTGAGTACATCATCGTAAATGATGGAAGTACGGATGGCACCCGTGAACTGATCGATAGTTATGTGAAATCTGATTATAGAGTGACTGCTGTTCATTTGCCAGAGTGCCTGGGCCGCTCAATGGCAAGGAATAAAGGGCTCGATGCTGCTGCCGGTAGTTACATTTACTTTTTGGATGCCGATGATTATGTCCCTGAAAATGCCTTAGAGGTATTGTTTGAAGTTGCCGAAAGCAATCAGGCAGATGTGGTGTATGGTGGGACTAGATGCTTTGACAGTAAAACGGGTGACTGGTTATCGAAGCATTATACTGATGATATTGTGAAGTATGAGCGCCATAATATCCAATTGGATGATTGTCTTCCACTGGTGAATAATCACCAGATAGTCGGCAGACTATACAGGCGACAAATGTTGAAGAAGAACAATATTCGCTTTAGTACTGTTCGAAAAAATGGTGAGGACGTTTTGTTTTCCTTCTATACAGCACTTTTTGCTGAAAATATTTCACTGCTACCCTCGGAAAAAGTCTATTTTTATAGCTTGGGGAACTATATTGATACAGCTAATGAATCCAAGCTTAACGATGCTCGTGATAATGTCCTTGAAACAATAAAATACGCCAAGGACCATGGCAGTGAGCAGTTGCAGAAGTTTATGTGGAAGAAGGGAGTTGCATTTGCCGCAGACCTGAGCAGGGCGGCAAAAGTATATGAAGGTAAAGATTTTGAGCTGCTTTCTTACATGAAGTCTCTTAAACCAATTGTCGCGGGAGTTGATGAGACGATTTTAAAGTCTCTATCTTTATATCATAGAGACTATTACAGTGCGATATCCAGTGGTCAATATTTGAATGCATACATGATGTGGCAGCGATATTTGGGTGGGTATGGCAATAATATTTCCGGGAACAGAGTTACCACAGTATCTGGTTGTTTAAGAAAGACCATGTCAAATACTCTTTACAGGTTGCGAATGTCACCTGTATGGCCTTTGTTAGACCCATTTGGGCACGTGGCAAAGAAAGTCAGAAACTACTTGCTGGAAGTCAATTATAAATGTGCACCAGGAAGTGGCATAAAAGTAAGTGTTATTATACCTGTGTATAATGTAGAAGAATTTCTAAGGCAGTGCCTGGCCAGTGTCGCTAGTCAAACATTGTCCGATATTGAAATAATATGCGTAAATGACTGCAGTTCAGATAATTCACAAGTGATTCTCGATGAATATGCTGCTGACAACGAGGATTTTGTACTCTTGACGCATGATAAGAATAGTGGCTTGTCGGCTGCCCGAAATACTGGCTTAGAGGCGTCTACAGGTCAATATGTTTTTTTTCTAGATTCGGATGATATGATTGCTAGGGATGATGCCCTTGAAATCCTTTATCGTGCAGCTTGCACTGATGATGCTGATGAAGTTATTGGCGGGGTGCTGAAGTGGCATGAGCATACTGGGGAAAAGTATTTGGACTGGCATAAAAACTATCTTACAAAAGAGGTTCGCGGTGAGCAGCTCAGTAACTTGTCACAGTTGAGGTGCAACGTTGTTGCCTGGAATAAGCTTATCAAAAAGAGCCTACTTGATGAGAATTCCATACGGTTCAATGAGGGTATAAGGAAGCATGAAGATAATCCTTTCTCCTGTATGGTTCATGTGCTAACCAAAAAGATATCAATAATACCTGTTACTACATATTTGTATCGCCAGGCCCGTAGCGGCTCTATAATGAACAAGATAAAGAAAGAAGATGCATATTCTAGAAACAGTTACTGTTCAGAAATATTTAGGTTCATAGAGTCAAATGAACGATTTTATCAATTCCGCGATATGTATTACCCCATGTACTCCAGACAGCTTATACAAGGAGCTGGAATTCTGTCGCAATTTTCTCCTTTGCAGAGTGAAAAGATCGAGTTAATGGAAAAATGGGCAGAATCACTTGCTGTTATGACTGATGAGCTGCCAGGTTTATCTGGTAATTTACGTAAAATTATTTTTCTCGTGCGTAGTGGAATGTATGAAGAAGCCTGGGATAAAGCTGTTCTTCTGGATAAGAAGTGAATCTTTCCATGGACATGATAAGCAGCTGCATAATCAGTGTAAAAGTGATGAGTAGTTATGCGCAGTGACTTAGGAATACTTGTATTCGGACATACTCGACCGCTGTACATTGCAGATGTACTAAAAAGCCTGCAAAAACAGGGTGCGATATCACAGGTTGATGTCTGGCTTGATGGTCATCAAAGTGTCCCCGAGATTGAGTATAAGACAGAGCTCGTCAAAGAGGTTGTTAGACAGTACAAGGTCAGGAATGTGTTTTCTCACAATGGCATGCTCGGTTTCAGAAAACTGATCCTGCACGCTCTGGATTATGCTGCTGAAAGCTATGATCGTATCATCGTTCTGGAAGATGATTGTTTTCCGACCCGCGATGCCGTAGATATCTTTGCGCAGGAGTTAGATAAGATAGCTGGCGATAACAGTATTTTTTCAGTCTATGGGCATCATTTTCTTCTGCCAGATGAGGGCGAAACATGTTCTCGTTTTCAAGGTTGGGGTTGGGCGACCACAGGTAGCAAATTAAAGTCTCATGTCCGCAAGTTGATCTACCTGTATTCACTGAGGGAGCCAGAGTATCTGCAGTTCGTCAACCATTCACTATCACCTGAGATTTTAGCTAAATTAGATGTGACGCCACATAGGCAGCCGACAGATACGCTGCGCAAGTTTTTTGCCTGGGATGAAACACTCGCATTAATCACCGTTCTTGCGGGTCAAGAGCACAAAAAAACACCAAAGAGAACGATTTATAACTTTGGCGCCAGTGAAGATTCATCCAGGTTCAAGAATGTTGACTCGTTTTCAAAGCCACCATTTAATATGATTAGTCACGATGACATCTGGGATTATTTCTGAGATGGAGCAATAAGGTGGGTGGCCGTAGTCGTCGTCTGATAATACTGGATCCGTCTTTGCATGATTTGGGGGGAGGGTGCTTTGAAAAAACAAAGGTTTTAGTTGAAAAAGCAGTTAGGAATGGCTGTGAAACTCTGGTGTATGCAAGTAAGTCATTTGATTCCCGTCAGAGAATTGCTGGAGCATCGGTGCGCTCGGTATTTGGCGGGCCTTCAGGTGTCAGTAACTCCTTGAAAGATAATAGAAGTATTGCTCATATGATCAGGTCGTTATGGAGGTATCAGGTTAGGGATTGGCTTCCAATGTGGTTGCTGCGTTCATTGAGGCGTATCCGGAGCAAGTTAGAGGTTCTTCTGTCTCGTACAGGGTTACCGATGACGCTTATTCCCCGCTTGCATAGTCGTAGTGCTGGAGATGAATTAAGAGACGCCTTGTGTCTGGATGGTGCTGATGATCATGACCATATTGTGGTGCATACATCTGACGCTTTCATGTACCGTACAATATTGCAATTTCTTCTTAAAGCGTACCCGAATACCAGCTTACCGCGCTTTCATATATCTACGCCCTACGACCTAGATTCTATGCCTGCTTCGGGCGAAGGTCTGCAAGTTAAACGGGTTGTCAGTTACCTCCAGCAGATGGGCTGTATAAACCGGTGCGTGTATCTGTATGCTGAAAGCAGGGTTTCGGCTGATTCTCTTTCATCAGGGTGCCATGTAGAGGTGGCAGACCTGGGCGCTATGGGTGAGCGAGAAATTAACGATGAGATTTATTATCCGGATATTGCTGATAAACTGCTGCTAAAAATAGCCAAAATCGATGACGCTGACAATGATGAGGGTGTCGCAGAGCAGTTTGCAGGTAGCCCTGAAAATGGTGTGTCATATCAGGATGATGTGCCTGCTGAAAACGGGTATAATGTCGAATTGATTGAGGCAGTGGAGTCTAAGGATGGCCACGCATTGTATATAAAACAGATTAAGAAGTAGTAGCCGTGAAAATCTGCTCAAGTAGAGGTGTGAGTTTAGCAGTATGAAAGTAATTATTCTTGGTGGTGATGGATTCTGTGGCTGGCCAACAGCACTTCATTTATCAAACATAGGTTTTGACGTTACCATTGTTGACAACCTTTCTAGAAGAAATATCGATAATGAGTTAGAAGCTTATTCCTTGACACCGATAAGACCGATGGGTGAGCGCTTAAGAGTCTGGAAAGAAAAAACGGGTAAAGAAATTAAATTCATCAACCTCGATGTCTCCGAACAATATTACAGGTTGTTGACTTTATTGAAAGAGTATCAACCTGATGTAATTGTACATTTTGCTGAACAGCGTTCTGCACCTTATTCCATGAAATCATCATGGCATAAACGATACACCGTAGATAATAATGTCAATGGTACAAACAATCTGTTGTCAGCCATGGTCGAAGCCGAGATCGATGCGCATGTAGTACATCTGGGTACCATGGGCGTCTATGGTTATAGTTCCGCAGGAATACAGATCCCGGAAGGTTATCTGACAGTGACGATAGATAATGAGCAGGGTGAAGCAATCTCACAAGAGATCCTATACCCTGCACAACCCGGTAGTATCTATCATTTAACCAAGACTCAAGACCAGCTTTTATTTTCTTATTATAATAAAAATGATGGTATCAGAGTGACTGACTTGCATCAGGGTATCGTTTGGGGTACTCAAACGGAAGAAACGAAGCTTGATGAACGTCTTATTAACCGTTTTGATTATTGTGGTGACTATGGCACAGTGCTAAATCGTTTCTTGATGCAGGCCGCTGTCGGTTATCCACTGACGGTACACGGTACTGGTGGCCAGACTCGGGCTTTCATTCATATCCAGGACACAGTGCACTGTATCGAACTAGCGATAAAAAACCCTCCTGATAGATCTCGAGTTCATATTATGAACCAGATGACAGAAACACATAAAGTTCGAGATCTGGCCGAGATGATTGCTGATAAGACAGGTGCTGAGCTGGAGTTTGTCTCCAATCCTAGAAAAGAAGACGATGAGAATGAATTGAGAGTGGCAAATGAAGGCCTTATCAATCTCGGTCTATCGCCTATAACATTAGAAGATGGACTGCTCGATGAGATAACAGATATCTCCAAGCGGTATGCTGACCGTTGTGATAAAGAAAAAATACCATGCCATTCTTTATGGACTAAAGATCAGAGTAGCGGTGTGCCCACAAGATTAAAAGGAGCCTGATCGATAGCGAGATTATCTGGGTATCGCAGGAATGTCGAAGCCCAATGTTATGTCTGGTAATTTTAGTCTAGGATTCGTCAGGTAACTTATGATTATTGGCTCAGGCCTGTTGGCGAAAGCTTTTACTTCTGGTTATGAAGACCGTGACGATGTTTGTATCTACGCAGCGGGAGTATCTAATTCTGGCTGTACTGATGCTAATGAATTTTATCGTGAGAAGGTCAGGTTGCAGCAAGCAATTGCTTCATCGAAAAAAGAGACTGTTTTTGTGTATTTCAGTACCTGCAGTATTTACGATGAAGATCTGTTGTATAGTCCGTATGTAAGACACAAACTCGCCATGGAGTCACTGGTCGTAAATAAACCTAATCACCTGATTTTCAGGTTGCCGCAAGTTGTAGGTAAAACCCCAAATCCACATACGCTTTTAAATTTCTTATATGCAAGGATCACGAGGAGTGAGAAATTCTATATCTGGAAGAATGCGCAGCGTAATGTGATAGATGTCGATGATGTCGCATCTATCTCTGATGTCTTTATCAATGATCAGGCTGTTCGGGATGTTATTGTCAACATTGCGAACCCGGAAAATTATTCAGTTTTAGATGTAGTAAGGATGTTTGAAAGTGTCTTGCATAAAAAAGCGATCTGCGATTATGAGGACAAAGGTAATGAATATGTAATTGATGTCTGTCAGATGCAGTCAGTTGTCTATAGGTCTGGTGTTGTTTTTAATGAAAGTTACCTGAATAAGATAATAAGTAAATATTATGCAAACAAGTAATAATAACATCCAGCTATCAATCGTCATCCCCGTATATAACAGTGAGCCGATTCTGCCTAAACTGGTTGAAGAGATATACCAGGAAATGAAAAAGGAAGGGCTTGATGAACATTTTGAGCTGGTGTTAGTTAATGATGATAGCCCTGATGACAGCTGGAAAAAAATACGTGAGTTGGCCCTGGAGCGCCCTTTTTTGAAAGGGGTTTCACTGAGGAGAAATTTTGGCCAGCATAACGCTACGATGGCAGGCTTAAATCATTGCATGGGTGACGTGGTCGTAATCATGGATGATGACCTTCAGCACCCTCCTTCTGAGATAGGGCAGATCGTTAAAGCGGTCAATGACGGCTATGACGTCTGTTACACGCGATATTTAAATCGTCAACATGCATTATGGAAGAGAGTCGGTAGCCATTTCAATGACTGGGTCGCGACAAAACTGCTGGGCAAGCCAAGGGGGCTTTACCTGTCATCATTTAAAGCAATAAAACGTTCCGTCGTGAAAGAGATAATAAAATACGATGGCCCCTATGCATATGTCGACGGTCTTATACTTGACGTTACCCGTTCGATAACTGCTGTCGATATTGAGCATCAGGCACGTGTAGAGGGTGAGGGTAACTATAATCTGAGAAGATCGCTGTCACTCTGGTTGAAGATGGCGACAAGTTTTTCTGTTATGCCACTGCGTTTTGCAACATATGCGGGATTTTCCATAGCCTTGCTTAGTCTGCTGATGATTGTCGTAGTGATGGTTCAAAAACTCATAAACCCTGAGCTGCAAGCTGGTTGGGCATCGGTTATTGCAACTATTTTATTTATTGGCGGTGTCCAGACACTTTGTATTGGGATGATAGGCGAATACCTTGGCCGTGCGTATCTAAGACTGAACGGGAAACTGCAATTTAGTGTTGGCGAATTATTAAACATGGATGAGGGTTCTGATGCCGGAAAATGAATTTGATCGATTTGCTGAAAAGTACGATGAAATTCTTGCTGACTCTATGCCGGAAGGTATGAGTGAAAATCCCTATTTTGCTGAGTATAAAATTAAACTGATTGCAGATTTGCTGGATGGCCAGGCTCCAGCGAAGATTCTTGATTTCGGATGCGGTGCAGGTCGTGGTCTACCTTATGTTGCAAGGTATTTCCCGGAATCGGACGTGGTAGGGTTTGACGTATCAGAAGCATCACTGGATGTCGCTCGAAACAGGGTGCCTGATGCGATGTTAGTCTCAGATATGAGCGATTTGAAAGATGAGCGTTTTGATCTGATCGTTGCAGCTAATGTTTTTCATCATATTCTGCCTGATGAAAGAGTAGCGGCCCTGTCTGATTGTCGTAAGGTACTTGCTGATAAAGGTAAGATGTTCATGTTTGAGCATAACCCCTATAATCCGGCAACTCGCTGGGTGTTCGAGCGCTGCCCATTTGATGTTGATGCCGAGATGTTGAGTAAAGCTAGTGCGAGCAGAATTGCCAGACAAGCAGACCTCAAGGTAGCCGATAGCGGATATACACTGTTTTTCCCCGCACCATTTTCAATGCTGCGTGGACTGGAGAAGTTTCTGAAGCTGGTCCCATTGGGAGCGCAATATTATGTCCAGCTTGAAAAGTAAGGCGGGTTATGTAAGTCGATAACTGGGTAGTGCGCCTTGAATACAATCGTTGCTTTTACCGTTATATTCCTGCTCATGGCACCGGTGTTCCACCGGTTATTTCTAATATTGCCGGGTATGCTGTTGGACTGCTGCTTGGGTTAATCATATCAAGTAGTTATCGGTGTTCGCAGCGAAGGGTATATGCTAAGCGAAGGTGGGTGATAGATATTATGTTTCTGCATATGCTTCGCGGTTAATTTAGTCATGCTTACTTATGCGCTCGATACACTCCAGTTGGGCAAAGAGATCTCCCAGATAGTTGCCGCTGACACATATACGGTATGATGGCCCCACTTTGTAGCGCTCCTGAGTTAACTCGAAACTCATGATAAATGTGTCTGGAGGATGTTTGATATAGTAACCACGTGATATTATTAAATACAGCGATAAAGTTCAATTCGCGATTTATAATGAAAGCAGATATCTCTGTGAATCCACACAAGTTATTCCAACAACATAATTACTTATAAACATTCTCAACAATGAACGGTAATGAGCGAGATACAGGGATGCTAGTATTAGATAGTGAGTACTCAACGACCCGTAGAGTTGTTGACAGCGCCCATAATGAGGGTGCGCTTAATCCTTCTGCTATAAAAAGCCTGTTCTTACCTGTGCAGGCTGACCGGATTGGGGAAGGCGGGTTGCGTACCAGGGGATATTATAAGCGCAGTGTCATAGAGAAACCGTTAATCACTGTAATCACAGTAGTGCGAAATGCAGAAGAACGAATTGAAAAGGCGATACTAAGCGTTTTAGAGCAGTCTTATGACAATGTTGAGTATATCGTAGTAGATGGCGCTTCAACGGACGCTACTTTGGAAATTATTAAAAAATATGAAAAAGCGATAGATTATTGGGTTAGTGAAGAGGACGACGGTGTTTATGATGCCATGAATAAAGGGGTGAGAGTCGCATCAGGTGACTATGTATTGTTTCTTGGCAGTGATGATGTTCTTTTCGATGTGTTTCATGAGATAGCTGATTTACTAGCTGAAAAGACCGTTAGTTATTATGGAAGTGTCACCCTTTCTAACAATAAAAAAGTGTATGATGGCAGATTTAACGCATTTAAACTGTTTTTGAAGAATATTCCCCATCAGGCGATACTCTACTCTAGGCTAATGTTTTATGAGTACGCTTTCGACGTTAAATACATCGCGGTTGCAGATTATGCGCTAAATTTGAAGCTGTATTCAGATGAGAGATACGGGTTTGCATATATCCCGTTTAATATAGCGGTTTTTGATAACGAGAACGGATTGAGTTCAACGATAGTGGATAAAGTCTTCTCGTCGGATAAGCCAGCAATAATAAAAAAACACTATTCAAGCTTGTACTATATGATTTACCTGCTGGTAAGGTCTGTTTTCAGAAAGAAAATAAAGTTTTCTTGACTAGTCATTGTCCCCGGGTAATCCGCCATATGACTGGCTTATGCGGAAAATATAATGACCTGCAAGTAAATGAAAGATTATAGATGTGTAATAAATCGAAAATTATAGCAATGTATTTTACCCAGTTGCATGCTATACCAGAGAATGATGAGTGGTGGGGTAGCGGATTTACCGACTGGGACAATGTGAAGTCAGCAAAGCCATTGTATCCCGGTCATTATCAGCCAAGAATACCTTTAGCGTCCAGCTACTACGATCAATCGGAGTTGAGTGTGGTTCGTCGTCAGGTTGAACTAGCGAAGAAGTATGGTGTTTACGGTTTCTGCCATTACCACTACTGGTTCGACGGTAAACAGCTGCTGGAAACCCCGACCAATTTATTTCTTGAGAACCCGGATATCGATTTTCCTTTCTGCCTGTCATGGGCGAATGAAACCTGGTCGAGACGATGGGATGGCCGCGATCACGATATCCTTATAAAGCAAACTCATCCGCCTACCGTAGAGAGCTGGTCGAAGCATTTTGATTACCTGATAAGAGCATGGTCTGACAGGCGTGCTATCAAGATAAACGGTAAACCTGTTTTTGTAATATATCGTCCTCAGAGGATTGAGAAGTTGGCCGAGATGCTCGATTTCTGGAATACCAGGGCTATCGAGAATGGCCTAGAGGGTATTTATTTCATATTTCAGAAACAATATGAACCATCTGACAGGTCATGCCTGGAGTCATTTGATGCCTGTTTTCAGTTTCAGCCATTCGAAGCGATTCACTCTTCCGGATACTCTTCCGCGGCTGTAAAAAAACAGAGGCTACGTGCTTTGATAGAAAAGTTGCCGATGTTGGTACAGAATTCTATCTGGTCAATCTGGGCGTCACATAAAAAACACTATACATTACATAGCTATGACCGGGTATGGGCCCAGATCATCGATAATGTAAAACGGTCGCCTGTCAATGAGTTTCCAGGGGCGTTTGTGGACTGGGACAACACGGCAAGGTATGGCGCAAGGGCAACCATCTTCAGAGGGGCGTCTCCTGAACGATTTAAATACTGGTTTAGTAAGCTGCTCGAACTGGTTTCGGAGCGGCCTGAAGAAATGAACTACGTTTTTTTAAATGCCTGGAACGAGTGGGCAGAGTCCGCATATCTCGAGCCGGATGAGAAACACGGTTATGCATATCTGGAAGCGATCTCCAGCATTGTGTCTACCGATAATGATGGTGATATATGACGTCTCAAAGTCCGGGTTCTACGCTGTGGAAATGGCCACAGGACAGGATGGAGAAAGTCGATGCCTGTCCAGTCTGTGGTGGTGAGGATGCTGTAACACTTGAAGAGGGTTTAGTCGATTATATGTCAAAACCTGCAAGCGGTCCGTGGTCGATGAATAAATGCCGGTTGTGTGGTGTGGCATACTTGTCTCCCCGTCCGGACCGAGCGTCGATAAGTCAGGCATACATTAATTATTATACTCACACTTCGGAGAAAGATGACCTTGTCCATCGCTATCTAAGATCAATTAAGAGCGTTCTCTCTGAAAAATACTTTGCGGTGGTGAGTGGCTCTGGCAGTATGGTCGATCGTATTGTATACCTGGTTATCAAGCTACTCTTTCCGCTTTCGCTGTATTTTGATGCCAAATCAAGGCACATCTTTAATCTCAAGAAGCAACCGGGAAAACTGCTTGATATAGGTTGCGGTAATGGCGAATTTCTCAAGTTTGCTGAACATTATGGCTGGCAGGCAGTGGGTGTAGATTTCGATACAGAAGCGGTTAAAGAGGCAAGGTCGGGTGGTCTTGACGCGAGGCTGGGCGATATTGACGTCATAGATAGTGGTGAACGCTACGATTATATTACACTGAGTCACGTGGTCGAACATGTCTATGATCCTGTCGAACTGCTGCGTACCTGCTATGGTTTGCTCAACCATGGTGGTGTATTGTGGTTGGAAACACCGAACATCGAAAGTATGGGGTATGCGTATTACAAATCTAACTGGCGAGGGCTGGAACCGCCGAGGCATATTATGCTGTTCAACATGAAATCACTCGATGAGATTTTGTTGAAGGTTGGGTTTCAAATGATCGAACAGGAAAATCATGGCCTCTCAGGCGTGTACATGGGGCTGTCTAGTGAGAGGATCCTGAGTAAGTCAGATCCTTGTAAGTCCCGTTTGAAGTGTATCGTTAGAAAGGCACGGAAGCTTTTGCGTGTAATGTCTCTTGAGATTGTGCAGCTGTCATCGAAGCGGCGACGAGAATTTCTAACCGTAAGCGCAACACGTTAACTTTGCCTATAATCAACATTACTAAGTTTTTAACAGGGATTGCGCCATGATGAGCAGTGCTGAAAATTCATTATGGGCTTATTTCGTATGAAGGTAGCTATACTGGTTCCTACGCTGAATGCCGGATCAGAGTGGAAGAGCTGGATACAGGCGGTTTTGGCAACTGGTGTAGCCCCGGCTGATGTTTATATCGTCGACTCTGGATCAAGTGACGGCACGGTCGAACAGGCCCGTGATGCGGGATTTGATGTCCAGTTAATCGATCGGGCCGAATTTGATCATGGGGCAACCCGGCAGCGTTTAGTGGATATGCTGGATGATTATGAATACGCTGTTTTTCTTACCCAGGATGCGGTTCTGTCGGCGTCTGATTCGATAAAAAATATACTGTCTCCTTTTGCTTCCGACCGGGTCGCTGCCGTTTGTGGTAGGCAGTTGCCGCGTAAAGAGGCCGGTTCGATAGAAAGGCATGCGAGGTTGTTCAATTATCCTCGAGCTTCGTCAGTGAATTCAATCAATGATGCTGGTGTTAAAGGCCTGAAAGCCGCGTTTCTATCAAATTCATTTGCCGCGTACAGAATATCAGCTTTACTGGGTATTGGCGGCTTTCCTGTCAATGTTATATTCGGTGAAGATATGTATGTCGCGACGAAGTTATTGAAGGCGGGTTACCAGGTTGCGTATGCGGCTGAGGCCAGTGTTTACCATTCTCACGACTATTCGCTTTGGCAGGAGATGAAACGCTATTTTGATATGGGAGTTTTTCATGCACGTGAGCCATGGATCAGACATGAGCTGGGAGGTGCTGAAGGTGAGGGTGTTAAGTTTGTCGTATCAGAGCTTGGGTATGTATCTAAACATGCCTTTTGGCGGATGCCTGAAGTACTTATGAGAACACTATTGCGTTATTCAGGTTTTCGCCTTGGCCTGTTAGAGGGTAAGCTTCCTTTGTGGTTAAAAAGAAAGCTGGCAATGAATAAAAGGTATTTTAAGCGGAAATACTGAATTTATTATGTATAATTCGTGTATGGAATAGGAAGTTGTATCGGGTGCAATATTGAAAATCGGGTTTCTTAAAGGGCATGCAAATGTCCTGAATTTAATTTTACGCTTAATCGACTTGACCGTAGTTTTGTCATGTGGTGTGTTAGCTTATTATTTTTCAGCAGCATACGATACTTATATGGCGGCGGGTGTTCAGGGGCTGCCAGAGCATTACATTGAAGTTATCCTGCTTGCGACTGTTCTTTCGCTATTACTCTTTCCCCTGTTTAATATATACCGTGTCTGGCGAGGCTCTTCTACTTTAACTGAAATCAGGTATCTGACCACGGCCTGGCTCATGGTCGGTCTGATACTGGCCGGGCTGGCGTTTGCCACAAAATCAGGTGCAGACTTCTCACGTTCGTGGATGGGTATATGGTTTGCTTCTACCTGGGTAGCACTGGTTGGCTCGAGAGTGTTGCTTCGTATTATTTTACGTTGGCTGCGCTCTAGTGGCTTTAACCACCGCCATATCGTTATGGTGGGCACAGGTGAGCAGGCCGCTGTGGTAGCTGATCGTTTGCGCCGCACAACGTGGTTCGGCCTTGAAATTTCTGCTTTATTTGGTACGCATGCAGAGAGTCTACCTTATTGGCTGCAAGATAAAAAAATCATTTCAGATGTCAATGATCTGCGTGATTATGTTGACAGCAGCGGTGTCGACCAGGTGTGGATATCTTTGCCGCACAGTGAAGAAGCGACTATCAGGCAGGTTATAACTGCTCTTGATGGATCAGCGGCTGAGATTCGCTATGTGCCTGACATCTTCGAATACCAGTTGATGCATCACTCTTTATCTGAAGTGGCTGGCGTGCCGGTGGTTAATATCTCGTATTCGGCCATTGATGGTGTCAATGAGTTTATCAAGGCGTGTGAAGATTATGTTCTGTCGGCAGTCCTGCTGTTGTTGGCCAGCCCGTTAATGCTGCTTATCGCTCTAGGCGTGAAACTCAGTTCTCCGGGGCCGGTGCTCTATCGACAACGTCGTGTCGGCTGGAACGGACATGAGTTTACTATGTATAAATTCCGCTCTATGCCGGTCGAGGCCGAAAAAGAGTCTGGACCTGTCTGGTCCAGCCCTGTCGATGGCAGGGCTACCCGATTCGGTTCCTTTTTACGTAAAACCAGTCTCGATGAGTTGCCGCAGCTGATCAATGTGCTGCAAGGGAAAATGTCGCTGATCGGTCCTCGTCCGGAACGCCCCATGTTCGTGGAAAAATATAAGGATGAAGTACCGCATTACATGAAAAAACATTTGGTCAAGGCAGGTCTTACCGGCTGGGCGCAGGTGCATGGCTGGCGTGGAAATACCTGTCTGCACACCCGCATCGAGCATGATCTCTATTACATCGAAAACTGGTCTTTGTGGCTGGATATCAAGATTATCATAATGACGATCTTCCGCGGGCTGGTTCATAAAAACGCATATTAGCTTTTTCTAATTATTTTCTGTCATTTCGCGCGCTTAGTGTTGACGAAATATCAATTCCCACGTAGACTTCCCGCCCGTTGTAACAGGGCCTAGAACGATGATGTTGCAACGAGTGTGTCCCCATCGTCTAGAGGCCTAGGACACCGGGTTTTCATCCCGGCAACAGGGGTTCGACTCCCCTTGGGGACGCCATTATTTTTCGCTTTGGGTACATCTAATACATGACTCAGAGTAACAGGCTGGACAAATTCATCTGGATTTGAACCGGCCTTTTTCATATCTGGCGTACACGAATTCAGGTATGATGACTTTCTGTTTATCGCGCCTTCTGGAGAATGTTTTGACCACAGCTGTACTCGCGCTTGAAGATGGAAGCTTGTTCTACGGCAAGTCCATTGGCGTTTCCGGTGAAACCATCGGCGAAGTGGTTTTTAATACAGCGATGACCGGTTACCAGGAAATCCTGACTGACCCTTCTTATAGTAAACAGATCGTAACCCTGACTTATCCCCACATCGGTAATGTCGGCACCAATGCCGGTGATGAAGAAGCCGATGGCGTTCATGCCAGTGGCCTGGTGATACGCGATAGCTCCATGGTCATGAGCAGCTGGCGCGGTGAAAAAACGCTCCACCAATACCTGGTCGAGAATAACACTGTCGCTATTTCAGATATCGATACCCGCCGCCTGACACGTTTATTGCGTGACAAAGGTGCCATGGGAGGCTGCATCGTCGCCGGTGAAAACATAGATGCTGATGCAGCGGTAGCATCTGCTAAGGCATTTGCCGGTCTTAAAGGCATGGATCTGGCGAAAGAGGTTACCACACAGGATCCTTATCAGTGGTCACAAAGTGTCTGGGATCTGGAAACTAATCAGGCGGCTGACGCTGCAGAAGCCCGCTTTCATGTCGTCGCATATGACTATGGCGTAAAACGGAATATCCTGCGCATGCTTGTCGAGCGTGGTTGCAAAGTCACCGTGGTGCCGGCGAAAACAACTGCTGCTGATGTTTTGGCTATGCAGCCAGATGGGGTCTTTTTGTCGAATGGCCCGGGTGATCCTGAACCATGTGATTACGCCATCGAGGCGATTCAGCAGATATTAGAGACCGAGCTGCCGGTCTTTGGCATCTGCCTTGGCCACCAGTTGCTGGCGCTGGCCTGCGGCGCAAAAACCCTGAAGATGAAGTTCGGCCACCACGGTGCCAACCACCCGGTACAGGACCTGGCTAGCAAGAAAGTAATGATCACCAGCCAGAACCATGGTTTTGCGGTGGATGAGAACAGCCTGCCTGGCAATCTGCAAGCGACCTATCGCTCATTATTTGATGGCTCTCTACAGGGTATCCAGCGTACAGATAAACCTGCATTTGGCTTCCAGGGACACCCCGAGGCAAGCCCCGGCCCGCATGATATTGCGCCGGTTTTTGACCATTTTATCGAGCTGATGAAAGCTGCACATGAAGGCGTCAATGCCTAGAAGAGCCAATGCCTAGAAGAGAAGATATAAACAGTGTTTTGATCATCGGCGCCGGACCCATCGTTATCGGTCAGGCCTGTGAGTTTGACTACTCCGGTGCGCAGGCCTGTAAGGCGCTGAAAGAAGAAGGTATACGTGTCATCCTGGTGAACTCCAACCCGGCGACGATCATGACCGACCCGGAGATCGCCGATGCAACATACATCGAGCCGATCAACTGGCAGACGGTTGCGGCCATAATCGAGAAAGAGAAACCCGATGTGCTGTTGCCAACCATGGGAGGGCAGACCGCGCTGAACTGTGCGCTGGACCTGGACCGTGAAGGCATCCTCGAGAAGTTCGGCGTGGAGATGATCGGCGCCAAGAAAGATGCCATCGATATGGCGGAAGACCGCGAGCGATTCAAGGTGGCCATGGAAGAGCTCGGCCTGGACATGCCGCGCGCTGCAATCGCACACAGTATGGAAGAAGCCTACCAGGTACAGGCACAGGTCGGTTTCCCGACCATCATCCGTCCTTCGTTCACTATGGGCGGCAGTGGTGGTGGTATCGCCTATAACAAGGATGAGTTCGAAGAGATCTGTCTTCGCGGCCTCGATCTATCACCAGTTAATGAGCTGCTGGTGGAAGAATCGGTACTCGGCTGGAAAGAATACGAGATGGAAGTGGTGCGTGATAAAAACGATAACTGCATCATTATCTGTTCCATCGAAAACCTCGATCCCATGGGCATCCATACCGGTGATTCTATAACCGTGGCGCCGGCGCAGACGCTTACCGACAAGGAGTACCAGCGTATGCGTGATGCTTCGGTCGCAGTACTACGCAAGATCGGTGTCGAGACCGGCGGTTCTAATGTACAGTTTTCGGTGAATCCTGAAGATGGCCGAATGACCATCATCGAGATGAACCCGCGTGTATCTCGCTCATCAGCGCTGGCTTCAAAAGCCACCGGTTTCCCGATCGCAAAGATCGCAGCCAAGCTGGCAATCGGTTATACCCTCGATGAGCTGCAGAACGAAATTACCGGCGGTACAACACCTGCTTCGTTCGAGCCGACTATCGATTACGTGGTTACCAAGATTCCGCGTTTCACCTTCGAAAAATTCCCACAGGCTGAAAATCGCCTGACCACGCAGATGAAATCGGTGGGTGAGGTGATGGCGATCGGCCGTACCTTCCAGGAGTCGTTGCAGAAAGCGCTGCGCGGTCTGGAGGTGGATATCGATGGCCTGAGTTCCGTGCTCGATCCTGATATGGCGGAAGACGAAGTCGAGTCGTTCCTCAACCAGGAACTGAGTCTTGCAGGTGCTGATCGTCTGCTCTATGTCGGCGATGGCTTCAGGCGCGGTTATTCGATGCAGAAGATGTTCAACCTGACCAAGATCGACCCCTGGTTCCTGGTACAGATCGAAGAGCTGATCAAGATCGAGATGTCACTTGCCGGCCGGGCGCTGGCTAGTATCGACAAAGATGAGATGTACCAGCTGAAACGCAAAGGATTTTCAGATAGCCTGCTGGCCAGGGCGATCGACGCTGATGCAAAAACAGTACGCGAGTATCGACAGTCGCTAGGTATCCGTCCTGTCTATAAACGTGTCGATACCTGTGCCGCCGAATTTTCGACCTCGACCGCTTATATGTATTCTACCTATGAGGAAGAGTGTGAAGCGCAGGTCAGTGATAAAGAAAAAATTGTCGTACTCGGTGGTGGTCCAAACCGTATCGGCCAGGGCATCGAATTCGATTACTGCTGTGTGCACGCGGCTTTCGCCATGCGTGATGATGGCTATGAGACCATCATGATCAACTGTAATCCGGAAACAGTCTCTACTGATTACGATACTTCGGACCGCCTGTATTTTGAGCCGCTGACACTGGAAGATGTGCTCGAAGTGATGGATAAAGAGAAGCCCAGAGGCGTCATCGTGCAGTATGGTGGTCAGACACCGTTGAAGCTGGCGCGTGACCTGGAAGCGGCCGGCGTGCCGGTAATCGGTACCACGCCGGACTGCATCGACCTGGCCGAAGACCGTGAGCGTTTCCAGCAACTGGTCAATGAACTCGGTCTGAAGCAGCCGCCTAACCGGCTGGCACGTTCGGTCGATGAGGCCGTAAAAGGCGCAGATGAGATCGGCTACCCGCTGGTGGTGAGACCTTCCTATGTGTTAGGCGGCCGTGCCATGGAGATCGTCTATAACGAGCACGATCTCAAGTTCTATATGGAGAACGCGGTCAGTGTTTCTAACGATGCCCCGGTATTGCTGGACCGTTTTCTCGATGATGCCGTCGAGGTCGATGTCGATGCTATCTGTGACGGTGAGCAGGTGTTGATCGGCAGCATCATGGAGCATATCGAACAGGCCGGTGTCCATTCAGGCGACTCAGCCTGTTCGCTACCGCCATACTCGCTATCCGCCGGGGTGCAGGACCAGCTGCGTGAGCAGACCCGCCAACTGGCTTTAAAACTGGGTGTTGTCGGCCTGATGAATATCCAGTTCGCCATCCAGTTTACTGACGACGGCAGCGAGAATATCTACCTGCTGGAAGTGAATCCGCGGGCATCACGTACTGTGCCTTTTGTCTCCAAGGCTACCGGTGTACCGCTGGCGAAGATCGCCGCCCGTTGTATGGCAGGTAAATCACTGGCTGAGCAGGGTGTCACAGAAGAGACAGTACCGCGGAATTTTGCAGTCAAAGAATCAGTCTTCCCGTTCGTCAAGTTCCCTGGCGTTGATCCGTTGTTGGGTCCCGAGATGAAGTCTACCGGTGAGGTCATGGGTGTCGGTGAGACCTTTGGTATGGCATTCGCCAAAGCCCAGCTGGGTGCCGGTGTTAACCTGCCGACCAAGGGCCGGGTGTTTATCAGTGTGCGTGAAAGGGACCGTGACCACGCGGTATCCCTGGGTCGCGAACTGTCTGCAAAAGGTTTTGATCTGGTAGCAACCAGCGGTACCGGCGCTGCATTACAGGAAGCGGGTATCAGATGTAAACTGGTAAACAAGGTCTATGAAGGCCGTCCGCATATCGTCGATATGATCAAAAATGGCGAGATAGCGCTGATAATGAATACTACCGAGGGTAAAAAAGCGATCCAGGACTCCTATACCATCCGTGCCTCAGCATTGCAGCACAAGGTGAGTTACACTACTACCATCGCCGGTGCGAATGCGACCGTGCGAGCGTTAGACTACCTGGATGTGAAAGATGTAACACGCTTACAGAATTTACATGAACAGATTCAGCAACAGAAGAAAGAGGCTACAGCGTGAACAAAGTGCCAATTACCGTACGCGGTGCACAAAAACTACAGGATGAGCTGTTGCAGCTGAAAACGGTCGACCGGCCTAAAGTGATCGATGCGATCGCCACTGCACGTGAGCATGGTGACCTGAAAGAGAATGCCGAGTACCATGCTGCCCGCGAGCAGCAGGGCTTTATCGAAGGTCGTATCAAGGATATCGAAGGCAAGCTGGGTAACGCGACGATCATCGATGTCACCACTGTTAATGCTAACGGCAAGGTCGTGTTCGGTGCGACGGTTGATGTCGCTGACGAAGAGACCGGGGACGAGTTGACCTACCAGATCGTCGGTGATGATGAAGCCGATATAAAAAACAATATGATCTCTATCAGTTCACCGATAGCGCGAGCGTTGATCGGCAAAGAAGAGGGTGACGTCGTCGAAGTGCAGACGCCTGGTGGTCTGCGTTCCCTGGAAATCGTAGAGATTAAATATATTTAATCTTTTACCACGACTCTTAATAATTGCCTGGCCCCAATGTCCCTGTCAAAAAAACAAATCAAATTTCTGCGTGCGAAATGCCATGAGCTGAAGGCGGTTATCCTGTTAGGGCAGAAAGGCCTGACGGAAGAAGTCTTGTCCGAACTGGATAATGCCCTGATCCATCATGAACTGGTGAAGATTAAATTGTCCGTCGATGATCGTGATGCTCGTCAACAGATGATTGCTGATATCTGTGACAGAACGCAGTCTGAAGAGATACAGTCAATCGGCAAGACCCTGTCTGTGTATCGCGTCAACCCTGAAAAAGCCATCATCTCCCTGCCACTCGTGTAGTTCATGGCTTAACCGGTCATCTCAGAACGGCTTACTTCTATCCCACCATGGCAAAAAGCAAGAGCAGCAAGGGCTGGTTAAAAGAACATTTCGATGATGAATATGTTCGCCGCTCTCAGCAGGATGGTTACCGCTCTCGCGCGATCTACAAACTCATCGAGATCGATAACAAAGATCATCTGATAAAACCCGGTATGACGGTCATCGACCTCGGCGCTGCACCAGGCGGCTGGTCTGAATACTGTGTGAAAAAGCTGGGTAATAATGGCACGGTTGTGGCGCTGGACATCCTGCCGATGGAACCAATCGATGGAGTCACAATCTTACAAGGTGATTTTCGGGAAGACGCCGTTTTTGAAGAGTTGATGGCTGTCATTAATAATGAGCTGGCAGACCTTGTAATCTCCGATATGGCCCCCAACATAAGTGGCATGGACTCTGTCGATATGCCACGGGCCTATTACCTGTGTGAACTGGCGCTGGATCTCGCCAGGCAGGTGTTAAAACCAGGCGGCGGACTATTGGTCAAGCTATTTCAGGGAGAGGGTTTCGAAGCTTATAGCAAAGAGCTGAAAACCAGTTTTTCCAAAGTCGTGATGCGAAAACCCAAAGCTTCACGAGCGAGAAGTCGGGAGATTTATGCACTCGCGACCGGTTTTCTTGGCAAAGAGCATTAAAGTGTTGTAAGTTAGAAACATACTATTTTTCCGTTATACGCAATGACGGATGTTATCTGGAGTGATCAATTGAACGATCTAGCAAAAAATCTGGTTTTATGGGCTGTTATAGCAGTAGTTCTGCTGTCAGTTTTCAGTAATTTCAGTAAACAGTCGGGCAGCGCCCAAACTTTACCTTATTCAACCTATATCGAGATGGTGAAGTCTAACCAGGTTTCCCAGGTCACGATCGAAGGTCGTGATATCAAGGGGCGAACCACTAGCGGAAGCGTTTTCAAGACCTATAGTCCTGAAACCAGCAATACCGCTATGATCGGCGACCTGCTGGACAGCGGTGTCGAGATTACTGCGGCAGCACCTGAAGGCCAGTCATTATTGATGACGATCTTCATCTCATGGTTCCCCTTCCTGTTACTTATCGGTATATGGATTTTCTTCATGCGCCAGATGCAGGGCGGCGGTGGTGGCCGCGGTGCCATGTCCTTCGGCAAGAGCAAAGCGCGTATGCTGGGAGAGGATGAGATCACTGTTACCTTTAAGGATGTCGCCGGTGCGGAAGAGGCCAAAGAAGAAGTGGTCGAGCTGGTCGATTTCCTGAAAGATCCCACCAAGTTCCAGAAACTGGGTGGCAAGATTCCAAGCGGTGTGCTCATGGTCGGGTCGCCGGGTACGGGTAAAACCTTGCTGGCGAGAGCCATCGCCGGTGAAGCTAAAGTGCCGTTTTTCACCATCTCGGGTTCAGATTTCGTAGAGATGTTCGTCGGTGTCGGTGCCTCGCGTGTACGTGATATGTTCGAGACCGCGAAAAAACATTCACCCTGTATCATCTTTATCGATGAGATCGATGCTGTAGGTCGCCACCGTGGCGCCGGTCTGGGTGGTGGTCATGACGAGCGTGAGCAGACATTGAACCAGTTGCTGGTCGAGATGGATGGCTTCGAGGGCAATGAAGGTGTGATCGTGATCGCTGCCACCAACCGCCCTGATGTACTTGATCCTGCGTTATTGAGGCCTGGTCGATTTGACCGCCAGGTCGTCGTTCCGCTGCCTGATATCCGTGGCCGCGAACAGATCCTGAAGGTGCATATCCGTAAAGTACCTGAAGCGACTGACGTGAAACCAGCGATTATTGCACGCGGCACACCGGGTTTCTCCGGTGCTGACCTGGCGAACCTGGTGAACGAGGCTGCATTGTTCGCCGCACGCGAAAACAGCAAAGAGGTGACCATGTCTCACTTCGAGCGTGCTAAAGACAAGATCATGATGGGTGCTGAGCGCCGCAGCATGGTGATGTCTGAGAAAGAGAAGAAGCTGACCGCTTATCATGAAGCGGGACATGCGATTGTCGGTCGTGTCGTACCCGAGCATGATCCTGTATACAAGGTCAGTATTATCCCACGTGGTCGTGCCCTGGGTGTGACCATGTTCCTGCCCGAGGAAGACCGCTACAGCCACAGTAAGAAACACCTGGAGAGCCAGATATCGAGCCTGTTCGGCGGTCGTATCGCAGAAGAGCTGATCTACGGTAAAGACAGTGTAACGACCGGAGCATCGAATGACATCGAACGTGCTACCGAGCTGGCGCGCAGCATGGTGACCAAATGGGGGTTGTCTGAGCGACTGGGACCGCTGTCGTACTCTGAAGATGAGGGTGAGGTTTTCCTTGGCCGCTCTGTGACACAGCATAAGAACATGGGTGACGATACTGCCCGTATCATCGACGAGGAGATACGTGAGCTTATCGACCGCAATTACGAGCGTGCTGAAAATATCCTGAAAGAGCGTATGGATGTGCTCCACAATATGACCGAGACCCTGATGAAATATGAAACCATTGACTCGGATCAGATCGATGCGCTGATGGAAGGCAGGGAAGTGCCTGCACCGAAAGACTGGGCTGATCTGGATATCGATATCGATGATGACGATGCCAGCAGTTCTATGTCTGGTAAAAAAGACAAGAAAGATCCTGGTGATGGAACTATCGGCGGACCTGCAGGTGCAGGGCAGCATTAGCTTTAATCTTCAGGCTTTTCTAAGATGAGATCTACAGAAAGGGGCTTGCGCCCCTTTCTGTATTTTTAACTTTATTTTAATGGTTAGGTTGCTTGAGATATCGTGCAGCAGATACTGAATAATATCCGCTCAGGTCAATGGGTGGTGATGGGGATATTGAACGTCACGCCCGACTCTTTTTCTGACGGTGGCCGCTTCAACCGGCTCGATGATGCGTTGAAACATGCCTTGCAGATGCAGCAAGAGGGCGCGCTGGTAATCGATATCGGGGGTGAGTCAACTCGTCCCGGCGCAACGCCGGTGTCTGCTGACGAAGAGATCGAACGTGTCATCCCTGTGATCGAAAAAATCAGGCAGCATTCTGATATCGCTATCTCTATCGACACCAGCAAACCCCGGGTGATGCAGGCCGCAATCGACGCCGGTGCCAGCATGGTCAATGATGTCAATGCTCTGTACGCAGAGGGTGCTGTAGAGCTGTGCGCCAGGTATCAGATTCCGGTATGCCTGATGCACAAGCAGGGTGAGCCATCAACGATGCAGCACAGGCCACAGTATGATGACGTGGTGGCAGAGATAAAGCGGTATCTTATCGAGAGAGCGGCTATCTGTATTGCGGCAGGTCTGCCTGCAGAAAAAATATGTATTGACCCGGGCTTCGGCTTTGGCAAAACGCTGGAAAATAATCTATCTTTATTAAAAGAGATGGCGCAGTTTTGCGCGCTGGATTACCCGGTATTGGTGGGTATCTCAAGAAAAAGCATGTTTGGTATGCTACTAGACAGAGAAGTTGATGACAGGCTGGTGGCGAGTACGTCAGCGGTCGTTATCGCTTACCAGAAAGGTGCACGTTTTTTTCGGGTACATGATGTGGCTGAGACCTGTGATGCACTTAAATTATGTGAAGCCATAAAGTAAGTTTAGCGGGCTGGTTTAATAGGTAGATTGGAATGACTAAAAAATATTTTGGAACAGATGGTATCAGGGGTAAGGTGGGTACTGGTTTGATGAGCCCGGAGAAGGTCCTCAAGCTGGGTTGGGCGGTCGGCCGGGTACTGGCCTCGCATGAAAATGGTGGAAACCAAAGCAATCGTGTCGTCATCGGTAAAGACACTCGGATTTCAGGTTATATGTTTGAATCTGCCCTTGAAGCCGGACTCTCAGCTGCCGGTGTTGATGTCGAGCTGCTTGGACCGATGCCGACACCGGGTATCGCATACCTGACACGTACCCTGCGCGCTTCGGCGGGAATCGTCATCAGCGCATCACACAACCCCTATTATGATAATGGCCTCAAGTTTTTCTCACCGCAGGGAAAAAAGCTTGATGATGAACTGGAGTACGAGATCGAAGCGGCGTTTGAATCCGAGATGGAGATTGCCGAGTCTGCTGCACTCGGTAAGGCGCACCGCATGGTCGATGCACAGGGCCGTTATATCGAAGCCTGTAAAGCATCTATTCCTATCAATGTCCGTCTCAAAGGCTTGAAGATCGTGCTCGATTGTTCCAACGGTGCGACCTATGATATCGCGCCGCAAGTCTTTACAGAACTGGGAGCAAAAGTCATATCCACCGGTGATAAGCCTGATGGGTTGAATATCAATTATAAGTGTGGATCAACCGACCCTGTGCATCTTGTTACACGGGTTAAGGTAGAGGGTGCTGACCTGGGTATAGCCTTTGATGGTGATGGTGACCGGGTGCTGATGGTCGATAACCATGGAGAGGTAGTCGATGGTGATGAGCTGTTATATATCATCGCCCGGTCACGCCTGAGTGCTGGCGAAAAAGTCGGAGGCGTCGTCGGAACACTGATGACAAATCTCGGTATGGAACTGGCAGTCAAAGAACTTGGTCTCGATTTCGCGCGCAGTAAAGTCGGTGATCGCTATGTGCTGGAAACCCTGAATGAGAATGGCTGGACCATCGGCGGCGAATCATCCGGCCACATCATCTGCCTGGATCGCACCACGACAGGAGACGGTATCGTTTCCGCATTGCAGGTGCTCGCTTACCTGGTTACAGAGAATGTCAGTCTGTACGAAGCGAAGTCCGGCATGAAGAAATTCCCGCAATTGATGATAAACGTTCCATTACAGGGTAATGCGGATCCGATGCAGTCATCGGCGGTGCAGCAGTCGGTGGTGCAGGCCGAGAGCAAGCTTGCTGGCCGCGGACGCGTGTTACTGAGACCATCAGGTACCGAGCCGTTGATCAGGGTGATGGTCGAAGGTGAAGATAAATTGCTGGTCAACCAATTGGCTAACGAGATTGCGGCCCAGGTAGAACAGGCTGCTCAGGCTGCATAGTAGCTCATATTGGCTGTTTAAACGTTGCCACTGGTTGCTGTCTTGCAGGCTCAGCCGCCATATATCTGCTGGCGTCGGTGTGAAGGCTAAAGCTTTTTTTTACTCCTTCATAATTTCTATTGTGTGATAAGCATTGCTTATTTGAAGCTTCGATAAGTTGTTGATAAAAAGCAAAAATGCTTTTTCGTATTGTTTCCTACTGTTTTTCCTCGATAAATTGCCTTTATCATCATTGATTTATTGGCTTCTGACAGGTATCCTTCACTCCCTTTAAAACACGGTTGGAGAATGAAATGCGTCAGGTGATGGTAGCTGGCAACTGGAAGATGAACGGTTCCAGTGATTCGGTCAAAGAATTAATGGCGGGTATCAAAGAAGGTATGACTGCGGTAACGAAAGCCGAGGTCGTTGTTTGCCCTCCTGCTGTATATATTCCTCGTGTTTCCGGTGCTGCTGATGGCACTGCCATCAAGGTCGGCTCACAGAACGTCTGTGATCAGGACAGTGGCGCATTTACCGGTGAAATCTCGGCTGACATGTTGAAAGACGTCGGTTGCGAATACGCTATTATCGGCCATTCTGAGCGCCGTGCCTTATATGGTGAGAGTGATGAGCTGGTCGCGAAACGTTTTGCTGCAGCTCGCCGCAACGGCATAAAACCGATATTCTGTATCGGCGAGACCCTGGAAGAGCGTGAGTCAGGCGTAACCAATGATGTCTGTGCGCGTCAGATCGATGCGGTTATCGCGCTGGAAGGTGTCGAAGCACTGGCTGACGGTGTCATCGCCTATGAACCGGTCTGGGCGATCGGTACCGGTAAAACCGCTTCACCTGAGCAGGCCCAGGAAGTCCATGCTTTTATCCGCGGTAAAATAGCGGCGTTAAACGCTGATGTGGCTGAAGGTTTACGTATCCTTTACGGCGGCAGCATGAATCCAGGAAATGCCAAAGAACTCATAGGTCAGACTGATATCGATGGCGGGCTGATCGGCGGTGCATCACTGAAAGCGGGTGATTTCCTGGCTATCTGCCAGGCTGCTGAGTGATAACCACAGAGTAAGGGCATCAGAGTAATCAGCTCTCTGCGTAATTCAGTTTTTTAGCTACAGGTTAATTTTAAGCAGGTTTATTTAGTGGACATAATTCTTCTCGTACTACACGTTGTATTGTCACTGGGCATAATCACGCTGGTGTTATTGCAAAAGGGCGCAGGTGCTTCAGCGGGCGCAGCCTTTGGCGGCGGCGGTGGTGCCGGTAGCGTTTTTGGTGCAACAGGTTCGGCAAATTTTCTCAGCAAGACAACAGCGATCTTTGCCATCGGTTTCTTCGTCAATAGCCTGGTTCTGGCTTACCTGGCGGCAAACCGTGAAGTGCAGACTGACAGCGTGCTGGACGCGCTGGTCGAGCAACCTGCAGCGGTGGAAGAGACGGTCGAGGTGCCAGTTGCTGACGACGTGCCGGCACCCGAAGCAATGTTGCCTGCTGACACCGATGATGCACCAACTGATGGCGTACCTGACGCAGATGTGCCGCCACCTGCAGGCGAGTAGAAACAGATTAGAGCTGGTTTTTAGCAGCTTGAATATATAAGCCGATGTGGTGGAATTGGTAGACACGCTATCTTGAGGGGGTAGTGGCGAAAGCTGTGCCGGTTCGACTCCGGCCATCGGCACCAAATTTTAATGCAGGATTGACGACGCAGGAAGCCGCGTATAAAAATAACAGCGGCGCAAGATGTGTGCTCAAATGTGCTTAATATATAACGCTCGGAGTATCATGCTTCAGGCGTTATAACCAAAGGGTTCAGAATATGCTCGAAAATTATTTGCCGGTACTGATATTTCTCGTCATCGGCATGCTTGTCGGTGTTGGTGCCATGTTTGTCGGTGGTTTCGTGTTGGCGGAATCAAAACCTGATGAAGCAAAAAACTCACCTTTCGAATGTGGTTTCGAGGCATTTGAAGACGCTCGACTGAAGTTCGATGTGCGCTATTACCTGGTCGCTATCCTGTTTATTATCTTTGATCTCGAGATCGCGTTTTTATTTCCGTGGGCCGTGGTGCTCGACAAGATTGGTATTTTCGGCATCCTGGCGATGGGACTTTTCCTTGGTATCCTGGTGATCGGTTTCATCTATGAATGGAAAAAAGGAGCACTGGAATGGGAATAGAAGGCGTTTTAGAAAAAGGTTTTGTCACCACCTCGGCAGATAAGCTGATCAACTGGGCACGTACCGGTTCGATGTGGCCGATGACGTTTGGTCTGGCCTGTTGTGCGGTCGAGATGATGCAGGCAGGCGCCTCGCGTTATGACCTGGATCGTTTTGGTATGCTGTTCCGGCCGAGTCCACGCCAGTCTGATGTCATGATCGTTGCCGGTACCCTGTGCAACAAGATGGCGCCAGCCCTGCGCAAGGTCTATGACCAGATGGCAGAGCCACGCTGGGTGATCTCCATGGGCTCATGTGCCAACGGCGGCGGCTATTACCATTATTCCTATTCTGTGGTGCGTGGCTGTGATCGTATCGTACCGGTCGATATCTATGTCCCGGGGTGCCCGCCGACTGCTGAAGCACTGCTTTACGGTATCCTGCAACTGCAGAACAAGATAAGACGAACTAATACAATCGCTCGTCAACCCGAGCAGCTCGAAGAGAGCGCGTAAGCTGAGGCATAGACCGGACTGATGAACGTAGAAGAATTATCGCAGGCATTAAGCAGTACTTTTGCATCAAAGCTGCAAACCAATGTCGTTACTCGAAACGATGTATCGGCTGAAGTTACGATCGAAGTCGCTGTGGATGATGCGCTATCTGTTTTTCAGGCGCTGCGTGACGACGAATCACTGAAGTTTGAGCAGTTGATCGATGTCTGCGGCGTGGATTACTCACAATACGGCAATGTCGAGTGGGCCACCGATGAATCGTCATCGACCGGTTTCAGCCGTGGTGTCGAACCGGCTGCTGGTGCTCGTCTGCGTTTCGGTGAGGAGCCTGAATATGTCAATACTGACCGTCCACGTTTCGCCGCTGTATACCACCTCATGTCGGTGACGCATAACCATCGCCTGCGTGTACGCGTCTACTGTGAGAGCGATGCCGTACCTGTAGTTTTCTCCGTGATCGACATCTGGCCATCTGCCAACTGGTTCGAACGCGAGGCATTTGACCTGTACGGCATCATCTTCGATGGCCACCCGGACCTGCGACGCATCCTCACCGATTATGGTTTTGTCGGTCATCCGTTCAGGAAAGATTTCCCCCTGATCGGTCATGTCGAGATGATCTATGACGAAGAACAGAAACGCGTGATCTATCAGCCCGTCAGCATCGAGCCGCGTGTACTGGTGCCGCGGGTGATCCGTGATGACGGCCGTTTTGACCAAGCGACCGATGATGCTTCTGCAGAGGCGGAGACGACAGATGCCTGAAATTCGTAACTATACATTGAACTTTGGCCCGCAGCACCCGGCTGCACATGGCGTATTGCGCCTGGTGCTGGAGATGGACGGCGAGGTCATCGAGCGTGCCGACCCGCATGTCGGTCTGCTGCATCGTGCTACCGAGAAGCTGGCTGAATCCAAGCCCTATAACCAGAGCATCGGTTACATGGACAGGCTGGATTACGTCTCCATGATGTGCAACGAGCACGGTTATGTCATGGCGATGGAAAACCTGATGAATATCGCGGTACCGGAACGTGCGCAGTACATCCGTGTCATGTTCGACGAGATCACACGTATATTGAACCACCTACTGTGGATCGGCGCACACGCACTCGACGTCGGTGCCATGACCATGTTCCTGTACGCATTCCGTGAACGTGAAGACCTGATGGATGCCTATGAAGCGGTATCGGGTGCGCGTCTGCACGCGACTTACTATCGTCCGGGCGGTGTCGCGCGCGACTTGCCAGACACCATGCCGCAGTACAAGAAATCAAAGTGGCACAGCCAGCGTGAAGTTAATAAATTAAATGAGAACCGTGAAGGTTCGTTGCTGGACTTCCTCGAAGACTTTACTGACCGTTTCCCCGGCTATGTCGACGAGTACGAGACCCTGCTCACCGATAACCGTATCTGGAAACAGCGTACCGTGGATATCGGTATCGTTTCTCCGGAGCGTGCAAAAGCGCTCGGTTTTACCGGCCCGATGATCCGTGGCTCCGGCATCGCATGGGATCTGCGCAAGAAGCAGCCCTATGAAGTCTATGACCGTATGGAATTCGATATCCCGATCGGCACCAACGGTGACTGTTATGACCGCTACCTGGTCCGCATCCAGGAGATGCGCGAGTCCAACCGTATCATCAGGCAGTGCATTGCCTGGTTGCGTGAAAATGATGGTGCAATTATCACTGAAAACCATAAGATCGCACCGCCGAAGCGAGAAGAGATGAAAGCCGATATGGAGTCGCTGATCCATCACTTCAAACTGTTTACCGAAGGCTTCTGCCTGCCGGAAGGTGAGGCCTATGCCGCAGTCGAACATCCGAAAGGTGAGTTCGGCTGTTACCTGGTATCCGATGGCGCAAACAAGCCGTATCGCCTGAAGATACGAGCCCCGGGATTTGTCCATCTGTCCGCGCTTGACGAGATGGTGCGTGGCCATATGCTGGCTGACGTCGTTGCCGTTATCGGAACCCAGGATATCGTGTTCGGTGAGGTCGACCGCTAATGAGCACTCAGACTACGACAACTAACACTATAGCAATGACCCAGTTATCAGCACACGCACGTGAAGAGATCGACGAGCTGCTGTCGCATTTTCCGGCAGAGCAGAAAAAATCTGCCCTGCTGGGCGCACTCAATGTCGTACAGCATGAAAACAATGGCTTCCTTACCGAAGAACTGATGGAGCTGGTCGCTGATTACCTGGGGCTGGCAAAGATCGAGGTTTACGAGGTTGCCAGTTTCTATTCGATGTATGAGCTGAAGCCGGTGGCACGCAACAATGTTGCGATATGCACCAACATCTGCTGCATGCTGATGGGTTCGCAGAGCATCGTCGATCATGTCGAGAACAAGCTCGGTATCAAGATCGGAGAGAGTACCGAAGATGGCCGTATCTACCTGAAGAAAGAAGAAGAGTGTCTGGCGGCCTGTGCGGGTGGCCCGATGATGCAGGTCAACCACGTTTATTATGAAAATCTCACGCCTGAAAAAGTCGATGAGATACTGGATAGTCTGGAGTAACACATATGTCAGGTGTTTCGATGAAAAATGCGGCTAAGCCAGAAGTGACCAAACCGATGGTTAACACTAAAAACGAGCAGGTGTGTTTCGCCACGCTGCAGTTCGATGATACGCCATGGTCCTATGAGAACTACCTGAAAACCGGTGGTTACGAAGCGTGGAAGAAAATTCTTAAAGACAAGATTCCGCCTGAAGATGTCATCGAAGAGCTCAAGAAGTCGGGCCTGCGTGGTCGCGGTGGGGCAGGTTTTCCTACCGGCCTGAAGTGGAGCTTTATGCCGCGCACCGCGCCGGTACAGAAATACCTGGTGTGTAACTCGGATGAATCCGAGCCCGGCACCTGTAAAGACAGGGAGATACTGCGATATAACCCGCATGCCCTGGTCGAAGGGATGGCGATCGGCTGTTATGCCATGGGCGCGACCGCCGGTTATAACTACATGCGCGGCGAATTTATGGACGAGCCGGCTATCCGCTTCAAACAGGCTTTAAAAGAAGCTTATGATAACGGCCTGCTGGGTGAAAATATCCTGGGTTCAGGCGTGAATATTGACCTGCATGCCTCACTGGGTGCCGGTGCGTATATCTGTGGTGAAGAGACTGCACTATTGAATTCACTGGAAGGCAAGCGCGGCCTGCCGCGTTTCAAGCCGCCATTCCCGGCTAATTTTGGCCTCTACGGCAAACCGACCACGATCAATAATACGGAAACCCTGTCATCGGTTCCTGCGATCATGCGTAACGGTGGCGACTGGTTCCAGAACCTGGGTATCCCCAACAGCGGTGGTGTCAAACTTTTCTCGGTATCGGGCCATGTCAACAAGCCGGGGAATTTCGAGATACCCATGGGCACGTCCTTCGCCGACCTGCTGGAGATGGCCGGTGGCGTAAAAGACGGCCGTAAACTGAAAGCAGTGATTCCTGGCGGTTCATCGGTACCAGTGGTGCCAGGCGATATCATGATGCAGGCCAATATGGATTATGACTCTATCGTCGAAGCCGGTTCCATGCTGGGTTCCGGTGCGGTTATCGTGATGGATGAAACGACCGACATGGTGCAGGCGCTACGCCGTATCTCACAGTTCTATTTTTCAGAGTCCTGTGGTCAGTGCACGCCATGCCGTGAAGGTACCGGCTGGTTATACCGTATGCTGACGCGAATAGTCGAAGGTAAGGGCACCATGGCTGACCTCGACAAGCTCGATGATGTCGCCAGCAAGATTGAAGGCAGAACCATCTGTGCCCTGGGCGATGCGGCGGCGATGCCGGTACGTAGTTTCCTCAAGCATTACCGCAATGAGTTCGAATATTACGTTGAACATAAACACAGCATGGTGAAGGCGGCGTAATGTCACAAGTAAACGAAACAGAGATGGTAACGATCACTGTCGACGGGCAGGAAGTGCAGGCGCCCAAAGGTGCCATGCTTATCGAAGTCACCGATGCGCATAATATCAAGGTGCCGCGTTTTTGTTATCACAAAAAATTAGCGATTGCGGCCAACTGTCGTATGTGCCTGGTGGAAGTCGAAAAAGCACCGAAACCGTTGCCGGCATGTGCCACTCCGGTTATGGATGGCATGGTCGTGCACACGCAATCAAAATTTGCCAAAGATGCTCAGAAGTCGGTGATGGAGTTCCTGCTTATCAATCATCCGCTGGATTGCCCGATCTGCGACCAGGGCGGTGAGTGTGAACTGCAGGACGTTGCTGTCGGCTTTGGTCAGGACGTGTCACAGTACGTCGAAGCGAAACGGGTCGTCTTCGATAAAAACATCGGCCCTCTGATCACTACGGAACTAACACGCTGTATTCACTGCACCCGTTGTGTTCGCTTCGGTCGCGAGATCGCCGGCATCCGGGAACTGGGAATGACCGGGCGCGGTGAAAACGCTTTGATCTCGACCTTTGTTGACGAATGTGTCAATTCCGAGATGTCAGGTAATGCCATTGATGTCTGCCCGGTCGGCGCACTGACGGCAAAACCGTCTCGTTACGAAGCGCGTGCCTGGGAGATGATCCAGCATAAGACCATCGCACCGCATGACTGCATCGGTTCCAACGTCTATGTCCATACCCTGCGCGGTGAGGTCATCCGTGTCGTACCTTGCGAGAACGAGGCGATCAATGAAGTCTGGCTGTCGGACCGTGACCGTTTCAGTTACGAAGGTGCAGATACCGAAGACCGCCTGACCACGCCGATGATCAAGCGTGACGGTCAATGGCAGGTTGCAGACTGGGATTCAGCGCTGCAGCTGGTGGCAGAGAAGTTTAAAGCTGTGGCAGAACTGAAGGCGCAGCAACTTGAGGCAGCGAGGGCCGCTGAAAAGGCTGCAGCAGAGGCTGCCGATGAGGCCGAGTCAGGCGAAGCGCCGGCAGAAACAGAAGCTGAAGAAACAGAAGCGGTTGAACAGGTCAGTGCAGAGATGGCTGCACTCGTCTCGGTAAACTCGACGCTGGAAGAACAATACCTTGCGCAGAAGTTCATGCGAGGCCTGGGCAGCGGCAATATCGATTTTCGTCTGCGCCAGTCAGATTTTTCCGACCAGGCGATCGCACCGGTGATGCCATGGTTAGGCCAGGATATCGAGCAGCTGGAAAAACTCGATGCAGCATTATTGATCGGTTCGAACGTTCGTAAAGAGCAGCCGATTGCTAACCTGCGTCTGCGTAAAGCCGCGGTTAATAATAACGCGCAGATCTCTTTCCTGAATCCGCGTCTATATGATTTCAACTATCCCGTTGCCAATAATATCGCCGTCGCACAGCAGTACCTGGCGGCAGAGCTGGCAGCGATCGCTGCTGCTGTATTCAAGTTGAGTGGCAATATATCGCCGAAAAATATTTCTAACGTGGTTTCAAAAGCTGTCATCGGTGCTTCACATGAAGCCATCGCACAACAGCTAAGCGATGCCGAGTCGGCGACTGTATTGCTCGGTAACATCGCCGGCATGCACGCAGAGTTCTCTTCATTGCGTGTGCTGGCTGAAGCTATCGCAAAGGAAACAGGCAGCACCTTTGGTTATCTTACTGATGGCGCAAATGCGGCTGGCGCATGGCTCGCCGGTGCGGTTCCACATCGCGGGCCAGCGGGTTCTACGGAAGATGTCATCACTGGTAAGAATGCCGCCGAGCTGCTGCATGAAAAACTGGCTGCCTGCCTGCTGTTAAACCTCGAACCTGACACAGACGCGGCTGATGCGAAACAGCTGATGGCGACACTGCATGATGCTGACTTCGTGGTTTCCGTATCGCCGTATAATTCTGCTTCGCTGAAACAGGTGGCCGATGTCATGTTGCCGGCTGCAGGTTTCATGGAGACCTCGGGGACATATGTAAATGCGGAAGGTTTCTGGCAGAGCTTCAAGGCTGTGGTCGAAGCCAAAGGTGGTGCGCGACCAGCATGGAAGGTGTTGCGCGTTCTCGGAAACCTCACCGGCGTAGAAGGATTTGATTACCTGTCTTCTGCAGACGTTAAGAGTGAAGTCCGCTCATCGTGTGAATCTATCGAACTTAGCAATGCCATCGAGAGCGCCTCGACGGTTAAAATCGCTACATCAAAAGACCTGCATCGTGCGTCAGACGTTCCCATGTATGCGGCTGATGCCGTGGTGCGCCGGGCTGCTTCATTGCAGAAGACGGTCGATGCACAGTCCTTATGTGTGCGTCTAAACAGCGCTGAAGCAGAACGTCACGGTGTCGCTTCAGCATCGATGGTAACAGTGAAGCAGGGCGACAGCAGTGCAGTTCTGGAGCTGGTTATCGATGACTCGATACCGGATGCGTCGGCCTGGATCCCGATGGCGGTCGAAGGTAATGACCTGCTGGGTTCAGCGTTTGCTGTAGTGAGTATCGAAGCCATGACTTCAGAGGCAGTGGGAGCATGAGTGAGATGATAGACAATTTGTTAGCCACCGGTCTCGAGGTGTGGAACTGGTTCCCGGCAGACTGGCAGACCTTTATGCTGATCGTCGGCAAGATCGTTCTTATCCTCGGGCCGCTGATGTTATGCGTTGCCTACATCACCTATGCCGAGCGCAAGATCATCGGTTACATGCAGATACGCATCGGCCCTAACCGTGTCGGTCCGCGCGGCTGGCTGCAGCCTATCGCTGATGCCATGAAGCTGCTGTTCAAGGAAGTGATCATCCCGACAAAGTCGGACAAGTTTTTGTTCCTGATCGCGCCGGTACTGTCTATCATGCCGGCACTCGCAGCCTGGGCGGTGATCCCGTTCGATCGCGGCATCGTTCTGACTGACGTCAATGCCGGCCTGCTCTATGTGCTGGCGCTGACATCGATCGGTGTCTACGGTGTCATCATCGCCGGCTGGGCGTCCAATTCCAAGTACGCGATATTGAGCTCGCTGCGTGTCGGTGCACAGATCGTGGCGTATGAGATCGCCATGGGTTTCGCGCTGGTCGGTGTGCTGATGGCGAGCGGCAGCCTCAACCTGGGCGACATCGTCGAAGGTCAGGCCGGTGGTATATCCAGCTGGTATATCTGGCCGCTATTGCCATTGTTCTTCGTCTATTTTATCTCCGGTGTCGCCGAGACCAACCGTGCACCATTCGATGTCGCGGAAGGTGAGTCCGAGATCGTCGCCGGTTTCCACGTGGAATATTCAGGCATGGCGTTTGCTGTGTTCTTCCTCGCAGAGTATGCCAATATCATCCTGATCTCTTCGTTGACTGCATTGATGTTCCTCGGTGGCTGGTTATCGCCTTTCGAAGGTTTCGTCGGCGCAGATCACTGGCTGGGCGCTACCAGCCTGTTCTGGTTCTTTGCCAAGGCCTGTATCTTCGCTTTCTGTTTCCTCTGGTTCCGCGCTACCTTCCCGCGTTATCGTTACGACCAGATAATGCGCCTCGGCTGGAAAGTGTTCATTCCTGTAACGATCTTCTGGCTGTTCGTCGAGGCAGTGATGGTCGTCGCTGAAGTAGGCCCATGGGCGGTGTAGTCTGATATGAATAAAGTAAAACATTTTATTAAGAGCTTCACTTTCTTCGAGTTACTGAAGGGCCTGAGTGTTACCGGTAAATACCTGTTCGCACCCAAGATCACCGTGCAGTACCCGGAAGAGAAAACACCGATGTCACCGCGTTTTCGCGGCCTGCACGCGCTGCGACGCTATGCCAACGGTGAAGAGCGCTGTATCGCCTGCAAGCTATGCGAAGCGGTGTGCCCGGCACTGGCGATCACTATCGATTCAGAAGAACGCGAAGACGGTACCCGGCGTACCACGCGTTACGACATCGACCTGTTCAAGTGTATCTACTGCGGTTTCTGCGAAGAGGCCTGTCCGGTCGACTCGATCGTAGAGACACATATCTTCGAGTACCACTTCGAAGAGCACGGTACGCAGGTGATGACCAAAGAGAAACTGCTGGAGATCGGTGATAAATACGAAGCAGAAATTGCTGCCAATAAACAGGCGGATGCGGCTTACCGCTAGCCCGCTAATGGGCGATATAGGATTAACTGAAAGATGACGATTACTGACTTTTTATTTTTTGCATTTGCGGGCTTCGTAATAGCTTCTGCTCTCGGCGTTGTCGCATCTAAAAATCCGGTGCATTCGGCACTGTTCCTGGTACTGACTTTTTTCAGCAGCTCCGCGATATGGCTGATGCTGGAAGCAGAGTTCCTGGCGATCACGCTGGTGCTGGTCTATGTCGGAGCGGTGATGGTGCTGTTCCTGTTCGTGGTGATGATGCTCGATATCAATGTCGCAAAGATGCGTGAAGGTTTCGTCTCCTACCTGCCGGTCGGTATCGTCTTCGCATTGTTGATGCTGGCGATCATGGTCTACGTGGTCGGTCCAGTCGGTCCCGACGTTATGGGCACGGCGGCACTGGATAGCGCGGTCAAACACGCGGCTGATTACAGTAACACAGAAGCATTGGGCGAGGTCCTGTATACCGATTACGTGCTGGCATTCGAGATCGCTGCTGTCATCCTGCTGGTCGCCATCGTCGCGGCTATCGCATTGACGCTGCGCAGGCGTCCGACCACCAAATACCAGACACCGGGCAAGCAGATCAAGGTGAAACGTGACGACCGTCTGAAGATAATCAAGTCGGATGCCGAGGTGCTCAAATGATTGGTTTAACCAGTTACCTTACGCTGGCGGCAATCCTGTTCGCCATCAGTGTCGCCGGTATATTCCTTAACAGGAAAAATATCGTGGTACTGCTGATGTGTATCGAGCTGATGCTGCTCGCGGCCAATATCAACTTCGTGGCGTTCTCGCACTACCTCAACGATCTTTCTGGCCAGGTTTTCGTATTCTTTATCCTGACCGTGGCAGCAGCAGAAGCAGCGATCGGCCTGGCCATCCTTGTCACCCTGTTCCGTAGCCGTAAAACCATTGATGTCGAAGAGCTCGACAGCCTGAAAGGATAAGCCTGATGAACTCTATGATGGAAAATGTATATTTAGCAATTCCTCTGGCATCACTGTTCGGTGCCATCATCGCCGGTTTCTTCGGTGCCCAGATCGGTAGAAAAGGCGCGCACAGCGTAACCATCCTGGGTGTTGGTACCTCCTTCATCCTGTCACTGGTGGCGTTGAACCATCATGTCTTCAACGGTGCCGCAGCATACAATGAATCTGTCTACACCTGGATGGTATCGGACAATATCCGCTTCGAAGTCGGTTTCCTGATCGACAACCTGACGGTGATGATGATGTCTGTGGTCACCGGCGTATCGCTGATGGTGCATATCTACACCATCGGTTACATGGCTGACGACCTGCATAACTGGCCGAAGGAGAGCCTGGCGGGCACCAATTCATACCAGCGCTTCTTCAGCTATATCTCGCTGTTTACCTTCTCCATGCTGATGCTGGTGATGTCGAATAACTTCATGCAGCTGTTCTTCGGCTGGGAAGCGGTAGGTCTGGTCTCCTACCTGCTCATCGGTTTCTGGTCGGTTCGCCCGACTGCCGTATATGCCAACCTGAAAGCCTTCCTGGTCAACCGCGTAGGTGATTTCGGTTTCATCCTGGGTATAGCTGCTGTCGTCATGTATACCGGTAGCCTGGATTACTATGATGTGTTTGCAAAAGCTGAAGTGCTGTCATCACAGACCATGAGCATTTTCGATGGCACGCAATGGAGCGTGATCAGCGTCATATGTATCCTGCTGTTCGTCGGTGCCATGGGTAAGTCGGCACAGATCCCGTTGCACGTGTGGCTGCCGGATTCCATGGAAGGCCCGACGCCGATCTCTGCGCTAATCCATGCTGCGACCATGGTAACGGCCGGTATCTTCATGGTGACACGCATGTCACCGCTCTATGAGTGGTCTGAAGCCGCGTTAAGTTTCATCATCGTCATCGGTGCACTGACGGCATTCCTTATGGGACTGATCGGCATCGTGCAGAATGACATCAAGCGGGTGGTTGCATATTCGACCTTGTCACAGCTCGGTTATATGACGGTGGCGCTGGGCGCATCGGCATATTCTGCGGCCGTTTTCCACCTGATGACACATGCCTTCTTCAAGGCGCTGCTGTTCCTCGCTGCCGGTTCCGTGATCATCGCCATGCATCATGAACAGGATATGCGCAAGATGGGCGGTCTGAAAAAATATATGCCGATCACTTACTGGACCTCGCTGGTTGGATCACTGGCTCTGATCGGCTTCCCCGGATTCTCCGGTTTCTTCTCCAAAGATGCCATTATCGAAGCGGTACATCATTCGACCATTCCGGGCCATGAATTCGCCTACATGGCGGTATTGTCCGGTGTCTTCATAACTGCATTCTATTCTTTCCGTATGTTCTTCCTGGTGTTCCACGGTGAAGAACGTATGGATCAGCATACCAAAGATCACCTGCATGAAACCCCCTGGGTGGTTACCCTGCCATTGATCATGCTGGCGATTCCTTCGGTCTTTATCGGCGGCTTTACCATCGGTGACATGCTGTTCGGTGATTACTTCGGCAGCGCGGTCTATATCGCAGAAAACCATACCGGCCTGGCAGAAGTGGGCAAGCATTTCCACGGTGCCTGGGCATTCGTCGAACATAGTTTCGCCGGTCCAGCAATCTACCTGGCGGCACTGGGTGTTTTCTCTGCCTGGTTTATCTATATGAAGCAGCCTGATATCGCGACAAACATGAAGAATCGTTTCAGTTTTATCTACAGGCTGCTGGATAACAAGTATTACATGGATGATTTCAATTCTACGGTTTTTGGTGGCGGCAGCCGCACCCTTGGTGATCGTCTATGGAAGGTCGGTGATGTGACATTTATCGATGGCCTGCTGGTAAACGGTTCAGCCAGGCTGGTCGGCTGGTTCGCCGGGGTGACGCGTCACCTGCAGACAGGGATGTTATACCACTACGCGTTTGCCATGATCATCGGTGTGCTGATGCTGCTGGCGCTCGGTTTATTTATTTAAGAATAATTATTTCTATACGGAAACACTATGTTTGCTGAATTACCATTACTGAGCTTGATCGTCTGGTTACCGATTTTCGGTGGCGTGGCTGTGCTGCTTTCTGGCGATAAAGGTGATGCCAATGGTATTAAGGTTCTGTCGCTGGTCATTTCGATCGCGACCTTCGTTCTAAGCCTGGGTCTGTATGCCGGTTTTGACTCCTCGACCTCGGCGATGCAGTTCGTCGAGAAATCGCCATGGATTCCGGCTTTCGATATCAATTATCATTTTGGTGTCGATGGTTTTTCTATGCCGCTGATCATCCTCACCACCTTTACCACTATCCTGGTGGTGCTGGCTGGCTGGGAAGTGATCAAGAAGCGGCCAGCGCAATATTTTGCAGCATTCCTTATCATGGAAGGCCTGATGGTCGCCGTGTTTGCAGCGCTGGATGCCATGTTCTTCTATGTCTTCTGGGAAGCGATGCTGGTGCCGATGTTCATCCTGATCGGTGTCTGGGGCGGCGAACGCCGCGTTTACGCTACCATCAAGTTCTTTATCTACACCTTTATCGGCTCGGTATTCATGCTGGTGGCGCTGATCTATATGTATTACATCGGCGGCAGCTTCGCCATCCTGGATATGCATACGCTGCACCTGACACACCACGAACAGGTGCTGATCTTCCTCGCCTTCCTCGCGGCTTTCGCAGTGAAAGTTCCGATGTGGCCGGTACATACCTGGTTACCTGACGCGCACGTGGAAGCGCCGACAGGCGGTTCGGTGATACTGGCTGCGATCATGCTGAAGATCGGCGGTTACGGATTCCTGCGTTTCAGTATGCCGATCACACCGGATGCGGCGCATTCACTGGACTGGTTAGTCATCTTCATGTCACTGGTCGCCGTGGTCTATATAGGATTCGTCGCGCTGGTACAGCGAGACATGAAAAAGCTGGTGGCGTATTCATCCATCGCACACATGGGTTTTGTTACCCTGGGCCTGTTCGTGGTGTTCCAGATATGGGAGAACCCGGCGAATGCCGACGGCAGCGGTGCCGCACTGGCGGTGGAAGGGGCGATGATTCAGATGATCTCTCATGGTTTCATCTCTGGTGCCATGTTCCTGATGATCGGCGTGTTATACGACCGTATGCATACCCGCGAGATCAATGCTTATGGCGGCGTGGTGCACACCATGCCGATATTTGCTGCTTTCGCTGTGTTCTTTGCCATGGCTAATGCCGGCCTGCCGGGCACGTCCGGTTTCGTCGGCGAGTTCATGGTCATCATCGCCAGCTTCAAGGCCAACTTCTGGTACGCCTTCCTCGCAGCCCTGACATTGATCCTGGGGGCTGCTTATACCTTGTGGATGGTGAAGCGTGTGTTCTACGGAGAGATCGCTAACGACGGTGTGCGTGCCCTGAAAGATATTAATGCTCGTGAATTTTCCATCATGACTATTCTGGCGATAGCCGTACTGGTGCTGGGTCTCTGGCCGGCGCCGGTGACTGATGTGATGCATGCGACTGTAGAAAACTTCCTGCAGCATGTTTCCGTCTCCAAGCTGTAATGGAAACCGTTGTTGCTGATAGACTGAAAAAATAGACTGGATAGATAAGAATGACATTTGAATCACTGAATATAGCTATCGCGATGCCTGAAGTATTTCTGCTGGCGATGGCCTGTCTGGTACTGGTGGTAGACGTTTATCTGCCGCAGGATAAAAGAAACCTCACTTACATATTTTCTCAGTTCTCGCTGATTATCACGCTTGTCCTGCTGCTGGGAAACCAGACCGACAGCCGCGTTCTCGCATTCAACGACCTGTTCGTACAGGATGCTATGGCTGATGCGCTAAAGATGTTCATCGTCATCATCAGCTTTGGTGTGTTTGTCTACTCCAGGGAATATCTGCAGGCGAGGAATATCTTCAAGGGTGAATTCTATGTACTGGCGCTGTTCAGCATCGTCGGCATGATGCTGATGGTGTCAGCTAACAACCTGCTGATGCTGTACCTTGGCCTGGAGCTTCTGTCGCTTTGCCTGTATGCACTGGTGGCGTTCAGCCGCGATGATGGTAACGCTTCAGAAGCGGCGATGAAATATTTTGTACTGGGTGCGATCGCCTCGGGCATGCTTTTGTACGGTATGTCTATCCTCTATGGCCTTTCCGGCAGCCTGCAGCTCTCCGAGATCGCACATGCCGTCATCGCGACAACAACCGGGCAGGGTGCTGACAATGCACAGAACCTCGGTATGGTCTTCGCACTGGTTTTCATCGTCGTCGCACTGGCATTCAAACTGGGTGCAGTACCATTCCACATGTGGATGCCGGATGTCTATCATGGCTCGCCGACGGCGGTGACTGCACTTATCGGTACCGCGCCAAAACTGGCGGGTTTCGCCATGATCATGCGCCTGATGGTCGAGGCGCTCGGTGGACTGCAGGCTGACTGGCAGCAGATGATTATCGTGCTATCGGTGCTGTCGCTGGCTGTCGGTAATATCATCGCTATCGCGCAGAGCAATATCAAACGCATGCTGGCGTATTCGACCATCTCGCACGTCGGTTTTATCCTGCTGGGTATCCTGGCTGGTACGGCGGAAGGTTATTCATCAGCCATGTTCTACACCATCACCTACGCCTTGATGTCACTGGGTGGTTTCGGTGTCATCATGTTGCTGGCCCGCCAGGGTTTCGAGGCTGATAATATCACTGACCTGGCTGGTCTCAACCAGCGTAGCCCATGGTTCGCTTTCATCATGATGATTTTGATGCTGTCTATGGCAGGCGTGCCGCCGACAGTTGGCTTCTGGGCGAAAGTAGCGGTGCTTACTGCTGTTATCGATGTCGACCTGGTGTGGATGGCAGTGATTGCGGTGTTCTTCTCTATCATCGGTATCTTCTATTATCTGCGTATCATCAAGATCATGTATTTCGATGATGCGGTAGAGTCGCAACCTCTTGCATGTGGTCGCGATATGCAGATCGCTCTGAGTACCAATGGCCTGGCCATCCTGGCTTTAGGGCTTTATCCCGCGGCACTGATGTCCTTGTGTGTCGCCGTTTTCAGCTAAGCGGTTTTTTATCGGGATATAATTTTGATCATATCCTGCCTGACTGGAAGCAGGAAACGTTTTCCCCGGGCGACAACAGTGATCGATAACAATATTTTCTGTTTATTCTGCCTTGCGCCTTGCAATTCCTCGTGTAACTCCGTAATATTCGCCACTTGTTGTTGCGGGGTGGAGCAGTCTGGCAGCTCGTCGGGCTCATAACCCGAAGGTCGTAGGTTCAAATCCTGCCCCCGCTACCAAAATTTGATTTCTTGGTGGCATAGTAGATACCGGAGTATAATTTCGGAGTTTTATTAGGACACAAGAATTTTGGCAGAGGCTCCGTTTACGGGGCCTTTTTGTTACTGAGAATATTTTTATTGTAATTATATTGATTGCGAAGGTCGTCAGGACCGCGCCGGCGAAATGAGAAGAGATCATACACATCTGTGGGAACTGTTTGAGCCGGTGGTGAAAGGCATGGGCTTTGACTTGATCGAGATCGAGCATTTCCCTAACCCCAAGCACGGCGTGTTGCGCCTGTATATCGACAAGGAAGACGGCGTGAATGTGGATGACTGTTCGGCTGTGAGTCACCAGATAAGTGCCTTGATCGATGTTGAAGACCCCGTTAGCGGGAAGTTTAACCTGGAGATATCGTCGCCGGGCGCCGACAGGCCTTTACGCCGACTGGTGGATTTTCAAAGATTTGCCGGCTCACTGGTTAAGTTGAAAACAGCGATGCCGCTGGAAGGACAGCGCAACTTTAAAGGGCGTTTGCTTGAAGCCAGCGAAGAGACGGTCGTTATCGAGACCGATGATGAAGAGATCAGTCTTCCGATGGCCGCTATCGATAAGGCCCGTATCGTTCCTGAGTATTAGTTTAGATACGAAAAAGCAGCAGGCCAGACCTGCTGTTTATAGATAGAACTATTTAAGATTTTTTTTGTTTAATTAACAGTTAGTTATTTATTGAGGGTTTAATATCATGAGCAAGGAAATACTCTACGTCGCTGATGCCGTCTCCAACGAGAAAGGCGTCGATAAAGAGATTATTTTTCAGGCTATTGAGTCAGCGCTTGCTACTGCGACACGTAAGAAAAACGGTAAAGATATCGAGGTAAGAGTCGATATCGATCGCGAGACCGGTGATTACGATACATTTCGCCGCTGGTTAGTGATCGATAATGATGAGCCCATGGAAAACCCTCTCGGTGAGATCACGCTGGAAGCCGCACAGATGGATGAACCGGATGTCGAAGTAGGTTCTTACATCGAAGAACAGATCGAGTCGGTTGAGTTCGGTCGTATCGCAGCGCAGACCGCGAAACAGGTCATCGTACAAAAAGTGCGTGAAGCCGAACGTGAGCGTGATGTCGAAGCCTACGAAGGTCTCGAAGGTACCCTGGTGATGGGTACGGTAAAACGTGTCGAGCGCGGCAACGTCTATGTCGACCTGGGTAACGGTGTTGAAGGTTTTATCCCCAAGTCTGATATGATCCCTCGTGAAGCAGTGCGTCCGGGTGACCGTCTACGCGGCTATCTGAAAGAGGTGCGTTCTGAAGCGCGCGGTCCGCAATTGTTTATCAGCCGTACGGCGCCTGAATTCCTGGTCGAGCTGTTCAAGCTGGAAGTACCTGAGGTCGATCAGGGTCTGCTGGAGATCATCGGCGGTGCACGTGACCCTGGCTCGCGCGCAAAGATCTCAGTACGTGCTCTGGATAATCGGATCGACCCTGTGGGTGCCTGTGTCGGTATGCGTGGTTCACGCGTGCAGTCGGTATCCAATGAGATCGGCGGTGAGCGGGTCGATATCATCCTGTGGAACGAAGACCCGGCACAGTTCGTGATCAACGCGATGTCTCCGGCCGAAGTATTGTCACTGGTAGTCGATGAAGAGGCTAACAGCATGAATATCGCGGTAGAAGAAGACAAGCTCGCCATGGCTATCGGCCGTGGCGGTCAGAACATCCGCCTTGCCAGTGAGCTGACAGGCTGGGAGCTCAACGTCATGACCGAGCAGGAAGCAGAGGCAAAATCTGCTGAAGAAGGCGCCAAGTACCTGGAAGTATTCACCGAGCACCTCGATGTCGATACAGAAGTTGCCGAGATCCTCGTATCAGAAGGATTCACTACCATCGAAGAAGTTGCTTATGTGCCGGAGTCTGAGCTGCTCAGTATCGAAGAATTTGATGAAGACATCGTTGCCGAACTGCGCAACCGTGCCAGCGATTACCTGCTGACACAGGCGATCATGACAGAAGAAGTACTGGAAAACAACAAACCTCAGGAAGACCTACTGAACATGGAAGGCATGGATATCGAACTTGCAAATGCGTTAGCAGTAAAAGGCGTGTGTTCGATGGAAGACCTTGCAGAACAGGCAGTTGACGAACTGATGGAGATCGAAGGCATGGATGAAAAACGTGCATCCGAGCTGATCATGACTGCACGTGCTCCCTGGTTTGCTGAAGAAGAACAAAAGTAAAATAGAACGACTGAAATATCACTAAGATAAATAGTTGAGATAACAAATGGCTGAAGTAACAGTAAAACAACTTGCAAGTGTCGTCGGCACTCCCGTCGAACGTCTACTAGAACAGATCAAAGATGCGGGTCTTGATATCAAGACGCCGGACTCTCTGATATCTGATGCTGACAAGATGACGTTGCTGGGTTACCTGAGAGGCCAGCACGGTAAAGACAGTAATGTCGATGCTGAAAACAAGCCGCGGAAGATTGCGCTGAAACGTAAATCGGTCAGTGAAGTAAAAGTCGGTGGTTCTGGTAAGAACAAGGTCTCGATCGAAGTACGCCGCAAGCGCACTATCACTCGTCCGGTTGCACCAGCATCCGGCGCTGAGGCAGAACCGTCTGCTGAACTCGAGGCGCTGGAGAAACTCCGCGCTGATCAGGCTCGCCGTGAAGAAGAACGTGAGATGGAAAGGAAGCTGAAGCAGGAGCGTGCTGAGAAACGTGAGCAGGAACAGAACGCTGAAAACGCCCGCCTGGCGGAAGCCAGGGCCAGGGCCGAAGAGGAAGGCAAGCAGAGAGAGAAACAGTCCACCAAGCCAAAAGCAACACCGCCGAAAGAGAAGGTCCTGACGCCTGAAGAACTGCAGGCACAGCAGGCTCGCGATCAGAAAACGGCATCGAAAAAGCACAAGCCTGAACATAAGGACAAGAGTACATTATACGGCCGTAAAGAATTGCACGTCTCCAGTGACCGCAGCGGAAAGCGTCAGAAGAAGAAAGGCAAAGCAGCGAGGCGTACCAGCGTTTCTGCAGATACAAAACACGGATTCGAGCTGCCGGTCGAAGCCATCGTTCATGATGTAACGGTTCCAGAGACGATCACAGTCGACGATCTTGCGAAACGCATGTCGATGAAGGCCGGTGAACTGATTAAGGCGCTGATGAAGATGGGTGTGATGGCAACGATAAACCAGGTCATCGATCAGGATACAGCGGTACTTCTGGTCGAAGAGCTGGGTCATAACCCGGTAGTCATCAACGAAGACGATTATGAGAAAGAGCTGCTGGCACGTGATACTTCGGATCTTAAGATCGAGCCACGTCCTCCGGTTGTCACGATCATGGGTCACGTCGACCATGGCAAGACCTCTCTACTGGACTATATACGTGCCTCCAAGATCGCAGCCGGTGAAGCGGGCGGTATCACCCAGCACATCGGTGCCTACCACGTTGAGACCGAGAAAGGCGTTATCACCTTCCTGGATACACCGGGACATGCCGCATTTACCAGCATGCGTGAGCGTGGTGCCAATGCCACTGATATCGTTATTATCGTCGTCGCCGCCGATGATGGCGTGATGCCGCAGACTATCGAAGCGGTGCAGCATGCTAAAGCGGCAGAAGTGCCGATCATCATAGCGGTCAACAAGATTGATAAAGAAGGTGCAGATCCTGACCGGGTGAAGAACGAGCTGGGTAACTACGAGATCATCCCGGAAGAATGGGGCGGCGATAATATCTTCGTGAATGTCTCTGCGCTGACCGGCGAAGGCGTGGATTCACTGCTCGACTCGATCTCACTTCAGGCCGAGCTGATGGAGCTGAAGGCAACACCTGAAGGCCTGGCCAAAGGCGTCGTGCTGGAAGCTGCGCTGGATAAAGGCCGCGGTGTAACGACTACCGTACTGGTACAGGAAGGCACACTGAAGAAAGGCGACATCATGCTTGCAGGCGAAGATTTCGGTCGTGTCAGGGCGATGTTTGACGAGTTCGGTCATGCTATCGAAAGCGCAGGACCGTCTATGCCAGCTGTCGTTATCGGTCTTTCAAGTACGCCTAATGCGGGCGATGAGATGCAGGTGCTGGCTGATGAGCGTACTGCTCGCGATGTCTCGCAGAACCGCCGTGGTAAAGCACGCGATATGCGCCTTGCGACCCAGCAGGCAAACAAGCTGGAATCCATGTTCGACCAGATGCAGGCAGGTGAGGTCAAGAAGCTCAACATCCTGTTAAAAGCCGATGTGCAGGGTACCCTGCATGCGATCAGCGATTCATTGACAAAACTGGCTGCTGATAACGATGAAGTCGATGTCCGCATCATCGGTTCCGGTGTCGGCGGCATCAACGAGACTGATATCAGCCTTGCGGCCGCTTCGAATGCTATCGTTATCGGCTTTAATGTCCGTGCTGATGCAGCCGCACGACGTGCTGCCGCCGAGCGCGGTGTCGAGCTGAACTATTACAGCATCATCTACGAGCTCATCGATGAAGTTACCAAAGCACTGACCGGTATGCTGAAAGCCGAGTACCGTGAGCAGATCATCGGTATGGCAAAAGTACAGGAAGTCTTCAAGTCGCCAGTGTTTGGCCAGGTTGCCGGTTCTCTGGTCACCGAAGGTGTGGTGCGTAAAGATGCGCCGATCCGTGTGTTGCGTGACAACGTCGTGATCTTCGAAGGTGAGCTGGAATCTCTGCGTCGCTTTAAAGACGATGTCAAAGAAGTCAACAGTGGTACCGAGTGCGGTATCGCAGTGAAAAATTACGAAGTGAAAGTTGGTGATCAGATCGAAGTCTTCGAACGAGTAGAAGTTGCACGTACTTTATAGGTCATAAGGTTTTTTTAGATGCCTAGAGAGTTTTCCCGTAGCCAACGCATGGCTGAGCAACTTCGTCGTGAACTTGCGGAAATAGTTCAGGACGAGATCAAAGACCCGCGCCTGGGCTTTATCTCTTTCACTGAAGTTCGCATGAGTCGTGACCTCAGTCATGCCATCATCTATTGTTCCGTTTTAAATTCCGAGCAGTTAGCAGAATCTATCGAGATCCTGAACAGTGCCGCCGGCTTCATCCGCAAATCGATCGGCCGGCGTATCCGTGCGCGCATCGTACCGACGTTAAAGTTTGTCGCGGATGAAAGCATCATCCGTGGTGCTGCGATGGACGAATTGATCAGCGAAGCGATCAGAAGTGACCAGAGAAATGATCGTCCGGGAAATAAACACCAGGGAAATGATGCCCAGGCAGGTGAAGTGCAGGGCAGTGAAGAGCAGGGCGATTACGGCAGTACCGAAGGTGACGTCGATGATCACAGTAAAGTTTGAAGAAGAGAATAACTAGTGGGTAGACGTAAAAACAAAGGCCGTGATGTCAGCGGTGTATTGCTGTTAGATAAGCCTCAGGGTGGCAGTTCGAACCACGCTCTGCAACGGGTAAAACGCCTGTTCGGTGCGGCTAAAGCCGGCCATACCGGCAGCCTGGACCCACTGGCAACAGGGTTGCTGCCGGTGTGTTTTGGTGAGGCGACAAAGATATCTGCCTTTTTACTCGATGCAGATAAACGTTACCATCTGGAATGCCAGCTCGGTGTTAACACGACCACGGGTGATGCAGAAGGCGAAGTAGTCGATACACAGGACGTATCCAGGATTACAGAGCGAGATGTGAAGACTGTGCTGCCGGATTTTCTCGGTGAGATCGACCAGGTGCCGCCGATGTATTCCGCTATCAAGCATAATGGCGAACGGCTCTACAAACTGGCGAGAAAGGGTATCGAGGTCGAGCGCAAGGCGCGTCAGGTCACGATCTATGACATCGATTTCATCTCACTGGAGTGGCAACAGCAGGGTGACCAGAAGCGTCTGATACTGGAACTGGAAGTGCATTGCTCGAAGGGTACCTATGTCCGTACACTGGTGGAAGATATCGCCAGCAAACTGAACTGTGGCGCCCATATCACCAGTTTACGGCGTCTCAGTGTCGGCCCCTATGAGGGCAACATGCTCACCATCGAGCAGCTGGAAGCGCTTGCAGAACAGGGTGAAGCCGCCCTCGATAGCTGCCTGCAGCCAGTCGATAGCGGCGTTTCACACTGGCCGGACGTGCATCTGAGCTCTGATGCCGCCTTCTATGTGCAGCAGGGACAGGCCGTGATGGTACCGCAGGCGCCGACGCAGGGCTGGGTGCGTATCTACGATCAGGAACATTTTCTGGGTCTCGGCGAGATCCAGGATGATGGCATGGTCGCGCCGCGCCGCATGATCAAACAGTGCGCCTGAATATTCATGGCGCGCGTGATTGCTTTTACCGTAGAGGCGCAAAGAAGCAGAGTTATTAAAAATCATGTCATCTCGACCAGCGGGAGAGATCTTAAAGACAGGACAGTGCTTATACTCTGACATAAGATCTCTCCCGCTGGTCGAGATGACAAAACTATAACTTTCTCTGCGTCTTCGCGGTGAAAAAGCAGTTTTTTCAGCTTTGCGGGTGTAGTTCTAAAATAAACCGCATTTACCCTGAAATCAGCAGAAAATCATTTATAAACAGTGCTTTTGTGTCGCTTCAATTAGTGATAAAATCGCCATCCTTTTATCCATGCCCGCTTGCAGGGCATATTTTTTAGTTCGGAGTATACATGTCTTTATCGACCATAGAAAAAGGCGAAGTTGTAGCAAAATACCAGCAGAAAGAAGGAGATACCGGTTCTCCAGAAGTTCAGGTGGCTTTATTGACAACTCGCATCGTGCAATTAACAGAGCACTTTAAAGATCACAAACACGACCACCATTCACGTCGTGGTTTATTACGCATGGTTAACCAGCGCCGTAAACTGCTTGATTACCTCAAAGGCAAAAACGTAGATCGTTATAAAGCGCTGATTTCCAGCCTTGGCCTAAGACGCTAAAACGGCGTCACATAAGCACGAATTGTGATAAAAATCACTGATATGCCACTCTGCAGTCGATAGCGGATAAGCATTCAGTGATTTTTATGTTTTTACCATCTAACTAGACAAATATCAGGCCAGTGGCATCAGAACGACATCACCGGACCGGATTTGGGAATAAATAAAGTGAGACCTACAGCAATCAAAAAATCATTTCAGTATGGCGATCTAACAGTAACGATGGAAACGAGTGAGATCGCTCGTCAGGCATCCGGTGCAGTGATGATCAGCATGGGCGACACAGTTGTATTTGTAACTGCTGTAGCTGAGAAAGAATCAGAAGAGGGCAGAGATTTCTTCCCGATGACGGTCAACTACCAGGAGCGTACTTATGCTGCCGGTAAGATCCCGGGTGGTTTCTTCCGCCGTGAAGGCCGTTCTAGTGAATCAGAGACACTGACCTGCCGTTTGATCGACCGTCCTATCCGTCCATTATTCCCTAAAGGTTTTAATAACGACCTGCAGATCATCGCTACTGTGGTCTCTGTCAGCGGCGATATCGATCCTGAGATCCCGGCCATCATCGGTGCTTCTGCAGCCTTATGTGTTGCCGGCTTACCGTTCAACGGACCTCTCGGTGCTGCACGCATCGGTTATAAAGACGGTGCTTATATCCTGAACCCGAGCAAAGAAGCACTTGAGACCTCTGAGCTTGACCTGGTCGTTGCCGGTACCGATAAAGCGGTATTGATGGTGGAATCAGAAGCCAAGCTGCTGTCAGAAGAAGTCATGCTGGGCGCGGTCATGTACGGTCATGAGCAGATGCAGACAGTTATTAACGCTATCAGCGAGTTCGCTGAAGAAGTCGGCAACCCCAAGTGGGAGTGGACTGCGCCCGTGGCTGATGAAGCACTGGCTGCGAAAGTCGCTGAAGTCAGTACTGACGCTATCACTGCTGCATACCAGATTGCTCATAAGCTGGATCGTCAGGATGCCGTCAAAGCAGCCAAACGTGCTGCTGTCGAAGCCATCGCGTCGGAAGACGGCTGGTCTGATGAGGATGTAAAAGGTGCCTTCGGCAAGCTCGAGAAGAAGATCGTTCGTGGCCGCATTATCTCTGGCGAAAAACGTATCGATGGCCGTACTACATCAGATGTCCGTGATATTACGGTTCGCACCGGTGTCCTGCCTCGCACACATGGTTCAGCACTGTTCACCCGTGGTGAAACCCAGGCCCTGGTTGTTACAACACTGGGTACTGCGCGTGACGCACAGATTATCGATGCCCTGGATGGTTCATACCGTGAACCGTTCATGCTGCACTACAACTTCCCTCCATACTGTGTCGGTGAAACCGGCATGGTCGGTTCTCCCAAGCGTCGCGAGATAGGCCATGGCCGTCTGGCGAAGCGTGGTGTTCTGGGCGTGATGCCATCAGAAGAAGAATTCCCTTACACCATCCGTGTTGTTTCCGAGATCACGGAATCAAACGGCTCAAGCTCTATGGCTTCTGTCTGTGGTACCAGTCTGTCTCTGATGGATGCCGGTGTGCCGATCAAAGCACCTGTCGCCGGTATCGCCATGGGTCTGATCAAGGAAGGCGATGATTTCGCTGTCCTGTCTGACATCCTCGGTGATGAAGATCACCTCGGTGATATGGACTTTAAAGTGGCCGGTTCAGCTGACGGCATCTGTGCATTACAGATGGATATCAAGATCGAAGGTATCACCAGAGAGATCATGGAGAAAGCACTGGAGCAGGCTAAAGGTGGACGTAACTTCATCCTTGGTGAGATGAACAAAGTAATCTCTGAAACCAGTACCGAGATGTCTGAATACGCACCTCGTTACCTGAACCTTAAGATCCACCCGGACAAGATCCGCGATGTTATCGGTAAAGGTGGTGCCGTGATCCGTTCATTGACTGAGGAAACCGGTGCAGTCATCGACATCGATGATGAAGGTAACGTGAAGATTTCTTCCAGCGACCTGGCTGCAGCAGAAGAAGCCAAGAAACGCATCGAACAGATCACCTCAGATGCTGAAGTCGGTATGATCTACGACGGTACCGTGAAAAAGATCATGGACTTTGGTGCGTTTGTCGAGATCCTGCCTGGTAAGGATGGCCTGGTTCATATCTCTCAGATCTGCGAAGAGCGTGTTGAGAACGTCAGCGACAAGCTGTCTGAAGGAGATATAGTCAAAGTCAAGGTACTGGAAATCGACCGTCAGGGCCGTATCCGTCTAAGCATGAAAGAAGCAGAAGAAGCTGCTGCCTGATTATGTAGTAAGTAGACGATCCTGTTTGATAAAAAAGGAGCTTAGGCTCCTTTTTTATTGTTCGGGTTTTATTAACTGGCTTGTAAAGCCATGATTCTTCTACCTGGTCTTTATAAGATACCGCTCCGGGGTTTGGCATAAGCCTTGAGTTGCCGTTGCAGGGTGCGACAGACACCGGAAAATAGTAGATATAAAAGCTGACAATTTTTTTATTTGGGCTACACTCATTTTAAACAATTTGTCCCTGGGGGAAGAGCATGGATATAACAATAAAAAAAATTCGCGATGTAGCACTAACAAATTTGATCGTTCTTGGTCTGGCTAGCTGTTCCAGCTCGCCTGCGCCATGGACTCAAGCTGATGATTCACCATGGGGATCGAAATATGCTGAAACAGAGGGCGGCGCTCCTCCTGAGCCGGTAGTTTCTGATACCTCCTACAGTGATCCTGTGTTACTGGCTGACCCTGAGCCAGTGTCAGAGCCAGAGCCTATCATGATGCAGGAACCTGAAATGGCACCCGCACCGGAAGTGATCGCAGTGGTGGTTGAAGACATGACGCCTGAGCAGGAGATCATGGCGATGCCGTCGAGCAATTATGCGGTTCAGGTCTATGCCAGTAAAACGGCTGATAGCATAGAAAAATTCAAGAGCGATAAAGGGCTGGAGAACCTGATGTCTGTGAAGACAGACCGTGCTGGTTCTATCGTCTATGTACTGGTCGATGTTCACCCGGACCGTGCTTCAGCAAATGCTGCCGCATCGGAGCTTGAGGTCAAGACTGGATCAAAACCATGGGTTCGTTCTGTTGCGGGTTTGCAGAAGATCGTAGCTGAGTAGATATATTACTCTTCTCATTAAGGCCGGGTTTCCGGCCTTTTTTTTGTCTGGCCCTTAAGCAGCATGATCTGTATGTCGCATCATATTTACTGCGATATCAATGTACATAGGTACAATTGGTGGCAGACCTCGAAACAGTTTTGATGTAGTATCTGTCCAATTTCAGTAAATCTAAAAAAATCGTAAAATCCCATGAAAGGCCAGCTAATCATATATCGCTTTTTCAATGTTGACGTTATTAAGCGCTTGTTTTTGTTGCTGATGATGTTAAATATCGTGGCGTGTGGGCGTGTTATCACCAATGCGAAGATCGAGTTTTCGCAGGATCTGTCAGCTACCATCCTGGAATTCGATGATCCGGAAACCATCAAAAAAGGTGTACCTGCCTACCTGATATTGATCAGCAGCATGATCAAGGGCGATCCTGATAACCCGGACCTGCTCGAATCCGGTGCCAAGTTATATGGCGCTTATGCTTCAGGGTTCGCAGATAGTGATGACAGTAAGAAGGCTCTCAGTAATCGTGCATTCGCTTATTCCAGCCGAGCCATGTGTATCCGTAATGCTGATTTTTGTGAGGTGAAGAGTATCTCTTATTTTGAATACGAGAAACGCTTAAAAGCAGTCGATGCTGGCCAGGTAGAACCGCTGTATATATTTACCAGTACCTGGGCAGGTGTTATCGAAGCGAATAGCTCAGACTGGAACGCGGTGGCTGAATTACCCAAGGTCAAGGCCGGCATATCACGGGTCATCGACATCGACGAAACGGTCAATAACGGGAATGCTCACCTCTATATGGCAGTGATGGAATCCATATTACCGCCAACGCTTGGTGGTAAACCTGAGCTGGCGAAAAAACATTTCGATCGGGCAATCGAGATTTCGAAAGGTAAAAACCAGATGGCAAGAGTTTTGTATGCTGAAAAATATGCGCGCATGATATTTGACCGCGAGCTGCATGACAGTTTACTCAAGCAGGTTGTAGCAGCGGGTACCGGTCCGCAGGACCAGATCCTGGTCAACACGCTGGCAAAACAGAGGGCTGCAGAGCTGCTGGCCGATGCGGATGATTACTTCTAACAGGCAATTAACCGGCGTTATCCAGCGCTGCTGTAGCCTGAAGTTAAATAATGAAAAGTGAAAAGGACAATGAATAATCTATTGAGAACCATAACCCTCATCCTGACCGTATCTTTACTGGGCTTTCATCCGGCCGACGTCCTGGCGACAACGATCAAGATAGCGACTATCTCACCGGAAGGAACGTTCTGGATGAAACAGATGCGTGCCGGTGCGAAAGAGATAAAGGAAAAAACGCAAGGTCGGGTAAAGTTTAAATTCTATCCTGGCGGCGTTATGGGTAATGATGACAACGTGTTAAGAAAGATTCGCATCGGCCAGTTGAATGGCGGTGCAGTGACCATAGGTGCAATCTCACAATCGGTACCCGATACCACGATCTACGGTCTGCCTTTTTTGTTCTCGAGTATCGATGATGCTGCAGAGATAAGAAAGACTACTGATCCTATGCTGGAAAAGAAAATCGAAGACAGCGGTTTCGTCAGCTTCGGTTTTGCACAAGGTGGCTTTACCTACCTGATGTCGAAACAGCAGATCAAAAGCCTCGACGATCTGCGCGAGCAGAAATCATGGGTTCCTGAAAAGAGTGATGTCGGCCTGTCTGTCTATAAGTACATAGATGTTACACCGATCTCTTTACCCTTATCTGATGTCCTGACCGGGTTACAGACAGGATTGATCAATACTGTGATCACATCTCCGATCGGTGCACTGGCATTACAGTGGCACACGCATGTCGGATATGCCGTCGACCTGCCATTGAACTACCTGGCAGCTATGATGATCATCGAAAAGAAAGTTTTCGACAAATTGAGCCCCGACGATCAGGCTGTAGTCCGAGAAGTGATGGGAAATGTATATAAAAAGATTGATGAACAGAACAGGGAAGATAACATCGCTGCACGTAAGGCATTGATCAACCAGGGGGTCAAGTTTGTCAAACTGGATAAGGAAGAGCTTAAGGCGTGGGACGAGCTGGGAGTCGCTGTGACCGAAGACATGATCAGTAAATATAAATACAGTGATGACCTTTACAAAGCAGTAACGGTCAATAAATCTGGCGCAGCCGCATCCTCCAGGTAATCTGCATGTCTGTCTCTGACCGGACAAGCAGGGATCAGGCGAGAATCAGGCAGCCTGATCAAACCATACGATGAATATTAACGATTACAAACTGATAAAGTTCATCAACAAGCTGGAAGATGGCCTGCTGGTGCTCATACTGAGCAGCATGATCGTGCTTGCAGTCTACCAGATCATCTCGCGTAACCTGTTCAATGAAGGAGTCGTATGGGTAGACCCTTTATTGAGAACGCTGGTGTTATGGGTCGGGCTCTCCGGCGCGGTGGTGGCAACCAGAACCGATAACCATATCCGTATCGATGTCTTCGCCAAATACTTTCCAAAACATATCCTGCCTTATATACAACGCGTCGTTTACCTGTTCACGGTAGCGGTCTGCCTGCTCATCGCCTGGCATGCCGGACGTTTTATATACAGTGAGTATGAATATGGCACCATCGCGTTTTCAGGCATTCCATCCTGGCTCACAGGGCTGATCATCCCGCTCAGTTTCTCGCTCATCGCCATCCGCTATGCCTTGTTATTTATCACTCCTTATGAAAGGGAAACAGTGCAGGACACTGGTAACTAGTCATGGCTGCTGCGATCATACTGACATTGCTGGTCATCCTGGGTGCACCGTTGTTCGCCATCATCGCTACCAGTGCACTCATCGGGTTTCATGGCGAAGACATCGATCTGTCGGTTATCGCTATCGAGATATACCGTATCGTCGATACTCCGGTTCTGCTGGCTATCCCCTTGTTTACTTTTGCCGGTTATGTATTAGGTGAAAGTAAGGCGTCTGAAAGACTGGTTCGCCTGACCGATGCATTGCTTGGCTGGATGCCCGGCGGGCTTGCCGTGGTTTCACTTTTGGCATGTGCTTTCTTTACGGCGCTCACCGGTGCTTCGGGAGCAACGATAATCGCACTGGGTGCAATCCTTTATCCAGCGATGAAACAGGCAGGTTACAGCGAGCGCTTCAACCTCGGCCTGATAACGTCTTCCGGTAGCCTGGGGCTGCTGTTCCCGCCATCGATCGCGCTGATCCTCTATGGTGTGATCGCGCAACAGATGGACCTGGAAGAATCTATCGCTATCGATGACCTTTTCATCGCCGGTCTGCTGCCAGGGATATTGATGATCGCGCTGTTGATCGCATGGAGCATGTACAAGGGCGCCGGTGACAGGATACCGACGACAGAGTTCGAGGCCGGCAAACTGTTCAGCGCACTTCGTGAGTCTGTCTGGGAGATACCCCTGCCGATCATTATGATCGCCGGTATATACAGCGGTTATATCGCCGTCTCGGAGGCGGCAGCGGTCGCGGTGTTATATGTTCTCGTCGTCGATGTGCTGATACTGCGCGAGATCAAGGTCAGGCAGCTGCCATCGATCATGCGTGACTCGATGGTCCTGGTCGGCGGGGTATTGATCATCCTCGGAGTGTCGCTGGCATCCACCAACTTTATGATCGATGCCGAGATACCTTCAAAATTATTTGAATACATACGTGAACACATCGACAGCAAGCTGACCTTCCTGATGTTGCTGAATATCTTCCTGCTGCTGTTAGGCATGATGCTGGATGTGTTCTCGGCGCTGGTTATCATCGTGCCGTTGACTCTGCCGATCGCCGTCGGCTATGGTATCCACCCGGTGCATTTCGGTATCATCTTCCTGGCGAATATGCAGATCGGCTACTTTACGCCACCGGTAGGTATGAACCTGTTCATCGCCAGTTACCGCTTCAACAAGCCGGTCACCGAGCTGTATTATGCCACCATCCCGTTCATGCTGATCCTGTTCATCGCCGTGCTCATCATCACTTACTGGCCGGCGCTGAGCATGACCTTGCTCGACCTGCGTGCCGGTTAGCTATCTCTCTGTATGGAATTACTTGATCGGACAATTTACTGCCCTTACTGTGGCGAACACATCGATATACTGGTCGATGATTCTGTCGATGAAGCAGATTACTTCGAGGACTGCTCCGTATGCTGCCGTCCGATCCGTATCAAGGTGAGTGTCGATTACGAAGGTGACTGTCAACTGTCGATACTGCGGGATGACGAGTAAGCTGAAGCTGCTATCATCGAAGCCGTTATCCTGTATGGCATATGTTCGGCTTGAAAACCGTGTATCGGCAATGACCAGTTTTTATCCTCGGTAATAATCAAAGAACGCGATCAGCAACAGGCTGGATACTATCAACGTCGTGATCATCACCGGCGTACCTTTGCGTAACCAGTAAAGCGGTGTGATACGGTATTCCGCGATGCCCGTACGTTCCGCTTCGGCGACACAGATAACATTCGCGGTCGAACCGATATGCGAACCGTTTCCACCGAGACCGACACCCAGTGCCAGCGCCCACCAGAGCGGCATCACATCGACACCCTGTGTTTCCAGGTGGGAGATGATCGGGATCATGGTCACGGTAAAGGGGATATTATCGACCACGGCGCTGAGAAAAGCGGATACCCACATGATGACCAGTGCCGTCATCAGCAGGTTTTCCGGGTTCTTCGCGATCTCGGCGAGCTCCAGGCCGAGCAGGTCGAGCAGGCCTGAACCTTCGACGCCGCCGACGATGATGAACAGCCCGGCAAAAAACAGCAGTACCGACCAGTCCAGTCCCTTGAGCAGCTCTTCGGTATCCGGACGAACCAGGGCGAGAGCGACAGCAACGCCGATCCATGAGACAAACCCCGGGAACAGGTGGTAATGATGATGGATGAAAAACAGCAGGATGACGACCCCGATCGAGGCCGATACCGCCATCAGTGTTTTGGGGTCTTTCAGCACCTTTGATTCATCGAGATCGAGTACGCCTTCGATCTTCTGTGACAGTTCTTTGCGGAACAGCATCAGCATCAGCCCCAGGGTGGTTATCCAGGCGACAAGGATGATCGGGCCCATGTGGAACAGGAACTGGTTGAAGTCGATACCCGCAGCACTACCTATCATGACATTGGGCGGGTCACCGACCAGCGTAGCGACACCACCGGTATCCGAGAGCAGGGCTTCGGCCATCAGGTACGGGATGGGGTTGATGCTCAGCAGTCTTGCGATGACGACGGTCAGTGGCGCGAATACCAGTACCGTGGTGACATTATCCAGGAACAGGCTGATGACCGTCACCACTGTCGATATGTAGATCAGCAGCAGCTTCGGGCTGCCTTTGGAAAGTTTTGCCATACGGATGGCCAGGTATTCGAATCCCCCGGTCGGCTTCAGCATCACCACCAGCGTCATCATGCCGGTGAGCAGGAACATGGTGTTGGCATCGATGGCTTCGATAGCTTCGGTCTGTGAATAGAAGCCAAAATACATACCGGTCAATACCATCACCACTGCGCCGATGACGCCTGCGATGGTGCGATGTATTATCTCACTGAAGATCAGGGTATAAGCGATGACCAGCACCGAGGCAGCGATCCACATCTCGGTTGATACCACAGTATTTGAAACCGTTTCCATAAAGAGACACCAAATGTTTGTTGATTAATTTTCCATCTGCGAAAAAACCGGGCAGATAGTTGTTATCGACCGTGATATCTCGACGATGAGACTGGGGTGACGGTCATAAAAAAAATATGATGGTTCGAGCGACGTTGCTCTATTATTTATTGTGCTGCGTTTCTCTTGCGTTCCATATCGAGGACGCATTCAAGCATGCGCTCGGCGATTATCATCCGGGTGACCACACCTTCGTACTTACCATTCTCGATGAGAAAGATGTAACTGCTGTTATGTACTTCCATCAGGGCAAGGGCCTTTACCACTGCAGAGCTGGGAGAGACAGAAGGAATTTTTTCCAGCAGATAATTTTCCACTGGTGTGTCCATGAGTTCCAGTATTTTTATTTCCTGCAAACCGAGCTTGTTCATCTGTTCGCCATCACTCATGGCGTCAGCGATGCGCAGTATGTTGTCAGGTACGGCGATGGTCTTGTATACATCTCGCAGCGAGATTCGACCGATGATCTGATCCTGCACGTCGACGAAGGGAAGCCCGGGCACTTTGCAACGCACGGTCTCCTGAAAAAAATCTCGTAGGGTCATACCATGTCGCATGAACCCGGTCATGGTAGCAAGTCGTTCCAGCCGCATAATCATCCACCTGAACAGGAGTCAGTAATAGAAAAACTATATCATGTAATCAACAGATACTAATATGGGTATTATTGGATAGGTCAAAGCAGATTACTTTGACTTCGATCAAATCTGTTTTGGCGTGTATCGGCTTTAGTCCAGCCCGGCTAGCGTTAATTGCTTGTACAGAGACTGTAAATTTTTTTCATTGTCGATAGGAAATATCCTGCCGACATCGGTCAGCCTGAAACCGGGAGAGATCGCACGCAGCTGACTTGCTGACCAGCTCGCTTCGTCCTGCAGGCCAAGCTGGCTCAATGAGGCTGTCAACATGATATGTGCCGTGCGCAGGCTGAAGTTCTTATCGATGGCCTCTCTCAATACGGCTTCAGCATTTTCGAAATCTCCCAGGTAATAATAAGCCTGCCCCAGCACAGAGATATATTGCGCAGGGTAGTCGGGGTTCAGAAGCATCGCCCGTCTTATCATCTTCATTCCCTGTTCTACATCTCCGCGGTAGATGTGTATCAATGCCAGGATGGCATAGCCATCGGCATAGCTTGGCCTGACTCTGAGCGCCTGCTCGATCGATGATATCGCCTGGTCGTATCGGTGTAGGTGTAACTGGGCATAGGCCAGTGACCAGTAGGCCTGTGGCAGGCTGTTATCTATCGCCACCGCTTTTTGTGCCAGCCTCAGTGTCTGTAACAACGGGTTCTCACTGCCGCTCGGCCACTTGTACCGGTACTCATCGACGTAGGTCAGAGCGAGTGTACTGTAGGCGCGCGCAAAGTCAGGGTCGAGCTGGATGGCCTGTCGCAGGTGATCCCTGGCCAGCAGGTTCTCATTATTCATATGCTGTGTGTAGAGCGCCTGTGCGCGCAGGAACTGGTCATAAGCTTCGATACTGTTGGTGTAACGATGCGCGACGCGGGTCTTTTCTTCTTCGGTCAGTTTTATCTCCAGGGTAGAAACGATCCTTGCCGTAATCTCATCCTGTACGTCAAAAACTGCGGTGACCTCACGGTCGTAACTCTCTGCCCATATCTGGTGATGTGTGCTGTTGTCGATGAGCATGACATTGACACGTAATTTTTTCGCTGCACGCTGAACACTGCCAGCCAGCAGGTAGCGTGCCAGCTGCTGCGACTTCAATCTTTTTTCATCGTCATCTTCACCGCTTTCGATCAGCATCGACCGAGGTGCGATCACCCTCAACCCCGATAGCTTGGACAGTGCGATGCTGATATCTGCGGTGATGCCATCGCTGAAATAATCCTGACCGGTGTCATCACTCAGGTTATCAAAAGGTAGAACGATAATAGATGGCACGTCGGATGAAACAGCCGGTTCATCGCTGACGGTCGTCCGTGATGTGATAGTGACCGCAGCAGCGACTGCGATAAGGATAAGAATGCCGGCAAGGATGATATAACGGAGGGAGACTGTGTTACCTGTTTTCCTGTGCTGCGTAATTTCTTTCTCGTTTCCGGGTGAACTGTCCCAGCTGACGGGGGCGATCAGCCGGTAACCTTTCTTGGGGACGGTCTCGATATATAGCGGTTTTCGCGAATCGTCGCCAAGTACCTTGCGTAAGCGGGTGATGCAGCTGGTGAGGGCGTCGTAGCTGATGACGCGTCCTGACCAGACATCGGCTTCGAGCTGTTCACGGCTGATGACACTGCCCTGGTTCTTTGCCAGGTAGACCAGTAGCGTCATGACCCTGCTTTCCAGTTTGATGTCCTGTTGACCACACTGGATTCGATTTGAATCGACGTCCACATACCAGTCAGCAACGTGAAAATTCATAGCAGATAGCCTTGGTTCAGCCTGCAACAGCCAATTTGACAGAGTTATAAGTTAATGTTTATTAAAGGTATTTATTTTGCCAGATATTCGTTTGCTTTTCGCCATAACTTTTCACTCGATATAGGTTATTTAATCTCTGATAAATGAAGTTAAGTATTGGAGTCACGTCATGACAAACGTCAGCAAGCATACCTGTTCTCAGCCACTATGGCGATACAGATACGGATCTATATCGGCAGCACATGTTTTCGGTCTCATGCTGCTGCTTATGCTGAGTATATGGACAGGGCAGAGCATAGCAGCAACCGGTGGCAGCCAGACACGTGACCCTATGGAATATTTCTTCCACCAGAGTTTTAACAACCTCGAAGAAGAGCTTGATATCGCGAAGGAAGAAAATAAATCAGGCGTTTTTATCATGTTCAGCGACAAGGACTGCCCATGGTGTCTGAAGATGAAAACAACGATTATGAACCGGGCTGATGTGCAGGATTATTACCGCGAGCATTTTCGACTACTGACTATCGATATCCGTGGCGATACGCTGATGACGGATTTCGAAGGAAATGAAGTCTATGAGAAGGATTTCGCTTTCAAACAGCATCGTGTGCGTGCGACACCTGTGTTCATGTTTTTCGATACCAGCGGCAAGAAGACCATGCGTCTGACCGGGATACTGCGCGATGCCGAAGAGTTCATGTGGCTGGCGGAATTTGTCGTTGACGGTGAATATGAAAAAACCAATTTCACCAAATATAAACGTGAACGGGCAAAACAGAAAAAATCAGCGTCTGCGGATCCAGCTGCTGCGGACAGGTAGTAATGCGTTCGATCAGTCCTATCCGTTACCGGCGCGAACCGGCAAAACCGGGTATAGTCAAACCGGGTACGGTCAAAGCCGATGTCGCTGATTCAGGCCTGGCTGGATTTATGTGCAAGTGGATAGCCGGATTCTTGCTCATAACAGCCAGCTTCTATAGCGTTTCGCTATATGCTGATCCGCTGCCGTCACCATTGTCCCTGTCACAGGCGCTAGCACTGGTAAATAACAGTCACCCCGATCTTCAGCTCGCCGATGCAAACCTCGCCTACGCGCTATCTCAGAAACAGGATGTCGGTTCGACGAATGATATCGATGCCTATGTCGAGATTGCGCCATATACATCCAACCCCACCACGAATGACACGTTCCTCGGCGATAGTTACCTGCGTTTTTCGCTGACAAAGACATTGTATGACTTTGGTTATAGCGACAATCTGGAGACCTCCGCCGACGAAGCAGTGCTGAGCCAGGAGCTCAATGTCTCAGCGGCGCGCAATAAACGTTACCTGAAAATAATGCGACTGTATTTCGATGTACTGCTGGCCGACCTGCAATTCGCGGCAGTCGATGAATACATGACCAGCCTTTACGTGAAATATGACAAACTCAGGGAGAGGTATACTCTCGGCATGGTCTCGGAAGTCGCCCTGGCTGAATCCGAGAGTATCTATCGCGAGGCAGCTGATGTCAGAAAGAACGCCGAGATAGAACAGCAGGCGAGTCGTCAGCGGCTAGCGATAGCGTTGAACAGGCCAGACGATCTTCCCGGCGAGCTGGTGCGGCCAGACCTGCCCCAGCTGGAGCGAGAGATACCTGAGCTGCAAGCATTGCTGGAGGAGGCATTCGATAATAACCTGACACTCGCCGCCCTTGAGCATGCCGTGCAGGCAGATAAAGCTGCGCTGAAAGCAACGCAGCAACAATACGGTCCGACCCTGGCTGCCGGTGTCGAGCTGAATGAATATGAACGACGGCTGCCCGGTCGAAACAATGCCAGTATCGGCATCAACTTGCGTATCCCTTTGTTGAACGGCAGTCGGTCCCAGGCCGAAGTGTCGCGGGTAACGGCAAAACTCTCTTCATCACAGGCCAGTTACGACCTGGCAAAACAGTCGCTCAGGCAGAGCCTTTCCGACCTGGTCAGACGCCTGGAACTATTGCAGTATAAACGTACGACCGATGAGTTGCGGCTTGATAGTACGGCACTTGGTCTGGACCGGGGTCGTGCGCGATATGAGCTGGAGATGGATACGACGCTGGGTAACACCATGGCCAGGTACACCAATGCGGAATTTCTGTCTGCCAAAAATGATTATGAACTGGCGACTACCTGGGCACAGATAGAAATATTAACGGGTAAGAAGCTCTACCAGGATTAGGAACAATATTATGAAAACTATCTACAGCGTGACATTACTGGTTACATTGCTAATGAGCAGTAATAGCTATGCGGCCGACTATGATTCGAGTGTGCGCTTATCTCCCGAAGTGAACCTGGGTTTGCCTGTCTCCGGCCTGGTTGAAACGATCAAGGTGAAAGCAGGACAACAGGTCAGTAAAGGTGATGAGCTGCTGTCGCTTGACCAGACGCCTTTAAAGACAGCAAGGCTGCGTGCTCAATCAAAACTTGCCGTGCAGAAGACACTGCTGGCACAGTCACAGAGAGACCTGGAACAGCAGAAGGAGTTATTCGATCGTACCGTACTCGCTACGGTCGAACTGGAAGATGCCGAGCTGAGGGAGAAGAGGGACCGGGCGAATCTTGCGGATGCGCAGGGAGCATTGTCTACAGCAAACTATATGCTCGGCCACAGCAAACTCGAAGCACCTTTCGATGCCATCATCATGTCTGTCAATGTTAACCAGGGGCAGTATATTAATAACTCTCTACAGGGTGTATCACTTATCTCTATCGCCAGGCAGGGGCAATACCAGACTCGGTTCGATGTACCGCTGGCGGAACTGGTCAATGTCATGATCGATCAGCCGGTCACGATAAAGGTTGCTGGTAAGACTTACCCTGGCAGGGTAACGAGTATCGATTATCGTTCAGTTGCGGACAGTGATGGCAAGAGATTTGCGGTGGCTGCCGAATTTGTCAGCAATGATAAAGCGATGCTGCTTGGTCAAAAAGCCAGTGTTCACATTGAATAGTAATCTAATGGTTTTGTTTTACTATCTTAGTCCGGTTACCTCTTATGGATTGCGGTTCTCGCACCGCGGGCGCCATAACTATCGATTTTTGGATGGCCCGAAGGGCAAAACACAGGAAGTGTTTTGTAAAAGGCCGCCACTACAGCTACGCCCCTGTAAAAGACACAGGGATTCCCATTTAGGCAATACCGTTATCATGCTGCGCCAGGTCGCTCTTGCGCTTGCGACATTAGTGCGTCCATGCACGTCAACTCGCAAAAAACGCTCAAACAGCTGGCACAGAAAGCCCATGATAGCGGTATTGCCTAAATGGCTTGCTGAGGTGGAGAGGTAATTAAAATCGGTAATGACATGATACATTGCAATAGCAGTTGTTCGGATGTAATACTTCAGGTTATGAACCTGGCAGACTTATATAAAACATAGATGTGTATAACAATATCGAGGTAACCAATTATGAAAAAACTATTCTTAATCACTATCGCCTGTTTGATCATGGCACCTTTAACAGGGCATGCACATAGCGTCAGCATACCGAAAAATATCGATGAGCTGATGCTTACCAAGGTAACTGATAGCGTCTATGTTATCCATGGTACCCAGGGCATGCCTGACAAGAGTAATAAAGGTTTTATCAGTAATACAGGTTTTGTCGTAGCGGATCAAGGCATCGTTATCATCGATAGCGGCGGCAGCTTCGAAGTCGGTGAGATGCTGCTGCAGAAGATACGAGAGGTGTCCGACAAACCGGTAGTCGCAGTGTTCAATACGCATCTTCATGGTGACCACTGGCTAGGTAATGCTGCTATACGCAAGGCTTATCCGAACGTGAAGATATATGCGCATGAACGTGCCATAGAACGTCTCAATGCGGGTGAAGCGGAACGATGGATGGATATTTTTACCCAGGCGGTAGGCGAGTCTGTGGTGGGTAAAAAGGCCGTCTTGCCCGACACGGCACTCAAGGGGGGCGAGACGATCGAGATCGCCGGTAACAGCTACAACACTCACCACACCGGGCATGCGCACACAGATAACGACATCATGGTCGAATACCCGGCTGACAAGGCATTGTTTGCCGGCGATATCGTCATCACGGGAAGCATCGTATCTGCGGCCCGGCCAGAAGATTTCAACGCCAAAGGCCAGATCGCCGCCCTGGACTATGCCCTGAAGCTGCCTGTCGATACCTATGTGCCGGGTCACGGTCCTACCGGTGGTCGCGAAATGCCGGAAGCGACCAAACGTTTCCTTGAAGTTCTCTATGGCAGTGTGCAGCGTTACTATGATGAAGGACTAGCGCCTTTCGAGATGCGTGACAAGGTAGTTGCTGATCTTGATGAGTTCTCTGACTGGTCGGGGTATGACGGAATCGGCCGGTTGATCAGTTTTGTCTATCAGCAGGTTGAGGCGGCGGAATTCGAATAAGTATAAAGATATAAGATGTGTCGGTTCATACTTACTTCTTTTATTCTCATAGTCTGAGCCTGGTTATCTTCTATAGATTGCGGTTCTCGCACCGCGGGCGAGTTACTTTTCTGTATGAATAACATCCATGTTATTCACCCTATGGGTCGAGCATGACTCGTTCAAATTTGTTCCAGACAAATTTAGTCAGCAGCAACAGAAAAGTAACCAGACTAATTTTGCCGGGAGCAAAATTGAACAGCTGCTTCTTAGTTGGCCCGAAGGGCAAAACACAGGAAGTGTTTTGTAACATGCCGCCACGTCAGCAGCGCCCCATGGAAAGCAGGGGTTCCCATTTAGTCAGCGCCATTATCATGCTGTACCAGAACTCGCGCACGTAAAATGCACGTGCGCTCAGACAACTGGCACAGAAAGCACATGATAATGGCGCTGGCTAAATGGCTTGCTGAGGTGGGGGAACGTCAACAGCGCAAACACGGTAAAAATAGAACCATGAGTGAACCTTACATTCCGATAGCCTGCTCACTGCATGATCAATACGAGATCGCCATCATGCACAAAAAACATCTGAAGATTAAATGGTCTGACGAGTCTAATGTGTCGCATACAGCCAGTGTCTTGCCAACGGACATCCTGGTCAAAGACAGGCAGGAGTTCCTGCTCGCTGAAGGTGAAGATGATGAAGACCTGTGTATCCGGCTGGATAAGGTCGAGATACTGCAGCCCTGAAGCTGTTACATATTTGACCGCCACCATTGCGGCAGGTCGGCGACCGAATCGAGTATCGTGTCCGGTGTGATACCGAGTAGAAGATCGGACGAAGAAAACTTGCCGGTGCGTACCTGTATTGCTTTCAGTGCGGCGTGTTGAGGCGCTCGCAGCTTATGTTGTTGCCGACTGAGTTGTGACAACTGCATTGTCCTGTCTGTATTAATCCTCGCAAAGCCACTGATACACTGCCGTCTTTCAGGAATCGTGCGAACTTTTTGATTTTAAATGAACGCACTGAATGCTTGTAACCACTGTCTATAGAGAAGCGAGATGATAGTTCAAAGACCAGGTCCTGGAAAGCGTGATGATACTGGCAGCAGAAAAAGCGATCAGGATAATGATAACAGCGCTACTGGCATCAATCATGCACGACAATGCGATTATGGGTGATGTCGATATCGACCTGTGAGCTCGAAATAATGCAGGCTTCAACGACGATATTCAGCTCTGAAGAATGGTTTTGTCTCGCCAGCAAATGTAGTGTCTTGCCACCATCGCAATCGTATAGAATCCCCGTGTCTCGCTTAAATTTGCAGCCGCAATCTTCGTCGTCAACAGTGGTATCAAAGTTATCGGGCATCTGCAGCACCAACGGCTCCTGGTGCATGATCTGTGCCTTGGCCTTGATCGCAGCATTATCTTCCTTCCAGTCAAGAACAGGTATATTGTCATAGTCGCGCATCAGTTTTCTCCCAATAACAATTGATCATTACAGATAATCTGCCATGAATAATAACGTCCGGCATTGAAAATTATCAATACGGCAGACAGCGGCAATGATTCAGTCCGGCAGGGCGTTGCCGAAAATCTCACTGTGCAAATACCAGGTTCAGCGCAGCCATAATGTTGCCCTCTTAAGCAGTCGCTTCATCGATCTGCCGGTTGTCGCTGGTTCCGCTATCGTTGTATCAAGCAGGATATGAGATCCGGCCTGCTGCTGATAGTCCAGCGACAGCGGTAAACATTTATGCTGTTGAAGAAGCGGTTATGGTTGTGCTGTCCATGTCCCGTACATGAGCGATTTATGCTGTGATGCACGAATATTTTTTTGCTAGCAGGCAGCCTCGCTGTTGCTTCAGGAAGCAGCGTTTCGTGCCACAAAATTCCAGTTAACCAGGCTCCAGAAGGCTTCAATATAGCTGGGGCGTGCATTGCGGTAGTCAATATAATAGGCGTGTTCCCAGACATCACAGGTTAGCAATGGCTGTCTGCCATCGGTCAGAGGGTTTTCGGCATTACTGGTATTCATGATTTCAAGCCGGCCATCAGCAGTTTTTACCAGCCATGTCCAGCCGGAACCGAAGTTGCTGGCGGCAGCTTTGGAAAACTGGTCTTTGAACTCGTCGTAATTATCGAAGGACTGCTCGATTGCATCGGCCAGTTCGCCTTCGGGTTCACCACCACCGTTCGGGCTTAAACAGTTCCAGTAGAAACTGTGATTCCATACCTGTGCGGCATTGTTGAATATGCCCCCCGTAGCCTGCCTGATAATATCCTCAAGCGGCATGGATTCAAATTCTGTACCTGATATCAGTTTGTTCAGTTTCTCAACATAGGAAGCATGGTGCTTGCCATAGTGATATTCGAGGGTCTCCTCGGAAATGTGAGGTTCGAGAGCGTTTTTAGCATAAGGGAGTTCTGGTAGTTTGTGTTGTGTCATGATTATCGGCCTCGTTCAAAGTTAAAATATCCGGCTATCTGGCGTATGTAAAAACATCATTATTATTTCAATCGAAATATTCTTTCAAAAGGGAGGGTCTTTGACATTGAAATATATCAATGTTGTATAGATAGTGACTTTGCAAAGGCACGTTGATATTTCGCAATGTGAATCCGGAACATGTGTTATTAAATTGTTTCTCAATAGAATGAGAATAGAGCAGCAGGATGAGGGCAGGGCCGCAGATGATTTATTAAACCGTGAACCATTGTGCACTGTTACTGACACTGGCTGTTCAGGAGGAATCACTTTTGTCTAATGATACTGTTATCCAGTTGTACCCCGAAGTGCAGCAGGAACTCAGACTGGAAGGACTTTACCTGCAGCCGATACACGGTGATGCGCCCGATGCCGGATATCCCCTGGTCTATACCAATTTTATTACCAGTCTCGATGGCCGCATCGCGATCGATCACCCGGTGAGCGGTGAGCGCGGCGTGCCGGAACACATTACCAACCCGCGGGACTGGCGCCTGTACCAGGAGCTGGCGGCACGCGCGGATGTCCTGCTGGTCAGCGCACGTTATCTTCGTGAGCTGGAACAGAATAAAGCGCAGGCCAGTATGCCGTTAAGCGATGAGCCGGCCTTCGCCGATCTGCTGGCTTGGCGCCTGCAGCAGGGCCTTGCGCCACAACCTGCGGTAGTTGTCCTGAGTGCCAGCCTGGACCTGCCACTGAGGGAGCTGCAGGCATTACAGCATCGCAGGGTCTACGTTGCTACCGGGGCAAAAAACACAGACAAGGCAGACAGGGTCAACAGCATTGAACAGTGCGGAGCTAGCATGCTTTACTCCGGGGATGCCGGCAAGGTGGAAGGCCGACGGCTGGTCGAACTGCTCGCACAGGAGGGTTTTCGTAATATATATTCCATTGCCGGTCCCGGTGTGCTGGAAACTTTATTAAGAGCACGGGTGCTTGACCGCATTTACCTGACACAGGTGCACCGTCTGATCGGCGGGGTGTCATTCGACACGCTGTTCGAAGGGCATGTATTGAATCCGCCTGCTGATTTTAATCTGCGCGCTCTCTATTACGATGCGCATGGCGGCGATAACAGTGGTCAGTTCTTCGGAATAGATGCGCTGACTGGCGAGTGAACAACGGATAATGCTATGAGCTGATATCTGCCACACCAAACTCGTGAATTTCGCTCAGACATGTCCATTTACGGTAGTGGGTACTATCAGGCTGCTTTTCGCAATCAGTACTTTCGATTTCTATTCCTTTATGTACGTTATTCAGTTGATAGCATCAGCGTTCAGTGCTGATGTGAGTCAGTGGTGTTGCGCGGGTCTCCCATGCCGCCTTTATTACGAGTCTGATCAGCAGAATATTGACCGGATAAGCGGCGATAAGCTCAACAGTAAACCGGTAGTAATAAAGATCCCTCAGAAACCATACTGCTTTCATCATCGAGCCTATATGGCTGATATGACGATGCAGGTCGACCACGAGCACAGTGCTGCAAAGTATTGACAGGTCAATCAGGCAGCAAGCATCCACTCGCTCGAAAGAAAGTCACGTAAAAGAATCGATGTTCAAGTTACTACATCTTTGCCTGATGCTCGCAGCAATAAGGACTAACGTGCAGTGCCGAAACCTTCGTCTTCACTGTGCGCCGGAACAGGCAGACCGGCAAAACGCATGCCCTGGGCAACCGGACCATCCGGAAACAGGTGGTGCAGGTATTTGCGTCCGCCCTGGCTGGAAAATTCGTTATCCAGCATGTCGTCGAGTTCACGGCCGCTTTCGCTTAAACCGTTTTTCAGGTAATAGTCGCGTAGTAGATGGATTACCTGAAAATGTGCGTCGGTGAGTTCCACGCCTTCCCCAGTGGCTGCCTTTCGTGCCAGGCCTTCGCTCCAGTGCTGCAATTCCTGTTCTCGCTGTGTGCGCTGCTGGCTATCAATATCAGTATCAACACTTACATCCATTGCTTCTACAGACTCTCTATATTCATTAGCAAATTTTTCTTTATCGACCATCTTTTTTATCCGCTTTATATTAATACTGTTTCACATTAACACCGGCCACTTGCAACCGGTGTTAATGACTGTGGCTGTTGTTATATAAGCAAAAAGTCATGCTGAGCGCATTGAAAAAACGCAACGCCGGCAGTAAGTCGAGGTCGTACTGTTTGTTTAAACGGACTCGATCTCTTTTAAGGCGAGCTTCATCATAGCTGTTTTCCCTGCCTGTGATACTGCCCAGGTGCACGCCACACCGGATGTCAGTTCTCCAGGTTGATGCACATCAGGTCGTTAGCCAGTGCTGCTGGTCCACCATAAGCGGTCTGTACCGTGACGCGCTGGTGAAAGAGAGTGTGTTCGGAGCGCGGCATGAAATGCGTCAGCAATAACTGGCGGGCATTACTGTTTTTTGCTATGTTGCCGACTTCACTTGGCTGGGCATGCAGTCGATCAGCCGTACCGGTAGTGCCTTCGGGGATAGCCAGCGGCATAATCAGCAGGTCGGCATCTTTGGCAAAATTGACGAAACTATCGTCGTCGCCATTCTGGTCCGCACCATAGACGATCTTTTTTCCGGCTATCTCGATGCTATAGGCAAGCGTCGGTACCGGCCCGTGCGGCACCGGTTTTGCCAGCACGCGTATGTCAGGTCCGGTCAACACCTCTGTAGCATCTGGACTGTCAGCCGAAACCTCGATCACCGGTGTTTCAAACTGGCCCTCAGTACCGTTAAGCGTGCCGTTCAGATAAGCAAAAGCACCCGTCTTTTGATCGAACAGACGTCGCATAAAGTCATCAGCGCCTGGATAGCTGTCACCCCCTGAAGGACCTGCGACAGGGAGGGGACGCTGTCGGTCCGTGAAGTATCCAGCCTTTATATAGGCGGGTAATTCCACAGCGTGATCAGCGTGAAAATGACTGATAGCGATGAGTTCTAAATCCTCGATACCAGCGCCCGTGTTGCCGAACCGGGCGAAACTGCCGCCGCCGGCATCCATAAGTATGCGCGCATGACCATCGACCCATACCAGGTAACCGCTGCTTGCGCGATATCGGTCTACACCGGGCCCACCTGAGCCAAGTACCTGCAGCGCCAGTTTACCTCCGCAAGCAGCGTTAACCGGAAGTGATAGCGGTAACAGTATGAAACCGAGAAAAAATGAGCGTATCAATTGGTACGTCTGTTGTTTGTTTATACTTTTTAACATGGTTACTGCCTCCTCTGATATTTCTGCCAGTGAATCAGCTTTTATGCGGCTCAACTGATTAGCGTGGTGACAACATTGGGCAGGATGGTCATGTCTTGTGGCGGGTAGATATTTTGAACGGATAATATGCCGGACAGAAACCGGCCAGGCTGGTTATCAGCAGGATGGCAGCGAGAGCCCCGAGAACGATTGCTGTGACACCGGTTATCTTGCCGCTAAAGTACAATGCCGCGACAGCCATGATTAACAAGAGCCGGATAATGCGGTCTGTCTTACCCATATTCTGTTTCATGATTTAAGCCTCTATTTGCATGAATCAGGGGTATTATGGAGTTAAGTGATGATCGCATGCATTGAAAATTCGCAATGAGACAATTGCCGACAGTTCAGTCTGTCTTATTGTGTGGATGCTTGCAGCACCGCTTATGCACAACATGATACTTGAACAGGCCGTTTTTACCGGTAACCGAGGTAGGCCTGTGTGATAAACTTCTGGCTGAAATATTACAGTTGCACTTACTGCGGGAGCTGCATTCTTCCTGGCAAATACTGAAGATATTTCTTTGGCCACAACAGTCATAATTTATCTGGCTGATATACTAAGTCTGCCGTTAACGATAGAGTCGATGGAGTAGAGTGAGACCAGGTCTTTTTCAATCGGGGGAAATCATATGGAACCAGAATCATCTGCTGATACAAGTTCCGCTGACAGGGAAAACACACCAGCTGTAGTTCTCGATGAACTCATATCGCTTGGGTTTTCCAGGCAGACCCTGGACGCGTTGCCGGCGGCTGTCGAGGCGACACGGCTAGTGACTTATACATCCGGGCAAACGATTTTTTACGAGGGTGAGGACGTTGAGGCCCTTTACGTGATTCGCGACGGCCGTATCAAGCTGCTCAACTACCTGGAAAATGGCCGTGTCAGGATCGTCCGCCTGCACAACCGCTCATCCATTCTCGGGCTGAACGGTTTGATGGATGAGTCCCACGCACATGACGCGGTCGCGATTGATGATGTGCATATATACCAGATTCCCATGCAGTTGATCATGACCGTCAAGGACAAAGATCCGGACACTTACAGTCACCTGCTGGAGTACCTGCAGGAATACCTGAAGATGGCGGACACCTGGATTACCGATTTTTCCACCGGTGCTATACGCGCCCGCGTAGCTCGCCTGCTCGGTTTCCTGGTGGATAATGATGTGGAAACAGGGCCCTGCGAGGTCAGCCTGCTTACGGTCGAGGAGATGGCGGATATTCTCGGAGTGACGCCGGAAAGTGTCAGCCGAATCATGGCGGATATGAAACGAAAGAATATCCTGCGGGAGATCAGCAGTGATTCTCCGGACTGTTTTCAGTGTGATATAAAGCGGCTGAGGCGCGAAGCTGAATAGCACGTTACACTGGGTATCAGTGTTATCGCCTCTGGCCTGCGCAGCAAGGCCATTGATACTGATTGATAATTTTCAATGCGACACCTGGCATTGCACAGTAGTGTATTACTCATGGTAATAACTAGACGCAGGTTCACTTAGCGTGAACCACTTACTGCTATCAGGGGGTGTACATATGAACATAAAAGAATCATACCGGCAGAAACTGCAGGCCCAGCTGGACGAGTGGGGTGCAGAGATCGACAAGTTAAAAGCCAGGGCTGACAGGGCGGATGCCGATATCAAGCTTGAATATTACGAGCAAATTGATGATTTAAGAGTTAAGCAGCAGGCAGTAACAGACAGGCTGGCTGAGTTAAAGTCTGCCAGCGATGATGCCTGGGAAGATCTGAAGGCTGGTGTCGAGAGCGCCAGGTTTACCCTGGGCGAGGCTGTCGAGAGAGCAGCAGCAAGGTTTAAATAATCACCATACACTCAACAGCGGCTAATCGAGATGACTATATCATTACCAGGTAAAGCGATATCGTGGTTTATCGTGCTTGCAGTTTCTATGCTGACGCCGGCTGCCTTTGCGGCTTCGTCATCAGCTGAAAAAACCTCGATGGAAGAAGTGCAGCAGCAGATGAAAGAAGCGGCGACAGCAATAAAAAACTATTCTGTCGAGCAGCGTGACGAGGCTGGCAGAGAGGTGAAAGCCACTCTGAATGAGCTGGATGCGGATATAGAGCATCTGCAGCAGCGACTGGACAAAAAA